>Ga0209302_10000001_pt1 | contig 524554 bp, 478 predicted proteins | sample ArcOceMetagenome_2_FD_187445 | JGI IMG/M metagenome (GOLD analysis project Ga0209302, IMG submission 187445) | Marine eukaryotic phytoplankton communities from Arctic Ocean - Arctic Ocean ARC135M Metagenome (SPAdes) (version 2) | ecosystem: Environmental > Aquatic > Marine > Oceanic | place...
GGGAGCGTTCAGAATTCTGTGTCAGCTTAAATTTTTAAATATCGAGCACAGTGTCTAAACGCCCTTCAAAGTAAATCGCCAACTGAGATAAGCATAGGCTCCAATTGTGAATGGGCATTGTCCATTTCTCGGTAGCGTTTAATATGCCAGCATAAAGTAGCTTCAACAAGCTATTTTCATTAGGGAAAGCCCCTTTAGTCTTTGTCAGCTTTCTAAACTGGCGATGCACAGCCTCAACAGCATTTGTCGTATAAATCACCTTGCGAATATGCTCTGGATACTTGAAGTATGCGGATAAATTATGCCATTTATTGCGCCAGGAATTAATGACTAGCGGATAGGAACTTCCCCATTTAGCTTCTAGTTCATCAAGCGCTAGCTCTGCGGCCTCTTTCGTTGGTGCTCGATAAACAGGTTTTAAATCGGCCATGAATGCCTTTTGATTTTTAGAAGCAACATACTTCATTGAGTTGCGTATCTGGTGAACGATACACAATTGTACTTCAGTCTCAGGGAAAATAGCTTTTATCGCCTCAGGGAAGCCTGTTAACCCATCAACACAAGCGATTAGGATATCTTTAACACCACGATTATTTAAATCGGTGAGCACTGATAACCAATAGTTAGCCCCTTCATTTTCCGAGAGATGTAATCCTAGTATTTCTTTTTTACCGTGAATGTCTAAGCCGAGTAAGGTGTAAACTGCTTTGCTGATATATCGCCCATCTTCTTTCACTTTATAATGAATCGCATCAAGCCAAACAATTGGATAATGGCTATCAAGAGGTCGTTGTTGCCATGCTTTTAACTCTGGAATAAGCTTATCTGTAACAGCACTTATCATGCCTGTCGCAACGTTCATACCATACATATCTTCGATGTGTTTATTAATATCTCGATAGCTCATGCCCATACTGAACATGGATAATATTTTTTGGTCTATTTCATCGGTGAGTGATGTTTGATTTTTCTTAACGAGTTGAGGTTCAAAACTACCGCTTCTATCTCTTGGTGTATCGAGTTCAAAGTTGCCAACAGATGATTTGACCGTTTTAGTGCTAGAGCCATTCTTGCGATTAGGTTGTTGCTCATTAGCAAGGTGTTGTTCAAGTTCAGCTTGCAGTGCGGCTTCACTTAGTTTTTTGATAAGCCCTGTAAGTACACCATCTTTGCCATTCAGATTTTTACCTGCCTGGAGTGCTTTAACTGCTTCTTGAAAATCGAATTGAGTTGTCATGTGTCATTCCTCTTTTTACTAGTTTACTGAAATGACACAGATTTTTGAACACTCCCTTATGGATCGCTATGCCTGTTTTTAACTATCAAAGTATGACCATTATTCAGCGGCTGTTTTTGTTACGTACCGTTGCTATTGTTATTCAGCTACTCACTGTACTTGTTGTTTACTTTGTTATTTCATTACAAATAGCGTTGTTGCCTTTGTTGGCGGTCATTGCCGTTGAAGCCTTATTCCATATTTCAAGTATTGTTATTTTCAGGCGGCGCGATGCCGGTAATGTTGCCATAGTATTGCAACTTATTGCGGATGTGATTTTTTTAACGATTTTATTATCACTCAGTGGTGGAGCAAGTAATGCTTTTGTCTCACTGTTGTTGCTTCCAATCGTCATAGCAGCAGTTAGTTTACCAGCCAGTTATTTATTGTTTATTTCGCTTTCTGCTATTGCTTCATACAGTAGCCTACTGTTGTCATTACCTGAACACGCAATGCACCAAATGGATATGAATAATCATTTCATTGGAATGTGGGCAAACTTTTTGCTTTCAGTATTGGTGGTAACTTTTGTTGTTGGCGCTATGGCGCGTGTCATTACTAATAGAGAGCGCGCCATTGCACTACAACGTGAAGACCAGCTTAAAAGTGAACAATTATTAGCACTTGGTGTGGCATCGGCACAAGTAACACATCAAGTAGCAACACCACTCGCTAATATTCAACTTTTGTATGAAGAACTTGCTGAAGATTACCCTGAGCATGTTGCAATACGAGCTATGGCTCAGCCTCTTGCCGCGTGTACTGAACAATTAGGTTACTTTCGCACATTAGCCACCTCCATTCGTGAAAATAAAAAAATTCGAATATCTGTTGATGAGTTAATTGAACAACTGATTGATCAAGTCCACTTTCATTTTCCAGAACAAACATTGACACTTATCCAAACTGAAAAAATATACGCGACGATTGAATCTGACGCTATGTTGTTACCCGCATTACTCAACTTAATCCAAAATGCTACCCACGCAAATAAAGAAAATCAACAAAGAGAAATTACTCTTTCAGTTAGTCATCTAAATCAACAGCTTTTATTACAAATACGGGATTTTGGCTCAGGGATTGAAGCGAATATGAATAACGCCCAAAGAGCTTCGTTAGGCGAAAAAATTGTCTCTAGCGAATCGGGACTTGGTATGGCGGTATTTCTATCCAACTCAACCTTTCAACGTCTTGGCGGTAATTTACAATTAATCAACCATAACGAACAGGGCTGTATCGCGATAATTACATTACCTTTACGACTAGATAGTAAAGCTGAACAGCAATGAAAAAACTCCTTATTATTGAAGATGACGTTCCTTTCGCAGCCACGCTAGCTCGGCGCATGTCAAAGCATGGTTTTAGTTGTGAGCAAGTGCATCAAGCCAATAAAGCATTACATGCCTGTTTGCAGCAAAAGCCCGACTGTGTGCTGTTAGATATGAAGTTGGTATCTGACAATGGGTTAATGCTGATTAAACCTATTAGAGCCGCATTACCCAAGGTTAGGCTTGTTTTATTGACGGGTTTTGCAAGTGTAACCACTGCGGTTCAAGCTATGCGCCTTGGTGCTGACGATTATTTAGCAAAGCCGGTTAGTACCCAGATGTTATTAACGGCACTAGATTCTCCATTAACTAATCCTAAACAACCGCACAATGTTGCAGCATTAGATATTGATACTATGTCTGCTGAGCGTGTTGAATGGGAGCATATCAATCAGGTGCTGAGTAGTAATGCAGGTAATGTTTCAGCTACGGCTAGGCAGCTTGGTATGCATCGTCGAACTTTACAAAGAAAATTACAAAAAAAACCAGTATCAAAGTGATACTGGTATTAAATATTGATGACAGGGTGTAATCATCAACTTTTTTTAAAACTGATAATCGAGTGCAAAATATACATTACGGCCCATTGCAGTAAGTTTTTCCCCAACTTCAATATCACTGCCATTAGCGCGATTCACACCTGCTAAGTGATCATTGTAGTGTTTATCTAACAAATTATTTACGCCTAAACGTAACACAAAGCCACTACTAACAAAGTAATCTACTTGCCAATCAATAACAGCATAACCCGCAGATTTAATTTCATTGTTCAATACCGATACTTTATTTTGTGCGCTATATGCATGCAGTGCCAAGTTACTTTGCCAATTTTGATATTGGTAGTGTAAATTTATGCGAGTATTTAAGGGTGAGATTCGATATAAATTATCTTGAATATCATCACGCTTTCCACGTACATAACTCACCATACCAGAGAGCTTTAAATGTTGATTGAGTGGGTAATGCCAATTCATATCGGCGCCGTAAAGTGTAGCATCAATATTACTAAAACTTAGTGGGCTGCTATCTCCCATCATTCCTGCAACCATTTTTACACGCATGTCGGTGGATGGAGAGCCCTGAATATAGTCAGCTACTTTTTGATAGAACAGCTGTGGAGCAAGTGTTAATTTGTCGTTGTTATAAGAAAACCCAGCATTGAGTTGGTACGCCGTTTCAGGGTCTAAATTGATATTACCGACATAGGTTTTACCATCGGCTAAGCCTCCGGTTGCTTGCATAGGTACCCACAAATATCGCTCCTGATAACTTGGGGCTCGTTGCTTAATGGCTAAAGCGGCGTTTAACGATAAGGCTTTATTCCATTGATATTCACTATTTAATGCCAAATCAAACGTGGTATCAGATACGGCTCTATCAGTTGTATTGAACTCATCGCGTAAAGCGCTGATATTAGGGTTCATCATTGCCATTGAGTGCGATACTTTTCCGGCATCAGCACGGTTCTGCTTTAAGCGAAAGCCGATGGTATGCGAAAAGCTATCATTAGTTGGACTCCATTCTAAAAATAGAGAGTTCCGTTGGTCTTTAACATTATTAAAATTTTCAATGTTAAACATGGCGTTTTCAGGATTGGTGATCTCTGAATTATGTTTAGCACTGTAGCCTTCTAAGCCAAGTAACCAATCGCTGTTATTTAACGAAAACTTATAGTCGCTAGTTTGAGCTGTTGCGGTATTATAGCGATACATGGTGGGATTCATGCTAAGACGCTGGCTGAAGTTATCCATGCCGTGACTGGCGTCTTGGTAGCCTAATTGCCATTTAAATTGCCATTCATGAAGCGTTATTGCGCCATCAAGGTTATATCGGTCAGAATCTATATAATCAATATCCATTGGCAAAGCGGGCGTACCCGAGTTAAGCGTTTCTGCATGGTGCCATGTTGCACCAATATCCCAATGTTGGGCAAGGTGGCGTATATCGATACCGTACTGTTGTTTATCGTACTGTGTTGAAGTAATGGTATTACCATCACCATCTTGATAGTCATCACCGTTTTGGTCGGTTAAATAGAGTAAAACGGCGCTATTTTCATTACTGATGTTAACATCGCCGGCCAATGTTGTGGCTTCATTAATGTCATTGTAACTTAAGGCTATATCGCCGCTAAGGTTGGCAGCTTTATCAACCTCGGCCTTTTTTAAGTTAACCAACACTGCGCCACCAATAGTATCAATACCTGCGCTTATCGGGGCTATACCGCGATAAACGGCGACTGACTCCACTATAATCGGATTAATATAGGTTAGTGGAGCGTCCATCGCATTTGGTCCTGCGCCAATAATTTTTTGTCCACCTATGTTTTTCGATACTCGATCGCCAAACATGCCACGATATTGTGCAATGCCAGTAATGGGACCATTTTTATTGATATTTGCCCCAGGTACGGTTTTAAGCCAATCGGCGACATCGGGCATAACTAAATTACCTTCAGCAAATGCAGTATCCGACAGGCTTAACTTTGGCGCTTTAATCGTAATAACATCGATATTGTTTTTGTGCTGTTCTTCAGCCAGCGCAGTGGTGGTTATTACTGAAAAAATAATGGTAAGGCTTTGAGAGATTTTAGTTATTTTCATTACGACATTCCGAAAAATAAGTAGCATTAGCTAATAAAACGATTTTTACTGATGTAATGACTAAAAACAAAAGGAGTTAAGCAGAGTGCGACATTATGTCGCAGGGGAAGTTAATATAGTTCATGTTTAAAATTTTATATTGAGTCTGTCAGTAATTAAAATAATAAAATGATGGTCTTAGCTTTGAATAAATTTTTGCATAAATAAAAATCAAATCAAATCAAATCAAATCAAATCAAATCATCATAGTTTAGTTTTTCTATCGTTTATGGCTCTTTTTAAAGGTTACACCGTACTAAAGTTATTAGTGCTTATGCTCATTATTAGTTTAATAAACTTACCGTGTATAATCGTTAAATCTGCCTCAACTGTGGAGACATTAATTAAATAATGCGATTAAGCAACTGAAAAATTTGCATTGTTATAACGATCATATATTCTGTTTTTCACTATTTTGGTTGCTTTGCGCCAAGCTCATTTTAAAAAGGTATACTCATTGTTTTTTGAAGGTTCAGAGAAAAAAGCTGAAATTATTGTCGATGCAAAGCAAATTTCTTTAATGAATGACCTTGCCGATAGTTTTTGGCAAACGCTTGTACAATGTTGCAATGCCCACATACTATCTATGATTAAAAATGATGATTGCAAAGCGTTCTTGTTATCTGAGTCGAGCCTATTTATTTGGCACGACCGCTTATTAATTATTACTTGTGGAAATACCCGTTTGGTGCACTCAGTTGAATATTTTATTCAGCAAATTGGCATGGCGAAAATTAAACAAATATCCTATCAAAGGAAAAATGAGTATTTTGCTCATGCTCAACTAAGCAGCTTTGGCGATGATATTGCTTTACTTGGCCAATATACTAATGGGAAGGCATTTAGGTTTGGCGAATTAGACGGTCATCATAATTATATATTTCATCAAGAGAATGATTTTCAAGCCAGTAAAGCAGATAAATCGTACGAGCTTATCGCTTATCAAATTTGTCCAAAAGTTTCTGAAAAGCTTACAAATGTTGGACTAAGCGGGAAAGAAGTTAGAGAGTTTTTACAGCTAGATAGACTGTTAGCGGGCTTTATATTTGATGATTTTGTTTTTGAACCTTTTGGTTACTCTATTAATGCTATCAAAGGTAAACAGTTTTTAACCATTCATATAACGCCGCAAGCGAGCAGCAGCTATGTCAGTATCCAAGCTAATATTAACTTGATTGCACTTGCACCAGATTTTTTACGTATTTTAGCGCCAAAATCAATTGATCTCTTGAGTGTTAACGAAGAGGCTTTTAATCAATTAACTCAGCAGTACCTGCCCAAAGAATATATCAGTAAATCATTGTTTCAAAAAAAATTAAGTAATAATAATTTGGTTAGTTTTGCGAACTATATTTTACCGCAAACCGTATTTAGTGACGCCGAATCGCTTGATGTTAACGATGCAAGCCATGCGCTTTAATGTTTTACTTTTGCGAGGTATTACGTATTAATATCTAAAATTAGCGGAACAGCCCTCTTTTAATAATGAAATTAACATAGATCAAGGAAGTTAGATGAAATTAAGCTTTATCGGTTTTTATATAGGTTTAGTGGCTTTGTCGACTGTGCATCAACTTCATGCGCAAAGTGTTGATACGCAAGCCGTGAGTGATAGCAGCAAAGTTGAACGTATTGAGTTGTCTATCAAAAAAGCGATGGCAGCTTTTCAAGTGCCAGGGGTTGCTGTAGCCATTATTAAAGATAATGAAGTGGTGTTAAGTAAAGGCTTTGGCGTACTTAAGCATGATGGCAGTGAAAAGGTAAATGCTGATACCTTATTCGGTATAGCGTCAAACACCAAAGCGATGACCGCGGCGTTGTTGGCTGGTTTAGTCGACGAAGGCAAACTGACCTGGCAAACAAAAGTTATTGATATTATTCCAGAGTTTCAATTACCTAATGCTTACGTTACGCGCGAGTTTACAATTATCGATTTACTGTCACATAACAGTGGCTTAGGTTTAGGTGCAGGCGACTTAATGATTTGGCCTGAAACAACACTGACTAATCAAGATATTATTAAAGGTTTAAAATATTTACCGCAAGTGTCTAGTTTTCGAAGTGAGTTTGCTTACGATAACTTAATGTATGTTATTGCTGGAGAAATCATAAAAAAGCTTACTGGACAGCCTTGGCAAGAGGTAATTCAAAAACGTATTTTTGATCCCTTAGGAATGAAAAATACCCGGGCTAAATTCTCTCTCATTGCCAAAAACAATAAAAATGTTGCCCGAGCTCATGTGCCATTAAACGACGAGTTACAAGTTGTTGGTGGTAACTTTCTAGAAAAATTCTCCTCTGCCGGCTCTGTCGCATCAAGCGTTAATGACATGTCGTTATGGCTTAAAGCGCAACTTAATAACGGACAATACGGTGTTGACGGCGATAAAGTGTTAAGACTTTTTAGTAAAGAGCAAAGCCAAGCAATGTGGCAAGCACGCACATTATTACCTGTATCAGAACAGGCAACTGAGCAAGATAAAACCCATTTTTATGCTTACGCCTTAGGCTGGTTTGTTAAAGACTATCACGGTGTAAAAGTAGTGCGCCATACAGGTGGGATTTTAGGTATGGTGTCAAAAGTAGTGATGGTGCCAGAAGAGAACTTAGCGATGGTTATTTTAACTAATCAACAATCAGGCTTTGCTTTTAATGCGTTATCTCAACAAATTTTAACTGAATATTTAGAACTGCCTGAAAAAGATTGGGTTGAGCATTATGCGCAATTACAACAAGAAAAAAATATCAACAAAAATGAAGAGTTAGAGAAAGTTGCGGCTAATATTAAAAAACACTCATCTCCATCACTGCCATTGACTAATTATGCTCAAAGCTATGAAGATAATTGGTATGGTGAAGTTTCAATTAGCTTATTAAATAATGATTTAAAAATGCAGTTTGCTAACACACCCGCACTGCATGGTACGTTAGTGCATTATCAGCATAATACTTTTATTGTGCGCTGGGACGATCGAACTTTAGAAGCTGATGCTTATGTAAATTTTAATTTAAATCCAGATGGCACTATTAAATATGTCACCATGAAGGCAGTTTCAATGGCAACAGACTTTAGTTTTGATTTTCATGATTTAAAGTTAAAGCCTAAGCTATAAGGTCTTGAATTTAAATTATTAATTTGGAATAAAAAGTAGGGTCAGATACACATTAAAGCTTTAATGTGTATCTGACCCTACTTTTATTTTTTAATTGGCGTTGTTTTGATTTTGATAAAGTCGGTATACCACTTGGCCGGCTACTTTTTCTTTCAGCAGTTGCCAATGGCTTGGCATAACTTGAGTATTGTTGTCGGTTTCCATTTCTACATAAATTAAGGCGTCATCTGTTAAGCTTTTTTCATTTAACAATTGTGCGGTTTGTTGCGCTAAATTTTTTCTAAATGGCGGGTCAATAAATACTAATGAAAAACGTTGTTGATTATTTTGTAAAAAATCTAAGGCATTTTGTTGAATAACTTGAGTCTTATCTGCTTTAAGTAATGCTTTATTGGCTTTTAATTGCTGCACAGCAAGTTTATTCAACTCAATTAAAGTTACCGTGCTGGCGCCACGAGACATGGCTTCAAAACCTAAACTTCCAGAGCCTGCAAAACAATCTAAACAATGTGCGTCTTGAATATAGGGCATTAACCAATTAAAAACGGTTTCTTTAACTCGGTCAGTGGTTGGGCGTAAACCATCGGCCATTAATACCGGTAATTTTCGACCACGAAATTGCCCTGCAATAATGCGAATTTGCCCTTTAGTGGCATTTTTATCATTTTGTTTTTTGACTTTGCTCATAACTTAAACAGCTTTTGTTTTTTGTCGGCAGGTTAGGTGATACTATATTGGCAATTTTATCCTTGTTTACTTGCGAATACCAATTTGATCTCAAGAATTATTCTCGTTATAAAGAATTCTAGTCAAATGATTTTAGTAGTAAACTTATACATCCAACTTATATTGTAAATACATTTATGTCGAAGAAAAAAGGTATGTTTTCCTGGTTAGGTCTGGGTAAGAAAGCACAAGAAGATGAAACTCCTGCCGTTGAGGAAGTTGTTAAACAATCCGCAGAGGTTGTTGAGCAAGCTACTGATACAAAAGAGGATTTAACGGAAGCCTCTATTGTTGAAGAAGAGCCAGTTGCTGTATTTAGCCCACCGCCAGTAGCAGAAGTTGTTGCAATTGATGGGGCTATTATTGAAGAATTTCATGCAGAGCCAGAGCCAGAGCCAGAGCCAGAGCCAGAGCCAGAGCCAGAGCCAGAGCCAGAGCCAGAGCCAGAGCCAGAGCCAGAGCCAGAGCCAGAGCCAGAGCCCAAAGTTGGCTTTTTTGCTCGTTTAAAGCAAGGTTTAAGCAAAACCCGCCAGAACTTAGGTGGTGGAATTTTTAGCTTATTCAGTGGTAAAAAAATTGATGAAGAGTTATTTGAAGAGCTCGAAACCCATTTATTACTTGCCGATGTTGGTGTAGAAACCACAACTAAAATTATCAACTCATTAACTGAGTCAGCGTCTCGTCGTGATTTAAAAGATGCTGAAGCTTTATATGAGTTATTAAAAATCGAGCTGAAAAAAATCATTGAGCCAGTGACAAAACCACTGGTAATTGAGTCAACTAACGGGCCTTATGTTATTTTAATGGTTGGCGTTAATGGTGTCGGTAAAACCACTACTATTGGTAAACTGGCTAAACAGTTTCAAGCCGAAGGCAAGTCGGTTATGTTAGCTGCTGGCGATACCTTTCGCGCAGCGGCTGTTGAACAGCTGCAAGTGTGGGGCGAACGAAACGATATACCTGTGGTTGCTCAACATACCGGTGCAGATAGTGCCTCGGTTATATTCGATGCTATCAGTGCAGCTAAAGCACGAGGTGTTGATGTATTAATTGCGGATACTGCCGGACGATTACAAAATAAAAGTCATTTAATGGAAGAGCTTAAAAAAGTTGTTCGCGTAATGAAAAAACTCGATGTGCAAGCACCACATGAGGTAATGTTAACCCTAGATGCAGGCACAGGACAAAACGCGTTAAGTCAAACTAAGCTTTTTAACGAAGCTGTTGGTTTAACAGGTTTAACCTTAACCAAGCTTGATGGTACTGCAAAAGGTGGCGTTGTGTTCGCTGTTGCTGATAAACATGCTATTCCAATCAGGTATTTAGGGGTCGGTGAAGGCATTGACGACTTACGACCATTTGATGGCAGTGACTTTATTGACGCCTTATTTACTCAAGAAAATCAGGAAAGATAACATCTAATATGATCCGATTTAATGACGTTAGCAAAACCTACCCTGGGGGATTTTTAGCTCTGAAAAAAGTGAGCTTTACTATTGCTCCGGGCGAAATGGCGTTTTTAACCGGTCATTCTGGCGCAGGTAAGAGTACCTTACTTAAGCTAATGAGTATCATGGAAAAACCCAGTGCCGGTAGTATTGAAATTAACGGCACTGAATTATCAACGATTAAATATTCACAAATCCCTTATGTTCGACGTGGTATTGGTATGATTTTCCAAAACCATAATTTATTAGCTGATCGCACCGTATTTGAAAACGTCGCATTACCGCTGATTATTGAAGGTTACAGTCAGAAAGAAACGCGTAAGCGGGTTGAGGCAGCATTAGACAAGGTGCATCTAACCAGTAAATTGAAGTGTTTCCCAAATATGTTGTCGGGCGGAGAGCAACAACGTGTTGGTATTGCACGAGCCATTGTAAATAAACCGCCTATTTTATTAGCGGATGAGCCAACAGGTAATTTAGACCCTAAATTGTCGTTAGATATTATTCGATTGTTTGAAGAATTTAACGATATGGGGGTGAGTGTACTTATTGCGACTCATGATTTAGGGCTAATTGCTCGCATGAGATATAGAACACTGACCTTAAAGCAAGGGCATATGATCACCGATGGTATTGTTGATGGTTTACAAGCGGTAGGTGAACATAATGGCAGCTAACGACACCCGCCACCATGGCCAACATTTAAATTGGACAGCTCGCTTTACTGAAAGGGTTTTGAGACATTTACAACAAGCCATAGGTAGCTTAGGTGATTTGTGGCGAACGCCTTTTACATCGGTAATGACGGTGCTTGTTTTAGGTATTAGCTTAACACTGCCAGCAACTTTACACTTATTTGTAAAAAATACTCAAACGGTTACTCAGCAATGGGATTCAGCCTCTGAAATCACGTTATTTTTAAAGCTATCGACTACGGATAAAGCCGCACAAAACCTTGTTCAACGCATTCAGCTTTATCCAGAAGTTGCTCATGTTGTTTATATTTCTGCTGAACAGGCGCTAACAGAATTTAAAGTCAACTCTGGCTTTGGCCAAGCATTGGAGTATTTAGATGATAATCCCTTACCTGCTACGCTGTTAGTAACACCAACACAACGATTTAGCCAAGCACAAGCCGCCCAAGAGTTATTGCTTAAATTAGAGCAAGAACGTGGTGTTGACCAAGGTAAGCTCGATTTAGAATGGTTAACGCGTTTACAAGCCATGGCAGCACTTATTGAAGACGTTGTGCTTGGTATTGCTTTATTATTATGTTTGTCAGTGGTGTTGATTATAGGAAATACCATTCGCTTGGCGATACTCAATCAAAAAGATGCCATTGCTGTGATGAAGTTGGTTGGCGCTACAGACAGCTTTATTCAACGGCCATTTTTATATGCAGGCGTATGGTACGGCATATTAGGTGGCTTTGTTGCCAGCATTTGCGTTGCTATTTTAGCTAGTTACCTTTCAGGGGCAATGCGTGAATTAACCGATCTTTATCAAAGCCAATTTGTTTTGACCGGTTTATCGTTTAATGAAATGTTATTTTTACAGTCAACAGCAATAGGCCTAGGCTTATTAGGTAGTTTTATTTCTGTCCGACAACATATACGAGCAATTGAGCCAACGGCTGACTAACAATTAATCTTAGCGTAAATTTCTATAGGTTATAGCGCAACATTTAACATACCATCAGCCCAAAGAGTCGCGGCTTCGTGTGCCTTGAGACAGTCATCGTGTGTTAACGAAAGTCGCTTAATGAGTTGATCATTTTCATTCCAATTACCAACTTCGATAGCTTTAGCTAAATCTAAGAAGTCTGACAAATAGTTATCCTGATTTACTAATGCTTGTTTTATCTCTTGATGAATAGGTAGTATTTCTACAATAGTTTCAATTTTATTATCTAATACCCCATCAATTAACGATAATATTCCAGTCAAAAATGCTTTTGGTGGGTTAGCATGATGCTTTCTTAATAAAGACACATGCTCACAAAATTTCGCACGTACTAATGATAAACGTATAATTTCAGTTGGTTTGCTGTCATTTAGATCGGTTAACGCGAGTAATGCAATAAACTTTTTCAACTCTATATCGCCTAAGTAAATTAACGCATGCTTTAATGACGTTATTTCTTGGCTTCGACCATAAAAAGGATTGTTAATAAAGCGTAGTAACTTATAACTTAAACCAGGATCTGAGCTGAATATATTGCTCATTTCTTCAAAGTTTAATTTTTCATCACTTGCGTAACCCATTAGCGTTAAAATATTTTGCTTAGCGGTGGTGATTTTTCTTTGTTTTAGTAATTCAGGTTTGGCAAAAAAATATCCTTGAAATAAAGTAAATCCGAGTAATTTAAATTGCTCAAATTGCTCAATAGTTTCAACTTTTTCAGCAAGCAAAGTAATGTTAGTTGTATCGATTGAGCGAACAAAGTTACTTATTTCAGCAAGTGAATAGTCGTATACATCGATCTTAATTATTTTTATATAGGGTAGAAATCGTTGCCATCTTGGATCAAAGTCATGATCATCTAAGGCTAAAGTATAACCTTTAGCAGATAATAATTTACAGGTTGTAAATAATTCATCTGACGGTTCCACATCTTCAAGAATTTCGATGACAACTTTCTTAGGATCTAAAAAGCTAGGGAAGTTAGCGATTAACGCTTTCGTATGAAAGTTTATATAAGCAGGTAAGTTTTGTGTAATATTTTCAACACCTAAAGCTAGGTGGTTATTACTTAAAAGGTTAGATGTGGCTTGGTCTGAATCAATATCGGGGAAACAATTATTTTCACCACTTCGAAACAGTAACTCGTATGCTACAACCTTTTTATTTACATTTAAAATGGGTTGTCGGGCAATAAATGAAAACATGACACCTCTTAATTCCGTTTCAGGTAGCGATTTTGATGATTGTTCTAAAAGTTATATCTTTAGTATAGATATTTTTCAATATGAATAATATATTTGATTGATTTTATTATGCTTGAAAAGTCACGCTCTTTCATTTATCTACATGTAATTTAATAATATTTTTATAATGATGACAAAGTTTAACAGTTTGTTGACAAAAAAATTGAAAGAGACTGTTGTTTAGCACTGTCTTCTAAGCTAATGTTGGCTTATTAAAATCGTGATAATCGGTCATCCCCCCTTATTTACATTACCATTGAAACTATATTTTGAGGTAATTTAGATAAATATGTTATAATCGCGAGCTAGAATTAGAAAGAGGAGTTATTAAATGAGTGAATCAATGCAATCAATGGCGTTAACTGTTCCGCAAAGTGGCAGCATTGAAGCATACGTGCAATCTTCGTATAGCATTCCAATGCTTAGTGCTGAAAAAGAGCATGAGTTAGCAACTCGTTTATATTCTGAAAATGATTTAAAAGCGGCACAAGAATTAATTATGTCGCATCTTCGTTTTGTTATTCATGTTGCTAAAGGCTATGCCGGTTATGGTTTACCACAAGCTGATTTAATTCAGGAAGGTAATATCGGGCTTATGAAAGCTGTTAAACGTTTTAACCCAGAAGTTGGGGTTCGCTTAGTATCGTTTGCAGTTCACTGGATTAAAGCTGAAATTCATGAGTTTGTTTTAAAAAATTGGCGCATAGTTAAAGTTGCTACAACTAAAGCTCAACGAAAGTTGTTTTTCAATTTACGTAAAAATAAAAAACGTTTAGGTTGGTTTAGTCATGAAGAAGTCAGTAATGTTGCCGAAACGCTAGGTGTTACAACTAAAGATGTTTTGGAAATGGAATCTCGTATGAGTAACCAAGACCAAGCTTTTGAGTTATCAACTGACGATGATGATAGCGCTAGTGCAAGCACATACTCCCCTGCGCAATATTTAGAAGACAAACAATCTGATCTTGCTACAGAAGTAGAAGATTCGAATTGGGAGCAGCATGCTAATAAAAGGCTGAGTAACGCTTTAGTTAGTCTTGACGACCGCAGCCAAGATATCATTCGTACTCGTTGGTTGCTTGATGATAAGTCAACTTTACAAGAGTTAGCGAATAAATATGAAATATCTGCTGAGCGTGTTCGCCAATTAGAGAAAAATGCACTAGCAAAATTAAAAGGCGCTATGGCTACTTAATCTCAATGATATTTACTTAAACCGGCTTTTGCCGGTTTTTTTATATTTAAAATAATTCAAAAAGTATGGCAAGCCGACAGTTTCAACTAACACGCAGAGAGTATTCTAGGGGGATTAGTTGGCCCCGAAAGGTTATTTTTTGGTTTTTTTTGGTTGTTTGATAATAACAATATCATCAGTTTTGCATAAGCTTTAAAAAATTATTACCCTAAAGCAGATTCAAACGTGTTGTCATAGTCTTGTATTACTTGGGCTAGCGCTTAAGTGATTTAAGGTTGCGCTGTTAATGTTTTGACTTGTGTCAGTCAGTTCATGGGTTATGAGATAAGTGACATTGAATAAATTGCGCTTAGGTCTAGCTTATCAAATTTATTTTGTTAGACTAACCGTATAAAAATAATACTAATAATAAAATGGAATTTCCAAATGGAATTGCCGACGACGGAAACTACACTAGCGGTACGTCAACTTCCTAGGTTAAAGCGGTTACTTAATAAATATCGTCAAAATAAAACTATGCAATCAGCTTTATTGCAACTGTCTGAGTTGGCCAGTGCTGTAACTGATATGGATGCGTTTTATAATGCGCTTGAATCCGTAATTAAAACCCTATTAGTGACTGATAGTTTTCATATTGCTCTTTTGAACTCTTCTAATGAATTAAAGTTAACTCATTGCCATAACCCATTAGAAAAAGGCTTGTGCGAGCAAGTTGATTTAACCCATTGGCAAAAAAGTCTTTCAGGCTTAGTGGTGATGCGTCAACAGAAATTACATTGCTCTGCGAATAAACGAAGAGTATTAGCAAATGCTGATGAAATAATTTTATATGACTCTGAGTTTAAAGACTGGTTAGGTGTACCGCTCAAAAGAAATCAGCAAGTTATTGGTGTTATAGCCTTACAAAGTTATGATGAAGCATTAAGCTTTTCAGCAAAAGATTGCCAAATTTTAGAAGGTATTGCCGAACATTTAGTCACGGCAATCGATTGGGTTCGTAGCCGAGAATTGCTAGAGTCGAGCATTGAGCAACGCACATTAGTGTTAACGCAAACTAACCAGCAGTTACAGCGTGAAATTGCTGAGAGACAGCAAGCGGTTAAAACACATCAAGTCTTGCTGAATATTTCTGAACTAACCGCTAAATCTTATGCTATAGATGAATTTTATCAAGCGTTGCATCTTGAAATTAGTAAATTATTGCCAGCAAAAAATTTTTATATTGCATTATTATCTGATGATAAAAGCCAATTAGCGTTTCCCTATTATTGCAATGAACAATCCAAACAACCGAAAACACGCACACTGAGTGATGGTCTTTCAGAGATCACTATAAGAGCGAGAAAACCCATACTGTTGAGAGACAGAATCGTTTATACGTTAGCGGAGCAAGGTGAAGTAACCCAATCTGCATTTACTCAACCTTATCCTGAAGATAAACTGCCTCAGGCGTTTTTAGCTGCACCATTATGTGACCAAGGTGAAGTTTTTGGGGTTATTGCCATTCAACATTATCAAGATAAAAGTGCCTATCAGAGTAAAGATCTTGAGCTTCTTCGTTTTGTTAGTCACCATATCTCGATAGAAATTTTACGAAAAAAAGTTCAGCAACAAGCGCTACAAAGTCATGAAGCTCTTGAGAAAATGATAAATAAACGAACTGAAGAGCTACAAGCGACTAATTTAAATTTACGCATGCAAATCGAAGAAAGACGCAAAGCTGAAGCACGTTTATACCATGAGGCGCATCACGATGGCCTAACCGAGCTGCCTAATCGAGCGATGTTTTCAGATCGATTAACCTATGCCATTCGTCACCTAAAACGTCACCCTCATCATAGATTTGCGGTTTTATTTATCGATTTAGATCGATTTAAAATGATTAATGACACCTTAGGCCATCATGCAGGTGATCAATTCCTAATTGAAATTGCCCGTAGATTACAAGATTGTGTTCGCGATAATGACATTTTGGCGAGGTTAGGCGGCGATGAATTTGTCGTGCTGCTTGATTCGTTGCAGTCTCCTGATGATATGGAAGAAATTGCTACACGTATAATTACTTCCATTGCACAACCTTTTGAATTAGAAGGTCATACGTTATATTCAAATGCTAGCATAGGGATTGCTCAAAGTCGTATTAGCTATAAAGATGCTGATGAAATATTACGAGATGCCGATGCGGCAATGTATCAGGCTAAAAGTTTAGGCCGCGGTCGTTATGTTTTCTTTGATGATAGTATGCGAGAAAAAATTATTGCGAGTATGACGCTTGAGCAAGAGCTTAGGCAGGCAATAAAAAGTAAACAGTTTGAGCTACATTATCAAAAAATATCAGACTTAACGTCCACTAAAATTTTGGGTTTTGAAGTGCTTTTACGTTGGAAGCATCCGACTAAAGGCTTATTAACACCTAGCGAGTTTCTTTTTATGGCAGAAGAAACGGGTATGATTTTAGAAATAGAAACCTGGGTTATTGAAGAAGTTTGCATACAATTAAAAATGTGGAAAAAATCTAAAGAATATGAAAATGCTTATATTGGGATTAACCTATCAGGACGGCATTTAATTCAAGCAAATCAATTAACAAAACTTATGGGACTCATCAGCCATAATACTATCGAGCCAGAACGACTTATTTTAGAGTTTAACGAGTCTGCGTTTGCTCGTCATACCGAATTAGCGCTTAAGGGGCTACGAAAACTGAAAGAATTTGGTGTAAAGTTAGCTTTAGATGATTATGGTGCAGGCTTGTCTTCGTTTAATTTTTTACATAACTACCCTTTTGAGTTTATTAAGCTTGACCGTAGCTTTATTCGAACGATAAACCAAAGTGATAAAAACCTTTCATTAGTAAAAGCATTACATGAACTAGGCACTAAATTTGGTTATCGCTTAGTTGCTGAAGGCATTGAGTCGGAAGTGATGTTAAAGAAATTACAAAATGTTGGTTGCGAATTTGGTCAGGGATATCATATCAGCCGACCTGGAAAAATAGAAAAAGATATCGTTCAAAGTAATGTCGTTGCTATGCATCGAGCATAGTAACGGGTATAGCAGCGGGTAATATCCAAACTTTAGCCTTTATGAAAAAAACCTTCTATACGCAATGCAATGCCAGGAGTTGTTCTATAGTTTTTTTCCTCTGGAAACTCCAAAAAAGGTTCGATTTCAAAAAATAACCAATCTCGAAGTGCATTAAAGCGATATCGATAACCTAAAGTATAGTTATCAACGAAAAACCCTCTAGCGCCATTTCGTTCACCTTCTACTTGTAAGCTGATTACTGATGCTGTGGTATCGTTAATTTGATGTAATTTATAAAAGCCGTGCTTCCACCTAATGCCACTAAACTCTGCTGAGCCTCGAATACTATAATTAATACGAAATTGAGATTTTTTACTGATTTGGTAGTCATATTCCAATAAAAGCTTTGTCCCTAGGCCTTCGTCGAGAAAATAATAAACTGATGGTTCAACTAGAAAACTTTGTGTAGGGCTCAAGTTGAGTCGGCGTTTATGTCTTGCTCTAACAAATATGTCGCCTCCTGAAATACCTACTCGATAGTTCATTAAACGATCTTCTTTTTTTTCTTGAGTGTAGTTTAATGCTAAAGAAAATTTTTCTTCTTCAATGCTAGATTTCGTGTTTGCTGACTCTAAAGGCAAGTTATTGAGCTCATCATCAGCTTCATCTGATAACACTAGGCTAACTCTGTCTTGTAAATGCGGCAATTTAACACGTACGCGAAAACGTGTTTTTACCTCGCTCCAGTCACGACTTTTGGGTAGCCAAGCAAAGCGAATTTTTGCGGTTGTAGTAGGGCTTTGTTGTTCTTCACTATCATTTGCGATAAAAAAACTATCAAACCATTGTGCAGATTGATAAACGGTATCTGAAACCGTTTCATGCAATCCTTGCATCCAGTGATCATCTTTTTGTTCAACCTGTGCTTTTTCTTCTTCTGTAGTGAAAGCTAATGCTGAATTTGCAAATGCAAAGTAAAAAAATACGAAGCATATCTGCCAATAACATGGTTTTTTACAATTCATTCTTATCAAATTTTGTTTTACCTCGTCATTTAGCATATCAGTTGGTGATTTTATTTCTATAAACTTTATAATGAATTCAATTAAATTATAGGAGTTTTTTATGGGCGGTATAAGTATTTGGCAATTATTAATTATTGCAGTGATTGTTGTGTTGTTATTTGGCACTAAAAAATTACGTAATTTAGGCACTGATTTAGGTTCAGCTATTAAGGGTTTTAAAGGCGCAGTATCAGATGAACCGGCTAAAAAAGAGCAATCGTCAGAAACTGACTCTGCTCAAGGTGATAGTTTAGGTGATAGCACAGCAAGCAAGCATAGCGTTGATGAAAAAGAGAAAGATAAAGTCTAATGTTTGATATCGGCTTTTGGGAATTATTATTAATCGCTATTATTGGCTTAGTTGTACTTGGTCCTGAGCGATTACCCGTTGCAATTCGAACTGTACGTGGTTGGATCGCGAGTATTCGAGGCTTTAGTGAGGGCGTTAAAAACGAACTTACGGAAGAACTTCGCATTCAAGAGTTGCATGCCAACCTAAAAAAAGCTGAACAAGCAGGCATGAAAGATTTGTCGCCAGAGTTAGAGGCTTCAGTTAAGTCTCTAAAAGAAGCGGCAGAAATGGTTAATAACCCCTATCAGACAGCTGAACAGTCAATAAAGTCTAATGATGAAATTGAAAAGCTAAATGATAATAAAGATGAAAAGCAGGTTAAATGAGTTCAGCTGCTAAACAAAACTATACGTTATTCGATCACTTGTTAGAGCTGAGAACACGGCTATTACATGCTGTATTGGGTGTTCTTGTGGTGTTTTGTGCGTTAATATATTTCGCTCAAGATATTTACCAATATGTTGCTCAACCACTTTTGGCAGTAATGCCAGAAGGCACGCAGATGATCGCAACTGATGTAGCATCACCTTTTTTTACGCCTTTTAAACTGACAATAGTTTTATCAATATTTATTACTATGCCTTACATTTTATATCAAATTTGGTCTTTTATTGCGCCTGGTTTATATAAAAATGAAAAGCGTTTAATTGCGCCTTTAATGGTTGGTAGTACATTATTGTTTTATGGTGGAATTGCATTTGCTTACTACATTGTATTTCCAGTAGCTTTTACATTTTTTTCATCAGTCGCTCCTGATGGCGTAACTATAGCAACTGATATTAGTAGTTATTTAGATTTTGTCTTAAAACTTTTTTTTGCTTTTGGGGCCGCATTTGAAATCCCAATTGCTATCATTCTTTTATGTTGGACTGGTGTAACAACGCCTGACAGTTTACGCACTAAACGCCCTTATATTGTTGTAGGTGCATTTATTATTGGTATGCTACTTACGCCACCAGATATTATTTCTCAAACAATGCTGGCAGTGCCAATGCTGTTGCTATTCGAGTTAGGCATTATTATCGCTTCGCTTTATTATAAAGAAGAAGAAGACACGACGGATGAAAAATAATGCCTCAAAGTTCGACTAAGATAAAAGCATATTTTTTGAGTGTTCTAGCTAAAAGTAAAGAGTTTACTCTTGATTGATATCGGTGTGAATTTAACCAACACGCGCTTTGATAAAGATCGAAGTGAAATGCTTATACGTGCCCAGCGGGCAAATGTTAGCGCGATAGTGGTTACAGGCACCAGTGTTGAAGAAAGTAAGCAAGCTATAAGCCTTTGTCAGCAATACCCTGAGTATTTACATAGTACTGTTGGTATTCACCCGCATGATGCCGATAACGCAGCGATAAATTTTCAAGAGCAATTAACGGTTTTAGCCAACAATAAATGTGTGAAGGCCATTGGTGAATGCGGATTAGATTTTAATCGTAATTTCTCAACGGTAGAGAACCAAAAAAGAGTTTTTTTAGAGCAAGTAAAGTTAGCTTCAGAGCTGCAATTACCTTTGTTTTTGCATCAAAGAGATGCTTTTGAGCCTTGGTTTGAAATACTAACGCCATACTTTTCTAAAGTTCCTGCTATGGTTTCTCATTGCTTTACCGGAAATAAAAAAGAGTTAGAGCAATGTTTAGCCGCTGGTATGTATATAGGTATAACAGGCTGGTTATGTGATGAACGAAGAGGACAAGAGCTTCGTGATATTGTTTCTTTAATTCCATTAGATCGTCTAATGATTGAAACGGATGCGCCTTATTTAACACCAAGAAACATTCGACCAAAGCCTAAAAGTAGCCGTAACGAACCTAGCTATTTACCTTATATTATTAAGACTTTGGCTGAATTAATGCCTTTTAGCGAGCAAGATATAATTAAACAAACTACGCTTAATTCAGAAACATTTTTTAGTATAAGCACTAGCAATGTATAACCTAATTAGCCGTTTAGTTATTTATTTTATAATCATATTTTGCTCCTTTAATGTGGTGGCTCAAGGCGCACGTGTATTAACAAAAACAGACTTTACTTTTCAATTACATGGCCAGCATGTTTTTATCGGCAGTAGTTTAATATTAATTCTTATGTGCCTTACATGGGCTAGAGCTTCACGAAGCTATAGCATGGCAATGTTGGCGTTATTTTTTGCTGTAAAGTCATTAGGTATTTTAGTTGCTGGTGGCGCTTCTTTACTCGTACTTTTAACTAGTAACCCCTATTTTCTTAATGCTGAGAGTGTGTTGCTTGCCAGTAGCGCTAACATTCTGTTTTTTATTTTTACAATTAAGTTATTTTCCTTAAAAAAAAATAAGCATAAAAGCTATCAACTGTTACTGCGCTTATCTATTATTATAGCTCTGAGTGTGCCCTTAAGTTTTATTACCCACCCCAGTAACACTTGGCTATTAACACAAATACCAACCTCAATAAGCTTACTCGCTTTGTTGTATATTTTCAGATACGAAAAAGCCATTGACCTTGATTTACTCTCAATATTTTCACCAATTCTGATGATACAATTAAGCTTTAATCTTTTAGCTTTTATGTTGTACTACCTCGGCTTCTCTTCATACGTTATAAATTGTTTTGATATGCTCGCCTTTTGGGTGATGGCTATTATGGCGACTTATTTGATGGGGCATAAATATTACTGTCAATTACGTGATGAAAAGTTAGCTCAACAACAAGCACTTTCAAGCATAAAAGCTTCAGAAATAGCACAAAAAGAAATATCAAGATTACAAGATGAAAGCCAAGAGCAATTAGAAAGCCGCGTGCAAGAACGGACTTTAGAGTTAAATATAGCGTTACAAGAGTTAGAAGTTGTTAATCAAGAATTAAAAGAAAAAAATACGCTTGATGAGCTATCTGGGCTATATAATCGACGTTATTATGATCAAAAAATAGTGGCTGAATTTAGACGTAGTCGTCGCAATTTAACACCGTTAAGTCTTATTCTCGTAGATATAGATCACTTTAAGCGTGTTAATGATAACTTTGGCCATTTGGCTGGCGATAAATGCATTGTCGAAGTTGCAGGTATGATTAAATCTTTACTGCGTCGAAGCTCAGATGTTGGCTGTAGATATGGTGGGGAAGAGTTTTGTTTAATTTTACCCGAAACCGATGCTCAAGGTGCTTTAGCACTTGCACAAGAGATATGTCAGAGTGTTAGGCAACAACAGGTTTATAGCAATGAAAACATCATTACATTATCTGTAAGTTGTGGTGTTACAACTTATCAGCAAGAGAAAGAGATCACACCAGAAATTATTTTTGATTACGTAGATAAAGCACTTTATAAAGCAAAACAAGCAGGCCGGGATCAAGTGCAAGTCATACCAATAGAAAGATCAACCCAGCCACGGTAATACAGTTGAAATCAAATGACGGCTTAAGATAGCTCCTAATGCATATCGTCGTATATTACATTTTTGTTTGAATAGAATTTACATTGTTATAGGAAAGAGTATGAACAACGTTTTTGGTCAATATCCTGCCCGTCGAATGCGCCGCATGCGCTCTGATAGTTTTTCACGACGTTTAATGTCAGAGCATCAATTGACGGTTAATGATTTAATCTATCCCGTTTTTGTTTTAGAAGGTGAAAACCAATGTGAAACTATTGAATCGATGCCAGGAGTTGAGCGCAAAAGTATCGATTTACTATTGGCAGAGTGTGAAGAGTTAACCGACTTAGGCATACCTGCTATCGCTATTTTTCCGGTAACACCTGCAGATAAAAAGTCATTGTTAGCAGAAGAAGCCTATAATCCTGATGGTTTAGCTCAGCGCACTGTTCGTGCAATAAAGGCCAAGTTTCCTCGTTTAGGGGTGATCACCGATGTTGCCTTAGACCCTTTCACAACCCATGGACAAGATGGCATTATTGATGAACAAGGATATGTTTTAAACGATATAACAAAAGATATTTTAGTGAAGCAAGCCTTGTCTCATGCCCAAGCAGGTGCCGATATCGTTGCACCATCAGATATGATGGATGGCCGTATCGCTGCAATTCGTGAAACATTAGAAAAACACCACTATGTTAATACTAAAATACTGGCTTATTCAGCCAAGTATGCTTCAAGTTACTATGGCCCGTTTCGCGATGCGGTAGGTTCGGCAGGCAACATTAAAGGGGGCAATAAGTTCTCTTACCAAATGGATCCTGCCAACAGTAATGAAGCACTGCATGAAGTCGCCCAAGATATTTATGAAGGCGCTGATATGGTAATGATTAAGCCAGGCATGCCATATTTAGATATAGTTCGCCGAGTGAAAGATAATTTTCAAGTGCCAACCTATGCTTATCAAGTAAGTGGTGAATATGCCATGCATATGGCAGCTATTCAAAACGGCTGGTTAGCTGAAAAACCTTGCGTAATGGAAGGTTTACTCGCCTTTAAACGTGCAGGAGCCGACGGTATATTAACCTATTTTGCAAAACAAGTGGCGCGCTGGTTAAAAGCAGAACAAACAAGCTAAAACGCTGAGTTATTTCAGGCGTGAAAAATAAAGAAAGAGAATGGCCGTGATAAATATTTATTACGGCTTTTTATGTGTGAATTTTAATTTTATTTAATCTAGTGCCAGAAATGTAAGTGTGGTGCGCTATTTGATAATTAATATATAAGCGTTAAACATAAATTATTCACCACGGGCTTCTCCATTATTCATCTGTGTTTATAGCTAAACTATATCTAAAATCTAATCTATACTTTATCGAGCTCCAGGCTATAACCAAGTATGGCAATGTGTTCATTCTCTTGCGCAAATTCATCATGAATGAGCGTGTGTTGTAACAACCATTGCTGCGGCAAACTAAGCTGCAAACACTTATCATTTAGCGATACAGCATAGTCGGGTAATGTCTGATCATTGCGGTGACGACATAATTTTACTGCTAAGCGCAGAATAATTAATAATTTTTTAGCGGTTTGATCATCAATAGCTGATTGCTGTTCAATAAGGGCTAAATTGATATCTCCTTTATACAAGGTGACCAAACTGACCAGTAGTTGCCGCTCTGATTGATTAAAACCCGCTAAGTCAGCATGAGCTAAAATATAGGCACTATGTTGCTGATGGTGCTTGTACTCTAGTAATAAGCCTATTTCATGCAAGTCAGCACTAGCTAGTAAAAGTGCAAGCGCATTACCATCAGGTAAATCCCAAATAGATTTAAGCTGTAAATAAAGCGTTTCTATCTGACGTTTTACGCTATTAGCATGCCGCTGATCAATATGAAAACGTTGGCTCAATGCTGTAATGGTTCTTTGGCGAATGTTAGAAGTGCTTTGCTCTGGTAGCATTTCGTATAACAAGCCTTCGCGTAATGCACCACTAGAAAGTGTTAACTCTTTAATCGACAATTGTTGAAATAAGGCAATTAAAATAGCTAAGCCACTAGCAATAACTGGGCTCCTTTCGCTAGATAACCCTGCTAAGTTAATCTTGTCAATTTGATTAAAATGCAATATTTGCGCTTTAACCTGATAGAGAAACTCTAGCGAAATAACACTTGGCTTATGCTGATAAATTAGCATTTCCGCTAACGCTTGCATGGTACCCGAGCCACCAAGAACACATTGCCAGCCAATATCACAAAATTCATTTTTTATTGGCGCAATAATAAGCTCAGCAGCACAAATCGCTTGGTTAAAGTGTTCGTTTGATAACTCGCCATGAGGAAAGTATTGCTGGTTATAAGTCACACAACCAAGATTAAGGCTATGGGCCTTTTTAACCTTGAAGCCTCGACCAACAATAAGTTCTGTACTAGCACCGCCAATATCTAAAACCAAACGTTTGTCAGCACTTAAACTGGTATGAGCAACACCAAGATATATATGTTCAGCTTCTTCAATACCGCTTAGTAAGTTAACAGGATGCCCTAACACTGCTTCAGCTTTAGCAATAAACTCGTCGCGATTTTTTGCTAACCTTAAAGTGGCGGTAGCAACAATACGAATATTTTTTTGAGGGATGTCTTGTAAGTGTTCAGCAAAAAAACGTAAGCATTCTAAGCCTTTTGCCATCGTTTGCTCAGATAATATATTGTTAGTATCTAAGCCAGCAGCGAGTCGAACTTTACGCTTGATTTTATCAACAACTTGCACGCTATCGGCAAGTTGTCGAGTAATTAACATATGGAAGCTATTAGAGCCTAAATCGACCACAGCATATAGAGGTGATAAAAGCTCCAGGGAAGTGGTCGACATCAACTAACTGTTCCTTTGAGGCCTATTGCCAGAACTACGACTGCGGTTTTGGCCACCATTATGAGGCTTATGACGACGTTGACGAGGCTTAGGTCGAGGTAGATCGGTCAATAATGCATCGTGATCATATTTACTTACAGGCAAGGCATGTTCAATATAGGTTTCAATGGCTGGTAAATTAAACACATATTGTTCACAGGCTAAACTAATAGCATGACCTGTAGCACCAGCACGACCCGTTCTACCTATACGATGAACATAATCTTCACAATCATCAGGTAAATCGTAGTTAAATACATGCGTAACGGCTGGAATATGCAAGCCACGTGCTGCTACATCAGTAGCCACTAAAACGTCTAATTGGCCAGCGGTAAACTGCTCCAAAATTTTCAAACGTTTCTTTTGAATAACATCGCCAGTAAGCATGCCAACACGAATTTTATCTGCTTCTAAGTGCGCGTGAATTTTTTCACAAACATGTTTAGTGTTGGCAAAAATAATCGCTTTATCAGGCCAATCTTCTTCAATTAAGGTTTGTAGTAAGCGCATTTTATCTTCATTAGAAGGGTAAAATAGCTCTTCTGTTATGCGAATATTAGTTTTTTGATCAGGTTCTACTTCAACGCTGTCAGGTTCGTTCATGTGTTCAAAAGCTAACTCTTTAACACGAAAAGATAAGGTTGCAGAATAAAGCATGCTCAAACGCTCAGTTGCTGCAGGCATTTTGTTAAACATGTAACGAATATCTTTAATAAAGCCTAAATCGAACATACGATCAGCTTCATCAAGCACTACAACTTCAATATTATTGAGGTTATAAATGCCTTGTTTTAAGTAATCAAGTAAGCGGCCACAAGTGCCAATTAAAATATCTACACCTTGTTCAAGTTCTAAACGTTGGCTTTCGTAACCTTCACCACCATAAACACATCCTAGGCGTAAACCTGTGCTTTTTGCCATTGCGATAGCATCGCGGTGAATTTGAATAGCAAGCTCACGTGTTGGCGCCATAATTAAGGCGCGTGGTTGATTGTGGCTAACATTTTTTTTCTGTAATAAATGATGGAATGTTGCGGCTAAAAAGGCAATGGTTTTACCTTCGCCGGTTTGTGCTTGACCGGCAATATCTTTGCCTGTCATCAGTATAGGTAAAGACTTTGCTTGAATTGCAGTGCAATATTCAAAGCCCATAGATTCGAGGCCGCTAACAACGGTAGGCTCGAGCTTAAGTTCCGAGAACTTTATTTCTGTTAAGTGTGTTTTTTTCATACCGCTAGCTTAACACCTTAAGCTATTAATAAAAATTAGATTCACATAAAAGCGACAATAAAATGATAGCTTTAGTTGATTTTTTAATTTAAATGCCCATTACTGTTATATGTGATTTAAATTTATTACCTATAACTGTTATATACGATTGATGGTAATTAATTTTGATGAAGGTATAATCTTAACCCATTGGCAATAGGCCACCTTTTTTTGGAGATATAAATGAGCGATAAAATTGTTCAGTTAACTGATGATAGTTTTGACACTGATGTAATCAATGCATCAGGCTTGGTTCTAGTTGATTTTTGGGCTGAGTGGTGTGGACCATGTAAAATGATCGCGCCATTGTTAAATGATGTAGCTGAAGAGTATGCTGGTAAAATAACAGTCGGCAAATTAAACATTGATCAAAACTCAAACACCCCACCTAAATATGGTATTCGTGGTATTCCTACCTTGTTACTATTTAAAGATGGTGCGGTTGCCGACACGAAAGTTGGCGCTTTATCAAAAACGCAATTAAAAGAGTTTATTGATAACAATTTATAAAAAAAGGTCCGATAATTCGGACCTTTTTATTATTTATTTTAAGATCAATTAAGTGATCCTTTACTGGTTTGCTTTTTAATGCTAAATTTAACTTTCTAACGAAAGAACATTTCAAAAAAACCATATTCAAACATCCTAAATTGCCAAACGGCACAGCATAAGAACCTAAATAGTTTAAGAACCCCCAATATGAATCTTAACGAACTTAAAGAAAAGTCGATTAGCCAACTGGTTAAACTCGCAGAATCAATGAAACTAGAGCATTTAGCTCGTAACCGCAAACAAGACATTATATTTGCTATATTAAAAGCCCATGCTAAAAGCGGGGAAGATATTTTTGGCAGCGGTGTTTTAGAAATTCTACAAGACGGCTTTGGGTTTTTACGCTCTGCAGACTCTTCCTATTTAGCTGGACCTGATGATATATATGTATCACCAAGCCAAATACGTCGATTTAGTATGCGAACAGGCGATACCATTACAGGTAAAATTCGCCCACCAAAAGACGGCGAACGTTATTTTGCTCTCTTGAAAGTTAATGAAGTAAACTTCGACCGCCCTGAAAACTCTCGCAATAAAATCCTTTTTGAAAACCTTACACCAATTCATCCTACTGACCGTTTAACAATGGAACGTGGCAATGGCTCGACTGAAGATATCACCGCACGTGTATTAGATTTAGCATCGCCAATTGGTATGGGTCAACGTGGATTAATTGTTGCACCGCCGAAAGCCGGTAAAACATTGTTATTACAAAACATTGCTCAAAGTATTGCCCATAACCATCCTGAAGCTGAGTTAATGGTGTTACTGATTGATGAGCGCCCGGAAGAAGTTACCGAAATGCAGCGCTTAGTTAAGGGTGAAGTCATTGCTTCTACTTTTGACGAACCAGCGAATCGCCATGTTCAAGTAGCTGAAATGGTTATTGAAAAAGCAAAACGTTTAGTTGAGCATAAAAAAGACGTGGTGATTTTACTTGATTCAATTACTCGCTTAGCACGAGCTTATAACACAGTAATTCCATCGTCAGGAAAAATATTAACCGGTGGTGTAGACGCTAACGCTTTACATCGTCCAAAACGCTTTTTCGGTGCAGCACGTAACATTGAAGAAGGCGGTAGCTTAACGATTATTGCTACAGCGCTTGTTGATACTGGCTCTAAAATGGATGAAGTTATCTACGAAGAGTTTAAAGGTACAGGTAATATGGAATTACACCTTTCACGCAAAATTGCTGAAAAACGTGTTTTCCCTGCTATTCACTTTAACCGCAGTGGTACGCGTCGTGAAGAGCTATTAACTAAGCCAGACGAGTTACAAAAAATGTGGATATTACGTAAAATCGTTCATGAAATGGGTGAAATTGACGCCATGGAATTCATGATTGATAAATTAGCGATGACTAAAACGAATGATGAGTTTTTTGATTCAATGAAACGCCAATAAGCCAGTTATTTATATTTGAAAAATGCCAGCAATTAGCTGGCATTTTTTATGTACTTAATAAAATTTTGGCCAGTAAAAATGCGACTAGAAACGTTAAATGAAAAATTATTCACTTGATACCGCTATCGATTAGGGAATTTAGGCTTTCTACCGTTATAATGTAAGACAAATTTTTCATCAAATTCTAATATGAAATACAGTGATTTAAGAGACTTTATCTCTCAGTTAGAGAAATTAGGCCAACTCAAGCGTATTAGCCAGCCAATTTCTACTGATTTAACCATGACAGAAATTAGTGACCGTACCTTGCGACAAGCCGGTCCAGCATTGTTGTTTGAAAATCCCGTTGACGAAAATGGTCAGCCACACGGTATGCCAGTGTTAACCAATTTATTTGGTACTCCTGAGCGCGTAGCGTTGGCAATGGGTCAAGAAAATGTAAAAGCCTTGCGTGATGTCGGCACACTGTTAGCGGCATTAAAAGAACCTGAGCCACCAAAGGGTTTTCGTGATGCATTAAGCAAAATACCTTTGTATAAACAAGTGTTGAATATGCCTGTTAAGGTGATTAAAAAGCCGTTATGTCAACAAGTAGTGCTTGAAGGTGATGCGGTTGATTTAACTCAACTGCCGATTCAAAAATGTTGGCCAGGCGATGTGGCTCCCTTGATTACCTGGGGTTTAACCGTTACAAAAGGCCCGCATAAATCACGACAAAATTTGGGTATTTATCGTAATCAATTATTAGGTCGCAATAAGGTCATCATGCGTTGGCTATCTCACCGTGGTGGCGCATTAGACTTTCAAGAATTTAAAAAAGCTTTTCCAGGTGAAAAGTATCCAGTAGCTGTTGCGTTAGGCGCAGATCCAGCGACCATTTTAGGTGCGGTTACGCCAGTGCCAGACACCCTTTCTGAATATGCTTTCGCGGGTTTATTACGCGGCAGTAAAACGGAAGTTGCCAAATGTATCAGTAACGAGCTAGAAGTGCCGGCAACAGCCGAGATTATTTTAGAAGGTTATATTGACCCCGATGAAATGGCACCAGAAGGGCCTTATGGTGATCATACGGGTTACTATAATGAAGTTGACGGTTTCCCTGTCATGACCGTTACTCATATTACCCACAGAAAAGACCCTGTTTATCACAGTACTTATACCGGACGCCCACCAGATGAGCCTGCTATTTTAGGTGTTGCACTTAATGAAGTCTTTGTGCCGATTTTGCAAAAGCAGTTTCCAGAAATTCAAGATTTTTACTTGCCACCAGAAGGTTGTTCTTATCGTTTAGCCGTTGTTACGATTAAAAAGCAATATGCTGGCCATGCTAAACGTGTAATGATGGGGGTTTGGTCTTTTTTACGTCAATTTATGTACACAAAATTTGTTATAGTTTGCGACGATGATATTAATGCTCGTGATTGGCAAGACGTAATATGGGCAATGACGACGCGTATGGATCCAAGTCGCGATACAGTGTTAATTGAAAACACCCCAATAGATTATTTAGATTTCGCTTCACCAGTGTCAGGCCTAGGTTCAAAAATGGGCTTAGATGCGACCAATAAATGGCCAGGTGAAACCAATCGTGAATGGGGCGAACCCATTGAAATGACCCAAGCAGTGAAAGACCAAGTGGATGATATTTGGGACGAACTTAATATCTCAAGCGGCACTGATAATTCAAATTAATAATGCTACTAATATAGTAAGCACGAAGTAATAAGGTACAGAATAAATGAAAGTGATCACATGTCAGGTAGTGTCGTTAACACCATTAACGGAGTTTGTTTATAAGGCTCTTTTAAAGCCAAGCATGCCTGTTGATTTCTCTGCCGGACAATATTTAAATTTTGTAATGAGTGACGAAGACAAACGCCCTTTTTCTATAGCGAGTGCCCCAGGCGCTGAGCTTATTGAATTACAAATTGGGGCTTCTGGTTTAGACAGTTATCCAATGCAAGTTATTGAACACATTAAAGCCAATACTGAAGTGACGATTGAAATGCCTTTTGGTAACGCACAGTTGCGTGAAGAAAGTGAGCGCCCACTATTGTTGATTGCCGGTGGAACAGGGTTTTCTTATATAAAATCTATGTTTGAATATTTGGCATTAAAACAATCACAACGTGAAGTTATTGTTTATTGGGGCTTACGTGATTCAAGTGCGTGTTACGACTTAGATCAAACAGCTACTATTATTAATACACTGTCGAATGGTAAATTTATTCCCGTAATTGAAGCGCCAAATACCGATTGGCAAGGCCGCTCAGGCATGGTGCATAAAGCCGTAATGGAAGACGTTAAAAATTTAGCCGATTACGATATCTATTTAGCAGGTCGATTTGAAATGGTTGCGGCTGTAAGAGGTGATTTTGTTGAACAAGGCGCGCTAATAGAGCAGATGTATGCCGATGCTTTTGCATTTATTTAAGATATAAAAGCTTTTCATGGATATTGAAAATTAAGGGTATTAAAAATTATATTTAATACCCTTACATCAGCTTTAATAACTTCTAACCTGCCCTCTTTATGTCCTGCAAGCATTACACCACTCACCGTAGTACTAAAGTACTAGCCATGTTGTCGCACTATTCATTTATAGTACGTCTTTACTGTTCTGTATAAATGTGAAGACTATAGAAAAATAGTCAGTTACACCTGAATTAATAGGGCATGAAATTACATGTTAAGTGTTGTTAATATTTCAATAATATCTTTAGCTTATTTATTGATTTTATTTGGCATTGCCTATTTTGGTGATAAGTTTATAGATAAAAAGAACCATCGCTTTAAACCCATTATTGTCGCACTTTGCTTACCGATATTTTTTACTGCTTGGAGCTTTTACGGAACCTCTGCACAGGCCGCAAATAATGGTTGGTTTATTCCCCCAACTACAATTGGTGCTATATTAAGTATTACTTTTGCTATTCCGGTTATTAAGCGGCTAATCACTTTGGGAAAGCAACGTAGAAGCACTTCTATTGTTGGCTTTATCTCAGCGCAATATCAAAATTCTAAAACGGTTTCATTGTTGATCACAACAGTGGTTATTATTGGAACTTTGCCCTATCTTTCTCTGCAGTTAGAGGCTATTTCAACCAGTTTCGATGTTATATCTTCGCCATTTTTAGATGGTTTTCCATTAAACAACGCGCAAAAAAATGGCTTGTTTAGTTGGCAAGATACTACCGCTATTGTCACCATATTAATGGCAGTGTTTAGCATTGTTTTTGGTACTCGCCATGTTGACTTAACCGAACATCATAATGGTTTAATGTTAGCGGTTGCTTTCGAGTCTTTAGTTAAATTGATATCAGTGTGTGGCATTGGCTTGTTTGTGGCGTATCAGTTATTTAATAACCCTAGCGATGTGCTAATACAGGCGCTTAACAACGAAAATATTCAACAAGCACTTTCTGCAAAGCAGTCTAATGGTTACTTTACCGCAGTAATTTTAGGCATGGCTGCGATTGTATGCTTACCTTGGTTATTTCATTTGTTAGTTGTTGAAAGTAATGACCAAACAGATGCAGACACGGCGCAATGGTTCTTTCCTTCTTACGCTATTATATTTTCATTTTTTTTACTCTTAGTGATCGTTGTCGGCATGATCTACTTTCAGGCGAAGTTTGTGAATACCGAGATGTTTTTTTTGGCTATTCCATTAGCAGAAAAACAATCAAGTTTAGCTTTACTTGCATATCTAGGGGGCTTATCTGCAGCCACTAGCATGGTAATTGTTGCCACTATCACACTTTCTACCATGATTTGTAATGACATGATCATGCCCGTTCTTCTTCGCCATAAACGTTTTCATTTACAAACAACGGGAGTGGGAAGTTCGTTGCTTAAAATTAGGCGCTGTACGATTGTCGTTATCCTTTTAATGGCTTATATATTTTATCGTTTAGTGGGAGCGTCGGGTAATCTTGGCGCTATGGGCTTAATCTCTATTACTTTATTGGTGCAACTCTTCCCCATTCTGATCGGCGCTTTATATTGGCCTAAACGTCATAAATATGGTGTTATTGCTGGCGTTTTAACAGGGGCAATAATTTGGGCGTATACGCTGTTAACACCAACATTAGTTGAAGCGGGTTGGTTCTCACATGACTTATTGCAAAATGGTTTGTTTGGTTTGTCGCAATTGCGCCCTGAAGCCTTATTCAACTTTACGACTCTAGACCCATTAACCCATGGTGTTTTATGGAGTTTAGGATTAAATACTTTCGTCTTTATTGTTGTTTCATTTTATTTTCAAAAGCATTCTTTACCTGATAATGAACAAACAAATATCGATGGTCTTTCTAACGCATCATTACTGCATTTAATTAGCCGATTTTTAGGAGAAGAACAAGCAAAGCTAGCGCTACTTCAGCATTGTAATCAGCATGGCAGTGGCTTTTGTCTTTCACACATGGCTCACGTTGAAACCGTGACATTTGCCGAATCATTATTGGCCGGTATTATTGGTCCGTCTTCCGCCAAACATATTATTACTCTTGCTCCTCGCCATATTCCAGACGAAACAAATACAACTGAGCGACTACTGCAAGAAGCTTCGAATGTTTTAAAATTTAGTCGAGAATTACTGCAAAGTAGCATCGATAATATGAGCCAAGGCATTACAGTAATAGATAATAACCAACGTTTGGTCGCTTGGAATAAACGTTGTATCGAGCTGTTTGAGTATCCTGAAAATTTATTTTATGTAGGAAATCCGATTGCTGAGTTAGTACGTTTTAATGCACAACAGGAAAAATTGTCAGAGCAGCAGGTCGCAGAGCGTATTAATGAGCAGCTAGAGAAATATACCAGTCAGCAATCTTATGTGTACAAAAGAATATCAGTTACTCAACAAGTTATTGAGGTTCGGGTTGAGCCGATCCCCAGTAAAGGCCATGTTATAACCTACACCGATATTACAAGCTATCAACTGATGGTTGACGCTTTAAAAGAATCTAATGAAACATTAGAGCAGCGAGTATCACAGCGTACAACACAATTAACTAACATTAATCATCGTTTAGGTGTCGCAAAGTCTCAAGCTGAAGCGGCTAATCAAAGTAAAATACGATTTTTAGCGGCAGCGAGTCATGATTTAGCTCAACCACTGAACGCAGCTCGGTTATTTGTTACTGCGCTGCAACATATTGATTTACCAAAAGACCCTTCGAGTTTAATTAATAATTTATCAGACTCTTTGCAAAATGCCGAAAGCTTAATCAGTGAGTTGTTTGATATTGCTAAAATTGATGCCGGTGTTGTTAAAACAACAATTAGTCATTTTCCTGTTAAGCAAGTATTTGATTTATTACAAAATGACTTTGGTGTATTAGCCCGCAAGAAAAATATCGATTTTCACGTGAAAGCCAGTGATCTTATTGTGCAAACTGATAGCAAATTGTTATTACGAATTTTACAAAATCTTCTGGCTAATGCTCTTCGGTATACCCACAAAGGCAAAGTAATTATAGGGTGTAGGCGAACAAAAAATAGTGTAAAAATTGAGGTATGGGATACCGGAATTGGTATTTTAGAAAAAGACGCAAAAGATATTTTTACAGAATTTAAACGTATTGGGCATAGTGGAAACGATGAGGGTTCAGGACTTGGTCTTGCAACAGTTCACCGCCTGTGTTTATTACTTAACTTACCGATAGAAGTTAATTCTATTTTTGGGAAAGGCTCAGGGTTTAAAATAACTGTGCCACGCGGGAGTACTGCCAAGATAGAAAAACCTCTACTAGATGTAAATTCGAAAAGTAATAAAAAACTGAGCTATTCCTCACTTAATATTTTGGCTATCGACAATGAAGAGAAAATTCTTAAGGGTATGCATTCTTTACTTGGAAAATGGCATCATAATGTGATTACTGCAACTAGTTTAGCTGAAGCTAAAGCAAGTACATCCGCGAGTAATGCGCCGGATGTTATATTGGCTGATTATCACCTAGAAAACGAAGACTCAGGTATTGAGGTTGTACAAACACTATTTAAGTATTGGGGAAAAACTGTGCCGTGTATTGTTATTTCGGCAGATCAAACTGAACAAGTTAAAGCAGAAAGTAAAGGGCTAGGCTTTTTGTTTATGCAAAAACCCATTAAACCATTGGCGCTTCGTGCTGCACTTTCACGTATTTCGAGTAAATAAAATAGAGCAGATCAACATATATCCCCCAGATGCACTTAGCTATTACTGGTATTTAACAGATTACCTAACACAATGAGGTTAGTACGTTTTCTAACATTAAATTTAACAAAAATATTACTCATATGAGTTTTTACGGTGTTTTCTGAAATACCCAGTTCATAGGCAATTTGCTTATTCAGTAGGCCTTCACAAACTAAGGTAAAAATGCGAAATTGATGCGGTGTTAAGCTCGCCACTTTTTCAGCCACTTCGGCAATTTCTCGACCAATATTATCTTTTGGGTTTAAACTAGAGTTTGGAAACCAATATTCACCAGAGAGCAAGTGTGTTATTGATTGAGCTATTGCTTCAGGTGCTGCACTTTTTGAGAGAAAACCGCAAGCGCCAAGCTCGCGAGATAACTCAATAATGTCAGATGCGTCATTCCCAGAGATCATAGCAATAGGCACTAACGGAAAACAGCCTCTTAAATTAGCCAGCCCAGATAAGCCATTGGTGCCCGGAAAATTAACATCGAGCAAGACTAAATCAAAATCATCATTGTGCTCTAAAACACTATACACCTCAGCAACACTTTGAGCTTCAGTAACCGATACATTTTGATCTAATACCGTGACTAAATCTTCTATAGTGCGTTTAATTGCACCTCTAAATAGCGGATGATCATCAGCTATTATTATTTTTATATTTGTTGTCATTAAATCTAAATTACTCGTCAAAATATCGCTATAACATAACAGAAGCTACGATCAAACATCTAGCTAAATTCAACGAAAAATCAACCGCCACCCTAAAGTACTATATTTATATTTTGTTACTGTTCACATAATAAACGCCAGCAAAGTAGGCCCCTTCTCAAGGGCACATTATTTTGTATCTATTTATGTGAACAGGAATTTTTATGATCAGTTTAATTGGCCTTATCGGTGCGTTAGCGCTGTTAATCTATCTCACCATACGTGGGATGAACTTATTAATTGCCGCACCTTTAACCGCTATTATTGTTGCATTAACCGGAGGATTATCACTTTTTCCTGTCGAGGAAACACAAACCAGCGCTAACTTCATTCAAAGTTACATGGCTGGATTTTCTGGCTTTATTGCTTCCTGGTTTTTTATGTTTTTGTTGGGAGCGTTGTTCGGCAAGTTAATGGAAGATAGTGGCTCAGCAGACAGTATAGCGCAGTGGATTGTAAGCAAAACTGGGGTTAAAAATGCGAGTTTTGCCGTTATCGCAGTTTGTGCCATTTTAACCTATGGCGGTGTGAGTGTATTCGTGGTCGCTTTCTCTGCTTATTCCATCGCATTAAGCTTATTTAAACAAGCAAACTTACCGCGGCGTTTTATCCCTGCCGTGATGGCTTTTGGTTCAGTAACTTTTACCATGACATCAGCAGGTTCACCTGAAATTCAAAACTGGATCCCCATAAAGTACTTAGGTACTTCGCCCTATGCCGGCTGGGAAGTTAGTTTAGTTGTTGCAGTATTGATGGCTGTATTCGGCTATTTTTGGTTACAACGTATGCTCAATAAAGCGATTGCCAATGGTGAAGTTTTTGAAGCTCGTGATAACGATCCCGTAATTTCGGCAAAAACTTTACCTCATCCTATTATTGCCGCTATTCCTATTTTAACCGTGCTTACTGTTACATTTCTAGGTCATCACGCTTTTGCGCAATTCGCTTTGGTGCTGGCTCTGCTTTCTGGTTGTATTGCAGCTTGGTTATTGAATGCACGTTTTTTTACCAATTTAAGTAATACCATAGGAGCAGGCACCGCAGGGTCACTTCTTGCTATTGGTAATACGGCTGCTGTGGTTGGATTTGGTGCTGTCGCTAAGGTTTCACCAGCATTTACCATCGCAGTTAATCATCTAACCGCTATTCCAGGTAACGAATTAATAGGTGCCGCTATTGCTGTGACCGTTATCGCTGCATTAACTGGCTCATCTTCTGGTGGTCAATCTATCGCTTTACCTGTTTTAGCACCTCACTACCTTGATGCAGGCGTTGATCCTGAAGCACTACATCGTGTAATCGCTATTTCCTCCGGTGCGTTGGACTCGCTACCACACAATGGTTATGTCGTTACTACCATTCGATCAATCTGTGGCGAAACTCACAAAGCAGCTTATGGACCCATGGCAGCATTAACCGTTGTAGTACCGGTAGTGGGGACTATTGTCGCGGTTATGCTTTTTTTAATCACCTAGAAATTAGTTAGTAATATCAAAGCAGTAAAAAACAGAAAATTATAATAATTATAAATAAGCACAATAAAAATTTAACTATAACAACGCTATTTTAGGAGCACACATGAAAACAAGTATGAAGTTTAAACTCAGCCCTTTAGCCGTATTTGTAGGCTTGGCATTGAGTTCATCATTGGCCTATTCTGCCGATGCAGAACAAGATGTAACCGCCGTAAAAAAAGATGATAAAACTGAAAAAATACAAGTATTAGGTAGCTACATAAAAGGGGCAGATACGATTACGGCTAATCCTGTATCTGTGGTAAATGCTGACGACATGAAGTATTCAGGTGCTGTTGACACTACCGATTTAGTTAATATTTTACCGATTAATAGCGGAGCTGAAAATCGTCCCGATACTTTTACTAGTTTTTATAATCAAGGCACCTCGAATGTAAACTTACGAGGTTTAGGGCTTTCTTCTACCTTAGTGCTGATTAATGGCAAGCGACAGGTATTAAGCGGCGCTAAAGCACAAGATGGTAGTGTGTTTGTTGATACATCATCAATTCCTGCTATTGCCCTTAAACGCGTTGAAGTTTTAAAAGAAGGGGCTGCAGCTTCATATGGCTCTGATGCAATTGCTGGTGTTGTTAACTTTGTAACTAACGACACTTTTGAAGGGGTAAAAATAGATGGCGCCTATCATACGATTGAAGGTTTTGACCAAAATGATAAAAATATAAGTATTCTTTCGGGCATGAAGTTATCTGATAACACCAATATTGTCTTTGCCGCTTCAATGTTAAGACGTAGTAATATGCAAGGTTGGGAGCGCCCTGATTTAGTTAAAAATGCTGCGAGTAGTTTAGGTACCGGGTTTAAATTAACTGGTGATTCTGTTGTTACTTCTGGCCCATGGGCTGGCACTTACGCTGAAGGAGAGCAAGTAGGTAACCCTAATTGTGCTGGCGTAAACGGTAATATTCTCGATCTTGATGGCGATGGCGATATTGACCGTTGTGGTTTTAAATATGGCTTACATTACAATATTGTAAACGAAGAAGAACGTGAACAGTATTACACTAGCTTAACGCACTTTTTTGGTAACGATATTAAACTAAATGTATCGGCATTCTACAGTGATTATCGCATTATCGATAACTTCTCAGTACCTTCGTTGCCTAATTTAAGCTTCCCAGTAGTATCGGCAGATAATTCGACCAACCCATTTGGTGTTGACGCTATAATTTTTGGTCGTCATAACCCAACCGTAGCCGATTTTAGTAAATCAAGAGCGGCACCTAGAGATAATAAAACCTTTAGATTAGAAACTAGCTTAAGTGGATATTTAGACAATGGTTGGGAGTGGGTAACTTCACTGGCTTACAGTGGTAATACTTATAAAATTAGCCAACCAGAAATGTCACTTTCTCGTTTAGCGTTAGCTATGAATGGCCAAGGTGGCGTGTCTGGAGATATGACCTTTGATCATTTCAGTACTGACCTAAATCATGACCCAGCCTTATTAGATTGGCTAGAAACTGACTTTAAATCTGAGACAACAACTCGATTATTAGTCTGGGATGGGGTTATTAATGGTGAATTGTTTGAGTTGGACGGTGGAACGGTTTATGGTGCTTTCGGCGCTCAATACCGACGAGAGTCTTATCAAGTTAATCCAGCAGAAAATAGCACAATTCTTTATAATGCAGCCGGCAACCCACTACCCAATGACTTCACCTTTTTAGGTAGTGTAAATAACATTGATGAGTCTCGCTCAGCAGCAGCAATTTTTGCTGAAATTGAGCTGCCGATATCTGACGATATTACGGTAAATGCAGCCTTACGTTATGAAAATTTAGATACTGACAATAGCTTAGACCCAAAAATTTCAGTGCTGTATAGCGCTACAGATAACTTATCCTTACGCGCTTCTGCAAGTACCTCGTTTCGTGAACCATCACTTTCGCAGTTTAATGCTGATGTAACCAACACGGTTAACTTAGTTGATTACCAATTAAATCCAGATGGCACACCCGTGCTTGATTCAAGTGGCAATAAAATCCCGAATGCATCTTCGTTATTTATTCGCCAAACAACTACAGGTAATGCCGATTTAAAACCTGAAGAGGCAACAAACTATAATGTTGGCGCATTATGGAGTAGCGATGCTTTTCAAGTACGACTTGATTACTGGCGTATTGACTACAAAGACGTCATTACTATCGAGTCTGCTCAAGCGGTATTGGATCAAGACCCTAATGGTCCAACGATAGTACGTCAAGATCCTAATGACCCATCAAGTACACTAGCAGGCATTTCAACCGACTACTTTAATGCGGCAACTATTGACGCAAGTGGTATCGATATTGAAACAAGTTATAGGTTCGATCTTGATGGTAGTTCTTTAGAGCTTTCAGCAGGCTTTTCACGTTATTTAAGTTACGATGTACCTAATGCCGATGGCAGTACTTACGATGCTGTAGGTAAATTTAATTTTGGTAGTTTTGTACGTTCAATGCCTGAAGATAAAGGTAATATATCTGCACATTGGTTAATGGATAATCATAGTGTAATGGCACGAGTTGATTACGTATCAAGCTATATAAATAACCGTCAAGGCGATACGATTGACGCTTTTACCCCGGTTGAATTGCAATACCGTTTTGTTACGGCTATTCAAGAGGGTGAAGCGGCATTTAGTGTTGGTGTACAGAACTTATTTGATCGCGCGGCGCCTGTTGTAGCAGATGGCGCTAACTTTAGTTACGACCCTAAACACCACGATCCACGCGGACGCATATTTTATGCAAAAGCAAGCTACACGTTTTAATTCCATAGACGTTTAGTTATAGTGCTAGCTATTTTTATGTTGCGGTAAATATAGCTAGCAAATAACTCTAAAAATTCCTCTTCCTCATTTGAGTTATCAAGACTATATAACTTGGTTAATGCAGTTTAGTCGGATTACTGCTTACTATTGACAATAATTTTTATTCGTTAGGTTAAACCAATGTACTTATCCACCAAGCGCTTAATACTATCAAGGTTAAAGCTAAGATGGCCTTAGTTTTATGCTTTTTGATAATGCGCTCAGCCTGATTACCCGCGTAATACACAATAAGTGCTAAGCCAAAATAGCGAATAGAGCGTGCAATGACCGAGGCGATTAAAAATAAGGTGAGTGAATATTTTGTTGCACCAGCGGCCAACATGGCTATTTGAAAAGGGATAGGTACTATGCCTAAGGTAATAACAAACCAAAATCCTTGTTCATGCATTTTTTGCTTAACTACTTCAAATTGTTCTGGATTTGAGAATGTCGAGATAACCCATTCACCCACAATATCAAATAAATAATAGCCAAGCGCATAACCAAATAATGCGCCAATAAGGCAGCCTAAAGTTGCCATTAGAGCAATAAGCCATATTTTTTCACGGCGTGCTTGCATTAAAGGTATTAATACTGCTTCTAAAGGAATGGGGACTATGGTGGACTCTAAAAATGATGCCAGCGTAATGCTTCTCAACATTTTTTTAGAGTCGATAAATTGTCGTGTTTTTTGCTTAAGCTTTTCTTGGATAGACATAAAACGTCCTTTTACGGCACAAATGAATGGCGCTTATAGCCATACCTTTCTTAATTCATAGGCAAAAATCAACCATATTAGTTAATATGAAATTACACTACTTATACCAATTGAAGTAAATAATCGATCATTTTAAGGCGGTTTAAATCGTCAATAACTTATCACATTTTGTATTAAACATATTATTTTTCATATTCAATGTCATTTACATACCAAATTTTTTCACCGGCAGGGGTTTTTACCACAACTTCGTCGTCGACTTCTTTTTTTAAACATGCGCGTGAAATAGGCGAATCTATTGACGAGTAGTCATTGCGGCCATAGATCTCTTCTGGTCCAACAATGCGAAATTTTAATCTTTCATTGTCATCATTTTCTAAACTTACCCAAGCGCCAAAAAAAACTTTGCCCTCTTGTTGTGGGCCATAATCAACAATTTTTAGCTCTTCAAGTATTTTACGAAGATAACGTACGCGGCGATCAATTTCACGCAAGCGCTTCTTATTATATTGATAATCAGCGTTCTCGCTCCTGTCGCCTAAACTGGCAGCCCATGAAACTTTTCGGGTGGTTTCTGGACGCTCTTCTCGCCAAAGTTTATTTAACTCTTGCTGAAGTAACTCATAGCCTGGTCGAGTAATTAATTTGGTTTTCATAAGTTTGCTTTTTGTCTTCAATAATTGAGGCAATAACTGTGATACTTTGCAAAAAAAATAAGCAAAACAATCACTCATCAAGCTGTGGTTTATATTATAACGCGGTAGTTGTATATTTTAATCATTAAAATGAGCGGATAATTTATCAATTTGAGATTAATACTTTCTTATTTTTACTCACCTATGTATTTTTTACAATTCCATCTGTAAATAAAGCGTAATTCTCTATCAATAACGTCCACAGCCAAGTAGAGAAAATAATAAATACCTCTATTAATCAGTTGTTTAAGTTGTTGGCATGGTTATGGCTTTAGTCTTGTTGTCTTAACTTAAAGGAGAATAATATGAAAAACTCAATTCGTTCATTGGTTGCGTTAACATTATTAACAGTTGGTTCATCAGCTGCGTATGCAGAGAATACATGGAAAGATACCTCAAAAGATGCGTGGTTAGATGGTAAAGCAGAAAGTACTTTATTATTTAATACAAACTTAAATTCTTTTGACATTAATACTGATGTGAAAAATGGTGTGGTTATTCTTACGGGTAAAGTTGAAAGCGGTGTTGATAAAGCGCTAGCTGAAGAGTTGGTTGCCAGTCTGGAGGGGGTGAACTCAGTCGATAACCAGTTAACAGTAATCGATAATGAGCCTACTAAAGACAGTAAAATGCTTATGGCATTAACAGATTCAAAAATTGAGACAGTGGTTAAAACAAAGTTATTATTTGAATCAGAAGTCAGCGGAACCGCTACCGAAGTAGAAGTTGAAGAAGGCGTGGTTACATTATCAGGCCAGGTAGATTCAGATGCTGAAAAACAACTTGCTGTTGCTATTACCGAAAATACAACAGATGTTAAATCGGTGGTTGATCAATTAGAAATAGCTAAACATTAATATTTCACAATAGCTCGATCGAGCGCACGCCACTGGCGTGCGTTTATCTTTCGCGCTTTTCAAAGTTTGAGCATGTATTCATCATAAACTATTACTGTTGTGATTTGGTATTGCTGAGTTTTGATTTCATAGATGAAATAAACTCAAAGGCTGAAGCATTTATTAACCAAGCCGACGTGAGTTTGTATAAAGCAAAAACTTACGGTCTTAATCAATTTGCAGTTAATGAGATTTTTAAGGGGAAAAATTTTGCAAAATTACAAGAAAGTTTTTGATCAACTATTTAAAAAATGTCATCGGCCGCGCGCGAAAAATCCCTATGTTCAATCTGGTCAATGTTATTGTTGGTACAACCCGAAAAACACTAAATATTTCACATCAAAAAGCGACGAATAGTGTTGCGGTCATTACATGGTTATTTTTACCAATATAGTAGCCGCGAAGTTTTATAGCGCTAGTTAACGTGCTGAAAGCATTAAGCTCAATATTAATCTTTAGGCACCTCTTCTTTCACTCTACCGATAACTTTTAGTGTTGCAAAGGTCATAATACTTAGCGCTATTGCAATTTCTATACGCTCTAAACCAACAGCAATACCAATTGCTCCGGTAGACCAAATTGCTGCCGCTGTTGATGTTCCACTAACTTGCGATGAGTCTTTTAAAATTGCACCTCCACCGATAAAACCAATGCCAGTGACAATACCAGCAATTACTTTAGATTGAGCATCTTGGTCGTTAAAAATAGACATGGCCAGAATAGTGAAAGTACAAGCTGCCATTGATACTAAAGGAAAGGTTCTTAACCCAGCTGATCTGCTACTTTTCTCTCTTTCCCATGCGGTCATAATGGGTAGTATTAATGCTATAAATAATTGCATTAGATTTTTCATGACTTCATCTATATTAATGTTGAGGTTAAATAAATCCATAAATTCTAGTGTCCTTATATTGGAAAAGCTTGTTAGAGCATTCACACCGTACAATTTTTATAAGTTATATTACTGAATAACTGAAAATAGTCCAAAAAAATACCACTAATGTTAGTGGTATTTATAATGAATATTCCGCTGAGAAAATTTTGCCGTAAATTAAGCTTGGTTTGGAATAATTTGAATTTCTACTCGGCGATTTAATGCGCGGCCATTGGCACTGCTGTTGTCGGCAACCGCACGAGTTTCGCCATAACCAACGGTTTGTAAACGACTCGCAATAATATCTTGATTGGTTAAATACTGTTTTACACTGCCTGCGCGTTGCTCAGATAAGTTTTGATTAAAATCTGCCGCACCCTGGCTATCGGTATGGCCTTCGATACTGAGTAAAGTTTTTTCATATTTATTTAACACGCGAGCGATATCGTCTAGTGTGCTGTAAAACCCAGATGTTATATAAGCTTGGCCTGTAGCAAAGGTAATGTTAGCTGGCATAATTAAGCGTAAGTTATCACCTTCTCTTACGACTTCAATGCCTGAGCCTGACAATTCGTCACGAAACTCTTGTTCTTGTTTATCCATGTAATCACCAATCGCTACACCTGCAAGCGCACCAATAGCGGCACCCCAAACAGCACGCTTATTTTTATGATTACTGGTTGATTTACCGATAACCGCACCCGTAATGGCGCCAATTGCAGCTCCTTTTTCTTTATTAGTACTCGCACAGCCACTGAAGGCTAACGACACAACAACTAAACTGATAATGGATTTTTTACACTGCATAAATTGACCTTTAAAAAATATAAATTGAATAACTTGTTTTCATCATACCAAAGAAAAATGAATGGTTAATGAACGAGAAAGTCGATTGTAACAATTAAATACGAGGAATTAACCTTTAAAGATCAATTTGTCATCTAAGCTTAAGTTATTACAGGTATTTCTCTGTAGGTTAAAATTTTTTATATGCTCAAAGTAGCCGACTTTGTGGTTAAGGTTCTGGTTTTTAGGTTGTTTCTATAGATAAATTCCTATGGAGAAACAAAAACACCACGACAGGCGTGGTGCTTTTAATGATAGTTAATTTTCTAATTTAATCGTGTCAGTTAAGGCTATTCAAAAACGGTATCAACAGCTAAAACTTTAACGTTTTTACTCGGCAGTTTTAGCTTGTAGTTTTCAATAACTTTATCAGTTGCTATTAGCGCTGCGGGCTTATCAGAATTATATTCTAACGATGATACTTGCTCAGACAGTAAGCGTTGTTTCATATCTTCGCCGTCAGCAGAAATAAACACATAGTGAATATTATCGGTTTGTAAATTAGCTTTAATTACACGATTTACATCAGCTAACGAAAGTTTTGCAAATTGTTCACGTACGTATTTTACAAACTCATCGGTTTGATAAAACTCGCTATCAAGCGCATAACCTAATTGCTGATCTTGGCTAGCAACTAGCTGCGGCGCATAGTTGGTTAAATAATTACGCGTTGCTTGAAAGTCTTTTTCACTCATGCCATTTTCAATTAACTTATCTAATTCATATAAAGCGGCTCGGGTAGCAAAATGCGCATCGTTATTTGAACGTAAAGGGCGTAACCAAACTTGGAAAATTTGGCTTGAACGACCTAAGTTAGCATCAGGTTTGGTTTGAAACATACCTCGAGGGAAATATTCAATATAAGCGTAATCACCGTAGTTCATGCCACGTGCTTGGCGAATTTGTTGATAAAGGTAACTATTCGAGCTTCTGTGTTCGCCAAAATAAGAGCGTACTAACCATAAAGCGGCCCAATCTTTGTTATTACGAATAGTATCGATTGGAAAGCCGAAAGAAACCGCCGTTGATTGGGCATTTTTTTCAACAATAGTTGCATGATGACCTTTTAATACCGGTGCTTTAGCAATGTTTAGACGCTTTTCATCACCCAGGGGTAATGAGGCAAGATCCGCGAACATTTTTTTCTTTAAGTTATTTGAAAGCGCGCCAGTTATACCAAGATGTAATTTTGCTTGCGTGAGTTGGCTTTGATAAAAAGCTTTCACATCGTCTAATGTAATGGTGTTTAAGTCAGACAAGTCACCGCTATTATAATGCTCATACGCATGACCCTTATAAAGTTCACTGTATAAAACTTCTTTACCTAACTCTTCATCGTTAGAGGCTTTAAGCCCTGATTTAATGCTATCAATTAATTCTTTTTTCAGGCGTTTAAAGTCATCTTCTCGCCATCCTGGGTTTAATAATTGATCGCTAATTAGTTGATACCATGATTCAGCATTGTCTTTATGTACTCTGCCGGTAAACGACATCATTTCTTTATCAAGTTGTGATGAAAACTCGCTAGCTAAAGGGTATAAACCTTGTTGAATGTCTTGGTAACTGCGTGTTTGAGAACCACCTTGCGTTAACATACGTGCCATCAATGCAGCTACGCCTTTTTTACCCGCTGGATCAGCTGCGGCACCAGTATAAAACAGAAAGTTTACATCGATTAACGGTGAGTCATTGGTTTTGTCTAATACCGTAAATTGCGCTTTTTTGGGCTGAGAGCTTTTCACTTTGAAGTTTGCTACTGCTGTGTTTAAGGCAACTTCTTGATCAAATCCTGCTACTTTATCTAAAGCAGATAAGGTCACGGTTGTGCGGTTTTCGTCAATAAAGTATTTATTAGCAATACGCTTTATATCATCTGCAGAAATATTATCGAAACTATTATAAAGGTGGTTTATGGTTTCAGGATCTCGGTCAAAGTGCATATAACTTGCTAATGTTGATGCGATTGACTCTGAAGAATCTAAACTATTGACAAAACTGTATTTTAAGTTTGATTTTAAGTTATCAAGCTTTTCGGCAGAAACTAATTCAGTGCGCGCTTTTGCATAAGTTTGGTTGATAGCATCTCGCACTGTGGCTAAATCTTTTTCTTCATTCACTTTAATAAATACATGGCGTAAGCCAGCATCTTTAGTTTCAGGGTTATAGTTAAACATTTGGCTTGCAAGTTGTTTATCAACAACTAACTCTTGATAAAGTGCTGAGTTATTTGAAAAGTACAATTCTGAAATTAAATCTAATGCCGCACGATCCTTCTTCTTCGGTTGCCAGTCAGCGCCTTTATAAGACACCAGTAACCAATGGCCCGGTAAACCTTCAAACTTCTCATGTACGTATTTTGGTGCTAGTTGCTTTGGCTCTGGAGCAATATTGTTGACAAAGTCGCCTTTTTGCCAATTACCCCAATGTTTTTCTACCATTGCCATGGTTGCTGTTGGCTCGACATCACCCACAATAACTAAAGATACATATTCGGGTTTATAAAATTGTTGAAAGAATTTCTCACCATAAGCTGACTGCTCAGGCATAGCTTCAACATCTTCAAAAAATCCCATGGTGGTATGTTTATAGGTATGAGTATCGAAGGCTTCTTTGCGCACAGCAGCAAGTAATTTTCGAATAGGGCTGGCGTTATTTTTTAAATATTCACCTTTTACCGTTAAGGCTTCAGTTTTAAATTGCGCTTCTGTGTAACTTAGATTTTGGAAATGATCCGCTTGAATCTCTAATACTTTGTCTAGGTGATCTTTTGAAAAATCTAAATGATAGTTGGTGTAATCGTTGGTGGTATAAGCGCCGTTATCAACACCAGCGTTTTTGAATAAATCTGCATATACCGCTTGTGGATATTTTTTTGAGCCTTTAAACATCATATGTTCAAAAAAATGCGCGAAACCAGTACGGCCTTTTTCGTCTTCATCGCGAGCACCTACGGAAACAGGTATTTGCACAGAAACTAGATCAGGGTAATCAGTTTTAACAATAAGTACACGTAAGCCATTTTCAAGCTCTTTAAAAACATAGTTTTGGCTGAATACTTTGTTGTTATTACTTTCAATGGCAGCACTTTGCGGTGTTGAATTTTGATGAGTTTGCGTTGCTATACACGCAGAGAGAGTGAAGCTGGCGACAATAACTGCCGCTAAATATTTTATTTTCATTATCGAGCCCTTTGTTGTTATGCTGCTATTTTATGAAATTATTGATGTTTTTTCACTATGTTAACACTTTATTTACAATGATGTTTTGTAACAAGCCACATAAGTGCTTAGTTAAAGCTGGCAAAGTACTTTAGTGAATCAAAGAGAGCAAATACGATGAAAGATGATTTTAAGAATAAAACGGTGATTATTACTGGCGCTTCGGCTGGCGTTGGTGCAGCAACTGCACGAACTTTTGCTCAACTAGGCGCTAATTTAGTGTTAGTTGCTCGAGGGCAAACGGCCTTAGATGTTATCACAGAAGAACTTGCTGAAATAACATCGGTCATCAATATTGCTATGGATATTAATGATGCAAGCGCAAATGAAAATTTACTCATTACAGCGGCTCAAACTTTTGGTTCTGTTGATGTGTTAATTAATAATGCAGGTTTACACCACCGTGGAGATGTCACCTTAAATCAAGCGAGTGATTTGGCTAAAATGGTCGATGTAAACCTACGCGCGCCCATTCAGTTGTCTTGCTTGATATTACCGTATTTAAAACAGGCTGGTGGAGGTGCAATCGTTAATGTTGGGTCGCTTGCAGGTAGAACGCCCCTGCAAGGTGCAGCAACTTATGCGGCAACAAAAGCTGGTTTACGTGCCTTTACCTATTCATTAGCGGATGAATTACAAAATACGGGGATTTATGTTGGCGTGGTATCGCCAGGACCTATTGATACCGGGTTTATTATGTCGGAAATTGATCAAGTTGAAGATATTGTATTTTCACAACCCATGAGCACTGCTCAACAAGTCGCTGATGCCATAGTGAGTGTGGCGCGAGGTGAGAAAACTGAAATATCGTTACCAAAAGTTAGCGGATGGCTAACAACCATATCGTATTTATTTCCAACACTTCGCAAAGCCTTACGGCCCGCGCTTTATCGCAAAGGCGGTAAAATGAAAGCGCAATATAAAAAACGTAACTTAGATTCACCCAATTAAGTGGTAGAAATGAGCAAGTGCTGCTTATCCAGAGTTCAGGTTATTTAGTTTGATGGCTATAAACGCCAGACCAATTTTTATCTGGTGGCGATAGCTTATAGTTTTTAATACGTTGCAAATATAATTGATATAAAACGTTGTTTGTTTCGCTTTGTTTTTGATTTGCGAGCGTATTGAGAATACCTGCAGCGTCATCCCATTTTTGCTGACAATAATACTCATAAGCGAAATGAAATTGGCGAATTTCTTCGATTAACTCATCACTCACTGAACCAATAAAGTTAACCACCTCATATATGGTTACCGCTTCATTTTTGCCCTTTACTTTAACTTGGTCTAATTTGCGATAAATAAAATTTGGTGCAGCCTGTTTAGTAAATTCAGTAACGATTAATGCCACACCATATTGCTTAGTCAGCCCTTCTACCCGAGCAGCTAAGTTTACCGCATCGCCTAAAACGGTGTAGGCCATGCGATATTCTGAGCCCATATTGCCAACGCTCATTTCACCCGTATTTAAACCAATGCCAATATTAACTGCTGGCCATCCTCGCTCTGAGAAACTCGATTGAAGCTGTTTAACTTTTTCTAACATGTTAAGTGCCGCGCTAACACCATGTTCTGCATGATTATTGTTGGGTAATGGCGCCCCCCAAAAAGACATAATGCAATCGCCAATATATTTATCTATGGTTCCTCTTTCGTCATATATAACCTTAGTTAACGGCGTAAGCACTAAATTTAATAATTCGCTAAGCTCTTTAGGTGACAGGCTTTCAGAAATTGCAGTAAAGCCCCGTATATCGGCAAACAATACCGTTAACTCTCGAGATTGTCCTTCTTGGGTAATCCATTCTGGTTTATTAACCATTTCATCAACTAGCCCTGGGGGCACATACTGTCCAAACAGTTTTTTTACCGTATTTTTAGTATTGTTTTCAGCCACAAAGCCCCATGACATATGCACAACAAATATCATCATTATTAATAGCAAGGGTGAGGCAAGAAAAATAACAATGCCTTGCTGCCAAATTAAAAAGTTTAAAATAAGGTAAAGCGCGATCAGTGTTGAAGTAAAAAGCATGGTTTTGATCGGGGATAAATAATTGCAAACCACCATCATGAGTAAACCCAAAATAATTATAATAGTGAGCTCTACCCCCAGAATATAACTTGGTTGATAAGGTATGCGTTGATCGAGTATGCCGCTAATAATATTGGCATGTACTTCAACACCTGGCATTGCTGTATCAACAGGTGTTGCTCTGATGTCTTGCAACCCAGGTGCTGACGTACCTAAAATAATAATGCGATTTTTAAGCGCGTCTATTGCAATGCTCTTGTTTAAAATGTTTTTGACAGAAATGTAAGGAAAGCTGCCTGCACTACCTCGATAAGGCACAGTAACTGAGCCGGTTTTATCTACTGGAATAATAAAACTGCCCAGTTGCACTTGCTCTATTGCCTGGTAATTGCCTGTTTTTGTAATGTTAAAATAATAATTTTGATCGCCAATAGCTTTTCGTGTGATAGCTAAAGCCAAAGAAGGGTGAAAGCCATTTTGATAAAGTTGAAACAGAGGCACTTTACGGTATAAACCATCTTCAGAAATATTAGGATTGTCAAAAAAGCCCACACTGTCAGTTGCTTGATGAATAATATCTATATTACCTGTGTACCCCTGTGGTTTTGCTATTAAGGTTTTTTCTGCAAGGCTTTGCGCTATGGTGGAGATGGTTTTTTTTAGAGAGTTAATTTCATCTGTATTACTTTGATCAAACACCATACCTAATACGATATTACGACCCTTTATAGCTTCTGAAAATATGTGGTCATAAGCCAATTTTTGTTTGAATTCTGCGCTTGCAGCGAGGTACTGACTATCGTTAATCTTCAATGAATCAAGTTGCTCAAGCACTTTTAAACCACTTACATCATCCGGCTCAGAAAACACAACGTCAAAGCCAAGCACTTTAATGTGATAATGGTCGAAAAGCGTGTCAATTAATTCAGCTAAAATTGCTCTATTCCATGGCCAGCGGCCAACGTCTTGAATACTGTCTTCATCGATATCGGCGATAACTACCCGGTCATCAATTCCTTTTGGCATGGTTAGCTTTAAACGAAGGTCAGAAGTGAACATTTCTAAGGTGTTTAAAATAGGTACTTCGATGAATGGTGTCGTACTAATAAAAATATATAAAAATATATAAAATGATAATAAAATTTAATATGTTCTTTTTTGATCGCTGAAATATCATTTTATTGTTACCAACCATGAGTTACTGAAATAATAAAGTGCTTATTTAACTGTGAAGCAGTTTTTCATCACCCTAAAATGGTGTGGTACGACCAACAATTGCTTCAATTAAGCTTAATTCTGCGTCAGCATGGTTTTTCATCGGTGCTGCTTGAATAATATCGCCTTGGCTAGTATCTGCATAGATGTAACGAGGGTTGTCATGATGAGCACTTTTAATATTTTCAGAAATGCTAGGGTCAGCAATGGCGCTAACATCAACCTCTCCGTAACAGGTGCACACGTAGCTGCGATTTAACGCTGTATCTGACTCTGCATAAACAGCGGTTCCTCGAATACCTACCGTAGCGGTAGTTGTGTGCATTTTAAATTGCTTTTCAGTTGGCTTACGTTTAGCAAATACCGACATTACCGAGCCAGTAAATAAACGCATTGCTTCTTCAAATACACCGGTACTTTCTAGCACTAAACGTGAGTTCTCCCTTAAGTGGTGGGCATCTTTTCCGATGGCAAACATTATCCAGCTGCTTTGGCCTGTAACCACTATTGAATTAGCTCTGATCACGGTTTTTGACATATTTGCTTTGGTAATTATTGTGCCATCAACCGTTACTTCACCTTCGAAGTTATAGATAGATTGTCCAAGTGGCAATTCTGCTGGTACTTCAGCCATCGCGTTTACCAGTGAACTGAGTAAAGCACTGCTTGTTACAGTTGCCAATAAACCGGTGTTGAAAGCTTTTATTAAAAACGCTCTGCGTGTATTTACTGATTGACTACTCATAATTAGTTCCAATTACCCAATGGTTGATTTGCATTATATTTTAGTATTTTTAATTGATAATATTTCGCTATAGATAACTGTAAAAATAACATGTTCAGCTAATCGAATGGTTTTACTATAAAAGTAAAAGCAAAATATTATCAAGTAACATCAACCAATATTTTACAAAAGCTACTGATTGGCATAACTAAAAAGTGCTAATTCATGATTAACTGATGCTTGCCAGAGTTTATCGTTATTATTTAATTGCAGTCTCTTTTGTAATTGCTTTATTTTGTATTAAGCGCGTTAGTACTGGAGTTTGACAGATGTCGAGAACCGGTGGCGGTTTTTTAAAAAAGAAGGCGCTATTACGCTTGATACGGTCAGCAAGTTTAGTCGCAAACAAGGCACTTTCAGTATTTGTTACTTGTAGGTGAATTTGCTCTGCTTTAGGTACATCAGCCATCATTTGCATGCTAATTATGGGAGTGTGTTTAGTATCAGGCACTGCATCTTCTCCCTCAATAACGGCAGTACGAGTTATAGACTGTACATGATTCATGCCATAAATAACTCGACCAAAAATACTCATAATTCGATCTAAATACCTTGGCGCTTGACCATTAGTAATATAAAAGTGGCTTGAAGCTGAATTAGCCTCGTTGCCGCGAGCCATAGCAATAATACCAGGGCAATGCGTTAACCATGCTTTATTCTCACTAGGATTATGGCCAAGGGCAAAACCGTTTTTAAAGCCCGTTTTTTCAGCAAATAAATCATTGTTTTGTACTAAAGTAAATGCAAAATCTTGTTCTGTTGTCCAATCGCCCTCAAGCGACAATAAAGGAACAGAACGATCGGCGTTACTCGCATCTTCAGGACCCGCCTGTGCAACAAAACCGTCAATTACACGATAAAATTTATTGCCGTTATAGTGGCCAGCCTTAGTAAGTTGGATAAATTGTTTAACATGCTTTGGAGAAAACTGTGGGGCTAATTCGATAACAACCTTGCCATGTGGCAGTGTTAATAACACCATGTTTTCAATAGCAACAGTTCGCCATTCAGTCTGAACATTAGCTTGTGTTGCTATGTTGTCAGTTATTAACGCTTTCGTTTGTTGTTCGGCAATCGCACTTGCGCTTATCAACATAAGCCATGAACTAAATAGGGTTATTAACATTGAAAAGCTTATTCGATTATACATAAAGTGCCTTTTTTATTATTTTTTTTACTATGTTAATGATTGTTTAATATTGTCACGAAAATAGCAAACGAGTGGCTTAAGATGTTACACATTTTATTGATGTTCATTTCACTAACAATGAAATATTGGCGCAATCGCAAGCAATTGATACCATAGCATGAATAATTACTCTCAACGTTACGGAGCTTTTGTGAATAAAAGTTTTATCACTAATTTTTTAGCCTTTATTGCCATTATTATCGGCTACACAGTCGCAAATAATATTATTTTTACCGTAGGTTTATTTGCTTTATCTGGAGCTGTAACTAATTGGCTTGCCATACATATGTTATTTGAACGTGTACCTTTTTTATATGGTTCTGGTGTTATTCCTGCGCGTTTTGAAGACTTTAAAGTCGCAATTCGTGGGTTAATGATGGAACAATTCTTTACCGAAGAAAATATAGATAGGTTTCTTGCTGGAAGCGATAATCCTGCAACAGCCATTGATCTTGCGCCGGTTATTAATAAAGTCGACTTGTCGCCAGCTTTTGATAACTTAGTGAGTGTGGTTGAACAATCTTCTTTTGGCGGTATGTTAGCTATGGTAGGTGGCACTGAAGCGCTGCAACCTATGCGTGAACCATTTATTGAGAAAATGCGCGCCTCAGTTATCGAAATAAGCCAAAGTGATGAATTTAGTGCCATTCTACGCAAAGAGTTAGAGCAGCCTAATATCATGGCGGGTATGCGTGACAAGGTAAGCGATATTATTGAAAAGCGCCTTAATGAACTAACACCACAACTTGTTAAAGAAATAGTACAACGCATGATTCGTGAGCATTTAGGCTGGCTTGTGGTTTGGGGCGGTGTTTTTGGTGGCATAATTGGTTTTATTGCAGCAATTACCACCCAGCTTTAATAAGGGCTGTTTGTTTTTTATATTGAATTTAAGCTTTAGTCGGCCCTGGTTAACTAAAGCTTAACGTTTGTGAAGCTCTTTTAATCTAAGTTATCTAAGTTATCTAAGTTATCTAAGTTATCTAAGTTATCTGAGTTAAATCAAGCTTATCTAGGTTGTGACTAAAGTATCTGCCTATTAAGTCTAATATCATCAACATCATACTGATTCAGCAATATATTTACCGTTAGATTGAACACTCGCTCATTTAGGTACAATATCTGAGTGAAATTTTAAGCAGAATTGTTTCGCTATAACACTGGGTTATCAGCTAGATCTTTTTAGGCTATTTAGTCGAGAATATTTTAATTTTTGTGCTTTAATTTTAGCCTGATAGCCGTTATGCTTAGGCTTTAATCACAGGGTTAAATGTAGCGGCTCCAAGCCTGGAGTTTAATCGCTCAAGCCCTCTCTTCGTAAAAGGTAAACCCAAAAATGTTTGGTAGCTTAACGGCGTTGCCTGCCGATCCTATTTTAGGCTTGTTGGCTAAATATCGTGAAGACTCTAATCCGAATAAAATCGACTTAGGTGTTGGTGTCTATAAAAATGAAGCGGGTCATACAGAAGTTTTAAAGTGTGTAAAAGCCGCTGAAAAACATCGACTCGATACTGAAGATACCAAAGTTTATATTGGCCCAACAGGCTCATCACTTTTTAACGAAGAAATGGCTAAGTTAGTATTCGGTCATCATAAAGTGTTGCTTGAAAATCGTGCGCGAACGGTTTCTACACCTGGTGGTACTGGGGCGTTACGAGTAGCGGCTGAGTTTATTAATTCATGTAAAGCTGGCGCAACTATTTGGGTAAGTAATCCTACTTGGGCAAACCATACCGGTGTATTTGAAGCCGCAGGATTAAATGTAAAAACGTATCCTTATTATGATTATGAAAACAAAACCCTTGATTTCGATGGCATGTTAGCGGCTTTAAAAGAAGTTAAAGCTGATGATACCGTATTGCTTCATGCTTGTTGTCATAACCCAAGTGGTATGGATTTAACCAATGAACAATGGCAACAAGTTGCTGAAGTTGCTAAAGACATTGGCTTTTTACCATTAATTGATATGGCTTACCAAGGTTTTGGTGAAGGTTTAGACGAAGATGCCTATGGTCTACGATTAATGGCTGACAGCGTAAAAGAAATGATCGTTTGTAGTTCATGTTCTAAAAACTTTGGTTTATACCGCGAACGTATTGGCGCTTGCACTATTATTGGTGAAACCTCGCACAGTGCTGATATTGCAAATTCTGTATTACTTAGCGTAATTCGTTGTATTTATTCAATGCCACCAGCACATGGTGCGGCATTAGTGGAAACTATTCTGCATTCTGACGAGCTACGTGCGCAATGGCACAGCGAGCTTAAAGAAATGCGTGATCGCATTAATGGCAATCGTCAATTATTGGTTGATAAGCTTGTTGAAAACGGCGTAACACGCGACTTTAGCTTTATTCCTCGTCAAAAAGGTATGTTTTCTTTCTTAGGTATAACGCCTGAGCAAGTACAACAACTGCAAGATGAATACAGCATTTACATGGTGGGTTCAAGCCGTATGAGCATTGCCGGTATTGCTAACCGCAACGTTGATTACTTAGCACAATCAATCGCAAAAGTGCTATAAGCTAACGCTATATACTCCATGTATGCACTCATACATGGAGTTTTTTACTTCTGCTAAGTAAATACTCCTAACACTCTTTCTACCCTCAATATCTAAAAACCCTGCAAAAGCAGCTTAAGTTAATGTACCAATTATGCGTGCAAAAAATTAAACATCGACACGTTGATAACCCGTTTTCATGTTACTTTGTTATGCGGCGAAATTTGAGCACGCTATACTATAAAGTTAAGCTCATAGTTAGCTGAGAAATTTTATATTAGTTAAGGATTATTTATGATTAAACCTATTGCGCTAGATCATATCGTTTTGCGCACCACCAAATACCAAGCACTTATTGACTTTTATTGTGACGTATTAGGTTGTGTTGTCGAGCGAGTATTACCCGACGATATAGGTTTAACGCAACTGCGAGCCGGCAGTTCATTAATAGATATAGTGAAGGTAAATTCAACGTTAGGCAAAGTTGGCGGTGAAGCACCCAAAACTACCGGTAATAATGTTGATCACTTCTGTTTACAAATAGCCGCGTTTGATGAAACTGCTTTAAAAAACTTCCTCACCAGTAAAGGGGTTGAAGTTGGTGATTTTGAAGAAAGATATGGGGCAGAAGGTATGGGTCGTTCGTTGTATTTAACCGATATTGCCGGTAATAATGTTGAATTACGCGCTAAAATTTCTTAGTTTAAAAAAAGAATCAACAAATTATTCAAAGCAAAATTATGGGAAATGGGCGAACTTTTAGGTATAGTGCGCGACAATAAATTTTGACTATGCCAAGTTACATTGCGTTCTATGCAATAACATTATTGGCACTACCATAAGCTACTATTAATTCAGCTACAAAGGATAAATTGTGACAACCAAAGGCAACCTTTTCATTCTGTCTGCGCCAAGTGGTGCAGGGAAATCGAGTTTAATTTCCGCCTTACTCAAGCAAGCATCATCGCGACCTATGCAAGTATCTGTTTCACATACTACACGTAATGCGCGCCCTGGTGAAGTTGACGGCCAGCACTACCATTTTGTTAGTGTAACTAAATTCAAGCAGTCAATTGCTGATAAGCACTTTTATGAATACGCTGAAGTATTTGGAAATTTTTACGGCACAAGTGAAGTCGCAATAGATCAACAACTTGCACAAGGTATCGACGTATTTCTTGATATTGACTGGCAAGGTGCTCAACAAGTTAGAATGAAAAAGCCTGACGTCACAACAATATTTATTAGTCCGCCTTCAAAACAAGAGTTAGAAAACCGTTTACGTGGCCGAGGCCAAGACAGTGAAGAAGTTATTCAAGCAAGAATGAGTGAAGCACAAGCACAATGTTCACACTATCAAGAGTTCGATTATATTATTGTTAACGATGATTTCGAGCAGGCATTAGCTGATTTAACCACAGTAGTGAACAACCAACGCTTAAAACGCAGCCAACAAGCGAGCGAGCATCAAGCTTTATTTGATGAATTATTAGCGTAGAACGCTTGCTTACATGCGTGTAGATCAAGTAAACTACGCGACTATTTTATGAATTTAATTGTTGGAGAGACCAAATGGCTCGCGTAACTGTTGAAGATGCCGTAGAAAAAGTCGGTAATCGTTTTGACTTGGTGTTAATTGCATCTCGTCGTGCTCGTCAAATTGCTACGGGCGGTAAAGATCCATTGGTTGAAGTTGAAAATGACAAACCAACAGTAATTGCTTTACGTGAAATCGAAGCTGGCCTTATTACTACTGAAGTAATGGACGTTTCAGATAAGCATGAGCAAGTACAACAAGACGCTGCTGAATTAGATGCTGTTGCAGCAATTGTTGGTGGTAACCAATAATTATTTCTAACGTTTAACGTTAGTAGCAACATTCAAAACGCGTAAATTACATCACTGTGATTTACGCGTTTTTTATTATCTGCTCATGGTTCATGAGAAAAATTCGTGCAAATGTGTTTCAAATTAAGTTAATTAGCTACTTTTTTTAATGGTTAGAATGAAAAAGTAGTTCGCATAATTAATCAAAATGGCATAAATATTGGCATAGCGGCAAAATAATCGTATTCTAAACTAATCACAGCGTCAGCAATCATCAGGGAATTATTGGGTGTACCTTTTTGAACCACTAAAAGAACATGTATCAAGTTATTTATCGAAAGTACAAATTGACCTGCTAAAGCAGGCCTATATTGTTGCGCGCGAGGCCCACGATGGCCAAATGCGTTCTAGTGGTGAGCCATATATAACCCACCCCGTAGCCGTTGCGCTGAATCTCGCCAAAATGCACCTAGATCACGAAACGCTAATGGCAGCATTACTGCACGACGTCATTGAAGACACTCCGGTAACCAAAGATCAGCTTTCAGAGCTTTTTGGTCATACGGTTGCTGAATTGGTTGAAGGTGTTAGTAAACTAGACAAGCTAAAGTTTGATAATAAAGAAGAAATGCAGGCGGAAAACTTCCGTAAAATGATCTTAGCCATGGTGCAAGACATACGCGTTATTTTGATTAAACTCGCTGACCGCACGCATAACATGCGTACACTAGGCTCTTTACGACCTGATAAACGTCGTCGTATTGCCCGAGAAACATTAGAAATTTATGCCCCAATTGCTAATCGTCTGGGTATTCACGATGTAAAAAATGAATTAGAAGTTTTAGGTTTTGAAGCATTATATCCTATGCGCTCACGTGCGTTAAAATCAGCCGTTAAACAAGCACGTGGTAACCGCAAAGAAATTATCAATAATATTCAACAAGAAGTCACTAGCCGCTTAGCGGAAAATGGCATTAAAGCGCAAGTTATTGGCCGAGAAAAACATCTCTATTCAATTTATCGAAAAATGCGCAATAAAGAGCTTATGTTCAATGAAGTTATGGATATTTATGCTTTTAGAATTATTGTTGGTGATAAAATAGACGACTGTTACCGTGCTTTAGGCGCAGCTCATAATTTATTTAAACCTATCGAGTCTAGATTTAAAGACTATATTGCTATACCAAAAACTAACGGCTATCAGTCATTGCACACCTCTTTAATTGGTCCGCATGGTATTCCGGTTGAGATACAAATTCGTACCAACGATATGGACCAAATGGCAGATAAAGGTGTTGCGGCGCATTGGTTATATAAACAAGATGGTGAAGATACTGGCACCACAGCACAGATGAAAGCACGTCGATGGATGCAAAGTTTATTAGAACTACAGCAAAGCGCGGGCAGTTCGTTTGAGTTTATCGAAAATGTAAAATCGGATTTATTTCCAGAAGAAATTTATGTTTTCACCCCTGATGGTCGCATTGTTGAATTACCGATGGGCGCAACCGCGGTTGACTTTGCTTATGCTGTTCATACTGATGTTGGTAACTCATGTGTAGGCGTTAAAGTTGAACGTAAACCTTTCCCATTAAGTAAGCCATTAGATTCAGGCCAAACCATAGAGGTTGTAACCTCAACAGCCGCCAGACCAAACGCCACTTGGCTTAACTTTGTTGTTACCGCCAAAGCTCGCTTGCAAATTCGTACATACTTACGATCGCAAGAAAAAACCGAGTCGTTAGCGTTAGGACGTAGGTTACTGAGCCATGCACTTGGAGCTACCAAGCTAGAAGATATTGCTGAAGAAAAATTAACCCAAGTGGTTAAGGATACAGGTAACAGTAATGTTGAAGAGTTACTGATAAACATAGGTTTGGGTAATGCCTTAAGTATAGGTATTGCTAAGCGCTTGAAAGACGAGTTTACCGAAGAGTCTGATCTGCTTAAGCCTGCAGCAACTAAAAATAAAATGCCAATTAAAGGCACCGAAGGCATGATGGTTAGTTATGGTAAATGTTGTCGCCCTATTCCTGGCGATTCAATATTAGCCTACCTAAGCCCAGGAAAAGGTTTAATGGTGCACCAACATGGCTGTCGTAATAACAAAGGTCATGAGCAAGGCAGTTTATTCCCTGTGCGCTGGGATACTGACATAGATCGAGATTTTATTGCTAAGTTACGTATTGAAATTCTTAACCATAAAGGTGCATTGGCAGCATTAACCAATGTGGTCGCTCGTTGTGGCTCAAATGTTCACTCACTTAATTCAGGTGAAAAAGAGTCAGGCTTGTATCTTATCGATATAGAAATTACTTGTCGGAACAGGGTTCATCTTGCCGACATCATCAGAAAAATTAAAGTTATGGGCGACGTTCAACGCGTAGTTCGTAATAAATAGCTTTAGGAAAATTATGAAAACCATTATTAATACAGACAGTGCACCTAGTGCAATCGGGACATACAGCCAAGCAGTTAAGGTAAATAATACCGTTTATCTTTCAGGACAAATTCCATTAGTGCCTGAAACGATGGAAATTGTTTCTGAAGATTTTGCTGAGCAAACACAACAAGTTTTTAAAAATATTGTTGCAGTATGTGAAGCGGCAGGTGGCAATATTAATGATCTGGTAAAAGTGAATATATTTTTACAAGATCTTGCTAATTTCGCGACCGTTAATGAAATTATGAGCCAGTATTTTTCACAACCTTACCCTGCACGCGCAGCGGTGCAAGTGGCTCGGTTACCAAAAGATGTTGCTATTGAAATTGACGGTATTATGGAATTACCTAACTACAGTTAATAAACATCGCTTCATGTAAACGATAAATTCGATAAAGATATATTAATAAATAACCAACTTTAGAACACGTATATGACACCAGATAGACTACAAAGAATTAACAGCATGCTAGATCAACGCCAACCCGACTTAACCGTATGTATGGAAGGCGTGCATAAAACTCATAACTTAGCCGCGGTTGTTCGAACAGCTGACGCTATAGGTATTAGTGATGTACATGCCGTATGGAAAAATGAAACCATGCGCCTTTCGGGCGGAAGTGCTGCGGGTAGTCAAAATTGGATAGATGTGCACGATTACAGTAATACTGAAGATGCAATCACTGAATTAAAAAATCAAGGCATGCAGGTATTGGTCACTAACTTATCAGATACCGCAGTAGACTTTCGAGAAATTGACTATACCAAACCTACCGCTATTATTTTAGGGCAAGAAAAGTTTGGCGCTTCTGCTAAAGCACTAGAAATGGCTGACCAAGATATTGTTATACCTATGGTTGGCATGGTGCAGTCATTAAATGTTTCAGTTGCCTGTTCTGTGGTGTTATATGAAGCCCAGCGACAGCGCCAAGCAGCAGGTTTATATCAACAACCAAGAATAAGCCACGAACGCCGTCAACGGATATTATTTGAAGGTGGACACCCTATTTTTGCTACCGCTTGTCAGCGTAAAGGCTTACCATATCCAGAGATTGATGAAGACGGACAAATAGTTGCTTCAGAGCAGTGGTGGCAACAAATGCAAATGACTCAAGATGCTTGGAAGAAAATCGACGACGAATAACCAATAAACCTACAGCAAGGGAGTCTGCGGTGTCTCGCCAAATCGAAGCGCTATCTAATTTAGCCCAAATACCCGTTACAACGTTAAAAGGTGTTGGCCCTGGTATGGCAGCGAAACTCGAAAAAGTAGGTCTAGTGTCGTTACAAGACTTACTTTTTCATTTACCGCTTCGCTACGAAGACCGCACCCGAGTTACTGCTGTTCGTGATCTCATACCCGGTTTATTCACCAATATTATCGGTGAAGTTACACAGAACGAAATAATTCAAGGCAAACGTAGAATGATGCTAGTAACCATTAATGATGGTACAGGTAGCATTAATTTACGTTTTTTTCATTTTTCAGCCAGCCAAAAAAATAGCTTGGCAGTTGGACTAAATATTCGTTGCTACGGTGAAGTAAACCGTGGAATGCGCGGCTTTGAAATAGTGCATCCAGAATATAAAGCGCTCGATCAAGACCAACCATTAACCCCAGTGGAAGAAACCCTAACCCCCGTTTACTCAACAACTGATGGTTTACGACAAATATCGCTGCGAAATTTAACCGAGCAAGCGTTAATTCGCTTAAAGCGCGGCCATGTTGAAGAGTTACTGCCTGAAGAAATTAACCATCAACAATATAGTTTAGCGTCTGCGTTAGCCTTAATTCATCGTCCGCCGCCTGAAACTTCAGTGGTATTAATGGAAGAAGGTAAGCACCCGGCGCAGCTACGGTTGATTAAAGAAGAGCTTTTAGCTCATAACCTGAGTATGTTGAAGTTAAGAGCGGCTAGTGATCATCACCCCGCGGTTGTGTTAGCAATAGATACAGCACTGGAAAAGAACTTTTTAGCATCATTACCCTTTTCACCTACGGGCGCTCAAGCACGTGTTACAGCAGAAATACGAACCGATCTACTCAAGCCTTTGCCTATGATGCGCTTGGTACAAGGTGACGTAGGCTCAGGAAAAACTTTAGTGGCTGCATTAGCCGCACTCACTGCCATTGGCCAAGGTTTTCAAGTTGCTTTAATGGCACCAACTGAAATATTAGCTGAACAGCATGCCATTAATTTTAAAAAATGGTTTGAACCGCTCAATATTACGGTCGGTTGGCTGGTCGGAAAAACCAAAGCAAAAGCTAGGCGCAGCGCCTTAGAGCATATTGAAAACGGTAATATGCAAATGGTTGTTGGCACTCATGCTTTATTTCAAGAGCAAGTGATATTTAACAAACTCGGCTTAATTATTATTGATGAGCAGCATAAATTTGGTGTGCATCAGCGTTTATCATTACGTGAAAAAGGCGCTTGGCAAGGTAATTATCCACATCAATTAATTATGACGGCAACTCCTATTCCACGTACGCTGGCAATGACGGCTTATGCTGATTTAGATACCTCGGTTATTGATGAACTGCCACCTGGCCGAACACCGATCACCACAGTCGCATTACCTGATAGTCGCCGTGACGATGTAATTGAACGTATTCGTCAAGGTTGTACAAACGATAATCGACAAGCTTATTGGGTTTGTACCTTAATTGAAGAGTCGGAGGCCCTGCAATGTCAAGCTGCTGAAGATACCGCAGTGTATTTACAGGCACAATTATCTGATTTGAAAATTGGCTTGGTGCATGGCCGAATGAAAGCCGACGAAAAACAAGCCGTAATGGACCAATTTAAAGTTGGCGAACTTAACGTACTGGTTGCTACAACGGTAATTGAAGTGGGTGTTGATGTACCTAATGCAAGCTTAATGGTAATTGAAAACCCAGAGCGTTTAGGTTTAGCGCAGCTCCATCAACTACGTGGTCGTGTTGGTCGCGGTTCAGTAGCGTCCCATTGTGTATTAATGTACAAAGCACCACTGACGAAAACAGCGACTAAAAGGTTAAAAGTACTTAGAGAAAGTAACGATGGTTTTGTTATTGCACAAAAAGATTTAGAAATTCGAGGCCCTGGTGAGCTATTAGGCACTAAACAAACCGGTTTAGCCGATTTGAGAATAGCAGATTTACAGCGAGACGCTTACTTAATCCCAGAAGTTCAACAACAAGCGCACCTGATATGGCGACAGTATCCTGATAAAGCCAACGCTTTAATCGATCGTTGGTTAGCCAATCGAGAGAGATATTCAAATGCCTAACTGTAATGGTAAGTTTATTAGTTAAATACCTCAAAAATTATGGTTTAGAGAAAGTTGTGTTCAAATAAACATTAATAAATTCGCGCTTTTGTTAAAGCCATTATCGGCTTTAAAAGTTACCTAACTAATGCATTTGCCATAAATATCTGTCACCTTGATTTGAAGTGTTAATAATTCTAAAAAAATGCGGTAAACTAGCAGTAACTTTAGTTTATAGCGAAACCATGATGTCTTCACACGATCAAAATCATCCTACTCATAACGACAACAGCGAAGAAGCCACTACTCACTTTGGTTTCCAAACGGTCGAAAAAAATGAAAAAGAGTCGAAAGTTGCCAGCGTATTTCATTCTGTTGCACAGCAATATGATGTAATGAATGATCTGATGTCATTTGGTATTCATCGCTTATGGAAACGTTTTACCATTGACGCAAGTGGCGTACGTCCGGGTAACAAAGTATTAGATTTAGCCGGAGGTACGGGTGACTTAACCGCTAAATTCTCTCAACTTGTGGGTCGTGAAGGAAAGGTAATATTAGCCGACATTAACAGCTCAATGCTCAATGTAGGTCGCGACAAACTACGCGATCGTGGTTTAGTACAAAACATTGAGTACGTACAAGCCAATGCTCAATACTTACCGTTTGAAGATAATACCTTTGACGTGATCACAATAGCCTTTGGTTTACGCAACGTTACCGATAAAGACATGGCATTACGCTCTATGTATCGTGTGCTTAAGCCTGGTGGTCGACTATTGGTATTAGAGTTTTCAAAACCTGAGCATGAACTAGTCAATAAAGCGTACGATTTTTACTCGTTTAATATCTTACCTAAAATGGGTGAGTTAGTGGCTAAAGACGGCGATAGTTACCAGTATTTAGCTGAATCAATTCGTATGCACCCAGATCAAGAAACCCTAAAATCTATGATGGATAATGCAGGTTTTGAGCAAACCAGCTTTAAGAACTTAACAGGCGGTGTTGTTGCCTTGCACAAAGGTTATAAATTTTAACCTTATGCCTCAGACTATGAGTCAGCAACTTATGTTTGCCCAGGCCTTAAGTGCCATGTTGGAAAAGTTGATCGAGCAGTTTTTGCGCTACAATTTACATGGCACACGCGCATTAAAACCTTTATCTGAAAAAACACTGACCGTGAAGCTTGGTGAATTACCATTTCCCTTAAGTTTTACTGTTAACAATGAAAAAATACATGTTAGCACTAGCGAAGCACACTACGACTGTTGCCTTGTTACCAGTGTTAGTACCTTGATTGAGCTGCAAAAAGAACAACAACTTACTGACTTAATAAGAAATGATAAACTCGATATTCAAGGCGATTTAAAAGTTGCGCAGCGTTTCGCCGATATTGCTCAATCACTTGATATTGATTGGCAGAGTGAACTAGCGAAAAGAATTGGCGATATTCCAGCTTACAAACTGGGCCAGTTAGGGCGAAAAATAGTGGATAAGTTAAACTTTGCACGACAACAAATTCAAGCAGACGCTAGCGAATGGCTCGTTCATGAAAAGCGTTTAATAGTAACATCAGCCGAATTATCATCTTTTAATCGCGATGTAGATGTTATAGAACAACAGTTGCCAAAGTTAAGCCAACGTATCGAAAACTTAATAAATCGCTTCAATGCAAGTTCATAAGGGTCTGTGGTGAGTAGCAAACGTTTATACAAAATAGTAAAAACATTTCTTCAGTATGGGCTTGATGAGCTGTTACCGAAAAAATATTTGCCGTGGTATATAAAAATAGCTCGCAAGTCTTTATTTTGGCTGCGAAATAAACATCGCGATAAACCTAAAGCACTACGATTTAGACTCGCAATCGAGTCATTAGGGCCAGTATTTGTTAAGTTTGGTCAAATGCTCTCTACTCGTCGAGATTTGCTACCTGACGACTTCGCCAATGAACTAACTTTATTACAAGATAAAGTGCCTGCATTTGCCGGTGAAGAAGCCGAACGCATCATTATTGCGGCAATGGGTGTTGAAATATTTCAAGCATATTTTAAAGACTTTGATCGCGCTCCTTTAGCATCAGCTTCAATTGCGCAAGTGCATACTGCCACTATGATGCACGACGATGGCGATAAAAACGTTGTTTTGAAAGTTTTGCGACCTAATATTGCCAAAACTATATTAGCCGATATAAACGTTATGTCGTCTTTCGCCAAAATAGTTGCTCGATGGTTGCCTGATGGTAAGCGTTTACGACCAGTTGAAGTGGTTGCCGAATATGAAAAAACCATTTTAGAAGAACTAGATTTAAATCGTGAAGCCGCTAATGCTATGCAATTAAAGCGTAACTTTAGTCAAGGGCGAGACAGTGACAAAGTGCTATACGTGCCAGAGGTGTATAGCGAATACTGTTCGAAAAACGTTATGGTAATGGAGCGAATTTACGGTATCGGTGTCGGTGAAATTGAGACATTACAAGCCAATAATGTCGATATGAAGTTACTTGCCGAACGTGGCGTAGAAGTCTTTTTTACCCAAGTGTTTCGTGATAGTTTTTTTCACGCTGACATGCACCCAGGCAATGTTTTTGTTAACGCCACTAAGCCAGCAGATCCTACTTGGATAGCTATAGATTACGGCATTGTTGGCACTTTAAATCGTGAAGATAAACGTTATTTAGCCGAAAACTTTGTCGCTTTTTTTAATCGCGATTATCGCAAAGTCGCGCAGTTGCATGTTGACTCAGGCTGGGTGCCGAGTGATACCAGTGTTGATGAATTTGAGTTTGCCATTCGCACGGTTTGCGAGCCAATATTTAATAAACCTTTGTCGGAAATATCATTTGGGCAGGTGCTAGTTAACCTTTTTAATACCGCTCGCCGTTTTAATATGGAAGTACAACCCCAGTTAGTGTTGTTACAAAAAACACTACTCTATATTGAGGGCTTAGGCCGTCAGCTCTATCCAGCGTTAGATCTTTGGCAAACAGCGAAGCCATTTCTAGAGAACTGGGTTAAAGAGCAAATGGGTATTAAAGCCGTATATAAAAAGGTAAAAGACAATTTACCATTTTGGAATGAAAAACTGCCGGAAATTCCCGATTTAGTCTACGATTACTTAAAAACTAATCGCGAAGCACAACGGCTGCAGTTAAAGTCGATGCAACAGATGCAATTGCAGCAGCAACAACACAGTAAGCAAATGACAAAGTTGGTTATTATTGCCACGCTCGCTATTTGCTTAACCATTAGCTTTACTTGATAAAGTGATCTTTCACTATTTTAGCGCTGAAACTAATATTTAGCGTTACTGTTCAGTAGTAAAAAATAGAACAATTAAACAGGAATAACCATGACTAACAACGAAGTTTTACATCACATTCGTTATATCTTTACGCTGAGCAATGAAAAAATAGCGACCATTTTTCAGCAGGCGCAGTGCCCAAAAACCGATGAAGACATTAACAATTTCTTCCGTAAGAATGGTGAGCCAAGCTTTGCTCGCATTGCAGATAATCAGCTAGCTAGCTTCCTTGATGGTTTAATTATCGCAAACCGCGGAGCAAAAGAAGGCGCACAAGCGCTTTTAAATCAGTCAATAAATAACAATATCGTCTTTAATAAAGTAAAAATAGCACTCGCTTTGAAAGCAGAAGACATTATTGCTTTACTTGATACAGCTGAGCTCACCTTGAGTAAGCATGAGCTTAGTGCGTTTTTTAGAAAGACAGATCATAAGCACTATTGCACCTGTACCGATGAGACTTTATTAAAGTTTTTTAATGGCTTACATTTACAAAAGAGACAAGCGGTTTTAATGATAAAAGAGTAAGGCCCATATAAATGAAGCTAAGCTTTTACTTAGTTTCATTTCTCCCCATAGGTTTAGCTGTGATCGTTTTCTTTATTTAGCTCTGATTCAGCCACCACGCGATTACGTCCGCTATCTTTAGCAACATAAAGGGCAGCATCGGCGCGACTAATCCATGCTTCAGCAGTTTCACCTGCTCGATATTGAGCAACACCAATTGAAACCGTGGCAGAAATCTTACCGGCAAAAGTAGATTTTTCGATTATTGCACGTAATTTCTCAGCAATTTGTTTAGCCTCTAATAAATCAACCTTCAAAGGTAAAATAATAAACTCTTCACCACCATAACGATAAAGGTCATCAAGAGAACGGGTATGTTTTTGAATGAGTTCTACTAGCTCAACCAGTACGATATCGCCATTTGCATGACCATAACTATCATTAATTTTTTTAAAGTGATCTAAATCTAATAATAACAATGAAACTTTTGAAGATTCACGCTTTTGATCTGAAAGGATTTTTTCAAGCTTTAAATCTAAAGCTCGGCGATTTCCAGAAGAAGTTAATGGGTCGATACTTGCTAATAACGTCAACCTATCGTTTGTTTTGTTGAAATTGCTAAAAATAACATAAGAAAATATGGCTGTTAGCAGTAACGTACTAATAATGGTTAAAAAATCTAACATATTAGTCACTGGGAAAATAATTGAAGCAATCAGTAAAATAGCAAGAAAACAAATCGCACCGGCGGCTCTAGCGGGTAAAATATAATAAAAAGCAATCATACCAGGGTATAGCCAAAATAAGTGCGTCTGCCCTCTAATTGCAACAATGGTAACAATGGCGATCGAGAAAAAAATGGAAAGGATAAATTTTGCAGTCTTTATTTTTCGTGTATAAAAAACAAACACAAAGAAAATAGCGGTGCCTAAAGAAAGAATAGCATCAATGGCTGCCATGACCATATCACCCTCAACCCACCGAATATATACAAATGGCGTAATCGTTAGAAAGGCAAATGCACTTAATATCAGTAGCATTTTTTCTGCTGTTGAACGTTGTGTCATTGTATATCCCTAATAAATCGACAATTTTCTGACAAACTCTGCGCTATATTCTCTGCTTAATATAGAGAAATCTATTTTAAAATTCAAATAGATAATATAGTAACAATCATAGTTTACGTTATTTTTTTTGTTTTAGCATTTCACGTAAGTTGGCCACACCCATTTTGGCTGCTGCTTGCTTTTTTTCAACGCTTTGTTTTGTTTGAGTAAGCTCCCAACTTAAATCATCTTGAGGTAATTCATGTAAAAATCGACTTGCTTCAGTGCGAGAAACTTCACCAAACTGCCTACGCTCTCTTGCGTAAGTAAATATTAATTCGCGCTGAGCCCTAGTGATACCAACATATGCTAATCGGCGCTCTTCTTCAACGTTACCTTCATCCATACTGGTTTGATGCGGCAATAAACCTTCTTCCATACCAATAAGAAAAACGTAAGGGAATTCGAGCCCTTTCGAAGCGTGCAATGTCATTAATTGCACTTGGTCGGTATCTTCCTCATCTTCATTACGCTCCATCATATCCCGTAAAGTCAGTCTGGTGACAACTTGAGCTAAGGTCATTGGCTCTTCATCGTCTTCACCTTCCAACATTTGTGTAACCCAGCTAAATAACTGCGTAACATTTTTCATGCGCATTTCTGCAGCTTTTGCGCTAGGTGAAGTGTCGTAGAGCCAATCTTCATAATTAATTTCACGCACCATGGTACGTAATACCTCAGATGTTTCTCCTCGTTCAGCGTGATCAGCTGTTTCTACCAACCAGCGTGTAAATCTTTGAACGCTTTGTAGCCCACGACCCGTTAAATGCTGCTCTAAGCCTAACTCGAAACTGGCGGCAAACATGCTTATTTGACGCATATTGGCATAACTGCCTAGTTTCTCTAAGGTTGTTGGGCCAATCTCACGACGCGGAACATTAACAATACGTAAGAAAGCATTGTCGTCATCTGGGTTCACTAGCACCCTTAAAAACGCCATCATGTCTTTTATTTCTGACCGTGAGAAAAACGAGGTGCCGCCATTAATTTTGTACGGTATTCTATTGGTCATTAAGGCTTTTTCAAGTAAACGTGATTGATGATTACCCCGGTATAATATGGCGTAATCTTTAAATTTACTCTTATTTAAAAAGCGATGACCAATGAGCTCCCCTACAACTCGCTCTACTTCATGGTCTTCATTTTTAGTTTGTAGAACGCGTAATTCAACACCATAATTTAGCTCACTAAATAAGGCTTTATCATAAACATGTGGATTATTAGCAATTAACGTATTAGCACATTTTAATATACGACCGCTAGAACGATAATTTTGTTCAAGCTTTATTAGCTTAAGGTTCGGGTAGTCTTCACCTAATAACACCAAGTTTTGTGGTTTAGCACCACGCCATGAGTATATTGATTGGTCATCGTCACCTACTACTGTCAATAAACCTTTCTCGCCCGTTATTTGTTTTACTAATTCGTATTGGCTGGCATTGGTATCTTGGTATTCATCAACCAGCATATATTGAATTTTTTGTTGCCAGCGGGCCCGTACTTCGGGGTAATTACGCATTAATAATGTTGGGATCAAAATTAAGTCATCAAAATCTAGCGCGTTATAGGCTTTCATATGCTTTTGATACATGGCATAAAACTCAGCAAACTGCAGGCTATCGGCATCGCTGACATTTTTAATGGCTGCATCAGGCAATAACAAATCATTTTTCCAATTTGAAATCATCATTTGCAGCCTGCTGAGCAAGTCTTTATCGCCATCAAGTTGCTCTTGAGTCAGTTCTTTCAATAACGCCAAACTGTCTTGATCATCAAACAGCGTAAAGCCAGGTTTGTAGCCTAAGGTTTTTAGCTCTCTTCTGATAATATCTAAACCTAAAGAGTGAAACGTACAAACCGTTAAACCTCTTGTTTGCGACTTATCCATCATTTTAACTACACGTTCTTTCATTTCACGTGCGGCTTTATTGGTAAAAGTTACCGCGGCGATGTTTTTCGCCTTATAACCACAGTTTTGAATTAAGTATGCAATTTTCTGACAAATAACCCCAGTTTTACCACTGCCTGCTCCTGCCAATACTAGGCACGGACCATCAACATATTTTTTTGCTTCATTTTGACCTGGGTTTAATTTCATTGCTGCGTTGTAACTCAATTAGTGGATAAAATATTTGGCGGTAGATTTTACCTGTTTTTCTAGCAAGACAACATCAACTTTACGTTTACTCTTGTAATTTCTTGTACCAGCAAAGGAGATATTAATATTAAAAGCGCTTACAATAACCTAATAGTTTACTAATGAAGAAGCCGCAAATGATTAATGCTAAAAAAATAGAAGAAATTGCAAAGCAAGTAACTGACTCGATTCCTGCAGGATTTAAAGATTTTGCTCATGAAATGGAAGATAAAACCAAAGTTGTTTTACAACGAAAACTTTCACAGCTTGACGTGGTAACTCGTGAAGAGTTTGATGTACAAACTCAGGTGTTAATTAAAACGCGAGCAAAATTAACGGATCTTGAAGCTAAAGTTGCGGCATTAGAAGCTATGCTAAACGCGGCAGAGTAACAGAGCAGAGAATAAGGCCTTAATTTAAACAAAGGCCTTATTTTGACCCAGCTACTTAATACGCATTGATTGCAGTTTTTTATAAGATAAACAGCGCCATACCCATTCTAATGGTCCAAATGCATAGTGATTTAACCACCAGCGTGAAAATAGCAATTGGAAAATCACAATGGCGAAAACAATCAGCATTTGTGGCGCACGTGATATTTCACCAAAATAGCCGCCAGCATAACCATAAAATATTGTAGTTAAAATAACAGAATGCATAAGGTAATTACTTAGCGCCATTCTGCCCATCGGTGTAAATATTGCTAAGATTTTTTGCCATTTAACATGGCAGAGTAAGCGCATAATTAAGCCAAAGTATCCTGCCGCCATGACAAATTGACCAATATAAAACAATGCTTCGCCAACAGTTTGTAATAGCACTATTTGATTAGATACCGGGTGTTGAACAACCAATAATCCTCCTACTTCAAGCACACAGCCTAACCCTAAACCAACATATGCCATGACTTTAAATGCGCTAGCATGCTGTTGATAGTTTTGCATGATGCCACTAGAGACTAACCAATAACCCAAAATAAATATGGGTAAAAGCACGGTTAACGAAAAAGGCAAAGTAAACATCAACATAAATAACGCAAAGTTGAATCTAAACTCAGTGGCCTGCCAGTAGCTATCTGCGGTAAATGCTGTAATTTCAGCATCTACCTCTTGCTGTATCTCTGTTTGCTGTTCGACGATGGCTTGCGCTTGTTGTTCAATTAAGTCGGCTGGAGGAAGCTCGGTGCTACTTTCTTCACCTGTGTTGTTAATAACGACTACTTCATCAGCAAGATTACCTAAGGCAGTCTCGGTTATATTTTTTTCTGCGTTAGCAGGCGCTATTTCTTCTGTGGGGGCTATTAGTTGTTCTGTTGCCGCAACCTCAGCTAAGGCTTCAGATTGTTGTTGTAATAATGTCTCTTTTTCTAGCCAAATAGCCTCAACACGTTGAGATATTTGAGTTTCCTCCTGCCATTGGCTTGTTAAATCATTATTGTCATTGAGCAAACCAAAACCCATGCCGCCGAGTACTGATAGTATTATTGGCACAGTTAACCAAACAACAGAGAGCTTAAAAAAAGATTTCGGATTATCGTATTTCTGCAGGTTTGGTTTTTGTAAAAGGGTGATCCAGCCTAATAATAAGAGTCCAGCTACCCCGTAATCATGTAAAATATCACCGCCCCATAAAAATATCATATGCAATAAACCGATAACAATTAACACTAGCATACGGCGGGAAAACCAAGCGCCAAAAGGCCTGTTGGCGGCTTTTGCTCTGATTAACATTACGGCGAAGCCCATGCCAAAAAGCAAAGCAAAGAGCTTATAAAATTTACCTTCTACAAAACATCGTATCAGCCAACCTACGGCATGATCTAACCCAGTTAAGTTAGTATCTTGAAAGCCTAAATTGGATATTGCGCGATTAAACCACTCAATATTCATTAATAAGATGCCAACCAGGGCTAAACCACGAAGAATATCCATGGCGTCTATGCGTTCTGTCACAGCAATAGGGGAGAGGCTTTCTAGGTGTGGTTTTTGAGCATTATTTGACCCTGACAAATCAGCATGAGTACCTGACATTTAACTTCCTTTTTATTATTCCTATGCCTAATAATATAAATTTTTTGATCAAAAAAAGCAGCTTTAATTAACTATTAAAACTGCTTAATGCAATGGAAGTTAACATCCTAGGATGAAAATATTGTGATATTTAGGTTAGAAAAGTCTGATAAGCTTTGTTGTCAGTTTCTTCTTGGCATTCATAATCTAAGGCTTTTAAATGCGCAAAGAAGTTATCTTCATGTGATTTCTTTACTTCAAAACCCGCTAATACTTGTCCAAAAGCCGCACCATGATTACGATAATGAAATAGGGTAATATTGTAATGCTCGCCAAGCGTATCTAAAAACTTCTCTAAAGCGCCGGGGTATTCTGGAAATTGAAAGCGAAAAATACGTTCTTGTGCCGACAATTCGTTTTTACCGCCAACCATGTACCTAACGTGCAATTTAGCCAGTTCGTTTTCTGTAAAATCAGTTAACTCATAATGTTGTTGCTGTAAACTTTGTATAAGTTTTTGTCGCTCATTACTTTCACCACCGAGGCGAACACCTACAAAAATATTAGCATTTTGTGTTGGGTTTGAAGCGTTAGCGCTATCAGCATAGCGATAATTAAATTCAGTAATTACACGCCCAGAGAGTGCCTTACAAAAGTTTCTAAAGCTGCCTTTTTCTTCTGGAATTTTTACCGATAATACTGCTTCTTTCTGCTCACCTAGCTCACAGCGTTCAGATATATAACGCAAAGTATGAAAGTTCATATTTGCGCCTGAAAGAATCGCGACTAATGATTCATCACCTTGGCTGCTTTGACAGTATTTTTGTAAGCCCGCTAAAGAAAGTGCGCCAGCAGGCTCTGATATAACGCGCGTTTGTTCAAAAATATCTTTAATTGAAGCACAGATTTCATCGGTAGATACTGTGATCACGTCATCGCAGTAATGTTTTATCAAATCAAAAGTATGTTCACCAATACGTTTAACCGCAACACCATCGGCAAATAATCCAACTTGTGCTAAATCAACAGGCTTACCAGCAACTAAGGCTGCTTTTAAACAAGCGGAATCTTCTGCTTCAACGCCTATTACTTTTATATGAGGTTGTAGTTGTTTTAAGTACACCGCCATACCGGCTAACAAACCGCCGCCGCCAACAGGAATAAACACCACATCGGTATGAGGTCGCTGTTGTAGTAGCTCTTTAGCAACTGTGCCTTGGCCTGCAATAACATCACTATCATCAAAAGGATGGATAATAGTTTTCTTTTCGGCTTCTGCGTATGCCATTGAGGCTTGCTGTGCCTCGTTGAAACTTTTACCAACTAAGCGCACTTCAGCGCCATAACGCCTAACATTATCTACTTTAATGTCAGGTGTAGTTATTGGCATCACTATCGTCGCTTTGATACCCAGTTTATGTGCTGCTAAGGCTAAGCCTTGTGCATGATTACCAGCAGACGCGGCTATAACGCCGTATAAACATTGTTGCTCAGTTAGGTTACTTAACTTGTTATATGCACCGCGTAATTTAAAAGAGTGTACCGGTTGTTGATCTTCGCGTTTAAGAAATATTTGATTGCCTAAACGTGACGACAATTTGCTCATCGGTGTTAATGCTGTTTCAACCGCTACATCATAAACGGGTGCAAGCAGTATCCTGCGTAAGTAATCTAAACCTTGCGCTTGCGTCGCTTGTGTTTGCATTAATGCTGTTTGTTCAGCCTCAGTCATTGTTTTCACCATTAAAATTACCATCGAGTAATTCTCGATTTCGTACTGCACCTTTGTCGGCGCTGGTGGCTAACATGGCGTAATTTTTCAATGCATAGCTGATTGGGCGAATACGTTCAGCAGGTTTCCATGCGGTTTTGCCTTTAGCATTCATAGCATCACGACGTTGATTTAGCTCTGTCTCACTTACTTTTAATTTAATTGAGCGATTAGGAATGTCAATATGAATAATGTCGCCTTGCTCAACTAACGCGATAGTGCCACCACTCGCTGCTTCTGGCGAAACATGGCCAATAGATAAGCCTGAAGTGCCGCCGGAAAAGCGACCATCAGTAAGTAACGCACACGCTTTACCTAATCCCATCGATTTTAAATACGTAGTTGGATACAGCATTTCTTGCATGCCTGGGCCACCTTTAGGACCTTCGTAACGAATAACAACGACTTCACCGGCAACAACTTTTTTATCTAATATGCCTGCAACTGCAGCATCTTGGCTTTCAAATACGTGAGCAGGGCCAGTAAATACAAGATTATCGTCACTAACACCTGCGGTTTTAACTACGCAGCCATCCACAGCAATATTGCCCGAAAGTACAGCTAAACCCCCTTCTAATGAAAAGGCGTTATCTATGCTTCGAATACAGCCATTTTCGCGATCGTCGTCTAAAGTATCCCAACGACAATCTTGGCTGAATGCTTTAGTGGTGCGAATACCGGCAGGGCCTGCTCGGTAGAATTTTTTAACCTCTTCATCGTCAGTAACTTTAATATCATATTTGGCGATAACATCAGCTAATGTTGTACCTAAAATATTTGGCACGTCAGTTTTAAGTAAGTTGGCGCGTGACAACTCACCTAAAATAGCAATAACACCACCGGCGCGATGCACGTCTTCCATATGATATTCTGGCGTTGAAGGGGCAACCTTACATAACTGCGGTACTATGCGAGATAATTTATCCATGTCTTCCATGGTGTAGTCAATTTCTGCTTCTTGTGCGGTAGCAAGTAAATGTAAAATAGTATTGGTTGAACCACCCATCGCAATGTCTAAACACATGGCGTTATGTAACGCATCTTTACAGGCAATATTACGTGGTAAGGCTGATTCGTCATTGTCTTGATAATAGCGCTTAGTTAGCTTAACAATTTCTTTACCTGCTTTTAAAAATAGTTGCTCACGGTCGGCATGAGTCGCTAACATTGAACCGTTACCCGGTAAGGCTAAACCTAATGCTTCTGCTAAACAGTTCATTGAGTTTGCGGTAAACATGCCAGAACATGAACCACAGGTAGGGCAAGCTGAACGCTCAACTTTATCGCTGTCTTCATCACTTACCGTAGGATCAGCGCCTTTAATCATGGCATCAACTAAATCTAGCTTGATAATTTGGTCAGAAAGCTTAGTTTTACCGGCTTCCATTGGACCACCAGAAACAAAAATTACCGGTATATTTAAGCGCATTGCTGCCATTAACATGCCTGGAGTGATTTTGTCACAGTTTGAAATACACACCATGGCATCGGCACAATGAGCATTCACCATATATTCAACAGAATCGGCAATTAAATCACGAGAAGGTAAGCTATAGAGCATGCCGCTATGGCCCATAGCAATGCCATCATCAACAGCAATAGTATTAAATTCTTTTGCCACGCCACCGGCTTCTTCAATCGCGCCAGCAACGAGTTGCCCCATGTCTTTTAAATGTACATGACCTGGTACAAATTGGGTAAATGAGTTAACCACGGCAATAATAGGTTTGCCGAAATCACCATCTGTCATACCCGTTGCACGCCATAGTGCTCGAGCGCCAGCCATATTACGGCCTTGAGTAGAAGTTGCTGATCTTAATTTTGGCATGACCTTAGTCCCTATATATTTGATGAATACGATAATAAACTGTTGTATGTAATAAAAATTATTTTAAAAATTCATTAATTTATGCGCTTTTAAAATAATTTTCAGCTGTGCTGATTTACTCATTGTAGTTTAGCAATGTTACTGCACTTTACTTAACGTAAACATATTAAGCGAAGTTAGAACGTATAAAGTGATTAAACTGGTTTTAAGCAATTTTCAGGTATTGTTGTTGTCCCGTGAAAAGTAGCTTCAAATACCGCTGACCCCTAATGAATATGATGGTTAAAACATGTGCCGTAGCATTTTGCCACGGCATAAGTTCACCATTAAACCTTGCATGTTGTATGCGTTAAAGCTTTGTTAAACTAGTGCAGGCATGCTCTTACTGCATTGCTGTGTGGTCTACTTTTACTTCTTTGATATCGATCAGTTTATTAATCTGGTCGACTAAAAGCTCAATTGGGCGTTCACTGCTAACCATTAATTCGATGGTACCAATTTTGGTTCCGGTATTAACCTTAGCGTTCATGCCATTGATTAAAAAACCACGATAACGGGTAACTTGTAATATGCGCTCAAGTACCACTTGCTTATCATCTACTGATATCATTAATTGATAATTATTCATTAGGTACTCTCCATCATTTTATCGTTTGCCGTATTCGGTGGCACTAACGGCCATACGTTGTCTTGTGCGTCAATTTTAACTTGTAATAAATATGGACCATCGTGCTCTAGCATTTCTTCGATAGCAGCACTTACTTCTGACTTTTTAGTGATCATTTGAGCTTTAATATCAAAAGCATTAGCTAACATAATAAAATCAGGGTTATCAGCTAAGTCGGTTTCACTTAATCGGCCATTAAAAAATAGGTCTTGCCATTGGCGAACCATACCTAACTTAGCGTTATCAATTAGCACTATTTTAACCGGTAATTGAAAACGTTTAATGGTTGATAACTCTTGTACATTCATCATAAAAGAGCCATCACCTGAAATGGCAATAATACAATTAGTTGGTCGGCTTACTTGTGCACCAACCGCCGCAGGTATACCAAAGCCCATAGTCCCCATGCCGGCACTGGTTAAAAAGTTACTTGGATCGTCAAATACCATATGTTGCGCTGCCCACATTTGATGCTGGCCTACATCGGTAGTTACACAGCTATTTTTAGGCATTTTATCGCTGATTTCTTTCAAGACTGCTGGCGCAAAAATAGTCTCGCCAGGGTGATTATAATCCCAGGCATAATCGGCGTTCATTTGTAAACAAAATGCTTTCCATGGCTCAATCGATAATGGAATAGCTAAGGCCGGTAAATTAACTTTTAAATCGCCTAAAATTGAAGCGTCAGCAACTCTGCGTTTATTAATTTCAGCAGTATCAATATCAAAATGAATAACTTTTGCATTGGGCGCAAATTCGTTTAATTTACCTGTTACTCGGTCATCAAAACGAGCTCCAACGGCAATTAATAAATCACACTCTTGTACCGCTAAATTAGAAGCTTTAGTGCCATGCATTCCTAGCATGCCCATATAGTATTTGTCTTCGGGGTCAATGGCGCCAAGCCCCTTTAATGTTGACACGCAAGGTAAGCCAGTTATTTTGGCAAAATCGCGTAACTCATCAATAGCATTAGCCATGCCAACACCACCGCCAACATATAAAATCGGCTTTTTCGCTTGATTTAATAATGCTAATGCATTGCCTACGTTTGCTGGTGGTAACTTAACTTTGTTTTGTAAATTAACTAAATCATCGACCGAGCCATTAACGGCTGCAATTTGAATGTCTTTTGGAATATCAACCAATACTGGCCCTTGTCTGCCCTCTAATGCGATGGCAAAGGCTTGATGTAAAACATCTGCTAAATCGTCAATATTAGTGACTTGAAAAGAATGCTTGGTACAGGCCAGTGATAAACCAAAAATATCTATTTCTTGGAAGGCATCTGAACCCATAGCGGCAGTGGCTACTTGGCCGGTTATAGCAACAACGGGAATAGAATCGGCCAAAGCATCAGCAAGACCCGTGATTAAGTTAGTTGCGCCTGGGCCTGATGTTGCTAAACAAACACCAACTTTTCCCGATGCCCTTGCATAACCTACAGCCGAAAATGCTGCACCTTGCTCATGTCGACATAAAAAATGTTCAACGCCACTGTCATAAAGTGCGTCGTAAATCGGCATTATTGCACCACCTGGGTAGCCAAAAACATGTTCAACACCATGCTGTTCTAGCACGTTAAATAATAAGCTAGCGCCGGTTAATTTTTTTTCAGTTGTTGTCATGTAATTGTTTAACTTATTAAAAATATTTTATTCATAAACCATTCACTAAAGTGAAAAGTATAAATTTATTAAAATTAACAAGTATTCTCCAAAAGTTAATAATGTTTGTGCGCTATGCGCGGTTTAATATTTTAATACGACAAACCCCCCGGTCCTTGCGAAGCGGGGGGTTTGTTATTTTAAGATTTTTAATTTTCTTTAGTTCAACAAATACCCCGCGACGATTTGAGAATCACCACGATGAGGACGTTAATAATCACTAAGGTATAGTTTTGCATATTTATTTAATTTATCTGTAAAATTATTTGTTGAGTGCTAAGAGTTTCAAGCCTATTTAAATTAGTACCATAGCTCTAATATCAAGCGCAAGTGGTTTATTAGTGTTTTTTTCAGTAAAAAATAATTACGCGTTATAACGGCCAAGATATTATGAAAAATTTTAGCTGATTATTTTTCGCGCAATGGGGTTTGTTTAACTACACTTTCTGTTCGATATGTAAAAATAAAAATGGATTTTTATGACCTTAGCCTGTGTTTTCAGTCGAGCGCGTATTGGGCTCGAATCGCCTTTAGTTACCGTAGAAGTTCACTTAGCTAACGGGTTACCGGCTTTTAATATTGTTGGTTTACCTGAAACATCAGTACGTGAAGCGAAAGATCGTGTGCGTAGCGCTATTATCAATTGTGGCTATGAATTCCCTGCAAAGCGTATAACCGTTAACTTGGCTCCCGCCGATTTGCCCAAAGAAGGCGGTCGCTTCGACCTACCTATTGCCATTGGTATTCTGGCCGCTGCTGCTCAATTGCCAGATACCGACTTAAACAAATATGAATTTGCTGGTGAACTTGCACTGTCGGGAGAGCTCAGGCCGATTATTGGTGAAATTCCGATGGCAATGGCCTGCAGAGAAAGTGGCCGAACCTTAGTTATACCCAGCGAAAATGCAGAACAAGCAAGTTGGGTTCAAGCAGTAAACATATTAAGCCTATCTCATCTAAGCCAGTTATTTCCGCACTTTTTAAAACAGCAGAGCCTGCCGCTGGTTCCGACAAAAATTTTACAAGAGTATGAGACCAAAATCGAACATGACATTGCCGATGTTGTTGGCCAACCATTAGCCAAAAGGGCATTAGAGCTTGCTGCTAGCGGTCGGCACAATTTACTTTTCATAGGGCCACCAGGAACCGGAAAAACCATGTTGGCGAGTCGATTACCTGGAATTTTGCCTCCCATGACTGAGCAAGAAGCTCTGTCGAGTGCGGCAATTCAATCTATTTGCCATAAAAATATTAGTCCAGAGTCATGGTTAACACGACCTTTTCGAGCGCCACATCACACCGCCTCTTCAGCTGCGCTAGTCGGCGGCGGCAGTCACCCGCAACCGGGTGAAATTTCATTGGCGCATAACGGCGTACTTTTTCTCGATGAATTACCCGAATTTGAGCGCAAAGTGCTCGACGTGTTACGTGAACCATTAGAGTCTGGTGAGGTAACCATTTCGCGGGCGCTAGTAAAACAAACTTTTCCAGCACAATTTCAATTAGTAGCTGCTATGAACCCCAGTCCTACTGGGTTTTACAATGATAAACGTAGTACACCTGAGCAGGTATTACGTTACCTCAACCGGCTGTCAGGGCCCTTTTTAGATCGTATTGATATTCAGATTGAAGTGACTCGTTTACCGCGTGGTATGTGGGCAAACGATAACGGTAAAGGTGAGTCGAGTAGCACGATTCAAAAAAGGGTAAGCACTTGCCATCAAAGACAAATATCTCGTCAAGGTAAGGCGAATGCGCAGTTAACTAGCGCCGAGGTTAGAAGTTTTTGTCAATTAAACGACGAAGACAATGAGTTTTTGGAGCTTGCTATTGAAAAGCTCAATTTATCTACCAGGGCGCATCATAAAATACTTAAAATCGCTAGAACACTGGCAGATATGGAATCGTTAGAACATATTGAACGTAAACACTTAATCGAAGCACTGTCGTATCGGGCTATGGATAGAATATTACGCCATTTGACTGAAGCAATATAATCACAATACGACAGAGATTTTAAGCGTTTTGATCTGACTGATACGATTGAATAGCTTCAAAAAAAGCTTGAATCAATGGTTTGTCTTTATGCTGATTCAAACAGCATACCCCGAGATCAAACGGGGTAATTTCGCCTGCATCTGCTAAGTATTGAACCCTATCTTTAACTGGGCTATTTTCCACCACAACTTGCGGCACTATGCCTACTCCACACCCTAAAGCGACCATGCTGACCAATGCTTCGTGTCCTGACACTGTTGCGTAAATATTGGCTTTTCCTTGCTGTTTTTTCCGAAACCAGTATTCAAATCGTTTTCGTGCAGGGCCGTGCTCGGGCAAAATAATCGGTATATCAGACCAAAGAAAATCTTGCTGAATTTGTTGTTGTACTTGGCAAATCATCTTAGGCGCAATAACTGCAAAAGGAATTTTTGCTAAATGCTGAAAAGTAAAAATACGTGATAGCTGTTCTGGTTTTGCCGCAATAGCAAGATCTACTGCTTGTTTTTCAACTTGCTCCAAACCGTCAGCTGCATCACCTGTGGTTAGCATAATTTCTACCATAGGATGTTGCTGCCTAAAGCGCTCAAGTAGCGGTGGTAAATGACTATAAGCGGCAGTAACAGAGCAATAAATATGAAGTTTGCCTTGCAGTTCGGCATGCTTTTGGTTCAGCGAAAGCTGTAACAATTGCCATTGCTCAAGTTGCTGCTCAGCAAATTGGTAGAATTGTTGGCCCGCTTCGCTTAACACCACTGTACGATTGTCGCGATGTAGCAATGCGTTACCCAATTCAATTTCAAGTCGTTGAATGACACGACTGAGCGTTGAGGGGCTAACATGATGCTGCTCTGCGGTTTTGCCAAAATGTAACGACTTGGCTAAATCGACAAACATACGCAAAGATTTTAATTCCATATTTATTCCTTAAATCGTCATTACACCTAACTGTATTGCAAAAATTGCAACACAGCAATGCAAATATATCATTTTAAGCAACGATAAGTTTTCGCTATGATGTGGTTAAGGTCAACAAACTGACCACCTAACTAATTTCTTGGTTGTACCAAGCACAGGAGAATACGATGTCTAACTATTTCAATACATTAAGTTTACGCGAAAAATTGGCACAACTAGGCAAGTGTCGCTTTATGAAGCGTGAAGAGTTTAGTGATGGCTGTAACTTCATTAAAGATTGGAATATTGTTATCGTAGGTTGTGGCGCACAAGGGCTTAACCAAGGTTTAAACATGCGCGATTCAGGTTTAAATATCTCTTATGCACTTCGTGATGCCGCGATTGCTGAAAAACGTCAATCTTACCAATGGGCGACTGAAAATGGTTTTACTGTTGGTAACTACCAAGAACTAATTCCACAAGCCGATTTAGTATTAAACTTAACACCTGATAAGCAGCATACGTCAGCGGTTAATGCGGTTATGCCACTAATGAAAGAAGGCTCAACGTTAGCTTACTCACATGGTTTCAACATTGTTGAAGAAGGTATGCAAATTCGCCCTGACATTACCGTTGTTATGGTGGCACCTAAGTGTCCAGGTACTGAAGTGCGTGAAGAATACAAACGTGGTTTTGGCGTACCAACACTTATTGCTGTTCACCCTGAGAACGATCCACAAGGTAATGGTTGGGCTATTGCTAAAGCTTATGCTTCTGCAACAGGTGGCGATCGCGCTGGTGTTTTAGCCTCTTCATTTATCGCTGAAGTTAAGTCTGACTTAATGGGTGAACAAACTATTCTTTGTGGCATGTTACAAACTGCCGCTATCTTAGGTCACAAGCAATTGTTGGCTCAAGGTGTTGATGCAGGTTACGCACGTAAATTATTACAATACGGTATCGAAGGTGTTACAGAAGGTTTAAAATACGGTGGCATTACTAACATGATGGACCGTTTATCAAACCCAGCTAAAATTAAAGCATTTGATATGTCTTTAGAATTAAAAGAAATTTTACGTCCTTTATTTCAAAAACATATGGATGACATCATCGAAGGTCGTTTCTCTGCCGGTATGATGGCTGATTGGGATAATGGCGATGCTAACTTATTAAAATGGCGTGAAGAAACTGCTGAAACGTCTTTTGAAAAAGCACCAACCTGTGACACTGAAATTTCAGAGCAAGAATATTATGATAAAGGTATTTTCGTTGTTGCTATGGTTAAAGCCGGTGTTGAACTAGCGTTTGATGCTATGGTTGACTCAGGCATTATTAATGCTTCGGCTTACTATGAGTCACTACATGAAACACCACTAATTGCTAATACTATTGCACGTAATATGCTTTATGAAATGAACGTAGTTATTTCAGATACGGCAGAATACGGCAACTACTTATTCTCACATGCGGCAGTACCTTTATTAGAAGAGTTCGCTAGCAAATTAACACTAGAAGAATTAGGCGAAGGCTTAAAGTCGACTTCAAACGGTGTTGATAACGCACGTTTAATCGAAGTAAACGAAGCCATTCGCAGCCATGGCGTTGAGTCAATTGGTAAAGAATTACGTGGCTACATGACCGACATGAAGCGCATTGTAGAAGCAAACGCTTAATAACTAAAACGACACAGATTATTAAAAAGCGGTGTTAGCGCATTGAGCTAGTACCGCTTTTTTTATGTCACACATTTATCTCGAATAAACAGATTAAGTAAAAAAGGAAAACTCATGACAGAATTTAATAACGTCACTATCTCAACCGTAGCAAGTGTTTATTTTGATGGCCAAGTTACCAGCAGAAAAGTTACCTTTGCGGATGGTTCATTCAAAACCTTAGGTATTATGATGCCGGGTGAATACACCTTTAAAACGGCTGAAAAAGAGTTGATGGAATTTCAACAAGGTGTTGTTAGCGTGTTATTACCTGGTAGTGATACTTGGCAGACCATAACAGCTAACCAATCTTTTTATGTGCCAGCGAACGCCTCTTTTGATATTAAAGTAAGTGAATTAGCTGACTACTGTTGTACTTATATTACTGAATAATTTGTTGAGTTATAACTTTTATTTGACGTTCATCCATTGAATAATAAACTCTTGTGCAAATAAAGCGCTTTTTAGTGATGTTTGCACAATACTCTAACTTCCAATAGAGCAAAAATTACACCTAAATAAAAATTAGTTCTTATCTTTAGAGTTTGAATCTACATTATTAGCTATATGCTAATTGAACTAAACCAGTAAACTTACTCGGTTATAGCTTTAATATTTGTTGCACCTGTCATTCTTTTCTCTCCTAATGGCCTAGTAGAAACATGATGTAATGCTATGCCTGATATTGCTTTATTCATTGTTAAATCCTCCAAATACCAAGTTCTACCATAATATAAAAAACAATTTTAACTGTTTATAGGCAATTTATAGATGCTCAGTTATAAAGGTGCATTAATGAAAATTACTATTAGGATTGATGCAATTGTACAAATAAATAAAATTCCCCTTTCATTCAAATGCTATAATGCGCAATTTTTACATCAAACTTAAGGTACTAAATGAAACGTAAGATGAAATTTAAAACGCCGGCGATTTTTTTCAGTGTACTTTATATCTTTTCGCTAATTACAGGTGTTGTTAACGGAAATAATTCCACGCTTTTACTTTCTAACGTTTATGCTCAAACTAATATCGGCATAAAAAAATTACCTGACTTCTCAAAAATATCTAACGTAAACGAAAAAAAAGAAGCGTTCTTCTCGACTTTATATCCCATTATTCAAGCAGAAAATAATCACGTATTACAATTAAGAAAGCTCATTGTAATGCTTAAAGACATCCCAGTTAAAAAGTTAAGTGCAAAACAGCAGGCTTGGCTATTGAGTGTGTCGAAAAAATATAAATTGGAAAATCAGTATATTAATAACAATATTTTTGAAGAGTTGCTTAAAAGGGTCGATTACGTGCCTCCATCGTTAGCTCTGACTCAAGCCGCTATTGAATCTGGCTGGGGATCATCTAGATTTGCAAGACAAGGTAATAATTTATTTGGCCAATGGTGCTTTTCATCAGGGTGCGGCATGGTGCCATCGTTAAGAGAATCAGGAAAAGGTCACGAAGTTGCTAAGTTTGATACGGTCAATTTGGCGGTTCGTAGTTATATATTAAATCTAAATAGTCATGAATCGTATACAGAATTAAGAGAAAACAGAGCAGACTTACGCGATAAAGAGCTATCGTTTACAGGTATTGCTTTAGCAAAGGCGCTGGCAGACTATTCAGAAGAAGGTAGCCTATATGTAGTAAAATTAACTGATTTTATTCATCAAAACAAGCTACAACGATTTACAATCGCTTTTGAAAATACTGTTGCTCTTAGCAATGAGTAGTCTGGATTTTTAGCTCGTACTAAAAGCAAGCGAGTATACTTTCTCTAAGAGTTACTCTTAGATATGTCATCGTATCTAAAAGTTAGAAGCGTTATTTACTGATTTTGGTTGTAAAATGATATTAGTCTCGTTAAAACCAAAATATAAGTTTATGTCTAGGAGTTACAAATGAGTAAATTACACCGGTATTTTATTTTAATATTGTCAATTTTGTGTCTGATTATTGTACTTCAGAATATGGCAACAGTTAGCATATCATTCCTGTTTTGGGAGTTTGCAATACCGCGAGCTATTCTTATTGGTTTGATGTTAATTATTGGCTTGATCATAGGTCTAATTATAAAAAGTAAGCGTAAGTAGTTTTTAACAGGTCATTGAAAGGTTTTTAAAAGGTAAGTAGTCGTAATGAAAAAAATAGCCGTATTGATTTTTGTTTGTATCGTGTTTAGCCAACAAGTTTTTGCTTTAGGGTTAACGATGTCTGAGCGCCAAATAAATAGTATTTTAAGCTTAAGGTTTCCAATGGTAGAAAATTATATGGAATACCGACTAGAGGCTTCAGCACCTTATTTAGCATTATATTCTTCAAGTCAATCAGTAGCCATTAGCGCCCGTATTAATGTAACCAATAATGGCAACAAACTTGTTGCGGATGCTACATTTAAAGGCCAAATATTTTTTGACAAAGCGAGCAACGCTTTGAAAGTCAGTAATCCATTAATAACCAAATTTGATGTTATTGATAACACCTTCCCAAAGTCTGAGGCTTCTATTAACTCAATTAAAAATACTATCGGGCAACATTTGCCCATTTCAGTATTGATTGATTTTGATCGTATTAGTAATGATTTATTTAAATTTACACCTTCTAGTTTAGTCATTGTAGAAGAGGGTTTAAGGGTAGAGTTTTAGTTCGATTAAATCTATGCAGAAGTTTACTCACGATATATAAAGCACCAATTAACTTATTGATTATTTTAACATTACCATGTCATCGCGGTGTATAACGACTTTGCTTGGACAATAACCGAGTAAAGTGTTTATTTCATCACTTTTACAACCTTTAATGCGCTTGAGATCATGGGTATTGTATTGGCTTATACCTTTTGCGATATGTTGGCCATTTTTGGCGTCATAAATATCTATACAATCGCCAACTTTAAAGTTTCCTGTCACATCAGCAACACCTGAAGGAAGTAAAGATGCGCCTTTATTGTTCAAAGCACTAACTGCGCCAACATCTATTAAGACCGTACCACTACTTTTTAACGTGTGCTTTAACCAATGTTTACGTGCCCGTGTAGCACTTTCTTTAGCAACAAAGTGAGTGCCTGGATTTTCAAAACGTAATATTTGCTCGAATATTTCTCCACGACTACCATTAAAAATGTAGGTTTCAATTCCGTTTTCTACCGCTTTTTCTGCTGCTTGAATTTTCGTTTTCATGCCGCCGGTAGCAATACTATTATTGGTAGCGCCTGCCATGGCATAAATAGCGTCATCGATTTTGTTGATAACAGGAATTAATTTAGCTTGTGGGTTTATACGTGGATCTTCTTCGAATACGCCGTCAACATCGCTTAAAATAAATAAACTATCTGCTTCGCTAACGACAGCGACTAATGCTGCTAAATTATCATTGTCACCAACTTTTAACTCTTCTGTAGCCACCGTATCATTCTCGTTAACAATAGGTATAACGCCATTTTCGAGTAAAATTCGTAAGGTGTTTTTAATGCTAATGTAGCGTTGACGATCTTTTAAGTCGCCATGCGTTATTAATAATTGGCTACAAGGAACATCAAAAAAGCGTTGCCAGTTAGCCATCATCTTCATTTGACCAACCGACGCCATCGCTTGCTTTGTAGGTATTGAAGGATTGGATGAACCGTGCGCAATTAATCCTCTGCCAGCGGCTACACTACCCGATGAAACCAGAATAACTTCTTTACCTGCTTGCTGACATTGAGTAATAAAACGCGCAATAGCGAGTATATACTTACCGCTACAACCCTGAGCGTCAGGTGAAACTAATGCACTACCAACTTTTATTACAACCCGATTAAAATTCATTACAATCCCTCTTTTTCTATTGGTTAAGATTGCCTTGAAACATGGTAGTTTTGCAACCAACTTTTGCCGCTGTATTAGACTTGTTTACTCTTTTTTAATGGTTTATGGAATTAGTGCACTAAAGTTAATGTTTTACTAAGTTAATATGGTGTTTTATTCGCAGAATGTCGATGGCAATAAATATATGGTGCGTTTTTACCCATGTTACTTTTTCCTCGCAATAACATAGAAACTTGAATTCTAGCTTTATTACGTTAAATAAAACCTGCTATAAAGCCTGTTTTTGTGACGTTGATACTAGTTTATAGATACACTTCAAATAACTACGATGTATATTCTCTATTAACAAGCTATTATTTTTTTAACGATTTTTACTGAAAATATGTGCGAAACCCATTAATATCATAGCTAGTTCTTAGACTTTAATTTTTCGGTTGTTTATATGCTACATTTTTTACCTGGCCCTATTATTGCGTGCTTCTCTGTGCTTTTGTATCTTGCTAACACCTTATTGTGGCTACTACCTATTCTAATCTTTTCGTTGTTAAAAGCTTTAGGGCCTATTCCATTGTGGCAAAAATTCTTTAGTTATTTACTGGATCAAATGGCCAGTAATTGGGTACTTTTTAATACTTTTATCCAAAAGCTATTCACTAAAACAAAAATTAACGTTTCTGGCTTAGAACAGCTAAAAATGAAAGACTGGTATTTAGTGATTAGTAATCATCAAAGTTGGACCGATATTTTAGTTCTTCAGCGTGTTTTTCATGGCAAAATTCCATTCTTAAAGTTTTTTCTAAAAAGAGAATTAATTTATGTTCCGTTTCTGGGACTAGCATGGTGGGCACTCGACTTTCCTTTTATGAAACGTTATAGCCAACACTTTTTAAGGAAAAATCCACACTTAAAAGGTAAAGATATTGAAACAACCAAAAAAGCCTGCGAAAAGTTTAAACACAAGCCAGTAAGTGTAATGAACTTTATTGAAGGAACTCGCTTTACCGCTGAAAAACATCAGAAGCAAAACTCGCCTTTTCAACGGTTATTAAAACCTAAAGCGGGTGGTATTGGCTTTGTATTACAAGCAATGAAAGGCAATTTGAGTAAAGTTGTTAATGTAACCATTTATTATCCCGATGGTGAGCCAAACTTTATAGACTTTCTATCAGGCAAGATAAAGCAAGTAGATATTGCTATTGAAACGCAAGATATTGGCGATTCTTTAAAGGGTGATTATGTTAATGATCGTGCTTATAAAATACAGTTTCAAAAGTGGGTTAATCAGCTTTGGTTAGATAAAGATAAAAAAATGCTTCAGCTTGAAGAACAAGCAAACAAGGATAATTAATGCAGGACATAATCACTTCATGGTTAACGGCGCAAGGTGTACATGAGTCATACTTAACATTGAGTTCGGTGATTATCGCTTGCTTGATTATTTTAGTGTTTTGCAGCATTAGTTTTTATATCGCGAAAAACTATGTACTTGTATTTATACATAAACTAACCACAGCTTCAAAAAACACTTGGGACGATTTATTTTTTGATCACCAAGTATTTGCCCGTATGTCTTTGTTAGTTCCTTTTATATTATTACTGTTACTGACCCCTTACTTTTTGGATGAAAGCTCATTACTCGCCACAGTACTGATAGTGATTGCCAAAATAGGCCTTTGTTTTCAAATAGCGCGCACTATAAGTGCTGTGCTTAATGTTATTAATAAACTCTATCGACAAACTGCTAGCGAACGATACTTACCGCTGAATTCGACCTTACAAGTTATTAAGCTTGTGGTGTATTTAGTAGCAACAATATTGGCGGTATCGCAAATTTTAGATCGTTCACCGCTTTACTTACTTAGTGGTTTAGGCGCTTTAACCGCGGTGTTAATTTTAGTGTTTCAGGATACGATTAAAGGCTTGGTCGCGAGTATTCAAATTTCAGCTAATAGAATGGTTGCACCCGGCGATTGGATTGAATTACCCCTGTATGGTGCCGATGGCGATGTCATCGAGATAGGCTTAAATACCGTAAAAGTGAAAAATTTTGATAATACTATAACCACAGTGCCTACCTACGCTTTAACCAGTGGTTCTTTTAAAAATTGGCGTGGCATGCTTAATTCTGGCGGCAGAAGAATTAAACGCGCTATTGTGATTGATGTCAGTAGTATTGAGTTTTATAACCAACAACAACTTGAATCATTGGCATCAGTGAATTTACTTAAAGATTACTTAGCAGCGAAAAAAGCTGAAATATTCAAGCAACAGGTTGAAGTAGATGTTGATAGCGCTATAACTGTCTCAACGATTAATACAAGGCAGCTAACCAATATTGGCACCTTTAGAGCTTATATAACGGCTTATTTAAAGCAGCACTCAAAAGTGCATCATAATATGACCTGTATGGTAAGGCAGTTACCGGCAACAGAGGTTGGCTTGCCACTAGAGTTATACTTTTTCAGTAGTGATCAAAACTGGGTGAATTATGAAGCTATACAGGCTGATATATTCGACCATTTATATGCAGCAGCACCGCTTTTCGGCTTGCGAGTGTTTCAGCACCCAAGCGGTTACGACTGGAAAAATGCCCAATCTAACGTTGGCGCATAACACCTTCTTGCATAGTAGAGGCGACTAACAAGCCAGCTTGGTTAAATATTTGTCCTTTTACTAACCCTCTACCACCACTAGCTGATGGGCTATCAATACAATAAAGCAACCATTCGTCTATGCGAAATGGTCGGTGAAACCACATGGAATGGTCAATAGTTGCTAACTGAAAGTTTGGTTGCCAATAGCTAACACCATGAGGAAATAAAGCCGTAGGTAAAAAATTAAAGTCAGAAGTATAAGCTAATAAGTAGGTATGAATACGAAGGTCATCAGGTAGTTTACCATTAGCTTTTATCCACATTTGACACTTAGCTTCTGTTTTTTCAGGTTTTAGCCAATCGTATTGTTTGACAGGGCGAGTTTCTATTGGCTTTTCAGATAAGAATTTACCGCGTATTCCTTCAGGAATAGCTTCTTGATTATCAAAAATAAAATCAGTATACGACTTTAACTCTTCAGGCTTAGGCACTACAGGCATAACATCTTGATGGTCAAAACCTTGCTCTTGCTGTTGGAATGAAGCCGTCATATAGAAAATTGCTTGGCCATTTTGAATTGCATTTACACGGCGTGTATTAAAGCTTTTACCATCACGAATATTTTCAACTTGGTAAACTACAGGCTTACTGGCATCACCTGGTCTTAAAAAATAAGAATGTAAAGAGTGTACATTGTGAGTTTCTGCAACGGTTTCTTGTGCGGCCGACAACGCTTGGCCCATAACTTGGCCACCAAATAAAGCTCTAAAGCCTAAATCTTGACTTTCGCCACGGTAGATACCCTGCTCTATTACTTCTAATTTTAAAAGTGCTGAAAGATCATCCAATACCTGACTCATAAAAACCTTACTCTCTTTAACTGTGACAAATCTACATTAATTATAACCTGCTATCTCGGGAGAATAACGAAATATACTTTAAAAAATTATTCTTTTTGACAAATGCAGGCTGCTATACTGGCCAACCAGCAAAAGTTTATTTATGAAAATTTTAACTTTAATGATTGATCTTAATAATGATCTACGATATGTTGCAGCTACTAAACGTATAATATGAATGTAAAATACGTATTACTAACGTGATAAAGAGGCCATTGTGCACGCAGTTCTTGAACGAGAAGTATTACTAGAAAGACGCCAATATACCGCAGAGCAATCTAATTTGTGGGACAAGCTTTCGCTTGCGCAAAAATTTGCTACTAGCAGTTTGACTCAATTCGGCTACGATCTTTGTTTTATTCGCAGTAGTAAAGCTGGCAACATCGCTATTTTATTATGTGATAATAATGCCGCGACCATTTCGGACGATGGCGAAATTAATACCTCACCAAATATTACTGTTAGAGCTTAATTCCTATTTTGATATAAAAATGCCGCTTACAGAGCGGCTTTTTTATTGCTACCTTTTAATATTTCAGAGCCTCAGCCTACCGCTATAAACAATACGGCTTTATTTATTCTTTACTAGAGCATTCGCTTAAACGTGAAAGAAATACGTAGGGATCAATATCTTGAATATTGGGCGAATCTATTGAGAATACAACTTTAACCGAGTAGTCTCCTAGATTTGCGAAGAAGCGAGTGCTTATTGCTTGTTTAATACGCGTTAATTTTATCACTGCCTGCTCAGGGCTTTGGTGAGGACATAAAAATAAATATTCGCCAGTGCTTATGACTCCAGCGTAATCTTCTTCATCGATGTTCTCATTAATAATGATAGCCAGTGTTTGGCTGACATCGTTAAGGGTTTTCCGATTAAAACGAAAGCTCAATTCTTGCCAGTTTTCTATTTTTAAATAGGCGATAGAAGCTTCATATTGATATTTTCTAGCAATTTTATATTGCTGTTGATACCAACGTTTTGTTTGTACTGGTTGTGCTAATTGGTTTTGAGGCAACTCTATTTCATCGTAACTACGGTTAAGTTGTTGGCGATGAGTCTGAAAACGACAAAAAGCGATAAAAACAGTACTACAGCATAAGAGTAGAGAAAGCAGAATAATGATATTTTTTTGTTGAGTATATTTTTCATTGAACTTTAGGCTCAGTTGGCTTTGCTCTGCTAAATTTAAAGCAAGTTTCTTAGCTTTATCACTTGTTGATATAGCGGCTCTAGCGAAAGAATCTTTAACACTAACGTTAGGGTATATCCCTCGATATAATGATAAATAAAGACTTTGATTTTTCAGCGCAAGTGGAAGATTATTTTTTACAATATAGTAGTCGGTTAATAACAAATACAATTCAATTTGCTGTGGAGAAAGCACAATGTTTTCAGTTAATACTTGCGCTGAAAGCAACGTACTTTCCGCTTCTTGGTTTTCGCCTAAAGCAAATAACACTTTAACTAAACTAATTTTAGCCGACAATTTAACCCGTACTAAGTTGTATTGATTAAATACCTCTTGGGCATTAAATAAGTGTTTTTTGGCCGCTTTAAGCCGCTGTTGCTCAAGTAATACCTGACCTAGACCAAGCTCGGCATAAGCTGCATGTATGTCGAGTTTATATTGTTTAGAAAATTCTAATGACTGCCAAAAAGCATTATATGCATCATCATATTGGTGCAATTGATAATAAGCTTGAGCGACTAAATGATAACTGCGAGCAAGGCCTTCTGATCTTGCCATGTCAGTGCGTAACTTGATGACATGTGTGAGAATTTCTACAGCGTTGTTATACTCTGATAAATAGAAATGTGCTTGAGCAATAGTTTCAAGCAATGTTATTTGATCCACATTGGTGAGATTTTGATTGAGTAACGTTTCAACTTTATTAAGCGTTTTTACTGCTTCCTCGTATTCAGCACTTAATGCATAGGCGACAACAGAGTATGCGAGAGCTTGTAAATGATAATTCATATTATTGGCTTGTTCAGCCAACCATGCTGCAGCCTGTGAGGTATCTTGTAATTGGAGGTAGTTCCCCTGTGCATAATAGCCGCGAGCAACTTTTAACATTAAATCTAGCTGTATTTCGGTAGCTATTTGATCAATTTCACTACCATATTGTGCGAGTTGAAATGCCACAAGCAAGTTACCTCGATTGTAAGCAACATCAGATAAAAGCGAAAATGCTTTGGCGATGGTGTTTGAGCTAAATTGATCTCTAAAATGGACAATTGATTGTGCTGTATCGACCACATCTTGTGAAAGTAATAATTCTTTGTTTAGACTGTAATAATTGTCAATAACTTGAATATAATTGATGTCATTATTCGTTTCACTTGCTTGAATAGAAAGCGAGATACAAATACTGATTAAAAAACCTATTAGCATTCGATTCATTGAACGTTAACTTCCATTTTTAGGTTGTGGGTCACTTTTGTTTTTTACTGTAACTATATTTTATTTAAAGTATTTAATTAACAGTTAGCACTGATAATGTAGAATTAAAGCTGAAAAATTATTAACTCTACAGCGTAATTAACCATTAGTAATACTACTTTAAACCTAAGCTATAAATAATAAACTCTTTAATATCAAGGCTTTAATTGTTGCTGCCAAAGTGATATTAAAAGGTGTTTACAAATATAATTCTTTATTTATAATTGTTACTGAGCTTTTTAAGCTTAATAAGGGCAAATCCAGTGAAAACTGGAGACGCAAAGTTACCGATCTAAGGGGCAACCTATGATAGCGGAACTGCAAAATTTAGATATAGTGGGGGCTTATCTTAATTTATCGGTTCCTTCATTCTAGTCTCTGGTAACTTTGCGTGCCTTCCTTTGTTTTCTCATCGCTTTTCTTCATTATTGCTTTTATCTTGCGATTTTTTATCTTCAACATACTTATAAATCAAAGTTTCTAACATTGATAATGGCATTGAACCATTCTTTAATATTTGATCATGAAAATCGCGTAAATCGAATGATGTACCTAGCTCTTTTTCTGCATGTTGACGTAACTTTTTGATGGTTAACTCGCCCATTTTATAAGATAACGCTTGTCCAGGCCAAGAAATGTAACGGTCAATTTCAGTTTTTACATTGTGCAGTGACAGAGCGGTATTATCAGCCAAATAGTTCATAGCACGTTCACGACTCCAGCCTTTCGCATGCATACCGGTATCAACAACTAACCTACAAGCACGCCACATTTCATAGGTTAGGCGCCCAAAATCACTATATGGGCTTTGATAAAATCCAGCTTCTTTACCTAAGTACTCTGAGTAAAGTCCCCAGCCTTCACCAAACGCAGAAATATAAGTACTATTTCGAAACTGAGGTACATTCTCCATTTCTCGAGCAATAGAGTTTTGTAAGTGATGTCCGGGTACTGCTTCATGTAACGTTAGTGCTTCTAAAACATATAGAGGGCGGCGATCTAAACGGTAGGTGTTAACCCAATAATTACCGGCTTGATCATCGCGTGAAGGGCCAGAATATCGGCCTGTTGTATATTTAGGTGCAATGTTCGCCGGTACCTCAATAACGCCGTAAGGTGTGCGTGGCAATGTCTTAAATAGTTTCGGTAATTGAGCATCCATTTTTTTAGCAATAAACGAGGCTTCTTTTAATAAACCTTCTGGGCTAGTGGCGTAAAATTGCTTATCTGTGCGTAAAAAATGGACAAAGTCAGCAAAGCTGCCGGTAAAGTTTAGTTGCTCAATAATGGTGTCCATTTCATGGCGAATACGTTTTACTTCGGCTAGACCGGTATTGTGTACCTCATCAACTGTATTAGGCAAGGTTGTATAGTGTTGTAATCGATTAACATAATAGTTATCACCATTGGGTAAAGAACTTGCGGCTATATTTTTTCGTGCATTGGGTTGATAGCGATTTACCATGTAGTCGTAATATTGTTGGTAACTGGGTATTACAGACTCAACAATAGCGTTAATAGCTTGTGCTTTTAGTTGCGCTTTTAATTGTGGTGAAAAATACTCAGGCATGGCAGTAAATGGTTGATAATAAGTGCTTAAACTCGCATCAGGCTTGATAAATGCTTTAATAGAGTCTTCAAAACCGAGCAGTACAACTTTGGGTTGAGTAATACCTGCTTCAATACCTTTATCCATCCAATACATTTGTTGAGTAAAATATTTTGGTAAAGCCTGCATACGCAAAATGTAATCGCGATAATCTTGTTCAGTTTTAAAGCTTACTTGGCTCTTAATTCGACTAATCCAAACATGGAACCCTGACTCAGCGGTTAATGGCATGTAATGCTCTTTGTTGGTGTAATTATCGAGTTGGTTTTTTATGCTATATGACAAAACTGAATGATTAATGGCCTCAGATTGATTAAGGTTTTTGTCGTCTATTGCTGATAGTCGCTGGTAAATTTCAGACAGTGCTAGATGTTGCACTTGTAGGTTTTTTGGAGATAAATCGGGTAATCGACTGTTAGTATCGCCGGCAATATCTTGATTAAACGGGCTTTGGTTGTCTTTAAATTGCTGGTAGTCTTTAATTATTTGTTCAAGATTGTTGCTAACAATTGGCGCGTTAAGTTTTGTCGACTGACAACCCATAATAAATGCAACAAGGAATAAGGTGATTGAAAAAGCTTTCATTAGAAATCTCAAATGTTAATTATATTAAAATACTCTCTGATTTAATTACCATAACAAATCGAAACCATTTATAAAGCAAAGATTACGATCACGTCTTAATTTTTCAACACTTTAGTCTATTAGGAGCGCGTTTTGTGCTTTTTAGCCACAAAATGGCTACTTGTTGCAGGCTTTAGGCATTTTATTATGGCACTTTCATGTAAATTACTGGACAATAACCTACCGGTTAAATTTAGCAATAATGAAATAAAAAGTTGGCATAGTGCAGTACCATGACTCTATAGCACAAGCTGAACAAAAAATGCATGCCGCCATAAAACAATTGCAGTTATGGCATATAGCGGCGACTCCAATCAATTACGCGGTGAGTTACGGCTACCTTAATAAACACTCAAAAAGTCTTAATAGTGCTATTGAAAAGCAACTTGCATCTAAAAAGAAACTCGATAATTTTTTTCTAGAAGAAATGTATCGTCAATTTATTTTAGGACAAAGCGCTTTTAGAGGTGAATTAATTGACGATCTTGATGAAGTGCTCGTAGATTTACAAGCTAATAGTCAACAATCTACTCTTAATACTCAGCGTTTAGTGACTGAGTTAGACGAAAATATTGTTAATCTAAAATCCAAAGATAGAAGCGAAATATTCAACGCTATTAAACAAATACGTTTAACAGCTCAGCAATTTAAACATGAACAAGAAAAGCTTGCTAAACAGCTTAAGTTTTCACAAAAATCTACAGCCGCATTACGTGTAGAGTTGGACGACGTCAAAAAAGAAATCTACTTAGATCCGCTGACCGGTTTATATAATCTCAAAGCGATGAATCAGCATTTAGAACTTTGGCTTTGTGATGACCCCAAAAAGCAAGTTGCAGCAATTGTTATTAATATTGATCAGTTTACTCAAATGAATGAAAGCTTAGGCCCATTAATCAGCGATGTATTATTAACAAAAATTGCCAATAAAGTGAGCAGTTATGTTGGTCAGAGTGGGTTACCGGTGCGAACCGCTGGCGATGAGTTTTTAATTTTATTGCCTAATATAAAACGAATGGTTGCTGGCGAGGTAGCTGAAAAAATTCGACAAAGTGTTGAGAAGTTAAGGTTTATTACCAGCAAGTCCGGTACTAGGTTACCTCAAATGACGTTGAGTATCGGTGTTAGCGATTTTAATGTTGCTACCAGCGCTAATAATATTATTAACCAAACCCGCGCTCTGATTAATGATAATACGAATAAACGAACTAACCACGTTAATATTGCTAATACTTAACCGGTATTTATTTATCTGCGCTGAGTTCAGTTATTAAAAGCGGTAAGTTTTTTTCTGAAAATACCTTTATCCCGTTCGCTCTTAATATTGCACTGGTAACACCTTGTCCTAGGATTTTTTCTTGCTTGAAACTACCATTGTAAATAGTTGTGCTACCACAAGAAGGGCTAGACTCTTTTAACAAGGCGTATCGAATATGATGTTTTTGACAGAGTATTAACGCTTTAGAGGCGCCTTGTTTAAACTCGTTAGTCACATCTTGACCCGTTATAGTTTTAACTGAAATGCTGCCGTCAATAACTTGCAATTCAGCAGGAGGTCTTGGCGTAGTTAACCCACCTGCTAGCTCAGGACAGATCACGACTAAACGGTTTTCTTCTTGCCAACGCAAAAGTGTGGCATTAACTAATAAGTTGTCACCACCGTCGTATCTCACTTTATTACCTAAAAAGCAGCTGCTGATGAGAATTTTTTCCACTAGCTATTCCTATACAATTTAAATATTAATACCAATTGAAATAAATAATCGATCACTTTAAGGCGGTTTAAATCGTCAATAACTGCGTTGTTTTCAATCCCAATAACCCGCTATTACTCGACAATATGCTCCTTTATTGCGCTAATAACTTAGGATGCAGGTACTTATGTTTAGTCTGGAACAATAAACATGTATTCTTGAACAATTTATCCTCGCTTAACATTGGTGAACAATTTATTACATTGGGTATAAGACTTTCTGCCAAGTAAATAAAAGCATAGGTCTTATGTTGTTAGTTATAATAAAAGTTGTTTCAGGGTTGGTAACCCGCAGATGTCTTGTTCGCTAACACATTCAAACCAACAAGCGTGGCTATATTCTTCAAAATTGAGAAAAAATTCATTATCAGCAATTTTTACTCTTAAACTATAAAGATCTGCCCCTTCTAAAACCTCTAATTTCTTCGCTGATGTTAAGCGTAAAATATGATTAATTACTGAGGTTTTATCATCCATTGTCCATGCAATATTAAATGAAAGTTGCAGTGTTGTGACATTTATTTCTTCAAGCTTTATGATTTCTATTTTCTTTTCTTTTAGCATACCGTTTCTACTTCAAATGAGTTAATTGTTGAAAACATATATCCTTGGCGTAATGTATTAGATTATTTTTCATCCGAGTGTGCATTTAAAAAAAGCAACGACAACGGTATTTTTTTTACATATAATCAACAAAGGATCCCTTAAAATTATTTACCAAAGAGAGATATTATCTATGAAAAAACTTACTTTAGCCGTTGCTGCTACTGTTATGATGGCTTCTCCAGCATTTGCTGGTGACGCAGCTGCCGGTAAAGCAAAATCAGCTATGTGTGCAGCTTGTCACGGTGCTGCTGGTATTTCTGCTGTTCCTATGTACCCTAATCTTGCTGGTCAAAAAGAAGCTTACCTTGCAAAGCAATTAAAAGATTTTAAATCGGGCAACCGTAAAGATCCAGTAATGGCGCCTATGGCAATGGCATTATCTGATGAAGATGTTGCTAACATCGCAGCTTACTACGCTGGCCTTAAATAATAAGCTTTATGTTTTGAAAAAAAGCGCTATTAAGCGCTTTTTTTGTCTTTAAAATTTAGGGTATGTTTAGCTTTGATGTTGTTTTATTAAAGATAAAAACGGCTCACCGTAACGTGCTAACTTAGTATCGCCAATACCACTAACATTGAGCATCTGCCTGGTTGTTGTAGGTTTTACCCTCGCCAATTCAGACAATGTCGCATCGTTAAAGACAATAAAAGGCGCAATATCTTCAAGTTTAGCTATTTCTTTACGCAGGGATCTCAACTTAGCAAATAATGCTCTGTCATAAACTTTTTCGCGTTTATTACTTTGCCAATAACTCGCTTTTTGTAAACGCGGCGCAGCTAACATTAAGGGGTGTTTACCTTTTAATATATCGCCAGCGGCTTGCGTAAGACATAAGTTAGATTGGGCAGCAATATCTTGTTGTAGATAGCCTAAATGAATTAATTGCCTAACAATTGAAAACCAATAACCGGGGGTTTTGTCTCTGCCAATACCAAAGGTTGATACTTTGTCATGACCAAGCTGGGTTATTTTATTATTTAACTCTGCGCGTAACACGGCAACAACATGCTCAACATCACCACTTTCTTCAATGCGATAAACACAGGAAAGTACTTTTTGTGCAGCTTGTGTTGCATCAAACTGGCTTGGTGGATCTAAACAAATATCACAATTGCCACAGCTTTTTTCAGTAAACTCAGCAAAATAATTTAATACTACTCTGCGTCGACATGTTTGAGCATCAATAAAGCCACGCATAGCCTGAAAACGTTGTAGCTCTACATTGACACGCTCTTCGTTTTCACCCTCGCTAATGCGCTTATTAATGCGTTCAGCATCTTTTTCATCGTAAAGAAACAGTGCTTCTGCTGGTAAACCATCACGACCTGCTCGGCCTATTTCTTGATAATAAGATTCAACGGTTTTTGGTGGTTCAAAATGAATGACAAAACGTACATTAGATTTGTTAATGCCTAAACCAAAAGCAACTGTTGCGACCACAATTTGTATGTCATCTTTCGCAAATTTATCTTGAATAATATTGCGAATTTCGGGCTCTAAACCGGCATGATACGCAGAGCAATTAACACCGGTTTCAGCTAAACGCTTGGCTAGCTTTTCAACTTGCCAGCGGCTATTACAATAAATAATGCCACATTCATCTTTACGTTTTTTAATGTAGCCGACAACTTGTTGTTCACCTTGGTATTTTTCTGCCAAAGTAAAACGAATATTGGGACGGTCAAAGCTATCAAGATGAATATAAGGATCGTTTAGGGCTAATTGCTGCAGTATGTCTCTGCGTGTAGTGACATCAGCCGTGGCGGTGAGTGCCATTACAGGTACATGTGGAAAATTTTGCTTTAGTAAATGCAGTTGGGTATAAGCTGGGCGGAAGTCGTGGCCCCATTGCGAAATACAATGCGCTTCGTCAATAGCAAATAAACTGATATTCAGTTGAGAAAGCCCTTGAATAAAGTAGTAACTCTTCAAACGCTCAGGTGCAACATAAAGTAATTTTATTTCGCCTTGCCCCAAACGGCGAAAAATATCGTTAATCGTGTCAGCGTCAAGTGATGAATTAACAAACGCAGCAGCTATGCCCTGTCGTACCAAACCGTCAACTTGATCTTTCATTAAGGCGATTAAGGGTGAAACAACAATAGTAACACCGGGTAAAATAGTTGCCGGTAACTGAAAACACATTGATTTCCCGCCACCCGTTGGCATTAATACTAAGCTGTCACGGCCCTGAAGTGCCTGATTGATGATTTCTTCTTGGCCAGGGCGAAAGGCCTGATAGCCAAAATGATGTTTCAGAGAGTCAGTTAGTGTTGTAGGAGAAATGGCTTGCAACAGAAAGTCTTTATTAAATTAAATCAGCAGGCATTTTACCGTAGTAATGGCATTGTGCGGAGATTTTTTTCAACATTAAGCTGAATTTTAACGCTTTCAAAAAGTAGTTTGTATAATAATTTATAAATTAGTTACTTAAGCTAAATAATATTAACTGCGACAGTATCTCAATATCCTTAGCGGGTATTAACTTGTTGATAGGCTGTTTAAATTAATAATGTTATTATGTTTGTTCCTTAGCAAAATTTAGTCTTCAAGTTCACCTCATGCCAACAACTGAAACCAACGCCCTTCGTGGCGGTATTATTTTTGCCATATGCGCTTACACCATGTGGGGTATTGCGCCTTTATACTTTAAATTAATTGATCATATTGATGCCGATGAAATTCTTGTTCATCGCGTAGTATGGTCGACCGTGTTATTGATGCTAATTGTTTTATTGACTAAGCGTTGGGGTAGCTTTGTTGCCACCATTACACAGCCTAAAATAGTCATGCAGTTAACAATATCGGCGAGCTTTTTAGCCGTAAACTGGTTTCTGTTTATTTGGGCGGTTAATAATGATCACCTACTCGATGCAAGCCTTGGCTATTATATTAATCCGTTGCTTAGTGTAGCGTTGGGCGTGGTGTTTTTAGGTGAGCGTTTAAGGTTTTGGCAGTTATTTGCTGTAGGTTTGGCATTTATTGGCGTGATGATTCAGCTTATTATGGTTGGCTCGGTTCCCGTTATATCGTTAGCCTTGGCTGGTACTTTTGCTACTTATGGTTTATTGCGGAAAAAGTTACCTTTAGACTCATTTGTTGGGTTATTAGTTGAGTCACTTATGATGTTACCTATCGCGCTAATTTATTGGTTAGTGTTTTTAGAAACCAATACCAATAATATGTTCGAAAATGCTATGTCATTAAATATGATATTAATTTGTACTGGTATAGTAACTACCGCACCTTTGCTTTGCTTCTCTGCAGCAACGAAGCGTATGACCCTAACCGCATTGGGGTTCTTTCAGTATATAGGGCCAAGTATTATGTTTGTTTTGGCAACCTTTTATTATCAAGAGCCGCTCTATTTTGCGAAATTAATTACCTTTGCTTGTATCTGGACCGCACTGGCAATATTTAGCTTTGACTCAGTAAAAACCAGACGTAAAGCTGCTAAGTTAGCAGCGACAAAGTTAATATAAGTTTATATCAGTTAATAGAGCGTGTTAAAAAGCACGCTCTATTTTGTGCTTTAATGGCAGGAATGTCGCTTGAGACTTAACTCAAGCGTGCTAAGTCATATTCGATTAAATATTTAGAGCTTCTCTAAATTAGCATAAGCAACGACTAACCACTTACACCCTGCATCAGCAAAGTTAACTTGAATACGACTTTGTGGACCACTACCTTCATAATTTAATACCACGCCGTCACCAAACTTGGCATGACGAACATTTTCACCCAACTTAAAGCCTGAGTTACCAAAGGTTTCTAAGGTCAGCGCTGAAGAGAATTTCCCGGTGGTTCTGGGTTTGCTTACTTGGTTTTGCATTCTAATTTCTTCAGTACAAGTATCGGGTAATTCTCGTAGGAAACGACTGGCTTTATGATGCTTCTCTTGGCCATATAAACGACGGCTTTCTGCATGACACAAGTACAACTTTTGCATTGCTCGGGTCATACCTACATAGCATAAACGTCGCTCTTCTTCTAAACGACTTAGGTCTTCAACCGACTGTTGCGAAGGGAACATGCCTTCTTCTAAACCAGCGATAAATACTAATGGAAACTCAAGGCCTTTAGCTGAGTGCATGGTCATCAGTTGTACTGCAGACTCATAATCGTCGGCTTGTGATTCACCCGACTCCAATGCAGCATGGGTTAAAAATGAAGTAAGCGGACTTTGTTCTTCTTCAAGCTCAGGGTCAACTTCAAAGGTTTGACAAGCCGTAACTAATTCATTTAAGTTTTCAATACGAGCCTCAGCACGCTCACCTTTTTCCGCTTGATACATGGCTTTAAGGCCTGAATGCTGAATAACATAATTTGCTTGTTGGTCTAGATTTAAGTGACTCGATTCATCTTCTAGTTGATCAATAACATTGATAAATTGCTTGATCACTTTCGCACTGCGACCTTTAAGCTCTTCATTTTGCATCATGTGCTGACAGGCTTCCCAGAGCGTACTTTCGAGGCTACGTGCAGCATCACGAACTAAGCTCAATGTTTGATTACCAATACCACGCGCCGGTGTATTAATAACACGCTCAAATGCAGCATCGTCATCTCTGTTGTTCAGTAAGCGCAAATAAGCAAGCGCGTCTTTAATTTCTTGACGTTCAAAAAATCGTAAACCGCCATAAATACGATACGGCAATTTAGCTTGAATTAACGCTTCTTCCATTAAGCGTGATTGCGCGTTGCTGCGGTATAAAATAGCAACATCGTCGAGTGAGCCTTTTTTATCTTTCCAGTCGCTAATGCGTCCGGCAATAAAGCGAGCTTCGTCAATTTCATTAAAAGCGGTGTAAATAGATATTTTTTCGCCAGCATCATCCTCGGTCCATAAGTCTTTACCGAGGCGATTATTATTGTTACCAATTAACTGGTTAGCCGCATTAAGAATGTTGGCTGTTGAACGATAGTTTTGCTCTAATTTAATAGTTTTTGCGCCATTAAAGTCTTGTAAAAATCGTTGAATATTTTCAATTTTTGCACCACGCCAGCCATAAATAGATTGGTCATCGTCACCTACTATCATGACACTGCCACTTTTTTTACCTAGCATGTTCAACCAGGCATATTGAATGGCATTGGTATCTTGAAATTCATCTACTAATACGTGGGCAAAGCGCTGTTGATAATGTGCGAGTAATTCTGGGTTGTTTAACCAAAGTTCATGAGCGCGCAGTAATAATTCGGCAAAATCTACTAAGCCTGCTCGGTCACAAGTGTCTTGATAAACACGATAAACTTTAACAAAAGTTTCTTCGGTCGCATCGTACTGAGTATCAATATGTTGTGGACGTAAACCTTCATCTTTTTTACCATTGATATACCAAAGAAATTGCTTTGGTGGCCAACGTTTTTCGTCTAATTCTAAGGAACGCACAATACGTTTAACCATACGAAGTTGGTCATCAGAATCAAGTACTTGAAAGCTTTGCGGTAGCTTGGCTTCTTGAAAGTGCATGCGCAATAAACGATGTGCTAAACCATGGAAGGTACCAACCCACATACCATGTACGTTGCCATCAACGGTTTGTTCTACTCGGGCACGCATTTCTGCTGCGGCTTTATTGGTAAAAGTTACTGCTAAAATACTGTGAGCAGATGCATGCTCAACTTTCATTAACCAAGCTATACGTTGAACTAAAACTCGCGTTTTACCACTGCCCGCGCCAGCGAGCACCAACATATTTTGTAATGGTGCAGCCACCACATCGCGTTGTTTATCGTTTAACGAGTCAAGTAATTCAGAAACATCCATAGCAAGGTAAAATCTAAAGCAAAATTATGCTGCTATCATAACAAGTTCAGCACTGTTTTGATAACGCTATAAGCCTGCGAAGCTAATGAATATATAAAGTGCTTTTGTTTACTGAAATATTAACGTCAATTTGCTTGTTTTTTCACATAAAGAAGTAAATACAATTACTTATTTTACAATTTTGGTTAGCTGTTCAATATGGTCAAGTGCTAGGGTAGGAATAACTTTCAGGGCTTTACCTACTTGGTAGGGATTTAACCAAGCAGTTTGGCAGCCGGCGTTAATACCGCCAAAAACATCATTTTTACCACAATCACCGACATGCAGTAATTGTGAAGAGCTTATTTGTAAGGTTTGGCAGGTTTTATCAAACATATCGCGATCAGGTTTTAATTTATTTTCGGTGGTCGCATTAAAGTGGGCTGTAAAATATTTTGCGATACCTATTTTGTCGGTATCTACATTGCCGTTAGTGATCGCTGCTAAAGGAATTTTACGCTGAAGGGTGCTAAGAAAGTCGTGTGTATGTTGTGGTAGCGTGAAGTTACTGCGTTGTTCAACAAAATAAGCTAAGGCTAAAGCCGCAACTTTTTGTGCTTCTGTGTCATTTAAACCCAATGACATAGCGCCAAGATAATAGGTTTTTTCTCGTAGCAGGCTTATATCATGTTTTATCCAAGGCGACTGCGCGATAACTTGTTGGCGAAAAGGCCACCAGAAAGTCATATCAAAGGCATATAAAGTACTCTCTAAACCATAGTCACTGAAAATAGTTTTAAAATATTTGATCATCTTGGTATCGGTAGCCAACATAATTGGGTGGTTACTGTACAAAGTATCATCTAAATCAAAGCTAATAGCATGAAAAGGGTGCAGTCGACGATAAAATCTCACAATACTTCAGCCTAGAAAAGTTGTTGATGAAGTAATTTAGCGACTAACTTTTTAAATTGCCCCAACAGCAAGGTATCCATTCGTGGGTCAAAATGCTCTGCATCTTGGCTACTAATCGCCAGGAAACCGATATCTTCTTGGTTATGCATAAGGCGAACTAAAACAACTGAGCCGGCGTTAGATTCACCAAAAATCAATGTTTGTTCGCTCTGTTGTAATCGACCAAAATAATATTCATCTTTACTTAATCGGTTTTCAATTATTTCAGCACAATTATTGTTAATTAAAGCACTGTGACTAACTTTAGCTGGTTTAACTAGCCATAGCTTTAAGGCATCTAATGATAATAATTGCGTTGTCGCTTGATGCAAACAATCGAGCAGTTCAACGGCGGTAGTACAATCAAGTAGGCGTAGGTAGAGATCGCTATATAAAGCAAAAAGTTGCTCGTTTTGATTAGCAATTACCATTAATTGGGTGATTTCTTCTTCGAGATTATGAATTTTATGTCGTTGTTGAGATAGTTGACGTTCCACTAAAGAAATTGTGCCCCGCTGATGATCGGGCAGTCTCAAGGTGGTAACAAAGTCAGCCTGACGGTTAAAAAATTCAGGATTTTCTTGAAGGTAAGCGACGATTAATTCATCGGTTAGTTTTATTTCGTCATCAGACAGTAAGTTTTGATCATTTATTTGCATAGGTTTATCTTGTTTATAGGTTTATTTGCCCATCGAACACATGCACGGCGGGACCTGTCATTTTTACTGAGTTACCGGGGCCTTTCCAAAATATTTTTAATTGTCCGCCGGGTAAATCAACCAATACTTGTCGATTGAGCTTTTTTTGCATGTGGCCAATAACGACAGCAGCACAAGCGCCACTACCACAAGCTAAGGTTTCAGCTGCCCCACGTTCGTAAACGCGTAGCTTGATATATTCAGGTGAAACAACTTCCATAAAGCTAATATTTGCTTGTTCAGGAAAGCGCTCATGAAATGATAATGCTTTACCTAAAACTTCTACGGGTGCTTGTTTTACATTGTCTACCGTTAAGACGCAATGCGGATTGCCCATAGAAACAACGCCACAAAGCACAGTTTCGTCTTCGCTGCGCAGAATATAGGTTCCTTCGGCTTTTTGTGCGGTAAATGGAATTTTTGGTGGTTCAAATTGCGGTACCGGCATGTTGACCGAAACATTACCGTCACGCTCAACAAATAAGGTCATTTTGCCCGATTGCGTTGAGACCTTTATTTTATGTTTATTGGTTAAGCCTTTTAAACGCACAAACTTTGCAAAGCAACGTGCGCCATTACCACATTGCCCAACTTCACTACCGTCGGCATTAAAAATTCGATAATGAAAATCTAAATCAGGATCATACGGCGGTTCAACCACTAATACTTGGTCAAAGCCAACACCAAAGTTTCGATCGGCAAGCTGCTTTATTTGCTCATTCGATAAGTAAACGTTTTGCGTTACATTATCGAGTACAAGAAAGTCATTACCTAAACCATGCATTTTAGAAAAATTTACTAACATCTATGCTTATCTTCCACTATGAAGGTAATATGCTTTCACCTTGCCATAATTGGCTTAAGGTTTCGCGTTTTCTCACTAAATAACTGTCAGTGCCATCAACCATAACTTCGGCTGCGCGTGGTCGGCTATTGTAATTTGAGCTCATCGTAAAACCGTAAGCACCTGCACTACGAATAGCAAGCAAATCGCCCGCGCGTATGGCTAAGCTTCTATCTTTACCGAGAAAATCCCCTGTTTCACAGATTGGCCCGACAATATCATATTGTGCACTGGCTATATCATCACGCTGTTCAACAGGAATAATCGCTTGCCAAGCTTGATATAGTGCGGGTCTGATCAAATCGTTCATCGCGGCATCTACAATGGCGAAATTTCGATCTTCATTTTCTTTTAGATACTCTACTTCAGTCACTAAAATACCGGCATTGGCCATAATGGCTCGGCCCGGCTCATAAATTAGCTTGAGGTCTCGACCTACTAACTTTTGCGCAATAGCTTCAGCATATTCTTGTGGGTGCGGTGGCTTTTCGTCGTCGTAACAAACACCTAACCCACCACCAACATCAATATGTGATAATACAACGCCTTGCTCAGCGAGTTGATCAACTAATTTTAACACGCGATCGAGAGCATCTAAAAAGGGTAAAACCTCGGTAAGTTGCGAACCTATATGGCAATCAACACCTTGAATATTAATGTGCGATAAGGTTGCAGCATATTGATAAAGGGCTGGAGCATGTTCAATACTAATACCGAACTTATTTTCTTTTAAGCCTGTTGAAATATAAGGGTGTGTGCCAGCATCAACATCGGGATTAACCCGTAAAGAAATTGGCGCAACCTTATTTAAGCCTTTGGCAACCTCTTGAATGCGATCTAACTCTGCCGCTGACTCAACATTAAAACAATAAATATCAAGATTTAAGGCATAAGCTATTTCTTCAGATGTTTTACCAACGCCTGAAAAAACCACCTTTTTAGGATCGCCACCTGCTTCAACCACACGCATTAGCTCACCTTTGGAAACAATATCAAAGCCTGAGCCTAGTCTAGCCATTACATTTAACACACCAATATTGCTATTGGCTTTTACGGCGTAGCAAACAAGGTGCGGGCGATCGCCAGCCGCTTGATCGAAGGCATGCCAATGACGCTCGATAGTCGCTCGAGAGTAAATATAGAGTGGCGTACCATATTGCTTTGCTAACTCAGTGACCTGACATTGCTCGGCGTATAATGAGTGTTGTTTACGATTAAAAAAGTCCAATGCCGTTATTCCTAATGCTTTAAATTAGATTTATCGCTATTTTTGTCTGTTTCTTCACTTGTTTTAGGCAAGTTCTCTTGCTGTTGCTCAGGAGTTTGGTATAAAGGACCTTTAATACCACAGCCTGTTATGATTACTAAACTAACCAAGCTGAAGAAAATAATTACAATTTGTTTACGCATAATTGATTTATTCGATTTTTTTCCCATGATAGACGTTTTATAATCCCTTGACCAACAATTACCAAGCAAAGATTAAACAATCTTAATGTACCGGTAGAAAGGAATAGTTAATGAATGATAGCCAATACAATATAGCCGCTGAAAATATTTTACTTGCGGTAGAAGAAGCCATTGAAGATTGCGGTTGCGATATCGATTATGAAGGTGTTGGCGGTATGTTAACGCTGACCTTTAAAAATGCCAGTAAAATCATCATTAACAAACAAGCGCCCTTACATGAAATTTGGGTAGCAACAAAATTTAATGGCCACCATTTTCATTTCGAAAATGAGCAATGGTTAGATAAACGCGGTGGCGATGAGCTATGGCATTTTTTATCTAATGCGGTCAGCAAACAAGCAGAACAAGCCATCGTGCTTACTGCGCAATAAATATTAATTAAGGTAATTGAAATGACACAACACACCGTACGTATTGCCACTCGAAAAAGCGCGTTAGCGTTGTGGCAAGCCGAATATGTGAAAGCGAAACTTGAGCACTTTCATCCAGGTATTAATGTTGAACTAGTTCCCATGACCACAAAAGGTGACATTATTCTTGATACGCCGCTAGCAAAAGTTGGCGGTAAAGGTTTGTTTGTAAAAGAGCTTGAAGTGGCGATGTTAGAGAATCGTGCTGATATTGCGGTGCACTCAATGAAAGATGTACCGGTTGAATTCCCTGAAGGTTTAGGATTAGAAATAATTTGTCCGCGTGAAGATCCGCGTGATGCATTTGTTTCTAACACCATTAAAAGTCTTGCTGATTTACCACAAGGCGCTATTGTTGGTACCTCAAGTTTACGTCGTCAATGTCAAATTAAAGCACTGCGTCCAGACCTTGATATTCGCGATCTTAGAGGTAACGTTAATACCCGTCTTAAGAAGCTTGATAATGGTGAGTACGATGCGATTATTTTAGCGGCAGCAGGCCTAATTCGCTTAGAAATGCCTGAACGTATTCAAGAATATATTGAGCCAGAAGTTATGTTGCCGGCTAATGGCCAGGGCGCTGTCGGTATTGAATGTCGAAATGAAGATACGATAATAAAAACCTTACTTGCACCGCTAGCATGTGAAAATACGCGTGTTAGAGTGGTGGCTGAGCGAGCCATGAACCGTGCGCTTGAAGGGGGTTGTCAGGTGCCAATAGGTAGTTACGCTGTGCTTGAAGATCAACAGTTATATTTACGTGGCTTAGTCGGTGCTATTGATGGTAGCGAAATATTAACCAGCGAAGTACGTGGTAATATTGACCAGGCCGCCCAACTAGGCAACCAATTAGCTGAAAATCTCTTGGCTAAAGGCGCTGATAAAATTCTTCGTCAGGTATATGAACAATCATAAGCTTAATGTATTAATTACGCGTCCTGAAAAAGCAGGGCGCGAGCTACAAACTTGTCTAGAGCAATATGGCTATGGCAGTTATTGCCAGCCATTTTTCGATTATCAAGCCGCCGAAAACCTTGATCAATTACAGACACTGCAAAAACAGTTAGTATCACCTATTGTTATTTTTATTAGCGTAGCAGCCGTTGAATTTGCACAAAAATTAATGCCAATATCGTTATGGCCTGCAGAAATTGTTGTTGCAGTAGGCAGTGCTACTCAACAAGCGTTAAAAGCGTTAGGCATTAACGCACTGGTTCCCGAAAAGCACGACAGTGATGGGGTTTTAGCGCTATTACCTTTGAAAAATGTACAAAATAAAAATGTGCTGATTATACGTGGCGATGGCGGTAGAGAGCTAATAGCTGATGCTTTACGTCAGCGTGATGCAACTGTGCATTATTTTGAAAGTTATCGACGTGTTTGGCGAAATTACCCACAAAAGATCATCAAAACATGGCATCAGCAACAGATAAATTGTATCTTAATCACTAGTAACGCTTTGCTAGAATTCATAGTAAACTTAATTAAGGATTCAGACCCATACTGGCAACAACAATGTTTATGGGTCGTTGCGAGCCAAAGAATTGCTGAAAATGCCAAAACTATGGGTATTCAGCGTGTAGTAAATGCTAACGGCGCCAATACCATTGCCATTATACGAACGCTTGCTTGTCAGGTTAGCGAAAGCACGACAAGTGAAATAGCGCTTAAGTAAGCTATAAAAGTAAAGTATGTAGTAATAACCATGCAAGATAGGATCAGTTCATGAGCGATAAAAAACAACCTAAGCAAACTAAATCTGATGATAAATCTTCAGCTTCAAACAGTAATGTTGAGCAGCAAACAGGTTTATCTGCCTCGATTAAGGTTAGTTCAGCGAATGAAGTCGTACCTGAAAATCCTGCCATTATTGCACCTAATGAAAACCAGTCAGAAAAAGCACCCAGTGCAGCAAGCCAAAAGCCAACTGAGTCATCTTCGAAAAAACCTAATGAAAAGAGCGAAGCCCCATTGAAAAATAACGCGACTACCGCATCAAGTAAGCCAACAACGGCTAGCACTAAAAAGCCTATCGATAAAAATACCACGACTAAAACGCAGCAAAATAAAATGTCTAAAGTTGGTATTATCGCTTTAATAATTGCTTTGCTTGCAATTTTGGCCAGCGTTGGCCACTTTTATTGGAATGAGCAGCAAAAGGCGCAATACAGCCAACAACTCAATGATGTTTTAGAGCGCAAGCTTATTGAAAACCAACAGCAAGTAGCCCAACAGCTTGCAAATAACAGCCAAAATATTAGTCAGAAAGTTAGCCAACAGTTTTCTCAAAATAAATTAAGTAATACTAATGAAATTAATGCATTAGCTGATAAAGTTGCCCAAATAAATCGTATTGAAAATAGTAACCAGACTGCGCTTACTCAATTGAAGCAAAAACTGGCTAGCTTAGGACAAAATCAACCCAGTGATTGGCTCTTACAAGAAGCGGAATATCTAATTCGAGTTGCTTCAAGGAGTTTATGGTTAGAAAAAACGCCAAGTACAGCGGTTAGCCTGCTTAAAGATGCTGAATTGCGTATAAAAGAATTAAATGACCCACAATTTTTAGCATTGCGCCAAACTATTCAACAAGATGTTGCGCAATTACAGCTATTACCTACATTGGCGACCGATGATGTAATTTTAAAGTTGATGGTACTTGAACAACAAATTGCCACATTACCGATGGCGCTATTTGAAATTCCAGACTTAAACCCAGCTCAGAGCTCATTAGCGTTAACAGATAACGCAGCTGACTGGCGTGAAAACCTGGCGAAAACATGGCGTAAGTTTATCGATGAGTATTTCACCGTTACACGCAGAACAGGTAATGTTGAACCATTAATGTCGCCACAGTTTCAGCAAAATTTACGTGAAAACTTAAGTTTAAAAGTGCAAACGGCTATTTGGGCAGCGAGTAAATCTAAAAACGAGATCTATCTTCAAGCGCTTAATGCTACTGAGCGCTGGATTAATGAATATTTTGATCTAACAACAGATGAAAACCAACATTTTCTTCAGACAATAAATACGTTAAAAACAGCCACTATCAAAGTTGATTACCCAAATAAACTTGCCTCATTGCAGGCCATTCGACAAGTGTTGTCGGATAAAGAGTCGTCTTCAGTAGAGGTTTTTGATAGCAGTAAGAGCGTAGAAACACCGCCAGCTACACCAGAGCCAGCAACAAGCTCTGAACTGAACGAGGAATTATAATGAAACGACTTTTATTATTGCTGATTTTATTTCTTAGTGTCGTTGTTGTAACGCCTATGTTAATTGGAGAAAAAGGCTATATTCTGATTTCTATTGGCGATTCAGCCATTGAAACAACAGTCATTACCGCAATTATAACGCTGGCATTATGCTTTTTTACCTTGGCACTTATCATAAAATTTTTCCGCGGCGGAGTTAACTTTAGCTTTAAAGCTTGGAATAAAATTGCTTTTGCCAGTCGTCGAAAAGCGCTTAAAGACTTTAATAAAGGTATTGCTGCCTATGTGCTAGGTGATTACAAACAAGCTGAGCATTTGTTAGCTAAGTCTGCTGACGGCTCTACCTTTGAGCATATTGCTTACCTTGTTGCCGCTGATGCCGCTCAGAAACAAGCATTAAAGCCCAATACTGATCATTATTTAGGTTTATTAGAAAACACAACGACCAGTATTAAAGAAACGGGCTTAGAAGCGATAATAATTAAAGTTAAATTATTGATGGGACAAAAAAACTATCAACTAGCGCGCACGATTATAGATGAACACCACAAGCATATTGGACATGACGCACGATTACTCAAGCTGGAAATAGAATTAAGTTTAATTGAGCAGCGCTTTGATTATGCAATCAAGCAGTTTAACGCGGCTCAAAAAGAAAAATCTATTAGTATCGAGACGATAACCTTATGGCAACAACAAGCTTTTTATGGTGCATTTAATCAGCAAATAAAGCAGCACGACAGCTCGGCATTAGTTGAATATTGGCAACAGCTGCCGAAAAAAATCAAGCAAAATGAAGTTGTAATTATGACTTATTGCCAAGTGTTGGCAGAAAATCAAATCAATGAACCTTTGGCAAAGTTATTATTACCGATCATTAAAAAAGGCAACGCGTTAAGCTTATTAAAAGCACTAAGAACATTGCCTATTACTCATGACGATAGTTTGATGGCGGCAGCTCAAAAGCACTTGCACAACCAGCCTAATAATGCGCTTTGGTTATCTTTAGTTGCACACTTTGCCGCAGCTTCTAAACAGTGGTCATTAGCAGAAAAGGCCTTCAACAGCTTAGTAAACCTTGAAGAACAGCAATACGATAAAATCGATTTGCTGACTTTTTCACAAGTACTTGAGCATCAAGGGCTGTTAGATAAAGCCAACCAAGTACTGCGAAAAATACACCTTTAATTTAGCCATATAAAACTAAAGTCCTATTTAATAGCGGTTATATTCTTAAGAATTAAACCGCTATTAAATAGGACTCTTGTCCTTTATGTTTTTGCGTTCTTTGATAAGCGCCTTTACCTTTTTTTGCTGTTATAACTTGTTGCTTAAATAGCTTAGATGTAACTACAGCGGCTAAAAAGTTATCTTTAATTACCCCTCGGCCTAATTCACAACCCCCTTGATTTTTGAGTTGTTTTTTTACTTTATTCTTAGTCATATTATTTACCTTTTACTTACTATTAATTGAGTTGCTCAAACAAATTTCGATAAATTTGTTGCTTAGTAGCGAAAACGCGCTGAGTATATACTAAACAAAAAAATATGCACAAATATTAAATACACAAATTATTTAACTAACAGCAAGTGGCCATGACAACGACTATTACCACCAGAAAAATTAAAGCTATCGCTCGTCATCATGGTTTGTTTATTACCTTGCTGGGGCTTATTGCGTTAGTTATTGTGCTAGGTTTTTGTTTTAATTATTGGCACCAAGCTAGGTTTGTGCTGATGTTTATGGTGTTAACTTGCTTGGTAACTATTTTTATTGGCTTATTAAAACTTGCAGAACCTCAGCATAGCTTAATATTAGCACCTGAAACGTTAACGTTTTATCATCGACATGGACGCTGGAAGCTTAAATGGCAACACATTCGACATATTCATAGTGTCACTAATACCGTTGGCATTGAGCGACAAGAGCTGAATTACGTTGGGATTAAATTATACTCTGTAGATGCACTTGCGAGTAATATATCGTTACGATTAGCCAATCGAATGATTCACGAACAAAAGCCGCTTATTCACTATTGCATAAAGCAGCAACTTATTACCATGGAGCAAGGGGTATTAAATTTTGAGCCTTATCGGTTAACAACCGGTGAAGTGATAAAAGGGCCTTTGGCAGGTTTCTTACATCATTGTGAAATATTGCACCAAGCACTTGGCGCGCATTTGTTTATTTCAGCGAGTAGTTTAAATAGCTCAATTGATGATTTTGTGGTCTTATCGAACCATTATTTACAACATGCGAAACAAGATTATTACTCAGCACCTAAACAAACAAGCTAAATAAGCTATTTAGCTATTGAGTGAAAGTTTACTGTGCTTTTAATTGCGCTTGTTCAAATGGCATAAGTAAGGTTCTCATTGCTGGTCGAAGCGCGATAAGAACCGTTTCTTCAGTAAGTTCTGGGTGTAACACTTTTCGCAGTAATAACCCTGCCATCACAGAAAAAATAACGTTAATGCGACTTTCAATCTCTTCTTCCGGTTGGTTTTTTAACACACTTCTATCACTAATTAACAATTGCCTCATGCGAGTTCTGGCTTTTAAATCACACTCACGTAAGAGTGTAGCCACTTTGTAATTTCTATTAGCTTCGGCCATCATATCTAAATTTATGACACATGAGCCTGTATCCATATGTCGTGATACACCCATATTTAATCCATCTAAAAGTGCAGTGAGCACATCACTTGGATGATCTTCAAATTGTTGAAAGATAGAAAACATTTCTTCCATATCTTGCTCAATAATACTTTCAATAATCGCTTCTTTACTATCGAAGTAATTATAAATATGTCCAGCACTCATACCGGCAGTGCGTGATATTTCGGCCATTCCTGCACCGTGATAACCTTTACGATGAAAGCATTCAGCGGCTGCACTTAGTACTTGTTCGCGGCGTGCTTTAGCGAGTGCAGGATCTGCGTATTTTTTTGTTTTCATTTAAATTTCCTTTATCGAGCCTATTGGCCCGATAAAAACCATATTTAAGTGCTACTTAAAATAAATTTAAGTAGGTTATTAAGGTGCTTTAGTTTCAAGTGCCGCTTTATCATTGCTGTCATTAGTTGTAGCTGGGAATATTCGACGAACAATAACGAAAAATACGGGTACAAACACCACCACTAAAATTGACGATGCCAGTGTGCCACCAATAATTGAAATACCTAGGGCATTCTGGGCACCTGAACCGGCACTTGATGCAATAGCTAGTGGTAATACACCACAAATAAAGGCCATTGATGTCATTAAAATAGGACGCAAACGAAGTCGAACAGCGGCAATGGCTGCATCAACAAGTTCTAGGCCTTCTTCTTCCATTTGATGAATAGCAAATTCAACAATTAATATCGCATTTTTCGACGCTAAACCTATGGTAGTTAACAAGCCTACTTGTAAGTAAATATCGTTTGATAAGCCGCCACCAAAAGCTGCCATGATGGCACCAAATATACCCAAAGGTACAATCAACATAACGGCAAAGGGTACAGACCAACTTTCATATAGTGCGGCTAAACATAAGAATACAAACAGTAATGAAAGACCGTATAACAGTGGCGCTTGTCCACCGCTTGAGCGTTCTTGAAATGAAATGCCTGTCCACTCAGAAGCAAAACCTTGAGGCAGTTGATTAACCAATCGTTCCATTTCGTCCATGGCTTGACCCGTACTATAACCAGGCGCGGCACTACCTTGAATTTCCATTGAAGCAAATCCATTATATCTTTCTAAACGTGGAGAGCCATAAGACCAATAAGAGCTCGCAAATGCAGAGAAAGGCACCATATCACCAAGATTATTTCGCACATACCATTTATTAAGATCTTCGGGCACCATACGAGATTCTGCACTACCTTGAAGATATACTTTTTTAACACGGCCACGGTCGATAAAGTCGTTAACGTAACTACTACCCCAAGCGGTAGAAAGCGTACTATTAATGGTACTTTGTGATACACCAAGGGCTTGCGCTTTTGCAAGGTCTATATCAAGTTTCAGCTCAGGCATGTCTTCCTGCCCGTTAGGACGTACACCTGCTAAAATCTTACTTTGACCTGCCAAGCCCAATAATTGATTTCGAGCGCTTAAAAGTTCCTCGTGACCAAGACCAACACGGTCTTGTAAAAACATATTAAAGCCGTTTGCGGTACCTAATTCAACGATAGCAGGTGGTGGGAAGGCAAAAACAAATGCTTCTTTAATCGTTGAGAAAAATTGCATACCTTTGCCTGCAACCGCCCAAACTGACAGGTCGTCGCGTTGTCGCTCATCCCAATGCTTTAAACTAACAAAACCAATAGCTGAGTTTTGCCCTGAGCCCGCAAAGCTGAAACCAGTAACGGTAAAGATACCTTTTACAGCTTCTGACTGTTCATTTAAGTAATGATTTTCTACTTTTTTGACTACCTCTAGTGTCTCTTGGGTAGTTGAACCAGCAGGTAACATAACTTGGTTGAATAAGAGCCCCTGATCTTCATCGGGTAAAAAAGCGGTAGGTAAGCTTGAAAAAACATAGACCATGCCGCCAACAATCATGGCATAAATAATTAAATAACGTTTAGAGTGGTTGATCATTCTAGAAACAAAGCTTTGTGCGCCGGCATTAGTTTTATCAAATCCGCGGTTAAAGCCTGAAAAGAACTTACCTATTAAGGTTTTGTTGTTGTGCACATGGCTTGGTTTTAATAACGTTGCACATAATGCAGGCGTTAATATAAGAGCAACTAATACTGAAAGCCCCATGGCTGATACCAGCGTAATAGAGAACTGTCTATAAATAACACCCGTAGAACCACTAAAAAATGCCATTGGAATAAATACAGCAGATAGCACCATGGCGATACCCACTAAAGCACCTTTAATTTCATCCATGGATTTTCGAGTTGCTTCTAGCGCAGAGAGCTTTTCATCAGTCATTAAGCGCTCAACATTTTCTACAACAACAATCGCATCATCAACGAGCAAGCCTATGGCTAATACCATAGCAAACATTGTTAAGGTATTAATTGAATAACCAAAAGCGAATAAAATACCAACGGTACCCAGAAGTACAACCGGTACTGCTATTGTAGGAATAAGTGTCGCACGAAAGTTTTGTAAAAATAGGTACATAACTACAAATACTAAAACAACCGCTTCAATTAGGGTGTGAACAACTTTTTCGATAGACAAAGCCACAAAAGGTGTCGTGTCATAGGGTACAACAGATACTAAGCCCTCAGGAAAAAACGGCTGTAATTCGGCTAATGCTTTTTTAACACCAGCAGCGGTATCAAGCGCATTAGCACCACTGGCTAACTTAACCCCTAAGCCTGATGCAGGCTTACCATTGAAACGTGCTACTACACCGTAATTTTCACCACCAAGCTCGACCTTAGCAACATCTTCAAGACGTACTACAGAGCCATCGCTATTGGTTTTAACAAAGATATTTCTAAATTGTTCTGGCGTTTGTAAACGGCTTTGTGCGGTAACGGTGGCATTAAGTTGTTGACCTTCAACAGACGGCATTCCGCCCAATTGACCGGCAGAAACTTGGGCATTTTGTGCACTTATTGCCGCACTTATGTCGGCAGGGTTTAAATTAAAGTCTTGTAACTTGGCGGGATCTAGCCAAATACGCATCGCATATTGTGAACCAAAGAGCTGCACTTCACCAACGCCATTAACTCGTGAGACTATGTCTTGTATATTTGAAGAGACATAATCACCAATATCGATATTGCTCATGCTGCCATCTTGAGAGGCAAAACCAACCACTAATAAAAAGTTACGGGCAGATTTTGCTACCACTACGCCTTGACGTTGTACTTCTTCTGGCAGTAATGGTGTTGCTGTAGCTAATTTATTTTGCACTTGAACTTGGGCAATATCTGGGTCGGTATCAGCACTAAAAGTAAGCGTAAGCGTTGCTGAACCGCTAGATTCAGACGTTGACGACATATAAAGTAAACCATCAAGCCCTTTCATTTTCTGTTCAATAACTTGGGTTACCGAGTCTTCTAGTGTTTTTGCTGATGCTCCTGGGTAGTTAGCTGAAATACTAATAGCAGGTGGCGCAATTGAAGGATATTGTGCAACCGGTAAACCATTAATCGCTAAAACCCCTGCTAGCATGACAACTATAGCAAGTACCCAAGCAAATATAGGTCGGTCGATGAAAAATCGTGACATTGAATACTCCGTTATTGCGCTTTGTTAGTTGTAGAATGTAAAGTCGACTCTGCTTCTTCAGGAGCCACTGCACTGCCAGGTCGAATTTTCTGTAAGCCTTCAATAATTAACTTTTCGCCAGCTTTTATGCCATTGGTAACCAACCAATTTGAGCCAATGGTTCTATCAACTTGTAAAACACGGCTTTCTACTTTGTTATCTTTATTTACCACCATAGCTGTTGGCTCACCTTTAGAATTTCGGCTGACACCACGCTGCGGTACTAAAATAGCATCGCTGACAACACCTTCAACAATAGAGGCGCGAGCGTACATACCTGGAAGTAAAAAGTTTTCTGGGTTAGGAAATTGTGCACGTAAGGTTACTGAACCTGTGCTTGGGTCAACTGTTACTTCAGAGAACTGTAAAGTGCCTTTATGCGGGTAAACTGAACCATCTTCCATAGTTAATTCAACGTCTGTTTGGTTTGCAGCATCTACTGTTAAGGCACCTGTTGCCAATGCTTTCTTGAGTCTTGTAAGCTCATTGCTCGATTGTGTTAAATCAACATAAATAGGGTCAAGCTGGGTAACTGTTGCTAGCGCAGTGCTTTGATTTGCACTAACTAAAGCACCAACGGTGACACTTGATTTACTGATTTGGCCACTAATAGGCGACGAAACATGACTGTAGTCGAGGTTGATTTGCGCTGTTTGAAGTTGCGCTTTGGCGGTAAGCAAAGCAGCTAGTGCTTGTTTATATGCTGCATCTGCTTCATCAAAATCTAACTGGCTAACGGCTTGAATTTTTAATAATTCCTTGAAACGAGTCGCTTTAGATTTACTGCTTGCAATACTCGCTTGCGCACTTGCAACTGCTGCCTCACTTACGGCTAGTTGTGCTTTAAAAGTATCAGGATTAATTTGATAAAGTGACTCGCCTTTTTCTACGCGCTTGCCTTCGGTAAATAAGCGAGATTGAACAATACCACTGACTTGAGGACGAATTTCCGCGATTTGAAAGGCATTAATACGCCCAGGTAATTCTTTTTTTAGCGTAAGCGCTTGGCTTTTTAAAGTAATAACACCAACGGGAACGGCTTGAGGACCTGAAGCTTGTGGCTGTCCAGTCGCTTGTTCACAACCTGTTAAAGCAACCAGAGCAACAAGGGCTGAAAATAGAGATAAAGCGATACGAGAACGCAACATGTTAAATACCTTTAATTTTAAATATAGAATGTAGAATGAACGATCATTCTAAGCGAATTTTATGTAAGAAGAAATTTAATAAGTGCTTTTTTACAAAACATTACACTTATGAAACAAACATGACACTTTTCATGAAACATTTAGCTTTTTATCATTCATCAGAGCAATTGTGATAAGGCTTGTAGGTACATAATGGGTTAAGTCTAGCGATAAGAAATGTTAATTTTTATGGTTAAAAACAACCGATTTCTATGCGCTATTTTGAGGTGGTTTTGAAGCCTAGCGCATAAGAGATTGTTTATCATTTATAGGGGTAAGGATGACAAACCCTAGAGACAAAAAAACCAGCTTAATGCTGGTTTTTATTTTCTATCAAAGTGACAAATTATTGTGCGATTTTAACGCGAATTTTATTATTTGAAACTTTGGTTTCATGAAGGTTTTTTAAAGCGTCTTTAGCTTCTTTTTCATTTGGCATTTCAACAAAGCCAAAACCTTTTGATTTTGCGGTTGCTTGGTCCAAAACTAAAGTACATTCAGTTACGTTGCCGTGAGCAGAAAATAAAATACGGAGTTCTTGTTCAGTCGTTGAACGAGAAAGGTTGCGAACTAAAAGTTTCATAATTGACCATAGGTATGTGATTGCAGTGTCAATTATCTCATAGTTTTGCTCAAGACCAAGCTATTTTTGTATTTAGCAAAAATAAGGCGTTAGCTTGAGTTATAAAATCAATTGTTGAAGCGTTAAATCTTCATTTTTTTTACTCGTTTGTGCTAACAATAACTCAGCGGTAGCAATGGCATCATTTAAGGCATTATGGGCATAGTGATTTGGTAATTGGTACTTTGCGCGCAAAGCTGAAAGCCTTAACTCTGAAGGGTCATAAGCCACATCGCGTTTATCAAGCTTCTTTTTTGCAATAACTAAAGTATCAATTATTGGAAATACCGGCGCCATACCATATAGCTCGATACATGCTTGCTGTAAAAATTGCCGCTCAATACGAGCAAAATGCACTAGCATGACTTTGCCGGCTAGCATTTTAAGTAGCGCAGCAACCACTTCAGCTAAAGGTTTACCTTGATCTTTCTGGTCATCAGTAATTTGATGAATAGTGACATTATCTGCTTTTAAACTCCCTTGAGTTTGAATGATTTGATGATAGCTTGTGCCAATTTTAATTTGTCTTTGAATTAACTCAACACAACCAACACTGAGTAGCTTGTCTTGAATAGCATCTAAGCCCGTGGTTTCAAAATCTACTGCTAATATCGGTATTTGGTCAACGGGTGTGTAAAGCAAAGGAAAAGGCACGCTAAGAAAGTCATGTAATGGCCCCTTTGGGGCGCGCGCTAACATGCGTTTTCGTTGCGCTTCGTAGCCGATTAGCCAACGCATTAGTGGATGATGGTTTAACATAATAAGTACTGTTTTTAGTAAGTGGATTGTCGGCTGTCTTGCATGGTTTTGATCACTTTAAAAGCGTCTTTTAAATGTTCTCGTTCAAGCTTTGAAATATCTTTTGGCGATAAATAATTATTCGGCTGTAGCCCTTGTTGTAATTTATCGGCTTGATTAACCATGCGCAACATACTGAGAAACTCAAATGCATCAACAAGATTTGCTGCCGATGCTGTTGATAATGAAGGTGTGCCTGCTGCTTGCTTTAGTCGTTCTATGGTATTAACAGAAGAAATTCCTTCTGATAAAGCATAAATACGCGCAAGGTCAACAATCGGCGCAATACCATTATGCTTTAAATCTAGTGTTGCTTTATTTTCGCCATTTTGCTTTAAAACGAAGTCACGAAAAAAGCCCAATGGTGGCCTTAAATTTAAGGCATTACGTGATAAGTGAGCGATAAAGAGCGTACTGCTTTTAGTGGTTTTCAACATCTTCGTTCGCACTTTTTCTAATAATTGGTTATCGCCATAAACGGTGGTTAAGTCAAAAAAAGTGCTGCAATGCATTAAGGCTTTTGGCTCTGGTGTGTTTATCCATTGAAAAAAATATTGTGACCATTGTTTTTGGGTTTTACACCATTGTGGGTTTGTGGCCATGACATTACCTGGGCAGTAAATAAACCCACAAGCAGCTAAGCCATCAGATACAAACGTAGCAAGGTCTTTAAACCAATAGCCATGCTCTGGTTTTAGGTCGTTAGATATGATCAAGGCGTTGTCTTGGTCTGAGTGCGCAAATTGCTCTTGCCGCGCTTGAGACCCTGCAGCTAACCATGCATAAGGTACGGGAGGAGGACCTAACAGTTTTTCAGCCATTTCTATCAAACGAATAGTAAATGCCATGGTAATAGCGCTAATACTCTTACCCACATGATCAGCAGTAGTGCCTAATTTAGCCATACGAATTTGTAGCTTAGGAATCATGCTACTTATTTCAGTTAGCTCGCCTACAGAGGTTGCTTTATGAATAACGCTGGTAATGTTAACGGCATTTTGTCCTTCATTATTCATTAAGTCGGTGACGGTAACCATGCCTTTAAGTTGGTTATTAGCAGTCACGGGTAAGTGATGTATATGTTTTTGTGTCATTTTCATTAACGCATCGTAAGCGGTGCTATTAATATCTATGGTGGTCATATCGTCCGTCATAATTGCACTAACGGGTTGTTTTATACTTAACCCTTGCGCCACACATCGACGACGAATGTCTTTATCGGTGACTATGCCTAATGGTTGTTCATTATCAGCAACTACTAAACAAGAAAATCCTTGTTCGGTCATCAAAATTGCTGCTTGTTGAATCGTTTTATTCGGACTAATCGTCACTACAGGGCTGTGATAAAAATTATCAATTGGGCTATTCAATAAAGACGAGTTTACTATTGCTTCTTCATTTACTTGCAACATTTTTTTATTCAGTCTTTGCTCTGAAGTGTGTTGAAAGTAGGCTATTACATCAGGATACTCTTTAATTAATTGCTGAAAATTATTGTAATTAATCCCATAGAGTAAGGTATCTTCATCTGAAGTAATATTTGGGGTTGTATGCCTATGTTGACTCAAACAAAAAGCCGAACATATCTCTCCTTCACTATATTTTGCTAATAACTTTTCATCTTCGCTAAAGTAACTTAAAGCACCCTTGCGAAGTATGTAGATATTCGCTTCTTCATCGCTTGTGGCTGACAGTGATTGGCCGCGACGAACATAACTAATGCTGATCTCTTTTACTATTTGCTCAATGATATTACTCGGCAATAAGTCCAAAGGAGGAATCGCTTGAATAAATTCGCTGATTTCACTTAATGCTGAGTCCATAACAATATCCCAAGTAAATACACTTACTGTATTTAGGGGAATTGTGTGACTTAAGTCAACCGTTAGAATCACGTTCTAGACTAAAGTTTAATATAAGCGCTGAAATAATATTGCTAGTGTGTAACCTAGAGTAGGTTAAGTATTCATTTATCCAATGTTGGTTTTACCAGCGGGTCGAATTAATAGTCAACCTCTCTTAAACAACAGGTAATACCGATTGAAAATCAATTTGGTATATAGCGTATAAAAATCATAAAACGCTGTGCTTATTAAGCTGATTATGTTTGATAAGAATAATTGCTAGGAGAGAATGATGGAAGGTAATGCAACATATTGGACAGAGAATCTGCGCCTAATATTTATATGTCTTGCTATCTGGTTTGTAGTTTCGTTTGGCTTTGGTTTACTACTGGTAGAGCCATTAAATGAGATTCGATTGGGTGGGTACAAACTAGGTTTCTGGTTTGCACAACAAGGTTCGATTTACACATTTGTCGGTTTAGTTTTTTGGTATACCAAGAAAATGAACGACCTTGATAAAAAATATAACGTGGGGGAATCATAATGGATGAGTTAAAGATTTATACATACATTGCCGTATTTGGTTCTTTTGCTATTTATTTTGGTATAGCGTGGTGGGCACGTGCCGGCTCAACAAGTGATTTTTATGTGGCTGGTGGTGGTGTAACACCTATGCAAAATGGTATGGCTATTGGTGCCGATTGGATGAGTGCTGCGTCATTTATCTCAATGGCCGGTATGATCTCATTCTTAGGTTACGGGGGCTCTGTATTCTTAATGGGTTGGACCGGTGGTTATGTATTATTAGCCATGCTACTTGCACCTTACATGCGCAAACACGGTAAATTTACCGTACCTGAATTTATTTATGATCGTTATTATTCAAAAACGGCTCGTATAGTCGCGGTTGTTTGTTTAATTATTGCTTCATTAACTTACATTATCGGTCAAATGAAGGGTGTAGGTGTTGCTTTTTCTCGCTTCTTAGAAGTTGACTACGATTTAGGTCTTTACATCGGTATGTTCGTTGTTTGGGTTTATGCAGTATTAGGTGGTATGAAAGGTATTACTTACACGCAAATTGCTCAGTACTGTGTATTGATTTTTGCTTACACCATTCCAGCCGTGTTTATTTCATTGCAGTTAACGGGTAACCCAATTCCACAATTAGGTTTAGGTTCTACTTTAGCTGACGGTAGTGGTGTTTACTTACTTGATAAGTTAGATATGGTGGTTACAGATTTAGGCTTTAAAGAATACACCACTGATAACATGGGCGGCACAGTAAACATGTTTGCTTATACCTTATCTCTGATGATTGGTACTGCAGGTTTACCGCACGTTATTATGCGCTTCTTCACGGTTCCTTCAGTTAAAGCAGCACGTCAATCAGCCGGTTACGCCTTAGTATTTATTGCTTTGTTATATACCGTTGCTCCTGCAGTTGGCGCTATGGCTCGTTTAAACTTAATGAACACTATTGAACCAGTAGCAGGTCAAAATCTTGAATATGCTGAGCGTCCTCAGTGGTTTAAAGATTGGGAAAATACCGGTCTATTACAATATGAAGAAAAAAATGGCGATGGTAAAATTCAGTACACGGCTGATAAAGAAACCAATGAAATGATTAAAGTTGACCGTGACATTATGGTATTGGCTAACCCTGCAATTGCTAACCTACCCAATTGGGTAATAGCTTTAGTTGCTGCGGGTGGTTTAGCTGCTGCATTGTCTACGGCTGCTGGTTTATTATTAGCCATATCATCCTCAATTTCTCATGATTTAATGAAAGGTATATTAACGCCCGATTTAACAGAGAAGAATGAGTTAATGGCTGGTCGTATTGTAATGACAATATCGGTGTTGGTGGCTGGTTGGCTGGGTTTAAATCCGCCTGGCTTTGCCGCTGGTACGGTTGCACTGGCCTTCGGATTAGCTGCATCGTCAATATTCCCTGCACTAATGATGGGTATATTTGCTAAGAAAATGAGCGGAAAAGCAGCCGTTGCTGGTATGATTTCAGGTATCGGTGTAACTATGCTTTATGTATTCCAACATAAAGGTATTATGTTTATCCCGGGTACTTCATTCTTAGGAGATATGGGTCCTAACTGGTTCTTTGGTATTTCTCCAAATGCCTTTGGCTCAGTTGGTGCGGTTGTTAACTTTGCGGTAGCATTTACGGTATTGAAGTTTACCGGTCCAGCACCAGCTCATATCCAACAATTAGTTGAAAACTTCCGTACGCCACATGGTGGGGTTTCGGCAGCACATGACCATTAATAACAAGTAATGGAATTGTATCTTCAATGAATAAAGGCTCCACTTTGGGGCCTTTAATTTTTCTGATCTCGGGAGGACATAAAGCGAATCGGCTTTGTATTACCGGCACAACTAAAGTGCTACAGCATAACGTTTACAATTGAATATTAAAGAGGGTGGTCATGAATCGTCATACAAAAGTAGCTTTAATGGTGGCACCGTTTCTTATTTTGGGTGGCTACATAGCGTCAGATTTTTATCTTGAAAATAAAGCGGATCAAGAAAGGGTATTTAATATGGTGCCTTTTGGTCATTGTGATGTTATTAATAAAAAATGTATTTTGAAATCAGGTGAATTTGAAGTCAATATATATGATGAAGCAGGAACGACTACGTTAAATTCAACATTCCCGCTCGACAGCGCAACATTCTTTATCGTTGATAACAATAACCAAGTTAATGCATACCCATTAGGTATGATTGACAATGCATATTATTGGAAGAGTCCAACGCTTTTGCGAAACAAAATGTCAGGTAACAGTGATAAGCAAAAATTACGGGTAATAGCGAATATAAAAGGCGGACAATATATTGCTGAATTTTATACTCAAACTATACAGTAGCCATTAACCTTCGGACGATAAGTTTAATGACAGACGTAAATAAATTAATATAATCGTATGTTAAAACACACCATTTAAGTTATAGAGAAATTCAATGTTTCCAAATTGGCAATTAGCGGGCTTAAGTTTTACTTATATAGGTTTGCTGTTTTTTATTGCCTATATTGGGGATAAATATCGACATAAATTATTGCGTAAAAGCCAAGCGATAATTTATGCTTTAACGCTTGGCGTGTATTGTACGTCTTGGAGTTTTTTAGGCACACCCGGGCAAGCATCTAATAACTTTATTTCTCATTTGCCAATATATTTAGGACCAATATTACTTTTTATTTTTGCCTGGCCCTTTATTCAACGCATTATTCGGGTCAGTTTAAAGCTCAACCTCACTTCAATTGCTGACTTATTAGCAGCACGCTTTGGTAAGTCACATAATTTAGCTATCTTAGTCACCATTGTGGCGTTAATTGGCACTATGCCTTACATTGCGCTGCAATTAAAAGCGATTGTTTATACCTTTCAACAATTACAAGCAGAGCAAAGTCTCGCCAATTGGCATTTCGGTTTAGTGGTCAGCTTAGTTTTGGCCGGTTTTACAATTGTCTTTGGTGTACGAAATATCGATGTTACGGAACGTCATCCAGGCGTTATGCTTGCTATTGCTTTTGAGTCTTTAGTGAAGCTATTTGCTTTTATCGCGGTCGGTTTTTTTGTCACTTATGTACTGTTTGATTCGCCTATGGAGCTTTGGCGCCGCTCATCGGTAAGTCTACAACTTGATCAACAACTGAGCTTCCCTAATGTTATGTCAATGTTCGCCATGTTAGTGATCACAATGGCAGCATTCCTATCTTTACCTCGGCAATTTCAAGTGATGGTGGTTGAGCTAAAAGATGAAAAAGACACTTGGTTGAGTCGCCGTGTTTTCCCGCTTTATTTATTAGTTTTTGCTGTTTTTGCTGTGCCCCTAGGATTGGCAGGCGATTTATTGCTCGGAGATACGGTTCCGTCTGACGCTTATGTATTGTTTCTACCTTGGTACCAACAACAACCTTGGTTAACACTATTTACCTTCTTAGGTGCGATTTCTGCTGCTAGTTCTATGGTCATTATTTCTTCTATCGCTTTGAGTACCATGCTCAGTAATGAGATTGTTTTCCCTTGGCTGTATCGCGCAAATAAAAGTCATGATACCGATTATGACAAATTTCGCTTACGGTTATTAACCATTCGTAAAGTTTTAGTTTTATTTGTTATTTTATTAGGTTACAGCGTATTTCTAATGGCATCGCCAGATACCTTAAGCTCGTTAGGTGAAATAGCATTTGGCGCTTTTGCGCAATTAACACCCGCATTAGTTGCTGCTTTTTACTGGCGCAGAGCAACATTAACAGCCGTTTATGGCGGTATCGCTATTGGGTTTTCTGCATGGCTTACTCTGAACTTTATTCCTCAGTTTGGTGTTTACCCGCACCCATTTGAAGGCAGCTTTTTACCCGCCAATTCAATGGCAAGCTTATTGTCACTCTCTGTTAATATTATTGCGATGTGGTTACTTTCACATGTTAGTCGTCAAAGTGTACAAGAGCGTATGCAAGCCTCGTTATTTATGGAGTATCAAGCACCAAAAGCATTACAGCTGCAGCGCAACAAACAAATTAATTATCTAGAGTTGGAATTATTAGTTTCTCGATTTGTTGGTGAGAAAAAAACCATCACGAGTTTTAAGCAATTTCAACGTTCGATAGACAAAGCCAAAATGAGTCATGTTGCCTATAACCAGAAATTGCTGCAGCACACTGAAAACACGTTAGCAAGTGTTATGGGGGCTTCGTCAGCACGTTTAGTTTTATCATCGGCATTAGAAGGGCGTGATATTGCTTTAGATGAAATAGCCGTATTGGTAGAAGAAGCATCAAGCCAGCGTCAACAATATAGCCAAGACTTATTACAAAGTGCTATTGAAAACGCCAGTGAGGGCATTTCTATTGTCGATAGTGAATTAAATCTTGTTGCTTGGAATAAAAAATATATTGATTTATTTTCCTACCCTAGTGAACTTATTTACCAAGGTAGCCCGATCAGTGATTTAATTCGCTTTAACGTGGTACGTGGCTTATGCGGTGTTGGTAAAGTTGAAGAGCAAGTAAATAAACGCCTTGAGCATTTGCGTAATGGTAGTCCACATAGCTCTGAACGCGAACATAGCGATGGCCGAGTTATTCGTATTGAAGGTAATCCGCTACCAGGTGGTGGTTTTGTTATGTTGTTCTCCGATATAACCGCTTATCGTCAAGCAGAAAAAGGTTTGAAAGAAGCGAATGTTGATTTAGAAACACGGGTACTTGAGCGGACACAAAAACTAGAACAAACCAATGATGCTTTAGCATTAGCACGTGAGAAAGCTGAACAAGCACATGTTAAAAAAAGTTTATATTTAAAAGCATGTAGCCACGACTTAATGCAACCATTAGAGGCAGCACGTTTATTTACTTCGGCATTATCGAGTCAAGGAAACTTAACGGCTACTCAGCAACGGCAGGTAGATAACATAGATCATTCACTGAAAGTTGCAAATGACTTAGTGGCAGATCTTGCTGAAATCGCACGTATTGAAAGTGGTAATATTAAGCCTAAAATCAGTAGGTTTTCAGTAAAATCTCTGTTTGATGATCTTGCTAAAGAGTTTTCTGCCAGTGCTGTTGATCTCGATATTGAGTTTAGAGTGCATTGTAACAATAGTCTGTGGCTACGCTCAGACAGAAGTTTATTACGTCGGATACTGCAAAATTTAATCGGTAATGCGTTTCGATATGCGAGCCCAGGTAAAGTGTTATTAGGAGCAAGAGCCAAAGGTGGTAACGTTGATATTCAAGTACTTGATAACGGTCCAGGTATTCCTGAGGATAAACAAACATTAGTTTTTGAACAGTTTACGCAACTAGAAAATCAACAAAATTCATCTGCTGGCGGGCTAGGTTTAGGGTTAAATATTACCCAAAGTTTAGCGCAACTGTTAGATCACCCTTTAGCCTTAATTTCTCAAGTTGGTCTAGGTTGTAAGTTCTCAATTAACGTTGAAAGAGCGCAAGAACAACAAGAAGTTTTAGCGGTAAAACCGAAAGCGAATATAGGCTTGAGAGATGTGACGGTCATGTGTATTGATAACGACCCTGATGTATTAAACGGCATGGTTGAACTGTTAACCGCTTGGGATTGTAATGTATTAGCGGCAGATTCTTATCAACAGGCGCTTTCATTGTATGATATTCATAAAAACGATATTGAAATTTTGTTAGTTGATTATCAACTTGACGCTAACTATAACGGCATTGCTTTAATTGCTAAATTGAGAAAAATGAGTCGACATTACGTGCCTGCCATTTTAATTACCGCGACCACTGATAGCGACTTAGAAGAGAAAACTTTAGCTGCTGATATTGGCTTTATGCGGAAGTTAATCAAGCCTGCAGCGCTTAGGGCGATGATGAGCTCGATGTTAACGAAGAAGTTACAAGCGAAGTATTTAACCTGACACTGAATAATGAGTACTTAATACTCAAGTGAATAAAAAGCTTAAGTGGTAAAGTCAATGCTATAGCAAGGTGAACATCACGAATAGCCACCAATGCTTCATTTTCTGCCATTTCCAAGGCAAAACGTTGATGGATAGCGCGCTATTTATCGACGTTTTAACGCAGATAATGGGTTAAAAAGAAGGGTTGAGCAAGTGCTGCTTATCTAGCGTTCAGGTTATTTGCAATAATCGCCTTACATTGAACTAAGTTAAAAAATTAATTCAATGTTTTTTGAGGGATTATTAACAGTCTTGTAGTTGTACGTCGTTAATATCAAGTTGTGCAATTGCAATAACCGCTTGGGTACGATTACGCACATCGAGTTTACGAAATATAGCCGTTGCGTGTGCTTTAATTGTCGCTTCAGAAACATGTAAATCATAAGCTATTTGTTTATTGAGCATGCCTTGAGCAAACATCATTAAAATTCGATATTGTTGTTGCGTTAGACTTGCAACACGTTCAGCTATATCGTTATTGTCTTGCATAGGTGATGATTGACTATACGCTTCCGGTGTCCAAATATTCCCTAGCAATACTTGTTGAATAGCATTGTAGATATCGTCTACTGGCGTAGACTTAGGAATAAAACCTGAAGCTCCGTAACCCATAGATTTATGAATGGTATCGTGATCTTCATGGGCTGATACCACCACAACGGGTATTTGTGGGAAGTGATTACGTACATGGATCAAAGTGTTAAAACCATGAGCGCCGGGAATATGTAAATCGAGTAACAATAAATCACTGTCATTATTATCGCTAAGTTGTTGTTCGAGCTCTGCAATGGTTTGTGCTTCTAGCCAGTGGGTTTGCGTGAGCTTTAATTTTAGTGTGCCTAGTAGTGCTTGCCTAAATAGTGGGTGATCGTCAGCTATTATAATTTTTTCTGGCTGAATCATATTATTGTTTCCTTAAAAGTTCCCCGATCCTATCGTAGACCAATAAACGTTAATTTTTTATTAGACTTTAGCCTAGTAAAAAAATAATACCAGTTTAAAAAAACATTTAAACTGGTATTAATCATAGTCTATGTTACTGAAAAGTCGCTGCGCTAATTAAGCTAAGACATCAATATACTAGTGTTACCGCTATGCTTTATCAGGAATATTTGCCAGTACCGCTATTAATAATTGCCAATATTGCTCTACGGTTGCAATCTGTACTTTTTCATCCGGAGAATGTGGAAATTTAATTGTAGGTCCAAATGACACCATATCCCAATTTGGATAGGCAGTTTTAAATAAACCACATTCTAAACCGGCATGAATAACCATAATTTCAGGTACTTTATTAAACAAAGACTGATAGGTATTACGCACCGTTTGCATTAATGCTGAATTTGTATCTGGCTTCCAACCAGGGTATGCCCCAGAAAAAGCAATGTTTGCGCCTGCTAGTTCAAATACAGACTGCACCATGGTTTGCGCTTCTTGTCGGCCATCGTCATGCAAGCTGCGAATTAGCGTCATGGCAACAAACTTATTACCTTTACTGCGCATAACACCTAAGTTTAAAGACGTTTCAACAATACCTTCAATATCATCGCTCATACGTAGCACGCCATTTGGACAAGCATTAAGCGCACGTAAAATAGTATGTTGAGTTGTACTGGTCCAACACTCGTCAAAAGTTTCAGGAGATATTAATAACATCTCGATATCGGTTTCGATAGCACCCAGAGACTGATTAATGGTGGCTAAGTATTCAGATAACTTTTCTTTTAGTGCCGGTACCTTTGCACGATCAATAACGAAACTAGCATCAGCTTCTCGTGGGATCGCGTTGCGTAAACTTCCGCCATTGAGTTCGGTTAAACGTATATCTAATGCTTGGCTAGCGTCGAGTAAAAACCTGACAAGTAGCTTATTAGCATTTGCACGTCCGGTATGAATATCCACACCAGAATGGCCTCCTTTTAAGCCCGAAATAGATAAGTTAAATGATTCAACTTCATCTGTAACATCTTCATACTTAATGGCAAAAGTCGCTTCGCCATCAATACCGCCGGCGCAACCCATATAGATTTCACCTTCTTGCTCTGAGTCGGTATTGATCAGTAACTCACCATCAAGCCAACCGGCTTCTAGACCAAAAGCACCCGTCATACCGGCTTCTTCATCGATGGTGACTAGAACTTCTAATGGGCCATGGGCAATATCATCGCTAGCCAATACAGCAAGTGCAGATGAAAGACCAATGCCGTTATCTGCACCTAATGTAGTACCTTCTGCTGTAACCCAGTCGCCATCGGCTTCCGTGATAATATAGGGTTTAATAGGGTCGGTGAGAAAGTCATGTACTTTATCGGCATTTTTTTGCGGCACCATATCCATGTGGGCCTGTAAAATAACGCCTTTTTTATTCTCTAAGCCATCGGTAGCAGGTTTCTTAATAATTAAGTTTCCTACAGCATCTTCTTTCACACTCAGCCCTTGTTCGGTCGCCCAAGTTTGGATCCAAAGTGATATTTTTTGTTCGTGTTTTGAAGGGTGTGGAATGCTACAAATGGTATCAAATATTTGCCATAATTTTTTTGGCTGTAGTTGTGCTAAGGTGCTCAATGAAGTTCCTTTATTGTTTGGTGTTAAGCAGAGTGACTGACACTATGGTAAATAGTTAAGTTATTTATCAGCCATTAAAAATTGCCATTGCTCGTTAAAGTCAGTACTTGGCTTTTTGGTAAAGTTTGAACGAACATATTGGTTAATTTTACCTTCAGCAAAAGCCATTAAAATATTAGCTAGGGCTAATTCTGAAATAGTAAAACCTTTACCTTCGCGCAATTTACGCTCACGAAGTACTTGTTTAAATTGCGACTCAAGCTTTTCAAAAAATTGATTTACGCGGGCGCGTAAACGTTCGTTTTCACCCATTAAAGCGTCACCCGCTAGAATACGGCACATACCAGGATTACGCTCTGCAAAAATCAGTAAAACATGCAGAATATGGTGGCAGCGAACAAGGGCTTCTTTGTGATCTGTTAAGATTAAATTTACACGTGAAAAAATTGATTCTTCGATAAACTCTATTAATCCTTCAAACATACGCGCCTTTGAAGGAAAGTGGCGATAAAGTGCGGCTTCAGAAACGCCTACTTCAGCGGCAAGTTTTGCCGTAGTAATTCTTTGTCCTGCGCTAGTTTGTAACATGTGCGCAAGGCATTCTAAAATTTGTTGTTTACGATTAGGTTTTTGAGTCGCCGGCATAAAACTGATTCTCTATTTTTATTATGTTTTCAGTTGCCATATTTACCGAATTAATAAATACATCGGCGCAATATGACAACTGAAAGATTAGCGTGATTGTATAGCGTTAGTTAGCTGATATTCAATAATAAAATAAATCCAATAAGATTAACTTTATTATTGAGAACCCAGTAATGTTTGATGAATATATTGAACTAATTGTTTAGCAAGTTCACTTTTATTCATTAAAGATAACTCTTTTTCATTATTAGGCGTAAAAACTGTTAACGCATTGTTGTCACTATTAAACCCTTGTCCCACTGTGGCAACATTGTTAGCGGCTATCATATCAAGATTCTTGCGAGCTAACTTGTCTTGTGCGTAATGTTTTACATCTTGTGTTTCAGCAGCAAAACCTACGGTAAACGGCTTATTCTCTAGTGCTGCAACATCAGCAACAATGTCAGGATTTTTGATTAAATTAAGTTGCATGGTATCTTGCGACTTTTTAATTTTTTCATTCGCGATATTATCAATGCGGTAATCAGCTACCGCAGCACATGCAACAAAAACATCAGATGTTGGAGCATAAGTTAGCGCTTGTTGATGCATTTCAATGGCGCTGTTAACGGCGATTTTTTTGCAATTTAGCGGTGTCGTTAAATTTACAGGGCCAGAAATTATAGTCACTTCAGCGCCAAGTTCTTGGGCTGCTGCAGCAATAGCAAAACCCATTTTTCCTGAACTGTGATTAGAAATGTAACGCACAGGGTCAATAGCTTCACGAGTGGGTCCAGCAGTAATTACCCACTTTTGACCTGTTAAAGGTTTTTGTTCAACAGAAGTATTGTTATTACCCGCTGCAATAGCTTGGCAGGTTAGATCTACTAATTCTGGTACATCTAGCATGCGACCTAAACCTACATCGCCACAAGCTTGCTCTCCTGCTCCAGGGCCGAATAATGTGTATTGCCAAGCAGTTAAGGTATTAATATTTTTTTGGGTTGCTTGGCTATGCCACATTTGTTGATTCATTGCTGGCGCTATCGCTATTGGCGCGGCTGTTGCCAAGCAAAGTGTGGTTAATAAATCATTCGCCATGCCTGCAGCAATTTTAGCGATTATATCTGCGGTTGCAGGGGCAATTAAAATAAAGTCTGCCCATTTTGCCAACTCAATATGGCCCATAGCTAATTCTGCTTGCGTATCCAATAAGCTGTCAGAAACTGCATTAGCTGAAACCGCTTGCAAGGTTAAAGGTGTAATAAAGGCTTTAGCGCCTTCTGTCATAACCACGCGAACATCGGCACCTTTTTCTTTTAATCGGCGAACAAGTTCAGGCGTTTTGTAAGCGGCAATACCACCACTAATACCCAAGAGAATTTTTTTACCCTGAAGAATCTGCATAAGCTGCTAATCTTAATAACGACAATGGGCGATAAGATAGCATTATTCGCGCTTTATTTAAAATCACTTTGCAAGGATGCACTTATGTTAAAAGACTGGCCAGATTGTGAAAAACCAAGAGAAAAACTCTTACAGCACGGGCCTAAAAGCCTCAGCGATGCAGAATTATTAGCAATTTTTTTACGTACTGGTGTTAAAGGTTGTCATGTAGTTGATTTAGCAAGAAATTTATTGAGAGATTTTGGCAGTATAGCGAAAATTTATCAGGCAGACTTAACCGACTTTTGTCAGCATCATGGTTTAGGTGTTGCTAAGTATGTGCAGTTGCAAGCATGTTTGGAAATGTCGACGCGCTATTTAGCCGAGCAAATGAAAACAGGCGAAGGGCTAACATCTTCTTTGCGCACACAAAATTTTTTAAAAGCAGAGCTACGCCATGAAACCCGCGAAATATTTGCGGTGTTGTTTTTAAATACCCAGCATCAAGTTATTAAGTTTGAACGCTTATTTCAAGGTACTATTAATGCCGCAGCTGTTTACCCACGCATTGTTGTTGAAGCGGCAATTAAACACCAAGCAGGTGCGGTTATTCTGGCGCATAATCACCCTTCTGGTATTGCAGAACCGAGCATTGCCGATAATCAAATTACTAGTCGATTAGAGCAAGCGCTTGCTTTAATTGATATTAAAGTGCTTGATCATATAATAGTTGCGGGTTGCCATTGTTATTCGTATGCTGAACATGGACGAATGGTTGAACAATGAATACTTATCATGCAAACGTAGTAAATTAAGGAGTCTCTATGAGTGATATTGACAATACACACGAAAACGAAGCAAGCGAACGCCGACGATCGTTTCGTCTCGATATGGAAAAAGAAATAATTGATATCGTTTGGGTTGATAACAACGGCGATGAAAAACGCAAAAAAATAGTGTGTTTAGATTTTTCTCGTGGCGGCTTAAAAGTAGATTGTGACTGCGAAATTGCAGCAAATACCCAAGTAACCGTTATATTTAAAGCAGCAAATCCAAATAGCCAAAAGTTGTTTGGTAAAGTTATACGTTGTGTAAAACAAGATAATGGCTGGTTCGAAGTTGCAATGCAGCTGACAGATCTTGCTTAAGCTAACCCTGAATTATTGAACTATAATAAAGTGGTTGTTGTATTTTAAGTAGTAAACAAGGAATTACCAAGATGATGATTTTAGTAGGCGGGGAAAAAGGTGGTAGTGGTAAAAGTTGCCTAGCGCAGAATTTAGCTGTGTATTTTGCCCGTGAGAAAAAAGCTATTGTATTGATGGTTGATTGTGATCCACAGCGAACTACGTCTGATTGGATACAAGCAAGAAATTCTGATCCGTCACTACCAGCCATCAATTGTATTCAATTGTACGGTAAAATTAGAAATGATTTATTAAGTCTAAACCAACACTATGATTATGTGATTGTAGATTGTGGTGGCCAAGATAACTTAGCCTTACGAGCGGCTATGTCAGTAGCTGACCATGTTGTTATACCACTGAGACCTAAACGTCGCGATTTAAAAACAGTACCCCATATGGAAGACATGCTAAGCACATGTAAAATGGTTAACCCTAAAATGTTAGCATCGTTTGTCATAACACAATGCCCTTCTTTACCTAATCAAGCAGGTAGAATTCTAGAAGCTAAAGAAGTATGTAGCTCCTTCGGCATTAATGTATTAAATGCCGTAACGTTTAACCGTAATGTTTATGATGACAGTGAAGAAATGGGTTCATCTGTACTGGAAATTGAACCTGATAGTAAAGCGGCGATAGAAATGATCGCAATAGCTGAAGAGCTATTATCGATGAAACCGGACAATGCCCATGAGTTTAATTGATCTAAAAAAATCCAAGGACGGTCCAAAGAAAAAGAAAAAATTCACGGTTGATGAATTTATTGCTGATGCGGAAGATTATGCCAAAGGGCAACCTAAAATTGTCAGTCGTGAACATGATGAAATGTCATTGCAAGAAGCAATTTTGGCAGCTAAAGAACATGCAAATCGCAAAACACAAACCAGCAATGAGGTCGGTCGTCGTTTTCGTCCTGCAACATTCACGTTAAGCGAAGCTGCTATAGAACAGTTGCAAGAATTGGCCGTTGATACGCAATTAGCTAAGTCTCATATTATTCGTATTTTAATTGATGAACTCTGTAATAAAGCTCAAAAAGAAAAATTGCGTAAATTATTAGACTCAAAAATAGACTAAAATCGCACCTTTATTAATCGACTAGAATGATATTACTGCAATTATTGCCTCATTTTTACCATTTTATTTATCTAAGCCCTTGAAATTTAATTTATTTTAAAAGTATTTGTTTTTAGGGCGATTAATACTGGAATTCATTTTTCAGTTTCACTATAATATGCCACCTTTTTCAGGATCCCGAGGCGACGGTCTTGGGGAAATACAGCACGACCTGAAATTAATTTTGGAGTACTCATTATGTCTAAAGTTTGCCAAGTAACAGGCAAAAAGCCAATGGTTGGAAACAACCGTTCGCACGCAAGAAACGCGACTCGTCGTCGTTTTTTACCTAACCTTCAAACTCACCGTTTTTGGGTTGAGAGTGAAAATAGCTTCGTTAAATTACGTTTAACTCCGAAAGGAATGCGTATTATCGATAAAAAAGGTATTGATGCAGTTTTAACTGATATCCGTGCCCGTGGCGAAAAAGTTTAAGGAATTGCACAATGCGCGATAAAATTCGTTTAGTTTCTAGTGCTGGCACTGGCCATTTTTACACTACAGACAAAAACAAAAAAACTATGCCTGAGAAAATGGAGATCAAAAAGTTTGATCCTCGCATTCGTCAGCATGTTATGTATAAAGAAGCTAAAATCAAGTAATTGATTACTGCTTATTTAAAAGCCCGGTTTATACCGGGTTTTTTATTGCCTAAAGAAAAGTATGCAGTTAAGCACAACTGATTAACCATGGCTAACTTCCACCTTGATAGATGCTTATTTTGTACATAGTCGTGAGTTGTTTGATGCGCTAGTAAGATGAGTTTATTCTTTTAGTTTGAAAAGCTACTCAATTAGCTGCTCATGTTTAGTCATGAAAAAGTAGTGTAATAAATTGAACACATTGATATAAAAAAGGAGAAACCACGTAATGCGGCTTCTCCTTTATGTTAAGGCTGGGATAAAAGCTTTGTGGTTATATTTGCTGTTGTTTAATCCAGTCCATAGTTAACTCTTCAAGCAATGCCATAGGTAAGCTACCATTTTTCAACATTTGGTCATGAAAAGCTCTAACATCGAACTTATTACCAAGCGCGGCCTCTGCTGTAGCACGTAACTGACGAATTTTAATTTCACCAATTTTGTATGATAATGCCTGTGCTGGCCAACTTATGTATCGATCAATTTGGCCAATAACATCGGCCATGCTTAACGCTGTATTGTCAGCTAAATAATCAATGGCTTGTTGTCGAGTCCAACCTTTAGCATGAATGCCGGTATCAACCACTAAGCGACAAGCACGCCATGCCTCGTAAGTTAGGCGGCCAAAGTCACTGTAAGGGTCTTGATAAAAGCCCATTTCTTTACCTAAGCGTTCTGAATATAGTCCCCAGCCTTCACCGTAAGCTGCGTGGTATAATGTTTTACGAAACTCTGCCATATCAACTTCTTGTGCAATGGCACTTTGAAAATGATGACCGGGCTCGGCCTCATGAAAGGTTAAAGCTTCTAAGGTATATAATGGTTGGCTCTCTAAATTTTTAGTTTCTAAAAAATAAGTTCCTGATGTAGTGCCACTGCCATCTGAGGCAACATAATACGCGCCGCCATTAGGGCTAGATTTTATATCAAAGGTCGAACGAGGTAGTACGGTAAACCATTTGGGTAATTGGGCAGCCATTTTACGTGTGATATAGCTGGCTTTTTCAAGCATATCCATTGCATTGTCAGTATAAAATTGTGGGTCGGTACGTAAGAATTTAATGAAATCTTTGAACTCTCCTTTAAAGCCGACTGCTTTGATAATGGTCTGCATTTCTTGACGAATACGCTTAACTTCATCTAAGCCTGTTTGATGAATTTCATCTGCGGTTAGGTCTGTAGTGGTGTAATACTCAATTAAGTATTGATAGTAATCAGCCCCCCCTTTAACGCTATTAATACCGGCAGTCGTTCGACAGTTTGTCATATACTCTTGAGTAAAAAAGTCATAAAACGCTTGGTACTCGGGAAGCACAGTGTTTTTAATTAAGTTTTTTACTTGCTGACGATAAGTACTTTGTTGCGCCGGAGATATTGCTGTTGGCATATTTAGCATAGGCGCATAAAAAACACTCTCTTCCACATTATTGACTAAATGTTTACTGATCGACTTTTCGTAGCCTTTAAAGCTTTTACAGTAATGTGTATGCCCCAAAGCAACCGCTTGTTTAAGATCAACAATGTGCTCTTGGTTATAGCGTGGATAGTCAGCAAGGCTGATCAAATAATTGCGGTAGTCTTGCTCGGTTAAGAATGACATATTCGCGGGGGCGCCAGCAAAATAACTATGAAAACCAGAATAGTAGGTTAACGGATAAAGATGATCTTGAAATTGATAGCTCTTTTCTTCTGCTTCGCGTTCATATTTAAATAAACGATAACTTACTTGTTCAGCCGATGTTAGTTGCGTAACGTCAATGGTTTCGATGCGAGATAATAATTCATGGTTATAGGTTGCACGACGCTCGCGACCTTTTGCTGACATTTCAGGTAACTTACCGTTCATTCGAAAGGCATCAGGGTCTTTTCTGAAAAATATTTGTTCTTTATTTGCGTTTTGCCAATGCTCGTCGAGTAACTGTTGAAATTTTTCACTGTTTTGATTTGCAAACGTGCTAGTAGTGAGCGATAAGCCACTGAACAATAATATGCCTATACTGAGTTGTTTTATTTTCATAAGAAAACCTTGGTTTTTGAAAGCACTAAGAGAATGCTTTATTATTTGTTAATAGTGTAAAGCTATGTACTAATAAGCTCAATTTTTTCGTATTATGAAGTCAATGCTCGTCTTGGGAATATATTATGGTGAAGCTATCAAAAACGGGTTGGAACAATGTCATTATTTTTGCGGTTATGGGCTTTATTTTAGTGATTAATTTAACCAATAAAAAAATATTTTCAGCTGATGACAATGTTAGTAGTGAGCAGGAAATTGCACTCGTTGGTAAGCAAAATGTCATACTAACCTTAAGTATTAATAATATTGTAAATATTGAACGTATTGGTCGCACATGGCGATCAACACCCAGCAACATATCCGGGCAAGCTTTAGCGCAAATGATGATGTCTTGGCAACAAAGTACTGGTGAGGCTATGGCGCAAGCACCAGAGATAGACCGACAATTTTCGCTTGATGTAAAACTTGATATTGCAGGCCAGGTTGAACCACTAGCGTTAAACTTTTATGCCACAGAACAGCAATTATTAATATTTAATCAGCGCTCAAAACAATGGCTGACAATGCCGATCGCTATGTATGGGCAATTATTTCCACAAGAAATATTTGCCGGTTAGCAGATGTTATTTCAATTTTATCGAATTAGAAGGCAGTAACCCAATGAACAAATGTGCAATTTTATCGATGGACAATTTAGAAGACTTTGAAGTCTATGACTATTTAATCGATCAGCCGCTATTAGCTTTAGGGTGGCAAACAGAAGAGGTTTCATGGCGTTGTGCTAAGGTGAACTGGAATGACTATAAAGCGGTTATTATTCGAAGCCCTTGGGATTATCAAGACGATATGGAGCGCTTTCTCGAGGTATTATCGCGCATTGAACAATCGACAGCCCGACTAGAAAATAGTTTAAGTGTGGTTAAATGGAATATTAACAAAAGCTATTTAAAAAGCTTAGCCGCTGAGAAAATAACCATTGTGCCAACACTTTGGCCCGATGCTTTTGAAGCTGACAAGCTAACAGAATATTTTGATTATTTTGCAACCGAGCAAGTGGTATTAAAACCCAGAGTTAGTGCCAACTCAGATAATACCTTTTGGCTTACAAAAGCTAATTATAAAGACAATATAACCGATTTAAAGCAAGCTTTTGCCAGCCGAGAGTTAATGGTGCAGCCTTTTATGGAAAGTATTTGTCAAGAAGGCGAATTTTCCTTGTTCTATTTTAATGGTGAATACAGCCATGCCATTTTAAAAACGCCGGCGCAGGGCGATTTTAGAGTACAAGAAGAGCATGGTGGAGGTTTATTGTCAGTAACACCCGAAGATGGCTTGATTGCAGTTGCTAACAAAACGATGCAAGCCATTAGTAAGCTTCATGGTGAATTACTTTATGCCCGCATTGATTTTGTTCGTCATCAAGACACATTTGCGTTAATGGAAGCTGAGTTAATCGAACCTTCATTGTATTTTAATATGGACGAAGGTTCACCGCAGCGTTTTGCTAGCGCCTTTGCTGCTAGAATGAAGGCTTTCGAACAACAAGCAAGTAATACTAAAGCTAACAGCAGTTCGTCACTACCAGGAAAACCTTAATATGCCTGAATTACCCGAGGTAGAAGTGTGCCGATTAGGCATAACGCCACATATTACACAGCAAAAAGTTACCCAAGTAATTGTGCGTAATGCCAAGTTACGCTGGCCTATACCTGATGAAGTACATAATGTTGTGGGTGAAAAGTTAGAAACAATAGAACGGCGGTCAAAATACCTTCTATTAAGATTTTCTAGTGGTACTTTATTGCTACATCTTGGCATGTCTGGCTCGGTACGAATTTTGGAAGAACATACGCCAGCGGCTAAGCATGATCATTTTGAAATGCTATTTGATAACGACAAAATGCTGAGGTTAAATGACCCAAGACGTTTTGGTGCAGTGCTGTGGTTTCCTGAGCATCAGGACTTACAAGGATTGTTAACCAAGTTAGGACCAGAGCCTTTAACAGCAGATTTTGCCTATGGACATTTATTTGCCAAAGCAGGTAACCGTAAGGTGCCGATTAAAACCTTTTTAATGGATAATCATGTGGTTGTGGGTGTTGGTAATATTTATGCGAATGAGGCGTTATTTATTGCTAGTATTCATCCCGCCACTTTAGTTAATAGTATTAGTGAAGAAAAATTTAATCAGTTAACAGACATTATTAAACAAGTGTTAGCGGCGGCAATTGAGCAAGGCGGTACAACGCTAAAAGATTTTACGCAGGCTGATGGCAAACCAGGCTATTTTGCTCAAAAACTTTTTGTGTACGGGCGTGCCGGGGAAAAATGTGATGGTTGCCAAACCATACTAGAAGAGATTCGCCAATCGAATCGCAGCTCTGTTTTTTGCCCCACTTGCCAAGTTCAGGTAATACCTAAACAAGCAGCGAAAAAAAAGCCAAAGAAAGCTACTAATGCAACTAAAGCAATTTAAAATAATGCACTTAAAGGATTAAAATGCCAGTTAAATCAAGTCTAATGTTGATGTTCCTCTCTCTTTTCATGCTGTCTTGTAAGTCAACTGATAGCATCAGAAAAACGACTCGCTCATTAGAAGTAAAAGAAATTACCGGGATGACACAATATAAAAAAGGCAATTATGAGCAAGCATTTCATTTGCTTAAAGAGCCAGCAGCATGGGGCTATAAAGGCTCACAATATGCTTTAGCTTTTATGTTCTTGAAGGGTCAATATGTTGAACAGTCAGTTTTGCTTGGTATGGGATGGTTAGGAGTAGCTAAGGAGGCGAATGTAAGGGAATGGAATGAGCAATATGATGATTTTTATGCTTTTGCAACGCCAGCTATTCAAAATGAAATCGACACTATTGTCGCTGAATATATTCGTCGATATGGACTTAGTTCACAACATGTAACGTGTCGAAAGTCTATTAACACTTCATCGAATCGAGTTGATGTTAAATGTCACAAGTATGATGGCTTGAGTATTTTATATGAAGTGGATTTAGTTGAGTAGGTATAAAATAGCGGCGCTAGCTAAATTTAATAAGTTAAATTTAGCTGCAATGTGCACGTTAAAGACTGTTATTTTCATGCTTTTTAAAGTAGTTAACGCTAAAGCTATTGCCAAGCTTTAGTTCACGTTATAATTCTACTTTAATACCAAGATTATGTGCAACTGGGCTACCTTGAGCACTTTTTACCTGATATGCCCCTAAAAAGAGTCAAATAATTGATGAAACCTTACGAAAATATTGCTGAGTTAATTGCTAATCTTGAACAAGAAATTCAAGCAATTAACCACGAAATTACGACCCTAAAAACAGCGCCAGAAAACTTTAACGAGCAAGTTCTTTTTAAGTATATTGAAACGGGCAGTACCGGACAAACTAAAGACTTTGTCCGCTCGTTAGGTGTAAAGTCTGAACGTGGCTCGTTATTTTCTTCGGGTGATGTCAGTAAATTAATTAAGTCGGGCAGCGATGACATCTCACCTGATTTACTCGCTATAGCGCGTAAAATTGCTAACACGAAAAATAAAAATGGTAAGCAACGCTAATAATACCGGTTAATAAAGTGGCGATTCATTCAACCTTAGTTGATTAAAAGGCTTGTAATATCACGTCAGTATTATGTGAATTATAGCCTTTTAATTACTTATTCTTCTCTGTAAATCAGCCCTAGCTTATTTGTAAGCCTTATTGATGTTTAAGCATACTGGCATCGAGTGCTTTTTTTACCGCAGGATGGACAAACTGGCTAACATCACCATGGTGCAGAGCTACTTCTTTGACTAACGTTGATGAGATAAAAGAGTTTTTTTCAGCAGGTGTTAAAAATACCGACTCTAAGTCGGGTGCTAAACGTCGGTTCATATTCGCTAATTGAAACTCATATTCAAAATCAGAAACAGCACGTAAACCCCGAATAAGCACTTTTGCCTGATGATTTTTAGCAAAGTCTATTAATAAACCACTAAAGCCAACGACGGTTACATTAGGTAAATGCTCTGTAACCGCTTTAAGTAAAGCTACGCGCTGATCTAAATCAAAGAGTGGCTTTTTACTTGGGCTAGCGGCAATACCTACAATAACTTCACTAAATAAACGACTTGCTCGCTCTATTAAATCGGCATGCCCATTGGTAACCGGATCGAATGTACCGGGATAAATTGCTTTAATTGCCATAAGTTTCAATGATACTAAATGAATAAAAAAACCATTGTAATTGCTGATGCGAGTAATTTCAAAAAAATCAGAAATTGCACTGCATGTTATACAAGTTAAGTAATTACGTGAGCTATTTTTTGTCTTAAATCTTAAAATGAACGGTTAATTAACCCGTTTGTTCTAGGACAATTAATTAACGGTTTTTTAATTGCGTTAGCATAGCGGTCATCTGTTCATTAATCATATTAAGCGCTTTATATGGTCTGATCATCACCTTAAATTCAGTGATTTTACCTGCATCATTCCATGTGATCATATCAATACCATTAATATCTATTTCTTGAATGACTAATGAAAACTCTAGCACCGCAGCGTTATCGCCTGAAAATTCACGGTTGTATGTAAAGGTGCCATTTAAAAAAGTATGAAAGGCAGCGGTTAAATACAGACTAACCATTTCTTTACCTTTGATAGGTGTATGAATAACCGGTGAAAATAAAGTTACGTCATCAGCAAGTAAAGTCGAAATGTCAGAAACTGCATTATTTTCAATCAATGTATGCCATTTATTAAGCATTATATTTATCCTTTTTAATCAGTTTGTATTGTGCGTTACATAAGGTGCAATCAAATCTGACAAGTGTCAACATTAAAATTACTTAAAGTATTTACTCGAAATACTTTAAGTTTGATGATTTTTGATAGTATGATAGAAAAATATCTAGCCACAAATACAAGAAGTAGTATCGATGAAAACTAGGGACAAAATAATTCAAGCGAGTATTGTATTATTTAATGAACAGGGTGAGCGTAATGTTACCACCAACCACATTGCCGCAGATCTTGGTATTAGCCCAGGTAATCTTTACTACCACTTTCGCAATAAAGAAGACATTATCCTTTCAATTTATGAGGAATATGCCCGTAACTTATTAATTGAAACCATGCCGGAAGTAAGCCCTGATGTTAAACCATTAGACGCTATACTTTTATATATGGACGTTGTATTTCAGGCAATGATGAAGTTTCGATTTTTCTACAGTAACTTACCCGTTTTATTAGCTAAAAATCCTTTGTTGCACGATAAATATGTTGAAGTGCAAGGGTTTATCGCACAGCGTGTTAGTGAGTTATTACTTTCGCTACGTGATGCAGGTATGATGGATTTTTCAGATGAAGACTTGCCTGATATTGTTAGCATATTGCGTTTAGTTAATACTTTTTGGTTAAGCTTTTATCAAACACAAAATAACGATAATGAAATTAACGACGCCGTTTTCTATCAAGGCGTGTTGAAAATTTTAGTTATTATTCACCCTTATATTAGTGAAAGTGCTAAGAGTGAGTTTTTAGAAGCCCGCGCTATGTATCGCCAACGTTGCCAAGATAGCTTAGACGTAGCTTAACGCTCAGCGGTTACTCTTCGTTATTACAAACTATGTAATGGTAGACTGATAACCTGTTAGTAACATTTGCCAATTTTTCTCATGCCATTGAAAGCCTGCTATTTTATGACTTTCTTTGCGAAAAGATCTGAGTAACCTGGCCATATTTTCTGTTGGCCATTTATGTTGATTATTTCTTTTTTCACCTTGATCAAAGTCAATTAGCCAAACCTTATTATTATCATCAAGCAAAATGTTATGGGCATTTAAATCGTGATGATAAATACCTTGTTGATGAAAAGCCTTTATTACTTTGCCAATATCTTGCCAAAGTTGATCATTAATTTCATGTTTACTCAGTATCGCGACTAAATCGTTAGCGTTTTCGATGCGTGACGATAATAAATCAGCACGATAGATTAAACCGTGTTTACTCACTCGAAAAGCAATAGGTTTAGGGGCTGGCAGGCCTAATGCGCGCATGGTTTTTAATAAGTCAAACTCGCGTGCAGCACGGGTGTTTTCTAACCCTGTATACATGTATTGGTCGTTCAGCACTTTACCGATAAGTCCGCCACGATAATAATGTCGTAATACCCAGTTCTGCAAAACACCAGCAGAATTTTCATTGGCGATAAACCAAGTGGTACCACGACCTTGGGCACTACCAACGATGGCATTTTTTTCTTGCCAATAGTCGCCATTAAGCATTTCAGGGACAAAAGCGTTAATTTCATCGCTGTTATATCGGCAATAAATGTTGTCTTGTTGAAAAGTTTTTTCATGACAGGGTTTTACAATTGCGGGCTTGTTCAAGATAATAGGCCTATATTATATATCTGCTCCTATTGTGGTGAATCCTTTATGCTGGGTCAATTATCTGCTCCGAAAAATTTATGTTTATTGCGATTATCTGCCATTGGTGATGTTTGTCATGCTGTGGCTATGGTGCAAAATATTCAGCGACAATGGCCTAATACTAAAATTACTTGGGTAATTGGTAAGGTTGAAGCGAGTTTGTTACAAGGCTTGCACGGTGTGGAATTTGTTATTTTTGACAAACGTGCGGGTTTAAAAGGTTATCAAGATTTAAAACAAGCACTAAAAGGCCAAAAATTTGATGTTTTACTGCATATGCAAGTTGCCTTACGCGCTAGCATTGCCAGTTTATGTATATCAGCGAAAGTTAAAATTGGTTTTGACAGCCAACGTGCAAAAGAAGGGCAATGGTTATTTAGTAATAAAAAAATAGCTAAACAAAGCCAACCACATGTTCTAGATGGCTTTATGGGATTCGCAGCAGCATTAGGCTTAGAGGTTGCAGCACCCTTGTGGAACATGCCCTTGCCAGATAGCGACCAATTATGGGCTAGCGAGAAACTCAGTGCAGGCAACCCAGAAAATAAACCTATTGCCGTCATTAGCCCTGCAGCAAGTAAAGCCGAACGTAATTGGCATGCAGAAGGTTATTCGCAAACGGCTGAGTATTTACATGCGTGTGGCTTTAAAGTTGTTATATGCGGTGGCCCAACTACCATGGAAAAACTACTTGCTGAGGCAATTATTAGTCGCAGCAAGTTCAGCCAAGGTGATAACGAAATACAAAATTTGGTCGGAGAAACCAGTTTAAAACAACTGTTAGCCATATTAAAAGTTGCGCATTTAGTGGTTGCTCCTGATACAGGGCCGGCGCATATGGCGGTTACAGTAGAAACACCCGTTGTCGGGTTATATGCCCATAGTAATCCAATGCGTACTGGCCCATATCTATATCCTCAATATGTTGTTAGTGCTTATGCTGCATCGATACAACAGCAATATAAAAAGCGTGTTGAACAATTACCTTGGGGTACGCGTGCTAAAGGTAAAGATTTAATGATGCAAATTAGCATTGCAGAAGTTAAAAAAACCATTGATCGTGTTATTCACGACAACTATCCAGAGATGTTGTAGTAGCAAACAAGGATAGATATGAAAAAATATGTTACCGGTTTTTTGTTTTCAAAAGATACTCGTTATGTCGTACTTATTGAAAAAATTAACCCAGAATGGCAGCGCGGGTTATTTAACGGTATTGGCGGCAAAGTTGAAGTTAATGAGTCTTCAATCGATGCCATGGTGAGAGAATTTTTCGAAGAAACCGGTGTGAACACCCAACAAGCTGATTGGACATGTTACGCAAATGTATATCGAGAAAGTTGTTACGACGTAGACGTGTATTTTGGCCATTCTGATCTCGCCTTTAATGCTAAAACTATTGAGCAAGAGCAAGTACATATTATTAAGTTGGCTGAATTACCGCGTAAGATTGTGCCAAATTTACGATGGTTAATTCCGTTGGCACTCGACCAACAAGCTGATTTCTCTACTCCGGTATTAATAAAAGAAATTGCTGAAAACCGCACTAAAGCTTAACCATTTAATATTTTAAACTATTTTATAATCTATCGATTGAAATAGTTGTGATTTAAAAGTAGCTATTAATAAAAATTTATACGCATCACATTTAACAGATAAAAAATAACCATGAAAAACAGCAAAATAAAAAGTAGAAAACTGCATAAAATTATCGGCCTAATGCTAGTGTTACCTATGTTGGGTTGGACTTTTACTGGGTTAGTGTTTTTTATAAAGCCGGGCTACCAAGGTGCTTACGAGCAGTTATCCGTTAAACAATACCCGCTTAGCCAGCCCATTTCGTTGACTCCTCAAGATAATTGGCAAAAACTTAGCGTTGTTAAAACCGTGCTAGGCGATCACCTTTTAGTACAAGCGAATAACAAAAGTGAACACTTAAATCTTAACTCATTACTTGCGATGCCTGAGCCAACAACATCTGAATTTAAAGCCTTATTGAACGATGCTTTTACGCATAATCAGGCAAGGTATGGTGACATAGTTTCTACTGATGGTTTAACGGCGAAAACCAGCACTGGTGTCAAAGTAACGTTAAATTGGAAAAATCTAACCTTAAGCCAGCAAGGACAAGATACCCAATTAATTAACTTACTCTACCAAGTGCATTATTTACAATGGACGCCTTATAAAGAACTTAACCAGGTATTGGGTATATTAGGACTAATTTTGTTGATTTCGCTAACCATTTTAGGTGTAAGGCTATATTTTAAACAACGTGCTTAGCTGTTAGCCTTTAAACAATAGGCTTATCTTTTAATTAATGTTTGTAATGCCGCTAAAGATTGCTCGGTTGCCCCTTGGTTTGCTAACACTACTTGGTAACTATGATTTCCTAGTGCTTTAGCACTGGTTTCATCGGTAAATAAACGCAGCACTTCATCAGATAAAGCTTGCGCCATATTGTTATTTTCAAGCAACTGAATGATGCCCTGTGCCGTTTTTAGTTGCGCTAAAATCTCTATAAAGTTACTCATATTTGGGCCAACAATTACAGGTTTTTTAAATAAAGCCGGTTCTAATGGGTTATGGCCACCAATACTGCTAAAGCTTCCCCCCATGGTTACCACGTCAGCTAAAGAGCAGGCGGCAAGTAATTCGCCTAAAGTATCAATAACCCAAACATGAGTGTCGGGAGTAACGGGGATATTTTGGCTGCGTTGAAGCACATTATTTCCAGCTTCACGTGCTAACTTAGCCACTTGTTCAAAGCGTTCAGGATGTCTTGGTACAATAATAAGCAATGCTTCAGGAATTTTTTTTCTGATTTTTTCAAAGGCTTTTAGCGCAAGCGTTTCATCGCCGGGGTGTGTGCTGGCAATTAACCACACTTTTTTAACTGCAGGTAATAAATTGTTTAATGCCTGTTGCTTAGATTTAGTCTCGTTATTGAGTGAAACATCAAATTTAAGATTACCCGATAATTTACATGAATTTTCGTTAGCGCCCATGGCTAAGTAATTATCTTGGTTGACTTGGCTTTGGGTTAATATTTTGTCAAAACGTTGAATAGCGGGTGTAATTAACCAAGATAGTTTTTTATAGCTACGCATAGATTTATCAGATAAGCGACCATTAACGAGCAACAACTTAACCTGCTTATGTTTACATTGTGCAATTAAGTTCGGCCATAACTCTGTTTCCATAAACACCATAGCTTTAGGCTGTAAGCGTTTTAGAAATAATGCTGTAGATATAATGTTATCGAGTGGCAAATAGCAATGCTGTACTTTGTCAGCAAATAATTTTTGCACTTGTGCTGAACCGGTTGGCGTAAACGTGGTGACTGTTATTGGCGAGTCAGGATTCAATATTAGCAGTTGTGAAATAAAAGGTTTTAAAGCGATGATTTCACCCACACTGGCCGCATGCACAATAATGCCATGAGGCTTGAGGTTTTTTGCCAGTAACCCGAGACGCTCAAAAAGACGATTTCTATAGGCTTTATGGCTAATCGAACGTAACAACAATACGACTAAAAGCAATGGTGTTAATAGCAAAAATAATAAACGGTATAAAACTAAAGCAAGAGTAAAACGCACTTAACAAGCTCAAATATCAGTATTGTATAATCAGTAGTATACCTAAAATCTTGCTTAAAAAAATCAAGCAAGCTATAAAAGGGCTGAGCATAGGGCTTAAGTTGTTATTATTATTTATCTTTCTAACCGAGCCGAGAAAGGTTTGTCAGTAGTGCATGGAGTTTTAGGTAACGTATGAATAAGTCTCAAATTAATCGAAATAGTAAGGTGAAAACCTCAATACTAAAACGTGCTTTATGCTTATTAACTTTTGTAGTAACTCAGCAACTTGCAGCGCAACCGCTTACGTTAAAAGATACGACTAGTCCCAGTAGCATGGTTGAGTTAACCGTGCTTGATCAATTTAAGCTATCAGCGAAATTGCATCTTGGTTCAGCAACGGCAGGTGGTGTTTTGTTACTTCATGACTGCAAAAACACATCGAAAGATTTTCACGGCTTATATTCCGCACTTGTTAAACAAGATTTTTTTGTTTTAGCGTTAGATTTACGCGGCTTTGGTGCTAGTCAAAATCAAGACTATTCTGATAAAAGTCTTCGAATAAAGGCTGATAACATTGTTAGTTATCAAGGCCAGTTAGCTACATTGATGATGCATTGGCAAAACGATGTATATTTAGCTTACCAGTATTTACAAGGTGCGATGAAAAATAAGCAAGGCATTAGTGTGGTAACAAGTGGTTGCAGTAGTAATCAAGCGATTTACTTGGCACAAAAAACCGCGTTAAAAAGTGTGGTTATGCTCTCGCCCGAACTTAGTGTTGACGATAAAGAGCAATTTAAGCACTTAGCCGATATGCCCATTTATTTGCTCAGTGCAAAATACTTAACTGAAGCTATGCTTAATGCTCAGGAATTGTTTGAATGGAGTGGTGATAGCCATTCAGTACTGCAAACATTTAAGGGTAACGATTCTAGCGTTCAATTATTGAAAAAACAGACTTACCTGAATAACAATCTATCAATTTGGTTAAAGAGTACGCTAGTTGAATAATTAACGTTTAAAAATGGTATCAAGAATAATAGAAGAATTGGTTCTTGCTACACCTTCAAGCGAGCACACCATATTCAGAACTTCGCTTAATTTCTCTAATGTGCTGGCTTGTATGGTTACCAATAAGTCGTATTCTCCGCTAATAGAATAAATATGACTGATTTGATGTACTTTTCTTAATGCTAAACAGATGGTTTTTCTCAGGTTAGGGTTCACTTTTAAAGAAACGTTAGAAGAAATTAAGCCACTGGTATATTCGCTGCCAAGCACTACACTGTATGCTTCAATAACATTATTATTTTCAAGCTTATTGAGTCGGTTTTGTATCGCCGTTCTTGAAACACCGGTTGCCCTTGCCATGTCTGACACACTTGCACGGGCATTCAGTCGTAATATGGAGAGCAGTTCTTCATCTTTTTCGGTTAGCAATTAAGGCTCCTGAGCATTAATAATGCAAAATACAGTACCTAATGTTACACATTGACATTGTTATATGTCAATTTAACTATAAAGAAGGTCGAATTATCACGTAGTGTCACTTTGCTAAAAACAGCATCTGAGCGGATAATACGATGATTGAAAGACAATAACTTTTTAAGGAATTACCGTGACCAATTCTGCTGATACAAATAACTTTTATGCTCACTTAACTTCGCAAATAAACCAAGTAAAAGAAGATGGTTTATATAAAGCTGAACGGGTAATTACTACCGCACAGCAACCACAAATTGCCGTAAATACCGGTGAAGATGTAATAAACTTTTGTGCCAATAATTACTTAGGTTTAGCGAACCACCCTTCGTTAATTGCTGCGGCTAAAGAAGGCTTAGATGAACACGGTTTTGGTATGGCATCAGTACGTTTTATTTGTGGTACGCAAGATATCCATAAAACATTAGAGCAAAAATTAAGTACCTTTTTAGGTATGGAAGACACCATTTTATATTCTTCATGTTTCGACGCAAATGCTGGTTTGTTTGAAACCTTATTAGGCCCTGAAGACGCGATTATTTCTGACTCTTTAAACCATGCTTCAATTATCGATGGTGTACGTTTATGTAAGGCTAAACGTTTTCGTTATGCAAACAATGATGCAGCAGAGCTTGAAGCACGTTTAATAGAAGCCGATGAAGCTGGCGCACGCTTTAAGTTAATTGCTACCGACGGTGTGTTTTCAATGGATGGTGTTATCGCAAATTTAAAAGCGGTTTGTGACTTAGCCGACAAATACAATGCCATGGTAATGGTTGACGACTCTCATGCCGTTGGTTTTGTGGGTGAACAAGGCCGTGGTAGCCACGAATATTGCGATGTAATGGGTCGAGTAGATATTATTACCGGTACTTTAGGTAAAGCGATGGGTGGTGCTTCAGGTGGTTACACTTCGGCTAAAAAAGAAGTGGTTGAATGGTTACGTCAACGCTCACGTCCGTACTTATTCTCTAACTCGTTAGCGCCTGCTATTGTTAATGCGTCAATTAAAGTCATTGATTTATTAGCGGAAGGTGACGAGCTACGTAAAACCTTAAAAGATAATGCCGCGTATTTTAGAACCCAAATGGAAGCTGCAGGTTTTACTTGTGCTGGTGCTGACCACGCCATTGTGCCTGTGATGTTAGGTGATGCAAAAGTGGCAAGTGCCATGGCTGATCGATTATTAGCGGAAGGTATTTATGTTATTGGCTTCTCATTCCCTGTGGTACCAAAAGGCCAAGCACGTATTCGTACACAAATTTCTGCTGCACACACGAAAGCTGAGTTAGATAAAGCCATTGAAGCCTTTATTCGTATCGGTAAAGAAATGAACGTGATTGAGGGTTAAACATGAAGTCATTAGCGAAATTAAAAGCAGAACCAGGCATTTGGATGACCGACTCGCCTAAGCCAGAGTTAGGTCACAATGATCTGTTAATCAAAATTAAAAAAACCGCCATTTGTGGTACCGATATTCATATTTACAACTGGGATGAGTGGTCACAAAAAACTATTCCTGTACCTATGGTTGTTGGTCATGAATATGCGGGTGAAGTCGTTGGCATTGGCCAAGAAGTTAAAGGTTTTGCATTAGGTGATCGGGTATCGGGCGAAGGTCATATAACTTGTGGTCATTGTCGTAATTGTCGCGGCGGTCGCACGCATTTATGCCGTAACACGGTTGGTGTTGGCGTTAACCGTGAAGGCTCATTCGCCGAGTATTTAGTTATTCCTGCATTTAATGCTTTTAAATTACCCGATGAAATTTCTGATGATTTAGCGGCTATTTTTGACCCGTTTGGTAACGCAGTACACACGGCATTATCGTTTGATTTAGTTGGCGAAGATGTTTTAATTACCGGCGCTGGTCCTATCGGTATTATGGCGGTGGCTGTCGCTAAGCATGTCGGCGCTCGCCATGTGGTTATTACCGATGTAAATGAATATCGCTTAGACCTTGCTCGTAAAATGGGCGCAACGCGTGCAGTTGATGTCAGCAAAGAAAAACTAACAGATGTTATGGCTGATTTAGGCATGTCTGAAGGTTTTGATGTTGGTATGGAAATGTCAGGCGTACCATCTGCCTTTACTGATATGTTAGCCAATATGAACAATGGCGGCAAAATTGCCATGCTAGGTATTCCTGGACAAGATATGGCAATTGATTGGAGCCAAATTATTTTCAAAGGATTAACCATTAAAGGTATTTATGGCCGTGAAATGTTTGAAACTTGGTATAAAATGGCGAGTTTAATCCAATCTGGCTTAGATTTAACGCCAATTATCACCCATCACTTTAATATTGATGATTTTCAGCAAGGTTTTGATATCATGCGTTCAGGGCAATCAGGCAAAGTTATCTTAAATTGGGAATAATGAAAAATGGCAAGTAGCGAAGAAAGTTTTAAGTATATGCAGATCAGTGAACTGCACCAAGTATTAGCTGATGAATCTTATGTGGTGGTGGATATTCGTGATCCGGCCTCGTTTCAATCAGGGCATATTCCGAATGCAATTCATTTAAGTAATGAAAGCTTACCTGACTTTTTACGCGATGCTGATTTTGATGCCCCCGTTGTGGTGTGTTGTTACCATGGTATTTCAAGCCAACAAGCGGCGCAGTTTTTGATCAGTCAAGACTTCACCGAAGTGTACTCTTTGGATGGTGGCTTTGCCGATTGGCAATTACAGCATCCGGATGTTGTAGCCCGTTAATGCAAAACACTGAATTACAACCGCTGGTTAAAGTAACGCAACATAATATTGCGTTACTTTTTTGTGATTACTTAAAAACACTACAAATTCGAACGCAAGTTGAAAAAGAAGCCGATGGCTTTGTTATTTATTGTCAGCAAGATAAGTTTGACTTCGTACAACAAGAGTTTGAACAGTTTATTCAGCAACCGGAACAAGCCAAATATCAACAAGCGGCTTGGCAAAATGGTGATGTAACTGATGTGAGTTCAAGTTTTCCTACCTTGGCTAGCAGCTTTAAAAAGCAATTCTTTTCACATGCAGGTGTCGTAACGCTAGCTGTTTTTGTTATCTGTTGGCTAGTATTCCTTGGCAGCAATCTTGGCTGGGGTAATGCTATATTTCAGCATTTACATTTTTATTCTCAGTTAAGTGTCGATGCCATTTTACAAGCACCTCACCGATTATTAGGACCCGCATTTTTTCACTTCTCATGGTTACACATTGTTTTTAATACCATGTGGTGGTGGCAGTTAGGTGGCTCCATAGAACAAGTTAACGGTAAGTTCAGCTTGTTTAGTGTTTTAATTGTTTCCGCGCTGGTTTCGAATCTTGGTCAGTTTATGGTTGATGGACCAAATTTTGGTGGCTTATCAGGCGTGGTATACGCGCTTGTCGGCTATGTGTGGTGGATGGGCTGGTTAATGCCAGAAAAAGGTTTGTCATTATCTAAACCTATTATCGGCTTTATGCTGTTCTGGCTATTACTTGGTTATACCAGTTTAATGCCAATAAATGTTGCTAATACAGCGCATTTATTAGGTTTAGTCAGTGGCTGTGCTTTAGCTTTTTTACAGGTTTTAAAAACAAAAAAACACAGTCACTGAGTATGATGGCTGTGTTTTAAACTCGCTAATATAGCATTAAGCAGATTGTTCATTCGTTTGAAATAACGGCTTAATTATCTAGCCATTGAGTAAATAAAAGCTTTTTAATTAATGGTTTACCAGTTTCTTTTTCTAGTAATTCTTTTACTTTGTCTTCACACAAACGCTGTATTTCATGGCGACCATTAATAGATTTTACTTTTGATTCAGGTTGCTGACCAATAATATTGATAATGGCATCTCGCAATAATGGTGAGTGATGCTCAACAATTTCATAATTGCTTGCATCTTCGATCATCAACTCTACTGTTAGGCGAACATAACCCATTTTTTTCTTAACAGCGACGTAATTCGTAACAATAGAAGGTTCGAAACCAAAGTAGGCATAATCTGCCGCTTTAGTCGCAGCCGAACTTAGTAGTACAAGCATTAAAAAAATAGATGTTTTCATACATTAAAACTCAAATTAAAAATAAATTAACTATTTGTGTTAAGCAGTTAAATAGGTTGATTACTATTAAATAATAACGCGAATTTTGATCATGCGCTGATTTATTTAACTATTTTTATTAGCTTGATAGCCTTGGCGTGAAAATAACCAAGTTTGGTTTAGGTAAATCAGGGGGAAGTAGCGCTTTTAGAAACAAGCAGTAAGCTGTATTTTTGTTAAGCTAAACGCTATCATACGTCGATTTTTCGTCAAATAACTTTTACCCTAATTAAACCCATAATGAATTATTCGCTATTTGTTGCTGTAGTTTAAAAGGGTTTTAGCTGAAGTTATTAATTACTTATTATTTATCCGTGTTGAGGCTAAACAGTTTTAAAGTATGACAACAGAACATTCATTATTTCCTGTGCAAATGGTTGCCCGTTGGCAGTCTTCACAATGCTTTGCACTTCATGCTAACTTAAGCAGTTGGTTACTTGACCCTAGTTCTTTAACAGCGCGCCTTAAGTCTCATTGTCAAAATTTTCGTGTTGAAGTGCTCGGACAAAAAATTGAAAATTGTAGTGCTGCTGAGGCCAATAATGACATTGTTTGTGGCGAACCTGTATTAGTTCGAGAAGTGTTATTGTATTGCGATGAAATAGCACAGGTCTTTGCGCGTAGCTTATTACCGTTAAGCTCTTTAACTGGTGAACAACAGCAGTTAGCGCATTTAGGTACGCAGTCTTTAGGACAAGTATTGTTTAACCACCCAGATTTACAACGCAAAAAAATTGAAGTAGCTGAGTTTAACTCAAGTTCTAGTATTGCTAAGCTGGTAGGAACATTAGCCCTCAATACTAGTCAAGAAACACTTTGGGGCCGACGCTCAATTTTTATTTTAGATAATAAACCATTAATGGTAGCAGAGGTGTTTTTACCCGGCGCCATGGCCTATAAAAACACAATATAAAAGGTATTACATTGAGTGAGTTTACAGAAAAGTTAACCGCGATTAAGCAAATTACCCGTATGGATAAGCCGATTGGCACATATTTGTTATTGTGGCCAACTTATTGGGCGTTATGGATTGCTTCTGATGGCTGGCCGTCGTTGCAGATGTTGGTTATTTTTAGTTTAGGTGTTTTTTTCATGCGTAGCGCCGGCTGTATTATTAACGATTATGCTGATCGTAAAGTCGATGGCGAAGTTAAACGTACACAACACAGGCCGCTAGTTACTGGCGCTTTATCAGGCAGCGAAGCATTACAGTTATTTTCTACCTTTATTCTGTTGGCTTTTTCTTTAGTGCTGACCTTAAGCGATTACACCATCATGTTGTCGGTAGTGGCGGTTTTTTTAGCCGCAAGTTATCCCTTTATGAAACGTATTACTCACTTTCCACAAGTGGTGTTGGGCGCCGCTTTTAGTTGGGGGATGATCATGGCATTTGCTCAAGAGCAAGGTGAAATACCGACTGTTGCTTGGCTATTGTTTACGGCTAACGTTTTATGGACCGTTGCTTATGACACTATGTATGCCATGGTTGATCGTGATGACGATGTAAGAATAGGCGTTAAATCTACCGCGGTTATTTTTGGTGAAAATGATAAACGTATCATTCTATTTTTGCAGTTAATGACCTTAGCACTGTTATTTACGGTCGGTGATATTTTAGCTTTTGGCTGGCCTTATCAACTGTCGTTGGTTATTGCCGCGGGTTTTTTCTGCTATCAACAAATTTTAATTGCAGGGCGAGAGCGAGATCGCTGCTTCCAAGCTTTCTTAAATAACCATTACGTAGGCTTGATCGTATTTGTTGGTGTAGCTATAGAGTACCTTTAGCTTAAGTAACCTGAACGCTTGTTTTATTTGAAAGAGGTAACGGTTGCTTTATGCGAGTGCATAAGCTGATTTTTATTTCTAAGCCTAACATTACGGATTTAATGCCATATTGGGCATCATAAACGTATGACTAAACCCAGCTTTATTATTGGCCTAGTCATACGTTAATTTTAGATCATTTCAACACGATGTTTGCTAACGCACAATACTTTGTAAAACTTCTATATCGACTAAGTTACTGACTGAACTTTTTAGTAACCCTAACGTACTGCTGTCTACTAATTTATCCTCTTCATTTGACACAATATAGCCCTGATCTTTCATGGCATTTATTAAGGTTAATTGCGCCTTTTTATCAATAAACTCGGGCGCATTTATGTTGTTTAATACTGATAAACGTTGAGCGATTGCAACAACTTTATCATTGAGTTCAGCCTTTTTAATTGGTGCTAGCTGACCGAGTAGAGAAGTGATTATTGCGAAACGTTGCATAGTTTCGTTAACACATTCAGCAATTAAACGAATACTTGCTCTATCGTCGTCATCGCTACTTAAAGACCATGCTCCAGATTTACTTTGTTTTACAATGCCTTTTTCTGCTAAGAAATCACAAACAGCTGTTACTTGCAGGGCGATGTCTTCAGGTGACTGCCATAAAAATAAATCAGTTTTGAGTAACTCGACTAAACGTTGCGTTTGGCCGAGTAAATTTTCTGGCGTAATTTTAGTATTACGTTCTAATAAACGGCAAACTAGTGATGGCAGTATAAAAGTGTGCAGAATATTGTTGCGATAATAACGTAGTTCTAATATTGCACTTTCCGTTAAAGAAATAATGTCACCAAAACTGTCTTGGTTAATGGTGACTTTATTTAATGAGATAACATGCTCTAAAAGTTCAGCGCCAGTTTCTGTCGGTAGAGTTAACTCTGCATGATATGGCGCTGCACGTTGTAATTCGATGAAAAAATCAAGCTGGCTGATTAACTCGGCTTTCGTCAGTGCTTTGTTTTCAGTTGCATGTAAAATCAAAGAGACTAAAGCAACGCCGTTTAATGCAGTACATTGGTTAATAGAAGTCATAACTTGTTGAGCTAAAACATTAACGCAAGGATTTAGCCACTGAGGCTTTTGTGGGTCTATCGGATCGATTGCTTGTTTCCAATCAGGTACCTGATTATTCAAAAACTGATTAATATTGATCGGCTCGCCAAAATTAACATAACCTTTACCGTAGTTACGTAAATTTCGAATCGCTTTGATAACGCCAAAAATGGACTCACCTTTCTTTTTACTACCACTTAACTCTTTATGATAAGTACCTACTTCCATTACATGCTCGTAACCTAAATAAACCGGCACTAAGGTTAATGGGCGATCAATACCGCGCAGCATACTTTGAATGGTCATGGCGAGCATGCCTGTTTTGGGTGATAGTAATCTACCGGTTCTGCTGCGGCCGCCTTCCGAGTAATATTTTACCGAATAGCCGCGTTCAAAAAGTAGGCTTAAATATTCACGAAAAATAGTGGAGTAAAGACGATTCCCCTTAAAGCTACGGCGAATAAAAAAGGCACCGGCTTTTCTGAAAATTGGCCCCGCTGGCCAAAAGTTTAAATTGATACCCGCGGCAATACGCGGTGTAACTAGGCCTTGTTGAAATATTACGTAAGTGAGTAATAAATAGTCCATGTGGCTACGATGGCAAGGCACGTAAATAATTTCATGGCCTTCTTGGGCTAGATTTCTTAATCGCTCAGCTTTACTAACTTCTATGCCGTTATAAAGACGATTCCATAACCAACCTAAAATTCGTTCACCAAAACGCACAGTAACATCTCGATAATCACCAGCAATTTCGTCCATTATGGCTAATGCTTGCTTCTTCGCTTCTGCTTGAGTAATTTTTTTACTTTCTGCTTCTTCATTGATTACCCGTTTAATTGCCGGATTAACCATTAAATTAGCAAACATTTGTTGGCGATGCATCAGCCTAGGGCCTGTAGCTGCAATAGTTTGGCGATGAAAATGAAAACGCGCAATGCGGATTAGTTTATGGGCGCTGCCTTCGGTACTACCATGTTTATCTGCCATATGACGAAAAGAAATCGCTTCACTAAAACGCACCATAGTGTGACGACCTAGAAAAAGTACGATAAAGAATTTTCTTAACCAAGTTGGAGATTCTTGATCAGCTAACAATGCGCCAACGTTGGTATTGTTTTTCTCTTTTGTTGGGGTACGGCCCCAAATTACATTGGCAGGAATAAGTTGAGCGTCTAGTTTTTCATTATTCGCGTGAGCACTAAGTAATTCAAAACCTTGTGCTATTGCTGAGGTTTTCTTCGGTGTTCGCCAGTTAAATAACGCGGTAGGTTTTTCTAAAAAAAGTAACCGAGATAAGGTTTGTCCATCAACATTAACTGGCTTTAACGGGTCAGGTAAATTCGCATGCTTACAAGCAGTGCGCAGTGATAACACATCACTGGCTGATTGGTGACGTAATACATAAAATACCGGTTGCTCAGGACTTAATTGACCTGAATTAATAATTTCGTCGGCAACAACTTTGCAACGTACTAATATTTTTATCGGTAAACGTAATAATAAATAAAATAACTTACGAATGGCTAACATCATGTTTTACTCAGTTTTATTTGACTGGTTATGGTAACACTTAGCTTGAACGGTATCTCGTTTTCTCGGTAGAGTTCGTTTGGCTTAGTGCACAACTGCATTTTATATTGGCTATTATACCTGTACTTCTTTGAGATTGGCGATGAGTAGTTTTATACACTAACAATTAACTGCTAAAAGCACGTATTCAGAGTACTATAATGAAATATAAAGAAATAACTGAAGTATTGGCAAGTTTTACTTCATTTAGACAATAGGAAGCTTATGCAAAATAGCCCGCAAGCATTAAAAATAGCTATATTTGTAGATGTACAAAATATCTATTACACCACACGTGATGCTTTTCAACAGCCATTTAATTATCGCGCTTTCTGGCAGCAAATTAGCCAGCAAGGTGAAATTGTACTGGCTAATGCTTATGCCATACAACCTAGTGACGACCAACAGCATAAATTTCAAAAAGCGCTAAAACACATAGGTTTTGATGTGAAGCTTAAACCTTTTATTCAGCGCAGAGACGGCTCTGCAAAAGGTGATTGGGATGTAGGTATTGCAATTGATGTTATGGAAGCAGCACCCGAAGTTGATATCGTCGTATTACTATCAGGTGATGGCGACTTTGATTTATTGCTCAGAAAAGTTATGTTACGCGATGGCGTAAAAACACATGTTTATGGTGTTACAACATTAACGGCTCAGTCATTAATTAATGCCGCGAGTGACTTTTTCCCTATAGATAAGCAACTTTTGATATAGTGAAATTTGCTCAGTTAAGTGGTAACCTATTTTGCTTTCATCTCAGATATACACTTAGTTTGAGTAATAAAATACATTTCATTTACAGATGAAATTTATCGTGAAATAAGCTAAATTTGTGTTTATTGTTTGAGCTTAGTATTGTACTAGAAAAATTGTCGTAGAAATAATTATAAACAAGGAAAAATCATGTCAGTAGAAGCGTTATATAAAGTTATTTTATACCCATTTATTAATGAGTCACTTGCCAGTTTAAAAGCAATGACGAACTTAGTTGGCGAAGCTGGAGAAGCTTTTGTCGATAATGTTGATGACTTTCGCTTTAAAGGCTATGCAGTATGCTCTGAAGTTACCGGTGGTTTAGACGGTGTTATTATGATGCATCATTATCCAGAAACCGCCATTGCTATTGGTAACTCTGTTTGTGAACATATGTTTGAAGAAAAATATCAATTTACTGAAATTAATGAAGAATTAAGTCATGCATTAGCTGAATGGGGCAACACTATTGTTGGTCGTTCAACTGATTTACATGGCCGTTATAGCTTAGATTATAAGTTTTCAAGCCCGTACTTTGTTCATGATGTAAATGATATGGATAAATATTTGGCCGGCGTAAAAGAAGTTATTACTGTGCCAATTACTGTTGAAGGTGTAGGACGTTATTACTTTAACTTATTAATCCGTAATGTTGAGTATCAATCAATCGGCATTAAGCGTGAAGCGAGTAGAGGCATAAGTAACCCACACACTAAGGTTTTGCCATTAGAGAGTAAAATATTGTTAGTAGATGACAGTGGCATGATACGCAAAGCGTTAAAACGTTACTTAGCACAATTGGGCTATAACAATGTTATTGAAGCTGACGATGGTTCAGTAGCTGTTACTATGGTGCAAGAGCAACAACCTGACTTTATGTTTATGGATGTTGTTATGGGTGAAATGAATGGCGATGCAGCTTTAGCTAACATTCGTGCTAATGGTAGTAATGTTCCTGTGGTTATGTTGTCATCGGTAACAGATCAAGCGCTTATACAAAGCTGTGCAAGTGAAGGTATTTCAGGTTTTATATTTAAACCAATTCAAGCTGATACTGGTGCTGAAATTATTAAAGAATATTTAAAAATAGCGTAAATAATCAAAACGCTGTTAAGGCAGTAACAAGGAGTAAAAATTTGCTTCTTGTTACTGCCTTTTTTAATCGCGCAATTAACTCATTTTTCTTAAAGTGCTGGCCGGCACAATACGCAAGATCCAGTGCAAAAATGCCCAAGGCCAACTTGGCACAAAGCTATTGGCTTTTTCTTTATTTATAGATTTTACCAAAGCTTTACAGCCAGTTTCCAAATCAACAATAAACGGCACGGTTTTTACTGTTTCGTTAATTTCACTTCGAATAAAGCCTGGGTGAATACAACTGACTTTAATCGGTGTACCCATCACATCAACGCGTATGCCTTCACTTAATGACGTTATAGCGGCTTTAGTGGCAGCATATACGGTCATTGCGCGTCTAAATCCTCGTACTGCACTAATAGATGATATGGTGACAAGATGACCACTATTTTGTGCTCTGAATATTTCCATAGCCGCTTCTGCTTGTGCAATGGCGGCTATAAAGTTTGTTTCTGCTGTTTGCTTGTTAGCATGAAAATAGCCGGTACCAATAGAGGCGCCTTTTCCCATGCCTGCATTTATTATTACTCGGTCTAAGCTGCCTAATTCATCTCTAAATGCGTTGAAAACCTCGAACACCGCAGGGTGGTCGTTAACATCAAGCGCTTTGGTAACGACAGTAATATTAGGGTTTATTTGTGCTAACTCAGCTTTAAGTTCTTCAAGGTTTTCCACTCGGCGTGCGCATAGCGCTAAGTTTCGCCCTTGTTTAGCAAACTCAATTGCCATGCCTTTACCAAGCCCTGAGCTGGCGCCAGTAATTAAAATATTTTGTCGGGTCATGGGATTCTCTTATTGTTGTAATTTTTTAGTTGTAATGACGAATAATGTAAATTTTGTCACTTATTAATGTTAGGTATAGGTGATCAATTTTTTTGTGCTCTGTTGCTCAAAAATATCATGCTCGTTTAGGGTTGAAAGCGTTAACTTATTGCTCGTTGTACGTGTAACAACTTTGGTTACACCCGCATTAACTAAACTCCAATTAATATCAATAAAGCGCGATAAAGGTAAGCCGAGTAAGTAACATACAATAATGCTAATAGGTCCGCCAGAGGTATAAATAACCACATGTCCGTTCGGGTTTTGGTGTGCAGCCTGTTCAAGCGCGTTGATCACGCGGCGACCAAAAGCTGAAAAAGACTCGCTGTATTCAGTGTTGTTAGCTTGCGGAGTTTTTTCGTCGGCTTGTATCCATTGGTTTATAGCATTAATAAATAACTCTTTAAAATGCGTTGTTGGATTTTCTTGTTTCGCTAAATATTTTCTTGCACGACTTGGTGTCGCTAATTCGCTATTGTAGGCGGCTAAAATATTTTGATGATCGTATTCATTCCAAGCCAAATCGACTTCTTGTGCAGGTGGCGTAGCATATTTTGATGATGCAAATGCTAACAGGCTATGCTGAGCGGTTTGTTTGTGACGTAACATTTCACCGGAAATAACTTTAGTTAGCTTGGGTATTTTCTTTTCTAAATAGCGGCCAACCAGCAAAGCTTGCTCGATGCCGATATCGGAGAGTTGATCATAGTTATCAGCAGAGAAACTGGCTTGGCCATGTCTGACCAAATAAAACACTGTCATATTATTTACCTTGGTTGCGGATCGCTTTTTTACAGCGATGCATGAGGTAATGAACAAATATCCAGAAGTTTTTAAAAGCGGGGTTGTTGGTTTGACCATGATGATAACGATAATAAATTTGCTGTACTATGCCAGCCAATCTAAATAAACCGTAGACTTCGTAAAAAGTAAAATCGTCAACCGTGATCGACATTTTTTTACAATAGTATTCAACCACTTCTTTGCGGGTTAGCATGCCCTCAAGGTGCGTTGGTTGTCGGCGGGTCGATTGTGCTAAAAAGTCGTCACCGGGTTCAACCCAATAAGCTAAGGTGTTACCTAAATCCATTAAAGGGTCGCCTAAAGTGGCTAACTCCCAATCTAACACACCTAATACTTTGGTGTAGTCATTGGCGTCAAGCACTACGTTGTCGAATCTAAAATCGTTATGGGTAATACAAATGCGCTCGTTTGCAGGCATATTTTCTGCTAACCATTTCATAACAAACTTGCCAGAAGGTACATTCCAAGTTTTTGCTTTACTAAAGCGCTCACTCCAGCCTTCGATTTGTCGTTGGGTATAGCCCACACCTTTACCTAAGTGCGCTAAGTTCGCTTTTTGGTAATCGACTTGATGCAGTTCAACTAAGCAGTCTAATACGTTCTGACAAAGTTTTTTCGTTTGTGCAGGTGTAACGGCTAAATCGCGCGGTAAGTTTTTACGCGGAATAATACCGGTTAATTTTTCCATCACGTAAAAGTCAGTATTAATAACGCTGGCATCATCACAAAACGCTTTCATTTCTGGTACGTATTGATAAACAGGGCGTAAAGCGTCTTGCAGACGATACTCGCGCCCCATGTCATGTGCGCCTTTGGCTTTAGTGCCTTCTGGGCCTCGGCGTAATATCAACGATTGCTCTGGGTAATCTAAACAATATGTCCAATTTGAAGCACCGCCGGCGTATTGCGTAACTGTTGGTAGTGCCGTTAGCCCGTCGACATGTGCCGATAACCACGCATGCACATTGGCAATGTCGAGTTCTTCACCGCTGCGCACTTGTTTGGCTTGATCTAATAATGTATTGCTCATAAATCTTTAACTCTTTACTGGTGACTAACGCTTTTGAGTGAATCGCTGCATGGATTTAGTTTTCTTCAGCATACTCTTGATATACATAGCAGTAGGCATTAATTTTTTCATTAAAAATGCTTGTTTGCCAAGTTTGTGGGTCAGAATTAAAAACCTGCGTTTTTGTGCTGCTTGATAAATGCTAGTGGCAACTTGTTCTGCGTTAATATCTGACTTATCAAAGGCGCGGTCCATCATTTTTTTCATGGCTGGCTCGCTTGTGCGCATTGACTCATCTAAGTTGGTTTTGAAAAAGCTCGGGCAAACCACGCTAACGTCAATATTATCGTGGGCTAACTCAAGTTTCATGGTTTCTGATAAGCTAACCACGGCGGCTTTTACAGCATTGTAGCTACTCATAAACGGAATCGGTGTTAAGCCTGCTTGCGAAGCAATATTAATAAAATAGCCATGGCCTTGTGCTTTAAAATCAGCAAGAAAGGTTTGACTAACACGCACCATGCCGAGCAAGTTAATATCTAGTATCCATTGCCATTGTTCAATGCTTTCACCTTGTAGCGAGCCACCTGAAGCGACACCAGCATTGTTAATCACTATATCTAGTCCTTGCCACTGGGTATTAATGGCGGTGCGCAGCTGATCAATATCTTCTTGCTTGGTAATATCACAATGTTGATAAAAAGCGTTTGCGCCTAAAGCTTGTAACTCGGCAACGGTGGTATCTCCGCGACTTTTATTAATATCCGCGATGCAAATATTAACCTCAGATTTTTGATTTTTTGCCCAAGCGAGCGCCATGGACTTACCTAAGCCGGTAGCGCCGCCAGTAATTAATAATCGTGTGGTCATAGCTATCTCTTATTCTTATAAATATTTTCTAAGCTCGAGGCGAGAAACCATGCCCATATGCACTTCATCTGGGCCATCGGCAAGACGTAAAATACGTCCCATAGCATTAAATGATGCAACAGGATGGTCGCCACTAACACCAGCGCCACCAAACATTTGTATCGCCATGTCAGATACTTGTTGTAGCATATTTGGCACTACAACTTTAATACTAGAGATTTCGGTCATGGCATGTTTTACGCCAGCGGTATCTATTTTCCATGCTGCATGTAGCGTAAGTAAACGTGCTTGATCAATCGCCATTCTTGCTTTTGCAACACGCTCTAAATTGCCACCGAGTTTAATCAAAGGTTTGCCAAATGCTGTACGCGATAAACCACGTTTTATCATTAGTTCAAGTGAACGTTCAGCCGCACCAATGGCGCGCATACAATGATGAATGCGTCCAGGTCCGAGGCGTCCTTGAGCAATAGCAAAGCCTTTACCAAGTCCCATAATAAGATTTTCTTTCGGTACTCTAACGTTAGTAAATTCCATTTCGCCATGACCATATGGAGCGTCGTATTCGCCACAAGCTGTTAACATACGTTTGATTGATACACCTGGCGTGTCAAGTGGCACAATAACCATTGAGTGCTGGCTGTGTTTGTCGTTTTCAGGGTTAGATAAACCCATAAAAATAGCGATTTTAGCGTTAGGATGTCCTAAGCCCGTAGTCCACCACTTTTTGCCATTAAGTATTAGCTCATCGCCGCTGGCTTCTATAGTGGCTTCCATATTGGTTGCATCAGAAGAAGCAACGTCAGGCTCAGTCATAGCAAATACTGAGCGAATTTCACCGTTAAGTAATGGCGTTAACCATTGTTTTTTCTGTGCCTCGTTACCAAAATGATAAAGTACTTCCATGTTGCCGGTATCAGGTGCGTTACAGTTGAAAATTTCAGGCGCAATTAAGCTACGCCCCGTTTGCTCAGCAAGTGGCGCGTACTCTAAACATGTAAGACCTTGAGCTAGCTCGGTGTCAGGTAAAAATAAATTCCATAAGCCTGCTTGGCGTGCTTTTTCTTTTAAGGGCTGAATTTGCGAAGGCACTTGCCATGTGCGCCAGTCTGGTGATTCGTTTAAACGACTGTTCTCGTCAAAAATGTCTTGTTCGATAGGTAAAACATGCTCGTCCATAAACGCTTTTAAGCGCGCTAGGTAGTCTTGGCTTTTGGCACTGGCTTCAAAATTCATGGCTTTATCTCTAACTTAGTATAAAAAGATGGCGTGTTACATTACGCAGTTGATTTAGCATAATGCAAAATCAGTAATGAATTAAGTGAAATATATTGCTAACCTACTATGAATTTAATTCATTGGGTGTTTGCATGATAGAAGCTAAAAAAGTACAGCAACTCGATTTTAATTTACTTAAAGTGTTCGAATGTCTGTATCAAGAACGCAATATGAGCTTGGCCGCTAAACTTTTATTTATCAGCCCGTCAGCGGTGAGTCATGCTATTAAGCGTCTGCGCTTGGTGCTGAATGACGACCTCTTTACTCGCCAAGGCCAAATTATGCAGCCAACAGCGGTTTGTCAGCGCATGGCACCGCAGTTATTAGATACCTTGGAAAAGCTACGACAAATATTACAAACTTGCGGTGATTTTGACTTATCGCAAACCGCGCAAACGTTTAAGCTAGCCATTCATGACGCGCTAGAGCCTCTAATTTTGCCTAAAATTCAGCAAGTAATACTACAAGAGGCGCCAAACGCTAAACTGATCAGCAGTAAATTAGTGCGTGAAGATATGGCGCGACAACTCAGCACAAATCAAGTTGATGTTGCTATCGATATTGCTTTGCCACTAAAAATGCCAATTAAACATTTAAAACTTTCTAGCAATGAGTTTTGTGTGTTGTTAAATAAAGCGCACAAAAATGTCGATAATATGACTGCGGAACATTATTTATTGTCGAAACATATTGCTGTTTCTAACCGAGCAAGTGGTGTCGTAGTTGAAGATTTTGCTTTATTGCAACAAGGTATTAATCGCTCGATGAGTGCGCGTTGTCAAAGTTATCAAACAGCAAAAGAATTGTTAAAGGTTTCAGATGCCTTGTTAACTTTACCCACGTTATTAGCCGATAAGTTTGTTGATAATGACTTAGCGATAAGGCCGCTACCGTACCGTATACCCTCGGTGTCGACCCATTTATATTGGCATCAAAATACGGAGCAAGACGATGCCTTATTATGGTTGAGAAACAAAATTCAACAGCTATTTATCTAATGATTGACTGTGATGATTTGTCCGAGACGGAAAACCGTGTTTAATTTTCGGCAGCGGTTAACGTTTCGCGTTTTTTGCGCACTGACTTTACCCATAACACTAAAAACGTTGGCCCAATGTACATGGCTAAACCATAAACCCCGGCAGAAACAGCAAATTCGGGGGCATTTAAAAAGCTAATAGCAATTAATATCGCCAGCGTGGCATTTTGAATACCCACTTCAATTGCTAAGGTTATGCCGTCGATAAAGGATAAGTTAAATATTTTCGACAGTAACAAGCCCATGGCGATAGAGATAATATTTAATGCTAGAGCAGCGAAAAACACCTGATCAAACGAAGTTACTAACATCTCTCGTTCTTTAATTACTAGCGCTAAAATCATAGCGACCAAAAATAGCAGCGAGAAACGTCGAAAATACACTTCTGCTTTTAGCGCTGCATTAGTAAAGCGATGACGAATACCAATACCAATAATAACTGGCACTAAAGTGACAACAAATAAGCCGATAGCGGTTTGCAGTAAAGAAAATTCTATCGCTTGCTCACCGGCGAAATTATTGATCGCATATTGAATAATAAAAGGGGTTGAAAACACACATATAAAGGTAGATATCGCGGTTAAACTAACAGAAAGTGCTAAGTTTGCTTTTGCAACCTGACTAAAAACGTTTGACGTAGTGCCGCCCGGGCAAGCTGCTAATATCATTAGACCAACCGCAATTGGTGTATCTAATTTGAGTATTAAACAAATACCTAGCGCCAATAAAGGCATCAATATTATTTGTCCTAGTAACCCCACACCAATAGATTTAGGTGCTTTGGCAAGCCGTGTGAAGTCTTGAATGGTTAAGCTTAGCCCCATTCCGAACATGATCAATGCTATGGCGATAGGCAATAACACTTGGGTAAAAATTGATGCTTCCATTTACGTCTACTCCGACAATATTTTGTCTGTACACACTACATGATAATGAAAAGAATAATCAGCGAGTAATGCTTTAATTTCAGATGATACGGTGACTTGTTCTGTAAACGTTTCTACATTAATTGTTGCAATAATGCCATGTTTTTTGTCAGGTTTTACGGTAATTTGGTATTTTTCTTCACTAAATTTTTCTGCTAGAACAAGGCTAATAACTTGTTTTATTTCACGGCATACCAATTCAGGCTTAAACATTTTTCCAACAGCAGTTAATGGCATTTCATCAACGATATTAATAATTTTTGGCATGGCAGCACGCTCGGGCACATTGTCTTTCATAAACTGTTCTAGTGCTGCTTTGGTTACGGTACTGTTTTCAATAAGGGTTAAATAGAGCACAGGTAACTCGCCTGAATAAGCATCAGGGCGTGGCACTGCAGCAGCAAGCAATACTTCTGGATGTGCTGAGGCAACATCTTCAATCATTTTAGGATCAATATTATGACCACCTCGAATAATTAATTCTTTTTGTCGACCACAAAGTGAGAGATAACCGTTATGATCAACTCGACCTAAATCTCCGGTACGAACCATTTTTTCGCCAGTGGCAGTCGTTACCCACAAGGTTTGATTGTGTAAGTCATCTACATAGCCAGGGAAAACGTTATTACCCATAATAAGTATCTCGCCGGTTTCATCAGTATCACACAAGCTTAATAAATTACCGTCGGCATCAATGTCGCCAATGCGTAATACCGTACCGGGTATCGTTAAACCAACAGCGGTACGCGTGGCAACGGAATTTACCGGCATAATTGTGCTTACTGCAGTCCCCTCGGTTGAACCGTAGCCTTCAACCAAATTTATCGCGGTTTTTTTGATGAATTTTGCTTGTAGATCTGGTGACAATGGCGCTGCACCACACAAGGCCAATTTCATGTTTTTCGGTCGTTTAGGGGTAATGTTTTCAGCCGATAAATGCTGTAGTAAACCCGCATAAACCGTAGGGACAGCGGTCATAAATGCAATGTTAAAGTTATCAAGAATAGTCAGTAAATTCGCAATAACATGCTTGCCCCTGAAACCTGAAGGACCGGCAAGTAAAATAGTTGAACCTAACATCATTGAAGCTAAACCAGTAATGGCGGCATTTACATGGAAAATTGGCAAACCAATTAAGACAGTATCGTTAGGCTCCATCGGCGATATCAGGTTCATTTGTGCGGCATTGGTAAGCTCATTTAAGTGCAAGTGTTTTGCTAGCTTAGGCAAGCCGGTAGTACCACCGGTATGAAAATAAGAACAAATATCTGACTGTTGAGGTGTAGCGTGCAGTAATTTTTCAGCTTGTTGTTTTGCTATTAATTTTTCAAAACTATAAACCGGTACTTTATGATTAGATGACGCCGGAATGTCATCACCAAACAAACAAATCACCGCTTCTAACCCAGGTATTTGATCTTTTATGGCTAGGGTTTTTTGCCAAATATCGCTGCCAGGAACAGGCCCTAATGCTATTAACACTTTACTGCCTGCCGTGGTAATTATTTCTTTAATAATATTGGCTTCAAGTAACGGGTTAATCGGATTAGCTATGCCGGCAGTTTCAGCGCCCCACAATGAAAAATACATTTCAGGGAAATTAGGGAGAATAATTGAGGTAACATCGGTTCTGCCTATGCCAAAGCTATGCAGGGCATTACTTACTTGTGTTACGCGTTGTGAAACTTCACGATAGCTAATTTCGCGATAGGGCGCTGCGAAAGTTCGACCTTTAACGAGCTTAACCACTTGATGTAGTGCTTTCTTAGCAAATGGTATTTTGTCTGGTGCTATGCAGTCACCGTCTAAAATATAACGTAAAGCAATACTTTCTGGAGAACGCTGGGCTGAAGCAGTAATAGCCTCATAGATAGAATGAGGTAGCCGTTCTGGGGAGATACTTGCTACATCTATTTTTGCCATATCCAATTTTGTTTGGACTGTCGTGATATCTATTTTGTTTACCATTACTACCTCAGCCTGACGTTACTTTTAGCGTTTTGAGTTATTGCGCTGTTATTATTATGTGATTTTGTGCGTTTAACGCCTTAATCTAAAAAGCTATTATCTTGTGCATTTACCACTTGGTAGAGTGGTTGGAAGTTGCCCCAAGTGACTATGTCTGAGCCATTAGCCCGTTTGGTTTTCACTGCAATATCGTGACTAATCAGCTTTAATTCGCCAGCCGCTTGTGCCAAAAGCTGGCTTTGGCAGCAGCTATCCATTAAAACAAAGTTGGCAACGGCAGCGTCAAGCGACTTACCTACGGTGAGTAAACCATGGTTTTGTAAGATCACCGCGGTTTTATCAGCAAGTGAAGCTGCAATCATATCGCCTTCTTCTGCGTCGGCTACTACACCCGAAAACACATCAAAAACACTGTGGTTTTCGTAAAAAACACAGGCGTCTTGCGAAATAGGTTTAAGTAATTGTCCGAGTGATGAAAAAGCGCGGCCAAACTTAGTATGTGCATGAGCAACTGCGGCAACATCAGGGCGTGCCATATGAATACGTGAATGAATAGCAAAGGCCGCATTATTAATTACTGAGTTACCCTCAACAATATTACCTTTGTGATCAACACGTACTAAATCTGAGGCTTTAATATGCGCGAAATGAATACCTAATGGGTTTACCCAAAAAGTTTCAGGGTCAATGCAATCACGCTGGGTAATATGCCCTGCTAGCCCTTCATCAAATCCGTGCATAGCAAAAACACGAAATCCAGCAGCTAGGCGCTGTTTTTCGTAGGTTTGTTGTGCTGCTAAATTGTCAAAAGTTGGTGGCATAGGTAAAGCAAATTTATCACTACCTATAGTCATACTTTTTGCTTGCTCAATTAAATCGTTACTCATAGCTATTCCCAAAAGACTGTTTGACTTAAGTCTAATTAGTCTTAAAATAAATTGAAGTGATGCAAATTAATGGATATATATAAATATGCTGCATAGTAAAATTGATTTAAATTTATTTTTAATACTTAGAACCGTCTATTTAGAAGGGACTATTACCGCTGCAGCAAATAAATTACATTTAACTCAGCCTGCGGTGAGTCATGCCTTATCAAGATTACGCGCTAAGTTTGATGATGTCTTGTTTATTCGTCATGGCCGAAAAATGGTGCCATCGGCGCTATGCCAGAAAATTATGCCGCAAGTTATCACCTCGTTAACTGCTTTAGAATCAACCCTGTTAGATAACCAATTGTTTGATGTAACCGCGCACAAACGTGAGATTAAATTTGGTTTTCGAGACATTCTTGAATCTATATTTTTTCCTACCCTAGTTACCGATTTACTGATCAATACACCAAATATAACGATTAATAGCCGACAAGTGTCGCGTGTTGAAATGGAAAAGGCACTTGAGCAGCAAGAGTTAGATATTGTTATTGATGTACTTACGCCAACCAGTAACGACATTAGAAGTACGTTGATTTGTAATGAAAGTTTCTCGTTAATATGTCGCCAAGGACACCCTATTCTTAACGAATTAACTTTAGAAAATTATATTAAGGCTTCACACGCGTTAGTGGCACTTAAGGACTCTCGGGTAGACTTAGTTGACATGGCGCTAGCAAACCACGGCGCTACACGTAATATAGTGCTTCAATGCGAGCATTATTTTGCCGCTACAAGTGTGATAAGTCGGTGCGACATGTTGTTAACCATGCCCAACGCATACGCGAATTTATTAAAAGAGAAAATGCCCGTTGAGGTTGTGCCATTACCTTTTGAGGTACCTGTATTGCCGGTACATATGTATTGGCATAAACAAGCTGAGCATGATCCTATCAATGGTTGGATGCGAGAAAAACTATTAGTTATTGCCAAAGAGTTGTTGTGATTTTTGCTGTGGGTATCAAGGCATATCAAGTGATACAGATAAAGAAATATTAAAGGTAAGGCATGGTGTAGAGCGTTAAGTGAAAAATTAAAAAAGCACGGCACATTGCTTTGTGCGCGTGCTAAATTTTTATAACAATAATACGTTTATATGCTAAAAGTTATAACTCGCTTGCAAGTGATAACTACGAGGGCGCTCTGACAAGAAACGATGCGCATAGCTTAATACAGGGACATCGTTTGCCTGACTAAAGGTTTGCTCGTCGGTTAAGTTTTTCACTAAAAATGCTAGGGTCCAAGCATCATCTTTGTCTGTTACTTCAAGTCTAAAGTTTACTTTTTCATAGGCTTTTTGCACAGCAATGGGATCTAAATCTTGTTCAAGAAAATAGTCATCACTGAAATTAACCGATAAATTTGCCGACAGCGGATAGCCTGAAAATATTTCGGTATTGTAGTCAAGTGCGAGGTTACCTGAATAATCAGGAGCAAAAGCGCCTGTTTTGCCACTCAAATCTTGTGTTGCTTGGCCCAGTAATTCAGCTTGACGTACTGTTGGAGAAGCTCCCGTGTAACTCTCGTATTCAAAATCAAGTAAGGCAATATTGGCTGATAGGGTCCAGTTGTCGTTTATTGCCCAGCGGCTATCAATTTCAATACCTTGTACTTTGGTTTCAGCTGCATTTTTTACCACAAAAGCATTGCCGTTAAACTCAGATACTTGCAAGTCTTCGTATTTGGTGTGGAAAATGGTGGCGTTAATTTCTAAAACATTTTTAATGGGCTCAGACTTTATACCAAACTCAATATTAGTGGCTTTTTCATCATCAAACTCGAAACCTGACTCAGGATCAGGTTGATTACCGCTTGAACTGTTTAAACCTGAGCCGTCATAGCCACCTGCTTTATAACCAATACCGGCACTAGCGAATAGCATGGTGTCTTCGAAACCTAGATACTGCACACTAATGCTTGGTGATAGATGTGACTCGTCGCGATCAGCTTCAATTTCATGCATGCCTGCACCAGATAACGCTGCAGCAATGCCGGGTACTAAGGTATTAACAAACTGTTGTACAGGTTCAGGCACGCCTTCAGCAAACATGGCGTATGAACTTTGTTCACTAGTAACTTCTTTTTCTTCTTTTTGATAACGTAAACCAAGATTGGCACGCCAGTCGTTATTTACATTCCAAGTCAGTGAAGCAAACGCAGAATAGCTTTCTTGGTCTTGTTCAAATAACGCCCGAGTACCCACTGAAGTTGCTGGCGGCAACGTTGGGATAAGCGTTGATGCTGCTAGTAAAATATCGTTTGGATGGCTAAGTTCGCTGTTCATGTAAAATACGCCTGCAACGTATTCAAAGGTTTCACCGGCGGGCGAAGAAACACGAAACTCTTGAGTAAATTGCTCAAAGTTCTCAATATGATCTTGTTTAATCAAAGAAACTTCAGAATAATCAGCATCGAATAAAGCATCCCAGTCGTAATCACTGTAAGTAGTAATCGAGGTAAACTCATATTCACCATGGTCGTAAGTTAGCTGCAATACGGCATTATTTGAAGTTGTAGAATTACCTTCATCTAGCCCGCCAGGGTGTTGGTCACCCGATACCGCGCTGGTGTAATCAAGGCCTGAAGCATCAGAAAGTAAAAATGAGCGGTAGCCAACGTTACCTAGGTTAGCCGGATCGCTAGCCACTTGTTCATTACGACTCGTTTCATCAACAATATATTGATAACGAGAGCCCTTAGTATCAAAGCTAGCATGTTCCCATTTGAATAGTGCGTTTACGTTGTCGCTTAATTGCCAATCAGCAGAAAATCTAACCCCGCTAGCTTCTGAGGAAGATTCGTCTTTATCGCGGGCAATGTTGTTAATATAGCCGTCCATTGATTCATCAAAAGCCGCAATTCGAATAGCTAAATCATCATTTATTGCAAAATTTGCCATAGCGTTAATACGGCGCTCGTTGTCAGAGCCATACTCAACTGAAATAGAGCCTTCATTTTCATCGGTCGGCGAATTTGTCACCATACTAAAAGCACCGGCGGTAGCGTTTTTACCAAACATAACGGCTTGCGGGCCTTTGATTAGCTCTATACGCTGCATGTCTAAAAAAGGAAACTTAGCTTGATGCCCGCGACCTAAGTAAATACCGTCTTTGTACATGGCAACCGATTGTTCAAAACCGGCATTGGTGCCTGAGCCAATACCGCGGACAAATATGCGCTTACTACTTGAAGATTCTGTTATGTGCACATTGGGTAAAGACTCAGACATGCCCAACAAGTTATCTATGTTGTTTTTCTCTAAACTAGCGCCTGTAAACGCTTGAATAGACGTTGGAACATCTTGAATTGATTGCACGCGCTTTTGAGATGTAACGGTAATACGCTCCAAGCCTGCTGCTTTCTCTTGTTGCTGTGCTTCAGCTGCAAAGGTGCTACTTGGCATAACAATAGCTGAATAAATAACTGCCTGTGTAGCAATACTCACTAGTGAACGTTTAAACATGTATTGGCTTCCCCATTGATAAATGAAATCGTGCTTGTTGTATTTAATTTCTGCACTTTGTTGATTGAAATCATGTTGAAGCTAGCTAGTATTAAATGAAAATGATGTTTAGTTATCTTTAAGTATGAATGAAATGCATACAATAGTAATGAGTTGACGCATTTAACGAACAAAGATTCGCAAAAAATCAAGCTTGAATTAGTATTTAAGTTGTCGGTTTTTTTTGAGGAAAGTAGTTGTTTTTGTTGTAAAAAAATTAATGTCAACGATTTGCTTTGCACTGTAATGGTTAAGTTTAATTACCCACTACAGTGGTATTTGGCTAACAATTTAACTAAATATTTCAATAGATTTGATTTGCTACTCTTGAGCACCGAAATGTTGAAGTAATCTATTTATTAGTAAAACTATTCAGGCTTTTTAGCGGCGCCAGCTGTTAGTTTTGTAAATGTAACTTGCGCGTAATCGCCATTTTTTTTATCCGTTTGCCAGTCGCCCGTTCCTAGGCATTTAGGATACCAAAAACCAGGATCATCTTTAATGCTACATTGGTTATATGCGCCGGCTTTAAAAAACAAAGCATCACCAAGATAGCCATTTGGATGATCATACTTGTCTACCTTACTGTTCGCATCAATGTTGTTTGCTAAGTTAATTTGAAACTTTACGGTTTTATGGCGTGCCGTAGTGAACGTTAAATACATAATGTCGTTGTAAACATTAATTTCGTAACTAATTCTTCATTTAATGCTATGCCATTTTCACCGGGCTCATTGCTTTCACTCCATAATTCACCCCACACTGGGTAGGCAATATCAACACGATTAACATCTGCTTTTGGTAAGTTACGTTCATAGTTCCAAAACACTGAACCATATTGGTGATTTGGCCATTTTTTAAAGTAAATTTTTATCGGTTCATTGCCATAACCAAAACCATTACCTTGTGCAACGATGGCTTTGTCTTTAGTGGCATGTATTTGTCCAACTACTACAGAGTAAGCTGGGTTTTTGTTTGGATAAGTCGCTCGTTTAGCAACGTGGTTTACTTTTACTGTGGCTTGTAAGTTACCACCAATTTGAGCATGGTTTTTTACATTTGGGTGAGATTTTAAGGAAAAATTATTAGCCGGCGCATTACTTTTAACTTTAGGACCACCTAATAATTGATGTAACTCACTTCGGGTATTAGTTGAATTTGCGGTGGTAAATGCTTTGTTAGGTGTAGCAAATACCAAATTATTATTGTCATCAAGATAGAAATAATCGGGGTGACTATAGTGTTGAATATCAATGCGACTTACCTGATCAACTTTGCCGTTATTATCTTTATCGGTTGGTACCGTAATTTTCCATGTTGATAAATCAAACTGAGTCGCAGGAATTACGTTGAGTGACTCTTGGTTACCTGTGCTAGTGCCGCAACTCGTGATGAAGAAGGTACTTACTATGGTTGACGCTAGTATTGTCTTAAATTTCATTTTATATGCCTTTAATAAAAATTGTTAAGTCGAGTGTTATATTGCGATTTTTAACTAAACGTTATGGCGCTTTACAAGAAGATCTTTTAATTAGTGAGCAAGGTACCATCACTTTCTTGGCTGAAGTTTGTTTTTCATTAAGTAAATTGAGTAGCGCGCTAGCAGATTCAGTGCCTATTTCGTAAGGCTCTTGTTTAATCACAGTAATAGGCACTTTAAAAAATTTAGCCATGGGGATATCGTCAAAACTAATAACTGATACATCGTCAGGAATGGTGATATTTCCGTGCTCTAAATTTTCCAGTAATGCGGTAGTAATCGCTAAATGTTGGGTGAAAAAAGCACTAGGTGGATGCAACTGCGAAAGTACTTCTGTGGGTGAAAGTTCAAACCCGGTTTCACGATGCCAATATTGAATAAGCTGATTATCAACACTCATTCCATGCTTAAGATGCGCTTCTAAATAGCCTTGGTAACGTTCGTTTCGTGATTTAACACTGTCGAAATGTTGTGTAATAAAGCAAATTCGCTTGTGACCTAACGTAATTAAATAGTCAGTAGCATCAAACGCACCTTGGCGGTAATCTGATAATATTATGTGCTTTTCGGTACCGTCGTGCTCCAGTTGAAATTGCACAACGGGTAAACCTTTGTCGATAAATTTGCAGATAAGCTCAGCGTTTTTTCCTGACGACGCGATAATAATACCGTCAACATTTAGCTGTCTTAACGCCTGTAAAGATTGCGCTTCAATCGTTGGATCGAAATCTGTGTTGTAAATTAAAACGTTATAGCCATTTTTTTTACAAAAATCATCAATACCTCGTATCGCTTTACCTGTGTATGAACCGGTAACGTCACGCACAATAACGCCAATGGTTTTCGTTTTAGCTGTTTTCAGGCTTCTGGCAATAGGGTTTGGTACATAATCTAGCTCTTCAATCGCTTGCATTATTCTTTGTTTGGTTTTTTCTGCCATGTAATCAAAACGGCCATTTAAATATTGAGAAACCGTGCTTTTAGACACGCCAGCTTTCTCAGCTACATCGATTAACTTGATTTTTACCATGGATTTTTCTTTGAGGCGCTAAATATTCGAGTGTTGACATTGTGCAACAGTGTGCTAATTTAATCAACTAAACCGATTTAGTAAAACGATTTAGTTTGTTCGGTAAATCATAGTTACTCTGCTGATTTAGTATTGAATGAGTATTGAACGTAAGGAAGATAAGTGAAAATTGAAGCGATAAAAGTCTTTGTATGTAGCCCTGGTAGGAACTTTGTCACGGTAAAAGTGATGACTGATGCTGGTGTTTACGGTTTAGGTGATGCAACAGTAAATGGCCGAGAAATGGCTGTTGTTACCTATTTAGAAGAACACGTAATTCCTTGTTTAATAGGTAGAGACCCAAGCAACATTGAAGACATTTGGCAATATTTGTACAAAGGTGTGTATTGGCGAAAAGGGCCAATTAATATGGCCGCGATTGCAGCGATTGATATGGCACTTTGGGATATTAAAGGAAAAGTGGCTGGTTTACCTGTGTATCAGTTACTTGGTGGAAAAAGCCGTAAGGGTGTTACCTTGTACGCACACGCCAATGGGGAAAGCATTGCTGACACACTTGATAAAACACAGGTATTAATTGAACAAGGCTTTAAGGCTATTAGATTACAGTCGGCAATTCCCGGGCTTAAAGTAACTTATGGCGTTCTAGGGGATAAAAAAGATTATTACGAATTGCAGGGCAATCGCCCTTTGCCGCCAGAAGAAGAATGGTCAACGCCAAAATATTTTAATTCGGTGGTCGAGCTATTTCGTGCTGCACGTGAACGTTTTGGTGATGAAATTCAATTTGTTCATGATGTACACAGTAGGCTAACACCCATTGAATCAGCCAAACTCGGTAAGTTATTAGAAGAGTTTAATTTATTGTTTCTCGAAGATGCTTCAATGGCAGAGAACCAAGATAATTTTTCCATAATCAGGCAGCACACCACAACGCCATTGGCTATTGGCGAAACCTACAATACGATTTGGGATTGTAAAGATCTGATACAAAACCAGCTTATTGACTATATTCGAGTGGCCGCAACACATGCCGGTGGTATTACGGCGTTAAGACGTATCGCAGATTTTAGCAGTATATATAACGTAAAAACGGCACCGCATGGCGCTCCTGATTTATCGCCGATTTGTTTTGCAGCGCATATGCATCTTAATATTTGGACACCTAATTTTGGTATTCAAGAGTTTGTAGGTTTTGGTAATGAGCAATTAAAGCAAATATTTAAGCATGAATATAGCGTAAAAAATGGCATGGCTTATATGAGTGAGGCGCCGGGCTTAGGTATAGAATTTGATGAAGAAGCGGCGAGTCAATATCCTTATAAACGCTCTTATTTGCCCGTAAGTCGGTTAGAAGATGGCACATTGTGGAACTGGTAAACACTGGCATTGTGGGCTTTGATTAAACATAAAAACAGGATTAATACATGAGTAATAAAATTAAAGTATTAGTGCATGGCACTGGTTTTGCTGGGCAAGGGCACACAGACGCCTTTAGATATGCCGGCGCTGAAGTGGTGGGTATTGTTGGTAGAACCAAGAGCGTGGTTGAACAAGTTGCTAAAGACATGAGTATTCCTTATGCCGGCACAAATTGGCAGCAGGCGTTAGAAGAGTGTAAACCTGATGTGGTGTCGATTGCTACACCGGGTGGCGCACATGTTAAGCCGATAGAGCAAGCAATTGAATTTGGCTGTCATGTTTTCTGCGATAAGCCATTAACACAAAGTGGTGCAACGTCAAAAGCGTTATACCAATTAGCTCAAGCTAAAAATGTTAAAACTGCTTTCGCCGCAAGTTTTAGGTATATGCCAGAAATACTCCATGCGAAAAAGCTTGTTGCTGAAGGAGTTATAGGCGAACCGCTTGAAGTTGAATGTATTTCTCATTTTAATTTAGAGCGTGATATTCCCTTTGGCTGGTCGCATCGAAAAGAAGAGGGTGGTGGACGACTGAATAATAACTTTACTCATATGATGTCGATTGTTACTTCGGTCGTTGGCGAGAAAATTTTATCTATTATGGGTGAGGTTCGTGACGATTTAGGTAAAGCGCCGATTGTGGAAGGTGTGCACAACTTTAAAACTCGACGTGACTTTATTCCCAAGGATTTAAACGATGCTTCACTGCAGTGGGGAGAATCAAATGTTGAGTGGTCGTATAACGTATTAGCGCAATTAGAGAGTCCATTTGCTGAAAAGCCGGTTTCTGTCATGTTTAAACATGGCGGGTTGCATCCACGCTTTAACGAAGATCACATTGTATTTTATGGTAGTAAAGGTGCAATTTATATTAAGGGGCATTACGGTGCAGGGCCACTGTATATATACGGCGATAATAAAGAATGGCAGGAAGTACCATTACCTGCAGAAATTGCAGCAGATGTGCCTAATGTTGAAGGTGATACCGAAAGAAACTGGCGCTACCTTATTCGTGAATTAGTGAAAGACATTAAAGGTGAAACTGTGCCGCCTTACCAAACATTTAAAGAAGGCAGTCAATATCAACAGCTTATTGATTTAATTCGTAAAAATGACTACTGGGTTGATGTCAGTCATCTGCAATAAATTTAAGCCGAAAAGGTAAGCTCATGTTTTATGATTATTTGGTAATCGCAGGATACTTTACCCTCATTATGGGGATAGGCTTTGCTTTTAAAGGTATGGCTAAAAACTCAACCAGTGACTACTTTCGCGGTGGCGGGAGAATGTTGTGGTGGATGGTAGGTTCAACCGCCTTTATGGCGCAGTTTTCTGCCTGGACCTTCACCGGGGCAGCCGGTAAAGCATACACAGATGGTTTTGCTATGAGTTTAGTATTTTTCGCCAATACTTTTGCTTACTTTTGCGGTTGGGCATATTTTTCACACCGTTTTCGTCAAATGCGTGTTGATACACCAACCGAAGGCATAAAACGTCGCTTTGGCCAGCAAAATGAAACGTTTTTTTCATGGGCATTAATTGTGTTTAGTGTGATTAATGCCGGTGTTTGGCTGAATGCGCTGGGTGTGTTCTCTAGCGCGGTATTTAATGCTGATATTACGCTTACTATTATTATTACTGGTTTAACAGTGCTATTTGTTTCAGTACTTTCTGGGGCATGGGGAGTTGTAGCATCAGACTTTGTGCAAACGTTAGTCGTTGCTGTAGTTTCTATTGCTTGCGCGATTGTCGCCTTAGTTCAAGTAGGCGGTCCTGTTGAAATGGTAACCCAATTTCCGTCTGACTTTATGATGGGTCCCGATATGAACTATGGTTTGTTATTAGTTGGCACTTTTGTTTTCTTTCTAGCTAAACAAATGATCACCATTATGAATTTGAACGACTCCTTTCGCTTTCTAAATGCAAAAGACTCTGACAACGCTAGAAAGGCGGCTTTACTGGCCATGGTATTAATGGGGTTTGGTAGTATTATATGGTTTATACCGCCTTGGGTTTCGGCCATTTTGTATCCTGAAGCGGCCGCTGCATTTCCAGAATTAGGTAACAAAGCAGCTGATGCTGTGTACTTGGTATTTGCTCGCAATACTATGCCAATAGGAACGGTAGGCTTGTTATTAGCCGGACTTTTCGCTGCTACCATGTCATCAATGGACTCGTCTTTAAATAAAAACGCCGGTATATTTGTGCGCAGTATTTACCAACCATTATTGGCGAAAAAAAATAAAGTTATTGATGATAAGCACTTATTAAAGGTTAGCCGAGTTGTTAGTTTCGCTTGTGGTATTTTGGTGATCTCGGTGGCGTTATTTTTTAAGTCACTTAAAGAATTAAGCTTGTTTGACTTAATGATGTCGTTATCAACCATGATCCAAGTACCGCTGCTTATTCCGCTTATTTTTGGTTTGTTTATCAAGAAAACACCTAATTGGGCGCCATGGGTTACCGTCGCTTTAGGCTTGTTTATCTCGTGGTTTATGATGAATGTATTAACACCACAAGTATTCGCTAATTGGTTAGGCTTAAATGAACTAACTCGAAGAGAATCAGTTGATATGAACTTAATGCTCACCATAGCCGCACACTTGATTTTTACCGCAGGATTTTTCTGCTTAACCACTTTTTTTTATAAAGCCGAGCATGACGAACATCGACAAGCGCGAGAAAAATTCTTTGTTGATATTGAAACCCCAGTCATTGCCGATAACGAACAAGATGATTACGACCGTAAACAAAGAGACAAGTTAGGTTCTATGGTGCTGTTAATGGGCAGCGGCGTAACATTTATGGCGTTAATTCCCAACCCATTATGGGGTAGGGGTATGTTTGTCGCCTGTGCTTTGGTGATTTTAGCCGTAGGTGTTTTTTTGAAAAGAAGCGCTAAACCAATCGCTTAATTAAAGAGATAATATAATGTTTGCAAAAATTAACTTAATAGCAATAGTCTTCATCTTTTCTACTACGACTATTAGTTGTACTGCAAAGCATAAAACGCTTAACAGCACGGTAAGTAAAGTAAAACCTGCCGTGGTGTTAACTCATGGTATTGACCAATCTGCTGGCGGTGTTGCAACTTACATAATAACAACGAATAACGCGACTTATTATTTGGAAAAACAAGGTGGCGGTTTATCAAGCATGGAAGATATTGAAGGTGTTGATTGGTTAGGGTTTAACAACACTAAAGGTTCCGGCCACAAGGGTGAATATCGCGGCTTTCCAAATGCTATTCATAAGCAGGACGGTAATTATTTTCATGCGCTTAACGCCGGCACCAATTTATCGACTTCTGAAGTTAATATTGAATCAGAAAAACACGTTCGCATTACTTTTACATCAGGTAATAAAAAGTGGCAAGGCCAATGGGATTTCTACCCTGAGCGTTTAGATTTTACCATGAGCGAAGTTAGTGCAGGCTATAAATACTGGATACAATACGAAGGTGTGCCTTATGGGGAAATGGATAAAACCGACTTTTGGTTTAGTGCGAGTGACAACAAAGCTCATGCCATCAACGAGCCATATTTGGCTGACTTACCAAACACTGAATGGATAGCGTTCGGTGATATAAAAAGCCCAAGAATGTTATATATGTTGCACCATCAAGACGATGAATACCCAGATAATTACGTAAGTAGACCTGATATGACTGTCTTTGGCTTTGGTCGAAGTAATAAAGATAAATTCTTAGATACGCCTCAACGATTTTCTCTTGGTTTTATTGAATCATCTGAATATGAACAAGTAAAAGTAACGGTCGAGAAAATTATGCTGTAAATAGCGATTTGATAAGTTATTTCTTTCGTCGATATTTTAGCAGCACTAGGCCGCGCTTTAGATATTATAAATAAAGCAAGTAAAGCACTAATAATTGGTTGAGTTTTATTTGAAAATACTGATAATTGTCTTTAATTATGTATATATGACAAGGTATTAATAGAAGAATGGGGTGGCTAAAGGGACTTGAACCCTCGACAACCGGAATCACAATCCGGGGCTCTACCAACTGAGCTATAGCCACCACTGATATTACTTGAAGCGCCCAGTGACAAGGCGCGAGGATTGTATTGCATTTTATAGTGATATGACAAGTGAAATATCACATTTAGATCGTTTTTTTTGAATTTTTGTCGAGTATTGTAATATTTTTTGCTCGGGGACCCGTTATTCCGTTATTTTAACTTTTATCTGTAACTTGCTAATATGAGTTATAGCCATTTAATAAGATAGCCATTATGTCATTAGAAAAAATTTCAACACAAATTTCAAACGCTCAGCAGGGTAACGTTAAGAAAATGCCACCTGTTGAGTTATGGAATCCGCCTTTTTGTGGAGATATAGACCTAGAAATAAAGTCGGATGGTAGTTGGTTTTATAATGGTACGGTTTTTAAGCGTTTGTCTTTGGTTAAGTTATTTGCGTCGGTATTAAAAAAAGAAAATGAAAAATATTTTTTGGTCACGCCGGTTGAAAAAATAGGTATAAAGGTTGTTGATGCGCCCTTTATTTTAACGCAATGGCAATGGCTCGATGAAGAACAAACTCGTATGCAAGTGACTACGAATTTAGACGATAGCTTTGTATTAAATGCAGAACATCCTTTAGATATTGCAGAAGATGGTGCTTTGTACGTTACGGTTAGGCGAAATTTAAAGGCCAAGGTACATCGTAATGTTTATTATCAATGGGTAGATTTAGCCAAAGAAGATAAAAATGAGCAGGGCACTGAATTGGTGTTTTTCAGCGCCGATTGTCGAATTATTTTAGGACAACTAGAAGGTTAAGTTATATCACCTGAGAAAAGCGATGCTGATTTAGTTTTTGCTTTAAGTTGGCATCAAAGCTCATGCAAATGTTTCGTATTAACAATCTAGCTTTTTGATCTACACGAATATTATTTTGTGTATTGCTAAGTAAGCCATCATCAATAAAAGGTTTAAGCAGCGGTATATCTTCAGCGAAGTATTGGTCAAAATCAATTGAATATTTTTCATTAATTTTATTTTTGTTGATAGACATATTACACATTAATTCGCGAATAACTTCGCCTCGAATCATGTCATCTTGAGTGAGTTTTACCCCTTTATCATGAGCATGCGCGTTTGCATCAATCGCTTTATAGTAATTCGGCAATTCTTTGGTGTTTTGGCTTAAGCTATTTCCAATAGCGCTTATTGCTGACACACCTAAACCGAGCAAGTCGCCACCGCCTTTGGTGGTGTAACCTTGAAAATTTCTGTGTAAGTCACCTCTTTTTTGAGCGATAGCTAACTCATCTTCCGGCTTGGCGAAGTGATCCATTCCGATAAAGTCGAAGCCAAAATCACAAAGTTTTTCTATGGCAAGTTTCATTAAAGCAAACTTCTCATCTATGTTTGGTAGCCATTCATCTTTAAGTTTACGTTGAGCAGCAAACCGGGAGGGCATATGGGCATAACTAAATAGGGAAATGCGATCAACGGCCATTTCATGTGCTTTATTGAGGGTACGAGTAAATGTTGCTATATTTTGATGTGGTAAACCATAGATCAAATCAATATTAATCGACTTAAAGCCGACGTGCTTGGCATGAGCAATAAATTTTTCTATGAACTCGGTTGATTGCACTCTATTAATGGCTTGTTGCACTTTTTCATCAATGTCTTGTACACCAATGCTTAAGCGATTAAACCCTAAACTATATAAATGTTCGGCTAAGTTCATTTCTATTTCACGTGGGTCTATTTCGATACTCATCTCTACTTGCTCAGAGAAAGTAAATTGCTCTTTTAATTGCACAACTAATTTGGTTATTTGTTCGTGACTTAAGAAACTAGGCGTACCACCACCTAAATGTAATTGTTTTACGGTATAGTTTTTAAATAACGGCGCTTTTGCAATAATTTCTTTTGCAATAAACGCTAGATAGGTGTCAGCTTTATCTCTATGACGAGTAACGACTTTATTGCACCCGCAGTAATAGCAAAGGCTATGACAAAAAGGTATATGAACATACAAGGATAACTCTTGATTCGGGGATGCTCCAATGGTCGAGACTAAATCACTATATTTGAATCGTTCGGTAAATTCTAACGCGGTTGGGTACGAGGTATAACGCGGCCCACTGGTGTTATATTTTTTTAGTAAGGCATTATCGAAAAAGTTATTGGTTTGCATAAAACGGCCAGTTTATCTATTTTTCGATATTATAAATAAACGGGTTACTCAAACATTGATCGAGCGCAATAATGCATGCATTTTTGAGAAAAAAGCTACTCATAGTGTAAATATATGAATAGCTTGTTGTGGTCAGTTCATACCCACATTTTGAACTTTTTATGCGATAGCAATTAATGGGGGGATCTCAGTAAATATTGCTACTTAAATGGTCACTTTTGTTTCACTCAGCATACTATTTCGTTCATTAGCGTACTGGTGCAGTAACTCGATATCTTTGCGAATATCGTCAGCCATTTCAGCTTCAAGCTTCATGCGCTCAAAATCGAGTTTCATCCGTGATTTTTTATCCAGCTTTTTACGTGCTGCTAGAATTGGCATGTGCTTTATGGCTTCATAAAACTTGAATACTGAAGGAAACTGAACATTTAAATCTTGGCTTAATTTTAATGAATCAAGCAGTACACTTAATCGCCAGCAACCTTCTGCAATATCGCATTGCTCTTCTTTCATCGCACGTACAATAATAATAACACTGGAGATTATTTTTTTATCATGCTGTTGTAATGCTTGCTGCTGAGCTATTTCTTTTTGCTCTTGTACTTGCGTTTGAAGCTTCAATTGGCGCAATAGCTTGACGGCTATTGCTGATAAAACACCAATAATAACAAAGGCTAATAAAGCTAGGTATACCCAAGGATTTGATAGCATTTAAATTACCTATTCAAATTTTGATAAATCACTATTGTTAAATTTGTCCCATAGATCATCCTCTGAATCTGACTTCTGAGATTGTTCAACAACTTCATCTTCATCATCTAAGCCTAATTCTTGACTGATTTTTTCGTGCTGTTCCATCAGCGTATTGAAATAGTTAACCTCTTCTGATGTTAGTGTTATTTCAGCATCTTGCTTTTCAAGTATTTCAAGCAATCTAGGGTCTTGCTCAATACGGCTTAATTGCTCAGCTAATGATTCACCTGTTTCAACAACACGGATAGCCGCGATAGGTGAGTTATCTTGCTCTTTCTTGGCTGGTTTAGCTTTTATTGGTGCACTAATAGGCTTACCTAAAGCGATAGGCGTTTTATTGCCAATACGAGGATCTTTATGCTTAGCAGAAGTCTGATTTTGAGTAACTTTTTTCGTGGCTTCTTTTTGACGGTTGCCCGCTTCGTTACCATTAGATTTTTTTGCTCTACGCGGTTTTGGTTCGACTAATTTTTTTTTGTCATCTTTTAGGATGCCAATAGAACCTGTGCCCGGTTTGCGTGATTTTTTCGTACGAGACATAGTAATAACTTAAAATAATGAACAATTAGGTTTATTTTACGACATTCCGCACTAAACAGCGATAGAAAGAAAAAAAGCGACGTAAATAACGTCGCTTTTTGAGAAAATGCGGCAATTGCCAACATGTAAATCCCGATTCTTAAGTGGCTGTCCTAGCCTTTTGTTACAGTCCCTGTGAGTTTAATAATTTCTAATATTATTTTTATTATTATTTTCTACTCATTTTATTTTTATCGGTCATCCTGACACTTTCTTGGGTTATCCCTAATATCCTCTGCGGACTAAATATTCAGCGCTTATCCTAAGCTTTAGTAAACTATCCGTACTTTAAAGTTGTACTGCGTAAATTAACGCTTTTTACTTTCCCTGCAATTATAATCCGTTTTGTTTAGTGCTATCTATGTAGCTGCCCATACTTTACGTGAGTTTCATCAGGCATCAAGTGGTTTTTTTTCGTTTTTGGTTAGTAAAAAAGCGATAGTCCTGCAAGCCTTTGTTTTTAAGTGTAATAAAAATGTAAAAATATGTAATTTATTTTTTATTAGTTTCTATTTTATGGGCAATGTCTTACAAAAAAGCTTACTTTGAAGGTTGTTTTTTTTGCAAGCCTTAATTACGAAGCTCTTCGTTATCAAGGCTTATAGCAATATTGTGGTTAAATTTTAGTCATTTAATTCATGTAGCCAAGCTGCATGCGTAGGAGCTTTTTTAGTTTTTGACCATTCTTCTACCATCAGTGGAGCGACCCGTTTAAGTTCAGCATATTGCTCTTTTGTACCAATATTGGCTGCTAACTCTAAACGATGCCCGTTTGGATCAAAGAAGTAAATGGATTTAAATACACCATGATTTACAGGGCCTAATATATCTATTCCATGTGACTCTAAATCGTTTTTTGCTGAGATTAAAGCGTCTAAATCTTCAACTTCTAGCGCGATATGTTGTACCCATGTAGGTGTATTTTCATCGCGCCCCATATCAGGGGAGTTTGGAATTTCAAAAAATGCGAGTATATTGCCCATGCCTGCATCTAAAAATATATGCATGTAAGGATCAGGTGCCTTGGTTGACGGCACTTCATTTTCTGCTATCGCAACAGTAAGTTCCATATTTAAATGTTTTTGGTACCAGTCGACAGTTTCTTTGGCATCTTTACAGCGATAAGCCACGTGGTGAAAGCGTTTTAAATTAATCATAGGGTTAGTACTTAAATTATAAGTTGAGCGAATATCGGATAAGTTAATTTTTACCATAACTCGATAATTCGCCCTAATTTTCATTTCAGTTTAGCAGCCAGAAGTTGTCAGTTTTTGCGTACGCTAAAGTTTACAATAACCTAGTAAGGGCTTAGCTGTTAGCAATCAAAGCTTGCCATTGTTTTACTAAATTTTCGTCGACAACCTTAAAAGCTATACCCGCTAAAGGTGAGTCGATAATAGTTATTGTCGATTTTAAAAGCTGATCGTCTCTAAAAAAGTGACAGTTTAGTTCACTGTTTTTAGCTTGATGATCAAATATGGCTTGTATTGATTGTTCAGTAACTTTGACATTATCAACGGCAATAAGTACATCGTTAACTGCAAGGCCAGCTTTGGCCGCAGGTGATTCTTCTAATACTTGGGTAATTGTTAAACCCAAAGGTTGTGCCTTATATTGTGCGCCTATATAAGCATGAAAGTTTGTAGCTGAAGTTGTTTCTACACTGTTGAGTTTTTTAAACTTATGCTTTTGCAGTTCAACGCCAACTTTAGCTAACTCAGCTGATAGATCAATACGTTCAGTACTATATAAGTGGTGTTTAAATGCTGCTGTTATATCTTCGCCACAAAGTAGGTTGGCTATATTGATAAAGTCTTCTTCGCTAGTACCAACATTTGTCCGACCAAAATGGATCCATAACTCTCGCATTAAGGTATCTAAGCAGTATTGGTTATTTGATTTTTCACGAATCGTTAAATCTAACCATAAAGCGATGAATGCTCCTTTAACGTAATAACTTACTATGTTGTTTACGGCATCTGGACCTTGTTGATAAAACTTGCTCCAGGCATCAAAGCTAGAAGCTGTGATGCTTTGCTTTAACTCGCCTACTCCACGACTAATACGTGTAGCTCCTTTGGCCAAAATAGCTAAGTATTCTTCAAAAGTAATTATACCGGTACGATAAAGTGAAAAGTCATCGTAATAAGAGGTTATGCCTTCAAAAGCCCATAACTGATTGGTATAGCTTTCTTGTTGTAAATTGTAAGGAACAAATTCTTTCGGTTTTATACGACAAACATTCCACGCATGGAAGTATTCATGCGAGCATAAACTTAAGAATGTTTTGTAATTTTCAGTACGCTCTGATGATTTTTGAGCGTTGGGTAAGTCGAAGCGGCTCGCTTGCAATATCGTTGAGTTTTTATGCTCTAAACCACCAAATCCGCTAGCAAGTAAATGGGTAATGAACCAGTATTCTTTGAAGGGCGCCTCACCAAACAAGTTAATATGGTGCTGACATAACTTACTAACATCGTTAGCTAATTGCTGTGTGTCACCATAATGTTTACTGGTAAATACTAAGTGATGAACCACACCTTCTACGGTAAATTCAGTGCTATCAAATTCACCCATTGCTACTGGGCAATCAATTAAATGTTGGTAGTTATCGGCAATATAATTACCGAACTGATACTTTTCTGTACCTTTTTCTCGGGGCAAACCTGTGGCTACACGCCATTGATTATGTTGCACTAAGGCTGAGGGTTGTATCTTAAGCTGACAAGGTTGTGCGCTTAATTCTTCAACTTGTAAAAATGTTGAACTACCGTTGAAAAAACCTCGTTGGCTGTCTAAATAGGCGGTGCGTACGGATAGATCGAAAGCGAATACTTGATAACGCACTTGTACTTGTTCATCACTTGCCTGTAATACCCAAGTTTGTTTGTCAGTTTTAGTCAATTCAATAACTTTACCTACACTGTTAACGGCAGCTATTTCGGTAATGTTTTTGGCAAAATCGCGGATCATATAACTCCCCGGCAACCAAGCGGGTAGCGTTAGTGTGTAGCTTTGATTTATCGTGCTTTTAAAAGACAGTAATACCTCAAATAAGTGACTATTTGGGTTAAGTGGAGAAATTTGATATTGGATCATATTGGCGCACAAATGTTGACTAGATATTTGTGCTCCAATGTAGCAGAGTTATTTCAATAAAACAGCCTGAAAATAAGCGTTAACGGCGACTATTTAATATTCTTAGTTATGTAAAGATAATTTTTAAGCTAGTTTAAAATAACGGTTTTATCTTTATTAATACATATGCGTTGTTCGGCATGCATTTTTACTGCATGGCATAGTGCTGTAGCTTCTAAGTCGTGTCCTGAATGCACCATTTGTTCAATAGTAAAAGCATGGTTGATCGGCTTAACTTCTTGCACAATAATCGGCCCTTCATCAAGGTCAGCGGTAACATAATGTGCGGTAGCACCAATGATTTTAACGCCACGTTTATGTGCTTGATGATAAGGTTTTGCACCTTTAAAACTTGGTAGAAATGAGTGGTGAATATTAATGGCTTGGCCGCGTAACTTATTACAAAGTTCATCGGATAATATTTGCATGTAACGAGCAAGTATTAATAAATTACCATGATATTGTTGATAAATGTCTAATAAAGCTTGTTCTTGTTGTGCTTTATTTTCTTTATTAACGGGTAAGTAATGGAAAGGTACATTGTGCCATTGTGCTAGCGCCTTACAGTCTTGATGATTTGAGGTGATCGCTACAATGTTTACCGGTAATACGCCTGCTTTCCATTTGGTTAATAACGATACTAAACAATGATCGTCTTTTGAAACAGCAATAACTACATTAGGAAAGTTCTCTTTTTCGCGCAGTTGATAATTCATGTTTAATGGTTTTGCTAAGAGTTCAATTGCTTGGCTAAACTCTTCAAAACTTACGGTTAGTTCCCGATCATCGAAAGCAATGCGTGAAAAGAACGTATCGGTATAAGGGTCACTGTACTGACTAGTTTCAGTAATAAACGCGCCATGTTCGAATAAACTTTGGCTAACTTTTGCAAGTACACCAGATGTATCAGGGCATTGCCAAGTTAAAATGTAGTGGTGGGTGTTTGTCATATTGAAAATAATTCTGTGATTGTATGTAAGCAGTTTTGCATTTTCCTGACTCATTGGTAAATACTTTTGAGCTATATCTTAATGCTAATTTAGTCAGGTTCGTTGCTATCGCTGAGTTTGCTTTTATGCTGAATATAAAGTGCTTCAACTTTTTCTCTTGCCCAAGGGGTTTTCCTAAGAAACTTTAAGCTTGAGTTGATGCTGGGATCATCTGTAAAACAACGAATTTTTATCTCTTTGCCTAGGTATGTAAAACCAAAATGTTCAACTAACTGAGTAACAATGGTTTTTAACGTTATCCCGTGTAATGGGTTGTAGGGTTGGTGATCCATATTTAAGACCTTAACTAATTTGTACTCCACTCTACCATGATGTGACTAAATAGTTAAAAACAAAAAACGACGCAATGCGCCGTTTTATCAAGCTTATTGGCAGTAATTATAAATCAAAATAAGCTTCTAGTGCTTCGCTACCGCCAATGTTTTTGCCATCGATAAATACTTGTGGAACAGTATCAGAATTAGTTATGGCTTTAAACATGGTTAAATTAACATCTTTACCTACTTCTAACTCTTCAAATGTTAAGCCTTTATCAGTTAACAATGCTTTTGCTTTTTTACAGTATGGACAAGTTGGTTTACTAAACACAGTAATTGCAGATACTTGGCATGCTGCAGGGTTAATATGCTTTAGCATAGTGTCAGCGTCTGAAACTTCAAACGGGTCACCTGGTAAGTCAGGTTCGATGAACATTTTCTCAATAACGCCATTTTTCACTAGCATGGCATAACGCCAACTACGCTTACCAAAGCCAATGTCAGCTTTATCTACAAGCATGCCCATAGCATCAGTAAATTGCCCATTACCGTCTGGTATAAAGCTAATGTTATCAGCATCTTGATCTTCAGCCCATGCATTCATAACGAAGGTATCGTTAACAGACATACAAATAATTTCATCGACACCATTTTTAAATAGTGTTGGCGCTAATTCATTGTAACGAGGCAAATGTGAAGATGAACAGGTAGGGGTAAAGGCACCCGGTAATGAAAAAACCACTACAGTTTTATTGTTAAAAATTTCATCACTAGTTCGTGTTGTCCACTCGTCATTAGCTCTTAGTGTGAATGTAACGTTTGGGACTTTTTGTTGCTCTTTATTTTCTAACATAATGGCTCCGTTTATAGTTTATAAAATAGTAGTGTTGCTCAACATGGATTTATTATCGAGCATGATTCATTATTAATAAAGTGATTAATATTGTACTTTATAATCAATAAAAACGATTGGCCAGCAAGTTGTAACCGATTTTAGGCATGCAAATTATATTTAATGTTATTTATTCTGCTTTGAACACCGGATCTGTATTCATGGTAAATATTACCCAAATGAATTTACCTTTGAAGACTGAAATGGTTTCCAGTTTTGCTTATGAAGTGGTAAATTATAACTAGAAGTTGTATATACAATTTAAATGAGAGGGATTATATGTCTAACAGCTACACGTTAATTAAAGGCACCGTACCTTTACTTATTAGTATGCCACATAACGGCGAAGCCATACCTTCAGCTATTGCTGAGATGATGACAGATAAAGGTCGTGAAGTAGCCGACACTGACTGGTATATGGATCGTTTATACGCGTTTGCTAAAAAACTGGGTGCATACATACTAATCCCTAAGTTTAGTCGCTATGTTGTTGACCTAAACCGTGATCCTGAAGGCGTTGACTTATACCCCGGTGCTAATAACACTGAACTTTGTCCGACCACAGCATTTGATTTATCACCCCTATATCAAGCAGGTTGTGAGCCGACTCTGGCGCAAATAAAGGAGCGTGTTAAGTGCTATTGGCAACCGTATCATCAAGCTTTAGCGACGACAATGCAGGAAATAAAAGCGGAATATGGCCAAGCGGTGTTGCTTGAAGCTCATTCAATTCTTTCACATGTTCCGAGGTTTTTTCAGGGCCAATTACCTGATTTTAATTTTGGTAATGCTGACGGAAAAAGCTGCGCGGCTGAATTAATTTCAACGATAACTAACTTAGATTACGCACCTTATAGCATGGTGTGTAATGGCCGATTTAAAGGCGGTTATATTACGCGAGCGTTTGGTAAACCTGATAGTGGCTTTCATGCGCTTCAATTAGAGTTGTCACAATTTACTTATATGAATGAACAAACGATGACTTACGATGAAAATTTAGCGCTGCAAGTACAACCTAAGCTTGAGACCTTGGTAAAGGCACTAATTACTTTCGCCCAAACAGCACAACCAAACAAAACTGTTACAGATTAATAGGTGAAATAATGAAACTGTTTGTCAAAAAAATATTGTTAGCTGATGGTTGGGAAAATGATAAGACGTTAACCATTGAACAAGGTGTTATTACTGATATTATCGCTGGCTATGTCGATGGTGCTGAACGTGCAAAAGGCGTGGTTATTCCGGGTATGATCAACTGTCATTCTCATGCTTTTCAACGTGCTTTTGCAGGATTTAGTGAACAAGGGAGCGAAGGCAATGACAGCTTTTGGACTTGGCGCAATATTATGTATAAATTTCTGGGGCAATTAAATTCGAAAGACGTGCAGGTTATTGCGAGCCAGCTTTATATTGAAATGCTGAAAATGGGTTATACCCGAGTTGCTGAGTTTCATTACCTTCATCATGAGATTGACGGTAAAAACCATGAAAACCTAGCCGCAATGGCGAAAGCAATTTTTGATGCCGCCAAAGCATCAGGTATTGGTTTAACATTACTACCGGTTTTGTACCGTTTTAGCGGTTTTGGTCCTGAGGCTGCAACAGATGGTCAAAAACGCTTTATTAATAGTGTGGAGCAGTTTAACGATTTAGTTAGCGAATGCTTTAATCTTGCAAAAATACAAGACAACTGTAATGTAGGTATTGCACCACACTCTTTACGCGCAGTAGACAAAAGCTCATTGCTCGCAGCAGTTGAGCATGTTCGCACGCTCGATGCACAAGCACCTATTCATATCCACATTGCAGAACAGCAAAAAGAAGTTGAAGACTGCTTAACGCATTATGGCCAAAGGCCTGTACAGTGGTTACTCAATAATGCCGATTTAGACAAAAACTGGTGTTTAATTCATGCAACGCATATCGATGAACAAGAACGCCAAGGCATAATTGCCAGTAAAGCTATTGCAGGTATTTGCCCAACCACGGAAGCTAATTTAGGGGATGGCATATTCCCTACGGATGAATTTTTGCTGGAAAATGGCACTTTCGCTATTGGTTCTGATAGTCATATTTCAGTTAATCCTATTGAAGAGTTACGTTGGCTTGAATATGCACAGCGACTTAGTAAACAAAAGCGCGCATTGTTAGCGAATAACGAGCAGAAGTCGGTTGGACTAAACTTATGGCAAAAAGCTGCTGCCGGAGGTGCGCAAAGTACCAATAGCAATACGGGAGCATTAGCGATAAATAAACAAGCGGATTTATTAGTGTTAGATGATAGCCAATTACGCTTATTTGCCCACGATGATAAGCATTTACTCGATAGTATAATATTTGCAAGTCAGCGCAACCCGATACTTGACGTTATGGTAAATGGACAGTGGGTTATACGCGATACCGAACATGTTCTTGGGCAAGAAAGTGCAGATAGTTTTGCGAATTTGTTAGCTAAGCTATCAGCATAGCCTTAGCTGTTCGGAGGTTAAAAGTGTGACGATGAGTGCCAAACTCATCGTCACAGTCACAAGCTTCTGTTTATTAAAAGAAATTGCTATATTTATTGATGGTGTGGCATACCTTAACTAAATTTTCTCGATGCAGTTTAGGCGTTTGTTTTTTGGTTTTACAATATTTATCGTTAAAGTTTATTACTTTTTCACGACTACTTGTTATCTCCAAAACAAATGCTTGTTCCCCACTATTAAATTGGCCAAAATCCTTTACTAAATCTTGATAAATTTTATCTGATTTTAGACGAACTTTTGTGTCAGTTGCATCTGAAAAATAACTGAGCACTGTTTGTTTTTGTTTAAATAACCAGCTATTTAGCTCTTCATTAGGGTAATAATGAAAATATAATGCAGCGGCGACGATCAAGATCAATAATTTTTTCATACCTTGCCTTATAATCATGTGCGCGTACAAATAACATGTTGTTAGATGATGTTATTGAAGCTACCACACACAGTATTATCGATTTTTTAGACGAAATGCTATAAGAATAGCGCTAGAGTACTCAATTTTATACCTACAAAGCAATTCTTTACAATTTATTGCTAATTTTTTGATAAGAAATGCTAACTGATCCGTTATAATCAAATAGCCTTAATGTCATAAAGGAACCGTTTTGAAATCTAAAGATAAAAACATTCAAGCTAGTCAGCAAATTCCAATTAAAAATGTTCAAATTCATCAGCCGGTTAAAAGTGAATCATATGCGCCTCGAGATCAAATTTATGTTCGAAAAGTAAAAGGCGTATTTCAACAACTTCGCAAGAAGATGAATTTTTTCTTTTTAGCATTATTTGCCGTTTTACCTTGGTTACAATATAACGGTCATCAAGCCATTTTATTTGATATAAGTGAGCAGCGCTTTACTTTGTGGAGCGTTACGCTTTGGCCGCAAGATTTAACCTTGCTGGCATGGATATTTATTCTTAGCGCATTCCTACTATTTTTTGTGACAACCTTTTTGGGCCGTGTATGGTGCGGCTACCTTTGCCCTCAAACGGTATGGACTTTTATTTTTATTTGGTTTGAAGAAAAAATAGAAGGTACTGCCAACCAGCGAAAAAAGCTTGATAGCCAAGCAATGAATGCAAATAAATTTTGGCGAAAAGCACTTAAACACTTCTGTTGGGGCTTTTTCTCTATTTTAACGGCTTTAACTTTCGCCGGTTACTTTGTGCCAATGCGTGAAGTATTCGTTGATTTCTTTACCTTTAACGCCTCGTTTGCCTTAGCGGCAACTGTATGGTTTTTTGCATTTTGTACTTATGGTAATGCTGGTTGGATGCGCGAAATTATGTGTTTACATATGTGTCCGTATGCACGTTTTCAATCAGCTATGTTTGATAAGGATACTTTAACGGTTTCATATGATGCAAAGCGTGGCGAAAATCGCGGACCACGTAGTCGAAAAGATGTACCAAAAGATGTTGGTTTAGGCGATTGTATCGATTGTAATTTATGTGTTCAGGTTTGCCCTACAGGTATTGATATTCGAAACGGGTTGCAATATGAGTGCATTAACTGTGGTGCCTGTGTAGATGCCTGTGATGATGTTATGGAACGTATGCGCTACGACAAAGGTTTAATACGCTACACGACCGAACATGAATTAGAAGGTAAGAAGGTTCATTTTGTACGTGGGAAACTCATAGGCTATGCGCTTGTTTTAATTGTAATGACCAGTTTGTTGGTGATTGAAATGGCTAACAGAGTACCGGTATCTTTAGACATTATTCGAGATAGAAACGAGTTAGCTAAAGAGAACTTTAACGGTGATATTGAGAATGTATATACGCTGAAAATACTGAATAAATCTCAAACAGATAATCACTATCGCTTGTCAATAAAAGGCATTGAAAATACTAAATGGCACGGCGAACAAGAAGTGTTTGTTAAAGCGGCTAAAGTGTTCACCTTACCCATTAGTATTTCAGTAGACCCATACGAATTAGAGGGTTATATGACAGATATAAGTTTTGTTGTTGAATTAGTATCAGACACGGATGAGGTTAAGCTTGAACATGAAAGCCGCTTCTTTAATAAGCGCTAATGTCAGTATTTGATTTTACCTCGCTATCGCCGGATTTAATTCTTGATGGTTTAGAAAGCACAGGCCTAATTGTTGATAGCGGTTTATTAGCATTAAATAGTTATGAAAACCGTGTTTATCAATTTCACGATATTGATAAAACAAAATATGTCACTAAGTTTTATCGTCCACAACGCTGGACTGAAGCGCAAATTAGAGAAGAACATAGGTTTTCTTTCGAACTAGCAGATAATGAATTACCGCTAGTAGCGCCAATGAAAATTAATGGTGAGTCTTTGTTTTCATATGAAGGCTATCACTTTGCAATATTTCCGTGTCGTGGTGGCCGAATTTTTGAGGTTGATAACCTAGACCAATTAGAATGGATGGGGCGTTTTCTCGGACGTATTCATGCCGTTGCCGCGAAAAATAATTTCACTGAACGACCTGCATTTAACAGTGAAGAAATGTTACAGCAGGCGCAATTGGTCATCGAAAAGTCTAATTTTGTTTCGCCTAGCTTAACATTGCCGTTCTTTACTATTTTAGAGCAAGTAATCAAGCTTGCGAGCCAGCAATATCAACCTACATCAGAAATTCGCCTTCATGGTGATTGTCATGCGGGTAACATTCTATGGACAGATAAAGGCCCTCACTTTGTTGATCTTGATGATTGCAGGACAGGACCAGCAGTACAAGATATATGGATGATGCTCAGTGGTGACCGTCAACAACAGTTACTGCAGCTAGATACTATATTGTCAGGCTACGACGAATTTCATAGCTTTGAGACCAATCAATTGCCTTTAATTGAATCATTGCGTACTATGCGAGTAGTTAATTATATGGCTTGGCTATGCAAACGTTGGCAAGACCCTGCTTTTCCTCATAATTTTCCTTGGTTTAATACTGAGAAATATTGGGAACAACAAATTTTGATGCTAAAAGAGCAAATGTCGGCATTACAGCAGCCTCCGTTAAGCTTACTGCCTTATTAAGTCAGTTTAGCCATGTTATTTTTATTTTTTAATGATTAGGAAGTATATTTTTATGAAAAAGTTAGTGAGCGTATTCGCTTTAATGTTGTTACCAGTATTCGCATTCGCAGCAAATTATACTGAAGGCGAGCATTACACTAAAGTTAATGAAGAAATTACCGCTAAGCCAGAAGTACGCGAGTTTTTCTCATTTTATTGTCCTCATTGTTTTCAATTTGAACCATTTATGGCGAAGTTAAAAACCTCTATTCCAGAAGATACTAAGTTCGTAATGAACCACGTTGACTTTTTACGTGCTGCTTCTCCTAAAGTGCAAGGCATGTTAACTAAAGCTGTTGTTGTTGCGCACCAAATGGGTGTAGAGAAAAAAGTAATTGGCGCAATGTTCAATTATATACATATACAAAAAGCGGTATTTACATCAGAAAAAGATATTCGTAATGTTTTCGTTCTAAATGGTGCCGATGGCGAAAAATTCGATAAGTTGATGAAAAGCTTTGGTATGGTAAGTAAAGCGAAAGCTATGAAGAAGCAACAGAATTACTTTGCCAGCAAAGGTGCTTTAAAAGGCGTGCCAGCAGTAATTGTTAACGGTAAATACCGTGTTGATGCACAAGGCTTAGACCGCAATAACTTTGAGCAAGATTACATTAACCTAGTAAATTACTTATTAACGCTAAAATAAATAAGATTACTCAGGTGATATGAACAAGAGGCTACGGCCTCTTTTTTATTGCCTGAACACTTATTGTCTAAACACATAATTATAAAAATCTAATTATAAACACCTAATCGCTAAGCACTTAAAAGTTAAAAGCTTAGTGCTGTTTGCTGTGTTTATAATGACGAGTTAATTGCGAGGAGATTCTCAATTAATCAGGGCTAAACCTTTCTTTTATATAAAACAGCCAAAGTGACTATTGCAAAGGTAAGTTGTGGTGATTTTTGCGATATAGGTAAGCACTTAGCAAGAGCGCGATGCCAAAAAGTATAACGCTGCTGATCAGTTGCTGCTGACCATTCACCTGCAATCCTGCTCCCATTAATGAGAATATGGTCATTTGCGGTATAAAACCGAGAGCGGAACCCAAAATATAGGGCGACACAGGTGTTCTAGCGGTTCCTGCAAGTACATTGGTTAAGAAATTAGAGCCGGCGGGCACTAGTCGAATAATTAGGGCTTTCATAAAAGTGTTGTGACGAAAAAAATAGCTTACTTTAGCTAAAGGTTGAGGATAGTTTTTCTCAACAAGGTTATGAAATAATTTTCGCGCCAAGAATAATGTCATTAAGCAGCCTATGATGGCGGATGTAGTAGCTACTAGCACACCAAAGCCAGCGCCAAATAGAAAGCCGGCACTTAATGCCGCAATTTGGCGTGGTAGCCCTATCGCTATTGCAGGAGCGAGTAGTAGACCAAATAGTAAAGCGCCAAATAAGGTTTTTGGTATGAGGGTATTCAAATATTGTTGAATATAATCGCCATAACTACCTAAAAATATTGTCGCTAAAGTAATAGCAAACAATAAAGACACAATTGTGGCGAACAAGGTTAATTTGGCGGCAGAATTATTATTAATCACGCGTAATCTTAATCATTTTAAATATCGTTGCCCATCTGTAAATACAGTAAAACTCGGCACATACAATGTGGTTATTTGTGATGGAAAATACACTGAAATTATAGCTGTAAATAGTGTCGTATGTTAGACAAACTTAATTATTTAAGACTAGTGTGATTGCAAAACTAAAACAGATATTGTTACCGGGCCCAGCTAAATGAAACTAGTTTAATTATTAACTAAGTTTTGTAAAATTTTGGCCTTCGCTGCATTAAATTCCGCTTCATTTAAATAACCTTGTTTTTTCAACATGACGAGTTTGTCTAGGTCCGCCACAAGTGCACTATTAGTATCACTAGCTTCATTGCCATCAATTGCATTGGTGCTAGTTTCTGTTGCTATATTGATGGTGCTTGGCTCGATAAAATCATTATTGTTTTGAGTTACCATGGTTGAGTTGTCTTCAAAAAACTCAGGCTCAGGAGTACTTGAAGTTGTCGTTTTGCTATTAGGCGTAGTTGTTTTTTTAATAACTGGCTTAGCTTTTATTTTTCGTTTTGTGGTTGCAGCTGGATTTTTTAGTTCTGAAAACAGCCATTGCCAGTCGATAGCTTTATCAATTATTTGTTGATATTTTAACTTAGTATGGCGAATATTCCCCACTCGATAATAAAGGCAGATCATGTACTTTTTCTTATGTTCATCGCTCAAGCACAGCTGTATTTTCCTGTGCTTGTCATTCATCATTTTTATGCGATGTTCATTACCAAAAGTGGCTAAGACTAAATCCTCGAGCTCGTTAGAGAAAGGCTGATCTTCATTCGCACTCACCGTTGAGATAACTTCATCGTTTAATAATATTTCACTACCAACAAGAGACGATATATTGATACTTATTTCAGGGGTTTTATTGTGTCGCTTATAAAGTGATACAGACTGAGTTTGTAGATTGACTTCAAAGTTTGCCAATTGACGCTGAAAAAAGCTTTGTTTCTGAGCCTGTTTGTTTCTGAAATACCAAATAATGCCGATTAAAATAAGCACAAAACAAAATGTTATCCACAATAAGTTAGGTTTAGTTGAGTCAGTTGTTAAGTCTTGTTTGTCAATAACATTAGTTAGCACCGCAGTCGGTTTTTTAATTGCATATAAACGTTGCTGACTATGCTCAAGCAGTAATAACTCGCCATTATGCTTTTGATGTAAACTAAATTGTGACTGGCCCTTGGTATTATGGTTGATCAGTTTATGCGAAATATTTCTGCTAGGTGTACTGTCATCGTTGACTGAGTTAATGGTTAAAGCGTTGAGTTGCCATTCATTTTCATTCTCTTGTAAATGTAATACTTTTCCCCATAAACTTTTTAAATCTCGGCCTTGGTAAACTAAGGTTTTGTGCTTTTTAGCTGTCTTAAGTAAGTGTTTTTTAATTTGATTATCAGGAACAGCTTCGCGCCAATCATCACCTATTTTGGCCTCAATAAGTACTTTACTATCTGTTTGGTTATACTGCACCAGCAGGCTATAGGTACTTTGTTTTATCCAGTCGAAATGCTGAGTTTTTTGTCCGGCAATGAAAATAATTTCATTCTGTATATCAGCTACTTTTGTAAAAGGATTATCTACGGGGATGGTATAATTTTGTAAACCATACTTTTCAGGTTTTATGCGTAATATAGCACCAGCATAAAGGGCTTCATTTTTTAAAGTTTCGTTACGTGCAAGGGCTATAAATAGCAAACCAAAATCATCATGCCAAGGCTCAATATACGGATTAAAACTGAGTTGCTGAATGGCCTCATTCACTTGCATAATTGCAATACGTAGTACTTCATTTTGTAAACTTACTTGAGGAGTTGAATGCTGAAGATTTGTAACTTTCCAGCGCGTTACAACAGTATCGTAAAGTGGTTTAACTTCAGTATTAACAGGGGATAATTTTGGAGATGAACTATTAATTTTTTCAGTATGAGCGGTATAAAAAATGTGATAACCGTCTTTGTCACGATAATGGAAGTTTGGGTCTAAGGTAATTGCAGTTAACGTAATAATATCAGGATTTTGTAGCGCTAATTTCAGATCGAAAAAGGCAGTGGAAGACACTTTGTTATTATGTAATTGATATATTTTTCCAGCTCGTGATGCAATAAAGTAATGATCTTCGTCACCTAGAACAGGTAATATTGTTTGCCACTGGTCGTTGTCTAATGCCGCATTATCAAGGCTTGCAATTGCAGATAACTCGAGTTCATTTACTGCTGAAGTTTGAGCATACACCGTGAAATTAATAACGGTTAGTATGATAAAAACTAATCTTAATTTACAACGATTAAAGCAACTTCCTTTATGCATTAAATATTACTTCCTTTGATGATTTATCATAGGCAGCTATCGTTTAATTTTTGCTTATTAAAACAGCTTGTTGAGCATCTATGAATTGGTTTTTATTCTTATTATTAAGATAGCTTAATTTCCCGTCAACTATTATTTGATCATTTATTTTTCCATGCTCAGCAAGGTAGAGTGCTTGTTTACCCCAAACGTGTATCGGTCGCTGTATTTTAACCAGGTGATACTTGTGAGTAATAAGAGAAAAAATTTGCTGCTCAGACTCAACAGTTATTTCTGTTAACTCTTTGTTATGCTCGGTGGTTAGTACATTTATCTCTGAGGTTATTTTACCTGAGTAATGAATTTGGTTAATAGATTGAGCGTAACCTTTTGGGAAAGTTTGGGCGTAACTCGCGTGGATGATTTCACGATTATTTTTTTTACTATTAATTAAATAGCCTTGTATTAAAATAATGTCACCTTTTTCGGCAAATATAAGTGCACGTTCAACAATATCACCTATAACTTTGACCGTATGATAACTTGTCCATTCCTTGAATTTATTACTGGTTTTATCAAACCAACGACTATGTGTTGCTAGTGTGAACTCAGCGAAAGCAACCACTGGATTAGCCTGATAGCGAATGTCAGGCTTGTTTACTAAGTTGCCTAATAACGTTACGGTGCATAAATGGTTTTGAGGTAATTCAGTTAACATAGGTTACTTATGATAAAGGGGTTACTTATGATAAAGGGGTTAATTGGTCGACAGTTTATGCTATTGATTAATTTCAGTATCAAATAAATTTTTAATTAAAATTGCAAATTCTTTGATAAAAGCTGATTGCTGAGCAGATACTGGGCTATTGACCACACCAGACAAAATCTCTTGCAAGTCATAAACTATAACATCAATTTCTCGAATAATGGTATTACGTTGTTCAAAAGTTAAGCTTTCGTTTTGGCTGCATAAAGCCATAATCTGTTCGCTCATTTCCTGTTCAATAACTTCTAACACTGTATCACCAGTATTATTAATAGTTGAACTGTTTTCAAATAAGCTTAAATGGGCAGTTAAATATTCAATTATATGAATGTAACCATCTGTATGGGTTATCATTGTTGTTTCTTTCATGCTTTATTCTTACGGTACTTTAATGTTGTTCATTAATACAAAACTGAAAAATGTCTATGCATTAAAAATAATATATCAATATAGGTTAATGAAAATTGGCACCTATTACTAGGAAAGTATAAGTGCCCTTGGTAATTAAGCCATTATGCAGCAGTGTTGGTACTTTCAAATATCTTATCAGCAGATGCGGCAACAAAACCCGTGTAGAGTTCACCGTTTTCCATTGGGTAACGTTTGGCAAATTCGTAAAAACAGCTTGGAATAGCAACGGTTTTATCTGAAAACTCAACCATTACGTGATCTGCCATCGTAGAAGATTGTTCTAATTTTACGCCTTCATCACCTTTAATCTCGCCACCAGTGGTGTTGAGCTTAAACCCACCCGCTTTAACGGCTTCGTTTACAGCTTCTATAGAGTCGAAGTTGGTTAAGTGATTAATGCTTACTGTGAAATGGTTGGCACGGTAACCCCAAGCTGCTACCCAAGCGGCATATTCGCTTTCGCTAAGTAAGTCTAAGTATTCTTGGTGGCTAACTTGCCAGTGTGTACCTGAGTATAAAAAGCTTTCTGCATTAATGGCAGCTTCTTCTATGCCTGCGACCATTTTTTCGATAATTTCTTGAACGCGAGGTGAAAACTCTTCCACTAACAATTCACTAATAAATACTTTAGGCAGGTTAGTGTCGGTATGCTCAAAGTGTTTTGCATAAAGCTTTTTAGCTTCGAAATGGTATTCACCACCTTCTTTGTAACCTAAGTTAAGTAAGTGTGCTGAAATTTTTTCGATATTAACTTTCGCAATATTAAACGTGCGGTAAGCAACATGATCATTGATGAGTTCTTCACCGTTGCTTAAAAGTTGGTGTACTTTATCTGCTGAAGGAGTAACTTCCAGATAGTTTTGCCATATGTTGTTAAATAAATCTTTAACCGGTGTCATGTTAATTTCCTAAATACTTAAATAAAATTAGTGTCAATATCTCAAATTTACTGAGTGGTATATGTGGTTATTGAGTTAATCTTTCAATAGTGTATTGAAGAAATTTTAAGCAAAGAACGTTGAACAACCACTCAGAATGGGTGGCTATATTTGGTCGATATTTTTAAAAAAGCTGGGACGGATCCCAGCTTTTTTTAATGGGCAGTAATGTTTCATTTCGGCGCGTTTGTACTGATTACTTGATAGTTAAACCAGGGCTTAACGCAGCAGGTAATGATACTTTTTCAGCTTCAACTGATGCTACTGGGTAGGCACAGTAATCAGCGGCATAAAATGCGCTTGCTCTGTGGTTACCACTAGCACCAATGCCGCCAAACGGTGCTGCACTGCTGGCACCAGTAATTGGCTTGTTCCAGTTTACAATGCCAGCGCGAATGCGACGGAAGAAGTGATTATATAAGTCTTCACTGTCACTTAATAAGCCCGCAGATAAACCAAATGATGTATTGTTTGCTTCATCAATTGCCGCGTCGAAATCAGTATAACGATAAACTTTTAATAATGGACCAAAGTGCTCGTCATCCGGCATTTCTGTGATGTTGGTAACATCAACAATACCCGGTGAGATGAAGCCTGTGCCTGTTTCAAGGTGCTTCATCATAACGATTGATTCAGCGCCAAGGTCAAGTAATTGCTGTTGTGCCGCAACTAAACCTAAAGCAGCTTTCTCAGAAATCATTGAGCCGATAAATGGTTGCTCTTCATCATCAAAATAACCAATTTTAATCGCTTCAGTACTCGCAACTAACTTAGCTAAAATAGCATCGCCTTGTGGGCCGGCTTCAATAAATAAGCGGCGAGCACAGGTACAACGTTGACCAGTAGTAATAAATGCAGATTGTAAAATATCGTGCACTACGGCATCGATATCGCTAACATCTTTAACTACTAATGGGTTGTTACCACCCATTTCAAGCGCTAATATTTTACCCGGTTGGCCACCAAACTGTTCATGTAAGAAATGGCCTGTGGTTGAGCTACCGGTAAAAAATAAACCGTCAATTTGTGGATGGTTTGCTAGTGCTTTACCTGTTTCAACTTCACCTTGTACCATGTTGATAACGCCAGCAGGAAGACCTGCTTTTAGCCATAGCTTTAAGGTTTCTTCAGCAACCATAGGCGTTAATTCGCTTGGCTTAAATACGACGGTATTACCCGCAATAAGTGCCGGTACAATATGACCATTGGGTAAATGACCAGGGAAGTTATAAGGACCGTATACCGCTACAACACCATGAGGCTTATGACGAATAAAGGCTTTTGCACCTGGCATAGGGTTTTCAATCGTGCCAGTACGCTCTTCGTTAGCGCGCACAGATATGGCAATTTTGCCTACCATAGCGCCTACTTCTGTACGGGTTTCCCAAAGTGGTTTACCGGTTTCAAGGGCAATAGTGGTGGCAAAAGCTTCTTTGTGCTCAGTTAATAATTCTGCGAATTTAACGGCAATGGCAATACGCGCTTCAATAGGCGTATTTGACCATGCTTCAAAAGCAGCGCGTGCAGACATAACTGCTTCACCAACTTGTGCTGGAGTGGCTGTATTCCCTTGCCAAACGACTTCGTTTTTAGCTGGGTTTTTTGAAAAAATTTCATGGCCTAAACCTGCTGTCCATTGACCATTAATCAATTGTATATTGTGTGACATGCTTATTTCCTCTGTGCGTTTTTCGCTCATGAGTTTAGTAATGAGTTATCTTACTGATTAATTGGAAACTAGGCGTACCCAGTCTCCTTCTTTAACCATTAATGCATCGGCAACCGCTTGTGATAACACGACCTGTTTGGCTGTATCTCTTAGCAATATTGCCGCTTGTGTTGCTCTGAAATCAGCAACTTTGTCATTACAAATGATGTAGTTATTGTCGTTTGCAACGTCACCAATAATAACTTGACGCTTTTTGCTTTGACGTACTGTTTTCACCGATGCTGTTTGTGTTTCAACCGTTGGGCCGGCATCAAAAATATCAACATAACCGCGACGCGAAAAACCTTCTGCTTCAAGTAACCTTAAAGCAGGTACTGTTTTCGGGTGTACTTTGTTAATCACGCGTTGTGCATCTTTACTTAACAAGTTGACGTAAATAGGGTATTTAGGCATTAATTCAGCAATGAACTCTTTTTTTCCTATACCTGTAAGGTAATCAGCCGTAGGGAAATCGAGAGAGAAAAAGTGCTCTTCTAACCATTTCCAAAAAGGAGATTCGCCATTTTCGTCTGAAACACCGCGCATTTCTGCAATAACAGTTTCTGCGAAACGTTCAGTATGCTCTGCCATAAATAGAAAACGGAAACGTGATAAAAAGCGTCCGTTACGGTTTTTACGGTGAGTTTCGCTCAAAAATAAGGTGCAAATTTCAGAAGCGCCTGTGTAGTCATTACACAAGGATAATGTTTCAACAGTGTTGTAAATATTAAGCTCACGAGAGCTGTGCACAACTTTACCTAAATGGTAATGATAAAATGCATCATCTAGACCAACAGCAGACTCAATACCACTTGTGCCAACTACCGCGCCTGTTTCTGTATCTTCCATAACAAACAGGTAGCCTTCATTGCCAGGCTGTGAAACTATGCTTTTAAAAGACACTTCAGCATGAGAAATACGTTTTTTTAGTAATTCTTCGTTTACTGGTAGTGATGTAAAACCATGTCCTGACTCAACAGCAATACGATGCAATGCATCATAATCACTGCTTTGAATTGGGCGTATTATAATCATAGAAAACTCTCAATGAGACGCTCAAATACCGGACTATTTGCAGGTATTTGAACGCTATTATAATGGAAACTTACTTAGTTAATTTAGCTACAGCTTTTTCAAAACGCGCTAAACCTTCAGCAATGTCTTCATCAGGAATAACTAGTGAAGGGGCAAAACGAATAATGTTAGCGCCGGCAACAAGTGTCATTACACCTTCTTCCATGGCTGCATTTAAAAAGTCTTTCGCTCTGCCTTGATATGCTTCGGTTAGTACTGCACCAATAAGTAAACCTTTACCACGAATTTCACTAAATACATTGTATTTTGCGTTGATGGCGTTAAGGCCTGCTACATAAAGTTTTGCTTTGGCTTTTACGCCGTCTAATACTGCTGGTGTATTTACTGTATCAAAAGCGGCTTCGGCTACAGCACAAGCTAGCGGGTTACCGCCGTATGTACTACCGTGTGTGCCAACTTTTAAGTGCTTAGCTATATCCGTTGTGGTGATCATAGCGCCAATTGGGAAGCCGCCACCAAGTGCTTTTGCCGTTGTTAAAATGTCAGGAGTAACGCCTAGGCCCATGTAGGCGTATAACTCACCTAAGCGGCCAACACCGGTTTGAACTTCATCAAAAATTAATAATGCGTTGTGTTCGTTACATAATGCACGTACACCTTTAGCAAATTCATCAGTAGGTGAAACAATACCGCCTTCCCCTTGCAATGGTTCCATAACGACAGCACAAGTTTTATCAGACATAAGTGCTTTTAAGCTGTCTAAATTATTGTATTCAGCGTGATCGATATCGCCAGGCTTAGGACCAAAACCATCAGAATAAGCTGCTTGACCACCAACAGTTACGGTGAAGAATGTACGACCGTGGAAACCTTGCTTAAATGCGATAATTTGTGACTTTTCAGCACCGTAGTTTTCTAATGCCCAACGACGCGCTAATTTTAAGGCGCCTTCGTTTGCTTCAGCGCCTGAGTTAGCAAAGTAAACTTTATCAGCAAATGTGCTATCAGTTAGTTTTTTCGCTAAACGCAATGCTGGCTCGTTAGTCATAACGTTAGATAAATGCCAAATCTTGTTTGCTTGTTCAGTCAATGCGCCAACCAAGACTGGGTGACAATGTCCCAAACAGTTTACGGCAATGCCACCGGCAAAATCGATAAATTCACGATCTTGTTGATCCCAAACACGCGAACCTTGACCGCGCACAGGTATAACAGCAGATGGTGAATAGTTTGGTACCATAACATCATCAAATAATTCACGATTTACTGGGAAGTGGTTAGACATTGTAAATTCCTTATATATTTAGGATATTGTAATTAATCATTGTTTTGCGATAGCTAACAAAACTACATGCATTAACGAGTGATGCATTATTAAATGCACGACAAATTAAAAATAGGCACGGATTATGACAGAAAAAACAGGTATTGTCTTGTCAAAATGCGCTGAAGCCCTTATAAAATAAAGGTCTCTCCGTTTTTATTCATTTTTATTGCATAACTATATTTGCGTTTTTTTTGCACTCTATGGCTAGTTATTAGCGTTTTATGTCAGCTTAGCAGATCTGTAAATACTTATGATATTTCATAATTAATCAAAAATAATTGGGCGATTGAGGCTTTTTTAGTGATTTTATCGCTATTTTTTTGATATTTAACCGAAGAATAGTCGATATAAGGCAATATATATTGGTAAAGATGTGTTTGAGTAATGAGGAAAAGAGCAGTAAAGGTTAATTAAAAATTAATTTAATATGATCAATATCGCTTTTCTTTAGTAAGCTAATGTCAGTTTTTGTTAAGCGCCCAGCCATTAATAATGTTTTTGCTTCTTCAGTACTTATAAGGTCTTCTTTAGCTAAACTTCTAAAGGCAACATAAGCTTTGGCTTTGGTGACTAATTTTGCAATTGGACACATATGCTTTATGTCTGTCGCATAAGCAAGATCGAATAAAGGCTCTGTAATTTGTAGGCGATCAAAGCGCATAAGCTCAACCATATCTGCCGCTACTTTACTGCTGCGCTCTAGTAATTGTTCAAGTAATAAATCAGGCGCTGTATCCAGTGTTACTAATACGTCATGTAGCTTTTTATCTTTATTGTCGTATGCGGCACGCAAGTCTTTATTATACAGATCGCTATAGGCATCTAAAAAGCCGCGAGTTACGGCTAATAATCCTAAGTTACTGAGCATGCCTGCAGTAAATGCTGTGAACTCATCTAACCCTTCTTCTTTGGCTAAACGCTGAGATGCCAGTGCAATTGATAAACTATCGTTCCACAATTTTCGCTTCATTAACGGATAAGGGGAGGTACTTGTGGGCAACCAGTGTTTTAGCATAAATGTGGGCATGACTAACTTTAGGTTATCTAAGCCTACATAGCTTAAGGCTAAACTTGGCTCAGTTACCTGTATGTCTGAACGTTTGCGATACTGAGGCTTATTAACTAAATTAATTAATTCATTACAAAGCCAGGGAAGTGACTTAGCCAAAGGAGTAATGCGGTTAATACTCGCTGCTTTTACCGCTAATATTTCCATAATAGAAGGTGCAGCATCTTCAATTTTTAGTACATTGGTGTAAAGGTTTTCTTTATTATCAAACACTTTATTTACTTGGTTATTAACACGTTTATAAAACTTGTTTTTAACTTGTGTTTTAAAGTGTTCTTCACCGTGTGCTTGTATAATTTTATTTTTGTTTGCTTCTTCTTCAATCGCTAATAACTCACGCCTGCGATTAAACTGTTCACTGTCTTGATGCTTAGTCATATTGATTTTGCCATTTTTTTGATTGGCAAAATCCTTACTTATCGCAAGACTTAACACGCGATTGTAAATAGGTAAGACTAATTTGTTATTTTCAAAAATATGCATCAGAACTTCATTGTTAGTTATGTGTGAACAATCGATAAATAAGACATTAGCTAGGTTATCGACCTGTTGTTATATTTCATGAGGTTAAAATATTATCATCTATATGATTGGCGTATTGGTCAATAAAATTTTGTAATAATTGATGGCCTTGCTCTGTTAAAACAGACTCAGGATGAAATTGTACGCTAGCAATAGCTAATGTTTGGTGCTGTAAAGCCATGATTTCTTGTTGACCATTTTCGGTGATCCAAGCGGTTACTTCGAGGTCATTAGGTAAAGAATTTTTATCAACAATTAATGAATGATATCGGGTAACGGTTAATGGTTGTTTTAACGCATGAAACAAACCTTGCTCATTATGGCTAATCAAACTGGTTTTACCGTGCATGACTTTATTTGCTTTAATAACTTTTGCACCGAAATGTTGGGCAATACATTGGTGCCCTAGGCAAACACCTAATATGGCAATGCGGCCTTTAAACTTTTCGATAATCGCCAAAGATAAACCTGCCGCGTTTGGATCGCAAGGCCCTGGCGAAATCACAATATATTGTGGTGCTAATGATTCAATATCGGCTAAGTTGATTTCATCATTTCGACATACCTTAACCTCTTGTCCTAATGCCTGAAAATAATGCACTAAGTTAAAGGTAAAAGAGTCGTAATTGTCGATCATAAGTAGCATACAGGCATTACCTCATTGTTTTAATTGTAAATTTTATCACAGCGATGGTAACCATACCCGCATTCATACCCGCAATTTCAATCAGTGCTTATTTACACACATATCAATAAAAATTTAAAAACCGGAGTCCAACATTGAGCTACAACCGGTTCGCTCAGAATCAGAGTTCAAGGACAAAACTTACTAGGGCCATACTACCAGAAATCGATGATAGCTTGTCGTACTACACCGATGATGGTGCAGTTGCCGTTGATCGGTATTGCCGGGTATTGCGGGTTCAAAGGTTTTAGATACTTCTGTTCACCATCAATAACCAACTGCTTAAAGGTTGCTTCTTTCGAATCATCCAAACGCGCAACAACCAATGAACCTGAAGAGTAAGGTAACTCAGGATCAACAACGATCACTGCCCCCTCAGGTATGGATTTTTTCCCGCTTGGATTTTCCATACTGTCGCCTTTTACGCGAAGTGCGAAACAACCCTCATGTGCTTTCCCAGTGACTTCACGCCACTCTTCAGCATCTTCATGGGCAAATCCCTCCGCTATTTCAGTCCAATCACCGGCCTGAACCCAGTTAATGAGAGGAATTCTTCCCTTAATATCAGGCCCGACTTCTACATTACCGACCCCCAAGCCAATCTCGCCATCACCTGTGGCGAGCCAATGAGCATTCACGCGAAGCGCCTCCGCGATCTGCATGGTGTAACGAGACCTAGCCGATTTACCAGAGCAAATCTGGCTGATCGACTGCTGTTTGATACCAATGCGACGAGCCAACTCAGACTGAGTCACCCCAGTAAGCTGCAAGGCATGGTTTAGTCGTTCGGATAAAGTTTTCATAAGCCCATATTCTACAAATAAAACTGTAGCCTTTCAACAATTTTAACTGTTGACTTAACTACAGTTTAAACTGTAACATTCAATCTTGTAACAGTTATTATTGTAACAGGAGACGGTATGGAAGTGCTCAACACGACACAAAAACATCTCCGCCGTGCCATTGACTTGGTCGGCGGGCAATCAGCATTAGCACGAGCCATCAACTCAAAACAGCAAAACGTCTGGTTTTGGTTGAATAAATCAGGGCGTGTTCCCGCTGAATTCGTTTTACCCATCGAACAAGCTACGCAAGGACAGATAACCCGATCGCAGTTAAGACCGGACATCTACCCCGAATGCCCAAGCGAGCTGAAAGCCAGTAACCAGTAGGATTAAGGGCAAGTAATGGTCAGCATTTTACGTAAACACAAAAGCGAGTACCTCCATGCGTGATTATGGCAAGGTCTATACCCGCTTTTGGCTAAAGCAAAATGTTTTGTCCTGGAGTGACTCAGCGAAGTTGCTAGGACTGTATTTGCTTACATGCCCGCATTGTAATTTGCTTGGCTGCTTTCGACTGCCGAATGGTTACGTTGCTTCTGACTTGAACTGGGATGAGCAACAGGTTGCCAAGGCGTTAAGTGAGTTAGAACAAGATCAGTTCCTGATTCGTTGCGAGGAATCTGGTTGGACTTTGATTCGAAGCTTTCTGAAGCACAACCCAATCGAAAACCCAAACCAAGGTAAGGCAGCCTTTCGGTTGCTTAAAGATGTACCTGCCGACTTCGTTGGTATGGCATCGCTTTTGAAATCTCTTGCCGCTTTTCAAGCTCGGCTTCCAGAAGAATTTTCATCATTGTTTATGCCTGATGGCAACCCGGTAAGGGACTCTCAACGGTCGGATGACTCTGAGAGAAGCAGTAAACCAACAGTTAAAACTGTTGACCACATACAGTTTGAAGACTTCTGGGATGTACAAATACGCAAAGAAAAAAAAGCGAAAGCCAAAGAAGAATGGCTGCGCATGGGCCTCAATGAAGATCATGAACTCGCCTTGGAAGTCCTAACACGCTGGAAAGAGCAACGAGACAACCGATTGCAGTATCAAGATCGGACTAAGACCCCTATGCCACATAACTGGCTTTTAAACCGGCAATGGGAAGACGAGTACGTTCGCATTGATGAAGTACAGCAATCATCGACGAGCCTAAAGGTCAGCAATCACCAATTGAATATTGAAGAAAGCAATCGCCGCATTGCTGAAAGCTGGGCCGGACCAGGTATTCGGGAGGTTCGTTCAAGTGCAGGAGGTTGATAAACGCGAGTTTGCTGATGTTTGGGGAGCCGCTTGGGCCATGTATGGCAAAAGCGTATCACCGCAATTGCTATCCATCGCATTTGAAGCCCTTCGTGCTTACAGCATTGAAGAGGTACGAATCGGTCTGACTCGGCATATTCAATCCCCGGATACTGGGCAATTTTTTCCAAAGCCCGCTGACGTCATCAAGCATATCGACGGCAACTCTGGCTCAAGAGCCATGGTTGCTTGGAACAAAGTTGACAAGGCTGTTCGTCAGGTTGGCGCTTGGACATCCGTGATGTTTGACGATGCGCTTATTCACCGCGTTATTTCAGACATGGGGGGATGGGTTGAACTCTGCAAGGTTGACGACAGGGAATACCCCTTTAAGCAAAAAGAGTTTTTAACACGCTACCAGGCTTACTTGCTACGGGACGAAGTGGGTGAATACCCAAGGCTATTACAGGGTATTGCAGACCATCAGAACCAGCAAAAAGGATTTGATATGCAAGCGCCTGTTGCCGTAGGCGACTGGTCAAAAGTGGCACAAGTTTATACGAGAGGCATCGCCGACTTTAGCGCAGTGCCATTAAAAAGAATAAGCCCGAAAGCCATTCAGGCGCTTCTCGGAAATCAATTAGAGGACAAAAATGAAAACGATTAAAGCAAAAACCATTGCCCTAGTGATAGCCATGTCCGCAAGCACTTCAGTCTATGCGTTTCCGGGCTATCAGTGGGAAAAAGCAGCACAAAGCGTTGGTATTGATCCTGTCATGCTCTACGCCGTAGCCTTGGCTGAGTCGGCCTCACATCGAGGTCTCAACATGACCAGTCCATGGCCATACGCAATTCGCAATGGTTCAAATGCAACCTACGCCAAATCTCAGACAGAAGCGGAGCAACTGTTAAACCAAGCACTGCAAGAGAGTGAAAAATACCAGCTCGATATTGGCCTAATGCAAATCAATTTGCATTGGCACGGACATCGGGTGAGCTCAGCGGCGGAACTGCTAGACCCCATCACCAACCTAACTGTCGGCTCCAATATTTTGGCCGAAGCAATCAAATCTTCACCAAACGATTTAGAGCTTGGCATAGGCCGCTATCACAGCTGGAACGAAGAGCGTGCACGCTGGTATGGGCAAAGAGTGCTTTCTATTTATCGCAATATTTTACATGAACTGGAGGTCCGTCAATGACAACCAATCAACAAGACTTCTATCAATTAAATTTGGCATACCTACACGCAGCACGGGAATTGGCGCGCATTGATCCGCAAGAGGCGGTCTTGCGCTTTGGACTTACACGCGATGTGGTTGATGCGCTGATTAATGCTGGAGTTGACGACCTGCAACGAGTGGCGACCTCATCATTCATGCTGTTTCAACCAAGGGGTAACCAAAGCCAACTGATTGAGATGGTGAAGAGCAAAGGCACAGGTATCCCAAGAATCGCTTATTTATTATCAACCCTAAACAACAAGGGGGATGCATGATTGATAACCTGTCCAAAAGTGAGCTGTTTACCCGAGCCTCGCTGCTTATTAAATACGGATTTCGAACAACCATAATCGCGCTCGATACTGGTTTGCCAATCCACATTATCAGAAGGCTTCACAAAGAAGTGACTGGCAAGTCACCTTGTCCTGGTCAATTGCCAGAATCTGATGCCATTGTTAAAAGCAGAAGAGCCTTAGTTGAAGGCTCCCTGCTGATGGCGCTTTATGTCAATATTGGTGGTGACAATGTCTACAAGCAATTAAATATTGATGCTTTGATGAAGGCTTACGATGCGTATTTGGTTGCAAGGGAAGAAGCAGATCTTCCAGCTGAAATCCCCTGGAAAAAACTGACCATCAATGAAGGTTGGGTTCTAGCTCGTGATTTAAGATCACAGCTTGCATCCTTACACCGGTGTCGGTGTGGCAGTCTGTATTTGACGGTATCACAACAGCGCATTCAGCTTAAATGCCCTGTGTGTGAGATTATGGCCGAGCAAACCACTAGAGCACTTTTTGAGAACTAACATGCTGATGCATGATTTGATTGTGCACCTCCCGTGCACTTTGAGAGTACTAAGAAGATGACAAACTTACTTAAATCTTTAACAGCACGCTGCTGGTTTATATCACTGGGGCTTTTTCTGGCGACTTTGGCTGCGGCTCATTTCTTTCCATCAGAAATATTAACGGCATCTGCCAAGTTAGCGGCTTTGCCATTTCTGTTCTGCACCGTCGTATTTTTCAGCTACTTGGGATTCAAAGCGACCTGTAATCCCATCGGACTTATAGCCATAATCACTATGCTTGTAGCAATCGCATATTGGCAAGCGAGTTGGGCAATTTTATGTGTCGGTTTGGCTTTCTTAGGCTTAAGCGGACTAATCCATTTATTTCAAAGACAACTGAAAGATACCGGTCGAGAACTAAGCCTGAGCGAAAAAAAATATTGGTACTGGGTAAACGAATTTGCAGACGGTCGCTCATCCATCCTCCCAAAAAGGCCAAAAAAATAGCCAGCCCATCACATGCTGGCTACCTTCTGTTTTTAGTTCCTTCCTGAAGCCTGGTTATAGGCCCTAATATCGATCAAGTTGTTCTGAGCATAATCACCCACAAGGGATGCATTTGAGATCACCGCTATCTGCTTATCCACAAATGCTTTATCTTCTTCGGACACACTGTCGGGGATGTAAGCGCCACTCTCATCCTTTTGACGATACTCATTTAGCATTTGCTCTCTTAGGCCAAGCATTTCAGGCGACCAACTCGATGAGTCTTCAGAGTTGAATACGCGCCCCGCCAAACCTTCATTGAAAGCTTGAGCGAACACTTGGCTTTGAATCGGGGTCAATCCCATTCTCTGCCCTTCGCTGTATGCTTCCTGTTTAAAATCATCGGCGTACTGCTCTAGGAACTCACCATATCGATTGTTAACTGCTGCACCGAATGCCCCCGCCAACATGGCTTCAGACTTAGTGCCCCAGTTTACTTCGGAAGCATACTGCGAACTCGATCCACTGTATGCATCATTAAACGCCGTCAATGGGTTTTCCAAAGAGGTTCCTGCATCAACGGCGGCTTTTAAGCCATCCCAGGTTGATTTGCTGGCCACCGTAGCGTTGTGCAAGAAACCTCGTGAGCCAGGATCTTCAAGCGCTTGTTCTTTGTAACTCTCATAGTCTTCGCCAAAGTGATTCAAGGTATGCAGTGCTGCATCAGTATGCTTGCCACTGAAATCACCAATAGCACTGGCGCTGTTGAAGAACATTTCAGCACCAGAAACTCCGCTATCATCAGCCATAATGCGTGATCGCCACTGAGATCCAGCTTCACTGTTTAGTCCAGATTGATAGGTACTTGTGTCAGTAGCTACGGCCTGCTGAGCTTGCTGCTGATGCGCATTCAACTGTCCATCTATACCAGACAGATTGGTTTGGTAAGCCGATTGAGCTGCGTTGAACTGAGTTTGAACTGTTGCTGCATCTTCGTAGCCGCCCAATACACCCGATTCAACTTGGCTTTGAGTACCACCAAAAGTAGGTGCAGTTGATGACAAGCCTTCATTTGAGCGCGGCTGAATTGATCGTAAATCGGCTCCGGTAGCCATGGCCATAACAGTCATTGCTGCTTGATAATCATTGTCTCGTTCAGCGGGCGTTGAGGAGTTGCTATAGGTTAAAGACTCCATCGCTGCGGCCACATACGCCTGATTATCATCAGGCAGCAAGCGCTGATACATTGGAAGGTTTTCACGTAATCGGTTACCGGCTTCAACATGCTGGTTCATATAGCGACCCAAATAATCCATGACTTCAGGATTATCCGCTGCTAATCGAGTTAACGTCGCACCATCCGTGTTCCTTTGTCCTGATAGACTGTAGCTGGCCTGATCAAGCTCACTAAAGCGGTTTGATGCCGTGATAACGTCTTGTGCTGAACTCTGAAGTGACTGATAGTCTTGGTTAGACAACGACATTTCAACGCCAGAACGTCTTGAATCTGAGAGGTCCTTAACCATTGCATCGCGATACTCAGCACGTCGTGAATCACTCGATGCCAAGCTTTGCATCTCCCCAGTGAGCGTATTTGCGGTCGTGGATCGAGAACTGCCTTCTGACGACTCAACTTGGCCACTAAAGTTTCCACCTAAATCCAAGCCTGCTCGTAACCGTGATATTTTTGGCACTCTTGAGGATTCAGGTTTATCGACTCCAGGCAAGTTACCTTGTGGGGAGTCATTCCCCCCTGTACCAAGTAATCTTCCCAAGAACCCTTTATCTGATACTTCTTTATCATCGGTATTTGTAATGGTTCCATCTCCACCGACCCTTAGGCCTCCCGATAACACGCCAGATACCAAGCCACGTACAGCGTCTTTTTTATCGTCTCCGAAACCATACCGTGTTTGCAGGTCATCAGTGACCTGATTAACAACGGCGCTAGATGAGGAATTAGAAGAGCCGATCTGACGTCCAACCGAAGAAAGGTTGTCGTAACTTAGCTTTTCACCAAAAGTTCGACTCATGGTATTCCCAACCTGACGACTAAAGGCTTGGGTTGCCTGAGTCATGGATTCTTTTGCAGAGCCGACCATTGAACCCACTGCGTTTCCGACAGAGAAACTGCTAAGTAGGTTTGACGCGCCGGTCATAGCAGAACCAGTGAGGGCTGAATTTTGGAACATTGACTGTGATTGCATCACCGGGGCATTTTTCGCGACATCTGGACTTGCCATCTTTTCATCAATGGCATCACCGTTTTGAAGACGTCCAGCCAAGTGGGTAGCGGTTATTGCTGAGCCATACACGAGCATGAGCGAAATCGCCGGAACACTCGACGCCAACATGCCGCCAGTAGCTATCCAGGTTTGCAGCACTGAATCCATCTGCATCATCCCAGCAAAAGATGGCACTTCTGTACCTGCAAAGGCATCAAGAGCCGACATTTTCCCAGCAACAGTTAAATGGATATATAGGTTAATGATGGCCATGACAGGCATCCAAAGTTGAATCCAAAGCAGGATTAACAAGTACTTCCCGGCCATTCGCATCCCGATTTGGCCAAGGGCAATCACAAAGGCCATCAATGGGGTGATGGCGTAAATGAAACCCTCAAAAAACGTCATCATCGGACGAACGATGCTTTGGAACAGGGTCTGCTCCGCCGCCCATTGCGTATTGCGCTGCTCAATTGCTTGGTTAACCATGACGGCTGCGGTGAAAGCTTGATCATCCATATACTTGCCCGTCACGCTTTGCTCATAAATAGGCAAAAGCACCGACGAGGTCATGTACTCTTGGGTGTTAACCGAGGCCAAACCAAGATTATTCAGTGCATTTCGGATCACGTCATCAGTATCCGTTGCTGACGAAGTCCCCAATGAGGCTGACAAAACCTGTTTAAGCCTTGGAATGAAGGTTGATTCTGTTATGAGTTTCAGTTGGCTATAGGCATCGGTGCAGTCCAGATCGCTACTGCTACCACTGAGCATGATGCGTGTGCCATATATGCGCGAATCAAACCTAATCGCAGTCATCGGGTTAGGATCACTCAGCACCTGATCGAGGTTCTTTTGGCCGATGTCGATGCCAATCAAGGTGCATTCTTTGATGTAGTTAAACCACGATTGCTCGATATCTGAGCCACCGACACGATTTGCATCACCCAACCCAGAGCGATCCATCACCTGTTTTCTCACTTTAATCAGTGCCTGTAAACTGGATGCAAAGCCGTATTCCGTCATGGCGGGAGTTGAGAACGCCGTTTCAAACAATCGTGTGATTTGAAAGCCAACAGTCGAAATCGTACTGCCTGCGGCTGCAACACCGATGGGCACATTATCAACCACTCGAACTTGTCCCGTGTACGCATCCTCAATGCTCACTCGGGTACTGGGCCCAAACATGGTTGCAAAGACTAGCCATGAGACTAAAACGTGTTGAAAGTTAATCCCACGACCACCTTGCATTAAGGCCTGAACAGAGACCATCAATACCCCAATGAGCAAGCCAATCCGAACCATTGAAGTAAAGTCGCCTGTACCAGTGATCATCGCGACAGCATTCAGGACCTGCTCTAAAAAAGCCGAATCCCCGATGGAATAGATTTCCCACATGACCTATTCCCCCAGCGCCGTAGATTTAACGGTGTAATAACGCTGTTTGCGAATGGTCTGAATCACCTGGTTAAAATGCGCCAGCAATTCTTGCTCTGAACCGTATCTTCGCTGCAACGCGGCGTATTCCTCATTGATTTGGCGACGTGCACGTTCAAGGTCTTCATTTAACAACTTCGCATAGGCATGATCTTCCACACCAGAAGTGCTTCTAGCTGCGTTGAGCATGTCTTCAACCAATGCCCGGGCCATCTCAACAGCAATAAATGGTGCTGCTCGTGAAGCAAACGACCTAGCGGCACCTTCATTTAATGCAGAGAGTGTTCGAATCATGCCGCCAATGCTCGCGGGAGCCGAGGTCATAAAAGCCTTTTCGGTGGTGCTAGCAGCCCCTGTATTTCGAGCAAATTTAAAAATAATGCCGTTACTAGAACCTGTACCAAGAAGTAAATTTTCTACCTGAGTTGATAACCCGGTAAGAGTCACGTTAGTGATTGTTGGGTTCAGACAACCGTCTTGTGTCACTGTGTCACATCGGTACATAGCGACGTTACCCCCATGAATTAGATGCTCAATAGTCACTTTATTACCATTCAGTCTGGTCAGTTTTGGGGCTTTACCTTGACCATCAGCCGCATTAGCCAAATCACCAACGATGATCGAACCCGTCACCGACATAACCGCTTCTAGAAAACGGTCATCCCCCGATGCAAACCAGCTTGATGCAGAGTGACGTTTCAGTGCTCGCCAAACCAAGTTGCCTTTAATCGTTTTGTTCACATCAGATGCCGCGACACTTGAAGCATTCTCGTAAGGGTTCTTACCATTGGATTCACTCCAACTGGTAAAAATGTCTCCAGCCCCTTTAAGTGAGCTCAACATGCTGGCTTCTGTTTGCCCCTTCTTACCAAAGGCGGCCAGGGTATCGTTCACGACTCCCTGAGCCATTTGACAGGAATTGCCAAAATACTCGTTCAACTGCTGGATTTTCTTTTGCAGAGTCTCCATGTGCTGGGAACATTTCTCACACATAGCACTTAGCGCCAATTGGAATGCGTACCCCTTGGCATTTGCCGCTACAGAGCGAAGCAATTGAACGAACTGATCAGCATTAACAAATGACAAACTTCCAGCGAACATATCAATGCCGCCACAACCTGCTTGGAATGATGGAGGCACCATAGAGACGAGGTTCTCGTTCATGATCCTGTTACGGACAACAACGCTTCCACCAGATATAACGCCACGCCGCTGACTCTCGAATACACCAGGCGCAGTGGTGTTGGTCATTGAACCAAACAACTGATTCATCTCCTGTTGCAAGCTTGCTTGGCTCATAGACGAAAAACCAATCGCACAGGCGATTAGCGATACTCGGAATACTTTTTTCATTGTTATAACCCTCCTTGTGCACGCAGATAGCGAACAAGGAACTCAGGGTCCTGTAATATCTTTTCGTTAAGCTCTTGCGCTGACATCGCAAGTGACACGCCGGGTTGAACAGGTCTGGTGGCATAGTAAGTTTGATCGTCAATCCAACCGGCTTGATGGGCTGCAAGAATGATTCGATTATTGAGCTCATCAAGGCTCATTGCGCCTTGGCCAATCGGAGTGATGACATTAGGCGGATCAACTAAGAACACGGCAGGGACAGTCGTAACGGACAAGGATTGAGCTTGTCCTGAATCGACTTTGTAATTAGGAAACTCTCCACCAGGTAAAGGCAAGCCATCGACTGCAATAGCAAACACCTCGAAACCATAGTTCAAAGCCATTGATTCGATGATAGGCGCTTGAGCATGGCAGTAAGGGCAATCAGAGCGATAGAAGAAGAATAAGCCAGCCCGTTTTGCTACTTCACCTAAAGCAATATCTCGTTGAGCGCCAGCTTCTCGATCCATCCGATTGGCAGCATAGGTAGCCAAGGGTCTGCGACTGATTTCATCCAAAACTGGATCGCCCATGACCACCTGCTGACTAACATCAGCAAATAGTGAGCCCTTATCCATCATGACGCGCTGTAGATACAGATAGGCTCGGACGTTCTCATTCGTCGGCTCATCAATTGCCTTGTCCATGAACGACTGCATATGCTCTCGAAACCAGGCAGCACTGAAGGGCTTTAGCTCGCTCTGACTCGACTCTGCCGCACCAGATTCCGGCTTAATAAGCTCTTCAGCCTCCGCTGGCTCAGGAATGACCTGATACCAAAACCAGCCTTCCTGACCACGCTGATAGAATGGCCCATCACAGGCATGAGCGGGCAAGATGAAAAGAAAGAAAATAATGATTGGGATAGTCACCCATAGGATGAACCAAGGTAACAAAGGGGTTCTCATTGTCAGCTCCAGAATTTTTCATAGAGCTGACATGCTAAAGATAACCTTAAGTGCGATTGGCCAGATAGATGAAGGAATTGTGAGTGTTTCTGACTAGCTGTTATGAACAGTAAAGAAAGCTAATGAGCCATAGATAAAATTGATTTTGATGATTTTCCCCTTTGAGCGAATTATAGTGCTTAATATAAGGTGTTGCGCTATTTTGCACGCGAGCTCTCCTATAATGCCGAAACAGAATACAGTTAGTCGCAGACCCCAGCGTTGGCTAGTGAAGCCCTTACCATTATGATTATCTTCCCCTTAGTCAAGGTGATAAAGTATCTTTCAGCCTATCCGGTTTACCAGCTTTTCTGGGCAAAAAAAAGCCAGTGACATTGCACTGGCTTGAATATATTTCTTAATCTTACGCTTTACTATGTGATACATCAATCAGTTCAACTGTTCCATCTTCACGTATTTCAGCTATTTGTCCTCTAGGTTCATCCATAAAAAACAAAGTAACAAAACCGATTAAAGCTGTGCCTGCAATCACATAAAAGAATGTTGCGTAATCAACAAATGACAGCACGGTTAAAAATGTTACAGCACCAACATTGCCATAAGCCCCCGTCATACCCGCTATTTGTCCTGTTAAACGGCGTTTTATTAGAGGAACAACAGCAAACACAGCCCCTTCTCCTGATTGAACAAAGAAAGAACATCCCATCGCAGTAGCAACGGCAAGCCATAATGGCCACTGTGCGTTAACCATGCCCATGAAAAAATAACCCACTGATAAACCGGCAGTTAAAATAAGCAATGTTGTTTTACGACCAAACTTATCTGAAATCCAACCACCTGCAGGACGAGAGACTAAATTCATAAAAGCATACGCTCCAGCAACCATCCCAGCCATGACAGGATCCAGTGAGAATGTTTCTGCAAAAAATAACGGTAACATTGAAACAACAGCTAACTCAGAGCCAAAGTTTGTAAAATAGAGGATATCAAGTACAGCAACCTGCTTGAAGCTGTAGCGATGTAATTCTGGAACTTCTTTTTCAAAAACCCCTTTATTAACTGACCAGGCTTTTTGAACTTCAAATAAATACAGCAGTACTAATGCTATATAGATAAGTTGGACCACAACTTCATCTAACATATTGACACCTAATGGTGACAGTTTCCAAGCAAGTAATGCTAGCGCAGCATACATTGGAATTTTCATGACCAAAAGTAAGAAAAAATCGCCTTTGGAAGTGACTTCCATTGCTCCTAAGTTTTTAGGACGAAAATAAGTCGAACCTTTTGGAGTATTGGTTACATTGGCGTAATAAATAAAACCAAAAACTAAGCTAATCACACCCGTAACACCTACAGCGTATCGCCAACCGTCATCACCACCAAATAGCAACGCTATCGTTGGTAGTGTAAATGCGGCCGCAGCTGAACCGAAGTTACCCCAACCACCATAAATGCCTTCTGCTGTGCCCAGTTCATTATGAGGAAACCATTCCGATACCATGCGAATACCAATTACAAAGCCAGCACCGATGAAACCTAGCAAAAAACGAGCAATAGCCGCTTGTATGAAGCTATCAGCGAACGCAAACATAAAACAGGGTATCGAACAGACAACTAATAGACTCGAATATACTAATCTCGGGCCATATTTATCGGTTAACATACCAATGATCACCCGAGCAGGAATCGTCAATGCCACGTTAAGGATCAAAAGTGTTTTTATTTGCTCAGTGGTTAAGCCAAGGGTTGTTTTGACTGCTTGTAATAGTGGCGCAAAATTAAACCAGACCGCAAATGTTATAAAAAATGCGAGCCAACTCAAATGCAACACTTTCATTTTCCCATGCATGGAAAAAATATTGAATTTTTCACTTGCCATGTTTTTCTCCAAAGTAGTATTTCACAAGCAATTGTGGCGCGAACATCATAAAAATAATTGATGTAAATCAAGCTAATTGTGACAGCAAACTGAATGCAATTTTTCATCTACCCACTTTGCTCTAAACCTGAACGAGTAATATTGAGACCACTCAAGCCTCCATACCTACAAAAGAGTACCCTTTGCTTATTTTTAATGTCAGGTGAACTCAAGAGTGATAGAAAATGTAATTTCTGATTTGAAAGATATGAACCTAGCTATCACCTTCCCTTCTATGATGGGATGATTAATAGTGACGCTCCATTGTAAAGAGATAACAATCAGATGAAGTAGATAAGTATTATCAACCGAAACAAAAAAAAGCCTCATTGAGGCTTTTTGGAACATAGAGTGATGTAAATGAAGCAAATTAGAATTTATGGGTCACCATAAACCATACTTTATCAGTATCAGTCGCTAATTCTTTGGCATCATATTGGGCGTATTTCAGTAAAACGTTACACTTATCAGTCACGTTGTAAGCTGCTGTAAAATCTATTTCACTACCATAATCAAGATGATTCTTAACGCTATCAAATTGATGGTAGGTGACAGCCAACTTGATACCGGAAACCATCCCATTGAAACCTACATACCAATCTGCCACGCCATTAGCAGGCGTTTTTAAGAATTTATCAGCAAAACCTTGGAACTTGTGACCTGTTGCCAAAGGCGTACTAAAACCAACATCATTATCTGAACCGAGGGACTCATAACCTACAGTCCATCCAAGCATTTCCCACTTCCCCTTTAGCTCAGCAAGGTAATAATCGGCATTAAAATCGTTGGGATTGTCACCATGTTCCTGCTGATTTGCATAACTCAATGTGAAAGCCAGATCATTGACCAATTTACCAGATAATCTAATCCCTAGTGTTTGAGTAGATAGAGCTGCAGCATGATCAAAATCTAGCAAGTAGGCAAAACCGCTCAGGGCTAGAGATGGGTGCACTTTATATGACGTATTTGCTAGATGCAATTTGCCGTGCAAATCACTTGCTGCGCTTTTTTCGCTAAAAATGCGATTAACATTATATACATAGCTGTAGTCTACTTTGAATGCGTCGTTTACTTGGTATGCAGCCCGATAACCATCGAAGGTTTGTTCATTTTGACGCCAAGCAACACCACCGATAAAACGTTGGTCATCAAGATTAATACGTTGTTTTCCAAGGGTGAATGTGAATGCATCACGATTAAACTGTAAATTGGCCTGATTAACTTCAGTCCCTGTAGGATCAGCCACAACTGGCCGCTGTGTATTGCCATTGACGGTACTATTATAAAGCTCATTTCCCACACTAGTCACATCATCGACTTCAAAGACAGCTTTAATGCCCCCTACAGGCGCTGTTGTATAAGTTAAACGGCTTAATAGCGTAGAGGCATGTGCAGCTTTATCAATACCATTTTGGTCAACTTGCTCATACCGATATCGCAATAAACCGTTTAATGTACCATTAGATAAAGCCGTATCAATATCTTCATGAAGTGTTGCATGTGCTTGGTTATTTAACCCAGTTAAAACAAAAATGGCGATTGTCGAAAGTTGTGTCTTCATCATTTATCCCTAGCTACTTATTGATCTTGCTCGTAGCGTAAAGGTCATACCTTTTGTTTTATTTGATTTAAATCAATATCTACACCTTGCTACCTATTCTTAGTGCTGGGCTTACTTTGTAGGTATAACATCTGTGCCACATTTGTTGTAACCTTACTGAAACGACATAATTAAGTTGAAATGAGATGGAATTAGATCATAAAAACACGATGCGATATTGCCGCCATATCTTACTTCCTTTGGTTCAGGAAGAAGGTCAAGAACGCTTTTTAGAAAGTCATGTTGTTGTTATTGGTGCCGGCGGACTCGGTTGCGCAGTTTTACCCTATTTAGCTGCCGCAGGAATTGGTACTCTGACTCTTTTTGATCATGATGAAGTCGATATAACCAATTTGCAGCGACAAATTCTCCACACTGAGCAAAGTGTTGGTGTGAATAAAGCCCATTCCGCTCATAAGATGCTCAATCAAATCAACAGCACTATCCAATTAAATATTATCGATAAAGCATTTTCAGCAGAATACACTCACATCATTGAACTTGCAGATGTGATTGTTGATTGCAGCGATAATTTAGAGACCCGCTTATTGCTTAACGAATTATGTTGGCGTTACCAAACTCCGTTGATTTCAGGTTCCGCCATTAGAATGGAAGGTCAAGTCATCCATTTTCCAATGCGAGCGCAAGATCCTTGTTATGCATGCGTCACAACCTTGTTTGGTGAACAATCATTAACTTGTATGGAAGCGGGTGTGCTATCACCCGTAGTCGGAACAATTGGTACCATACAAGCTACAGAGGCTTTAAAAAGCCTTCTCTGTTTGCCCCCTGAAAAAGTGTCAATGACACTTTATGATGCTAGGTATTTACAATTCAACACTTTTGATATCAACAAAAGATCCGATTGTCCTATCTGCTCAATAAGAGCAACAGACTAGGAGGTGGTGATTTTTGGTGATTGTTTTTGCAGTGAACTGCAGAGTCTTTATGCCTTGCAGTTTTTTACGGTATCGATTGCTCTTCGAAAAAGTGATAATGCCTAACAATACACAACAAACGCTATCCAAAGATCCAGAGAAAAGTGTATTTCTGATTGCTGTGCTGTATTTGCTTAAAGTGACTAGGCTATATTACTCGGTAGAGAAACACTCTTGTATCTAAGACAATATTTAATAATAGAAAATCAAGCATCTTCATATTCGGCACATGGAAATAAGGCAATTATGTTTGTCTGACTTTGCTTAGGTTGTGGTCTATCATAACCGGTTAAAATAGGTGCAAGTTTCCGACATATTATCGAGGTCACTTGTAATTCTCGCTGTAAGTTACTTTTATGAAATGGCTGCGAAGACTCTTTTATGACATCAGTGATGTCAAAATGAATAAATTTATCTATTCCATTCCTTGTTAAGCACGTTTTGACACACTGCATGGCGCAGCCATCAAATGCGATTAAATGCCGAGATCGCTTAACCCTAGACATATGCATCGGAGATTGAGCCGCAATGGCCGCAATCGAGATTTGTACAACTTTACCTTGTTGCTTTAAAATACTGGCAATATCGTCTGCCAACTCACCGCCATAACAACAGCCTGAGCAACTTACAACAAGAGGTAAATAAGGATTGATTTTCATAGCTCGCCTCTTTTTAGCCTTACCGAGAATACACACCAAAACTTAAGCTGATACGAGAAACACAACAAAAATATAGATTTTATTGCACAATCTCTGATTCAGAATTGAAGTTATTTTTTTATATCTAGTCTAGTTTGCATCGTCAGCGGTGATTTGATCTACATCAACTGCCAGAATAAGGATAAATACGCAAAAGAGGTAGCAGGTAACTCCTTAGAGTTACCTAACATATCCGTAGATGAGTGCTTTTTTACTTAGCCCGGTCGGCCATCCGCTCTAGACTGAGTTAACACAGGGAAGTAAATGAGGGTAAATAAGCCATAAGCGACACACCAAGCAATCATTGAAATTACAATAAAAGAAAAGCTTAATTCAGGATAAAAGATAATAGCAAAGACTCTAATTAACGCAGCAACCAATATGGCAGCGAATGCAGCGATAATCATGCTTTTGACCATTAACTGTCGACCCGTATGACCTAGACTTACCCGCGCCATCATACTCAGGATCATATTACCCATAGCACCGACTGTTAAGGTATGAAATGCTGTAGATAGTGTGATCTGATCAGATAGATAAGAAATACCAATCAAGCCAATCCCTATCGGAATAAACCAGTAAGCAACATGTAAACTCCACAACAACGGAACACTCAGCGTTTGTTGTATCTTCCAGCGTCCAACCCGAATTGCTTGCAACAGCGAACACGCGAGCAATAAACTGGCTATTAGCCAATTGGGCATGTAATAAATCAACCCTGACACATAAACTGCAAAAATACACCATGTTGAACCAAGAGTTGCGTTTTCAAGCCAAGGTAATGGTTCAACTTTACGGGTTTTGGTGCCATTAGCTGTAAAAAATGGAATGACTCGCCCACCTAAAACACTCATTAAAAGTGTGATTAACCATATCGCAGACAGAAAACCATGTTGATAAAGCGAAGGCATCGCTAAGACAATCCCTAAATGCATAATCAAATTCATGGCACTGAGCAAAACTAAAATAGGCACAAAAAATAAATTACGCATTTGTCCAGTGGCTATGATAGGTTTGGCCAGCCAGTAACCTGATAAAGGTAAAAAGAGTAAATCGATTGCGATTACTAACCAACTCGGGCTAACCGAAAAAAGCATCGCAGCCCGTGCTGCCAGCCACAAAGATGTCAATATAACGAGTTTCTTCCCCCTAATACTGGGTAACCCGGTCCAATTTTGTACTGCGGTTAATAGAAAACCCACAATAATGGCACTGACAAAGCCAAATAACATTTCATGGCTGTGCCAAAACAAAATATTTCCGTACGGCGCAAATTCAATTGAGCCACTTAATGCTGCTCCCCAAAGCAAAATTGCAATGCAGCTAAACAGCCCACCCAATAAAAATAACGGCCTAAAAGCCAAACGGAAAATAGGCGCTAAACGCTCTTCCTTTTCGGCGTCTAATATTTGCATCATAAATCATCGTCCTCTAAAAAATTATAACTGGCCGCTTCTTGTAACTTACGGTGATAACGCTCTGCTCTGATAGCGAAGTACATAGCCATCATACAAATCGCGAGTACACCGTAAAGCAGCATAAAACTGGCGCTGTAAAATCCCAAAAAATCAACCGCCATACCAAATAGTATGGGTAATGTAAAACCACCTAATGCGCCGATAGCAGACACAATTCCGCCCGCTCGCCCCATATTATCTGGGTAGTATTCGTGAATCATTTTGAACACACTTGCTCTGCCAAAACCTTGCGCTAGGCCAATAACACAGATTAAAACTGAAAAAACCCACACATTAATTGCTATATCTAGATGTACGTCATGTTTCACACCATGAATGGTCATACTCGTTGGCGGGTAACTTAAAAAGAACAAACACACCAGACACACCCAAAATACACTCCAATTAACGCTTCTTCCGCCATACTTATCAGCAAACCACCCGCCTAATGCTCTAACAACAGATGAAGTCGTTACAAAAAAAAGTGTAAAAGCCATCGCTTGAGGTAAGGGCAATTGATAGGCTTGGGTATAGTAATAAGGTAGCCACAACAAAAGGGCGAGAAATGAACCAAAAACAAAATAATAATACAGGCCAAGACGCCAGATCTGGCTCTCTTTAAATAATCCATACCAACAGAGCGATTGAACCGCTTTATCTGTCACATGAGACGGTCTATTTGGCGCAAAAAACAAAAAAAGCAACGCAACAAAAAGCAAGCCAAGCAAGTAGATAGGTCCAACAGAATGCCATCCAAAATTCTCTTGCAATATAGGTACAATCACTAACGTAATCGCCGCTCCTGCATTACCTACGCCAAACACCCCCATGGCTGTCCCCTGCCGATTGCGCGGGAAAAAATCATTGACGTATCGATTGCCAAACACAAATGCACTACCACTTAAGCCAAGCCAAAAACCCAGAAGTAATAACTGGCTGTAATTTTCAATAAAAAACAATAGACCTAACGGTGGCAGGCATATCAGCATTTGACAGACAAATAATATTTTGGGATTACCTTTGTCTGCCACTATCCCTGCTGGGATTCGAGATAAAGCACCACTTAACATAGGCGCGGATAATAAGCCTGCGACCTCTAACACATTCAAATGCCATAAAGCAGTAATCGGTATCACTAACGCTGCATAAAGGGTCCATACGGAAAAATTAGCAGCAAAAGAAAAAGTAGCGAGGATCAAAGCACGTTGAGCAATTTTCTCTGACATACAATCGAACCCAATAACGTAAAAGTAGAAGTCATAACGAAAGTAAATATCATACCTAAGTTGCTGATAGAATGTGGAAATCTACCTCCAATAACCCGCTCTAAATATAAAGCGCTTATTACAGGACATATATTTTATTTTTTATATAAATATCAATTAATTATGATTTTTTTAACTACCCACAAAGTGGTAGAGAGAAAACAAAAAGACGCTAACTATTTCATTTTTCATACAATCAGCATCATTTTATGTTGAATAATACACTCAAGATCTTGCACTATTTTATGATTCATCAGTCTTTGGAGTTTCAGGTACATGCACAATACAACGGTTGATGCTGGCGCAAAAGCCACGCAAGGGATCAAAGAGATTAATGAAGATTACGCTGGTTTTTTAATTCCAAACGACCCCTACCTCGCTAAAGTGAAAGGAATGGCATTTTGCATTGCTGATGGCGTCAGTTCAGCAGAAGCCGGTAAAGAAGCCAGCGAGACTGCCGTTGAACGGTTTTTATCAGAATATGTCAAAACGCCGGATACTTGGTCTGTTAGCCGTTGTGGCGAGCAAGTCCTATCGGCAATCAACCTGCGATTATATCGTAAAAGTCATGAGTTCAAACAAGACAACAAAGGATATTTGACCACCCTTAGTTGCCTTATTTTAAAAGGCGTTCATGGCCACCTTTTTCATGTTGGCGACAGTCGTGTTTTTCGATTAAGAGAGGGGGAATTTGAACAACTGACCTCTGATCATGTCACCTATTTAGGGCAAGGAAAGTCATTTTTGTCTCGTGCATTGGGCATGGACAATAATCTACACATTGATTATTGCAATTTTGAACTCAAAGAAGGCGATCGCTATCTGTTGTGTACTGACGGGCTGCATGATTTTATTCCGACAGCCCAGTTGTTGCAAACCCTTTACTTAAATGAACCAGCTAGCGAAATAACAGCTAAGCTATGCGCACAAGCCGCAGAAAATGGCAGTGATGATAACATTAGCTGTGTTGTTTTAAAGATACAATCGTTAGCACATCAAGATGAAAATGAATTCACGGATGAATTATTTCGTCTACCATTTCCACCTGCTTTAACGGTTGGTATGAAGCTCGATGGCTATCGTGTCATAGAGGAGCTATTTTCCTCTCCTCGTAGCCAATTATATCTGGTCGAAGATGAACATAGTGGTCAGCGTTTTGTAATGAAAACCCCCTCAAAGAATTTTGAAGATGATACACATTACATCGATCGGTTTTTAAAAGAGCAATGGATAGGCAGTCGAATTAACTCACCACATGTGGTGAAAATTATTCAACATAGCCGCCCTCGCACTGCTCTTTATTACTTAATGGAGCATCTAGCAGGCAACAGTCTCGATCATTGGTTGCAACAACACGCACCAGTCAAACCTAAGCACGCTATTTCAATGGTTAAAGCCATTGCCGAAGGGTTAAAAGCATTTCACAATAATGATGCTATTCATCAAGATCTTAAACCAGGCAACATCATGGTATTAGCTGATGGCACCATCAAAATAGTCGATTTTGGATCCGTTTTTGTCGCCGGAGTTGCAGAGCTGTATCGACCAATAGAACATTTTGGGGCATTAGGCACTGCCACGTATTCAGATCCTAATTACTTAATGGGTAAAAATGCAGCAATTCAAGGCGATATTTATAGCTTAGCGACTATCTGTTATGAAATTTTTACTGGTCAGCTTCCATATGGTGACAAAATAGAAGAATGCACCAGTATGTTTGATTACGATAAATTACGCTATAAAAGTGCATCAAAACACAACCCTATCATTCCAGTTTGGTTTGATAAAGCATTACAAAAAGGGGTCAGTTTTGATTTAACAAGCCGCTATGAAACCATTGATTCTATGCTCGCTGATCTCACCAAGCCGAATCCCATTTTTTTAAAACCTGATCCTGAGCCCCAAGAAGCCAGTAGTTTAGTCTTTTGGAAAATTGTCAGTGGTTTTTGGTTTATCACATTAATATTGATGTTATACTTGTTCAGTCAATCAACACGTTAATTCTGTTAATTAATCCACCACCTGCATGCCTGCGATCTGATGCCAAAAACCATTAACATGATCTGCAGGCCGACGGTTTTTTTGTTGTAAAGAAAAGCACTCTATCCATGCCAAATCTTCAAATTGATGCGCACTTATACGTGCAATATCACTCACTTTTGCCAAATCGGTCACATCTTCACACAAGTTATAGACCTTTCCAGACATGGTTTGAATACCATTAAGAGTAAATAATTCTTGATTGTCTTGACTCAGTGTTGTCAGGCCTTGCGGATGATCTTGGCAAATTAAATTACATTGATCTTTGGCTAAGTCATAATAACGAGCAGTAAAACATCGCGCACTGTACGCTAAGGGTAAGTAGCCATAACTAAAGACTTCAAATTCCATCGGTAAGTCACATAAAGAGTCAAACTCTGCTTTTAAGGCTACTAACCAATCTCTTGATAACTCTACGGGCATCACCCATCTTTTGGCACCCATTTTAGCCAGCTTCATTAACGTATAGCCATTATATACATTAATCGCAGGCCCAATCACAAATGGCAACTTTAACTCACTAAGAACTTGAACAGCGGCCAGATCATTGGCTTCAAATAAGGCCACATCAGCCTGACATAAACGCTTCAATTCTTTGAGCTGCATTGGTGATTCCAAAAGTGCCAAGGTTGAAAGTACGACTTCTTTGCCACTTTGTGCAAGCAACTGTGCCCAGTGAAGATAATCATCCAAGCGTGATAGTCGACGCTTGCCACAAACACTTTCTCCCAAGTACACAATGTCGACATCTGATTGTGCAACGTTTTTATAAAATGAATCTAATCGCTCTTTGTCCCAAAGAAAGAGCATTGGCCCTAGTGATGTACGAAATGATGACATGTTGAATCCTATTTCTATTTCCATTTGCGATGATACGCGCCTAAAGTGGTCTGCTGACCTTCGGACAATGAGGACAGGGTCTCATTCCAAGCTGAATTCACTTGAAAATTCGTGACGTTACGTTTCGCACTATCGATTGCTTGTCGCCACACTTTTGTCACTTGCTCTACATAAGCAGGGCTACGTTGTCGTCCTTCGATTTTTACTGAGGCAATATTCAAGTTGAGCAATTGCGGTAACAGTGCCAAGGTGTTTAAGCTGGTAGGCTCTTCAAGCGCGTGATAAGTATGATCATTTACCTTAAATCGCCCTTTACATAATGTTGGGTACCCTGCTTGTTCGGTCGGTGCAAAACGGTCAATTAAGACACCGTTTAACCGTGATGTCAGCATGTCGTTGTCTTGTTCCCAACGAACAAACTTAGCTGGCGAGCACACTCCGGCCGTATTTGGTGATTCCCCTGTCATGTAAGAGGACAAGTAACAGCGACCCTCAGCCATAATACAGAGGCTACCAAACGCAAACAGCTCTAGCTCAATTGAAGTATGCTGTGATAATTGTTTCACTTGCTGAATACTCAGCACTCTTGGCAAAACAACCCGTTGAATGCCAAATTGTTGCTGATAAAATTCAATGGCACTGGCATTGGTCACTGAGGCCTGAACGCTCAAGTGGATTGCTTGTTTGGGGTGATGGGTAGCCAGATACTCCAAAGCTGCAATATCTGCAACAATCAAGACATCGACCCCACTGTTTACAGCCTGATCGATAGCACGCTGCCATCGCGGAAATTGGCTTGGGTGGGCAAAGGTATTGATCGCGACATGTAATTTTCGCTGATGTTGATGACAATATTTGGCGGCCTCAATAAGTTGCGCTTCATTCAGATTGAGCCCTTTAAAATGTCGAGCATTAGTATCGTTATTTAAACCCACATAAACAGCATCGGCACCATGCTCAATGGCTTTACGCAAAGAGGGTAAATTCCCTGCAGGGCAAAGTAGCTCCATACCCACTCCTGATTATTTAAACTTGTAAAAAAATTTTCAATAATACTAAGAGAATTTGATAACTCAGGTAATCTACAATAATGAATAGTTTGAACGATATTATTAAGCACAAAACACGTGTTCTATTTACCCCTAAATGGTTACAAACACTTACTTATGGGACTCCAAGCTCACTGATTAAACGCCTCATCGAACATCATTTAAACCATACATTTAAGTCGCAAATTAATGATGGCGAACTAGAATTTTTGATCGACAAATGTATTTGTATTGAAATCAAAAATATTCCGCTTAATCTATTTATTTCATTAGATAACTCATCGAAGAAAGTTCAAGTTTTAGTATTAAAGTCCAATTATATTACACAAAATATGACTCGCTTTGATGGCAAACTGAGTGGTTCAAGCGACAGTTTTCTACAGCTCATTTCTGGTCAATCGGATCCTGACACCCTATTTTTTAGGCGTCAACTCACCATTGAAGGGGACACCGAACTGTGTTTGATATTTAAAAATTGGCTCGATACTCAAGATCCACATAGCTCCTTACCGACGACAATCTATTCGAGCTTACAAGACTATGTCGCATCAGCAATAGACAATAGATGACCAAGAAAATAAATTATAAAGCACGCTTATTTGTTTGTGGCTGGGGATCTTAGGATTTGCTTGGTAGTTGCGGTAACACACGGTTTATTTCTAGGAAAAAAAATAATGGCAGCTAGGCTGCCATTTGACTCTTGAATTTAGATAGTGAATTTATTTAGATAAATAACTTAACTGCCCACCATTTCAACAAGGTTATCTTCACGATCTAATACTACATACATAGAGGTATTTTTACCTGTTTGTACATCAGTGACAATTGATTTCATACTTTGGTCAATAATACTGCTATCTACATTAGCACTAATACTGGTAATAAAAATCAAATCCCAATCTGGATTTATCACATCCGCTTCTTTAGATAAGCTGGCAAAATCGCTTAACTCTTCAGGTAATTTATCCACGCACATTACCGGTTGAATATACCCTTTATTGACCTCTTTTGAGGCGGTTTCAATGCTAGATTTTGTAAATAACATCAACAGTTTTACTGGCTCTGCTTGATAACGTGCCATGGCTAATAATTCTTGAAACTTGCTCATATTGACTTCTCTTTTATAATGGGAAAAAGAGCCATAACCTGTAGTTTATGACTCTTGATAAGTGGACTGTACTATTATGGGTTGTAGAACTCGCCATCCTTTCTTAGATAAAACCACCAGTTGACGAACACACATACAACATAAAATGCTGCAAAACCGATTAACGCAACTTCTGGTGTTGTTGCTTTGATTTGCTGACCAAAAACCATTGGAATATAAAATGCGCCGTAAGCCGCAATCGCTGATGTCCACCCAAGTACAGGACCTGCTTGCTCTTTAGGGAAAACCATCGCAATTGTGCGGAAAGTCGAACCATTACCAATCCCAGTTGCAGCAAATAGAATTAAGAACAACACAAAAAATGGTATGAAGAATGCCTCTGGTGTCGCTGATTGATAAGCTTCACGCATGTAATAGGCTGCGCCTAAAGATGAGACAACCATAATAATCGAGCATACTTGCGTGACGAATGCGCCACCAAATTTATCAGCAATCCAACCACCAACAGGGCGAATAAGTGCACCAATAAACGGCGCCATCCATGCGTACATTAGCGCACTTGGTCCATTAGGGTTAGGTGTATTATGTGTCATAACACCATCGACAACGACATGTTGAAAGCCAAAAATAACTTTAATTGCTAAAGGAAAAGCAGCTGCAAAACCAATAAATGAGCCAAATGTCATGGTATAAATCACACTCATGACCCATGTATGCTTATTATTAAAAATTTGATACTGCTTAGTTAGGCTATCACCTATCGCGCCGGGTAACATTTTTAATAAAAATACCGTACTGGCTACGACAAGAACGAGTACGAGCTCTTTTGGCACACCAAATCCCGAACCGTTTGCTTTTTCAGGGAGCATTAACCACAACCCAGCTGCAGCAGTCGCTAAACCAATCGTTAACATCACTGAAATCATTGCAAAGGCACTAATTGGGCTGCCTAAATTTGGCGAGACTTCAGGTGTTCGAATATTGTTCATCCCAAACCAAGTCGCAAAAAATAATGGGACAAGTAATAATAACCACAAGAAGCCGCCGTTTTGAATCCACGTCTCTGATCCTGCAGGTATTTTTCCTATCAAGCTACCTGATGTACTAACCAATGTCACCGGATCCCCACCCAATGCACCAAAGACACTATAAGTCATAAATAGTGGGATCAGAATCTGCATGCTTGTTACACCAAAGTTCCCTAAACCAGCATTTAGACCCAGCGCTAAACCTTGTTGCTTCTTAGGATAAAAGAAACTGATATTAGACATCGAAGAAGCAAAATTACCTCCACCAAAACCAGAAAGCAGCGCAAGAAGTTGATATTGCCATAGTGGTGTAGTGGGATCTTGTAATGCTAAACCAGTAAAGAATGCCGGGATCAGCAATAATGACGTAGTAAAGAAAATTGTATTTCGTCCACCACAAAAACGAATAAAGAAACTACTCGGGATCCTTAACGTTGCACCAGACAAACCAGCAATTGCAGTTAGGGTAAATAACTCATCGGAGGAAAATTTAAATCCCGCATTCATCATTTGTACAGTCAAAATTCCCCAATAAAGCCAAACCGCAAATCCACAGAGTAAACTTGGGATCGAAATCCACAAATTCCGCTGTGCGATTTTTTTGCCTTGGGATTCCCAAAAAGCTTCGTTTTCGGGTTCCCACTTTTGAAGATCAGCCATCTGCCACTCCTTTTAGTTCTAATTAACATCACTATGTGCTTAAAAAACAACAACAACAATTCACATTGATGGGTAAAACCAAATGAAAAAAAAGCAAAACACCTACCACCAACTAGGTAAGCGTAATTATAACTAATTGAAATAATTGAAAAATAAACATTGGAAATCAAGTCTTTTGGAGTAACAGCCAGTGTTTATAGTGAATGCAACTTTTTTAAACGTTATGATAACATTCATAAAATGACTGACGTGTTTAAAAAAGAGCCCATAATGAATGATCTAACGACTTCAATATTATTAATTGATGATCACCCATTACTTCGTAAAGGTTTACAACAGTTAATTGAGTTTGAAGATGAACTGACCGTGATTGGTGAAGCCGCCAGTGGTAAAGAAGGGTTAGCACTGGCGATTGAAACAGATCCAGATTTAATTATTCTCGATCTCAATATGCAAGGTATGGATGGCCTTGAGACACTTAAAACAATGCGAGCGAATGACGTGACCTCTCGTATCATTATGCTCACCGTATCGGATAATGATGAAGATGTCCTGACTGCTATCAGTTATGGTGCTGATGGTTATCTACTCAAGGACATGGATCCTGAAGAAATTTTAGAAAAAATAAAACAAGCAGCTTTAGGAAAAATGGTACTGAGTGAAAAACTAACCAGTGTGTTAGCACAAGCCATCCGTAAACCCGATGTATCGCAAAAAGCCAATATCCTTAATTCGTTAACAAGTCGAGAGTTTGAAATTCTTAAACTGATCGCCAAAGGCTTATCTAACAAACTTATCGCAAGAGAACTCGATATTTCTGATGGTACCGTCAAAGTCCACGTTAAACATTTACTTAAAAAACTCAATTTACGTTCACGTGTTGAAGCCGCGGTTTGGATGATCAACAAACAAAAAGAGGCCTAATTATGGTTGCTGCATCTTTTTTACCTTTTGATGAAGCTGTAAGTGCATTAAAAAATGACAATGTGCCTTTTGTAACAAGTGAGACAATCCCCTTGCACCAAGCAGCACAGCGGATTGTAGCTGCTGATATTATCGCCCCGTTTGATGTACCAAGTTATGACAATTCAAGTATGGACGGCTATGCAATTCGATTTGAGGATGTGACTCACTGCCAACATTTTGAATTAATTGGTAATGCCTTTGCTGGTCACCCTTTTAATGGCCAGTGGCAAAGAGGAAGTTGCATAAGAATTATGACAGGTGCCCCCGTACCTGATGGCTTTGATACGGTCATTATGCAAGAACAGGCCAGCGAAGAAAAAACAGAACAGAGATCAACCATCAGCTTTACCAGTGAGATCAAGCCGTTTCAAAACGTCAGAAAACAAGGTGAAGATATTCAATCAGGTACAGCCCTCTTCACGCAAGGTGCAAGACTAAAAGCGACCGATATTGGTTTACTTGCATCTATTGGAATTGGTCGTGTTCGTGTATTCGAACCATTAAAAGTCGCTATTTTATCGACTGGCGATGAATTATGTGATCCCGGTAATATTAAAGGGCCTCATCAAATCTATGATACTAACCGCTTTACAATACGCGCAATGCTCGAAAACCTAGCATTTGAGGTAATTGATTTTGGTATCGTGCCTGATTGCCCCGACCTATTAACGCAAACATTCAGTAATGCATTAGCCAATGCCGATGTCATCATTTCCTCTGGTGGCGTGTCAGTTGGAGAAGCGGATCATACTAAAACTATACTCAATGAACTTGGCAACATGCAATTTTGGAAAGTCGCTATCAAACCAGGTAAACCCTTTGCCTATGGTCATTTTCATAGCTGTACTTCAGACGGCCACCCAAAACGCTTTTTCGGCTTACCCGGCAACCCCGTTTCGAGTGTCGTCACGCTGCACCAGCTGGCATTACCTGCGCTTCGCAAATTAGCAGGGGAACAGGTTGAAGCTCCACAACTACAGTACTTGCCTTTGGCAAGCGCGATTTCTAAGAAGCCCGGTCGCTTAGAATTCGTAAGAGCGTCCATTGAAACGAGCTCATCAGGTACTCAGGTTAAACCATTGCAAGGACAAGGCTCCGGCATATTAAGCACTTTTTCTTCAAGTTGTGGCTATATAGTATTAGAAGCCGATGGATCAAACTGGCAAGAAAATGATTTAGTTCCCTATTTACCCTTTGATCAAGCCCTGTCGTAGGAGCATGAGGAGTGCACTCAAGGAAACCGGATAGAGTAACCGCCATGCGGTTACTTATTGAACAAGTGAAACAGGAACTCCCTTTGTATGAACCAGATACATTTTTTTGTGGCCCAAAAGGTTCCTGTATTGGCTGCCCTAAAAAGCTCATGGAACTGGTTGATACTGACTTAACCTATTGGGAACATCGCTTATCTATTGGCGAGATCCCAACTTTCGATGACATTTCAAGATTTGCCAAACTTTGTAAGAACGTAAAACGGGGATTAGTCAGGAATAATTTAGTCAATTAGCATTGACACTTAATGCATCCGCTTTGCCAATTAAGTACCAGTATTCCTCTATGTTTGGTTGCAATTGATTGTAAGACAAACGTGTGATCCACACAGATAGCCTATCCGCATTGTCATGTTTTGTTTCACCGCACGTATCTACAAGCGCAACATCTAACAATATCCCTTGCTCACCATCCCAACCAACACTGCGTTGACCCAGTATGATCACCTGCCATTGATTAACAAAGCTTGTTTCTGGCTGTAAAGTTCTCGACAGGCCAACGCGATTTGCTTTTAATACCAATGAAACGACTTGTTCGCACGCTAGCGTTGGGGCAAGTGCAGTAAAACACGTTTGCCCAGCCACCCTGTATTCCGTAAGCCCCAAAGAGCGATGATGACTCAAAGGTGTGGCATGCAAAACTGATAAAAACTCATTGGCATTGACCAATGATTGGGACGGCTCTTTACACGAGTTTGTTTCAATCAACTGTTGCTGATACTGATGGATCCCTTGAGCTATTGGGATTGATTGCCAATATTTCTCTTGGTTATCGTCACATTGCAACAATGCGACATCACCAAGGGCAATGGCATCCTCTATCTGATGACAAGCGATCAAAGCCGATCCCTGATGACGCTTTAAATACTCTTTTATCACCCCTATGCAGGCTTGTTTAGTCGCTTGGTCTTGGCCTGTGAGTGCCTCATCAAGTAATAACAACGGAGCTCCTTTTATCATGGCCAACAGTAAAGCGACACGTTGCTTTTGACCACCGCTTAAATGGTGCGCATAACACTCTAGTTTATCTTGCAACTTCAATGGTGCGATTGCCCAATGAATATCTGCTGGATAACGCTGCTGAGCAGCAACAAGCGCAATTAATTTATTAATAGTTAAATGGCTAAACAATAATGGGGCTTGTGTCACATAGGCAATCTGACGCTGGTGAGGGCGCAACTTGATTTGATCAATGTGCCCATCTCCTACTTTTATCCAACCTTCTGCTGAACTTAGGCCGCCAATAGCCTGAAATAACGATGTTTTGCCCGCACCACTTGGCGCAAGCAATACCCCTACCTGATCTGGATGTAATTGGCAACGAAAGCGTTGTTTTACTGGGGCAGTTAATACTAAATTGATATCGGTCATCGTTATCGCTCTGACACAAAGTACTTGTTATCGACTAACAGCAGTACATATTCGGCAAGTGAAAACAAACAGATATCATTCATGATGTGCGATTATTGCCGTAGTTATGTTGAACGCTTTGCTTTTGCCACCATTGGCAAGCAAATACGACGCAAAAAGAAAATACTAACATCACCATTGCTAAGTTTTCAGCTGCTTTAAAGTTTAAGCTTTCAACGTGTTCAAATAATGCCAACGATAACACTTGTGTTTCTCCAGGAATATTTCCACCTATCATTAAAATGGCTCCAAACTCACCAATTGTATGGGCAAAACTTAGCGTTATAGCGGTTAATAAAGCAGGTTTAATCGCTGGCAGTATCACACAAGTAAATTGCTTCCAAGGTGAAAAACCCAGCAAGGCCGCGGCTTGATACAAATCATCAGGTAATTGTTCAAATGCACTTTGCAACGGCCTAAAAGTAAAAGGTAAACTATAAATCATTGATGCCAATAAAATCCCAGAAAAACTAAACACTAGTTCTATCCCAACGACTTCACGCAGCCACAAACCAACACCATTATTTGGTGAAAATAACACTAAAAAGTAATACCCCATCACAGTGGGTGGTAACACTAATGGTAAAGTCACAATTGTTTCAAGCAAAGGTTTTATAACACTACGACTACGCGACAAAAAGTACGCTCCAGGCAAACAGAGTACAATTAAAATAAACGTGGTAGCACTGGCTAACTGCACAGTCAGAATAATGGCTTGCCAATCATTTGCAGACATCGTTTTTTACCTATAACCCGATGCGCGTATTAATAATTGCGCTTGTTCACTTTTGATAAAATCAAAAAAGGCTCGTGCATGTGATGAATTGGTTATTAGCATCGCGTCTTGTGATATTGGCTCATACCAGTCTGGCGGAATGGCATGCCAACTCCCCTTTACTTCTCGTTGCAATAAACTTCTTGCAATAAAGCCATATTCTGCATGCCCAGTTTCAACAAATTGAAATGCATGTAATACAGAAGTTCCTTGTACTTGTTTTCGTGGTGTGAGCCCTTGGTGCTCTAAAATTGACTGAGCAGCTCGACCATATGGTGCAAGTTGAGGGTTAGCAATGGCAACCGTTGCTGCTGGTATCTTAGTTAACCAATCCGAAAGCCCACCATCCGGTTGCTGCAGTGAATACAACACGATATCACCGACTGCGTAGGTATGACGTTCACGTCCCTTGCCAGCTTTAAGCAACTGATCAATAAAATCTGTATCTGCTGAAAAAAAGAGATCATATGGAGCACCATGATGAATTTGGCTGGCTAAAGCGCCTGAGGATCCCACCGACACGCGGATATCAAGCTTTTGCTGTGATTGAGTCACATATAACTCAACCAGTTTATTCATGGTCGCGCTAAAATTCGCAGCACACGCAATCGTTAATCTAGCAGGCTCCGCTTGAGACAAAGGAGTGATAAGCAAACATAAAACTGCAAAAATCATGATCAGTTTCACACGCATATCGCTCATGCTATGTCCCAAGTCACTCATTAATACCATTGTAAAGCGGCAATTTTATCTTTGTGATCTGCATTGACCCAGCGACTTTTTCCGCCCTCTATCACCTCTTTTTTCCAAAAAGGGGCGTTAGCTTTTAGCAAATCCATCAAATATTGAGCCGCTTCAAATGCCGATTCGCGATGCACACTCGATACCGCGACCATCACTATTTTATCCTCAATTTTCAAAGGCCCAACGCGATGTATAATCGTCACACCTTCTAATGGCCACAGCTCTTTAGCTTGTTGCTCTAGGTGAGTAAGATACTTGCGTGTCATTTCAGGATAATGCTCTAAATGTAACTGATCGACTTGATGACCTTGGTTTAAGTCACGCACTCGCCCAACAAACATGATAACCGCGCCAGAACACCTGTCATCATTTAACAATAACTGATATTCATGGTTTAAATCAAAATCGTCCTCTTGAACACGGATCATGGCTAACCTCCTGTTACCGGTGGAAACATCGCTATTTCATCACCACTTTCAATGCGACTATCACCCGCAGCCAAAGTCTGATTAATGGCCACTAGTACGTCTTTGTCTAATATCCAGGTTTTCCAATGTTCATTTTTTTGTGCAAGAAATTCTCTTAATTCGCTCACAGAAAGGCCTGATACATCGATTAGCACGTTTTCACATTCAAGTCGCTCACGTAACTGAGCGAAAAATAGAATTTTATTCATTATCTTCTCCTATTTTGTGTCGTTGATAAGTTCCCCGTTTTCCACCTGATTTATGTGTCACACATAATGCTGTTATGACCATATCTTGATCAACGGCTTTACACATATCGATAATGGTGAGTGAGGCAATCGAGGCCGCAGCCAATGCTTCCATTTCAACCCCAGTTTGACCAGCTAATTTACAGTAGCTAAAAACCCAAATCTGAGCGTTTGCTTGGTCAATTTCAAAATCAACCGACACCTTACTGAGCGCAAGTGGATGACACAAAGGGATCAAGTCCGCTGTTTTTTTCGCAGCTTGGATCCCCGCTATTCTAGCAACCCCCAACACATCCCCTTTTTTTAGTTGATTCTCCATCACTAATTTGAGTGTTTCAGGTTTCATTTCAACACAAGCTTGAGCTTTGGCTTCGCGCACAGTTATTGATTTGTCAGCAACATCAACCATGGCTGCGTGACCTTGCTGGTCTATATGAGTTAATTGCATGCGTCTTTCTCTCTTGATGGACACATCACGCCGTCCGATGCTTTAAGTTGTGGCACAAAATTACAAGGTCCTTGGCGTGCATCCAATTGTGCACTGATTATTTCATCCCAAGCAATATCACATGCTTTGGGGCTACCTGGCATTGCAACAATCAAAGTTTTGTTTGCAAGACCTGCCAACGCTCTCGATTGCAAAGTCGAGTAGCCAATTTGTTGCAATGAACGCTGACGAAATAGCTCACCAAACCCAGCGACCTGTTTATCAAATAAAACTTCTATCGCTTCAGGAGTAATGTCATCTTCTGTTAAGCCAGTGCCACCAGATATTAAAATGACCTGTATATTGTCACTCGCAACCCAATCACTGATCACTGAGCGAATTTGATATTTATTCGCTGGAATAACCACTCTTTCACTGACGACATGTCCTACAGTAGTCACTTTAGCGTTCAGTAGATTACCAGTCGTATCGTCTTGCAATGTACGACGATTATTAACCGTTAATATTGCAATATTTAAAGGTACAAAATGTTCAAACGTCATCCGGCTCATGCTTACTCCTGCTTATAAGTTCTTTAATTGCTGGGCGTGTGCCCATTGCTCAGAGGTATTAGTATTGATAAAAAAATGCTTATCTATGTGCTGCGGAGGGTCAATTATTGTCGCACTCATTGCTCGCATAAACCCGGTTATTGAACGTTGTTCGTGCTCTAGTCGATGTCTGCTGATAGCCACCAAATCATGATAGTGAGCCAAATAACTCGGCATGACAGAGTCTGAATAATGACAGCTGTTTTTAAGCAAACGACCTTGACTAATCAACGTATTCAAACACGCTTGTGATAATAAAGGCATATCAACTGGGATGACGATAGCTTCGTCGCACACTGTGTGTGACAAGCAGGCGTGGATCCCTGCTAATGGGCCCTGTCCGTGAAAATGGTCTTCGATATAGTCGGGCTCATTACGACTCACCAATACACGATCGCAACCAACGTCTATTAGTAATTGCTGTGCATGAGTTAAAAGTGTCCCTCCTTGCCACGGCAATAAGGCTTTATCAGACCCCATACGGCGCGATTGTCCACCGGCTAAAATAATACCAAGCAACATATTAACCACCCAACATCGCTAAATGCTTAGTTAAACCTGAGTTGCCTTGATTTAATTGATGCCCTTGCCACTTTGTTAAGACACGGTTTGTCAGGTACGCAGCTAAGCCTTTAGCATCACTATCATTTAACCAAGGTGTTAAGTCATCATTCGCTTCGCCAAACAGACACAAATGCAATTTGCCATCAGCGGAGATACGTAACCGATTACAACTGGCACAAAAATCTTTGCTATAAGGCATGATTAAACCAATTTGACCGAGATAGTCTGGATGAGATAATTCCAACGCAGGTCCCGCATCAGCCGCCTTTGACTGTAATGTCCATCCGGCATTCTCAAGTGATGAATAAATACTGTGCCCTGATAAGTGCTGATCATTAAAGTACGTTTGATTATCTGAGGTACGCATTAATTCAATAAAGCGAAACGTGACCGGCTTATCTTTAATAAAGTGGAGAAACTGACTCAACTGCTTACCATTGTATTGCTTAAGGAGCACAGCATTTAATTTTACTTTTTTAAGACCAAGCGCTAGAGCAACATCAATACACTCTAAAACCTCATTTAAACTATCAGAGCCAGTGATTTGATTAAAAGTGTAAGGGTTAAGACTATCCGCACTCAAATTAAGCGCTGTTAGTCCAGCATCAACCAATCGCGGAAGTTTTCGAGCTAAGTGGTAGCCATTCGACGTTAACGCAATCGAATCGATCCCTGAGGTTTGTTTACACAAGGCTACGATATCGGGCAACTCTTTGCGTAGTGTAGGCTCACCACCCGTCAAGCGTACTTTCTGAGTCCCGACTAAAGCAAATGCCTGCAGCAATGTTTGAGTTTGCGCTAAAGTCAGCGTAGTGGGACGCGTGTGACAGTCGTACCCATCCGGCAAGCAGTAATTACATTTAAAATTACATACTTCCGTGACCGATAAGCGTAAATAATTAAATTTGCGGTTAAACGAATCTTGTAGCATTTTTTGCCTTTCCAAATCGGGAGGCCTGCTCATTTCTGAGCAAACCCGGTGGTAAACCACGGTGTACTTTCCTTGCCTTTTGCGGTTTAGGAAGGGACACTTCAGCGTATGATGTTCAGAATAATCGCTCCTGCTTTCTTAAACCATACAAACGATGGGGCAGTTACCCTACCCCTTAATAGGTAGAAAGCTAACTTCTCGCCATTTTTTGTTTTTGTGTCAACACCTTAGCAAAGTGGTCTAAGCTTGGAGTTCTCACGCCTTTGGGGATTTGCACATCAATCAAATAAAACTGCGAGGTATCTTCGAATGCAGAATTTAATGCATGTTGTAATTCACTCGGCGTTGAGGCTGTCAACCCTCTCCCCCCTAAGATTGCTGCCATTTGTGCAAACTGCCAATGACCAAGATCAGCAGCTTGACTGTCTGGAGAAAAGGCTCGGATCATTTCCCACCCTTGGTTATTGAGCAATACGACTATGGGAGTAAAACCATACCGACGACAGTGCCCAAGCTCCATCCCTGTCATCTGAAACGCGCCATCACCAACAAGGATGATAGGTCTGCGTCCCGTTGTGGCCTGAATACCAAACCCAGCAGGGACACCAAATCCCATCGACGCATAATAACCAGGCGCAACGACTGAGGTATGGGCCAACCCTTGACTCACAAATAAACAGTCACCAACATCGCTGGCAACAGGCAATTTTCCATAGCGTTGAAAACATTCATTTAACATTGTTGCAATCATCATGGGTGCAATGACGTCACGATCGTGGATTAATACTGGCTTGCTAGCCTGATGATGAGGGAGATGCATTGCCCATTTTTTGGACTCTGCGACATGACATAATTGAGTCAAGATAGTTTTTAAGGCAATCCCATGATAACTATAATGACCAAAATTGACTTCACGGTGCTGAATAAATACAGACTGACGACCAGCGATGGTTTGTGCATTGATTGCAAAATTGCTATCCGATAAGATAGCTCCAACAACAATAACTAAGTCTGATTGCTCAACAATCGCTGCAATATCAGGATCCCCTGCTTCACCTAAATAGGTGCCAGACACTGGTGAATTATCATGCTCGGCCGCAATCCCTTTGCCCATCAGCGTTGAAAAACAAGGTATCCCTAATCGTTTAAGCCAGTCACAAAAGATCCCTTCCAAATCGTAGCGTTTGACTTCGACACCCACAATGACCACTGGCCGTGTTGCTGCAGCCAAAATCTGTTGAAAATCTTCGATGCATTTGTCTGTAGCTGTATGCTCTACTTCTAATATAGGTAATCGTGCAGGTCTTTCATCACAGAGCTCAGTGGCCATATTTCTCGGGATTTCAATCAATACAGGCTGAGACATCTCTTTGCAGAAATTTAATACTTTGGCAATATTGTCAAGTGCGTGACTCACATCATCAAGGCGAACTTGCGCACAGGTGATTTCATTAAATATCAAGGCTTGACTGTCAATGGATTTGACTTGGTGATGTAACTTTAATCCCATATCTAATTCACTTTGTGATGGCATACCTGCAAGGACAACCAAAGGTGAACGTTCTGCATAGGCCTGAGCGACAGCATTCACCGTATTTAATGCCCCAGCTCCATAAGTCACTGCCAGCACCCCAATGCCGTCTTCTAACCGTCCGCTGGCGTCAGCAGCAAAGGCGACACTCGGCTCATGACTAAGTGAATACACTGGCAGGATGTCACTTTGCTCCATTTCTCTGAAAAATGGCAAAATAAAATCACCGGGGATCCCCCAAACTTGCTTTGCGCCCTCATCCTTAAGCATCTGCAATAACTTGCGAGCTAACGTCATAATTACCTACCTGAGATAAACATTAATTTTGCACACTTTGTCTGAGTCGACTCGATCCATTATTGATTTAGATCATATTAATCGAGGCAATATAAACCTCTACCAACAATGCGCTCTGGATAGCGGTTTTTGCTACCTACTTTATCTATCAAAATAGGCACGTTGGAGAGATGTTTAGCTTGAATTTTGTGAAAAATAACAGTCATTATCAGCACGTAAAAATAAAAAAGCTCTGAAAATTTTGGGGAAAATTATACAGAGCTTTTGCGCATCACAATTTAGGTATTAGGTTGATTAACACTTGATGGAACAAAGTGGTTAATCGAGTCATCTGAAGTTGTTTCAGATGTTTTTTCTTGTTCCTCTTGTTTTTGTGTGTCATTTAATTGTTCGTTTTGGACTGTATCTTGTCCACCACATGCTCCACAGCATCCCATTATTATTTCCTCATTTATTGTACTAAAGGGCTATTACTGACATTAAAATCAAACCCCTCAATTTCTGCATTTGAAATTAATTGCTCGATATATTGTGCAATTGCTTTTCGCTCTACTTTTTTCTCTAAATATTCTTTTATTCGTGCTTTTACAGCCTCAAATGGTAATTGAGCGCCCGGTTCTTTGTAATCAACCGAGACGATATGAAATCCAAATCGACTTTCAACTGGGTGCTTCATCAATCCAATCTCAGCTGCAAATACTTGACGCTCAAACTCAGCAACCGTTTGCCCTTTGGATAACTGACCTAACTCGCCGTTTATTTTTGCTGAATCACACTTTGAAAATTGAGCCGCCAGTTCACTGAACGATCCTCCATCTTGCAATGCTTGCAAAATTGATTCGGCGGTTTCTAACGCTTTGGCCCGCGCACTTTCATCCTCAATCGTTGCTGGAATCAAAATATGCCGTGCAGCAATCAACGGTGATGACGTAAATTTACTGAGATTTTGGCTATAGTAATGCTCGCATTCTTGCTCACTGGCATGTGGGAGTGCCACGTCGTGTTCAATGAGTTTATTGAGCATGGCATTTTGTTTTTGCTCTTCGCTATTTTGTGAGGACACAGAACAACTTAGTTTGAGTTCATCTAATCTTTGATTGAATAATTCACCTATGATCAAGCTTTCAGCTGCATTAATCATGGCTGAGCGGTGATCCTCGGCAGGATGGTATTGCATCTCTTGCAGGATTTGCGCTTCGCTAATAGTCGTTTGATTGACGGTAATCATAATAAACCTCGCCTTAAACCCCGCAGAACGGGGTTTAATGTTGTATTTACTTGCTACGGACCACTTGGTAGCTTCTGCTTAGATATTGAATTGGTACACTGGCAACATGTACTAAACGGCTAAATGGGAAGACTACAAACAAAGTCATACCTAAAAAGACGTGAAGCTTATAAATCCAATGAACATCAGCAATTGCAGCAGCAGCTTCAGTGCCATCAAATGTCACCATATTTTGCGCCCAACTCATCAGTTTTAGCATCTCCGCTCCATCCATATGTCCTGCGGAAACAAAAATCGACAGTAAACCTAAGATAAGTTGCACATAAAGCAGTAATAAGATTGCAATATCCATCGTACTGCTGGTCGCTCTTACGCGAGGGTTGTATAAACGTCGTTTGATTAATATGGTCAAACCATAAAAACAAATCACCCCAAAAACTCCGCCTAATCCCATCGCGATCAACTGTTTATGGCTGGCTTCAATTCCAACGATGTGCCACAGCTCAGCTGGGGTTAATAAGCCAACAAAGTGACCCATAAGCACCATGATGATGCCAACATGGAAAGCTCGGCTACCTTTCTTAAGCTGCTTACTTTCAAGTAATTGGCTTGACCCTGTTTTCCAAGTGTATTGCTCACGGTCATAGCGAATGATTGAACCAATCACAAAAATCGCGAGGGCAATATAGGGATAAATCCCGAACATTAATGTGTTTAAGTAACTCATATTTTACTCCTTAGCTGGCCTGCTGATTAAAATCAGTCCAGGTCACTGGCACATGCTGGTCTTTACGTTGTGCATCGGTTGGACGATTCACTGAACTCGGGCAATTTTGTGCATCAGGTGCACCAAACGTGACCGCTTCTTCTTCCCACTCTTTGTCGATGGCTTGTTTAGTGTCATCGCGTTTTTCACCGTTAATTTGCTCACGAAGCGCACTTAAATCCAGCTTGCTTTGTGCAATCTCCAGTAAGGTGACGAACACGATGGCGTACTCACTTTCACGTTTTTCTAAACGACATTGTAACAAGGCTAAAATATGCTCAACTTCACTTAACCAATGTTGAGCATTGGCCTCACCTTGAGTCGCTAAAAACTCCAAAAACAATGGAATGTAATCAGGCAATTCATTTTGCGACAATTCTAAGCCCGCCTGTTTGTATTGCTCGATTAAATCAACCATGGCTTGACCACGATCACGGCTTTCGCCGTGAACGTGTTCAAAAAGCCACAAGCCGAGTGCGCGACCGCGCTCAAATAAACCATCGTATTCAGCTTGCCAATCCATCAAATCTTTGGCGCATTGGTTCGATATAAAACGCGACAACCCTTGCTTTGTTTCAACACTTAATGTGCTCTGATTAACGATGGCAAGTAACTCATGTTCTGCATCGACAAACTCAGTTGTCGGATAATCAAGCAGATGTGATAAAACGCTTAATACATGCATAGTCATTACTCCTTCATCGATACTGGGATGATTTGCTTAACGGTTTGCTTTTTAGAACCAAATATATTCACACCGTTATTGCCATCACTACAGCCATTACCAAAACTAAACCCACAGCCATTTTTCATGTCATAAGCATCTTCTGCATATGCTTTGTGGCTTGTTGGAATGACAAAACGGTCTTCATAGTTCGCAATTGCCATATATCGATACATGTCTTCCACTTGCTCAGCGCTTAAGCCGACCTGTTTTAACACTTCAAGATCTTCCATTCCTTCGACTTGTTGCGCTCGTTTGAAAGCTCGCATGGCAATCATTCGTTCCAACGCTCTGACAACCGGAGCTTCATCCCCAGCAGTTAACAGATTTGCTAAGTAGCGTAATGGGATTCTGAGTGATTTCAGATCTGGGATCACCCCTGCCATTCCAACATGACCCGCTTGTACCGCAGTTTGAATCGGTGAAAGAGGTGGAATGTACCAAACCATAGGTAAGGTTCTATATTCTGGGTGAAGCGGTAAAGCAACTTTCCATTCCATCGCCATTTTATAAACTGGTGATTGTCTTGCTGCGACTAACCAAGTTTCAGGGATCCCTTCAGCTTTAGCAGCGGCAATAACTTTCGGATCATTCGGATCGAGGAACATACTAAGCTGCGCAGGATATAAGTCTTGCTCATTTGGTACATTGGCCACTTCTTCTACTTTATCCGCATCATAAAGCAGCACACCTAAGTAACGAATACGTCCGACACACGTTTCAGCACACACAGTCGGTTGACCGGCTTCGATGCGAGGGAAACAGAAAATACATTTTTCTGATTTACCACTTTTCCAGTTGTAATAGATTTTTTTGTATGGGCAGCCCGATACACACATCCGCCAACCACGGCATTTATCTTGATCTATCAAAACAATGCCATCTTCTTCACGTTTGTAAATTGCGCCAGAAGGGCAACTTGCAACACAGGCAGGATTAATACAGTGCTCACATAAACGCGGCAAATACATCATGAACGTCTTTTCAAATTGACCATAAATATCTTTTTGAACGACATCATCAAAGTTTTTGTCTTTTTTACGCTCTGAGAACTCTGTTCCAAGAATTTCTTCCCAGTTAGGGCCCCAATTAATTTTTTCCATACGCTGCCCAGTGATCAATGAACGTGGGCGAGCAACTGGCTGATGCTTACTATCAGGTGCGTTATGCAAGTGCTGATAATCAAAATCAAACGGTTCGTAATAATCGTCAATTTCTGGTAAATCAGGATTAGCGAAAATGTTTGCTAATAACCGACGTTTGTTCCCTTGACGCGGCTCGAGTGTGCCATTGCTATTACGCTGCCAGCCGCCATTCCATTTATCTTGATTTTCCCACTCTTTTGGGTAACCAATACCAGGTTTTGTTTCAACGTTGTTAAACCAGGCGTATTCAACCCCTTCTCTACTTGTCCAAACATTCTTACAAGTGATAGAACAGGTGTGGCAGCCGATGCATTTGTCTAAGTTTAAGACCATGCCTATTTGTGCACGTACTTTCATAATATTTTCCTCGGCTACTCGTTATCTAACCAATCAACTTTGTCCATTTTACGGACGATGACGAACTCATCACGATTACAGCCCACTGTGCCGTAATAGTTGAATCCATAAGACTGCTGCGCATAACCACCGATCATGTGGGTTGGCTTCATAATGGCGCGAGTCACTGAGTTATGGATCCCGCCCCGAGTCCCTGATACTTCAGATCCTGGAGTGTTAACGATGCGTTCTTGTGCGTGATACATCATGCTCATGCCTTGCGGTACACGTTGCGAGACAACCGCACGAGCCGCGATGGCACCGTTGACGTTAAAGACCTCAATCCAGTCATTGTCTTTAATGCCTCCCTCTTTTGCGTCGATTTCACTGATCCATACAATTGGACCACCACGACTGAGGGTCAACATTAACAAGTTGTCAGAGTAGGTAGAGTGGATACCCCATTTTTGATGTGGTGTGATCCAGTTCAATGTTAACTCTTTATGACCGTTCGGTTTTTTGCCCAGCATTGGTTGGGTTGTTTTTAGATTGACAGGCGGCTTGTAAGACACCATCGTTTCACCAAAATCACGCATCCATTGATGGTCTTGGTAGAACTGTTGTCGACCCGTCACTGTTCGCCAAGGAATAAGCTCATGGACATTTGTGTAGCCTGCGTTGTATGACACGTGTTCATCTTCAAGACCAGACCAGGTTGGCGAGCTGATGATTTTACGTGGTTGTGCTTGAATATCCCTAAAGCGAATTTTTTCTTCCTCTTTAGGTTTGGCTAAGTGAGTATGGTCACGGCCGGTAAATTCACCCAGCGCTTCCCATGCTTTTACCGCGACTTGACCATTTGTTTCTGGTGCAAGGCTTAAGATCACTTCCGCTGCATCGATGGCCGTTTCAATTTTCGGACGGCCTTTATGCGGGCCTTCTTCTGTGTGTTTGTAATTAAGTTCACCTAAGAAATCGACTTCTTTTTGCGTATTCCAGTTGATGCCTTTACCGCCATTACCAAGCTTGTCTAACATTGGCCCAAGCGAGGTAAAACGATTATAAGTATTAGGATAATCACGCTCTACAACGACCATATTAGGTGCCGTTAAGCCCGGAATTAAGTCACATTCACCTTTCCACCACATTTTAATACCATCCGGCTGAGCTAGTTCAGATGGGGTATCATGCATTAATGGAACAGTAACAAGATCTTGCTCTACACCTAAGTGTCCCTCACACAGCTCAGAGAATTTTTTCGCAATCCCTTTAAAAATATCCCAGTCAGAGCGAGACTCCCATACAGGGTCGACCGCTTTTGATAGTGGGTGAATAAATGGATGCATATCTGAGGTATTCATATCATCTTTTTCATACCACGTTGCTGTTGGTAGGACGATATCTGAATACAAACAGGTCGTTGACATACGAAAATCCAATGTGACCCATAAATCAACTTTGCCTTCAGGTGCTTTGTCATGCCAAACCACGTCTTCAGGTTTTTTATCCCCGCTTTCGCCAAGATCTTTACCTTGTAGACCATGCTTAGTCCCTAAGAAATGGCGCAGCATGTATTCATGGCCTTTACCAGACGAACCCAACAGATTTGAGCGCCAAATAAACATGTTATGTGGGAAATTTTTCGGGTTATCCGGATCTTCACAAGCAAACTTTAGGTCGCCCGATTTTAATTGCTGTACTGCATAATCCTTCGCTGTCATGCCTGCTTTTTCTGCGTCTTTACATAACTGCAGTGGATTCATTCCTAGCTGTGGTGCAGACGGTAACCAACCCATACGTTCAGCGCGCGTATTGTAGTCAAGAATTGACCCTGTCCATTTACTTTTATCTGCCAGCGGTGACAGTACTTCTGTCATTTCAAGCTTTTCATAACGCCATTGATCAGAGTGGTTGTAGAAAAAGGATGTGCCATTCATTTGACGTGGCGGACGCTGCCAGTCCAATCCAAATGCTAAAGGTAACCAGCCACATTGCGGGCGTAATTTTTCTTGACCTACGTAGTGCGCCCAACCACCGCCAGATTGACCAACACAACCGCATAACATCAACATGTTAATCAAACCACGGTAATTCATGTCCATGTTGTACCAATGGTTTAGCGCAGCGCCAACAATGACCATACTACGGCCACGGGTTTTGTTTGCATTATCCGCAAACTCACGCGCAATTTGAATCACGTGATCAGCATTCACACCAGTGATTTTTTCTTGCCATGCTGGCGTATAAGGCACGTCATCATAAAACGTTTTAGCGACATCAGGGTCATTTAAACCATTATCAACGCCGTAGTGCGCAATCATTAAATCAAAAACAGTTGCCACCAATGCTTGAGAACCATCTTTTAATGTAATGGTTTTAACTGGTACATTTCGTTTTTGGATTTCATCATGTTCAGTATGATGGAAGTACCCTAATTCATGAGCTTGCGCACCAAAATATGGGAAGAGCACCGACTCAACTTTATCGGCATGCTCTTTGAGACTGAGGGTTAATTTAACTTCATTACCCGTGCTACCATCACGCTGTTCAATGTTCCATTTCCCTTTTTCCCCCCAACGATAACCGATGGCTCCAGTTGGAGAGACTAATGACCCATTTTCATCAATACCAATTGTTTTCCATTTTGGATTGTTGTCTTGGCCTAAATTATCGGCAAGATCTGCTGCACGTAAAAACGCACCTTGGGTATAGCCCTGTTCCGTTTTATCTAAAACAACTAACATCGGCATGTCGGTGTAACGACGCACATAGTCAGTGAAGTATTCACTTGGCTTATCAATATGGAATTCTTTTAAAATTACATGACCAAATGCCATCGCTAACGCTGCGTCAGTCCCTTGCTTAGGAGCTAACCACATATCGGCTAATTTTGAACATTCTGAGTAATCTGATGTTATAACGACCGTTTTAGTCCCTTTATAACGTACTTCTGTGAAGAAATGAGCATCAGGAGTTCTCGTTTGAGGTACATTTGAACCCCAAGCAATAATATAGTTTGAGTTATACCAATCTGCTGATTCAGGTACATCTGTTTGCTCACCCCAAATCTGTGGTGATGCTGGTGGAAGGTCACAATACCAATCATAAAAACTTAAACAGTTACCACCGATAAGAGAGAGGTAACGAGAACCTGCCGCATAACTAACCATACTCATAGCTGGGATCGGCGAAAACCCCATAATTCGATCTGGCCCATATGTTTTTGCGGTATAAACATTTGAAGCAGCGATGATTTCGTTCACTTCATCCCAGTCTGCACGGACAAAACCACCCAAGCCCCGTTTTGATTTGTAACTCTTGGCTTTTTCAGGGTTCGTGATGATTGATTCCCATGCTTTAACAGGATCCGAAAAGCTTGTTTTTGCTTCACGCCACAGCTGAAGTAACACTTTACGTACTTTAGGATGTTTTAAACGATTAGCACTGTAAATATACCAAGAATAACTTGCGCCACGAGGACAGCCACGTGGTTCGTGATTCGGTAAGTCTGGACGGGTACGTGGGTAATCCGTTTGTTGTGTTTCCCAAGTAACTAAACCGTCTTTCACATAAATTTTCCAACTACATGATCCTGTACAGTTCACACCATGTGTTGAACGAACAACTTTGTCATGTTGCCAGCGACGGCGATACCCGTCTTCCCAATCGCGATTTTCATCAGTGGTGACACCGTGACCACTAGCAAAACTTTGCTTATTGGTCTTAAAAAAGCGCATTTTATTTAAGAAATGGCTCATATTTTTACTCTCCTATCCTGCTTGATTGATGCACGCTGCCAAATGGCACATTAACTAGGCAGGCTGCTACATTGCTTATCAAAATATAGTGACCTAAGACAAAATAACTTGATTTTGATCAATAACTCAATTGCTCTAATTAACTGAAAAATCTATAGATACCTAATAAGTGGTAGTGCAATTCCTCCTAAAATATGGCGAAATTACTGGAGTTGATAACATTCAAGCGTTATCGTTTAGCAGTCATAAAAATACGGGTAATTATTGTGGGTATGCGTTTTAAAGAGCTTAAAAATCGTTTCGATGGCTCAGTAATGGTTTATATCAAGGGGTCGATTATTGGTGTGATCAGCTTAGCTATATGCACCTTGTTAGCCTCATACTGGGTGACTGAATTGGCCGATCTGGATGCCAAAGCCATCAATGTCAGTGGTACGCTGCGCATGGACACCTACGAAATTGGCATGTACGCGATTGAAGGAGAAGCCTCTCTCGTCTATGAACGGATTGTGCAATTTGAGGACAAGTTAGACGACCCCATTTTTATTAAACTCCAAAATGACCCCGAACTGGCACCGTTATGGCTGAAGTTGGTGACACATTGGCACCAAGACTTAAAACCCGCGTTATTATATTTACCCATTGAAAATCACAATCAATTTAATGCACAAATAATCAAGCTTGCCACGTTTGCAGATAATTTTGTCTCTGCAGTTCAAGCTCATGCCGAAGGAAAAATTAGGTTATTACGTACGATTCAGATAGCAGCGTTGTTTATCACCCTGCTCTTTGGAATTTTTATTCTCCATTTATTGACTCTGCGTGTTGAAAAGCCCCTCGCCGAACTCACTCACGCCGCTTATATTATTGGCAAAGGCAATTTTACGCATCAGATCAATGTAAAAGGTGATGATGAGCTGGCTTTACTGGGTGCAACATTCAATCATACCAGCCAGGCGATTGCTTCAATGTATGGTCAATTGGAAAGCCGTGTAAAAGAACAAACTCATGAGCTAGAAATCAACAATCAAGTGTTAGCTTTTTTGTTCAAAACAGCACGGCTATTACTAGAAACACAAGAGAAAAAGACAGATTTTCAACATATAATCGATGATTTGTCCAAACTTATCCAAGTCGATGATATTGAACTATGTACCATGACCTCCGAAGGAGAGATCCCCTATGCACAAGTCAAACCCTTATCCGATCAAATAGGGCCTTGCGGTGCACGCAGTTGTGACAATTGCGAAGGAAACGCTGCTTTTGTTTCGCTCAGTCAACCAACTGTAATGATATTTCCACTCGTTTATGGTGAGCAAAACTATGGTGTCATTGTCCTGCGCGGACTCAATAAGTATCAAGCCGATTCCTGGCAACTCCAACTCGTACAATCGGTTGCGGATCAAGTAGCATTATCCCTGAATTTAGAAGTCCAACACGATCAATCTCGACGCATCGCATTACTCAACGAACGCACAGCCATTGCGCGAGAATTGCATGACTCTCTTGCTCAGGCTCTTTCATATTTGAAAATTCAAGTCACTCGCTTGACCAAAACTCACGAAAAACAAAAGTTTGAATTACAACCTCCGATCATCGATGAGCTCAAAATGGGTTTAGATTCAGCTTATCGCCAATTGCGAGAATTACTGACCACATTTCGACTTTCAATGGTCAGTGAGGGACTTCAAGCCGCATTGAAAAAAACCATCGAACAATTATCTGCACAGTCGAGCATTAAATTTCATCTCAACTTTGCTATCAATCAAATCCCACTTTCTCCCATGGAAGAAATTCATATTTTGCAAATCACCCGCGAAGCCTGCCAAAATTCAGTACATCATAGCCAAGGAGAAAATGTCTGGATTGATTTGATGATGACACCAGACAAGCAGCTTCAATTGAGCGTCAGTGATGATGGTGTCGGTATGGCAATGAGTTCAACAAAAATGAACCACTATGGCATGGCCATTATGCAAGAAAGAGCAAAGCACCTACGCGGAGAGTTAAACATCAACCCAAGCAAACAGCAAGGTACACAAGTCACCTTGTTGTTTCAACCACTAGGGGGCGCTGAGGATTATCATTAGAACCTGTTGATCTTTCGAGGATGTTTTTAACGAATTGTTGTTCTCTTATATTAGTCTAAGGCTTGTGGCATCGTCATTCTACAAAAAGCCGACGCGATTACTAAAATGAACACAATCACGTCCGAGTGAGGTAACTATAAATGGATTCGGCTTTGCTGAGCAACTTGTTGCGAACAAAGAGTGCTCAGATTGCTAGGTGCTCACTCACTCACCGCGCTTAATCTATATCCATTTGTATCGCGAACAAAATTAAACCAGTAAAACTCACTACGCCTTAATAAATGCAATTTTTAGCTATATAAATACAGATCTTAAAACATTCCCCATAAACTAAGTGACGTGTAATCCGATCTATCTCTAAGTTGCCTCAAGGGCTAACCACAAATGGGCATATCTAATTTAAGTGTTCTCTATAAAATTAAAACGACAATATAAATACAGAGGACACACGATGAATATAATGCACAACGCTGTTCAAGAGCTCGCTGTGAATATACCCGGTGCAACAGATCTATTTAACAATTACCACATTGATTTTACGGCTCAACAGCCTCTGTTATTAAAAGATACTGAGATTTCGGGTGAGATAACCTTGTTCAATCTAGTCGAAAAATTAGACTCTCTGCTACACGAACATGCAATGTCACGTCATAATCAGTGGCAAGCTGTATCGAAGCAAGAGTTAATCGCCCACATCCTAGAAAACTATCATGCCAAGCATAGAGTGCAATTATCAGATGCCATTCGTTTATCACAAAAAATAGCTAACGCGCACGCCAGTCACCCTGATTTTCCCCATGAGCTGGAATCACATTTAGCGCAAATGCAGTTTGAACTTGAAGAACACATGATGAAGGAAGAGCTCATTTTATTTCCAATGTTAGAGAAAGGGATGTTCCCTCTAGGGCCGATTTCTGTGATGGAGTCAGAACATATTGATCATGCAAAAGCACTCGAACTGCTAAGAACTATCACTAATGAGTTTTCACCTCCAAAAGATGCGTGTAACAGCTGGATCACACTTTATAAAGATTTACTCGAACTCTATTTTGATTTAAAAGACCACATTCATCTAGAAAACGAGATTTTATTTCAAGCAGAGGATCAACCTGCACGCTAGATAATAACTCTTTTAACCTAAATCCTAGTTAATTTATTAATCATTAGAATGGCCACATGAAAAGTGGCCATTTTTGTCTTAAGCTATCGCACGTGCCTTTCGGTGGTAATGCCGATCAGCATGCTCCTCTCTTCTTCCCTTACTAAAGGCAGAGACACGTTTTAAATACCCTATTACTCGTGTAGCATGATCAACATTACTCGAACTACAACGAGTGCAACAATTAAGTGTTCGCTTCTCGATATGTTCACAGTCATTACAAATGGTCGTTTTGACGTTAATACAAAAATAATTACACCCTGTTTTAGCTGCAACATTAAAAAGATGAAGGTAATGCTGCTCACTTAAATGCTCTTCTAAATTAAGATGTAAAGCTGAGCCACCATCTAAATATTGGGTCAATGCCTTGCCATGTAAGATAAATTTATCAAGGTGATTTATAGCCTCGTCTTCAACACGGTAAAAATAACTGTTGTAGCAGTCTCTTGGCACCACATAGCCATCTTTGCTATCCCATTTCGCATTTTTTACCCCAAGGTTTTCTGCTGGCACAAACTCTGTATTAAATAAAAACCCTGTTTCTTTACTTGTTATACGATTTTGTTGGTAAATGACTTTTAATTGCGCGTCTACCCAATGTGTATATTCATCATTCGCACTAATGTTAATTCCTAAAAACTCGGCCGCTTCGACCAATCCATTAATGCCGATAGTCAGAAACTGTTTATTAAAAGAAATAAACCCCGCATCATACACAGGTAAAAGACCTGCTAATTGGTAGTCTTCCATCAAATGACGATACGCTATTTGGTATTTTTGTATTTTTTGTATTTCGACACTCAAATCTCTGCCATCTTGGACGAGCCGATTCATATTAAGGGTAATAACATTGATTGAGCCTGTTGCGACCCCTCCTGCACCTAAACTATAAGAAAAACTATGGTCATTAATTTCATTTCTTAAGCGACAACACGATGCTAACGAGTCGGCATTCTCGGATTGATATACAAAGAATGACCCGCCTTCACTCAAATTTTTTGCGCACATAGCAGCAAAATCATGATCAGCTGGCTTATTATCAGTCACCAACATTGCTGCTGTGACCACAGGAAAGGTTAAAATTGCTTTACTTCTCTCATCATTAAACCAACAGAGGAAAAAACGCTGTAGTTCTTTGACGGTTTGCCACTTAGGCGCGGTCATGTCTGGAAACACAAAATGTCCAAACATGGCTTCAAAATAGGGTTGATCGTAAAGCGAAATGTTCCAAAAGACACTTTGATAGCCGCGCGCCGCCGCTGGCTGATTTAAAGCATAAACCACATGCTGCAAATGATTTTCAATCTTTTTTCGACTGGTGATGAGGTAATCCTCACCGTAATCCTTACGAGCAAAGTAATCGAAATACATCAAAAACTCGACTGTCGCAATTGCGCCTGCAAATTGCGCACTGATAGCAAACACTAAGTTCACAAAACTGCCACAAAAAGATTCTAGATGTTTTGGGGCTTTTGATTCTCCCCCCAACTTAGTCAGTCCATCCAATAAAAATGGATACATAGTAATAGAGGTACAATAAGGTTTTAGACTCGTTTCATCATGGACATAAATTTCATGTTGGTTTATTTGACGCAAATACTCTTCACTCAGTGCTTCGTCATACAACTGTTTGATTTTTTTACTCACTTGCGCTCTATTTACCTGAATAAAGTAATCTTTCATTAGTTCCGACTCTAATGTTGCGATATTCTTTAACGTCACATTAGCGTTTGCATCCATAGTCGAACCATCAGCCGCATTCTTCGCATTAACATAGTGATCAATGAAAATGTGTTTTTTTTCTAATTGTTCTGGTGTTAACAACATAGTTTATTCCTTCAAGAAGTGTGCATTAAGTAATTGTCCAGTCGAGAGTTCTATAAATCGCTGGTTTGTATTCGGCGTTTCGAGGCCACCTAACGTATCAATATATGGCCCGGTTTTGAGATAGGTCAGCTGCGCTTTTAACGACATTGAGACATCGTTTCTGCCTGTATAAAGGCATGTTTTGAGCCCTTGTAATTTAGCTTCTTTTAATAGCTGAATTAGCAATACTTCTTCCCATTCACCGCCAAAAAATACGACACAAGTGATAAGGCCTTGGTATTGCACCAACCACTTTGAAAACGTCAATAGTGTTAACGGTTCACCTTTATTTTCATCCCACAACTGAGGGCTATGGCAACCTCGGCAACCTATCTGGCAGCCCGTGCATAAAAAGCCCAAAGAAATTTCCTGCGGGACTTCTTGAAAACATACCTGAGGAACAAATGTACGCAGCATAATCAATATATAGTGACAAAATAAAATTTAAACACAATATATAGTGACAATCAGTTTTTCGCCATTTCGTTTATTGATCTAAATCAAGCTTTAATACGAACTAAATAGTCAATTTATAGGTAGGTAAACGTCACCCCAAAAACCATTACTAATTGTTTGATTGAACAGTTAGATACACACTCACCCCACTTTTGGCAGTTGTTTGCAACAACTACCCATTTAGGGTGAGTTCAATACTCAAAAATATTTGTTAGACTCGTTTTTTTGCTTTGAAAAGAGTATTTATGGTAACTAAAATTGGTATTTTAACCGTTAGTGATAGAGCAAGCCGTGGCCAATATGATGATCTCTCTGGCCCTGCAATTGTGGACACCTTAACCACTTACCTTTCCTCACCTTGGCAAGCAGTTTATCGACTTGTAGAAGATGAACAGCCCTTAATCGAGCAAGCGCTCTGTGAACTTTGCGATGATGAAAAATGTGCTCTAGTGATTACAACAGGTGGGACGGGTCCAGCAAAACGAGATGTCACACCAGAAGCGACCGAAGCTGTTTGCGATAAAATGATGCCTGGTTTTGGCGAACTGATGCGCCAAGAAAGCTTAAAATATGTCCCAACTGCTATTTTATCTAGACAGACTGCCGGCATTCGCCATAACAGCCTCATTATTAATTTACCCGGTAAACCTAAAGCAATTAAACAATGCTTAGATGCTGTTTTTCCTGCTGTCCCTTATTGCATTGATTTATTAGAAGGCCCCTTCCTAACTTGCGATGATACGGTGATCCAAGTTTTTCGCCCTAAATCATAATCTGTCATTGCTGCAAAATACGGGGTAGCAATTCTGCCTCACCCCGTGCATCTAATCACCGATACACGACTATTCTTAGAACTGTCGCTTATAGCTTTATGAAAAGGAGCTGTTTATTCATTCTTATGAGCTGAGTTTTTTAAATAAAGACTCTGGGAGGTGACCGATGAGCAGCCGACACGAAAGCGATTAAAATCCCTTCCATCGTTTGTCTGTGCTCAAGCCAGCTAGCTTGTAGCTTCGACCACAACTCATTAGTGAACATTAATCGGGCCATGGTAATTTCGGTAAGGTTTTTTTTTGGCGAAGTAATTTATATGAAATTACCACCTACGTATAAAATTCAAACAAAGATCAACAGCCCTAATTTATGAAATTAACATTTAGCTGATGTAGATCAATATGAAATCGTTCTGTTATTGCTGAAAGCCTGTTGAACCAGTAGAGCTTAATGATAATCATTTTTATTTTCCTTGTAAGAATATGACACTTTCTCAATTACAGCGCTCTCAAAAAGCTTACATTTGTACTTTACCTGACAATTTTGACTTATCGTCGAAGTTAATAGAGCAAGGTTTTGCTTTGAAAACCGAAATATCGCTTGCGCATAAAGCACCATTTAATGGTCCGCTAGCGTTTAATCTTCACGGTACTAAAATGTGTTTAGCACCAAATGTTGCTCAGCAAATAGGGATAGAAATCGTCTAATGTCAAAACCTTTACATTTAGCCTTAGTTGGTTTTGCAAATTCTGGTAAAAGTACTTTTTTTAATAACTTAAGTGGTGCAAATCAAAAAACAGGTAACTGGACAGGCGTAACAGTTGCGGTAAAACAGCAAACATTTCAATTTAATCAACAGGCAACGCTATTATCAGATTTACCAGGGATAAGCTCACTGACGACAAGAGCACAGCAAGGTAAAGACTTATCAATTACACAACAGTTTATTGCTGAGCAAGCGATTGACTGTATTATTAATGTTGTAGATGCAACTCAATTAAAACGTCAATTATATTTAACCACACAAATCCTTGAATTAGGTTTACCAGTTGTTGTGGTGTTAAATAAATTTGACCGCAATGAAGCGCTAGGCATTGATACTAAACGCTTGGCTAAAGAGTTAGGTTGTCAGGTCTTTACTGCTAATAGTTTAGATAAAAACACTCTTGCCAATGTTGAGAAAAAATTATCCGTGTTACCGCAACCGGCAAAAAGACCTGCAAATTTAATTATTCCGCAAGACATATTAATTAAGTTAGAAACTAACGAGCAATGTCAGCCAAAGTCTTTATTGTCATTAGAGCTAAGTAGTTGCAATAACAGTGGTTGCCAACAAACAGATAAAGATACGCTGGCTATTATGCAATCGCGATATGAGTTTATTCATCAAACTATTGCGCGTGCTCAACATCATGAAAACCAGCCACAAACCTTAAGCGATAAACTTGATAACTTCATTTTACACCCTTGGTTAGGTATCCCCATTTTTTTGGGCATAATGTACTTATTGTTTATGTTTTCCATCAATGTCGGTAGTGCTTTTATTGATTTTTTTGATGTAATTGCTGGCGCTGTTTTTGTTGATTATCCGCAAAAATTTTTGACTGAATTTGGCTTGCCTCAATGGTTATTAGCCTTAATTGAAGGGGCTGGTTTGGGTATTCAAACGGTTGCTACCTTCATACCTGTAATTGCCTGTTTATTTGTTGGCTTATCATTACTTGAAAGTAGTGGTTATTTAGCCCGAGCAGCTTTTGTTGTTGACAGTGTGATGCAAAAAATCGGTTTGCCAGGTAAAGCCTTTGTACCACTCATTGTTGGTTTTGGTTGTACGGTACCTGCAGTAATGTCAGCCAGAATACTTGATAATGAACGTGAACGTATTACCACAATAATGATGTCACCATTTATGTCATGTGGTGCACGCTTGCCTGTTTACGCCTTGTTTGCTGCAGCTTTCTTTCCTGAGTCAGGGCAGAACTTAGTCTTTTTACTTTATTTAATTGGTATTGCCGCAGCGCTCTTTACTGGGTTTTTACTTAAGCACACTGTATTAATGGGTAATAATTCGGTAAACATAATGGAATTGCCCTTGTACGAAATGCCTAAGTGGTCGTTTTTGCTTCAACGCGTTTGGCAGCGCACTCGCTCGTTTATTTTAGGAGCAGGTAAAACAATTGTAATTGTAGTTTGTGTACTTAACTTTTTTAACTCGTTAGGTACTGATGGCGAATTTGGTCATCATGATTCGCAAGAGTCATTATTGAGTAAAAGTGCTCAAGTGGTTACGCCTTTGCTTGCGCCTATGGGTGTGAAAGAAGATAACTTGCAAGCAAGCGTTGGTATTATTACCGGTTTATTTGCTAAAGAAGCCTTAGTTGCCACCTTTAATAGTTTGTATTCAACTCAAAGTAATGAAAGCGCTAAACTCGCATCGCCTGCAGAAATATGGCAAGAGGCTACTGATTCAATAAAAGAAAATTTGCTTGGCATTAAAGCAGATGACCCCTTAGGTGTAAATATTGGTGACGTTACCTCCCTTGAAGTTGCTGCACAAGAGCAAGGGGTTGAGGAGTCAACATTCACGGTTATGCAAGCAGCTTTTGCAGGAAAAATAGGTGCGTTTTCATACCTACTGTTTATTCTACTTTATACCTGTAGTGGTACGGTGATTTTGTCTACCTAATTAGAAGATGTTATGATTGATTCATAGCATTATTAGCCTAAACTTCGGATAAGAAATTTAGAAAAAGAAGGAACTAAAAGCTCGTTCCCTGATCCGTTCATTAGACCAAGAGTGATTAAACCAAAAGGAATGAGCATGAATTAGTTAGTTGAAACCTACTGCTATGTCGATGATTTTTTAAGTTATTTATCAAACATTGGCAAGCTCTACTGTGACAAAGGTTACATCAGCAAAGCACTGTCTGGAGAACTGCTAGACAAGGGTGTTGAGTTGATAACAACGGTTCGAAAGAACATAAAGAAAAAATTCATATCGCTGTAGGACAAGCCCATGTTAAAAAAGCAATTCATTATTGAGACAGTGAACGACCAATTGAAGAATATTTCCGATATCGAACATTCCCGGCATCGCAGTATGCATGGTTTTATGCTGAATTTGCTTGGTGGACTCATTGCCTACTGTTTAAAAGAATAAAAGCCATCATTGGATTTGACGCCTAAGGAGCTTGAGCTTTTAGAGAGCAATAGTCTAATGTTGGCTTAACCAGGTCCGAGGTTAACTAATGTAGCATTATTTCACTTACCTGCGAAAACCGTAACTAACGTTTTAATTAAGCCGCCTGGAACAATAACAAAGTACATCATGCTCCCAAGATGCTGCCAGAACTCGGCCTCTTGTGCATATTTTTTTGCTTTTTTAGTAGCGACGCTTTCTGGTAACTCGGCTTTAGTTAACGCAGAACATAGCAGCTTTGAGCATAAAGCCTTCCAAGGATGCTTAGGTACGCCGTCTGAAAGCCGTTCCACGAACCTTTCAAGCGCGTGACGAGTCACCACGACAGGTCCAATGTTCGGAACGTTGATGACCTCATCGATTTCTCTCACTGTAGCATTATCGACGCTGTATTCTTCAAAGGAATATGAGAGCCAATCTTCCCGTTTCTCTACCAAGATCTGTGCTTCCTGGTAACGGGTGAGCAAGAACCTAGTCAGGCTGTAAAGTGAATGCTGAGTTGAGCGTTGTTTCTGTAACTTTTTGATGGCTCCTTTACTGACCCGGATTTGAAGGCCATTGCCGCTTCGGTTACTCCCCATCACCTCTTTCACTGACAGTAGGTGATGAATAGCATAAAGCTCAGCTGCAATTAGCTTTTGCTGCTCAGGTAGCTTGTCGTACTGCTCACCTAAATTGACCTTTAGCTCGCCACCTCTTCGAAGCCCGGTCTTCCAGTAAACCGTAAACTCACCATCAATCTGCTTTGTTAACAGGGTTAATACCATCATGTTTGTTTCTCCTATTGGTTATCTATTTTTCATTCTCCATGTTTTTTCAAATATGCAAGGCGCAAAAAAAGGGGCCGAAGCCCCTTGGATCAGATATGAACTTTCGGAAAGCCCATGGCACCGTAAACATTAAGCATGTCATTCCAATCCCAACTTTTCACGCCGAGTGACGTTGGTATCGGAGGGATCAGGACTTGTGTCAGAATGCCTTTTTGCCAGGCTTTTTTCTTGAGTTCATTCGCTGCATTCAGGCCGGTCTCAGAGAGATCGTGGTCTGCCCAGATGTACAGCATTTTCACATTACTTGGTGGTTCAAACCTAGCCAGTAGGGTTGCATTCACAACCGACCAACATGTTTGCCCCGTTGCTCTGGTTACCGCTAAAGCCGTCTCTATACCTTCAGAAACACCTAATACTTCACCAGGCTCACCTATCGGAATGGCACCACCTGTGATTGTTCTGTCACTGGGTATTGGCATCATCTTTTTAGGCTTTTCAACCGGCGCTTTGAATCCATCTTCACTTAGGTAGATCCGATGAAACGTGGCCGAACGCCCTTGCTGAGTAACGATTTTACCTAGCAGCGCTGGGTAGCTATCGATAAACAGACCATCTTCATCATGGTAAGGCAAGTTTGGATGAAACCTCAGCACCGAATCCCATTCAGGACGAAGCCGCGTAACAATGCCACGACGATGCAAGTAGTTCCAAACAGGTTGCGCACGAGTATCTGCAAGAGATAACGTTTCTCCCCACGTTTGATTCAAACGTTGGATAATCGCTCTGTCCTTTACCTGCTTTTTAGTCTTCCAGTCAACAGCGTTACTCGGTACTGCCCGAGTTGGTACTTGTCCGGGTTGAATACCTAGAACTTGGCCGATTGTTTCAATAGACTGAGCAAAGTTCCATCCATTAATCCAAGACAACAGTTCAAAGCCATCATGAAAGATCCCGCAGGTATTACAAACGCCACCTCCGGTATATTCAGCATCTTTGAACAGCCTAAAGCCATCACGACCGCCATGAACAGGACAAGCCACATGACGGCCTTTTCGAGCAATAGCGGCATCAAGTTCTGGCACCAATGCCGCCAAGACATGAAGCCACTGGCCATTAAGATATGACCTCACTGTTTCAATCTGTAAAGGTAACGCCATATAACCTCCTAAAGTAAAAAGCCGACTCCTACCACTGGTGGTAAAAGTCAGCTTGGGTCCTGCATTAAGCCGTTTGGTTAATGCAGGAACGTTAGTCAAGCTAGATATCATTTCGTCTTAATAGCCACATGATGGAATCACGAAGCACATCAGGATCGACAACCGCAGCCATCGCGCAAACACGAAAGCAAAATGGCGCTATTTCGTCATTTTGAATCCACGACAACACATCCTTGCGCAACCGAGTGCTGACACGACCGTCCAGCAATACTCGGATCGCATCCAATAGAATGCCTTCGCGTAACTGCCAGATTTCCGTGTCAGACCAAGTGACTGGGGCATCATCAAACTCAAATAGAAATTCGAGCTGTGATGACGTGTGTTGATGGGACTGCTTTTGTGATGTAGGAGAATGGGCAATGCGCCCATTCATTAAAGATAACCGCGTTCGGCAAGCGAAACGCAGCCCTCGGATGCGACCACAACATGGTCAAGCGTTCGAATATCAACGAGTGACAAGGCGTCACGAAGTCGATGCGTAATGCGTTTATCAGCTTCACTGGGTTCAGGATCACCCGATGGATGGTTATGAACCAGTATCACTGCTGCCGCATTAAGCTCTAGCGCTCGCTTTGTTACTTCCCTTGGATACACGCTCGCCGCATCTAAAGTGCCGTTGAACAGCTCTTCAAATCGAATAACGCGATGCTTTGTATCAAGAAACAGTACGCCAAAGACTTCGTGCTCATACTCGTGCATCAGTGTTTGCAGGTATGAGAACGCCGATGATGGCTGTTCAATTTTGCGACCTTTACTCAATCGACCACGGGCAAGCTTGAGCGCCATATCTAAGATATCCGCTTCAGTCACTTGCTCAGGAACGATGTAAGTACCGGCTTCTTCGCCAGCTAAGAACTTTTTGTTTTTCATAGGAGTCTCCCCAAAAAAAAAGCGGAGACGAACCCATGCCCTGAAGGGGACGGAATCGTCCCCGCAGGGTGGTAAAATTGATGTGGTTACTGAATTAACAGTTGTTGTGTTACTTCGAATAACTCACGCTTCAGATCTTTGACGTCGTTAATCACGATGCTTTGAGGAAAGAATTTCTCAACACTGCGTGTTTGAATCCCTATTCCCAGCAGCTCAAAGCCACTTCGTCTGCACCGGTCAACAATGTCATGCGTGGCAGCCCAATCATCTGGGTCACCATCCGTTAGCACTATCATTAGCTTTCGCTTCTGTTTTTGCGCTAACAAACTGTTTGCCGCAAACCACATCGCTTGTGCCATAGGCGTACAACCTCGTGGTTTTTGGTCAAAACAGGCGGCCCGATGTCGAACCGATTGCTTGGGCAATAACGCGATAGAAACTTCCTGATGAATACCAGGAAAATAACTGACCGCAGGTACAACACCCGGTATGCCTTCCAGTGCCATGGCCAAAGCCAAAGCGGCTTCATTGGCAACATGAAAGTACTTGCGATTACCTTCGCCAATGGGCTTACCCATTGAGCCCGATATATCGACAAGCAAGTGCACCGCAGCATTCGGCGCAATGCGAGGTTGCCTTTGAATAAACAATCTCGACTCACCTGCTTGGGAAGCGGCAAGACGATGGGTTGCAACTCGAAGACCGTGCCGTTTAGCATGATTCCGATTGTCCTGACTGGACTGAACCATGCCCCTAAGTCGGGCTCGAATTTGAGCGGACTCAGACGCCGATAATGTCAAGATAGCCTCATCACCTAACATAGCTTGCTCTGCTTGGGGCAAACTTAATGGAGTGACGCCCTGATGTCCTTCAGCTTGTTCAGACAACACTTCTGCCACTTGTGCAAAGGTATCGGGTTCAAACTGAGCGGCACTGGCCTCTAAGGCTTGTCGCAAATTGTCAGCTTGATCAGAGTTATCAGAATCACTCGTTTCAGCAGCATCCCCTGTTGCAGACGAACCTGTTTCCGGGGTTTGACTGTCACTACTGCTATTGCTGTCATTACTCGCATCTTGTCCAATGTCATCACCGCCATCAGCATCAGACTCATCCTGTGGTGGACGAGATTCTTCTTCCAACATGGCAACGATGGCATCGACAAGTTTCAGCACTTCACCTGTAGATGCCAGGCTAGGCACTGCTGTCAGCATGGTGCTTAACCGGCTCATCGCTGCGGCAGGAAAGAGTTGTCTCACTCTTTCATCAACAGCTTGATACAAAGGCGTCAGCGCTTTCTGGCCCAGAAAATGGCATCTCAAGCGAAACAACAACCAGGCTTGCAAGTTAGATGCAGGCTCAAGCTGTTCAGGTACACACATTTTCTGTGTGTCCACCATGTACTCAATCACTTGCGAAATACTGCGCCGGGTTCCGGGGTAGTCCTTTGCCAATTCGTTTTCAATGCGAACATCCTCAATGATATTGAGAAGTGCCTTACGGATCGGCTTGGACGACGCCTTCTGCACCATGTCAAAATTGGTATGCCGAATATGCGCCGCTTCATGAGCCAGATAACCCCAAGCTATCTGTTGATAGTGTGGGTCGTCTGGGTTTGCTGTTGGGATCACAATCCGCTCACCATCGGTAAACGCATCTTGTCCTTGAATAAGCACCTTCACACCAAACTTTTCGCCATAAGCGGCGGCAACGATTGGCAGTGCGTTTTTTAATGGATGATTCATGGGAGTCTCCTAATCATTAGGGGGAATACTCCCTCAGCGGGAGTGTTTCCCCGCTGGGAATGTAAGTGTTTAAACCTGTGCTTTTAGCTTATCCAGGTCGTATTTTTGACCTAACCAAGCCATCAATTGAGCTGGACTCTCGTGCTGCTCAAATGACGTTTTAAGCTGGTCTAAACTCAGGATGTCATCCAATGTCAGACCGTACTGGTCTTGTAACTGAGTAGACACCTCGTGTTGATATTGCAGCCAGGCCCGCTCAAAAGCGGTTTGCTGCAATGCCATGTTTGGAACAAATACCATGGCCGTTACCCAAGCTCCTTGTGCGTCCGCATCTGCGATCAAAACAGGGTTCTTGGGGATCACGACACTATGTGTTGAGTACGACCGTTGTACTAACGTTCGACAACACGCCACTTCTGGTATCGATTCACTTTCAACCGCATCAGTCACACCACGAAAATGTGCTTCAAACTGGTTCAGTTGGCTGGGGTTATGGATGGTTGATTGCATAATTTCCTCTTACATAGTTCAGAGGACATGCGCCCTTCAGGGCAACATGCCCTCAAGGACGTTAGAAATAAAATGAGTTTGGTACAGTCGAACCAAGGTTTGGTCTGACGGTTGGTTGTGGTATTGCACGTAAGTTATCTACCTGAGCAGAAACTGGCTGTGCGGGTTTAGGTTCAGGTTTGGGCATCAGTTGTCTGATATCCAATTGACCTTCACCGTGCATTCTCATCTTGTCTGGATCAGACAAAATTAAAATGGTCGCCATCAGTTCGTGATAGAGATTGTCTATCACAGGGCCGGTCTTCGGCAGACGAACAAATAAATTGTCCATCGCTTCAACCATCGGCTGAACTCGATGATCCAGGAAGGACAAACCATCCAACTTGTCTCTTAACCGCTTAAGAGGATTAAGGGCTCGCTGACTGATTTGATTCTTACCTGCAACGGAACGCTCAAAAAGCTCATTGGCATCACGAGCCACCTCCCTAAAGAGGGTGTGTCCCATGCCATTGACCTTGTCATCTAAGCCTCCAGCTTGTTCAGCCGGTTGCATTCGATAGATGGCATAATCGAACTGAAGCCGTTGTTCCACGTCTTCGATGGGTGATAATGCACGTCGGATTGCATCTGCAAATTCCGGGTGTTTTGCAACCCAGTCAAACGTCACCTGATCATAGTTGTCCAGGAACAACTGCTTGCACTGCGCAAACTCCTGACCGATCCGGTCAAGCTCTGGAACAATCTGATCAATTCGGTCTTCAGGGACGGCATAGCCACCTAAAAACCGCACACCGACTTGCTCACACAAGCGCTGCGCTTCTTTCTTAAGCCTTTCAAAGTTCGCCAATGCCTCTGGGTCGCAAATTTTTTTACTCCCTAAGCTGGCAACATCCTTCGGTGGAAGTTGGCTGCCATTGGCTAGTCTGAAATCTTCAGGCCTTAGTTTTTTTCTACCGCTCCAGATGGAACAGTCGATGTGACAAATCAAAAGTTTGTCGAGGGTTTGAATACTCATAGTGCATCCTCATGCGAGATGGGGACGCACCACTCCCAACAGGAGCAATGGCCCCCGTTTGGGTGGTAGTCGTTGACGCGCTAATGGCAACATCACTATCAGAAATAGTAATTTTGCGAATCAGGCGACGATTGGTTGAGATCGATTTTCACAGGCATTAAGTCCAGTGCTTCAGCTATCGGGCGAACCCGCTCTAAATCACTGCCTAGCAACCGCAATACATCTTTTTCCAACTTCAGTTGGTCGGATACTTCTATCCCTTCAGGACTCGCTACTGTGAGCGAACACAGAGGTGGTAATTGACGCTTAAAGGCCAGTAACAGCAACAATGGCCACGGGCCATCATCAGTGTTAACAATGCCAGCGCCTTCACCCGACACCATGCTGATTTGATTGGTACTAGGTAATGCGCTTTTGCAAAACCCTAATGACCATTCTCCAATCCTGACCTGGTTATCATCAAAAACAGCCAAGCCATAGGCTTCAAGCAGCTTTGCCATATCGAACAACGCTTTTTGCGCCAGCGAGATTTGGCCATTGACGTCCTTGCGAGTACGAAACTCCCAACTGACGTTATTGGCGCACGCGACGCTATCAAGCGCATTTGAGAGTTCAAATGGCCGCCCTTGATGATCAATGCCGACTTGTCCAACAAATCTATAACCCTTGTTGATTTTCTCATTGATTCTTCGGTCTGCTTCAGCCTTAGGATCAGTCGAATCAATCAATCGCTGCTGCGACAATTGACCGGCTTTTCCAAACCGAACTTCAACCTCCTGGTTATCTGATCCAACGTAAATGGCCCATTCTTTGGCTGTCCCATCAGAATGACGGTAACGGTAAAGAGCAAAGCACTTTTCCATCATTAATCCTCCCAATGGTCACCGAAGACATCAGCGGCAATACGGTGAATGGCTTCACGTTGCTCCAATTCAGCACGAGCCGTCAAAGACCGAACCAGTGCATATTCCACTGCGTTAGGAGCGCCTTTAAAAGCAAGTGTTAACTTTGCCCAGCGCACCAAGGTCCGAGTGGACATGGTGATACTAAGCTCTGCACCGCCATCCGCGCCCCCAATAAAAAGACGACGAATGTCACCAGCCACCTTCACCATTTTTTGGCGAAAGACCTCTGGTAAGCCCGGCGCAACGTTCTCCAGAATGGCTTCCTCTACAGATGGTTCTGCATAGGTCGCTTCAATGATTCTAAAGCGATCAAGGAAAGCCAAATTCTGTTGAAGCACGCCTTGATACAAGCCCGTTTGGTCACCGCTGCCCGCACTGTTGCCGGTAGCGATAAAACGAAACTTGTTGTGTGGCATGATGATCTCTCCGCCATTTTGTGCGATGACCAACGGGGCACCTTCCAAAATGTCATTGAGCCCAGCCAGTTCAGCAGGCTCAGCAAGATCCATTTCATTAATGATCAGCAAATGGCCATGCTTTACAGCCAGTGCCAGCGGTCCATACACAAAGGTCATGTTGCCATTAACCAGTGTGTGGTGACCGATAAGATCGGACAATTCCAATCGACCGTGCGCAGTAATTTGCTGAACAGGCCAATTCAATCGAGAAGCAACTTGGCAAATTAGCGAGGTCTTCCCGCATCCAGTGGGGCCTGTAATATACAAACCGTCACCGTCTGGGTTAGACAAGAACGCCAATACGTCACGTAAGTCTTCTTTTCTAAAAACATACTCGTCCTTGCGAACGGGAATGTTTGGATGGGTAGTGTCGGCACTAAATCCTTCCAGAACGAAAGCATCAGGAGCCGGGACATTAAACGCTTGATTCACTTGAACCAAAAATGGGGATTGTTCAGTCATGGTAAACCTCATCAGTTTTGACGAGGCCCCATGCCCCAGCAGGGAATGAAGTCCCCGTCGGGTGGTATGTTGATTGTGGTATGGCTGTGTATGTAAGAGTTCAGCTCGCTCTATCATTCGTACCCAGCATGGGCTACGAGTGAAACTGCTTTCTGATGCACTCGATGTAAGCGCATGAGAAAGGAGCCGAAATCGGCTCCAAGTGAACGTTAAAAGTAAAATGAGCTCGGCGAGTCACCTGGCAGAACCAAGTTCTCTTGCTCAAGGCTGATTTTGATTGGTGTTTCAACGGGCTGCTCTGGCTTATTGGTGCTGATGCGCAACCGCTCTTGTGGCGCTTTTCTGTAAGCGGCTAAAACCTGTTCGTCCAGTTCGCCTAATTTATCGGTGGCCAATTGCTTATAGTCCACCGTGCCCGCCATCATGTAGCGGCTGAGTTTGACCCCAGCATAATCCGCATGAGCGTAATTACCCATCATAGCGACCAATTTTGACTGAGCTTCTCGCATTTCCTCTTTCAAAGATTTAATGTGATTTTCCAGTCGGACCACTTCGGAATGTGCTGAGCAATACTGCCGAGACAGCGATGTCCAGCGGTATTGGGCTTCACCCTTGGGAACAAAACAATCTTGTTCAGGGCATTTTGACGGTTCTTTTTTGGTCTGTACTAACTCCCAAAACTGAAGCGCTGTTTCTTGCAATTCAGTTAAGAACGCCGCGTCTCGTTGTATTTCAAACTCAATCAGTTGATCCTCAAAATAGAATACCAACCAACCACGCGTGCTATTGGCGACCAGTATTTGATGCTGTACTTGTACCCAATACAACTGGTACGCCTCGCTTTGTTCTCGGTGAGCTTGCACATCCTCAAAAACTGACTGGCAAGGACATTTCAGTTCAACGGGTTCGCCCGCATCGTTGATGCCATCAAAGCTGGCTCGAAAGATTGCGTTATGATCGGCTTCTGCACATAACGGCAGAAGAAAGTCATTATGCGCATTCTCAAATGCTCGCCTTGCTTGAGGCTCCAACCGTATACCGCGAAGCACATTTGGATTATTCGACAGGTCTTCCGGTAATACGAATCCAGTTTTTTCTGCCCATAATCGCCAAGGTGTTTTGTAGGGTGAACGCCCCATAATAATTGGGGCTTCAGATGCCGTAACCCCTGCAATGCGCCACTGGTGCCATGCAGGAGTACGTTGTGATAGGTCGATAACCTTCATATTGTCTCCTTTGAGGGGGAGACTCCCCCGAAGGAGAGAACTCCCCTTCAGGGTTAAGTGGTTACTTTGCAGCTTGTGCTAACGCTGTTTGGTGCTGAACAACACTTGCTTGAACCGAATCAATTGCCGCTTTACCGGCTTGAATCGAACCTACGACAAGGGCAACAACCAATACCAAGCGAAAAAGTGAGGCTGATTTAGTCATGGAAGATCTCCAAAAAAAAGACGAGACCTTCCCCCTGACGGGAGAATAATCCCGCCAGGGTTAGTAAAATGAATGCGTGGCGCTAAGAAGCTAAAGGCTGTGTGAGCGCTTTGGCTGCTTGTTGTTGTGCATTAAATATTTCTTGTTTCGCAAACGTCAGTTCAACACCCTGAAAATGTTCATTGGCATATTCCAATGCACTATTCCAAGCGTTTGAAGCTTCTGCCCGCTCGATAAGCTTGTAAACAAGCCCTCGGGTTCGATCATCAACTTGCTCGGGTGGAATCACTGATGGCTCAACAACGAGTGTTGCTTGGCCTTCGATAATTCGCTCCGCTTCGTCTTGATCGAAAATCCCCACAAAGCCAAACGCAATGCGGGAACACTGGATCATGGATTTATGTCTTAGCATTCGCTTAGTGTGCGTCTGCCATGGACCATCTACCCGGTAAGGGCCATTTTTGCCGTTACCTTCAAAAGGCGGTCGATAGACTTCATCCAGATACTCAGTGATTTTGACTGGGTGCGAACGGTCGCGCCGATAGATGATGCATTCCATCCATTCTGGGCATTCTTTCGTGCCATCCAGTGAGACTTTGTTTTCTGAAGTCTTAAACTCCATGCCATCAAACTGGTCGTGTTGATTGATGATGCGAGACCATCCATCGACACCTACCACTGGAATAATTCCAGCTTGTTTATCAGGGAACGCAAAAATCTCTTTGGTGAAAGGGTTCAAGCCGTACTGATCTGCAACCACCAAGAGCGCCATCATCTGCTCATTGGTCGGTGCACTACCGTCACGTTGCTTGAATGCTGTTGCTTTTAGGGTATCGAACAACTTGTTTGGATCGACACTAAAGCGCTCAGCAAAGCGTTGGATTAGCTTTGGTTTTTCCATTGTGGACTCCGACAATCAAAGTGGGAGTCTGCCCCTGACGGGAAAGTACTCCCGGCTGGGTTAAAGCGTTTTTGCTCGGTTAAAAATCTGGTTCAGGATAAGTTTGTGCCCAATTAGTTTGGGAGCCCGCATCATCCGCCAGTGATGGCTCAGATGCTTTGTTCACACTATCAAGAAGCAGAAACTCGTCCGCGTCCACTTCGGTCAATCGATGCTTAATGCCATCTTTCTCCCATGAGCGCGTGCGCTGAGGCCCTTGAACAAAAAGCTTCGCTCCTTTTTGGATTAAATCTTTTGCCCTTAGCCCTAACTTAAATCCACCACGATCTCGAAAAACGACCCGATGCCATTCCGTATGCTCTTTGAGCTCATTGGATTGACGGTCGCGCCATTTCTCAGAAGTGGCCAGCGAAATGCTGGTCACCAAATCGCCTGATGGATAGGCTCGCGTCTCTGGCTCAGAGCCAACGTAGCCTATGAGTGTTACTTGGTTTTTCATGATGTTCTCCTCGTCTTAGTTGAATTCTGTGCACACAGTTGCTTCTACCCGGCTGGGCAACGAAGACTGACGGCGCAGATAGGTTGGTATTTTGAGTAAAGCCATGTCGTACTGATGTGGCTCTTTGTAAAACGCAGATGTCAAACGGGGCATACCAGGAGCTTTAGGCACTGCCATTGGACGACGTTTTGGTGTTGGTGTGAGCAATCGCTTGATTTGAGTAAGTAAAAATCGAAACGGGCGCACGCTTTGATGAGCAAGCAATCGCAAAAGCGACCAGCTCAGTTTTGCAAGCAACATGATGCCTGCGATTTGGATAATAAATCCGAAGATATATTCCATTGGTGACTCCTTAAGTTGGTTTTGAAGGAGTCACCCCCAACTGGGGAAAACTCCCCCAGCTGGGTGGTGAAAAGGCGAACCGTAAGGAACGCATGGTTGAGCATGTAAAAACATGCAGGCTATTTGTTTAAGGAGGCTAGCTACCTCTTAGTACCACTGAGAAAACTCAGCGGCGGGCTTCCTTTGAGCTCATGCTCTCAGGCGCAGATATCACTGAAACAGATCAGCAATATTTGATAGTCAGTGTAACCGTCTTATCCAGACAGGATAGTTAGAAAGATGCTCAATTCTTCCACCTAGCTGAAAGGCCATTACCTCACAGAGGATTAGTCTAGGGACTGATTATTGTCATATCAGGAGCAAACTTATGGCCCAAGCAAAACCCAATTACTCAAAACCCATCTTTGAACAATCATTCACAATTAACAGCTTACAGGCGCAACGTGTCGTTGACCGTGTTTTTAGGCGCACGGTCAGTGCGCTTTACGGAATCGATGTCATCCTACGCATCATTGGCGATGAGAACGAAATTGATGAAGTGGAACAGATCATTAGCCAGTTGATCGTGGATTGCGCTAAAGCGGTAGACAAAGAACAAGCTCGTTTGGACAAACTGATGGAGTCCAACGGCATCGATGAAGTACCTGACTACACCGACCCGATTACCTTCATCGCCAAAATCAGCTCGCCTCAGGTTGGCCAGTTTGTCGGCTTAGTTCGCAAACTCGATGCGTTGATGATCTCAATGGACACACTCTGGTTGTCTAGCGTGCTTAGCAATAAGCAACGTGTTGATGGCAACTACGCATGGCAACAGCGCATCATCAAACTGGCTCGACGCATAATTGATATCGAAATTCGAGCACGAAAATCAGCCCAAGCTAAGGGTAAAGAAGCAGAAGTTGAGCAAGCGGTGCCTTCAACCAATGACGATATCACTGAAGAGGAAACAGATAACCCCGCCAACTAGCCAACTAGGCTCCCATCAACCAGCCCCTCTCGAAGGGGCTTTTTCAATTCAGATAGTATCCCAAAACTCTCTGTTACTTCTCAAGTGTAATTACAGTTGACCTAAAATGTAATGATCATTACTATAATTGTAAGTAACATTACTTATGAGTGTCAGCAATGCAAATTGAACTATCGCAAGAAACTTACCTTCGCCTTGGTAAACACGTAATAGGATTTGAGACACCGAATAACGTGATCTGTAGGCTTCTTGATTTCTATGAATCCAGAACGGTGACTGGAAAACCAGAATTGGTATTTATTCCAAGTGAAGATGAATTTAGGCAATGCTTGATAAATCAAAAGCAAGCTTGGAAGGTTTTTCAATATGCTGATGGCCGAGTCTCAACTGAAGAATGGTCGGCTCAGCAATTTGGAGAGCATTCTAACCTTAAAGCCAATATTTGGTCTGGAGCCTTGAGAGGCTGGAAAAATAAAGGAATCGTTAGATTAACATTGACGACAGAAAAGCCTGAGGGTGAAGCTTTTAGATTGTTAAAACATTCAGAGGATGTGGATATGGTGGAGCTACGAGTTGGAAAATTGGTTAAAGAACACATTGATGCAATTATCGGTTTTTGCAGCCAAACAGCAGAGCATTTAGAGTTATTGAAAAACATTGACTGGTGCAAAGAACACTTTGGTATATCTTTCCCATTGATCATGATTTCAACGGAAGCGTCCAAAAATTATCATGAAAGGTATTGGGTCAAAGAGTATTCAATTAATGGTCAATCATACCGTTTCTGTAGTCAGTTTGGAGGCAATAACGCAGTAGGGACTAAAACATTGTCTGAATACCATGGTGAGAAATTTCTAGCTTACTTAAAAAAATTTAATTTACTAAATCCAGCTTATACGGATCAGCAAATTCGTTTTATTGTAAAAAGTTAAGAGAAATTTATGAATGCGTTTGAGGCAATGAGTGAACTAGCTTCACAAGAAAAATGGTGCTGGAATTTAAACTGTACCACCTGTGGTCAACTTCATTTTCGATTTGGTCTAGTTGAACTAACTCGGGGTAAACACCCTCTTGAAGATAATTGGTTGGTGAAAAAACAACAAACAAATTACTCAGTTAAAATTGGGCAATTCCCCTATACTTTTACTCCAGAACAACAGCGTAAAATAGTTGATATCTGCATAACTGCCGACCTAGTAAAGATTTCAAAAAACTGCGTATTTCCTGATTGGCTTGGGTATCTTGGTCTAGTATTAACATTTACAAAAAGTGATCCTTTGCTATACAAGAAGCTTTGCACAGTCTGGTCAAGTCAACTAGCAAGAATGGTTCGTACGGATTCACTTATTTATAAAAAGCTTAACGATGCAGCATTAGGAGTTTCCGTTTTAGACATCAAAGATCTAGAGCATTGTGAGAATAACATAATTTCTCAACATAAATATTTTGCTAGGGTTTCTAGTCGCTGATATTTGCACTTAAAAAATCATATCCGCATCAAGTATTGAAACATCCTAGAAGAAAAATCATAGCAACCACAAAGCGCTAAATTGGTTACCTTAAGGCGTCGTATTATGCTCATTAAAGTAACCAAAATGGACCATGATTGGCGCAGCGATTTTAGAAGGACGTTCTCAATTATTCCCCGAAATTTCTTCCGTCGCCTCCTGACGCAGTTTCTGAGCATCCATTCCGTTTAACCTTTCAATAGCTCTTTCTGCGGCACTCTGACGATTTCCATCAACGTTTAGCGTACTTCCTGAGCCTGTGAGTCTTTCCAGATCCAGTGACGGTATTTCAGGTAGGTTGCCCGTGATCGATAAGATACCTATCCATTCATCCAAATTGACTTGGCTCCAATCTACCTGGTTTAACTGACTCGCGGTCAAACCTTCGCAGTTTGGTGACTTTGCACTGCCCCAGCCAAGGCCCAATTGAGGACGCACTTGTTCCTGAATGATCCGTGAAAGTGGCGAAGTAAAGCAGCAATATGATTGCCGTTTCTCAACACAGGCACCTAAAAACTTAGACTTACAGTAAGAACCTACATAGTGGCAACTCTTCAATACCCTCTTGGCGTTCATCTCAAACTCACTCTGCTCACATTTCCAGATAAGCTGAATGAGGATCATGGTGACTGAATAAATCATGTAGGCCGTCATAACCGTACTCAGAACCGCGCCCGCAGCGCCCCCTAGGGCAAAGTTACCACCCGAAACAACACCATCGGCTCCAACCGCGCCACCAACGTTACTAAACAGTGCCGATTGCGCCCCCGAACCAAAGGTCGTACCTACCCATTCAGCCGTTTTGTTGGTCAACACCTGCATGAAGCCAGTCGCAGCTTGCTCCGCTCCCGCGCCAGCAGCCGTTGATGGCCCAGCCCCCATAAGAGAGTCCCATGCAGACACAAAGGGCTCTTTAACCGCACTCCAGGTGCTCGTGATTGGCTCCCTGAGCGTATTCCAGGAACCATAGATTGCCGAAGACGGATTCATGGCCATGACTGCCGTATCAAGTTTGTTAACCGCCACTATCATCGTGATGTAATCTGATAACGACACGCCACTTGGCTTTTCACAGCAATCCACTATGCCACCAACGGCTTTTTTGCACTGGCCAGCATTACCTTTAAAGACCGTACACTCGACGTTATCTTGGCCATCAGCTCCCGTACATGACATATCATTGGTCATAAACTGCGCCGCATTAAGCATCGCAGCGGCCTCTGCAAAGTTAGCCTGCTTGATTGACTCTGGCTCTAAACAATCTGTGCCCATACAGCGAACTGGCCCCTCACAGTTGTATTGAGTTTCCATTCGTGCATTTTGCACTTCTACGCTTTGTCCGCAGTCATACACCAAACTTTGGATATAGCAGAAGCCTTCATGACCAGCCCCGCCTTCAGTGCATTCGGTTCTGACATATTGGCAAGCCGGATTTTGCTCTAGCGCGTCACACGTATTGGTGGTCGTGTTTTGTCCGTTATTGACGATAGTTTGAGTATTACCATTGGCATCTACCCAGCTATCTGAGCTGCCCATGTTGAACTCAGGATGAGCAGTCGAAGCATTGTAGGTCGCTCTTGCCCTCCAGCATGAGAGTCCCAGTCCATCAGAGCTTCCGCGACTGGTTAAATGAGCAGGAGACGAAACAACCGCCGGATAAAGGCTTCCAAGATTGGCCAACTCGCCACTACCAACCGTTAACCCGTCGATTCGTTTTGTACCCGTATCCAAACACTGCCACTGAACCGCAGTAAACTGATCCGTTTGCATCAAGCATTGGTCTATGCCTGGGTCACTTGATTGATGAACAACGTCTTGCTCTAAGTACTTGCCGGAGAAGGTCAAGGTAGCACTCAGTTTCGCAGGAGCCAGGCACTTCTGAACTTCTCGGCTGCAAGTATCGAAATCGACTTTATTCCAGCCGGACTCACATCTGGAACGAGTGACTTCCTGGGGTTCATGCCACGAAATAATCGACCCATTGACGACTTTACACAATGAACCAACCAAGGTTCCTTTTGGACAGGTCATTTCAGGGTATTTAATGGACGGTTTCGTCTCAGTCACCGTCTCCTTATTGCCCGTCAATGAGAGTGTCGTTTTCCAGCCATTTGCCTTGGATGGCAACTCGGTGATTTTTATCTCAGTATTTTGATTATCAAAAATCCTCAGCGTAGCGTTTCCAGTTTGCATAGTACTGCTGTGCTGTGGAACAAAACTGAGCGTTTCGGAGCTAAAGCAACCACGCTCAATGGACCAGCTTTGTTGATGGGTTTCAGCGGATACACGTCGCTCTAACTGACACTCAGTAAGCGTGCTGATCTTCTCGCACACCTGGTAATCCGGTACATGCTTGGTTTCAGTAAATGGCGTAATCGTCTGAGTAGGCTCACAGGCCTCAAAACTACTCGGCATAAGATTGGATACCACGCACTTTGGATCGCTGGTTTGCAATCCACAGTCATAGGTATCGGTAAAACGAATGCATTCACCTCTATCATTGGTTTCGGCACATTCTGACGACATGAAGCCACAGGAAGGGTTCGCTTCAAGCACTTGGCAGGCCTGATTTTCAATCCCCTTATAGCTTTCATCATCCACACTAACTTGTACACGCCGACACAAAGGCGATATGCCAGCCACTGGGCTTGGGGCAAAGTAGGATTCACAAACTGAAACACCATTAACCACCGTACATCCGTTGGTTGAAGAAGGCTGATCCGTGCATTGAATGCTGTAGTCTGAAAACTTAGCTGGGATATCCGCTGCTTGTTCGATACAGGATTGTGGCGACCAACTATCATTCATCACCACCTTGGTTGGATCAAAGTGCACCTTGATGCGTGCATACCCCTCACCACTACCCGTAACCGATACGCGAATTTTTATCGGCACTTCTAAACCGGGCTCTACCGCTTTTAGCTTGGCAGTGAGATCGGTATTTGGATTGCGCTCCCAACTGGTACTGAGCTCGCAGCGACCTGCCGTTTCTGGTGGAAAGTTATTGTTCGGCCCAGACCAGACTTTCTGATCGCCAAGCCACACTTGCATGTAGTCATCCCATTTGGCGTACTCAAGAACGGCTGAGGTAATCGCATCGGGGTTCACAACTTTGAGTGTGATGGCCTGTTCGAACACTTTACAACTGCCACTCCAGTAGTTGTCACCAATTCGTCCTATCCAAACTTCAAGACACCCCTCACCACAAGAGCGAAGGTTCATCGGTCCAGAAACATGTTCAATAATGCCTGCCGTGTAATCGTGAGTAATAGTGCAGCTGTTAACCGCTGTATTGAGCCTGTCACATTGCTGGTAGTTTGGACTGCCTTCACCTTGAGACTCACAGCCGGGGAAGCTTTGCGTTAATAGATTTGGGTCAGTTTGAACCGCATCAGTTAATGCCCAAAGGGGATCATTGACCATATCTGGCCGCGACCGGTCTTTGATTTGCTGTAGCGAGCGAAACGCCTCACCCGTAACGCCACTTTCGGATGCCATGCTCTCTTGGCGCTGCGTCCCCAATTGATTCATGCTGGCATCAGAGCCATAAACGCCCGTTAAGACATCCAATGAGCCCTGATCCATACCAGGGAAAAGCTCTTGCAAGTTAATCGTCTCATTTCCACTGCCATTCGGCACCGACAATGTATTGCCATTGAGTGCGGGCATCGTCCAGTTTTGCAGTAATTGCTTACCTTCTTGTTGTCCGCTTAAGCCGGATTGGCGCTGCACATCAGCGGCCACACCATGTAAGGGCAAGCACGCCATAGTGATTGATAAAATACCCGCTAACACTCGGGTAAAAAATGTTGGTTTCATAGTTAACCTCCCGAGTTACAGCAGTCTTGCCAGCGCCACAAAATGTAGAGCGCATCTTCTCCGGCACCGGGGATCGTTCGCCACTCTCCCCATTTCATGGTGCTTTCACCGATGACATGCGCACTTTCAGTTTCTGGTACAGGGAAGAACATACTCATCTTGTATTGGGATTTCGGCAGCATGGGTTCGATAACAGGTCGACATAGCGCACTGTTCCCCATTGTTCGCCTTGCAAGACCACGCCTGTGTTGAGCCGCGATTGCACGCGCCGCTAAATGGCTGGTGTTTTCTGCTAATGAGCCGAAGGCTAAGGTGTGGCCAGATAACGGGTAGAGATGGCCCCAACTGCCAGCACACCAAAACAACTGGTCGATGGGTTTACCAAGCGTTGATGAAGCAGCGTCAGCGGTACAAGCAGATATAGCCAATGGATTGGCAACGGCAGCCGCTTCAGGCTGAGTAAAAAAGGCCAGTTCATCGTTCAGCCATGTTGGGTCCAATTCCGACAAATACATCAAGTCAAAGTCCATGTAACCATCGGCATTGCAATTGCCATCCATGAACAAATCGAGCATGACCAAAAGCGGAAAGGCATAATAATGGTAATGGTAGAAAGCAAGATCACCGGTATCGTATTCACCCTCGCCATGACCACCTTGCAATCGCCTATCACCTAACGGTAAACGAATCCCTCCCAGGGAAGGCGAGCAACCCGGCGTTCTGACCAGTTCAATCAGACGCGCTGGCTCCCACATGCTGGTAACAATACCTGGCCTTGGCACACCTAAGTTGTCTTCACATAAGCAAAACGACTTGTTTGATGCGCCGCTTGGGACACTGCCAGAGCCAAGTGGAAGACCCGCAACTCGGATAGGAAAAATGCATGACCAGCAAACATCCGTGAGCAACTTACCCGACAATAAACCCGCGTCTGGGCAGGTCAGTTCGGCTTTTGCAGGAATAGATGCGCCAAGGACAAACATAACAACGAGAGTCCGCATCAGACGATACGTATTATTGAGCTTTTTCATGAACAAGCTCCTTTGCTGGAATTTCTTCTATTTCAAACGCGAGTCCCTTTGCTTGAACAAACGATGGAGTGACTTGCAGATCAAACCGCTGCTTTAGCGAGGCATTGAGAAGGTAAACCGGACTGTCCAATGTCTTTTCGAGCGCATTGAGGCGATTCCAGCCTTGTGCACGGTCGAGCTGCGTGGTGATAAGCGTAATGCGGCGCAGCGTCCTATCTTGCGTCTCAAGCCAATGCGCTACTGCGTCCACTTCTTCAGCGTTCGACGCATTAAACACCACGAGCTGCTGAGTAAATGGCAAGGCTTTGAGCGGGTTAACACGCGTTCCTGCTGGGATCAATGTTCGACCATTGGCATCCAATAGTGGCCGCTGCATGACGATGGTTGGATCAACCGTTCTTATCCGATACTGCGTGGCTTTGGGTAAGTCAGTGAAAGTTTGGCGAGACCAGAATCGCTCAATGGCTTTTTTCTTTAACGCGCCCAGGTCAAGCGACTGTAAACGCTGCATCGCCACTTGCATCAAATCCGGTTCTAAAATGGAATGAATAGGACCGCGTTGACCCAATGAACCGGTATTGCCTGTTTCAATTTGACGCTGCAACCAGTCCTTGCTGTAAACCCCTAGTGCACTTGCAGTCACCTTGTTATCTTCTATGCGGAAAATGGCAGGCACGCTAGTCACCCGCCAGTGCACAAAGGCTTTCGGATCGATTCGAACCTGAGGAACAGGATCAAGCCCTGTCATCAGCATATGCCAATCACGGATAGCCGCCCCCAAGGTCTTTCCTTCAGGAATTCCCCGAAACAACACAATAGCGCCCGTAGCACTGGCCTCTTTAAAAAGCTGCTTTAGTGAGGAATCCCCCAGTGAGGACGACGCAAATATCAACCATTCATCGTTGTGTTTACGCGACTTAGGTTGTTCAATCGGTGAAAAAGGCTCGATAAATTCAGATGAACCATCCACAGCACTTTGTAAAATGCTGCGGCTCATTTCGACGATCTTTTTGTCCTCATCAGACAACGGATAAGGCTCTTGTGCCCAGGACACTTGAACCCAAGCCAATGGAGCAACCAACAAAAATAAGAGGCATAGTCTTCTCATCTTCCACCTCCTACCAAAGCGGCCAAGCGCGACCGACAATCTGCTCGCGCTTAACTGCATTCCAATAACGGGAGTCGAAACTCGTTGCAGCCTCGCCGGAAAACCAATATTCGTTTTCTTGCAGCGTCAATGAGCGGCTAAATTGTGATTCCGCTACACCAAGACGCTGGGCCAATGCCATGCCGGTTGAGACTTCAGCACCGTTCACCAGCACATGCTCAGGCGTCACCTTGACTTCATCCCCAGGCATCCCTGTTAGGCGTTTCAGCATCCGAGTACCGTCGTTATATAACGGAGCGAGTCCTTTTGAGTGGAAGGCATACAGACCATCCTTAACGGGCTCTTTATTCCATAGGTCAATCAGATACACCGTGGTATCAGGCAGGCAGCGCTCTTGCTGGGTATCAATACCTATTCGGTAGCGCATCATGGCGTAGGTGCCTACCAAGGCCATGATTAACGCAAGAATGGTCAAACGGATGAGATATGGCCGCCAAGGCATTCTTTTACGGAGTATCTGCATGAGACACCTCCTTTGATCCTACTGGCACGAATACAGAATCATCTGCACCCACCACCGCTTGGGCATCCAGCACGATAAAACCGGCTGCTTTTAACTTTTCAATTTGCTGATTGGTCTGAAGCAACCTGGATTCGATGTCTTGTTCGCTGGCATTGGGGCCCAGTGACAACACCGCCTCCCCAAAATCGACGACTGCAATGGGCGTACTTAACGCCAACTGGCTGTGGATGGGTTCGAGTGTTTTCATTAAGAGCCAGCTGGTCATTAAACCGCTACCAGCAATAGACAAAGTAATAGAGGCCATAAATGGCCAAAGCGTGGTCTTATTCATAGCCTCGCTCCTTCAACAACTGAGAGATGGCATCAGCAACAGAAAGGCCTTTGCGCGTTAACTGCTTAATCGCGTTTACATCTTCTGCACGGGACGAGTACAACAGCTTGTGAAACGGATCGACGATGAGGCGGCCAATCCCGGTGCCCATCTCGGTAATAAAGAAAATTTCGGAATAGACACCCGTGACGGTATGAACCGTTTTTAGGTATTCGTAGCCGCCTTCACCTAATGGCAAACGGCCTTCTTTTTTGAGCGCGTTGATGGTTTCGGCTTTTTGACCAAGCAGGTACATATTGGCCGAGTTTTCAGCGATGGCTTTACCTGTAGGGCTGTCATACAAATCGTTGACCGACTGCGTTACCGTTACAGCACTGCCGCCATATTTTCGAAATCGACGGTAACCCGTCTCAATGAACTTACCGACATCACCTTGAGTCAGCAGATCCCAGGCTTCGTCAATGAACACAATCTTGCGACGATCCCGCTCACCTAAGTACATCTCTTGTTGGATTTGGTAGATAAGCTGAAGCAACACCACTTGTTGCAGGTGCTTGCGTCCCTTGAGCTCTTCTAACTCCAGAACGGTGAAACGGTTTTTGAAGCGAATATTGTTGTGGCCATTAAAGAAACGGCCATATTCGCCCTGTGTCGTAAACGGATAGAGCTGCTCACCCACGTCTTGCACACGACGGTCTTCATGATTTTTTAAGGCCTCAGCCACATCATCAACCAACATGGCACGACCTTTTTTCTCCCAAAGTTCACGGGTCTGACGCTTTAGGTTGGCCATCTGAAAATCAGTTAATGACTGCGTAGGTGCGGCCATTGCAGCCAATAGCCCAACCAGCACATCCGCTTCTTCGTCATAGTCCTCAACAATTTCAAACGGATTCAAGCAAATGCCACTGTCCCGCCCGAACTGTAAGAACTCACCGTCATAGACTTCACACAGCTTTTCATAAGAGCGGCCAACATCAATCACCCAGCATTGGCCGCCTTCAGATAAGTAGGAGGAGATGATTTCGTTCACCAGGAAAGACTTGCCCGATCCCGATTGCGCCGCGATGCAACAGTTGTAATTACTGCCCGAGTCATAAAGGGACACACTCATGATCTGGCCATTACGGGAAACAAAGTTAATCACTGGCGTGCCCGTGCCTTTCCAATCCGCAAACAAAGGCAACAGAGGGATCACATGCCGTGTCGCCATGGTCTTGAATCGAAACAAGTCGTTCATCGCCTGGCGGTCAGCACCAAATGGCAAGGCATTCAGGAAAATGGGCAAACAGAAGTACTTGTCTTCCATCAGCTCAAATCCGAGTTCTTTGAAATAGGTTCGAGCATTTGAAACAGAGCTGATGGACGCTTCTTCCGTTGGTGAAAACAGCGTCAAAGTCATATTTGCCCGAATAGGACGATCACCTTCTTGCAAAGCTTCAAAAAGAACATCAAACCCCTTTTTCTTGGCTGCCAGCACCGGCACAAACTTGAGCATCGGGCCATAAGCCTGATTGACCGCCCATTGACGCTTCGTCTCTAAACGAGATCGCATCGCCTCAGCTGAAGGAAAGTGAATGGTGACATTCAGCAAAAAGCTTCCGCGTAAACCGCGACTGCCCGTCATCATATCGCCCGCAAAACTTGCGGCATGACCAAACCAAATCCGCTCAGGCAAGCGCTTAAACGATAAGGTTTTAACTCGGTAATCACCCAACATTAGACCTTGGCTATCCACCTTGATAGCTCGGTCATAATCCAACACTTGCTCTCGAAGTGGTTTATCAGCCTCACTGCGGATTGGTGATGGATTGCGCCAGGAAGCATCTTTTCCCCAGTTAAGCTGCGCACTTAATGCCGCGAGCCAGTTTCGGTCAGTCATCTCAGTAACGCGAAAACCAACCGTTGCCAGCGCTTGAGAGAAAGAAGCCCGAAGCGCGGATGCTCGACTCAACTCACGCTCCGTCGGTATAGGACTTTCCAAAGGCAATTTGCAGGTGACGATCAGTTGAAAGTTGCGTACCTGAGTCTGGGTCGATTCTTCTATCGGTTGAACCGTGCCCCCATCGAGAAAATCCGCACGTTTGCGTATCGACGCCCTAAGCAATGGATCGGATTGACGATGCCGTAAGCCCATCATGCGCTGAAGGTCGGTTTGAATATCAGGGGATGCGTACAGACCAAATTGCAGCAAAGTGTCTTTTGGCCAGTCGTTGTTGAGTAGAACATTAACCCTGTCTGCAACAGACTCATCACCACCCGGCAATGGGTCACATAGAAAACCAAAGCCAACACTTTGGTCTTCCATGAAAAACAGTTGCTCATCGTCGGAATAGGCCAATACTGGCAAGAGCTCTGAAGCGCGTTGCCCTGAATACAGAGAGGCTTTCATTAACGCCCCTCCAACCAAGCAGAAAGATCATAAGGACGGCCTCGGCTGATGCGACCATCATTGGCGACGATGAAAGGCACACCTTGAATGCCCAGGATTTGAGCCGTCACCAAGGTACGCTGCATTGGTTCTAAGTTGCAGGCATCATCCTGTTCTAGGTTACCAATCCGGCCATTGAGCAATGCATCGGTGGCCGCTTTTTTGTCACGCGCACAACCAAGCTGGCGAACCTGACGCTCTGAATCAGGACCAAGCACTGGCACAGGGAGTATTTGGAAGGTGTATTCTTTGGTTAGCAGTAAAGCTTGTTTCAAAAGCTCATGGCAGTGCGGGCATCGTGGGTCAACAAAGACCACCACTTTCTTTTTGCCTTCGCCCAGCGTCAGTGGGTTCAAATCATCCATTTTTAAGCCAAGACGACTTAAGTCCAGCGTGTTACCAGCTTCACGAATTTCTTCAAGGCTGGTAAGCGGCTTTTTGGACCAGGCATCATAGAGCGTGCCATCAATGACGAACCGGCCACTGTCTGACATGAAAACAATACGGCCATTGCTTTCGACCGCTTTCATACCCGTGACAGGTAAAGAAACCATGCCGTCAATTCTGCCAACGGGCGACACTTCAGACACAGGTTCAGCTTGAACCAATGGAGACAGCGCAAGCGCCAGAATAATTGGAGATAGTTTTCGCATGAGGAGTCCTCGTTAATGTAAATCGAGGCTCCAGTCTATGCAGTTGTCCTATGTGGACTCGGTTAGATAGATTGAAGAATTGGATGCCTTGCTAGGGTGCCACTTGTTGTTACGCACTATTAGTTCAGATATAGCTTTCATTCTGGCAGCCTTACAGGCTTCCCCCAATTCATCTAGTTTATCTAAATCCGCTTTTTCACACTCTGGGTGTTAAAATTCATCACAGTGTAAACTAACCAAGTCCTTTTAATACCCCCAGAGGTCAAGTTGACAAATTTGACACCTTTTAGCGTCATTATTGTACACTTGCGCCCCATAAAAAATAAGTCTACACTTATGACATGTTTAAGTGTCATCCTTGATAACTAGAGGCGTATTGTGAAAAAGGCTGAGGCAATTAAAAAGCTCTTAGAATATGACAAGCGTGGTCGCTGTGTTTTTACTAATTCAGATCTGGCGAAAATCTTTCATCAAGATAATGAACGAGCATTGCGTGCGGGAATTAAACGTTTGCAAGACGATGGCTTACTCACCCGAATCATTAATGGTGTGTACTTATACAATTTAGCGCAGTCGAAAGGCAGCGATACGTTGGAGCAAATTGCTAAAACCATTCGGCGTGGAGAATATAACTACATTAGCCTAGAGTCTGCACTTTCTGATTTTGGAGTTATTTCGCAAATTCCAGTAGATCGCTTAACTGTTATGACAACGGGACGTTCCGGTGAATTCAAAACACCTTTGGGTACAATTGAATTTACGCATACGAAACGAGATCCAATGGATATTTTAGAAAATACCAGTTTAGTCGGCAGACCGCTTAGGTTAGCAACGAAACAAACTGCATACAGAGACTTAAAACGAGTTGGCCGAAATACACATTTAGTAAGCAAGGATTGGCTATATGAAAATTGATCAAGAAAATTTCGCGCAATTGGTAAATAAAGCAATGCAGGTTGAAAATGTATCTCATATGCGCTCAGTGATAGAGAAAGAGCTCTTACACTACGATATTTTATTTGCGCTAGAGAAAGGTGGACTTCTAGACAAACTAACTTTTCAAGGTGGCACTTCATTGCGCCTTTGTTATGGCGGCAATCGTTTCAGCGAAGATCTGGATTTTGCTGGCGGGAAGGATTTCAGCTCAGCGATGCTGGCAGACATGAAACATTGTATAGAAAAGTACATTGGCGAACGATACGGGCTTGAAGTGACAGTAAAAGAACCAAAGGATCTAAAGCAAGATCCTAAATATTCTGAATTGAGCATTGATAAGTGGCAAATAGCTGTAGTGACTTCTCCTGAGAGAAAAGATCTGCCAAAACAAAAAATCAAAGTAGAAGTGGCAAACATTCCAGCCTATACAAGAGAGCCCCAACCTCTTCAAATAAACTATGATTTTTTGCCTGATGGATACAGTGATACGCTAATTTTGACAGAAAGCTTGGATGAAGTCATGGCGGATAAAATCATTTCCTTGCCTGCCACTACAAGGTATGTCCGCCACCGAGATATATGGGATTTAGCTTGGTTACAGCAACAAGGCGCGACACTCAATATGGACTTAGTTAAAAACAAGGTGTCAGATTATAAACTTGAGCACTTCAACAAAATGTTGGATAACTTTCTCGACCGACTTCCTGATATTGTATCTAGTGAAGCGTTCATTGCAGAAATGAAACGTTTCTTACCAACAGATGTATTTGATAGAACCCTAGCTCAGGATAAGTTTCAAGTTTACCTGCAAAATACGTTGGCGAAACTATTTAAAACTGTGAGTAACGAATTACTAGGCAACGTTACTAATAATGAATTTAGAATGTAAAAAATAAGGTCCACAAAGCAGTGACTTTGTAGACCCAAACCTTTTAAAGGCCTATTTTGAGTTTATCAGGTGCCCAGTAAGACGGCGCTGATTGCTGGAACTGTTGTGCCAATGACTTCTTGAGTGCTGGCAACAACAGGTAAGGTTGCAGACATAACACTTTCAACGACGGTTGGCGTATTGTAGAGACCCATACCGCCACCAATGCCCAAGGCAAAAGCCATCAAGCTTTGGCGAGCGATACCGCCCACAATACCCACCAGAACCATGGCTCCCGCTACGATCCGTCCCAAAGTACCTTGGGTCCAATCTTTTAGGGTATCCCACACATCGCTGAAAGCATCACCACCGGTGCCCGCAAATGAGGGCTCCGAAATCATTAACGCCATTAAACCAAGCGCACCAATGGTCATTAGGCGCTGAGTTTGAATGGTGCGAACTGCATTTGTCATTCGTTAGTTTCTCCGTAGATACTCAAGTTATCGCGCTTACCATCAGCTCCCGCTGAGGCTGAATCGCTTTGAGTCTGAAGTGGACGTAGCACTGGCGAAACCGTTCGAGGTGCTGACACCCCAATATCCCACCGGCGCGGTTCAATTTCGGTAAACACGTAGCTGGATAAATTCAGATCTCCACGGTCATCCTCCCAAGGCGCAATCCAAATCCGCATCACCCTTGAAGGAATGCGAATAGGTACAGATTGCTGCGTCTCAGGTAATGCTGGATGGCTCAACAGCCCTGCCTCTAAATCAGATTGTGAATACCCAGAGGGAGAACCAATTCGAGTCGCCACAGCATCAATCGTCTTGGGTGCAGCCCCATTACTGGTAAGCTCATAGACTTCACGAGCGGATAAACAGCGCACACCGTCAGGCATACCTGGGCATCCATATTCACTACTCCCAAGACCCAATGAACTACAGCCAGACAATAAGGTGGAGCCGACTGCCAATAAAAGTAATCCAGCTTTAGACCACTGTTTTGACTGGTGCTTTGGGTTGTTCTGCATTGATGTCGTCATGGTTAACTCTCCTCTGGATACACATCTTATTGTCTGAAACGGACTTCGATCGGTTAGCAACATGCAGGATTTTTTCATCTTCTTGCACCTCCCCCTTGCGAAGTGGCCAACGACAACGAGGCACCACGAGTGACTATGACTTCAATTTTCCTTGCAGCGTCTACCTCTATGACTGGGAACATATTTTCAGCCATGTCCAAATAGAACTTGGCCACTCGATCCAATGCTTTACCTGTGCCTTTAATCGCAGCGCCTTGTAATGCTTCTTGGCTCATGACTTGCTGGTACAGCTGAGTATCACCGGCATTACTCGTCTGAATCGTCGGAACAGGATTTACATCAAATGCACCAGCCAACCCCTGAAGGAATCCGGCCATCATTGATTTGGCCACCAGCTGGCCTTGTTTCGACACTAATCGGCCACGAATACCGGCTTTGCCGTCTTCACCCACAGCATAAGAATCCAGTCGCGTTTCAATGACGCCACCATCTTCTCTCACACATGAAATGGTCTCGCCTCGCAAATAAGCACGCTCAGAGCTCAAATCACCGTAACCTGCGGCGATCAAGAAACACTCTTTGATATCCGCTCTAAATCGGTTGGGTAAAATGGCTTCCTTTTGAATCCTCAGCAATGCAGGAAAAGGCTCGCGTCTTGCGGACTCGTGAGTAGGAGCATCCAAACCTGTGATCAAAGTACCTGAGATGATGCTGCCCGCCGGTAGATACAAAGGCGGCGCTTCTTGCACAACAACCTCTGGTTCAGCAACCACTTCAGGCTCAATCATACGAATCGTGATTGGCGGCAATGGAACATCTCGTGCTCGTGTACCTTGGCCATTGGCTGGCTGCTGATAGAGCGGATCAGGCAGCGGCGCATTGGCAAAATAGTCGTCTGGGTTAGACGGCAGAGGCTTTTCGTCTTTGGGTAATTCCATGGCAGATAAAGGCACTTCAAAACGGCTATTTGTGCCTTCAACTGCTGCATCACCTCCAGCGCGAACATCATCAAGTTCCGCTCTAAGGCGGGCCAGCTCCGCATTGACCTCACTTGGTATAGAAGGTGAACCTGGGCTTAGCCGTCCTGAATCGACGTCACGACGCAAGCGCTCAACTTCACGACGTAACTGTTCATTGCGCTCACTGAGTAGTTTTACGTTCGCAGCCAAACTATCGACCCCAACATCACGAGTATTGGTATCCGTAAGAATGTGCCGGATCGTTTCCTGTCGGTTCCGACTACTTGAGCCATCGTCAGGATTAGGTGAAAACACCATCACCATAAGGATGAGACCACCAGCAATACCAGCAACCGATAGGCCCCTCTTCATGTTCGGGCTCATTTGTTCCCATTGTGCTTTCATCGTTATTCACCTCCCACAAGAAGCGAAGGTCGCTGACTTTCCACCGCTTCTTCACGATGATTGCGAACAACCACATACAACTCAGTCTTTTCACTCGGCAACAAGATATTGCGAGGCCAGTAGGCGCTTGCCACTATATCTGGTGCATGACAGGCTATTTCACTGGCTTCTATCGGCTCATCGGCAAAGCTTTCAACCAGTCCTACATAGACGGTGAAGTAATGTCCCGTCACAATTTGCCCCTGCTTAAAACCAAACTTTAAGCCAGGCTGAAAACATTTCGGGCTTGTGTCAGTTTGGCCTGCTAAACGGATGTCATAGCCTTGTGGTAACTCATGTAGTGCAAGGCGTCTGAGTAAATCACGTAAGCTATCGACGTATGGCTGAGTCGTTTCCCAAGTGGCGGCTTTTCGGTTCACGACGCCCTTGATAGGCCACTGCTGACCATCAATAGCTAAGGTGATTTCACGCGGTGGAATACGACGAGGTACTAAGGTGACAGATAATGCGGGCGCTTCCTGACCAGGCGGAGTGATGTAAAGTGAAACCGGTGATTCTTTGTCCGTGGCCACATATACAACATTCCCCTTGATTTGCGTCTGAGCATCACTGGTTGTTCTCACCTGAGGCGATTCAAACGGCGTCACAATCCGGTTCAGATGACCAAGTGCTACAGGGATCAGTTCATTAACCCCCGGTGTCATCAGTAGCGTTGTTGGCACATCCGTTGCAACCGTATTGGTTTGAACCGGTGGATTTCCAGTAGCGGACTGCTTCATCACACTGGCTGGTACAATCGGCAATTCCACGTCTGCATACGACGCTTGAGATAACAGGACGCCACTCAAGCTCATTGCGATTAAGCTTAGTGTCATCCATCGACTAATTTTGGTTCGCATCATTCACCCTCCGGTTTTGCTCTTGGGTCAACTTTTCACGAACGCGCTTCGTTCTAGCTTGCCCCTCATACGTATCCATCCAACTGAGCTTTGGACGGTATTGCTCAATATCGATGTCAAACTCATAGGTGCGAGTTTGGCGCTGTTCATCTCCAGATGGTCCAGAGACCAAGGAATAACCGGTCACAAAGACATGGCCGGTTTCATACTCATACTCCACTTGTCTGGGTTGGAATTTGAGCGTGACTCGGTCTTCCCGGATTTGTCTTGCCTGAATCTCCAGTGCATCGACCACTTGCTGGTACACCGCTGGAGAAAGTAGCGGCTCAATAGCAACCCGGATAAAAGACACATTACCCGGCGTCACGTTGCCCATAAGCTCAGCCAGGTAGAGCCCCCAGGATTCCAAGTAAGGCTGAGTAGCCTGGTTTCGTGACACTTCAGCCGTTTCAGACAAAGTTGGTGGTTGAATGGCTACCACGGTATTGCGAGAAAATGCCGCTACCGCAAGCAGCAAGTTAGATAGCACCAGCACTGCAATCAGGAACCGTTGCCATCGGTTCTCTAATTGCGTGCCTTGCCATGATTTTAAAAACACGTCGAACTTCACGGCAGATAGCTCCTGATAAATGGGTTAGGGATCGTCTTGGCTTTGGTTGGCAACAGTCCAGCCCAGTAGATGGCGTGAAGAATAAAACCATCTGGGCGACCATCACGAAAACGCCGATAGAGCTTGGTTGTCACCAACCCCAACAGGCATAAAACCAAGGCATTACCGGTAAAAATGCCGATCACTAGCCCCAACAGAATGGGAGCCATCTCATCAGCACTCCAAAGCAGGAAGTGCGGCGGGTCATCGATATAGGATGGAATATTTACAGGTTCCATAGTCACTCCTCGTTGTTTGAATTGAGAAGTGAAGGATGCCTCGGGATTGGGGGCTTCAGTGGTCAGCTAGATGCCGAATTCTTGAAGGTTTTGAGGGTTCTAATCAGACAATACGTGAGCGTCTAGCGAACTACACCTATGTTTTAAAATTCCAGGGTAACAAGCTGTCGATATCGGGCTCAGGCTGGCACAGTTCATCAAGGCAAGCACAGATGTAATTAAATGGGATTAGACCATTTATCTTGGCGGTTTCCACAATGCTGTAAAGGGTGGCACTAGCATGGGCACCGTTAGCCGTTTGGCTAAATAACCAATTCTTTCGGCCTATCACAAACGGTTTTACCGCGCGTTCTGCTCTATTATTATCGATGCTAAGTCGGCCATCATCAACATAGCGTATGAGCTTGTGCCATTGATTTGCCAGGTAATTAGCTGCCTCTATCAGTTTGCTGTTCCCCACTAAATTTGGCTGATCCTGCTCAAGCCATATTCTTAGCTTGCTAAGAATAGGCAGGCTAACCTCTTGTCTTGCCGTATATTTGTCATCCACACTTTTATCTTTGATGCGTGACTCAACGCCGTACAGTTTTTGGATAAGGCTCAATACCACATCCGCTTTGCCGGTTTTGTTTTTACCTTGTAGCTTTTTCGCGTCGATAAATTTACGACGAGCATGCGCCCAGCAGCCGATTAAGGTTGCCTCTGTTCTGGCATAGGCTTGATAGCCATCCACGTGCAAGTACCCTTGATATCCATCAAGATAATTGACCACGCAGGCGGCCGCGCGACTATTGTGGAAGTCGTAAAGTACGATATTAGGGATAGGATTATTCGGGTCTGGTGAATCTCGACCCGAGCAATACACCCACATGTAACTGTTTACTTTGTCCGATTTCACCACCTTTAATGGCGTTTCATCGGCAAACAGCGTGGGTTGCTTTAACAGCTCGGCTTTAAGCCGTTCAACTAATGGCGCGAAGAGTGTGGCTGATTTGTCTATCCAGCTGCTCATGGTCTGTCGACTGAGTTCAATACCGTATTGCTTAAACATCGCTTCCTGGCGATACAGCGGTAACCCGTATTGGTATTTACTGGTGATAAGCTGACTGAGCAAACTGCTGGTTGCAATGCCTTTGTTGATGGGCATGGCAGGCATTGAGGCTTGTTTAATCTGTGTCTGAGTTGAGGATTTATCACAGTGACGGCAGGCGTATTTAGGCCTAATATGCTCAATCACTTTGATTTTAGCGGGTATGAACTCAAGCTTTTCTGACTTATCTTCACCCATTCTATGTAGCTCACCGCCACAGCAATCACAGGTTTTGTCGATGATGTCGTGAATAACCTGCTCACGAGGTAAGTCTTTTGGCAGTGGCTTACGCACCGGCTTTTTACGGGTATAGCTAATGGATTGTTGCTCTGCCTCAACTTCCTCAACAATTTCTTCCACTTCATTGAATAACTCGCCTTGCCCGGCAAAGCCTTCAGCACTTTTGCCGAATTGTTTTTGTTGGGCCAAGCTCCAGCGCTCTTCCAATGCCGCAATCTGGGCATCCTTCTGCGCTAACAGTTTTTCAAGTTCAGCAATGCGCTGTTTAAGGGCGAGTTCATTTTTCATGACGCCTATTTTAAGGCATCATCAAAGGCTTTGCAGTGCTAACTGAACTCACTTTGATGATCATCAATCGATCGCAAATATTAAAGCATTTGCTTACCTGCGACATCAATTTTACTGTGTCCAATCACATCATAACCCGATAATAACCAGTGTAATTGCTGCTCGCTTAAGGTCATGGTGGGTGACATGAGTTTGGGCCATTTGAACTTATGCTTATCTAATCGCTTATACCACAGTGCAAAACCGGTGTTATCCCAGTAAAGCAGTTTGAGTTTGTCACGGCCTTTATTACAAAACACAAATAGCGCACCACTGAGCACGGGTAGTTCAAGCTCTGCTTCCACCAACGCCGCCAGACCATTAATTGATTTTCGAAAATCAACGGCATCGGCACATAAATAGACGGTGGGTACATCAACGAACATCCTCATACCGTTAGCCCTTTAATAATGGCAACGATATCGGCCGTCGCTAAATCGATAGGAAACGTGAGTTGGCCGGTTAGCGTATCAAACTGCAGCGTATTTTGACGAGTTTGCGCGCAGACTTCAGTAGTTTGTTTTACCTGGACAAAACGTGATGATGTAAGGCACTGCGTGTGCACTGGCAAGGTGGAATTAGGCTGGTCTTTTGCCAGTAAAGCACGTTGTTTATAATAAGTCGTAATAGCGACATTATGGTGTTGGCAGAATTCAATATTAGTACCACTAAACGTACTGCGTTTCAGCAAAAGCTGCTGCCACTGTGCGCTTGTTCTGTAAGTTTTCATCACCTGCTCCGAATTTATCATTGAGCAGGTATTTTTAGATAATCAGAACATCGATGCTAGGTGTGGTTCGCTAGACGCTTACGACAATACTAACAATTGATCTTTTTGATGCGGTTGATATGATGGGGATATTGGTCGTGTCGAGACCAGCTGCCCACTTTAGCAAACCCGGATGGGACGACATGCATATCAAATTTATTTTTTGCTTAGGTTTTTTCTGCGACCTCGGCAGTGGGCACCGTATTCGCTAATAGGAGAAACTCAATGCAAATTACTAAAATCATTTCCTCTGCCACGGTTGAACGTTTAAAGCAAAAAGCACGAAAGCTTAAACGTGAAAAACCCATTACACACACTCAAGCACTCGATGAAGTTGCAATCTCTGCTGGTTTTAATCATTGGCATCAAGTTGTGCAAGCTAATGACATACTGAAACCATCAGAAGTGGCGTTATCTTCTGGATGTGTCATGGCTTTTGATGTCAAAGATGGTATGGATGTCGATACCAGTGATGGGGTTTTAATTGAAGACCACTTCTTGGAGATGCTTACTGAACAGCAGCTATTTGAAATTTATGCCAATTCCCCTGGTGAGGACGACGAACAAAACAGGCCGCTAAAAGAAACGCTATCGGATTCAGAGCTTCATGAGTATTTTCGAGATTATTGCTCATTCATGTACTTCCGTCTTCCCGAACCTCATACAAACAAACCGTTAAAAGAAGTATTGGCTCTTATACGACAGTACTCTTTTTGGATGCCTCAATATATTTGGCTTCAAGGTCACCTTATTGATACTTACCATTTGCCTGCTGAAGACGAGAACGTCAATACCGTAGGCGTAAGGTTTTAGCTCTACAAGATGAGGCCTGACAGGCCTCATATCTTCTTCTGCAAGTGGCTTAACGCCAACCCCGCCATCAATGCCAAACCGATGATCAGCGACGGTAGCACCACCGGTGGAATAGCCAGCGGGGCGAACAATCCCATAAACAGCAAAATGACACCTGAGCCCAGGATAATCATGCTGTAGCGGTGAATGATAGGGCTCGAAAAATCAAAGGTTGTCTTCTTAATCTTCCAGGTCATTAAGCCATCCCACAACGCCGGTAACATGAGAATAAGCGCAAAGGGCAACCAGACCATCAGTAAAGCAAATCGCGTGAACACTTGGTACAACGCATCAAAAAATGCCTGAATACGGTCTTCTACCCAGACAAACCAAAAGCCTCCCATGTTCTCCATCCCTTTAGAGCGCAGTCGCTGCTCTTCAGTGGGGATTAGAAAATCTCGCACAGATTGCTCCATCTGCGTATCTACAACCCATGATTGATACCAGCCATGGCTAGTTTGACCAATCCAATAGCTTGTTTGTGCGCCCAATTGATTTTGGATCATCTGCTTTTCTTTACTAATGACCCGGCCAGTCCAATCACCGGGCACTAACACGCCAATAGCAATAATCTCCAGCATCAGCGCCAGACAAAGTAGCCAAACCGACTTATGCTTGCTCATGCCAAACATCCTCTTCTACTCGGGCCAGCATGGCTGCAACGGTTGGCGTCATAATCCGGGCTTTAATCACTTGTTGAAGCCGCTTTGTCGTCGTATGGCCACTAACATAACGCACGTCGATACGTCCTTCAGCCAAATACGCCATCCGATTTGGACGATTACGCATCCAGGTGTGGAAATACACACCATCTACGGCAGCCCACTCGAAATGGTCAGGATCACGCAGGCGAATCCCCGTTAAAGCACTGGCGGCAGTCCAGGTCAGTGCCTCGATGAAATGCCAAAGGCGTACACTATCATCATCACAACTGACTTCGTCATAACTGCCCAAGCCATTACACAGACACAAATCAAAGATGGAATGGCCATCTAACGTGAGCGCATCTGTTAAATAGTCCGCCAAACAGTGCACTGAAGCCAAAGCATGAGGCCAGTCGGTTTCAAGCAGTCTTAAGGTTTCCTTGAACTGGGGGTTATGTTGCTGCCACTGAGCGAGCATTTCTTTACTGGTAAGTGTTGTCATTTTCAGACAGACAGAATGATGCATACAGACTCCTTATGCTGCCTGTGTAGAGCTGGTTAAAATAGGAATACGGCCTTTGATCACACGGCCACCTGAAAGCTTGGCGATGTACTCCAGATTGGGAAGCTGGCCTAATAACTGCGGTGGAAACATATCACCTTCTTCTTCCATCAAGCGCTCGCCATGATTGCCGGTAAACAACGCGGGGCTGTCCGAGTTGGACGACATACCTTGAGTTTGCATGATGTACTGCAACCGAGTCTTAGGCAGATTGTCAGTAATGTACTGCTGCGTTTCGGCATCCATCACCCGAAGGGCTATCAAGTTGTTGATGTTACCTAACACCTGGCGAGCCTTAGCTTCACTGCCTGTACGAGCGGCAAAGTCAGCAAAGGTCTGAGTAGCAATCACACAACGCATTTTTGCGCCACGGCCTTTGTTGAGCAGTTGAATGAAGGGATCGTTGACGACTTCAGCCGCCTCATCGATGAAGATATTTACGGGACGATTTTCAACACCATAGTTATAGCGATCACCGGCCACAGCAGTGAGATCGGATAAAAGCAACGAACCAATGGCGCTACCAACCATGGCGTCGGTCAATGAATCCAACCCGATATAGGCCACTTGGGCATTGTTGATAATACGGCCAGAATCCGTAATTAACCGGCTGTCATCCACATCGTTTGCAATAGGTGATAGCAATGGACCTAGTTCACTTGAGGTGAGCATATTGAGCACCGGCATCAATGAAGCCACCATCTTGGAATAGTGGGTTCTGTCATGCTCAAACATACTCAATAGCCCTTCCAAATCGGTATTGGCGGCAACGGGCTGAACGCGTTCGTAATAAAAAAGCAGCATCGCCATGGCTTGTTTAGCCAAGGTATTGGCCTTTTCAGTAAAGCGTTTAATTTCCACACTAAAGTTCGGATACACCTGCTCCCCCCAGGCTGTGACGGCTTTTACTACCAAGCCTTCTGGGCCACCTTCCAAGAATCGTCTCAGTGTTTTCAGATCAGGACGTTGTGACGTAAGCAACAAACCTTGCACTATGTTATTCAGTGCCATTTGGCCAAAGGCTTTAAATGGATCAGCACCGGTTTCGGATGGGATTAGTGCCGCAATTCGGCTGGCGATTTCAGTACCCCGGTTAAAGTTCCTCAGGGGATTAAGTCGTACTGAATGCTCTGGAAACCCCGGATGAAAATACACAAAGCGCTCAGGACTACCGGCGGCAATACAGGCTCGCTGTGCATTATCCTTAAGTTCTTTGTCTCCCTTGGGGTCAATAATAATCACAGCTTCATTGCGCAAAATGGCCTGAGTGATCATCGCATCAAAGCATCGTGTTTTTCCCGCACCGGTGGTGCCGACAATTAAGGTGTGCCCCTCAGTGTGACCAACTGGCTGGTAAACATCTTCTTCTTTGGGCTCAACACCATGAATCCAGGTCGAACCCATTTGTTTGCCGTGACCTTGGTTAAGCAAGGTTTTCTTATCCCGCTTTAAGATTTCATAAGCGCGTTGAGCATGACGTTGGTCCCACTCAAAGCCATACCCTAACCACAATTCATCAGGATGTTTTGCCATCACCTTTTGCAAATGCGACAGCTCCATAAATGCCAATGGCTTACCTTTTAATCCTATCTGCAACTTATAAAGACGGTAAGCCTCAGGCAGGCGATACAACGCCATGCCCGAGGAAATCCCTGTCATCCACCAAAATGGCTCAGGTGGTAGCTCAGTCAGCATTTCTGCGGCAATTGCCCCAGTTGCTCCGACCAGCCAACCTGCTGCTGCCATGGCTTCATAGTTCGTGCGCCAAGGCATCTCGTATGCGTTTTCTTTCATTCATGCTCCGCAAAATAACCGTTTGCAATCCGCTCAACTTAAAATGGATTAACGTTCAGCGTGAGCGGTAAACAGAACCGTTTCCCCCTCATCAAACTGGCATTGGTCACTGGCCGAGATCCCCCGAAGCAGCTGTCCGGCTGGAATGCCATGCTCATTGGCGACTTGGCGTAAGGTTTGAATCGTGACGCGAATACCATCGGCACTATGATCCACGTCTGGGTAATCGCCATCGGTCAGTAAGATGGGCAAATCTTTCACAAAATTAACCATCTGTTGCCGCTGCGCGTGTTTGGGGTCAGTACTTGACTGCGCATTGGGCGCAATCGGCTTTTGCTTACGCTCCGCTCTTGTGGCGGGCTCTTTTGCTTGGGCATTGGTTGTCTCAGTTAGACTCGGTCGCGGTGAAGCCTCTTCGTTCTGAATTGCTGCCGCTGATTCTGCGTCTTGTTTGGAGAGGTCTATCTGTGCAGTTAGCCCTTTAGAAACCGATACTTTCAGCAGCAACCCTTGCTCCTGAACGCCATCATTTGTAGTCACAGTTCTGGCCTTACGAGTCGGGTTTGCGGGATCTAATTCAAGCCAATCTAATCGACTGAGTTCAGCAAGCAGTTTTCGGGGAGCACACCAATGTCTTACGGCATCGGGATAGCGGATCAGTATCTGTTCACCAACCATAACCAACGCACTGCTGGCCTCTGGGAGCCACGCCAAAGATTCAGGGAGATTCAATGCTTCTGTATCGTGCTGGTTTACGTTATTTGAGATAGCGCCATCATATGAATTGTTAGGCTTTTCGCATTCATCACCTGGAGCATTTTCAGTTGCCTGGGGGTTACTAACATCACTGGCATGACGAAGTTCATCATCTTGTTCGGACGATTTTGTCGATGGCGACTCAGCCGAACTGCTATGATCGATTGATGATGACGCTTCAGACAAGCCTGGCTGCTCACTGGAGCGACTCTGAGGCTCTGCTTGTGTTTGCTGTGTTGCTTCCCACTCAGGTTTACTAAACAGTGTCACACCAATTGGTACATTCGAGCTGAACAATAAATCGGCCTCAGATATATGCAGCATGGGTAGCCAGATTGGCTTGCCGTCTTTGATCAGCACTTCAGGGGCAAAGCTTTCATATCGCTCATTTGAGGTAGATTTAATGGCCAATCCTCGCTCAATGAGGATGTCCGCAAGGGTATCGGGATCTCTTGGGATGCCAGGTATCTTGTCTTTGGCCAATAGATCAATGATGTCCTTAGCCGCGCTTTTCCAAACCAGGTAAAGATTGGTTGATTGATTCGATTTTCGTAACCAGACTCTGGCGTCTCGCTGATTGACCAGCCACTGGGAACTGGCAAGTAATCGCCTCATGGCATCAAGTAGATAGCGTTCGACTGGGACACCAAGGGCATTGTCGTCAACGGAAATTCGTTGAGCTTTCAGGTCTCGCTGGACACTGGTTTGGTCAGCTTCAATGACCAATTTAGACAGGACATGCTCGGGATCAGTATTGCCAATTGCCTCCAGCATGGCTTTCAAAATCTCAGGGCCCGGCTGGGTTAACCAGGCGAGCAACTCAGGTGTCATCACCCGGTTTAAAACCAGAATTGAAAATTGCTCGTGCCGCTTGCACCGTCCGTCGCGCCAACGAATGAAATAGCGTTCAATGCTGTTATTAGTGGTCCACTGGGATAAGGTTTCTAAAAAAGGGTTCCACTGATAGCGTCCATCTTCGTCTGTGATGGACAAGTCTGAAACGGGCTTACCAATATCATGGAACAAACCGCCTAATGCCGCCGCGACACGCCACCTTGGTTCAAGCTCTTTTTTCTCAACCGGTGTGCCACTGGCAACAAAGATGATCCCTTCAGCTGCTTGTGCCGCCCAGAAAGCAACTTCCAACGAATGACGTAATAAACCACCCGCACCACTGTGATGATGATGCTCAGAAGCTGGCAGCAAGTGAACGTAAGCAGCCAGATGGTCAATACAGGGCTGAATCAACCGTTGAAAATCACGCTGATTAAAGCCAAGTACCTGGCGCAGTTTGGCAATTAGCTCGTCTTGTGTGGACTGCAAATCCTCGGGGGACGCAGCTGGCAACCCCTTCAGGAATGGCGGGTAGCGTGGAATTTCTGCATCCAGTTGCGATGAAAGCTCTGGTAGTGCTTTGGCTTGAAAAAATAGGTTTTTGAACATAGTGAACCTCCGACACGATAGTGTGAAGGTTCAACATATGCTCGGCAGTTCGATAGATTCAAATTTCGTTTAGCAAACTAGCCTAATGGCATTATCAATAACTTTTATAAAATGCCTCGGCCTCGAATTTCATAAACTCGGCTGATTTTTCGCTACTTCTTGCTATTACCTGAAAAGGTTCTAACCTCGCAATTTCTGTTTGTAAGTCTTTAGCAGTTTTATTTGCACAGCCAAGAATATCCTGAACAGAACTCGTAGAGACACCCTCACATTGGAAAATGTATGCAAATTCAAGAAGCTCCTGGAAGTTAAAAAACTTCTGTTGATAGTCATTAGGCGACTGACTAGCAAAAAATACAACAATCCCTTTTGAACGGCCTTCACGAATTATCCTTTCAAGGAATATATTCTTTTGACCCAGATAATTGTGTGCCTCATCGATGACCAGAATAGTTCGAATGGTTCTTCTTCCTGCCTGAACAGGGCTATCCGGAAGAGACGCCATTTCCTTATAAAGTCGCTCGATTATTAAATAACCAACCAGCTCTTTAAGTACGGGCATCGCATGAACATCTACTAAAAACGAACGGTTTGATACCTTCTCAATTGGCGCAACGTCACTGCCATGTCCCCAGAATAGATTGAAGTCTGAAAGGTCTCTTAGCACTTCAATTAGACTGTCGTCTTTCTTCCCTTCCTCTTCGTACATTTCTTGAACAATGTTCAAAACATCTCGAAAATCTGGGAACGGTAATGGCATATCTGAACGTTTAGCATACGCTGCTCGAATAGCTTCGGTTAGTGCACCTTTCTGCACAACACCAAGCTTTGAATTAATCGAAGCAAAACTTTCAGCTTTTTCCCTAGCTGAAATATTTATAGTTTGTTCATCATACGAAGGCAGCACAAATGGATTTATAGGTAATGTTTGATTTCCTTGTAATAGTCGATATGGCGTCACTTTTGCGATATCCAAGAATTTTTGGTTATCAACAACATCACCTTTGTAATCAAAGAAAATAAAGTTGGTTTGGTAGTTTGATTGCGTTCTAATATCCGCAAGTATTTTCAATAAAAATTGGGTTTTGCCGACACCAGGCTTACCCATAATTGCTAAATGCGAATTTGCATGCTTTGCTGTGTTGTTAAGCTCAAGTAGCTGGTCTTTTTTGTCTAAGATAGTTTTTCCAATAAAGATATCCAAACCAGTCCCTTTAACTTCTTTACGGCCTGAGAACTGCACCATATCGGTAATTTTCTTCAAGAAAATCTCAGCATCTTTGTTTGACTCATCAAACATAGCTGTCAAATGTTTGCTACCGTTATCAATGTGATCTTTTATTAGTGACTTATTCGAATAAAACTCATCTTCGGAAAGTTCTTTAACACCATGAACAAAACTGAGTACGGTTTTAAAAAAAAGCTCATCAGAGCCAATAAAAGTTGGTCTTTTCATTTCAGGACCAGAAAAGTCAGTACTCCTAGGTACATTCTTACCGTCTACTGCAATGGAGACAGAAAATGCAATTCTGGCTAAAACATATTTTTCAAGCTTAGTTTCGAAGCGAAGACCACTGAGAATCTCATCAGATAGAACCGACGTATATAATCTATCAGCCATTATTTTTCCTCCCAGAAGTAGCCGGTTTTAAGAGTTGTAAGCTCTTGTTGGTGATTAAAAACTAAACTAGCAGCGCCACTAAGATGGCTTTCTAGTACTTTAAAGTAGTTTTCATCAATCTCCGTATCTGTGGAAAGAATAATGACTTGATCACCTGCATTCGGAAAATAATTTCTAATAATATTGTCGCGATGCGTACTGTCCAGGCGAGATAAAGGTGTATCAATGATAATTGGCAAATTTAGCTGACTTGTTTGAGATAGCCCCCAAAGCAAAGACAATGCAAATACTTCCTTTTCCCCTGCGGACAAGCCTGACTTCTTAATTTCATGACCATTTCGATCTGAAATTTTAACTTCATAGCTCTTCTCATCTATAGTGATATCTTTAATTAAACCACTTTTTGATGAGAGTAACTTGTACATCTCAAAGGTCTTTTCTTGAAGTAGATGGACTTTGCTTTTCCGCATTCTCACAATAAACTGGTTGAGCAATCCTGCAATTGCATCACACTCATTGATAAAATCACTTTTCTCTTTCGATACATTATGCTTTTCGTAAAGCTTTTCGATTTCAATTTCAATTTCACGAACTTTCTTCTCTAAAGAAAGAATATCTTCTTCAAGGATCCGAAGTTGCTCAGTTTTACGTCCAATCTGAGTTGCACAGCTTTCCATCTCTTCTTGGAGTTGGCCGAAAAGTTCTTGCTCACTTTCAGTTGCACTGCCGCTATTAAGTGAAGATTCAATCTTTTTAAGTTCAACCTCCAGCTCCTGTTTTTCTTCGACCAGGGGCTTAATTAAAAAGACATCACTATTCTCAAGCTCTTCAATCTTTTGAAGAATCCTCGCAGCATCGCGATCAGAAAGATTAAGTAGTTTATCAGTAGCTGCTTGAGCATCACCCTCACGTAAAAGGTTGAAAATCCGCTTCTCAAGTTCAACCATTTTCTCATCTGATAGTCTTTCGTTGTAAATTGGCTCAGGATCTTCTACAACTCTGACAATCTTTTTAGCTAATTCCTCTGCGTGTTCTTTAATCGCCTCCCCCTGGAGTGATTCTCTTTCATTTTCAATTTGTTGACGGATCCCATCAAAAAAACCACCTAACAAACTAAAAGGTAAACTTTTCTCACACAGTCCACGGATTTCATTTTCTAACTGTCCTAACCTGTTAGAGGTTTGAATCCGTCTTTTCTCCGCTTCACGAATAGCATCTCTGCTTTCAGGATCGCGGTTAAAAGTAGCTTGAAAACGCTTTTTAGCCTCATCGTACTGTTCCTTAAAAGCAGTCAAATCCTCTTTTATTTCATCACGTTCTCGGTTAAGTCGAGTATATTTAGCCTGCTCTTTTTTGAGTTCACTTTCTTTAAAGGTCAAATCTTCGTCAGATATCTCAACGAACCCTTTGCGCTCTTCTTGCTTTAAATAAATTAAATCGCTGGAAAGCTGATTGATATTCTGAATACCAAGTGCTGCTTCTAGTGATGACTTTAACCTTACTTCTGAGTGGTCGTCCGCCGCAATTTCTTGAATTTTTTCACCATCAAAAAAGAAAAACTGCGTGATACCAGGGGGAACAGTTGCTCTTATAAAATCTTGCCACATCTGCTGATTTTGAACCGACACTCGTTTCCCATCTTTAACGACGACTAAACGTTCATTCAGATCTTTAGCTTTAGGGCTTTCGATTACCCCAGCACTCCATGAGCGTTTTACAATCAGCTCACTACCATCATCCAGTTCAGCGGTTAATTCAAAACTAACTGCCGCATTTCCTTTGGCTATTTCTTTACGGTTAATAGCACGGAAAATTTCATCTGCTTTACCACCATAAAGACAGTAGTTGATACTCTCCATGATGGATGTTTTACCGGCCCCGTTCATACCGCCAATTAAGAAAATCGACTTCCCATTTTCACTGTCTGGAAAATGAATCTCGGTAGGAAACTGAAATGACTTATAATTCTCGATTGAAAGCTTTCTGAACTTCATGCTTTTGACTCCTCGATAGAAGAGCTATTCACAATTTCACGTAAAGCATCGTATATTCCCGTCCGCCGCTCTTTGAACTCAAAATCCCTTTCTGTATCTAATAGCTTTATGACTTTATCAAAGCTGACGCGGTGCTGAGAGCAAAGTTCAGCAAGTAACTTTTTATCATCATCATTCAATTTCATTAGATTGCTCCCTCAATCAGTTCTTCCACCATTCTTTTCGCTTGGTCAAGTAGTTGCTCAGATTCCTTTTTGGCAATTTTTGACTGATTAACTAAATCAGAAAGCTCAGCCATTTTATCTTCTGTTAAGATCGGAATTTTCAAAGCGGCAATATCCTTGGGTTTCCAATGCACAATAAGTGCACCAGAGCAATCTCTGTCTATCTGGAACTGACAAATCGGAGAATTAATTACTAAAGCCAAGTATTCAGATGGTAACGACTCATCCTTTTTCGAGAGCTTCATGATTCCACCGGAGATAATTCCATCTACAGGCTCATCAACTACATAACAAACACCAACAGTCCCATCTTTGGTTAAAAGAATATCTCCAATTTTAGGCTGATAACTTACCAAGCTATTAAAAAGAGTCTCTGAGATGTATTTATCACTATTCCCAGTAACAACACCCGTTTTCTTTACATTACTAACTCGAACAAAAAGTTTTCCGCTGCTTGTATATGCAGGACTGCCAACCTCAATTCCCTTTTGAAAATCAACTAATTCTCGGAGAGGTTTAGACTGAATCATACTCAGATGATTTGCCTGCTGTTTGAAATGGACCTGAAAATAGTCAGAATCAATCCTGCCTCCACTAATGACTTCACTAAAACTAGTTTCGTAGCTTTTAGGCCTGTCCAATACCAATTTATCTAGCCCAAGTTCTTTTATCAGTGCTGATTTAGCACTATCGTATAATTGTTTTGATAGATTTTTTTTCTCAAATGAACTTTTAACTAATTGACCTATAAGATCATGTATTTCTTTATTTGGAATTGGAATCAACACACTCCTAACAGCATCTTTTGCGATAGTAAGTGGAACCGTTCCAGTAACATGTTTTTCAATGCTTTTTTTTCCGTAAAATGATTGAAAGTATGCATACAAAAAAAACGTTGAAATTTCTTTACTTGTTCTGATGAGAAATAAATTCATACCGAGGGATACAGGCCTATTTAGCTCAGGCATTAAATATACCTTACCTGCACTCCCAATTTTATTAATTAGAATTTCACCACCAAAAACCTTCGACTTACTTAGATATTCATACGCATGCTCAGAAATATATTTAACACCTTCTGAGAACTGCTCTTCTTCTAAATCAGCAGTTCTAACCATATAAGCAAAGTCTGGATTATCAAGAAGAGAAACATGACTTTTCAACGTCTCATAACTACCGTTTGCGTGATAATCTGTTAATGTTGCAATAAAGCCACCTAACTTTTCAAAGTTTCCTGACTTTATTTTTCTATCAACATTTAAATATTCCGGCTTAAAGAAATCGGCATCAAATCTTCTAACCTCTGCTAGACTAGATACATTAATTTCACTCCAAACTGCCATTACTTAACCTCCCAGAAGTCAAACTTATGCTTTTGAGCAAATCTGACAAATGCCTCAGCAATGCATAGCTGCTCTTCAGGAATAGAAATAACATCGTTTAGATCATTTGCACTCAGATCAAAGTTAACAAGATCTTGGTTTATGACTGGCTGGCCATCTTCAAATTCAATAAGATTGCCGTCTTCATCCGTAAGGTAATCATAATCACCTGAATTATTTTTTCCGCCTCGTTCAGAGACTGCCATGAAGATTGGGTAATCTAACTGTTTCGCGACTTCAGCATCAATCCAACGCTCTTTGAGCGCTCCAATCAATTCATCATCGTTGAGTAGCAGTTCCAGTTTTCCTTTGTTCGTCAATTTCTTAAGCTCAAATTCAGCCTCAGGAATAGCATTTTCTAGTGATTTAATTGCGGCCTTAATCTTCTTGCTTTTCTCTTTTTGGCTGTCTTTTAGTGCTTTTTTATCAGTTTTTAATTTATCTTTAAGCGGTTTTAGTTCAGCATTTAAATCTTTTTTAGTGCCAGACCAGTTTGCTGAAATCACATCAATTTCTTGTTGAACTGTCATCTCTAACGCTTCAACATCTGAATCAAGATTTTCGAGCTTTTGCTTTTCACCAAGCAGCTCGCGACGTAAGTCTGAAATCTTATCTTCTGCTTGTGCAATTAGATCCTCTAAATCTTTGGGTGATTCATCATCGACATCTGTAGATTCCGCTTCCTCATCAGCTACTTCATTCTCTATTTCACCAAATGCTTCAAACAGCAATTCCGCAATTTCTTCAGGGATGTTTTCTTCCTGAACGTCGACCTCTGAATCAAAAGTAGTTAACAACGTTTGAATCTGCGCTTCGTAGTCAGGGCACGCAGCCGCAACCTGTTGTTTGATGTTTTGAATTTCAGCAAGTTGAGAATCTGTATATTTTTGTATAAAGAGAACCGATGTTTTTGTACCAGTATGTGGTTTGAAACTATTAGGGTGTAGCCCGACCACTGCCAAAAGTCGCGCTTTTCGTAAAATCCATTCACGAATAAAAGCAAGGGAGGAGTTATTAAACTTACCTTGCGGTAACACAATGGCTGCACGTCCTCCAGGCTTCAAGAACTTAAGAATTCGTTCAATAAAAAGGACATCACGCTCTTCTTTAGCGGCTTTATCTTTTGCACGTTTTAGTGCTGGTTTGCCAAGTTCATACTGTACTAAGGTTTTCTTATCTTTTATTTCTCCTGCAAATGGTGGATTAGCTAAAATAATATCGAACTTTAGCTCGTCAAAATACTTCCATGCTAAGTCATCGTCTTTGATGACATTTGCTTCATCTTCTTTAGCAATTTTATTTTTAATTAGCTTTGAAGAGATAAGCTTCTGCATTAGATGCTGACCAGAACTGGTTTCATACCAACTTCTTGGCTCTAAACTACTTACGTCAGGTCCAAATATATTCGTGTGTCCATCGCCTGCAATAAGCATCAAGGCGCGAGAAGTTTTAGCTGCGCGTTCTTCAAAGTCAATTCCCCACAAGTACTTACCTGCATACCTGTGCTTTCTGAGTTCCCTGTCATCGGCATTGGTAGCTGGATAGCACCATTCCATTGCATGCAGTAAGAAACCGGCTGAACCACATGACGGATCCATCACGTATTCAGTTCGTTTTGGGTTAAGCATACGCACACACATCTCAATGACATGACGAGGTGTGAAAAACTGGCCTTTTTTCTTTTTCGCTTCTGATGGTAGTAAATATTCAAATGCGTCATCCATGATGCGAAGGTTTGAGCCCATCAAACGAACCCCTTCAATAGGGCCAACGCAAACTTGTAAATGCCGTTTTGTTAGCTCTATATCTTCATTTTCTTTGAATATACCTGGCCACTCCTCACAAGCTTTACGGAAGAGTTTATTTATGCGGTCGTAGGTAATTTCCGGATCTAAAGCTTTGTGGAACTCAACCTCTTGATTGGGCCTATTTTCTTCAGCTTCTTTCTCATCCCATATTTTTGCAAAGATAAGTTTAAAAATTTCATTGAATTCATCTTTGCCACTGTCCGCTAAAACTAGTTCTTCAAGATCTTGGACAATCTTTTTGAAGTTGAAACTTCGCTTTAGATGCGCCAGGGTGCGCTTTGCTTCCAGCACATCTTTTGGCTCTTGGCCACGTTTCGGTAGATCTGTTAATGTATCGTCAAAATTTGCCGGGTAAGGACGGAATAAAATAATAGAATCACTACCATTGGACCATACGCCAACAGGCGATCCTTCTGCGTTCAGGTAGCTTTTAAGTTGTTCGATACCATCCTTACGTTTAGGTTTCTTTACTTCGATTATTATTTTTGGCGTTTGTTTTGTTACATCCGTATATACGACGATATCTGCCGCTTTAGTATTCACTTCAGTGCCAAAATGTACGCTTTTTTCTAACTCAAGCTCTTCGGGCTTATATTCATAATGGTTAAGCAGCTTATATACCCACAATTGGCGAACTATCTCTTCAGGGTTTGACTTTCCTGTTTCATCGAATACTTGAACTTCTTCCTTTCCTGATGAGAAAGGCACAAAGCTTTTCATGAAATATTTTGTTTTGCCAGCATCACGACCTGTAGAAGCAGTTTGAGGGTAAATATCGATTATCTGGTGCAAAGGCTTACCAAGATTATCAAATTCTGTAAGCTCATATTTTGTTGTTGGATCCTTAAAGATCTTATCCATTATTTCTTTTGTATTCATTTAGTGCTTCTCCTCAATATCTGCTGCACCGCCATTTTCGACCCATGCATCCACTTGTTCTTTCTTAAATTTCCAAAGGCGTCCGATCTTATGTGCTGGCATGCCTTTTTCACTAATCCACTTATATATGGTGTCTCGTTTTACGCCGAGATAGTCACCAATTTCATCTACGGACAACCACCTATCTTCCATTGTCGACTCCACAGTCATTAGTGAGCCGCTCGAAGGGTTCACTTGGTCGAGAAAATGCTTAAACCACCACCATACACGGTCTAAATTGGTTTAATCGGTATAAAGTAGGTTTAAACTATACACAATTCTTGAAAGGTCAAGCATCTTTTGCTTGTTTCCTTCACAAAATACAATTGAATTCAGCTCTTTATAATTATTGGCGACATATGGGTTCTACCAGCAGAGCTATCAATGCGCTACCCGAACCAGTGAAACCACGATGTTACCGCGATGAGATACCCCTTTGTCCGACTCTGTAGACATCAGGGCTCGTTGCTCACTTTCCCGAATGCGCCTGGCAACTTCTGCTTGGGCTGGTAGCAATGGCAGCATCCCTTCAGCAATCGCGTCTGGGGCAGACTCTTGGCCACAGGACATCAAATGCTTCCATGGATCTTTAAGAAAGCGCTCGAACGTGATGCCAAATTCAATGATACGGGCAGAGACGAAGATTTCGCCCCAGTATTCAATGTAGGTGTCTTGGTACATGGAAAGATTCCTCTTGTTGGTTAAACCATGAGTTCACTTTCCATTTTCCAGAGGTTTTCAAATATGCAAGGCTTACCTTATAGAGAGCTACAAAGCTTTAAATCGATTGCGGGCATCTTTGTAGTCATAGTGGGCATGTTCTGAGCCACGATGATACAAATCATCCAGGTAAGTTTGTTCCTGCGGCAACTCGTCTTCGCTGATTTCGCGCCACCAATGTTTGTTGGCACCTTTCACACCGTCATGCCAGCGGTAACCACGCTCTTTTAAATAGTCCTTTACGTCAAACGGCGCACCAAACGCACGAACTAATACAGTTCGCCTGTCTGCTTCAGACAACAAGTTTGCAACGGACTCGGGCAACAAATAGAACAACCAGGCCATCGCCAAACAATCGGTTGCAGCTCGGTGTCCTTCATAGAACCAACCTAAGCGAAGCAGCAGGTACTCAAGCTTTCTACTTTCAAAGCCCAGTGCTTTCCAATCTATGCCACTGGCTGAACAGGCCCAAGATAGATGGCCTAATGCAGCAAACCGCTTTTCAAAGAAAGGACGATCAAACTGTGCATTGTGTGCAACCACCAGCGGATCATCGGATAACCAACTCGCTACCAGTGAATCATCAATGTGCTGGCCTTGCACCATCTCATCAGTGATACCGGTTAACTCGGTAATCAGCTCGGGGATTGGCTTGCCGGGATCTTCATACAAGCTGATCACATCAACAATCGACACAATCTGCTTAGCAGAGGGGCTGTAAAGCACCTTAACCATACCAAGCTCAATAATGGACTCATCATCGGCAGACAGTCCGGTTGTCTCTGTATCGAGCAGCACCATCGGTTGTTCATCACCGACCAAAGGAGAGAATTCAAGTGGCCAGGACTGCGGCTCACGCGTTAATGGAATACGCTCCAGCAATCTAAAATCTTCTGGTCTTTCTAGGATATCCGCGAGGCGCTCTAGCGGAAATGGCGCTGGGGCTCTTGTCATTGATGGTTCCTCTTCAATTCTATTGTTCGCTTTAGGTGATTTCACTGTGCCACAGGTTTTTCTAAATGCACCTTGGATACCTCAGCGTTTTTTTAATCTTTCTACTGGGTGAACCCATGTATGAAGGCTTTGGCTAAGCCTTTCAGAAAGCCTTAGCTAAACCCTTTAGGTAACCCTTACCGATACCCTTTACGTATGGCTTAGCCAACCCCTTTTCAAACGGTTGCAAAAGGCTTGAACTGAGTTCGACTGAGCATTTTAATGGTGCTCCTGACTTCGCTTTAAGCTAGTAAATTCAATACGAAGCAGAATTTTACTAACTGTTTTTAAACCCTTTGCAAAGGGTTCAACAAGCCTTGTCTGACGGTTACTTGACCCATGCGTTAACCAGTAGCAGTAACAGGATCAGTAACAGAAACAAGAGCAGTAGGCAGAAGCAGTATTATCCAAGCCTTGCAGGCTTTGACGAGGGCGAGCGATCCCCACATCAAGCTTATCAACACAAAAAAGAAATCACCTACAACACAGCGTCTTACTCGAACAACTACAGTTTTACCTACAATTTTACTTGTAGAAATCAGCATAGCAGACCGTTCTTAGCGATATGGCCTCACCTCTTTTTTACGTCGCGTTGAGGCTCCAAGTGATATTCCCAACAGGGTAGCCACTGCGCATGGCTTTCGCTCAAGTTTTCGTGATTGGTGCAGCAAGCATGGTTACTCTCGAGATCTTGCTGAAAGAGCACTCGCTCACTCAATTCAGAGTAAAGCTGAGGCCGCTTACCACAGGACTGATTTACTGGAACAACATCGCCCGATGATGCAGGCATGGGCTGATTTCGTAACACGATCAGGTGGTTGAATCGCCACAAGGTAGGGATTGAATACTATTCCAACGGAGGTTCACGATGGTACCTCTTTTTTCTGAAGGATTAACTGGACTATATCTGCTTGCAACTGTTTGCCGGAAATCTGCTGTCCCTCTCTTGATATTCCTAATAATAATTAGGCCATAAGCATATGATACATGAATATTTTTCATATCAAGTAACCGATAAATTTCACACCCCCCCACCCAGGATAGAGATTGCCATTACTGTGAGGCCGATCTATACTTCAACCATCCCCCCGGGGGGGATGTAAACTTAAGCCGAGAGATTTCCTGATGCTCAATATTCTTTCTAATCGTATTTACCGCCACCTGTTTATGGCACAGGTTATCGCCCTTATCGGCACCGGTCTGGCGACCGTTGCGCTGGGGCTGTTAGCCTACGAGCTTGCAGGAGACAGGGCTGGTGCTGTCTTGGGTACCGCGCTGGCTATCAAAATGAGCGCCTACATTCTGGTTGCGCCCGTAGCTGCGGCCTTCGCCGACAAATTCCCGCGTCGCAGTATGCTGGTGACGCTGGATCTGGTTCGCGCCCTCGTGGCTATAGCGCTGCCATTTGTCACCCAGATCTGGGAAATCTATATCCTGATCTTCATTCTTCAGTCTGCCTCGGCGGCATTTACGCCAACCTTTCAGGCGACAATCCCGGAAATTCTTCCTGATGAACGCGAATATACCCGGGCGCTGTCTCTGTCACGGCTGGCCTACGATTTGGAAAGTGTTATCAGCCCCATGCTGGCGGCTGCGCTGCTGGCGGTCATGAGCTTCCATAACCTGTTTGCTGGGACGGCTGTGGGGTTTATCGCATCGGCTTTACTGGTTGTTTCTGTCAGATTGCCAAAGATGAAAGCGCTAACGGTAAAACGCAGCATCTATGACAAAACAACGCGAGGCATGCGTATTTTTCTGAAAACACCGAGACTACGCGGCCTGCTGGCTCTCAACATGGCCGTAGCAGCGGCGAGTGCGATGGTTATCGTCAATACTGTTGTTCTGGTTCAGGCTAACTTTGGTTTCTCACAACGGTCTACCGCCATTGCGCTGGCATGCTTCGGTATCGGATCCATGCTATCGGCTCTGATTCTACCCAGACTCCTCGACAAAATGAGTGACCGCATGCCGATGCTTGTAGGTACGTCGCTTTTAGTCATTGGCCTGGGATTGGGCATTCTCCTAAAAAATTATGTCACCTTGTTAGTGCTGTGGGCGCTGCTGGGGGTGGGTTATTCGCTTTCTCAGACGCCAAGTGGGCGCCTGCTGCGGCGCTCGTCAAAAGCTGAAGACAGACCGGCGCTGTTCGCCGCTCAGTTTGCGCTGTCACATTCATGCTGGCTGGTGACTTATCCGCTGGCAGGGTGGGTAGGCGCTACATGGGGAACTCAGGCTTCATTCATCGCTCTGACCATTGTGGCGGGGCTGTCGCTGGTTACTGCCGTACTCATCTGGCGGCCTGAGCATGAAATTTACATCCAGGTTCACAGCCACACAGCCCCAGATACAAACAATGAATCGACCCATGAGCATGATTTCGTGATTGATGATGAACACCCGTCATGGCCGAAGAAAGAGAAGTAATTTACCCATAATATGCAGCGTATAAGGAGAGGATAAGCCGATAAAAAGTGTGACCATAGCGTTGATACATATTATCTTATCCCCTCCACCCAGAGAGGACAGCCCCATGACCGTACACGCATCACACCCTGACATTATTAAAAGACTTAAGCGTGCCGCAGGGCACCTGAAAAGTACCATCCAGATGCTTGAAGATGAAAAAGCGTGTCTGGATATAGCCCAGCAGTTACAGGCTGTGGAAAAAGCTATAACGAATGCGAAGCGTACTTTAATTCACGACCACTTAGGTCACTGCCTGGAGGAGGCCCTTCATGCTGAACACTCCGAGTCTGATAGTTCGCTTAGCGAATTTAAAGAGATAACCAAGTATCTTTAAAGCTGGTGAAACATGACTGGTTTTTCACAGCAAGGTGTGGTTAATGCCTGTGTTGCTACATATGCCCCATCAGGGGGCTTTTTTATCTGACTCAGCAGCAATTAACCAGTACCTACCTGAAAGGATTTATTATATGAAAATAAAAAACTCCCTTTTTCTATATTAATCTTATTCCTGCCAGCCATTTCCGTCGAAAAATCGGAAATGAAAATGTCAAAAATGCACTCGTCAGCATAGTCACAGGAATATAAGGCGGACATGAATGACCTGCACGACAAAGTGATGTCTGCTGTTAATGAGTCCGATCCCGACAAGGCCTTTACAAGGAGTATGATAGGGAAGCTGTGATCAAGTCTGCCGCATGAGATAATGTCCGCTGCACACGATTGGGGACATAGAGATGGATCAGCAACTTACATTCGCGGACAGCGAGTTCAGCAACAAGCGCCGCCAGACCCGTAAAGAGAAGTTCCTTGGCCGGATGGACAAGCTGATCCCCTGGACGCGTCTCGAAAACGTCATCGAACCTCATTATCCCAAGCCCGGTAACGGCCGCCGTCCTTATCCGTTGTCTACTATGCTGCGGATTCAATGCATGCAACAGTGGTACAGCCTGAGTGATGAGGCGATGGAAGATGCGCTGTATGAGATTGCCTCCATGCGCCTGTTTGCCGGTCTGTCACTGGATAAGGCCATCCCCGATCATTCAACGATTCTGAAGTTCCGCCACCTGCTGGAACAACATGGCCTGGCACGCCAGATCTTCGACGAGGTCAATCAGTGGCTGTCCGAGGCTGGTGTGCTGATCAAGGAAGGTTCCCTGATCGATGCCACCATCATCGAGGCCCCCAGTTCAACTAAGAACCGCAGTGGCGAGCGCGATCCTGAGATGCACCAGACGAAGAAGGCACTTCGGGCTGAAAGCCCATATCGGCGTGGATGCCTGCACCGGTATCACGCACAGCTTCACCACTACGGCAGCCAATGAGCATGACCTAAACCAGGCAGAGCACCTGCTTCATGGTGATGAAGCGTTCATCTTTGCCGATGCGGGTTACCGAGGCGCCGAAAAGCGGGTAGAGCTTAAAGATGTCAGTGCAGACTGGCACATCGCCGAACAACCCGGGCAGCTGAAGACTCTGAAAAAGCATCCTCGCATCAATAAGGTCAGAATCCCCGCACCGAGTATCTGAAGGCCAGCCTGCGTGCCAAGGTTGAGCATCCGTTCCGGATCATCAAGTGCCAGTTCGGCTTTGTAAAAGCCCGTTACCGTGGTCTGAAGAAAAATGACGGCAAACTGGCGATGCTGTTCGCGCTGTCAAACCTCGTGCGCGTGGATCAGATGTTGCGAGCACAGGGTTAATCAGTCTGAAGTGCCTGAAAAGGCGCTGTCCGAAGGAAAACGCAGGATAATGACGTCTAAATGGGGCCCCAATTGCTACGGGTTCTGGTTGGGCAGAAGTGGAGGCTTAATTACAGGTTCCTTAGTCGATATAAAAATAAGTCAGGCTATTATCAGGGATAAAATAATATAAAAAAGTTAAAAACGGTAACTCCATAGTAGAGTTACCGTTTTAATAAAACTATTCTTTTGGTGGGAACCCAGCTTCACGTAAAGCCTCAGAAATCTGCTCTAAAGATATTGATGTTTGCACATCTACCTTACGTATTGGTGGGTTGGTTACGATTTTAGCCTCTGGATCCATATTCTGAATAACTTTAGTCACTGTTCGAGCGCAGCCACCGCATGTCATATTTTCTATATGTAATTGCATTTGTATATCCTATTTAGTTGTGGTGACCTTTAGGATAGAGTTTGCCACTGTTGTAAGGTCAAGCCCTATCGCCAAAGATTTTCGTGCTTATCCTCTTTGACTAAACGTTTCACCAGAGGTATCAACTTTTCGCCTTGAGGAAAAACTTCGCACAACCACATAAAACACAGGAGTAAGCAGTAAGCCAAAGAAGGTTACTCCAAGCATTCCCGAGAATACGGCAATACCCATAGCATGCCGCATTTCGGCACCAGCCCCACTAGCTAATAGCAAAGGTATAGCACCCGCAATAAACGCCAGAGATGTCATAAGAATCGGACGTAAACGCAAGCGAGCAGACTCAAGCACGGCCGCCAATGGTGATAGTCCTTCACTCTCCTTGGTTCGGGCAAACTCCACGATTAAGATTGCATTTTTCGCGGCCAGCCCCACCAAAACAACAAAACCAATCTGAGTAAAGATATTGTTATCACCATTAGAAATCCAGACTCCCCCAATTGCAGAAAATAGCGCCATCGGCGCAATCAGCAATACAGCAAATGGCAAAGACCAACTGTTATATTGTGCCGCCAAGATAAGGAAAGCAAAGAAAACAGCTAGAGGGAAGATATACAGTGCTGAATTACCCGCCAATTTTTCCTGATAAGTAAGGTCAGTCCATTCATATGCCATCCCTTCAGGTAAACTTTCCTTAACTATTTTCTCAATAGCATCAGTTGCCTGTCCCGAAGAATAACCTGGTGCTGTACCACCTGTAATATCTGCAGATGGGTACCCGTTATATCGCATCACACGGTCAGGTCCAGAAGTTCGCTTAATATTTATCAGAGCTGATAAAGGAATCATGTCACCTGCTGAGTTTCGCACCTTAAGCAACCCGATATCTTCTGCTTGCATACGGAATGGCGCATCGGCTTGGGTAATGACTCGATACGTCCGACCAAACCTATTAAAATCATTTACATAAAGCGATCCAAGATTCACCTGTAAAGTATCAAATATATCTGTTAGCGCAACCCCCTGAGATTTTGCTTTCACACGATCAATATCTACCTGAATCTGAGGCGAGTTAGTTTCAAAACTGGCCATCATCCCTGCCAACTCTGGAGTTTGCATAGCTTTAGCCATGATGACGTCCTGCACACGAGCAAGCTCTTCAAAACCTAATCCGGCCCGGTCTTCAATTTGAAGTTTAAATCCTCCCATACTCCCTAAACCAGGAACAGGTGGTGGGGGGAATATACCCACGAAACCATCAGGAATTTGACTAAATTTCCCCATCAGACTACCAGCAATAGCCTGAGCAGATAATGATGGATTTCGACGTTCTTTAAAAGGTTTCAACATAGTAAACATTAATGCTGAATTTGGCATGTTAGGGCCGTTTACCGATAAGCCAGGGAATGCAATCACACTTTCAACTCCAGGCTGAGATAAAGCAATCCTGGACATTTCCTTAACTACAGCTTCGGTTCGGTCGAGTGAAGCGCCGGAAGGAAGCTGAGCAATGCCAACAAGGTAATATTTATCCTGAGCAGGCACAAAACCACCAGGAACCTGTTTGAAGCCCAGGAAGGTCAGTGCCAGAAAACCAGCATACAGAATGAGTACAATTGTACTTCCGCGAACGATACGTCGAATCGTCCCAACATAGGAATTCGACAGGCTATCAAAGAAACGGTTAAAACGACGGAAAAAAGATCCGAAAAAACGATCCATTACACGAGTCAACAAATCTTGCTTCTCTATACCTTGATGTGGTTTCAGTAGTACGGAAGCTAATGCCGGAGACAATGTTAAGGAGTTGATAGCCGATAAAATCGTTGAGATAGCAATCGTCAATGCAAATTGACGATAGAATTCGCCCTGAAGCCCCGAGAGGAATGCTGATGGAATAAACACAGCTGCCAGTACTGAGGTAATAGCCAGAATTGGCCCCGTTACCTCGTCCATTGCTTTTCTTGCGGCGTCTTTTGGTGAGAGTCCTTTTGCAATATGGCGCTCAACGTTCTCAACCACAACGATTGCATCATCAACAACAATACCAATTGAAAGAACCAGACCAAATAAAGATAGCGTATTGAGTGAGAACCCAAATACATCCATTAATGCAAACGTACCCACTAATGAAATAGGCACTGCGATCAATGGGATGATTGATGCTCTCCATGTTTGCAAAAATAGCATCACGACCAGCACAACTAATATTGTGGCCTCTAATAAAGTCGTCGTGACAGATTTCAGGGAAGCACTAACAAACACGGTCGGATCATAAGCGATACTGTACTGAATACCTTCCGGAAACCTTACTTTCAGGCGTTCCATTGTTGACCTTACCGATGCAGACACCTCAAGTGCATTGGCGCCCGGGGTCATAACAATCTGCATACCCACTGCATTTTTATTATTTAGTAAACTCCTCATGGAGTAGTTATCTGAACCGAGTTCAAGACGAGCCACATCACGCAAGCGCGTAATTTGTCCGTCATCTCCGGTTTTAATAACTATATCGCCGAACTGTTCCTCAGTAGTTAGGCGCCCTAAGGCATTCACAGTGACCTGGAATGATGACGATGCATTAGGTTGCTGTCCGACAGAGCCAGCCGCTACCTGAACGTTTTGTTCTTTAATCGCAGCAGTGACATCACTTGATGTTAACCCTCTGGAAGCCACTTTATTAGGATCTAACCATACTCGCATGGCATATTCCCCTTCACCTCCCAGCGCTATGCTTGCGACACCTGGTAAGCGTGAAAGCTCATCACGTACGTTTAACATTGCATAGTTAGAAACATAAAGTGGATCATAACGCTCATCAGGAGAGAACAAATGCACCACCATAAGAATATCCGGCGAGGTTTTTTCAGTCACAACCCCTATTTGCTGGACTTCCGTTGGTAGCCGAGGCAAAGCCCGTGATACCCGATTCTGAACCTGAATTTGCGCAATATCGGGGTCAGTTCCCTGTCTGAAAGAGATGGTTAAAATCATTCGGCCGTCAGAAGCAGTTTGAGAACTCATGTAAAGCATGCCTTCAACCCCATTGATGGCTTGCTCAAGCGGGGCGGCAACAGTATCTGCTATTACATTGGGGTTTGCTCCGGGGTAGCTTGCCGTTACCTGAACGGTTGGCGGTGTTACGGACGGATATTCACTGAGAGGAAGTTGAAAAAACGCTAAAGAACCCGCTATCAGCATAAAAACTGATAAGACAATTGCAAATATGGGGCGCTGGATGAAGAAATGAGGAAATTTCATTTACTACCTCCCTCATTTTTGCCATTCGATTTTTTAGATGCACCTTCAGGCTGCCTCTCAGGTACGCTCAACAGCGTTTGCATCGATACGATGTCTGGCGTAACGGCCATCCCCGGTCGTACGAGCCCTTTTATGATAATTTTTTCCCCGGCCTTCAGACCGTCGCTGATAACACGTAATCCATCGACCATTGGCCCCAACACTATCGGGCGATACTGCGCCTTATTATTGGCATCAACAACAAGGACATACTTATTGCCCTGATCTGTGCCTACGGCTTGATCGTTTACCAAAATTACTTTTTGCTCACTACCAGTGCCTAACTGAACTCTGGCAAATGCTCCAGGAGTAAGAAGACCATCAGCATTCGGGATAATAGCCCGGACACGAACAGTGCCGGTATTACGATCAATTTGGTTGCCAACAAAATCAAGCGCCCCCCCGTGCGGATACCCCTTCTCATTTGCCAGACCTATATGTACGGGTAATTTTTCGTTGCTACGTCCGACAACATCAGGCCGAGCCTTACTGACAGTATTGAGATATGTCGCTTCATCAATATCAAAATAAACATATAAAGGGTCGGACGAAACGATTGTTGTCAATAGAGTCGCGGCCCCCCCCTGGCTGCTGCTAACCAAGTTACCTTCAGTTACTAAAATCCGATCGATACGGCCATCAATTGGCGCAGTCACACGCGAGTATGACAAATCCAGCTTTGCTGCTTCGACTGCAGCCTTCGATACCTGAACCTGTGCAACGCGGGCATTTTTCTCAGAAGATGCATCATCATAGTCTTTACGCGAAACAGCACCTCCGTTTACCAGACGGCTAATACGCTCGTAATTGCGGCTTGCCTGGAACGCCTGAGCTTCTGCCTGTCGTAATTGCGCTTGTGCACTATCAAGCACAACCTGGTAGGGCCGCGGATCGATTTGAAATAACATCTGTCCTTTCTGAACCAGACTTCCCTCCGGCACCGTAACAGATTCGATTGCCCCTCCTACCCTGGGGCGTAGCTCCACTGTTTTAATAGCCGCTAAAGAACCGGTAAATTCAGCAGAAGGTATAATATTCCGTGATACGGCAACAGCCACGGGTACCTGTGGACCTGCAGGCGCATTTGCAGTTTTTTTTTGCGTTTCGCTTGCATCATCATTTGCAAGTACCACTTCTGTATTGGCTGTCACTGCAACTGCCATCAGCAATATCCCAACTTTCATTTTCATCATAACGATCCTTTCATTCACCAAAACTCTTCGGCCAGTCCGAAGTTGGCGTCTGTAGTAATTTCTTACAGGCTAAAGCTTGTAGTAACTGGAAGGTCAAGGGGGAGGATGATAAAAACTTAGAAAGATCGCACTGATAAAATTGATTAAATCGGCTATTGAGGTGAATTCGTACAAAAAATTGAAAATTGTTTAAAACATAATGTTATTCATAGAAAAAATCAGGCCACTGAAATGGCCTGATGTAAAGGATGCTAATAGCTAGTACTTACCTCAAGCATCAATCGTGATATCACCGGCAGGAATGCACTGACATGTCAAACATGCCCCCTCATCAGAGGGCTCCACACCATTCAGATGCTGTACGTTCCCTGCAATCACCCTAGTTGAACAGCTTTCACATTGTCCAACACGACAACCACTAGGCATTTGAATCCCAAGCTTTTCCCCAAAATTAAGTAGAGTACCTTTATCCGTGGTCCAAATCTCTGTTCTTCCTGATTTTGCAAAAATGACTTTATGACGTAATGAGGGATCATTATTTATTTTTGCTGGAGAACGAAATATCTCGTAGAAAATAGCAAATGCAGGTACACCTCTCTCCTGAAGCCCTCGCGATATCGCATCCATCATAGGCTGCGGACCACACATGTAATAACGAGCATTATTCTCAATAAGATATGCCTCGACATCTCCCGCACCAACGTAACCAGCTCTATCATAATCCAATCCTGGAATATCACAGTCGAGGGGCTGATTGTAGATATTAATTACTTTAAGCCTGTCAATAGACGCATTTAGCTCCGCAATTCTTTTCTTAAACGCATGTAGCCTACTATTTTGATTAGCATAGAAAAGCCAGATCTCCGGACCTTCCGCTTGGGGGTTAATAGACTCCAGATAGGAAATGAATGGAGTAATTCCAATACCGCCAGCAAAGATTACGACAGGCTGGACGGCATTGAGCGGGACAATGAAATTCCCCCCAGGAGGGGTAAGTTCAACATCCTTGCCTATCTGCAAATGCGTGTTTATGTAGGATGACATTATTCCTTCAACATACTCACCTTTCTCATCAGTCGCTTTCTGATGACGGACAGAAATGGAATAGGTTTTACGGTCATGAACAAACGCAGGGCCTGTCAGCGAATACGCCCGGGTAACGATCTCTTCAGAATCGCTCATCGGACAACAGCTAACAGTGATATGCTGGCCCGGTTCATAATCAGGTAAGTAGCCTTCACTGTTCGATTGGAAGGTAATTGTCGTAACATTATCTGCTTCTTTTTTCAGTTCAATGACTTTGAATGTTTTACGACCTTCCCAGGGGCGCCTTATCAGCTCAAAATCATTCAAGCGGCGAATGCGGCAGCGGAATGAACGCAAAGGTAAAGCACCGCTGACTGGATCATAGCTATCACCGCTGATTAAACTATTGTAATTGCTACTGTACTCACCTTTAACCGGGTATGAAGGTTTGCCAAAATCAGGACAAGCCTGCCACCACCCAAACTCAGCAATTACAGTTTCATGAGAGAGTTTGGCTTCCACTTTTGCTCTAAATCGAGCAAGACCTGCTCTCGTTTCAATTTCTACCCAATCCCCCGTCTTGATACCTTCTTCGTCAGCCAGAGTTGCCGAAATGTCTACCGTTGGATAAGGTGCTTTTTTTCGTAGGCTAGTCAGGCTTCGATGTTGGCTATGACAGAAGAATCCGCTTTTAACGGATGTCAGCATTAATGGATAATCAGGATCGTTGCGCTGGTATTCTTGCGGCTGTACATACTCAGGTAAAGGATTGTAACCATAGTGATGAAGGATCTCAGAGTAAAACTCTGCACGTTTTGTTTCTGTATTGAAACCTGCCAGATATCCACTATTTGGGTCTCTGAAAGCATATTTTCTGACTTTATGCTCAAGCGGGATATCGTAACCTTCTGGCTTATTTCTGAGCATCTCAACAGTCAAACCTAATGGTTCTAGTTGATAATTCCAGGCTGCCTCAATATTGCCGTCGAAGAACGCTTCATTCATTCCTAACCGGCATGCAAGATCGAAAACAATCTCAAGGTCGGAACGGCTTTCACCGCGCGGAGAGACCATTTTTTTTCTCAACTGAATGTGGTCCTGAGCAGCAGCACTACTTTCAAACCCGGTTCTTAGGCCTTCGCGCTCCCAGGCAGTGTTAACTGGCAGAAGGATATCAGCATACTTTGATGTAGGCGTTTCAAACAAATCTACATGGGCATAAAACTCAAGCGCCTCAAGCGCCTGTTGTCCGAGAGAAGTATCACTTTGTGAAAGTAATATGTTGGCACCAAAGCCAATTAACCCGCGAATTTTATAGGGTGTACCTTCTAATACTGAATGCCAGATATCCTGAGAATGAACCCAACCTTGTGAAGGCGGCCCGATAGGCCTTTCTTCAAGGCCTAATGCTTTATCCCATTGTGATTTAGGCATCAATGTCGGTGAATTAACCACATTTACCGGGTGGCTGGCATAGATTCGATTACATCCTTCCTGATCGAAACAACCGGTTAAAGCATACAGTGTCGCAATCGCACGTTCTGTTTGGGTGGCATTAGTGTGTTGAGCCACTCCAGACCAACTGTGGTAGGCGATTTTCTTGGCCCCGGCAATCAAACTCGCAGCGGCTTCAATTGACGCAACAGATACCCCGGTGATACGGCTTACGTTTTCTGGGTCATAATTAGCCAACATATCTTTAAAAGATGAAAACGCCGTTTGGCAGGAAATTTTTGCACCATCAGCTATTGCGACTTCAACATTGCCCTCAAGTGCAGCTGTAGGCATCAGCGTTTCTTCAGTTCGAGTCTCGGAATCGATAAATGTGACTTGCTGGTTGTGTTCGTCCCAAACTGTATAGCGATTACTGATGGCAAGTGGGTTAATATCTTTTTCCCGAAGAAAATAACCATTATCATTTCGAACCAACAAAGGACCATTAGTCCAGTTTCGAACAAACTCATGATTAAACAGGTTTCGTTCTACCAGGAGATGGCTTAACCCCAAAGCTAATGCACCGTCAGTTCCAGGATTGACATCAAGCCAGGCATTTGCTTCTTTCGCTAAGGGTGTCGGGCGAGGATCCACGACAATCAGTTTTGCGCCGTTATTTCGACCAGTACCAATCGCACTAGCCTGGGCAAGCCAAGTATTCGCGGGGTTATGCCCCCAAAGAAGAATAAGATCGGCATGGGAATAATCAGCAACAGGAATGCCGCAGCCAAAGGTCCATCGATGTGCAACGTCTTTATGCCAGTTACATATCTCAGTTCCATAGCTGGTATTTGGGCTGCCATAGATACGAACAAATCGCTCTAACCATTCAATTGCATCACTGAGGGGGGTACCGCTTGGGCTCGTAAAGCCGAAAGCGACAGATTCAGCTCCATCCTCTCGTTTAAATTTTTCCAGTTGTCCGGCTATCGTTGACATAGCCTCTTCCCAACTTATACGTTGCCAGCCCGGATCCTCTGCACCTTTAGGATGAGTTCTCTTCATCGGGTACAGAATTCTATTTGCGCTGTCCACCAGCTCAGGTGCCGCTTTCCCCTTCATACACATGGCCTTACCATTAGGGTGTTCAGGGTTAGCCCGTACCTTGATCAGGTGGTCATTTGCTACTTCACTCAGCGTCCCACACCGCGAACGGCAAAGTGTGCAATATCCGGGAATAATATCTGACATTGGAAACCTCACTACTAAAAACAGTTAATATTCTTTAAAAACCACATTGATTTCTTTTTACCCAAGAGTTACTAACCCAATTAATGTCATCTTGTTTTGTAGGCGTAATTTCAGTTGAAATTACTGTCATCTATGGATTGCGGCTAAGAAATTTCAGGACCAGAGTCTGATTTTTGTAAACCGTTAACATCTGCAAGATACAGTGCACTCAAAATAGGGCATTCAGGCTTATCATCCCCTGCACAGCAATCAGAAAGCGTTGTAAGTATTGATGCCATACGCTGAAATTCTTGAATTTTTCGCGTCAACTCGTTGATGTGTGACTCGACTAATTTTTTTACATCAGCACTCTGGCGCGAATGGTTCCCCCACAGACAGAGAAGTTCCCCTGTTTGTGCCAGAGAGAAACCTAATTCCCGACATCGGCGTATAAAATGTAATTTGTACACATCAATATCGCGGAACATCCGATACCCGGCTGCAGTTCTGGCTACTTCCGGTATTAATCCCGCCTCTTCATAATAGCGGATCATTTTTGCGGAAACTCCGGATAACCGGGCAGCATCACCAATGTTCATCCTTACCTCCCAAAATGTATTCTGTTGATACCAGATCCAGTTTCAAATGACGTCGTTTCCGGCGCTCTTACCTTGCATACGTAGTGATACGGTTACCGTCTGGCTCATCAATATTGAGTCGATATCCAGCCTAAACCTTCCTGTGCGGTAAGGTCAAGAAAAAAGATCATCAAGATAAGCTGTATAAGAAACCAGATGTGACGAAAATACTCATCTCCCTTATGACCACATACTTAATGACTCAAAACACTCTTCTTTGGGTTTAGAAAGAATGCTATCTCTAGTGGAATCATTTTTATATTCGCCAACACTCACTAATTCCCATGATTCGACATCATTCAACAACGCAAGCATCAACTTATTATTTAATGCATGACCTGACTTATAAGCATGGTAGGCGCCAATAATATTATGGCCTGATACGAAGAGGTCTCCAATCGCATCCAGTGTTTTATGTCGCACAAGTTCGTTGTTAAATCGCAGACCTTCCGGGTTCAGAACGCTATATTCATCAAGACCTATCGCATTATTCAAACTTGCCCCTAACCCAAGACCTTTTTGTTGTAGAAGTTCTACATCACGAACAAATCCAAAAGTTCTGGCATCAGCAATCTCGCCAATATAGTTTTCTTTCGACACTTCAATATTTAATCTATTGGTCTCAGCAGAAATCAAGGGATGCTTAAAATCAATCATAAAATCGATCGAGAACTTAGAGTCTGGATGCAAAAGAGCCCATTTGTCGCCATCTTTTACGGAAACCGTTTTTTTTATCAGCAGATATTTTTTTAGCGCACACTGCTCTATCAAACCAGCGTGCATTATTGAATATATGAATCCTCTGGCACTCCCATCGAGAATGGGAAGTTCTGGAGCATCGAGCTCCACCAAGAGGTTATCAAGTCCCATGCTGGACACCGCAGAGAGGAAATGTTCGATTGTTGAAACTCGAACTCCCTGAGGGTTGATAATGCTTGTTGCCAGCATAGTGTCATGAATCTGATCGGCACGGAGCTGAATATCAACAACAGGAGTTACATCTGTTCTACGGAACCGTATGCCACTATTGGCACCAGCAGGCATGATTTTCATGTTAACGGTTTTACCGCTATGCAAGCCAATACCGTTTAACTCAACAATATTCTTGATAGTTTTTTGCTTGATCATGGAGACCTCTATTTGCTCTAGCGACTAGGCAGAACGTCTGCAACAAGGCTCCATTAATGATTCCCCCTATTGCCCTGTTCATCGTCCTCGCTACTCTCGACTTGGTTCCATTAAAAACCCTAAAGTTGATATAGGGTCAAGCTTTTATACGATATACACATGAAGCATCTTGCACGAGTCGCACTGACTGACCCGAGTTAGTTACCATCATATTCCTTATGGTTGAGACCATATGGAAATCAGTGAATTAAAAATATTTATTCATCCAAAACACAAATGGTTTTAAGAAAACCTAACCCCCTTCTTGTAAAATTATTCAAGATAGTCAAGTATATTTTTTATATTGTCAATTAGGGCCACATGCAGGTCAGGGTCATCACATTCATCTGAATGGCAATAGGAAATATGTTGAAGTATAATTCTTTTTTTGAATTCGCTAACGGTGCACTCCAACTCATACACCGACCGTACGATATCAATACAAGGTTCATCATCGATTAAAAAATCCTGCATTTTATTATATTTATCAGCCAGCTCTTCTATCATAGGAATCAATACGGGGTCATTAACTAACATTGGCATATCTCTCCTCATCGTCTGAAAGTAAAGATGGACACAGCGCTGATAAATCCCAACTCCCTTGCTTACGGTACCGACCGGGAGGAAGATGAAACTTGTTTTTGAAAGCTCTCGTGAAAGTTTGTTGCGAATCAAAACCATACTGAAGAGCAATGTCCAGAACTGTTCTGGAAGTTAGTTTCAGATCGATGGCAGCGCAGGATAATCGACGAGAGCGAACATATTCACCCCGCGCAATGCCGGTCGCCTGTTTAAATAAACGTTGAAAATGCCATCGTGAATAACCAGATTTTTCAGCAATGATTTCTACTGGCAAGGTTTTATTCAATGAACATTCAACCCACTGTACAATATCTTCGACAACACTTTCAGAATATTTTTTGGTGTCCATCCGCTCCCCCTCAAACCATATTCGATAAATATGTTCAAACCAGAATACGGTCTCTGAGTCTGTCGTCCATGAAGAACTCAGAGACCCAACTCTTTATTTTCGTAATAATCTCAGGCCATTTGCCACAACCAGAAGACTGGCACCAACATCAGCAAATACAGCCATCCACATGGTTCCCATTCCCATGAGCGTGAGTACAAGGAATACGGCTTTAATACCTAGAGCGAGGCTGATATTTTGTACAAGTAAGCTGTACGTTTGTCGGGACAATTTCACAAAGGCTGGTATTTTACGCAGGTCATCATCCATTAAAGCTACATCTGCAGTTTCAATCGCCGTATCAGTACCCATTGCTCCCATAGCAAAACCGATATCAGCTGCAGCCAGAGCCGGTGCATCATTGATACCATCACCAACCATCCCAGTGATTCCAATCCGTGAATGCTCTTCAACTGCACGATGTTTATCTTCTGGCAATTGATTCCCTCGAGCCTCATCAATTCCAACCTGAGATGCGATTGCTTTAGCTGTATGTGGGTTATCACCAGTCAGCATAATAGTTTTAACGCCAAGTTCATGAAGTTGTTCAATCGCTTCACGACTGCTGTTTTTAACAGTATCAGCAACAGCGAACAGCCCAAGCACTTGCTTACCATCATTGAGTAAAATAACTGTTTTACCCTGGCTTTCCAGCCTTTGTACTGTTGCTTTAATCTCTGATGGACAATTAAAGTGTTCTTCTGTCAAACGCAGGTTTCCAAGGTAAAAATCCTTACCTGTAATTACGCCATGCACACCTCGCCCAACAATCGCTTCAAAGCTGTCAACATCCTGCTTTTTCAAATCAGCAGAAGCATTCACAATTGCCAGTGAAACAGGGTGATCAGAGTAACTAGCGAGACTAGCTGCAGTAGTACGAACTTCACGCTCGCTCCATCCATTGAATACCATTACGTCGGTTTGTACTGGTTTCCCATGGGTAATAGTTCCTGTTTTATCCAGCGCAAGGGCTTTTAGCTTACGTCCCTGCTCAAGATAAACACCGCCTTTAATGAGAATCCCTTTGCGAGCAGCTGCAGTAAGTCCACTGACAATCGTTACTGGCGTAGAAATAACCAGGGCACATGGACACGCTATGACAAGCATAACTAAAGCTTTATAGATCCACTCCTGCCATGTTCCTGCCCCAAACAATGGTGGCAATACAGCAACCGCAACAGCAATACCCATAACGACTGGGGTATAAATCTGGGAAAAGCGGTCAACAAAACGTTGTGTAGCTGCTTTGGCACCTTGCGCCTGCTCAACAGCATGAATGATTCGCGCAAGGGTTGTATTATTTGCAGCTGCAGTGACTTTATATTCAAAAGAGCCTGACTGATTTATTGTTCCAGCAAATACTGTATCGCCCGCGATTTTATCGACAGGCATACTTTCACCTGTAATTGGAGCCTGGTTAATGGTGGTTTGACCTTTGACGATTTCTCCGTCGAGACCAATTCGTTCACCTGGTTTTACCCTAACAATACTGCCCGGTTGTACGCTACTGGCGTCAACTTCCTGCCATGTTCCATCAGCTTGTTGGACCATTGCAGTTTCAGGAGTCAGGTTCATCAGTGAACCTATTGCATTTCTGGCTCTATCGAGTGATTTGGCTTCTATTAGTTCAGCAATGGTGAATAACACCATAACCATCGCCGCTTCTGGCCACTGCCCAAGGACCAAAGCCCCAGTAACGGCAATACTCATTAGTGCATTGATATTCAAGTTGCCATTGCGAATCGAAATCCAACCTTTTTGGTAGGTTGTCAGACCACAAGAAAGCACTGCTATCAAAGCCAACCCAGCTTCGAGCCAGTCAGGCATATCAGCCCAGTGCATCACTTCGGCTGCAAGAGCAGCTACGCCAGCCAGAGCTAATGGCCACCAGGGCTTTTTTTTCTCCTGGGTATTTTTCTTGCCGCTAGTATTATCCGAAACTTCTGGCTCGAATCCCAACGAGCGAATTGCAGCCATGATCGCTTCAAGCGAATCCGGTGTATGAGTTACAGTCAAAACACGCTGCATCAGGTTGAAATCAAGCTCTTTAACAGAGCTCATTCCACCCAGTTTCTTTTTGATAAGATTTTCTTCAACAGGACAATCCATCTGCATAATGCGAATTTCTGTCCGTAATCCACCAGCCACAACCTGCGAGCCCCCCAGGCTACTCAATTGTTCTGGAGCCGCGGAGCAACAATCCCCCTCATGGCCGTGATCGTGGCCTTCATGAGAATGCTCTTGCGCGGCATGATCATGGTTACATCCCTTATGATTATGCTCATCATGCGAATGCCCTTCGCCGCCATGACTATGGGCATCATGATTATGGCCTTCATGGGAATGGTCATCACTGCATTTATTGTGATTATGAGCCTTCTGATCATGTGCATGATCATTTGCTTTATGTGATTCACCAGTATTCTTAACCCGGAGTCCTGTCCCTAAATTGAACGTTTCACAGCAACTAGCCGCTTCGTCTCCTGCAGGGGTTTTGCTATTTTTTACACCACCACTCATTTTCATTTCCTCATCTGCTAACTATACTGACTATTAAAGACCCTGATCTAACTACAGGGTCAAGTGCATAAGGGGGGATGCATGAAAATTGGTGAATTGGCCCGTAAGGCGGGTTGTCCGGTGGAAACTATTCGGTACTATGAGAAAAAAGGATTACTTCAAGCTCCATTAAGAGATATTGAAAATAACTACCGCTGTTACAACAATACTCATCTGGAAAAGTTGTTATTTATCCGACGCTGCCGCTCTCTTGATATGACTCATGAGGAAATACGTGCATTGCTACTGGCAATTAATAATCGCGGTAAAGACTGTGGCCCCATTGATGCAATAATCAGTGCCCATCTCACGCATGTTCAGCATCGTATTAAAGAGCTATTAGCCCTGGAAACACAACTAAAAGAACTTAATGGCTATTGCAGCTCAGACCGGAGCGTGGACGAATGCGGGATAGTACAGAAATTGACTGCTGATGAAGAGAATGGTGATCTTCCTTTAACCGTACCAACTGACCACTTGGGGGGGGTGCATTAGTGGTGTGCGCTTATAAGTTGATTAGACTGATGGCGTAACACTAGCCCATACAGCTTTGTGCTACGCCATCATGCCCTTAAAATAAGGGGTCGGGCTTTTTCCATTTCGTTACCACGAGAACTACGTTGCACCGCCCCTTCTCTCTTACCGGGATGGCTTTTAGCATCAGCGGTCATTAATGTCTGGTATTGGGCATTCAAATCGCTCATCCCCAGCACAGCTTTTGAACAGAGCTCTGAGTGTATATGCCATTCGTTGCATATTTTCCATACGTCGCTCTAAATCATCCATATGCTCTTGTGCCAGACGTTTAACATCGGCGCTCTGGCGAGATTTGTCATTCCATAACTTGAGCAAATCGGCTATCTATTCAAGAGAAAAACCAAGGTCACGCGCACTGCGGATAAAAATCAGACGGTGGACATCATTGGGTGCATAATCACGGTAGCCTGCTTCGGTACGACCTATAGCAGGAATCAGACCAATTTGCTCGTAATAGCGAATCATCTTTGCGAAGATTCCTGATTCGTTCGATGCTTTACCAATGTTCATAACTCCCCTTTATCTTAGTGCTCAGAGTCTTCTGCCAGCGGAGTCTGGAACCGACGCAAACGAAGTGCGTTGCCCAGAACAAATACACTGGATAGCGCCATCGCGCCTGCAGCAAAGATTGGCGAAAGCAGCAATCCATAGGCAGGGTACAGCAAGCCTGCTGCTACAGGGATCAATGCGGCATTATATCCAAACGCCCAAAAAAGATTTTGCCTGATGTTACCTATTGTTGCCTTAGACAATCCAATAGCATTAGGCACACCCTGTAGGTTGCCGGACATTAAGACAACATCAGCAGATTCCACCGCTATATCGGTACCTGTACCAATTGCAAGCCCAATATCTGCCACAGCTAAAGCTGGGGCATCATTAATGCCATCACCAACATAAGCGACCTTACCGTAAGACTCCTTCAACCGACGAACTGCTTCAACTTTCCCTTCTGGCAACACTTCGGCAACCACTTCATCAATACCCAGCTGTCTCGCTATCGCATTTGCTGTATTGGCATTGTCACCTGTAATCATTGCGACTTTGAGCCCCAGTTGGTGCAATGCATTTATGGCAATCGGCGTACTTGATTTAATAGGGTCAGCGACTGCGATAATGGCTGCCAGACGTCCATCGATAGCAACATAGAGTGGAGATTTCCCTTCGTTTCCAAGGCGTATCGCAGTCTTTGAAAAATATTCGATGTCCAAGCCTAACTCACGCATAAATCGATCAGCCCCAATCTCTACGCGCTCTCCGTCTACTAGTGCTCAGAGTCTTCTGCCAGCGGAGTCTGGAACCGACGCAAACGAAGTGCGTTGCCCAGAACAAATACACTGGATAGCGCCATCGCGCCTGCAGCAAAGATTGGCGAAAGCAGCAATCCATAGGCAGGGTACAGCAAGCCTGCTGCTACAGGGATCAATGCGGCATTATATCCAAACGCCCAAAAAAGATTTTGCCTGATGTTACCTATTGTTGCCTTAGACAATCCAATAGCATTAGGCACACCCTGTAGGTTGCCGGACATTAAGACAACATCAGCAGATTCCACCGCTATATCGGTACCTGTACCAATTGCAAGCCCAATATCTGCCACAGCTAAAGCTGGGGCATCATTAATGCCATCACCAACATAAGCGACCTTACCGTAAGACTCCTTCAACCGACGAACTGCTTCAACTTTCCCTTCTGGCAACACTTCGGCAACCACTTCATCAATACCCAGCTGTCTCGCTATCGCATTTGCTGTATTGGCATTGTCACCTGTAATCATTGCGACTTTGAGCCCCAGTTGGTGCAATGCATTTATGGCAATCGGCGTACTTGATTTAATAGGGTCAGCGACTGCGATAATGGCTGCCAGACGTCCATCGATAGCAACATAGAGTGGAGATTTCCCTTCGTTTCCAAGGCGTATCGCAGTCTTTGAAAAATATTCGATGTCCAAGCCTAACTCACGCATAAATCGATCAGCCCCAATCTCTACGCGCTCTCCGTCTACGGTAGCCCTGACGCCCATCCCAGTAATTGAATCAAACTCAGTCAACACCGGCAGTGATATCTCTTTTCCTAGAGCGGCCTCAACGATAGCGCGGGCAATAGGATGTTCCGAACGTGATTCAACAGCGGCAACTTTTGCTAATACTAAGTCAAGCTCAAACCCTTCAGCCAACTCCAGATCTGTCATTACTGGGCGTCCCTCAGTCAAAGTGCCAGTTTTGTCTACAGCAACGACCTTGGCATCTTTAAGCAACTGCAGAGCTTCTCCCTTACGGAACAAGATCCCCATTTCTGCACCACGGCCAGTACCTACCATGATAGAGGTTGGGGTAGCCAATCCCATTGCACATGGGCAGGCAATGATCAACACAGCCACGGCATTAACCAGTGCGAAAGACAGGGCCGGTGATGGCCCAAATGTTAACCAGGCAAGGAAAGTTAACAACGCTGCCAGCATCACCACAGGAACAAACCATAATGTCACCTTATCGACCACAGCTTGTATGGGTAGTTTAGAGCCCTGGGCTTGCTCTACCATTCTGATTATTTGTGACAGCATCGTCTGACCACCAACGGCTGTTGCACGCAACCTCAATGCTCCTTTCTGGTTAACAGTCCCGCCAACCATTAAGCTTCCGGGAACTTTCTCGACGGGGATAGGCTCCCCCGTTATCATCGATTCATCGACAAAACTTGTTCCTTCGCTCACCTCACCATCAACCGGTACCCGCTCACCTGGTCGAACTTCGACAATGTCATCAAGGGCTACATCGCTGATGGGAATATCGATGACAATACCGTTACGCAGCACATGCGCCTCTTTGGCCTGCAATCCAACCAAACGCTTGATAGCCTCAGACGTTCGACCTTTAGCCCGCGCCTCCATGAATCGTCCTAAAAGAATAAGAGCGACGATTACCGCAGCTGCTTCGTAATACACATTGACGGTACCTTGAGGCAGAAGACCCGGAGCAAAGGTCGCAACCATTGAATAACCGAATGCAGCGAGAGTCCCGACGGAGACGAGAGAGTTCATGTCTGGGCCAAGTCTTAATAACGCGGGAAAACCTTTCACGTAAAAGCGCCGTCCCGGAATAGCCAGCACCAGCAATGTTAACACAAACTGGAGATACCAGCTTTCCTGGAGCCCAATGGTATCCATTATCCATTGATGCATTCCCGGTATCACATGCGACCCCATTTCCAGAATAAATACTGGTAACGCAAGTACAGTCGCCAAAAATAAATCTTTCTTCAACGCAGCCTTTTCAATATCTTTTTTTTCTGCAGTATCATCATTATTCTGGCTTTGGTTATCAACCAGGCTGGCTTCATAACCGATTTTTTCGATAGCAGTTATGAGGTCATCAGCTCCAGCGGTTCCACGAACAGTGGCTCTTTCAGTCGCTAAATTAACAGTGGCTTCTTTTACACCTTTAACCGCTCGGAGCGACTTTTCGACACGCCCTACGCATGATGCACATGTCATGCCCTGAACTGATAACTCTACAGAAGCTTGGGGAACCTCATAGCCGACCTTTTCAACTGCTTCAACCAACGCCATACGATTAACTAATGTATTTAGGCGGATATCTGCACGCTCAGTTGCAAGGTTAACGCTTACGCTTTGTACACCTTCAACCTTAGCCAGAGCGGCTTCAACTCGTCCAACGCAGCTTGCACAAGTCATTCCCTCAATGGGCAAACTGACTTGAGTTTCACCATCATTAGAATGCTGTTTTTTTTGAATGCTCATGATGTATTTCTCATCGTTATGTTCAGATAAAGAACAACCTTAAGGCTTACCATCGTGGGAAGGTCAAGCGCATTATTTTGAACATGCCGATACCGTGGAAGAAATCGTCATAAAATCCTTTACATGAACACATGTTCATGTGTCAGAGTATCGATAAAACCCAGCTTTTTGCTGCAATGTAGTTCACTTAAGCGGAGCTGCCTTGCGATTAACTGGATATCGGGTCTTTGATATTTTTACCGCCCTAGGCCTATTTGGCTTAGGGCGTTTGTCTATAAAAAGGATGGATAAGTCTCCTCGCAGACTTTTTAGACGCTTTGCCGTATTACCGGGAGACACCTCTTTGCACATGACCTTTGTTGACTCGCGATAAACTGACAAGCGTACTTAAAACTGATTTCATTGGGCATTCGACCATGCTCTACTGTCGCTTGACTGGCCTCTCGTCTCACCAAGTTATAACCAAGTAAAAGCCCCCCATAGTTCTTGATAGACAAGCTCCACCGTCTTACTCCTCAGTACTAAAGCGTTGTGTTGCATCGAACTTTTTATGTCTCGATACCCCAACTCAATTTACCATCTCTCATGGTAAAGCTCAGCGACCAATTCTCCGTCGTACTCTTCCCTCGGCAAAGACGTAAACACGGTTTTGTGCTTACCTTGTACTTGATATGTAACGGCTCTGACTTGCCATTTTTCAGGTAGGTTAGGATTTTTCTTGCGTGCCTGTGGTGAGACGTTCATTTCTACCAACATGTCGTCGCTCTCCTCATCGTCCAGAAGGATGTATTTAACCCCTTTCTTAGCAGGCAACAAACAGACCAGTTACCGCGAGTGAAATAGCGCAGTTAACTCAATAGGCATTCACTTTGCGACGCAACATGTTGAGCTTATCAACCTGGCGTCGAATATCACTGAAGAATTCTTCTTTCTCCATGGCCAGCGCTAGCTCCCATTCTTTGGCCAAACCTTGGCAGTCCAAAAATGCGTATCTCAGCTTCGTCTTTGAAATACGCAGCCCCTTGCTAAAGACCACGCGTTTGCCTCGTTGACCGTGAAAACTGTTGATGTACCACTCAATGCCAAAGCCATACTTAAAGTCTCTGATACGGACACCAAGCAGCCCCCAATCTTTAAAGGGCGCATTCTCGCGAACCTTGTAATGGGTAACCCAAAAGTCATCAACTTCAGTTCGTGCCAGTGCTTTTAGCCTGTCCGTTTCTTGCTGAAGTAAATCTGATACCTCTGCTTTCCATTGTTCATTGACGATTTCTACCAAACCAATTTCCCCATCCAATTAACCCCAAAAGCCAAAACCACTATCCGTTTGGCTTTTGGATCGAAACGCCAAACGTAAAACTGCCGTAACAATCACTGTTTGGCGTCTCGATATAAATCAACTCGCGCAATCCCATACCTGACAAGGGATACAGGCCGATTTCACTTAAAAACGCCTAAAAAGACGTATTGCCATGAAAATACAAACCGTTTGGCAAGTTCAGGCCAGAATGCAAACAACGTTTGGCGTCTCGATTTTTTTGGCTAGGTTATCCGCCGCCAAACAGAGCCTATTCTCATACTTTTGCGAAAATGCAATAGGCAGATAGATGAAAGGATTTGTCACCTTTCTGCCCACCGCCAGTGCGCCGAATCCTGATAATGACATTTGAGTGAACCGCCAGAGCACTTGGAAAAGCCCAAGCGTGACCAGTGCGGTTGATTGAAAACCGTTAGAGCACTTTGAGTGCACAGGAGATAAGTATGTTTGTACTAGGCGTAGATATCGGTTACTCAAACCTGAAGCTGGCAATTGGCCAATCAGGCAGTGAACCGAAAACCATTATTCTGCCTGCGGGTGCCGGTCCTGCGGATCGTATGCCGGAGCGTATCGGTGGAGGCGATGATGAAACTTGTTTGTATGTGTTTGTCGATAATGAGCGTTGGGCCGCTGGTGTTCCTGCTGGACGCCTTCAAGGCTGGGAACGAGAGCTTCACCCGGAATATCCCACCACAAAAACCTATAAGGCACTTTTTCATGCCGCCTTGTTAATGGCTGAAACAGAATCCATCGATTTGGTTGTCACTGGATTACCGGTTTCCCAGTTTCATGAACCACAACGTAAGTCTGACCTTGTACAGCGTTTAAAAGGTGTCCATCAAGTGACGCCTAAGCGCAGCATCACCGTTCATGACGTCAAAGTGCTGCCGCAGCCTGCCGGTGCCTATATGGATCTGGTTCAAACAGGTGGTGATTTGGGCTTGATTGAAGAAGGTCGCGTCGTCGTCATCGATCCCGGCTTTTTTTCTGTTGATTGGGTTGCTCTTGAGGCCGGAGAAATTCGCTACAGCTCTTCAGGAACCAGCCTTCAGGCAATGTCCGTGCTACTGGAAACCATTGATAAGCTGATTTCGGAAGATCATGGTGCCAAAGTCGGAATGGATCGACTTGAAAAAGCCATGAGAACCGGCGACTTGCAGGTTCTGCTGTTTGGAGAAAAAGTCGATATTTCACCTTACCTGAATGCTGCCATGAAAAAGGTAGCGCCTGTTGCTCTTACAGCCATGCGCCAATCCATGCGTGACGAAAGCATTAATGCGGACTTGGTATTGATCGCCGGAGGTGGAGCCTTGGCTTATAAGGAAGCGGCCAAGGAGATTTTTTCACGAAGCAAGATCATCGTGCCGGAACAGTCTGTTTTGGCGAACGTCCGAGGCTTCTGGTTTTATGGGGCCTGATCATGAGAGTCGTAGTCAACATTCCCCCAGGGAGCCACTCTGAACTGCTCAAAGAGTTGGAAAAGACGCCGCCACGGGAACGTGCTGAGCGTCTGAGGATGCTGGCCACCTTTGGGTTAATTCACATGAGCCAACCCAATCTATCCACGGCATCTGTACCGGTGGATGGCCATGCTCCAGAAGTTGAAATTACTTCTGTGAGTACAGCGCCAGAACCCAAAGCAGAATCACGTAAACAATCATTAAAATCAAAACTTCGGTTTGACTAATTAGGGGGGTATTTATGAAGTTGTCAGATGCAAAATGCAGAAATATCAAACCTACCGAAAAAATACAAAAATTAACCGATGGCGCAGGTCTGTATTTAGAAGTTAAACCATCAGGAGCAAAAAAATGGCGTTACCGGTATCGCATTGCTGGGAAAGAAACCATTTTTACAATTGGTGATTATCCTACAATTAGCCTTAGTGAAGCCAGAATTAAGCGCCAAGAGGCGACTGAACTAGTAAAAGAAGGTAAACATCCAACGACAATCAGACAGTCTCGAAAGGTTAACAACGAATGGGAAAGCGTTAATACCTTTCAAGCGTTGGCGCATGAGTGGATAGAAAAGAATAAGTCCAAGTGGTCCGAAAACTACAAGCGCCAGATTGAAATCAATTTACGGCGTTATGTGTTTCCGTCAATTGGCAAGCTGCCAATCAAGTCTGTTGAATCTGCCCATATTTTGGTAATTGTCCAAAAAATAGAGAAACAAGGTGTTGATAAAAGAAAAGGTAAGAAAGGATCACCGTCAATTGCATTGCTTGTAAAGCAATGGTGCGGAGCAATTTTCCGGTATGCAGTAGTAACATTAAGGGCTGAATACGATCCAGCAGCCCCCATTCAAGGAGCTATTACAAGACCGAGAGTCAGGCATCACCCTCATTTAGAAGGCCCAGAACTAAGCGGTTTTATGAGAGCGTTAAACGCCTATGAAGAACGAGGAATGCGACAAACCATAATTGCATTGAGGTTACTACTGCTTACCTTTGTTCGAAACGGCGAGCTACGTCTTGCAATTTGGGATGAGTTTGACCTAGAAAATGCGATATGGCGAATTCCTGGCGAACGTATGAAAATGCGGGAGCCCCATGTCGTACCATTATCCAAACAAGCCATGCAACTTTTAAGAGAGCTTAAAACTTTTACAGGGCCATTTGGTTTTATTTTTCCAAATCGCTCTACTGCAAATACGGCGATGAGCAACACCACGATAAATAGAGCCATAGAGTACATGGGCTATAAAGCCCGTATTACTTCGCATGGATTCAGGGGTACGGCATCAACAGTGCTTCATGAGCACGAATGGCCACACGAAATTATTGAGAGGCAACTCGCGCATGCCGAACGAAATTCTGTAGTAAAAGCTTATAACCATGCTCAGTATCTATCTAAGCGCAGAGAGATGATGCAATGGTGGGCGGATTATTTAGATGAAATCGAATCTAAGGTACTGGAGGTTGATTGATTAAGTGATGAATTTTTGCATCTTGCTGACCAGCACTGGCTATCCTAACACTTCATAATACTCCTGAATTAAACATTAGGAGTTAGTCATGGATAATCGAATTTTACGTTTACCCCAAGTCATTGAGTTAACTGGTTTCAGTCGAAGCTCAATTTATGCACTCATGAAGACTGGAGAATTTCCGCTCAACATCAAGCTTGGACAAAGGGCTGTGGGGTGGAAGGAGCAGGATATTACCAACTGGATAAATACCAGAGCATCATATACTCAACACTATGCATCCAGTAACTAAAGATAGTGCGGGTATGGCCAGAATCATACCCGCATTCATACCCGCATTCATACCCGCATTCATACCCGCAATTTATCAAGATGGTGCTAGATCGCAATAACCGCTACAGGAAAAAAACGTTTTGTAATCAACCAAATGACTTGTGACTACTGGACGTTTATACACCGCGCTAGATACTCATGCAGATTATCGATCATTAATAACAAAAAAACACCTGCATAAAAGTAAATCGTAACGCGGGCGTTATTCTAATCTTTTATTGTTAGCCATTCTACCTTTAGTGGTGCTTATACTGCTTGTTAACGTGCGTATTTAGATACGCTACATAAATTATAAGCTGAACCTTTGATAAAATGCAGTTAACTGTTGCTGGGCTTGGTTTGAAGGAATTACTCTAAAGTTAATTTTTTCGCCTGGTCTCATTTGGCTTAAGCGAAATAAATCTGTTTGAATGATAGTGCCTAAAACTGGATAACCGCCCATGGTTTGCCGCTCTTTCATTAAAATGATGGGTTGTTCGTTTTCAGGAAATTGCACCATACCATAAGTAACGGGCATCGATAACAAACAGTGGCTGCGCAGCTGTCTTGAAAGTAGTGGCTCGGTAGCTGCTGGCTTTTGTAAATGGGTAACTTTCAGACGATATCCCATGCGATTACTATCAGGTAAAACACTATATTCTGTGTTTAAAAATTTTTGTTGCTGTTTATGGCCCATTGCTAGAAATAAACTGCTGGGTATCATACGAATGGTGAGTTCTTTTTGAGAATAAAATAGTGATGGTAGGGCAGTTGGCGTGTTTGAAGCCAATAGTTTATTTACTTTATTCTCAGAAGGCTCAGTTAATATTTTAGCTTGTGGTGTAAAAAATAATTTGCTGCCAACAGCTAATTTTTCTCCCATAAAGCCCAAGGCCATTTCATTTATTGTTTGTGCATAGCTACCTAGCCAAGGCTGTTGTGTTGGTTCACAAGTAAAACCTCCGAATACAGCAAGGTAACTATGCAAACCCGCTTTTGGCATTGCCAAGTCAAGTATATCGCCAGCTTGTAGATGAAAACTTTGCCAAGTTTTAATTGCAACATGGTTTATTTTAGCTTGGCAATCAGCACCTGTTATCGCAATGGTACAGGCAGATTTGGCTTCAAAACTTATTTGACCTAGGGTAATTTCGATTGCCGCACAGCGACTTTGTTGATGACCTTGTTCAAGCGAAATATCATTAGCCATTAATTGCTCGCTAATCAATTTGTTGGCACTCAGAAAAGCAAATTCATCGGCGGCGCCACTGGCACTAAAACCTAAATGTTGGGCATTCAGGCGGCCAAAATCTTGAATACTTGCCTGACCATTGATACTGATAATTTCCAGGTGATGTTGGCTCATGAATTTATACCTTGTTTTAGCGCAATAAATTCAGCTTGAGTAATGGCATAAAACTTTACATTTTGTCCAACGTTGATGGTGGCATTAAATTCACCATTTATGCTTGAGAACATAGGTATTGGCGTTTGACCAATAATGTGCCAGCCACCGGGGCTTTCAATCGGGTAAATAGCACTTTGCTGCTCAGCAATGGCAACGGCGCCTTGAGGCACTTTTAAGCGTGGCGAAGACTTTCTCGGTAAATGAAGTGCTGTCGGTAAGCTAGCGAGGTAACAAAAGCCCGGTGTAAAACCTAAGGCGTAGCCATGATAAGTTTGAGCACTGTGCTGTTTAATAACCTCGTCCACCGACATGTTACAGCGCTGTGCAACATCCGCTAGATCCCATTGTTGCTCTGTATCATAGTAAACAGGGATATTGATACAGTCATCATTTTGTTGACTTAGTTCTTTAATTACTGGTTTGTTATCACGACTCTTTACTTGGTTTTGTAAGTTATTTTGCTGATGTTTGGCTAGAGCCCTAATTTTATCAATAAGCTGAGCACTAGTGGTTAATTGCAAGTTGAAATAAACCATTAAGCAATGATAACTCGCTACCGACTCTACAATCAGCGCATTTAATTGCTGGGTAATAATTTTTTGAAAGGCGATAATTTCATTATGTTGTGACAGTGATATTTTTGCTTGCCAACTCAGTAATAACGCATTTTCCGCGACTACTTCAATGGTAATTTCGGTGTTATGCATATCTAAAATTTCAGTACTTTGTGACGCATTTTTCATTATATTATGACTTATATTCTTTATCTTCTAACTGCTTGTTACGCCTATGTTTATGCATTTTTTTGCGTATCAATAGTTGCTCGCAAAGCTTTGATCATCGCCAAGGCATTGGGTGTATCGCCATGAACACATAATGCATCAATATGGAATTGTAAGGGCTTTTGGTTAACGCTGAGTAAAGGTTCGTTGTTAAGCAGATTTTTACAGCGAATAACCACATCTTGATTATTACTTAATACCGCTCCAGCTGTTGAGCGAGGTACTAACAAGCCGCTATCGAGATAGGCGCGATCTGCAAAGGCTTCATAATAGAGTGCAATATGATGTTTTTTGGCTACTTGATCAAACTTCTCGATGTCGCTAATTGCTTGTATCATTAAAGATAGTGTTTGATTCGTTTTTTGATTTAATTGCGCGATAGCGATACACAAATTTTCAAACAACGCTAGGTCTTGCATCATATCGTTATACAAAGCGCCGTGAGGTTTTACATAGGAAAGTTGAGCATTTTCGGCTGAACACAGAGCTTGTAAAGCACCTATTTGATATTGCACATTGGCGATTAATTCGCTTTGAGATAAGTGCATTGATTGACGGCCAAAATTTTCCACATCGGGATAACTTGGGTGTGCGCCAATAATTACCTGATATTGTTTTGCTAGTTTAATGGTTTTTTTGATCGTTAAAGGGTCTGAGCCGTGAAATCCACATGCGATATTCGCCATATCAATTAAAGGCATAATATCGGCATCGTTATTTTCTTTAAACTCGCCTAAATCACAATTTAATTTCATGATATCTCCCCTTATTAATCATCAGCAATATGTCGACGCTGCCTTGCCGGGTGACTTATCACCACATCAGTAAGGGGAGTACTGCAACAACTTAAGATATAACCTTGTTGTTGTTCTTGGTCAGATAAGCCGTCTTGACAAGTTTGCTCTACTTCACCTTGCTCTAACATTACCTTGCAGCTGCCACACATGCCAGCTCGGCAAGAGTATGGCAGTATTAAACCTGCATCTTCGCCTTGCTCAAGCAATGTTTGGGTATTATTTCCAGTAATGGTTTTATTAAAGCTACTGAATGTTAGTACGGGTTTACTCGTTTTCGTGCTCAAGACTGTTTCCTTTTCCAATGTGGGCTTTATGTCATTTGAAGTGGGGTTAACCGATGACTTATTACTGAGCGTAAAAGTAGGGGCTGTTTGGCGTTTTATTACTTCAACCTGATCCCCCTGTTTTATTTGGCCTTGATTAAGTGCTACTAAATTTTGCCCAAATAAAATATCACCATTAGCTAATTGGCGAAAATTTTTGAGTGTTTTTAAAGGCTCTTGTTGTGGACTTTTTTCACCTGTTTCAGGGTTCACTGTGGTGAAAACACATCGAGTGCAAGGTTTCGTTATTTCAAACTCTACTTCACCAATGCGAATATGCTGCCAAGTATCTTCAGCAAAAGCTTCACAGTTATTCACAACAATATTGGCTCGAAATTGTGCCATCGAAATTTTATGCGTTTCAGGCTTATATCGACTATTTAAATTATCCAGTGATGCTTGTGAGATCAGCAGTAAAGGGTAGCCATCTGCAAATCCAACTTGGCTATTTTTGTTTTTTACGAAACGCTGAGAGTCGGCGCCAAAAAACAATAATTGGCAAGGTTGTTTGAGATAACGCGTAAACCACAGATTAATGTTGTTATTACATTGCTGTGCATTAATGGTGTCTTGCCACACAGTTACAGCAATATAGTTTTGGCTAAGTTGCTGGTATTCGATCAATAAAGCTGGCATATCTGGTGCCGTGATCATAATACCCTTTGCCGTTAAGTTTGCCTGAATTAAGCACAAACTAGGGTGCGTGCGTGCGGTGATAAACTCACCTTTATCGTTAGCAACAATAAAACGCCGGTCACAAGCTAAACCAAGTTCTTCAACCCAGCTATTTGACAACTCAATACCAGCACTAGATTTAATAGGATAAATATTGATATTTTGTAGGATGGCTTGGCTCATGAGCTCCCTTAATACTTTTAATGATAAGGTTAATGGTAACGTTAATTTAGAGAATGATGAACTTAACTTTTCCAATTAAGCCATTCATATTGCGATAAGTGTTAATGCCCTTGATAGTGGGCAAAATGCCATGATTTTGCAATATGTATTTTCGTTAGATTAAGGTATATTGAGCCCATTGTGATTTAAACCTTAGCGCTAACGAGCAAAAGTTGTGTTAGTGCTAATTAAAATGGGCTTTTATGCATCTTCATATCTTAGGTATTTGCGGCACTTTTATGGGCGGTATTGCCGCTATTGCCAAACAAATGGGCTTTCGTGTTTCAGGTTGCGATGCTAACGTTTATCCGCCAATGAGCACTCAGCTCGAACAATTGGGTATTGAATTAAAATCCGGTTACTTAGTGGAGCACTTAGCAGATGAGCCTGATTTAGTTATTGTTGGTAATGCCATGGCACGTGGCAACCCAATGGTAGAATATATACTCGATAGAAAAATTGCTTACACCTCAGGCCCGCAATGGCTATTAGACAACGTATTGAAAGATCGCTGGGTACTGGCAGTTTCAGGCACGCACGGTAAAACCACAACCAGCTCTATGCTAACCTGGATATTACAATATGCAGGCATGGAACCAGGTTTTTTGATTGGCGGTGTGCCGCAAAACTTTGATTGTTCGGCTCGTTTAGGTAATGCCCCGTTTTTTGTTATTGAAGCTGATGAATACGATACGGCATTTTTTGATAAACGCTCTAAGTTTGTCCATTACCGTCCGAATACGTTAGTGATTAACAATATGGAATTTGACCATGCGGATATTTTTAACGATATCAGCGATATTCAACGACAATTCCATCATTTAATTCGCATGGTGCCGAGTAACGGTCTGGTATTGTCTCCGAAAAGTGAAACCGCCATTACTGAAACTTTAGCCATGGGATGTTGGACACCGACCGAATTTAGTGTTGACCAAGATCATAAATCGTCCGGCTGGTATGCAGAAAAATGTATTGCCGATGGCAGTGAGTTTATCGTCAGCTTTGAAGGTGTAAAGCAAGGACAAGTAAAATGGGGTTTAATCGGCGACTTTAATATCGACAATGGCTTAATGGCCATTGCAGCAGCACGTCATGCTGGTGTGCCAACTGCTGTTGCTATTGAAGCTTTAGCAAGTTTTGTAAATACAAAACGTAGATTAGAGCTAAAAGGTGAAGTGAATCAGGTCAGAGTTTTTGACGATTTTGCTCATCACCCAACCGCCATTGCAAAAACCTTAGCGGGTATGCGAGCCAATGTTGGTAAGCAGCGTGTAATAGCGATATTAGAGCCAAGATCAAATACCATGAAATCAGGTGTGCATAAAGACACCCTAGCTAACTCGCTTGCTGACGCCGATATCGTTTTTGTTTATCAAGGCGAGCAAGTAAAGTGGTCGGTTGAGGCATTAATTGCTGACTGTAAGCAACCTTGTTTTGTTGGTGATAATGTTGACCAAATGGTTGTTGATATTATAAAACAAACTAAAGCTGGCGATACACTGGTTGTAATGAGTAACGGTGGCTTTGGTGGTATTCATGACAAGTTATTATCAGCACTTGCTAAGCTATAATAGCTAAGGTAATTGGTATTGGTAAATGAACTCATTATTCATTTACCGAGTATAAAGACCATTAGCATTAATTAACGTAATCTCTAAGGTGCAGGTTTGCAAAATACAGCAACAACAATTAATAACAGTACTGAGTTTAATCAGAAAATAACCTTAGCCATTACGGGTGCCTCAGGCTCTGCTTATGCATTAAGGTTATTAGAATGTTTAGTCGCGGCAAATTATCAGGTGTACCTTTTGTGCTCAAGTGCTGCGCGAGTAGTTTTTGATACAGAAGTTGGCTTAAAAATACCCGGTTCGCCCGACGCTGCTAGACAATTTTTTATTGACAGATTTAACGCAAAGCCCGAGCAAATTATTGTTTTTGGCAAAGAACAGTGGTTTTCTCCTGTTGCTTCAGGCTCAGCAGCGCCAAAAGCTATGGTAGTTTGCCCTTGTTCTACGGGTACGCTTGCGGCCATTAGCCAAGGGATGAGTGATAACCTGATTGAGCGCGCGGCCGATGTCGTGATTAAAGAGCGTGGGCAATTAATTTTAGTGCCGCGCGAAACACCTTTTTCAACCATACATTTACAAAATATGCTGTCGTTATCGCAAATGGGCGTAACTATTATGCCGGCAGCGCCAGGTTTTTATCATCAACCTGAAACGATAAACGATCTGATTGATTTTATGGTTGGTAGAATGCTTGATCATTTACATATCGAGCAAGCTATTATGCCGCGTTGGGGTTATCAGTCAGGTACAAAAACCAAGTAAAGAAACGTTTGAGAAAAACGTCAATAGTGAAGAATTAAGGTGTTTACATAAACGAAAGCTTATTTTATCTTGATATACAATAATCAACAGTAGTACAAACTTGTTTTTTAACGATTAAAAATTAATAAATTTGTACTACTAGCTTCTTAAATTTAAGTTACTCAGTACTTGCTGTAGCTTTGCTTTTTGCTTTTAAAATTTTAATATCAACACCATCTAGCAACAACATAACGTCTGCGAGTAATCTTTTAAGTTCGGTAACCTCGGTAGGAATACTTTTCTTTACTTTTTGTACGTATGCAATAGCTTCACGATTTTGAATTACCTCTAATAAGGCGCTGAGTGTTCCGGTATCGTTAGGATCAATTGCAGGTAACTGCTTTTCACTAGCCGCATTGTAGAGTGCGTAAGTGGCAATTAAGCTTGCTTGTGCTTCTTTTAGTCTTTCCATTAAAATCAGTCCTTGTTTTTATTGTTATGTAAGGCTCTATGGCAAAATGCGAACTGCTACTTGATTCGAGCCATAATAGCGTTTCCCTACCATACTGAAAAATCTAAATATTGTCTATTTTTTCTGCATAACGGCTAAGTTGACTGAGTAATCTATCTAGTACTTTGTAACAGGTATTGAACGGCAAATAATGACTATTTATCGCATTCGACTTAAGTTTTTTGTAATGATGTGTTCTAGTAAGGTTATAACAATAATTGATATAGCTGATCAGGTTAAATGTATGTCTAGATTTACTACTCGTATAACGTCACTCGCTCTTAGCATTGCACTTGTAACAGGTGCAAGCCATCAAGCTTTTGCTGAAAATAATACCCAAGCAACAGCCGACAAGGCCACAACCGAAAAATGGTCGGTAAATAATCCACAAGGTGAATTTACCACGGCCAACATTGATGTTCGCCAAGGTACATGGATGAATGTTGATATAAGCCCTGATGGCAAAACCATAGTATTCGATTTACTTGGCGATATTTACACTTTGCCTATTGAAGGTGGTGAAGCCACGGCATTAATGACCGATATTGCATGGCAAATGCAACCACGCTTTAGTCCTGACGGTAAACATATTGCCTTTACTTCTGACGAAGATGGCGGTGATAACTTATGGGTCATGAATGCAGACGGTAGCGCAGGCAAAGCGGTTAGCTCAGAAACTTTTCGTTTATTAAATAGCCCTGCATGGTCACCTGATGGCAACTATCTTGTTGGTCGTAAACATTATACCGGTTCTCGCTCGCTTGGTGCTGGTGAAGTTTGGATGTACCACAAAACCGGTGGTAACGGTGTTATGTTAACTAAACGCCCGAATGAGCAAAAAGATTTAGGCGAGCCTGCATTTTCACATGACGGTAAGTACGTGTACTTCTCACAAGATGCCACTCCAGGAAAAACTTTCCACTACAGTAAAGATTCAGAGAAGGGCATTTATAAGATTAAGCGGTTAGATCTTGAATCTGGCGAAATTAAAGTTGTTGTTTCAGGTAAAGGCGGTGCTATTCGCCCAGTACCTTCACCTGATGGAAAATACTTAGCTTACATTAGCCGAGATGACTTTCAATCTAACTTGTACTTGTATGACTTAACCAGTGGTAAAGAAAGTTTAATTTTTGAAAACTTAGATCGAGATATGCAAGAAACATGGGCAATTCATGGTGTGTATCCAAACATGGCTTGGTTGCCAAATAGCTCAGGTATGGTGTTTTGGTCTGGTGGCGAAATTAACAAGCTTGATCTTAAAAGCAAGAAAACTACCGTTATTCCTTTTCACGTTAAAACCGAGAAAAAAATACAAACAGCGTTACGCTTTCAACAAGATATTGATCAAGACAACTTTGACGTAAAAATGTTGCGTGATGTTGAGATATCACCCGATGGCAGCAAGGTGGTTTATGAATCAATGGGACATATTTACGTTCGCAATATTGATGATGGTAAAGCCAAAGGTAAAGCAAAGCGCTTAACCAAACAAAAATCGCACTTTGAGTTGAACCCTAGTTTCTCTCGTGATGGAAGAACGGTTGTTTACAGTACGTGGGATGACAATAAACTTGGCGACATTCGTATGGTTTCTTCACGTGGCGGTAAAGGGCGTGTGTTAACTAAGGAGCCAGGAAAGTACGTAGAACCGAGCTTTTCGCCTGACGGAAAAACCGTGGTATTTCGCAAGGTTGCCGGTGGCTATATTACCGATCCTACATGGGGTTTAAACCCTGGAATTTACACTGTAGATGTTAAAAAGGGCACACCTAAATTAATTACAGAATCAGGCGCATTACCGCACTTTGGCGCTAAAAATGATCGTATTTATGTTTTACGAAACGGTGAAACACCACAACTAGTAAAAGTGAGTTTGCAAGCTTCAGCTGGCGCAGAGAAAGAGCAAGCAGTTTACCAAGGTAAGTTTGCGACTGAGTACAAAGTATCACCTGATGGTAAATATTTGGCTTTTGCTGAACGTTTTAAAGTGTTTGTAACGCCGTTTGTTGAGCGTGGCCAAGTGATCGATATTGGTCCAAAAGCGAAAAACTTACCGGTAGAGCAATTATCATTACGCGCAGGCGAAAGCATAAATTGGAATGGCGCATCTAATGAAATTTATTGGAGCTTAGGGCCAGATTTATATCAAGCTAGTGTTGCTGGTTTGTTTGATATCATTAATAAATCTGAGGTGGCTGACGCTGATAACACAGCTGAACCTGTTAAAACCTATTTAGGTTTTAAAGAAAAAGCAGATAAACCTTCAGGCCGTGTTGCTTTCGTTGGTGGTAAAGTGATCACAATGGAAGGTGAGCAAATTATCGACAATGGCGTTGTGGTTGTTGAAGGTAATAAAATCATTGCTGTGGGTAAAAATGGCGAAGTGGATATTCCGTCGAATGCCAAAGTGATTGATGTTGCGGGTAAGTCGATTATGCCAGGTTTAATTGATGCGCATGCACATGGTCCACAAGGTAGCGACGAAATTATTCCGCAACAAAACTGGAAAAACTATGCGGGTTTAGCCTTAGGTGTTACAACGGTTCATGATCCGTCGAACGATACAACCGAGTTTTTTGCCGCCAGTGAAATGCAAAAAGCCGGCGATATTGTTGGGCCGCGATTATTCTCTACTGGTAGCATTTTATACGGTGCAACCGTAGCAGGTTATACTTCACATGTTGATAGTTTAGATGATGCGAAATTTCATATTGAACGTTTGAAAAAAGCCGGTGTGTTTAGTGTTAAAAGCTACAACCAACCACGTCGTAACCAACGTCAACAAATGATACAAGCCGCTCGTGAGGCAGAAATATTAGTGGTACCAGAAGGCGGTTCACTGCTGCAACATAACTTGTCGATGATTATTGACGGTCATACAACGTTAGAACACTCTATTTCAACAGCAAAAATTTACGATGATATTAAGCAGTTATGGTCGCAATCTGAAATGGCTTATACGCCAACTATGGGCGTAGCCTACGGTGGTATTTCAGGTGAACATTTTTGGTATGACACTACAGATGTTTGGCAGCATCCACGTTTGAGCAAATATGTACCGAGTGAGTTTTTAGACCCGCGTTCAATGCGACGCACAAAAGCGCCACACCATCATTACAACCACCTTAACGTGGCAAAAGTTGCCAAAGAGTTACAAGATTTAGGTGTCGTTGTTAATTCTGGTGGTCATGGCCAACGTGAAGGTTTAGCTATGCATTGGGAAATGTGGATGATGGCGCAAGGTGGCATGTCGCCATTAGAAGCTATTCACACAGCAACCATGTCTTCAGCACATACCTTAGGTTTAGATAGTCAATTAGGTTCACTAAAAGTAGGTAAGCTGGCTGATATTTTAGTTGTAGATGGTGATGTAAGCACTGATATTCGTTTATCTGACCGTATTGTTTACACTATGATCAACGGCCGTTTATATAATGCCGAAACTATGAATGAAGTAGGTAACTACGATAATAAGCGTGCTAAATTTTACTTTGAAAAATAAGTTTTAAATTTACCTCTCTAAAATATCGAGATAAAGTCCAGAAAATCTGGGCTTTATCTATTCAAGTTATTTCTACCCACACCTTGCTTTAGATTCACTTGAATAAAAGCAACACGTACATTCATTAATTCTAGCGTGGTTAAACATGCCAATATATTTCGCTTAATTTTGCAATAATTGCCATGATAATTTAAGTAAACCCCTACTCATACTTGACATTAAATAACAGCAACTTAAAATCAAACTTGACTACATCAATAGGTAACTTGATGTATCTCACCGAATCAGCAGACTTATTTCGCGTATGTAAACTTTAATGAGTCGGTGCTTATAAGCTAATATTTAGCTATTGCTGCGCTCAATTTTTTTATTGTATAGGTGACGAAGTATTATGCTAAGCCAAATTTTCGAATTGTTTCAGTATGCAGATACTAGCCTTTTGGCGGTTTCATCACATAATTCATGGCTAGTATTACTGTCAGTCACAATCGCCATCTTCGCATCTTACATGGGGTTTCAGGTTGCTTCTCAAGCCTCAACAGCGACAGCTTTTCGCAAACACGTTTCATTATTAGTCGGCAGCTTTGCTTTGGGCGGCGGTGTGTGGTCAATGCACTTTATTGGCATGCTAGCACTTGAGTTGTGTACTGCAGTTACCTATAAATTTGACTTAACGGCTGTTTCTGTTTTGCCAGCTATTGTGGCTTCGTGGGTCGCCTTGAATTTAATTATCCGTGAAAACATTCAAATATCGCAATTAGTGCTAGGCGGAGTGCTTGTTGGCGCGGGTATTGGCACGATGCATTATGTCGGCATGGCAGCTATGGATATGTCGGTACTGCTCAGGTATGACATATTTATGTTTTGTCTTTCAATAGTGGTTGCTGTGGTGTTAGCCATATTGTCATTATGGATAAGTTTTGGGCTTAAACAGTTTGGTGAAACAAGCTTAAGTCAAAATATGAAAATGCTGATATCGAGTTGTGTTATGGGCGCGGCTATTTCAGGTATGCACTATACAGGTATGGCTGCAGCGCGCTTTGTGTTGCCGCCAGGTTTTGAAATTTCCAACCAAACCAACGCCATTTCGCTATATCTTGCATTAGGGATAACGGTAATTACCGTTATCATCATAGGTATGGTTCTAGCTGTTAATGTACTTTTTAGTTATAAAAACAAATCTGTTATTGCTGAGCGCAATGAAAAACGACTTATCGCAATTATGGATACCGCTATTGATGGCGTAATTACTATCGATGCATCAGGAAAAATCATTAGTATAAATAAAGCGGTAACAAAAATTTTAGGGTGGCAAGAAAGCGAGTTGCTTGATAGCAGTATTGGTATGATTGCTCCTGAATCTTTCCAGCATAATTTTAATCACTATATCGACAACTATATTGAAACTCGCCATGCAAAACTTATAGGCTCTGAGCATGAACTGGAAATCATCGCGAAGAATAAAGAAGAAGTGCCGGTGCTTTTGTCTATTGGGCATGTTGAATTGAATGCACAGCATTTATTTGTAATTTTTATTTCTGATCTACGGGAGCGTCGAGAGATGGCCGCAGAATTACAGAAAAAAGATACACTTATTCATGCCCTATTAAAAAATATTCCTGGTATTGTTTATCGTTGTTTTGACCGTTCTGGCTGGCCATGTATTTTTCTAAACGATGAAGTTGAAAAAATACTGGGTTATCCAAAAGAAGATTTTTTAATGCCTGAGCCAAAGCGTAGTTTAGCTGATTTTATTCATCCTGAAGACCTAGATAGAATTGAGTCGACAGATTTACGCGGCCCAGATGGCTTTTGTAATGAACATAGGTTTATCGATCGATATGGCACAATAAAGTGGGTACTCGCTTATGGTCGTGCAAGTAAAATTGACGACAGCGATGAATATTATCTTGATGGCTTCATTATGGATATTAGTGAGCGAAAGCAGATGGAATCTGAGCTGGTTTTAGCAAAAGAAGTCGCTGAAAAAGCCGCTGAAACTAGAGCGGCTTTCCTCGCAAATATGAGTCATGAAATTAGAACCCCCATGAACGCAGTTATTGGCTTTAGTGATATCTTATTAGATGATGAGCTTAGTGCATACCAAAGAAAGCATCTTGGCACTATTAATCAGTCTGCGAAATCATTATTACACATTCTTAATGATATACTCGACAGTGCGAAACTTGATAAAGGTAAAACCCAACTTGAGTATCGTGATTTTTCACTTGTTGAAGAAGTTGATGCTGTTGTTTCTACTTTGTGGTTACAAGCACAAAGTAAAGGTTTAGCGTTAACCTTGAATATTCACCCGAGTGTACAAGAATTCTATAATGGTGCGCCTGATCGTATCCGACAAGTGCTAACCAACATTATTGGTAATGCAATCAAATTTACTGAACAAGGCACAGTAAGTATTGATATTTTTCAGGCGGAAAATCACATGATAACTTTTGTGATTAAAGATACTGGCATTGGCATGACAGCTTCACAACTTGCTACGATATTTGAAGCATTCTCTCAAGCTGATGAATCAATGAGTCGACGCTTTGGCGGCACAGGCTTAGGTACAACAATTAGTAAGCAGTTAGTAGAGTTGATGCAAGGCAGTATAAGCGCGACGAGTGCAGAAGGTGTAGGTTCAGAATTTACCTTCAGCTTGCCATTGAAACCTGCGATTAAGTCGGTTGAAAACTTAACCTCACATAAAATGGCCGCCATACCTAAGCTGCGTATCCTTATTGTTGATGATATAGAGCAAAATATTGATTTATTAACGTTAATGCTCAAGCGAAATGGACATGAAGTAATAGAAGCCCGTGACGGTGAACAAGCATTAGTACAGATGCAAGAAAATGAGCTTGATATTGTATTGATGGATATTCAAATGCCGAAAATGGATGGTCTAACGGCAGCCAAACAGCGCCGACAGTTTGAAGCACTTAATGGTTTAACTAAGTTACCTATTATTGCGTTAACCGCTAGTGTATTACCGCAAGATAAAGCCTCGGCAGAACAAGCCGGTATGGACGGTTTTGCTAATAAACCCATCGACATGCAACAAATTAATCATGAGATATTAAGTGCACTTAATTTAGACAATGTCGCTCAAGAAAGTCATCAGAATATAGCGAGCACGGCGTTAGTTATCGATGTTAAAAAAGGTATTGAACTTTGGGGATCCAGAACGACTCTTTACTCAGAGATATCTCGTTTTCTCAAAGACGCTAAAACAGACGTTGTTCAACTTGAAGATATGCTAGAGCAACAAAATCTCCAACAAATCTCTATGATATCTCATAAACTCAAAGGCGGTGCAGGTAATCTTTCGCTTAATCGATTTATGCTGAGCTTAGGCGCTTTAGAACAGTCAAGTAATGATCACAATGTGGAGCTAATTGCTGAAAATATTGCGAAAGTTATTGCTGAACTTCACCAGGCGGTAAATTGCCTTAATAAAAAAGATATTGAGCAAGCAGCGGTGGCTTTGCAACCACTAGAAAACAGTGAAAATAGTAATGAAGAGCTGATTGAGATTTTGCAGCAACTTACCCCATATGTCAGTAATAATGAATTCAATGACGCGCTTTTGGATAAGCTTCAAAGCCATGTGTCTTCTAAAACTATTGAAATTAATAATATTATTGATGCATGTGAAAACTTTGAGTTTACTCAAGCACTTGAGCAAATTGAATCTTTGATTGAAACCCTTAAGCCAAGTTCGTCATAAAAATAAAGGAATAAACACAGTGCAAAAATCAAATAAAAGTATTTTAGTTGTTGATGATGAACCAACCAATTTGCGTGTACTTAATCAAATACTCAATGACAGCTATAAGTTAATTTTTGCTAAAAGTGGCCAAGAAGCATTACGCTTGATTGAAAAAGAAGCGCCTAACTTGATTTTACTAGACGTAATGATGCCTAATATGACGGGTTATGAAGTTTGTGAGCATCTAAAGAAAAAAAGTCAGTTTAAATCGATCCCCATCATCTTTATCACAGCATTAAGTGATCCTGAAGATGAAGCAAAGGGCTTAACTCTTGGTGCTGTAGATTATATCTCAAAACCTGTTTCGCCAGCCGTTGTTAAAGCTCGAGTTAAAACACACTTGTCTTTAGTTGATGCTGATGAACTTCGAAGCACTCGATTACAAGTGATTCAACGCTTGGGAAGAGCTTCTGAATATAAAGATAATGAAACAGGCATGCATATTATGCGCATGAGCCATTACTCTAAAATTATTGCTTTGGCCTACGGCTTTTCAGTAGAAGATGCTGATGATTTATTCAATGCCGCGCCGATGCATGATATTGGAAAAATAGGCATTCCAGATAGCATTATGCTTAAGCCTGGCAAGCTCACTCATGAAGAGTTTGTTGTGATGAAAAATCACCCTATCATAGGGGCTGAAATATTAGGCGACTCAGACTCAGAATTAATCGCTTTGGCAAAACTGGTTTCTTTAACACATCATGAAAAGTGGGATGGAACAGGCTACCCTAACCAGTTAAAAGGCGAAGATATTCCCATTGAAGGCCGTATCGTTGCCTTGGCAGATGTTTTTGATGCGCTAACCAGTGTTAGGCCATACAAAGATGCTTGGACAGTTGAAGCAGCGATGGAGTTGATAAACAAAGAGAAAGGCAAGCACTTTGATCCACATCTTGTGGAGATTTTTGAACCACTACTTGAGCAAATTCTTGAAATAAAAGAACGTTGGAAAGACTGAGGGTTACAATGTTAATTCAAAACAAATAGATACCATTTTCCCGTAAGTATAGATATTTAAATGACGGGTAAATACCCAAACAATCCTTAAATCAACAGAGCGCTCGTGTTTAATTATATCCCATATTTGTTGAGTCCATCACTTCACTCACAGTAAGTAGCTTTAAAGAAGCTAGCTGTTACAAATTTCATCTCGCTTTATTTTTATCATCATGTCACTAATAGTTAGCTATTAAGTTGGCTATTATGTTAGTTATTTCTTTACTGAGTTAACTTCATGCATTGTGAGCTTATTTAAATGATTAACTTCCTTAGGCTTTTCGTTATACTGAAATTAACTAAAGATTTATAAAATCAGTAAAAGGAAGCGAGTATGGATAACAAGATATCAATTGGCATTAGTAGCTGCTTATTGGGTCATAAAGTGCGATTTGACTCGGGCCATAAAAACAACTCATACATAAATAATACTTTAAGTGAGTATTTTGATTTTATTCCTTTTTGCCCAGAAGTTGATATTGGCTTGGGTATTCCTCGTGAAACCATTAGATTAGTTCTGCTCGATGATAAAGTGCATTGTGTAGGTTCAAAAAATCCGGATTTAGATGTAACAGAGCGACTTAAAGATTGTGCTGAGGAACAAAAAACATGGCAGCAAAACTTGAGTGGTTATATCTTGAAAAAAGACTCGCCTAGTTGCGGTATGGAACGGGTGAGATTATACAAAGGTGATATGCCTGATCGTATTGGTGTTGGAATTTACGCTCAAAAGCTCATGGAGAATTATCCAAATTTACCCGTTGAAGAAGAAGGGCGTTTGGGTGATGCAATATTACGTGAAAACTTTATTCAACGAGTGTTTATTTATGCGCGCTGGCAAAAACTAGCGGCAGAAGGGTTTTCAATAAAAGCGTTGAACGATTTTCATGCCCAGCATAAGTATATTTTTATGAGCCATAACCAAGCTATGGCTAAAGAGTTAGGGCATTGGTTAGCGCAAGCCCATGGCGAAGTGCCTAGTGAAGTAATGCCGCAATACTTAACAAAAATGATGACGTTACTAAAACTAAGAGCTTCTCGAAAAGGTCATGTAAATACGTTACACCACTTGCAAGGCTATTTGAAAAACTTTATTAGTGCCGATGACAAAGCTGAGCTGGTTGATATTATTGATCAATATCGCAATGGTTTACTACCACTGATAGTCCCAATAACGTTGCTGCGCCATCATTTTAGAAGGTTTCCAAACGACTACATTACCGATTCATATTATATGAAACCTCATCCTAAAGAATTGATGCTATTAAATAGTTTATAAAATGGCTTGAGGAAAGCGTATTGAAAATTGAAGTGGTTGAAAACCCAGAGACCGAGTTAATTGCTTTTTTAGATAAAAAAATAGCTGAATTTAACTGGGCTCATTGGGAGGTAAGTGAACGTAAAGCAATTGCTGTAAAGCTAAACGCTGAAAACGGTGATGTTATTGCTGGCGCCGCTGGACGCACCTTCGGCGATTGGTTAATGATCAATACCTTATGGGTTTCTGAAACACTACGCGGCCAACAAGTGGGTAGTAAAATATTGCATGAAATCGAACAAGCTGCGCAGGCCAGAGGTTGTAATAAAGCGTTACTCGACACTTTAAACTTTCAAGCTATGCCGTTTTATGAAAAACATGGTTATCAAGTACAGTGGACACAGCAAGGTTATCCAAAAACTGGTTGCAGATATTATATGATGAAAAATTTAACACCTTTGCAGAGCGACTTATAATTCATGTATAGCGGAAAGTGCTTATGTGGCGCGGTTGTCATTAGTGTGCGCGGAAAAATAAGCGATATTATCCATTGTCACTGTTCACTTTGTCGGAAAAACTCTGGCACAGCTTATGCTACTAACGGCTTTGTTAATCAAACAGATTTTATTATTGAACAAGGTCACTCAGCGTTAAGTGCTTTTTCTTTTAAGCCAGGACGTACGCGTTATTTTTGTCAGCATTGCGGAAGCCCAGTTTATAGCAGCAATGAAGCTGATAAGTTAAGGGTTCGAGTGCGGCTAGGGATATTTGATTCTGACATTGTCGAGCGACCGATATCGCATAACTTTGTCGACTCTAAAGCCAACTGGGAAGAGTTTAATGCTGATTTACCGCATTATTCGACCTTCGAGCCCAGCCGAAATAAATAATCAGTACAGGAAGACGTTTTGATGAATATTGTGTTATTACTGAATAATGATATAGCCAGTAATTTAGCGTTAAATTTATTATTACCCGCGTTAGCACCACATAATATCAAGGTGTTTTTATCGAGCAAAGTGGGTGGTAATTTAACACGACCGCAAGCACTGCAAGATTTAGCGAGATTTGAACAGCATGATATTTATCAAGCTTTAGAGCAGCTTCCAAAGGTTAATGCTCAAAAGCTAATGTTTAAAACTTACCCAGAAATTACTCAGCACCACGGTATTCAAATTGAAACTTTAAATCAGATAAACGCTGAACAAGGGATAGAAAAAATTCAGGCATTATCCCCTGATTTAATTATTTCCATTCGTTATGGTGTTATTTTGAAAAACCCGATCATTGCCCTGTCAAAACACGGCGTTATTAATTTACATTCTGGTAAGTTGCCCGATTATCGCGGTGTTATGGCGACGTTCTGGGCATTGTTAAATGGTGATGAACAGCTGTCGACCAGCTTGCATTTTATCGATGATAGCTCGATAGATACAGGCCGAATTATTAATAACTCAACGCTAGCGGTGCAGCAAAATAAATCTTATCTTTGGCATGTATTGTCTTTATATGTTGGCGGTTGCCAATTAATTGAACAAGCGATTGAAACACTAGATAACGACGGTAAAATCATCACTAAAAATCAGGGAAGTGCAGGTGAGTATTATACTTTCCCAAGCGCTGAGAAAATAACTGAGTTTAGCGCCAGATTTGGTCCATTGTATCAACCGAGTGACCTTGTTAATTTACTCACTTCATTAAAGCAAAGTGAGTAGCTAGCATTAATCATTGAGTTTGAGTTTGAGTTTGAGTTTGAGTTTGAGTTTAAGTAAAAGGAAAAAATATGAGCATAGTACGGGTAAACGAATTTACTGCTGCAGCAGAAAAATCATCAGAACTTTATACATTTTTACAAACATTGATACCTTATATTTCATCTGCGAAAGGCTGTATTTCATGTGAATTGTTAAAACATAATGAGCATAGAGATCAGTTTATGATGATCGAGCGTTGGGATGAAATAGAAAGCCATCAACTTGCTATTACCGATTATCCACAAGATAAGATGCAAGCCGCAATGAGCTTATTTGGTGCGGCGCCAAAAGGAACATACTACAAAGAAGGCTAAGCCAGAAGCTAGGTAACCTGAGCGCTGGATAAGTAGTACTTGCTCAATCCTCCCTTTTAAGCCATTACCTGCGTTAAAACGTCGATAAATAGCCCGCTATTCATAAACGTTTTGCCTTGGAAATGGCATAAAATGAAGCATTGATGGTGTAAATTTGTGATGTTCACCTTACTATAGCATTTACTTTACCACCTAAGCTTTTGATTCACTTGAGTATTAAGCACTCATTATCCAGAGTTCAGGTTAAGCAATATTGTGGGTGATGTTATTAACAAGCTTTAGACTATTTCTATTTTTTATGGAGCAAAATTAATATGTTAAAAATGCTTTGGTTAAGCTTATTTTTTATTGTGCTGATTTGGTCAGGCATTGAGCCGAAAGACCAATTTACGTGGTTTTTAGAAGTATTACCGGCCATTATTGGCTTAGTGTTAATGGCGATAACGTTGAAGAGTTTTCCATTAACGCGGCTACTTTATAACTTTATTTTATTACATTGTATTGTATTAATGGTTGGCGGACATTACACCTACGCAGAAGTGCCGCTGTTTGACACTATTGCCAATTGGCTGGGCTCTGAGCGAAATAACTACGATAAAGTTGGGCATTTTTTCCAAGGTTTTGTTCCCGCTTTATTAGCGCGTGAAATTCTTATTCGCAAAGGTATTGTTAATGGTAAGGCATGGCTAAATGTTATTATTGTAGCTATTTGTCTAGCTTTTAGTGCCTTTTATGAGTTAATTGAGTGGTGGGTTGCGGTTGCTTCCGGTGAGAATGCAGAAGCATTTTTAGGTACTCAAGGGTATGTTTGGGACACGCAATCAGACATGGCTTTGGCGTTAGTTGGCGCTATTATTTCATTGATTGTTTTAGCTAAATATCATGATCGCCAATTAGCTAAAATACGCGTCAAACCTTAGTGCTTATATCTAACACTGTTACTGAAAAGTAAGCGCTTAACATTTAAGGTTACTCATGAAAGTGAAGCTATTATTTATCATTATTACGCTATTTTCGCTTGTGGCTTGCAGTTCTTTTTCTGTGAGTAATCAAGGCGCAAAAGTTACTGTTGGCAAAACGGTTGAACAACCTAATGTTATTGTGAATGGTCAAGTTAACGATATTGACAAGCCCTAGCGTTATAGCTGCTCTAGGGCTTTAATATTGGTTATGTAAGTAAGCTAGGCAAGCAAGTTTTGCACTGCTGTTTTTAATTGTAATGCTAACGCTGCATTGGTTAATTTAGCTTGCTCAACATCAAAGTTTTCGAAAAAACTAGGTACCGATAACGATGCTTTTACATCGCCTGCAAAGTAAGGTGCTGAGCCAATGGCCGCGGTTAATACATTTGCTGCTCCGCCTGGGCCAGGAGATGTTGAGAGTAAAATCATAGGTTTGTTTTGAAAAAGTTTTTGATTTATCCGCGAGGTCCAATCAAATAAATTTTTATAAGCGGCGCTGTAACTACCGTTATGTTCAGCAAATGAAATAATAATGGCGTCACTTGCTCCCAACTTGTCAAAGAAAGCCCTTGCCGCTTCAGGTTGGCCCAATTCAGCTTCTTTATCTTGGCTAAAAAGTGGTATTTCATAATCATTTAAATCAAGCACTTCTAAATCAATACCTGTTTTAATTTCAGTCGCTAATTCCCCCGCGTACTGAGCAAGTTGTTTGTTAATAGATTTACTACTGGTGCTGGCACCGAATGCAACAATTTTCATATTTGTACCTTAGTTCGTTGGGTTTTTTAACGCTTTTAATAACATTACTCTACAGTGTGATAAAAGTTAGGTAAAATGGTTTTAATTAAATGTAGAACATAAGTATTTTTAACGGATCTTATTTAGGATAGCCAGTGTCAATTTACGAAAAACGCCTCAACAAATATATCAGCGATTCAGGTTATTGTTCGCGTCGATTTGCCGATAAGTTAATCGAAAGCAATCGTGTAACCATTAATGGCAAAGTGCCCGAGTTAGGTACTAAAGTGGTTTCAGGCGATAAGGTTTGCGTAGACGGTAATGAGATTAAAGCCAGTGCCAGTAATCATACCGACCGGGTTTATATTGCTTATAACAAACCCGTTGGTATTACCTGTACGACTGAGCGCCACGTTAAAGGCAATATTATTGATGCTATTGGTCATACTAAACGCATATTCCCTATTGGCCGCTTAGATAAACCATCAGAAGGCTTGATTTTTCTCACCAGCGACGGCGACATTGTTAATAAAATATTACGTGCCGAAAATGCCCATGACAAAGAATATATTGTCAAAGTAGACAAGCCTATTAGCGAGCGCTTTATTGAGCGTATGTCGAAAGGCGTACCGATTTTAGGCACAATTACTAAGCCGTGTATTGTTAAACCTGAGAGTAAGTTCGTTTTTCGTATTATATTAACTCAAGGATTAAATCGCCAAATTCGTCGCATGTGTGAATACCTCGATTATGAAGTTACTGAGTTAAAGCGCTCACGCATTATGAAAGTTGAGCTGGGTAGTTTACGCCCTGGACAATGGCGTGACTTAACCGCTAGTGAAATGGCTGAAATTACCACGGCGGTAGCCGGATCGCGCAAAACAGCGCTTGATGATGATTATATTGAAAACGGCGCCGATGCAGATAGTGATACTGAACAAGCGAGTGACGAAGCACCAGCCAAGGTAAACATTGCTGATATTAAACATGCGAGTAAAAGCATTGTTTCTAAATCACCGGCGTCTTCACGTAGCTTAACGCGCATAGATGTCAGCAAACCTTCAGAAAAGCCTGGCGGTAAAAAACGCTTAAGTTTGAAAAAGAAAAAATAATAAAGCGCTAAATTTTACGATGAAGTGAAGCGAGACCATATAATGCATATTCCTGAAAAGTGGCGTTTAGATAAACAGTCAGATATTTTTGCCTTTATTGAAAACTATAGTTTCGCCACGTTAGTTTCACCGTCATTACAGTCGAGTCATTTGCCATTAATGTTAGATCGAGATAAACAGTGTTTAATTGGTCACTTTGCGCGGAGTAATCCACATTGGCGAGAGTTTATTAAAGATACAACTAAACAACATTTAGTGATATTCAATGGTCCTCATGGTTATATTTCACCCTCCTGGTATGCCAATAAGCCTGCCGTTCCAACGTGGAATTATGCGGTAGTACATATTAAAGGCTGTGCTGAAATATTAAGCGCTGATGAAACTGCACAAGCACTCGATTTATTGATGGCTAAATATGAACCTGCACTTTTAGATACACGCGATGTGGTTACCGCTGACTATCAAGAAAAATTAGCCCATGGCATTGTTGGTTTTAAAATTTCAATAGATGAAATTGACGCTAAAGCTAAGCTTGGTCAGCATCGTACAAAAGCAGATCAACAAGGAGTAACGGCGGCCTTGAGTCAATCTTCATCACCTGATCACCAAGCGTTGCTGAACTACATGCAAGCATTAAAGTTAGGTATTGGTTAGTGAATTAACACTTGTTGAGTGTTAGTTTTCATAACTTACTCAAGGCTTGTACAGTATTTATTCAGGTGTTACCCACAGTTTATTCATTGCCATTTTGCATACAGCAGATCAGTTTTTATCTATTAATCTTTCAAATTCAATAAATTCGCCGGTGAGTACTGGTCGGTTAATACGGGTGAATTTTTTGGCCAATCTTGCGTAGTAGCCGTTGAAAGCATTTGACGGCTTATCTCAATAATATCAACATTAAAAGGCAATAAACTAGCGCGCAAAGCTAAAGCACGTGAGGCTATTTCATCGTTGTTAGGTAATGGCTTAGCACTGGCTAATATAATGCGGTTGCTGTTGTTATTATTTTTAACATTGAAAAAATCACCAAATACAGATTTATAGGTCGCTGACTCGTAGTTATATAAACGACTTACCGAAAATGTATTTGCTGCTAAAACACCGTTTTCACTGAGTAAATTTTTAACTTCTTGTAAAAATTCTTGAGTCATTAAATGCTCAGGTATGTAGTCACCGTTAAATGCGTCGAGAATAATCCAATCGTATTGCTGCTTTTTTATCGATTCGCGCTTTATAAAAATGCGTCCGTCTTGCGCTACCGCTGTAATGTGGTCGTTTTCGAAAAAACTAAAGTAATTGCGCGCGACTTTAATTACCGCTGGGTCAATTTCGACATTGGTAATAGTCGCCTTAGGGTAGATCTGGTGTAAGGTGTTCGACATGGTGCCGCCGCCTAAACCAATAATTAAAATGCGCTCAGGATTCGGGTTAATTAATAAACTGGAGAAAAGCATTTTAGTATAGTTAAAAACTAAGCGTTGTGGATCGTCAACTAACATGCAGCTTTGTTGAGTTTTAGAGCTTCTAACGTTAAATTTTAAGCAGCGTAAACCTTTGTTCTCTTCCACTAATATATTGCGATATAACGAACGCTCACTGTGAATAGTTTTAGCTAATATTGGTGTACTCACCATTGAACCTATAAGTAAGCCGCTGATAATAACAAGGGTAAAAATAAACTTATTCATGAGCTGTGCCTTGTTGGTTAAGTACATTGCTATCGCGACCTTGCTTCTGTTGATTCACACGATTAAACACCATAGCACTAACGCCAAGTAAAATTAGTACCGTACTACAGACCATAATTATGTCGTTAACTTCGAACAGTAATACTAAATAGAAAGAGGTAATTATTGTGCCTAACGCACTGCCCAGTGTTGATACAAAGTAGAGAAACCCAGCGACCTGACCGCTTTTATCTTTATCAGTAACCAGTAAGCGTACGGAATAGGGCGAAATCATACCGAGTATTACGGTAGGGACAAAAAATAATGCCATGGATGCTAATAACGAACCATAACGAGTATCTTCAATGGCGAGAAATATAGCCTCCATTATCCATTGTGAAGAAAAAGCGACTGGCAAGACAGTAATACCCGCACAAATAAATATTAATCCGTAACGGTTTAAAGAGGCGTTTTTTGTTGATAGCTTACCGCCGGCTAAATAACCCAATGATAAACTCAACATAAATACCGTAATGATACTGCCCCAAATATGTACGCTACTGCCAAAAAACGGCGCTAAAATTCTGCCACCTAACAGCTCAATACTCATGATACAAAAGCCACTACTAAAGGCTAATAAATAGATTAAAGGGTTTTGCCAAGGCGAATTATTATTATTTATTTTTGTCATTAACTTACTGCTTTATTCTTGGTATTTAATCGATAAGTTATCTTATACCAATTGAATTAAGAAAGTGAGTAATTATAAGTAGGTAACCTGAACTCTGGATAAGCAGCACTTGCTCAATCCTCCCTTTTAACCCTTTATCTGCGTTAAAACATCGATAAATAGCTCGCTATTCATAACCGTTTTGCCTTGAAAGCGGCATAAAATGAAGCATTGATGGTGTAAATTCGTGATGTTCACCTTGCTATAGCATTTATTTCACCACCTAAGCTTTTGATTCACTTGAGTATCAAGCACTCATTATCCAGAGTTCAGGTTAGGTAATGTAAACTCAGAAAATCAGGTGAGCGAAATGTGCTTTGCGGATATCGAAAAAACACTTCATTGCTTAATAATAAAGTAGTCGAATATATCCTTGCTGGCAGGTTAGTGCGTAGTTAGCTATTAAAAATAGAGGGTTAGCATTGTGCTGAGATAAAGGTCACAGATCATAGAGTTTAGAAACAAAAAAGGCTTGTTATAAAAACAAGCCTTTAATCATGCATGAGACAGAAATTTGCAGCAATTGTTATATCAAAAGTTGCTTATTTGGCCTTTTTATCTTTAGCAATCTTTTGGTTAGCTAATAGCGGCTTTAAGAATCTCGCGGTATGTGAGCTCTTATGTTTTGCCACTTGTTCTGGGGTGCCAGTAACCAGTATCTCACCGCCACCACCGCCGCCTTCAGGACCTAAATCAACAATCCAGTCAGCCGTTTTAATCACGTCTAAGTTATGTTCAATAACCACTAAGGTATTACCTTTATCACGTAAACGATGAATCACTTGTAGTAGTTGTTTAATATCGTGAAAGTGCAAGCCTGTGGTGGGTTCATCTAAAATATACAAGGTTTTACCGGTATCACGTTTTGATAATTCTTTCGCCAGTTTAATACGTTGTGCTTCACCACCCGATAAAGTAGTGGCTGACTGTCCAAGCTTAATATAACTTAAACCTACGTCTACTAACGTTTGCAGTTTACGTTTTATTGCAGGAATAGGCGCGAAAAATTCAAAAGCGTCTTCAATGGTCATATCTAGCACTTCATGAATGCTCTTGCCTTTGTATTTTACTTCTAAAGTTTCACGGTTATAGCGTTTACTTTTACAAACGTCACAAGGTACGTAAACATCAGGTAAAAAGTGCATTTCAACTTTGATTAAACCGTCGCCTTGGCAAGCTTCACAACGTCCGCCTTTAACGTTAAAACTGAAACGCCCTGGCTTATAACCGCGTGAACGCGACTCTTGTGTGGCGGCAAAAATGTCACGAATAGCGGTAAAAATACCGGTATAAGTGGCAGGGTTAGAACGCGGTGTTCTGCCTATTGGGCTTTGATCAATATCGATAACTTTATCGAGTAAGTCTAACCCTTTAATTTCTTTATATGGCGCAGGTTCTTGTGTGGTAGCACCGTTTAATTCAATATGGGCTAACTTATACAAAGTGTCGTTGATCAACGTTGATTTACCTGAACCAGAAACACCGGTAATACAGGTCATTAGGCCATTAGGAATAACTAAGTCGACATTTTTTAAGTTGTTGCCAGTAGCACCTTTTAATTCAACAACGTTCTTTTTGTCAAAAGGCACTCTGTTTTTAGGTATTTCAATACCTTCTCTACCTGAAAGATATTGACCGGTTAGTGAGTCTTCACACGCAAGAATATCATCAACGTTACCTTCTGCAATAATATGGCCACCATGCACACCGGCACCTGGGCCAATATCAATGACGTAATCGGCGGCGCGAATCGCATCTTCGTCGTGTTCAACCACAATAACGGTATTACCTAAATCACGTAAATGGATCAGCGTTTCTAGCAAGCGCTCATTGTCACGTTGATGTAAACCAATAGACGGCTCGTCTAATACGTACATTACGCCTACTAAACCTGCGCCTATTTGGCTCGCTAAACGAATACGTTGTGCTTCACCGCCTGATAATGTGCCGGCTGCACGCGATAGGTTGAGGTAATTTAAACCCACGTTCACTAAGAAGCCTAATCGGTCACATACTTCTTTAAGAATTTTTTCTGCTATTTGGCCTTTTTGACCTGTTAACTCAAGACCTTGGAAAAAGGCTAATGCATCAGCAATGGCATATTCTGCTACTTCAGGTAACGGCGTATCGCCAACAAAAACGTTACGTGCTTCTAAGCGTAAACGGCTACCATGACAATCAGGGCAACTTTGGCTATTAAGGTATTTTGCTAGCTCTTCACGAACCGCGTTTGACTCAGTTTCGCGATAACGGCGATCCATGTTATTTAAAATACCTTCAAACGGATGTTTGCGAATAACAATGTCACCGCGGTCGTTCATGTATTTAAATTCTATTTCTTGCTTGCCGCTACCTTTTAAAATTAATTGCTGAGTTTTTTTATCTAGTTCATTAAAGGCTAAATCAAGCGAAAATTGATAATGATCAGCCAAGGCTTGTAACATTTGAAAATAATAAAAATTGCGTTTATCCCAACCTCGAATAGCGCCACCGGCTAAACTTAATTCAGGGTTAGTAATAATTCGGCTTTCATCAAAAAACTGCTGATTACCTAAACCATCACAGGTTTGACATGCTCCAGCAGGATTGTTGAAGGAGAACAAGCGAGGTTCTAACTCTTGCATGCTATAACCACATTTAGGGCAAGCAAAGTTAGCAGAAAAGACTAATTCTTCTTTTTTAGGATCATCCATAAACGCTACTTTTACTGTACCTGAGGTCAGTGAAAGTGCGGTTTCAAAAGATTCAGAAAGGCGTAATTGAATGTCTTCACGTACCTTGAGGCGATCAACAACTACTTCAATGGTGTGTTTTTTTTGTAACTCTAAACTTGGTGGATCTGAAAGGTCACAAACTTCGCCGTCGATACGGGCACGAATATAGCCTTGAGCCGCGAGGTTATCTAATAATTTCGTATGTTCACCTTTACGGTCTTGCAACACCGGGGCAAGCACCATAACTTTGGTGCCTTCTTCTAGCGCTAATACGCGATCAACCATTTGAGAAATGGTTTGTGCAGTAAGCGGTAAATGATGATCAGGACAACGAGGCTCACCAACACGCGCGTAAAGTAAGCGCAAATAATCATATATTTCGGTGATGGTTCCCACGGTTGAGCGTGGGTTATGTGAGGTTGACTTTTGCTCAATTGAAATAGCCGGAGACAAACCTTCAATGTGATCAACATCGGGCTTTTCCATTAAAGATAAAAACTGGCGAGCATAAGCAGAAAGCGACTCTACATAGCGTCTTTGTCCTTCGGCGTATAAAGTATCAAAGGCTAATGAAGACTTACCTGAGCCCGAAAGGCCGGTAATAACAACTAACTTATCGCGAGGAATATCTACATTAATGTTTTTCAAGTTATGAGTGCGAGCACCCCTGACTTCAATTTTCTTCATAATGACTTTTGACCAATTTAACGTCCGGGTTTGTGATACGAGATTATCGTAAACAAAGATCAGACTGAATCTAAATTATCTTATGTCTCAGTAACATTTTACATAATGATTAACGATATAATACGCGCTAAACTAAGTTGTTTTTATCGTTAATGATACCAAACGTAGCGTTGTTCTGAACATAAAGTTGGAACCGAATATTATCGCACAATTTTTAGTCCAAATTCATCTTAAATCTCTGTTTTTGTTCATTCGATTGCCGTGTTAATATGTGCGCGTTTATATCTTCCCTACAAAATTAGAGTTTAAGTTTCATGAGCGTATCCGGTTTAAATAATATCGAGAAGAAAGCCGCATTATCATTGGCGTCAGTATTTGGCTTGCGCATGCTAGGCTTGTTTATGATCTTGCCCGTTTTTGCCATTTACGGTGAGCAACTTATTGGCTATAGCCCTATTTGGCTTGGCGTAGCTATTGGCGCTTATGGTTTAACGCAAGCTTTGTTACAAATTCCAATGGGAATTTTATCAGACAAATTTGGACGTAAACCTGTTATTTTAGCCGGTTTAGTCATTTTTTTACTTGGTAGTATTGTCGCCGCCATGTCAGACACTATTTATGGCGTGGTATTTGGCCGAGCTTTACAAGGAACCGGTGCTATAGCGAGTGCCATTCTTGCATTAGCGGCTGACTTAAGCCGTGAAGAACAGCGTCCTAAAGTGATGGCAACCATAGGCATGTTCATTGGTCTTTCGTTTACTGTTGCAATGATTATTGGCCCAATAGTCGCACAAGCGTTTGGGCTAAGTGGCTTATTCTGGTTTATCGCCTTGTTAACGATATTTGCCATGCTGACGATTCAATTTATTGTCCCCAATTCTATAAATACCGCCCCTAAAGGCGACAATGTTGCTTTGCCTTCGAAATTAGGCAGCTTAATTCGTGATAATCAATTGTCGCGCTTAAATTGGGGGGTATTTATTTTACACATGGCGTTAACGGCATGTTTTGTTACTTTACCCAAACAATTTGTTGCTAATGGTTTAGCGCTTGAACAGCATTGGCAGCTTTATTTACCGACGTTAATTGGCTCATTTTTCTTAATGGTGCCATTTATGATCATCGGCATGAAAAAGCAAAAAGAAAAGCAAATGTTTAGTGCGGCGGTTGCACTGTTAACCTTGGCGCTTTTATTACTTTGGTATTTACCGACTAGTTTGTTTAGCTTAGTTGTCTTGGTAATGATGTTTTTTACCGCTTTTAATTACTTAGAAGCCACTATGCCGTCAATATTATCGCGCATAGCCCCTGCCGGCGTTAAAGGCAGTGTGATGGGAATTTATTCAAGTAGTCAATTTTTAGGGGCTTTTGCTGGTGGTATTTTAGGCGGCTTTGTTGCTGGCGAATTTGGTGAGCAAACTATATTTTTGGTGACCGGTTTATTTGCTTTAGTCTGGTTACTTTTAACCTTAGGTATGAAACCCCTGAAAAAATCGAAAGCTTATAGTTTTTCAACCAGCATTATTAGTGATGAAAAAGCGCTTGAAATAGCACAAAAGCTGAGTGAAATGCCGGGCGTTATTGAAGCAACCATTATGCATGAAGAAGCTGTCGCTTATTTAAAAGTAGACGATAAAACGGCTGATCTTGTGAGTATTAAAGCGTTATTAAATCAATAAATAAAGGTTAATATTTTTACCTAGTTAGTTAGCCGGATAATAGGCTTTAAAATACCGCGGTGATGAAATCTGTAATATGCTTTTCGGCTATGTGCATATTAACTTCATCATCTAACTCTTTTCCTACTAATGCATTGCCTAACGGCGACTCTGGCGTAATAACAACAATATTTAAAATGTTATTGTTTGCCAGAGTAAGTTTACAACGATAACCACCGGCAACAGGTGCTAGAAAAAACCACTGTTGTTTATCTATATCCTTTTCTAATTGTACAACCGCACCAACAGCTACTTTTAATTTGGTTTCTAATGCTTCAAGCGGAAAACTGTGTAAACGTTGAATAGCATATTTTATCTCATCTACTCGCCTAGATTGCCCCTCAGCTAAGTAACTCTGCTCTATGGCTAAGGTATCGTATTGTGTTTCTGCCACTGATTGATCGTCGGTAGCGGCTTTATGCGCATTGTTCGCTGCCATTAATGCTAACGATAACTCTTGCTGTAATTGAGCAGTAACTTGCTCAATAATCATTTTTTTGTCGATGTTAATATCGCTTCTCCGACTTTCCTTTGTTAATAACTCAAGCGCAGCATACTCAAATTATAAAGAAAGTAAACTCGTGCTTTCAATGAAGATAACATTGACTATGTTTGTCAGTATCTGACAGGTGTCAAAATAAAGCTTGAATTTTAGCTTACTAGCAGATATTTTATAATCTGATAAGTTTAAGCAAAAATATAAACTACCTTTATATTCCTTAGCTATAAATTAATATAACCATTAAAAGTGACTTAATATGAATGATAATGCTGCCTTTCCACATTTATTAGCGCCATTAGATTTAGGCTTTACCTCTTTAGCTAACCGAACGTTAATGGGCTCTATGCATACCGGCCTGGAAGAAGAAAAAGGTGGCTTTGACAAGCTCGCTGCATTTTATAAAGCTCGCGCTAAAGGCGGTGTTGGGCTTATTGTTACCGGTGGTATTAGTCCTAACATGCGTGGTCGTCTGGCTCCTTTGGGGTGTGAACTCAGTAAATTTTGGCACGTAGCTAAACATAAAAAAATTACCGATGCCGTGCACGAATACCCAACTAAAATTTGTTTGCAGTTATTACATGCCGGTAGATATTCGTACCACCCATTTAGTGTGTCTGCTAGTAAAGTAAAATCTCCAATTAACCCTTTTACGCCAAAAGCTATGTCGGTGCGCGAAATCAAAGGCACGATTAAAGACTTTGCCCATTCTGCAAAACTGGCGAAAAAAGCAGGCTACGACGGTGTTGAAATCATGGGCTCTGAAGGTTATCTCATTAACCAGTTTAGCTGTGTAAAAGTAAACAAACGTACAGATGAATGGGGCGGCAGCATTGAAAACAGAATGCGTTTAGCCATTGAAACTATTCGTGCTGTTCGCGCTAGCGCAGGGGACGATTTTATTATTATTTTCCGTTTATCTATGCTTGATTTAGTGGATGGTGGTAACAGCTGGCAAGATGTTGTCACTATGGCTAAAGGTGTTGAAGCGGCAGGGGCAACATTAATTAATACCGGTATTGGTTGGCATGAAGCTCGCGTTCCTACCATCTCAACATCTGTACCGCGCGCGGCATTCACTTGGATCACCGAGCGAATGAAAAAAGAAGTGTCAGTACCTTTAATTACCACAAACCGTATCAATACCCCTGAAGTGGCAGAAGAAATATTGTCTACAGGGCAAGCCGACATGGTATCGATGGCACGCCCATTTTTAGCTGATGAAAACTTTGTTGTGAAAGCGGCGGCCAATAAAAGTGATGAAATTAATACCTGTATTGGTTGTAACCAAGCCTGTTTAGATCACGTGTTTAGTCAAAAACGCGCCTCATGTTTAGTTAACCCAGTTGCTTGTTATGAAACTGAACTTACTTTTGCAAAAACCAATAATAAGAAAAAAATTGCGGTAGTAGGTGCTGGGCCTGCTGGTTTAGCGTTTAGTGTTTATGCGGCTCAGCGCGGCCATAGTGTTGAAATATTCGACCGTGGTAGTGAAATTGGCGGGCAATTTAACTACGCCAAACAAATACCTGGTAAAGAAGAGTTTTATGAAACGCTACGTTATTTTAATAAACAAATTGAACTGTTAGACGTTAAGTTGCATTTAAACCAGCAACAAAGTGCAGAGCAATTAGCGGGTGCGGGTTTTGACGAAATAGTGTTAGCCACAGGTATTGTACCAAGAGCATTAGATATTAAAGGTATTGAACACGAAAAAGTTAAATCCTACATTCAAGTACTGCGTGATAAAGAACCTGTGGGCAAACGTGTAGCCATTATTGGTGCCGGTGGTATTGGTTTTGATGTCGCTGAATTCTTGGTAGAAGAAGAGTCGCTAACCACCAATGCTGACAAATGGTTAGCAAGTTGGGGTGTTGACAAAGCCTACCAAGAAAATGGTGGTTTATCGGGTAAAATGGCACATGAAACGCCAAATCGCGAAGTTTACTTACTGCAACGTAAAACCACTAAAGTGGGGGCGGGTTTAGGTAAAACCACTGGCTGGATCCATCGTGCAACCTTACAGAAAAATGGCGTACAAATGATAGCGGGTGTGTCTTATGATGAAGTAAATGATGAAGGCTTAGTCATTTCAATTAACGGCGAACAGCAAACGTTAGCCGTAGACAATGTTATTATTTGTGCTGGGCAAGAGTCTGAGCGTAGTCTTTATAAGCAGTTAGAAGCACAAAATGTTAATGCTCACTTGATTGGCGGCGCAAATGTAGCCGCAGAACTTGATGCAAAACGTGCGATAAGACAAGCGGCAGAATTGGCCGCGAAAATCTAAGCTCATAACGCAATAAGTAAAACTGAAATGCCATGAGCCTTATATTATTAATGCTCATGGCAATTTATCTGAAAATTCAATAACTGATCACAAAGGCAATAATTTAAATTGAAATAATCATTAACTTATCAAGGTCTAATGATATGCTTACAAAAAGCATTTTGTAGATAACTAATAGATAAGAGTGACTATGACGCTAATATTCAACCCCGCAATTGCTATTTCGAACTCACTCAGGTTTAAAGCTAAATTCTCTCTCTTAGCCTTAATGTTTTATCTGCCACTGATCGCTAGTTTCATTTGGATTGTTAAACAACAATTCCATAATCTCAGTCAATATCAATTAGAATTATCGGGCAATACTCAGATCAGTGCTATCGTTGAGCTCGAACAAGCGGTTGGAAATATTCGTTTAAGTCAAACTCGTAGCAATGATATTACTCAGAAAATTGAGCAACTAACGTTGCCCGAAAATAATAAGCAAACCTTGCTTGTGGGTTGGCAAAACTTACGCGTTAGCGAGCGAACATTTAATGACTTTTCGATGTTTTACGACAAAACATTCGCCGAGCGAGAAAACTTAGCAGCAGTAAGTGGTTTGTCGAGAGAGCCAGATCCACAAGCTTTTTATCTTGCTGAAGCGGCGTTGATAAGAATGCCAGCCTTAGTTGAATACACCAGCAGAATTAAAGATTTAACAAGCAGTATTATTAGTAATAACGGTTTTAGTGCTGAAACATATACTTTGCTAGTTGCTTTAGATAATCGCTTAGATGAACTACAGCTACAGTACGCAAAAACTATTGAACAACTTAAACGTGTTGCCCCTAACATGTTTAATAACTACTTATCGCAATATGAAAATGTAAAGCAATCGGTAGACAATTATCAGGCATTACTGCGTAGCGAAGTTATTAATCCTGATAGCATTCAATGGCGTGCCGCTCAAGCCAAAAGCTTAGGAGATGCGCAATACCAGCAACAGCAAGAATTAATGGTTTTGTCAGATAAACTTTTAGTTGATCGTATTCAACAGTTAAAAAGTAGTGGCATGCAAGCACTGTGGTTATTATCGATAATACTTGTGATTATTATGTTGGCGATAAGCTATTTATTAGTGGGTATTTACCAATCATTGAGTGAAAATGTTAATAAAATAAATTTAGCCGCAGAGCGATTAGGTAATGGTGACTTCTCATTTAATATTAGTAGCAGTGCGAAGGATGAGCTTGGCGATATTACTCGTCGTTTTAGCCAAATGCAGCACAAAATTCACACATTATTAACGAGAGTTGCTAATGATGTTTCGGTACTAAAATCTGCAGCAGCTAATATTAATAGCCTAACCGAAGCGATGGAAAAAAATATTGCCCTACAGCAGCAAGATACTCATCAAGTTGCTAGTTCTATTAATCAAGTTAATGATTCTGTGCAAATAATTTCATCAAATACGGCGGACGCTAAAATCCTGACAGAGCATGCATACACAAGTGTTAATCATGGTGAAGAAGTTATAAGTGATACCGCCAATGTAATCACCGCTATCTCTTCTCAAGTAAATGCTTCCGCTGAAGTTATCAATGAGCTCGCGTTGCATAGTAGTGAGATTGGTAAGTTTGTTAATGTGATCAGAGAGATAGCAGATCAAACGAACTTATTAGCATTAAATGCCGCAATAGAAGCGGCACGAGCAGGAGATCAAGGTAGAGGTTTTGCCGTTGTTGCTGACGAAGTGCGAACATTAGCGGTTAGAACACAAGATTCTACCAGTGAAATTCAACGCATTATCGAACAGTTACAGTTAGGTACTGGCCGTTCAGTTGAAGCGATGAAAAATGGTGTTGAACAGGCTGAGCAAGGCGTTGAAAAAACCGCACAAGTGGCTGATGCCTTTCAACAGGTCAGTCAGAGTGTTACTGAAATAGTTTCAGCAACCACTCAAATATCAAATGCTGTTGAGCAACAACGAAATATGGTGATTGGTATTACAGGAAACACCCATGATATTGCTGAAAGTACTGATAATTTGTTACAGTCAGCTGAAGACGCCGCAAATGCCGGTGCTAATATTTCTCAACTTGCAGAAGATCTTGCGGTACAATTAGCGCAGTTTACTCTGAAAAAATAATTATCTAGGCAGAATGAATAATAATAACACACAGAAATTTTCCATTACGCACGCAGGCAACCGTTAATATGGTTGCCATTAATACTATGGTTGGGATAGCTGCTACAGATATCGAGATTGCCAATTCAGCTGCTGATTTTAAACAATTACTATTGGCAGAAATTTCCCAAGCCACCACTCGTATCTACATTTCTGCGCTTTATATACAAGACGATGAAGCCGGCAGAGAAGTGCTAGCCGCTTTATATCAGGCTAAACAAAAAACGCCATCATTAGATATTTGCTTATTCGTAGATTTTCATCGTGCACAAAGAGGCTTAATTGGTGATAAAGAATCTGGCGGTAACCGTGACCTTTACTTAGCGCTTGAAAAGCAACACAAAGTATCTATTAATATTTATGGTGTACCCGTTAAGCGTAAAGAATTACTGGGCGTTTTACACTTAAAAGGCATGGTAATTGACAATGTATTGCTTTACACCGGTGCCAGTATTAATGATATTTATTTACAGCAAACAGACCGTTATCGCCTCGATCGCTATTATCGTTTAAACAGTCAGGCTTTAGCAGATAACTTTTGTGAATACTTGCAACGCTGCTTTATTGAACCCGCATTGGCTCCGCTATTAAATCAAGGTGAAGTCCCTAATGCAAAAAGAATAAAGCGTAAAATTTTCCGCTTAACTAAGTTATTAAAAGCGGAAAAATATAAAGCTTTTAATACTCAAAAATCTGACAATAATATCGGAGATATTCAAGCGTCTATGTTGGTAGGTTGTGGCCGAAGAGGCAACCAACTAAATCGCGCTATTAGAGATTTAGTGCGCAATAGCCAAGAGACGCTAGTTATTTTTACGCCTTACTTTAATTTACCCAAGCCTTTGCTCAGAGACTTAGATGCGGCACTAAAACGTGGTGTAAAAGTTACTTTAACGGTGGGTGATAAAAAAGCCAATGACTTTTATAACCCTGATGAAACCACTTTTTCAACCGTTGAAATAGTACCTTATATTTATGAACGTTTACTGGTGAGCTTTTTGTCTCGTCGTCAAAAATTTCTCGATAATGGGAATTTGTCACTGAGATTGTGGCAGCATGCTAGCAACAGCTTTCACTTGAAAGGAATTGTGGCAGATAATCGCTATCACTTATTAACGGGAAGTAATTTAAATCCTCGGGCTTGGTCGCTTGATTTAGAGAATGGTATTTTACTCGATGATGAAAAAGGGCGGTTAGCGGATAAGTTTAATGCCGAATTTCAACGTATTACCGAGCATACCAAAATTATTCATAATATCGCTGACATTGAAAGCTTGCATAATTATCCCGATAAACCGCGTAAATTATTAAAACGTTTACGAATGACGCAAATCGACAGGCTATTAAAACGATTCTTATAATGATTATATTTAACCTGAACTCTGGATAAGCAGCACTTGCTCAATGCACCCTTTTAAGCCATTTTCTGCGTTAAAACGTCGATAAATAGCGCGCTATTCATAAACGTTTTGACTTAAAAATGGCATAAAATGAAGCATTGATGATGTCTATTCGTGATGTTCACCTGGCTAGAGCATTTACTTTATCAACTAAGCTTTTGATTCACTTGAGTATCAAGCACTCATTATCCAGAGTTCAGGTTATTTACGTAATAAATCGCCTGTTAATAAGAAAGCATAATGTTCTCATTATGCTTTTTTTATTGCTTCTAGTGTATGGCACGAATGCCAACTTTAGTTTTATCGCAATGCTATCTTTAGCAAAATAGGATAATAACGATATTAATTCGTAGTATATATTTGTTGTGCGGGGTTATAGCTCATCCAAGAGGTTAATACGTACTTGTTTGATGAAATAGGTATATTTCCACGGTGTGTATGGGTAAAACCACACGGAGCAATAATCATGCTGCCGGCTTTGGGCTTAATAATTTTATTCTGATAATAAAACTCTGTTTCGCCGCCTTCTTCCACGTCATTTAAATAAATAATAAAAAGCAGCACACGATGCAATGCTTTGTTATCGCCTAATTGTGGGTATATTTCCGAGTGCCAATAGCCATAATTACCTTTACCTTGCTCATAACTTTGCGCGTTAACTGGCGCTAAATTAAATAAATACTTAATTAAATTAAATAAGTTTGGTTTGCCAACTTCTTCAAAATTATCAACAGTTAATAAAACCGGTTGTTTAGTTTTAGGGTGCTGAACTGTAAGTGCAATACCGCCAATTAAACTGAAAAAATATTGACTAATGTAGTCGGTAATTTGCTTACTGCAAGCTTGTAAAATGGTTTGTAGTGCAGGCTGAAATTCAGCATGTTGATTAAGATAAATGTCTTGGCTGAGCTTCTTCGTTGTATCGACACCGCCGCCCGTTCTTCCTGCCACTTTATGTTTACTGTTTTCAAAGTCTTGAATGAACTTTGCACAAAATTCTGGGCTAAGTGCATTTGGGTATACTTCAATAAAATCTGTCATGTTTATTTTCTTATTATTAATCGTAGTGCAGCTAATCTGTGTTCAGCATACAACAAAGCGCTAGTAATTTAATTACCTTGTTGCAAAATCTCTGTAGAATGTTTGAATAAAGTATATTGTAAGGTGCATTTAGCAGTTTAAATTACTGGCTATTAATGCATACCTGATCCCAAAAGATGTAGAGAGTTATCATGATAAAAGAAAGTATAAAACCAAGATTTTGTGAAACTGATGGTCTAGGCCATATCAACAACACGGTAGTTGCACAGTGGTTTGAAGGAGCAAGAGATCCAGTTTTTAAATGGTTTACACCAGATTTAAATTTAAGTAATTGGAAATTGATTTTGGCTAAAACTACAGTTGAGTTTCATGCAGAATTACAATATGGCGCTGAAGTAGAATTAAAAACCTATATCAGCCGGATCGGAAATAGCTCGTTTGATGTTTATCAAGAAGCTTGGCAAGACGATAAAAAGTGTGCTTCTGGCACTGCCGTTATGGTGCACTTTGATCATAAGAATAAAAAGTCTCAAAAAATTTCAGCGGCAACAATCGATACGATGAAAGCGAATTTTATTGAGCTATAAATTGCTAAAAGCTGCATTGTTGATATGTGAAACCACCTCTATATATTATGGCTATCTAGCAAGTTAATAACCTCGTGATTGAGCAGTAATATATAGATTCAGGTAAGTGGCAATTTAGACATAAGTGATAAAATATTTCAGAAAAAATCGTGTAAACCTAGCGTAATTATTTACCCGTAGTGGTAGAATCTGAATATTGTTATTAAAAATAAATATTCTGAGCGAGCCCACGCTTAGGTAGTGTTAAATAAGTAAAGTATCACTTTACTGTAAATATAGGATTTTGTTCATGGCTGGTGTCAATAAAGTAATAATTTTAGGTAACTTAGGGAAAGACCCTGAAGTACGTTTTATGCCTAATGGTGGTGGGGTTGCTAACCTTACTATTGCAACTTCTGAAAGTTGGAAAGACAAGCAAACGGGTGAACAAAAAGAAAAAACAGAATGGCACCGTGTAGTAATGTTCGGTAAATTAGCAGAAATCGCTGGCGAATATTTAAAGAAAGGCTCTAAAGTTTATATTGAAGGCGCTTTGCAAACACGTAAATGGCAGAACCAACAAGGCCAAGATCAATATACTACTGAGATTGTAGTTCAAGGCTTTAACGGCACAATGCAAATGCTAGACTCACGTGGCGGTAGCGGTGCTGGCGCAGGCGGCTTTAACCAACAAGCACCTCAACAGTCTGGCGGTTTCCAGCAGCAAGCTGCAGCACCTCAACAAGGTGGTGGATTTAATCAGCAAGCAGCACCACAACAAGCTTATAACAAACCGGCACAACAAAACGGTGGTTATCAACAACCTGCTCAGCAGCAACAAAATTCTCAACAATCTGGTGGTTATCAACAGCAATCTGGTGGATACCAGCAGCAGTCGTCTCAACAGTCAGGCGGTTTTCAACAAAATGCTCCTAAGGTAAACCCACAAGAGCCAACGATTGATTTTGATGATGATATTCCGTTCTAACACATAGTTAATTCGAACATTCAACTAGAAAAGGTGAGCTTGTGCTCACCTTTTTTCGTTATATAGTTTTATTTTTTAGTTAAACCATACCAAGTTGCGTAATTAATTAGCTGTTCACTTTTAGTTATAAAAACGGAGAACACTTCAATAATCCAACGAGTATAAATTGATTAACTGGATATAAATAAGCTAATAACTAAGAAAAGTAGAGGTATTCAATAGAGCGTAGGTTTATAGTTTAAAACGATTTAGTCAATTGGCTATTTAACCAAACCTTAGCCGTTTCAATTGAATCGAATGATTTGTTTTTTAGTCCAGCTTGACTATAAGCTTTTTGAAAAATACTTTCGGCAATCGCCGGTGACTCGCTTAAACAAGAGTAGATTGCTAAAGCTTTTGTTTGTCCAGTGCTAACAAGTTTTACATGATAATCTAAAGCGTTTTTTGTGGCTAATGGCAGGCCTCTTAAAATGAGTAATACTGCGAAGTTTTGGCTATCAACATTGTTAATAATAATGTTTGTAAGATCAGCGTGCATTTTTTTAAAGAACTCTATATTCCATGGACCAGTCGCATCAATAGATATAATGTTTCCTTCTACAGTAAAACTGCATTGTCCGTGTGGGAGAAAGTCTGCTTTCAACGGGTTACCTATAACTTATTATTTATGGTTTATTAATAGCTGTTTCAACGCTATCTGTAAAGTAGGATATTGAAACTTAAAGCTGTTGTGTAAAAGCTTATTCGGTAATACATTTTGTCCATATAACACTAAATCGGCTGATTCTCCTAATAATAATCGCAATATAAAAGCCGGTACTTTAAATAAGCAAGGTCGGCTAAGTACAGCACTTAGGGTTTGAGAAAACTCTTTATTCGTTACTGGCATAGGTGCTGTGGCATTTATGGGCCCAGAGAGTTCAGTTTGATAAATTGTGGCTAATAAAATGGCAACCATGTCATCAATATGTATCCACGACATAAATTGTTTGCCGCTAGCAATAGGACCACCTAAGCCGAGCTTAAAGGGAGGTAACATTTTTTGTAGCGCACCACCATTATTGGCTAATACTATACCGGTACGAATAAGGCAAACACGTGTATCTTCTGATTGAGCTTGCTGCGCTATTGCTTCCCATTTTTGGCAGACATGATGACTAAATTCATTGTGTATGTTTTGATGACTTTCGTCGATGGGCAAAGAGCCTTGACGGCCATAAAACCCGATAGCACTACCAGAAATAAAACTATGGGGTGGTTTAATCGCTTGTTGAATTTTATCAACCAAATCTTGAGTTATTTGCCAACGACTTTGGCAGATAATTTGCTTTTGTTTACATGTCCATCTTTTATCAACAATAGCTTCACCGGCTAGATTTACAACGACATCTAGATCATTAAAGTTAATATCGTTAAGCGAAGTCACTAACTCAATATGACGCGGTAATAATTTTTTGCTTAACTCAATACTACGAGTTAATACAATAATGCGTTTAGCATTTAAGTGTTCGATCAGTGCTTGCCCTATTAGGCCACTACCACCGGTGATCAAAATGTTCATTGTGGCTCCTTAGTTACCTTAATTATACAGTCAATGTAAAATTAAGGATCACATACAATGTCGCAAGCTTGTATTAAACTATAGCAGATGAAAGTGGCCATAAATAAAATTAGAGCAATAAAAAAGCTCCCTAAGGAGCTTCTATTTACTACATAAGTAGATGATAAAGCTTAGTAATATGCATCTTCTTTGTTGTGTGCTTGAGGGTCTTCGATAATCTCTTCAAAGCCGACTTCAAAACTGTTGTTGTTATCGGTATTTGCCATGTAAATGGTGCGGGTTGAGCCATCAATCCAAGTAACGGTGCCGCTGCCTTTTTTACTACCGCATTTCATACCAATATGTATGTCGTTAAATTCCATCGTTTCCTCCTCGTTAATTGTCGAAAATTAAACCGAACTTCCGATTAAGCAAACACTGTTATTCGTTAGAATGATTAACATATTAATAGTTCAAATATTCCGCAAATAACGTGCTTTTTTTCGACGGGAACGTTTTATTATAGAGAGAAAAATATTCAAATCTAGTTATTTTTAAGGTTTGGTACTGATACCTAAAACGGCCTGCTTGCTAGCCCCTGTAACTGCTGGAATGTTACCGAAAATATTTTTATCAAATGCCAGTGCTAACCAGGCAAAAGCCATTGCCTCTAGTGAATCACTATTAATATTTTTTGTATGAGTATTCACTATTGAGTGCTTGGTAAGTCTCTGTTTTAAAAGTGAAACCAAGTAGTTGTTCTCAATGCCACCACCACAAATGTATACGTCAGATTTCGTACTTAGTTGATGAATTTGTTGGGCAATACTTTCAGCGGTTAATGCGGTTAGTGTTGCTTGAATATCTGCTGGTGACAACGTGCTATTATCAGTAAATTCTGCTAACCATTGGGCATTAAAATATTCACGGCCAGTGCTTTTAGGCGCTGGTTGAGTAAAGTAAGCGTCGCTTAACATTTCCTGCAATAAAGTCGCACAAATGGTACCTGAACTTGCCCATTGGCCTTGTGGATCGAAGCGTCCTGATTGATGCTGTGAAAACCAGTAATCCATTAATGCATTACCTGGTCCGGTATCAAAACCTGTGGTTTTATGGGGGGCATTAGCAGGAAGAAAGGTAATATTAGCGATGCCGCCAATGTTAACCACAAACACGTCTTTTTCAGGTGAACCAAAAATTGCTTGATGAAAAGCCGGCACTAAAGGCGCGCCTTGGCCACCTAACGCAATATCTTTTGTTCTAAAATCGCCAACAACACGTATACCGGTTAATAAGGCTAATGTTTGTAAACAGCCTATTTGCAAAGTAAAAGGTGATGTTATTTGTTGATTTTTAACAGGCCTATGGCGAATTGTTTGCCCATGACAACCTATTGCAGTTATATCTGTTGCAGACAAGTTTTCTTGTTTTAAAAAACTTAAAATAGCGTGTGAAAATTGCTGCGCTAACTCAACATTTAAACTGCCTGCGCAATCTATTTCATTGTCGCTGGCGTTATACAAGCGCATTATTTTCTGCTGAGTAGGATTATCGTATGCTTGATAATAGCTAGCGATTAAGTTGGCTCCGTTAGCGTGCTGAGCTTGGTTATGATCAAACTCAACTAATGCGAGATCAATGCCGTCAGCGCTAGTACCAGACATTAGGCCGATATAGCGAACTTTATTACTCACACCATTACTCGCATCAGTACTCGAATCAGTACTCATATTAATCAGCGTTACTTGAATTAGCAGGTAAACCTAGCAACATATCTCTCGAACTAGAAAGCTCGGCAAGGCGTTGAGCCGCTATAGCATCAAATTTTTTCTTATATTTACTGCTAATAGGTTTAGCATCGGGCAGTTTTACTGTTCTTGGATTACGATGCACGCCATTAAGTAAAAACTCGTAATGTAAATGCGGTGCTTCAGACATACCCGTTGAGCCAACATAGCCAATTACTTGTCCTTGCTTTACTCGCTCGCCTGCTTTTACTGCACGTTTTGAAAAGTGCAAATACTTAGTCACAATGCCATTACCATGCTGAATAAAAACGTAATTGCCATTGTATTTATTGTAAGTTGAATGAGTTACTTTACCATTGCCGGCTGCAACAACAGGTGTACCTCTTTTCGCTGAATAGTCGGTACCGTTATGTGATTTCCAACGTTTTTGAATAGGATGAAAACGCTTAGGCTTAAAGTTTGAACTAATATAACGAAAGCTTACCGGCGCACGTAAAAATGCTTTACGCATGCTGTTACCTTCTGATGAGTAATATTCGTCGTCGGTAAAGCGAATAGCAGTAAACGTTTCTCCTTGGTTAATAAACTCCGCCGCGACTATTTTGCCGGTGCCAATAAAGTCACCTTCAACATATTGATTTTCGTAGATAACATTAAAACTATCACCTTCGCGGATATCCATCGCAAAATCTATATCCCAACCAAACACATTAGCTAAGCTGATAATTTGGCCGTCATTTAACCCCGCAGATGAAGCAGCGTTCCAAAAGTTAGATTTAATAATACCTTGGGCAATAGCCTCACGAATTTCAACCGTTTTGCTTTCTTTGTAAGCGTGATATTGCTGATTTTGCAAATTAACAAACAAGGTTTCATTTTTAGACAAAGGATACTCAAGTGAAACCAACGTACCTTCATTGTCTTTACCCATGCGAATAATATCGCCAACGTTGAGTTTTTTCAGTAACTCGCTTTCTTCACCTTTAGCAGTAATAACGTTATAGGTTGTGGTAGCATTTAAGCCATTTCGTTTGAATATTTTTGCTAGTGAATCGCCACTTCTTACCGTAACGGCTTGCCAAGTTAATTGAGCAGCATCTTCTTCAATATTACTGGGTAAATCGGGAGCAGGACCTTGGTTTATTTTTAATTCTTCAATTGGCGGTACTGGCAGCTGAATGTTGTTAGTAACTTCGGCATCGTTACTTTGTTCAGGCATCGCAACTTGATGGCGTTCACCTATTTTAAATTCACCGCTATTGTTTGATGATACTTGCTTACTATTTTCTAACGGTACCATGAATAAAATCAGTACTATTGCAGCACAAGACATAATTATTATTTGGTGCTGTTTTGGTAAGGCAAAATATAAGTTTTTTATATTTTTCAAAAAGATAAGACCCATAAAAGACATTATAATACGAAAACTATCGTCTACTATAACAAAATAATATCATCGTAAACAATGATAGGGTTTTCACCACAGTTAAAATTACAGTAGAATTCGACAATAAATTATTCTTATTTAAAAAAATACCTTTGTTGGAGCCTAGTAAATGTCAGATGTAAGCCAAGCGTTTGCGGAATTAAAACGCGGTGCGGAAGAAATTCTGCTAGAAGATGAATTGTTAGAAAAGCTTAAGAAAGGTAAGCCGCTTAAAATTAAAGCGGGCTTTGATCCTACAGCACCTGATTTACATTTTGGCCATACAGTTTTAATTAATAAAATGCGTCAGTTTCAGCAACAAGGCCACGAAATTATTTTTCTAATTGGTGACTTTACCGGCATGATTGGTGATCCAACAGGGAAAAATGTTACACGTAAGCCGCTAACAAAAGAAGATGTATTAGCAAACGCTGAAACCTACAAAGAACAAGTATTTAAAATATTAGATCCTGCAAAAACCACCGTGGCTTTTAATTCTACTTGGATGGAAAAACTGGGTGCTGCAGGCATGTTAAAACTTGCTTCACGCCAAACTGTTGCACGTATGATGGAACGTGATGATTTTAAAAAGCGCTACAACGGTGGCCAAGCCATTGCCATTCATGAGTTTATGTATCCGTTAGTACAAGGTTGGGATTCTGTCGCACTAGAAGCTGATGTTGAATTAGGTGGTACTGATCAAAAGTTTAATTTATTAATGGGTCGTGAGCTGCAAAAATCTGAAGGCCAGCGTCCACAAACCGTGCTAATGATGCCGTTATTAGAAGGCTTAGACGGCGTACAGAAAATGTCTAAATCACTGAATAACTATATTGGGATCACCGATGCACCAAACGATATGTTTGGTAAGATTATGTCGATTTCTGATGATTTAATGTGGCGTTACTATGAGTTATTAAGCTTTAAACCGATTGACGTTATTAATGGTTATAAAGAAGGTATAGCCGCCGGTGCGAACCCTCGAGATGTGAAAATTGATTTGGCGAAAGAGTTAATTGAACGTTTTCATGACCAAGCAGCAGCTGAAGCGGCACATCAAGAATTTATTAATCGTTTTCAAAAAGGCGCCGTACCTGACGATATAGCAGAAGTTGAAGTAACTACTGAAAAAGGTGAAATTGCCATTGCTAATTTACTAAAAGAGGCTGGTTTAGTCGCCAGTACCTCAGAAGCTATGCGTATGATAAAGCAAGGTGCAGCGAAAATTGAAGGTGAAAAAGTTGTTGATAACAAGCTTGTAATAAATGCCGGTACATCAGCAATCTACCAAGTAGGTAAACGTAAGTTTGCTCAGGTTAGCGTTAAGTAAAATTACTCAACATAGCGCTTGATAAAAAAACCAGTAAATTTACTGGTTTTTTTTAATCTTCTAAATAACAAAACAGCTAAAATAAATATTTTATTCATATATTAACTCCAAGCACTTATATGGTGCTCAATACTGACTTTAGAAGATAGCATTGGCGCTAAAGAGTTGTAATTTAGTAATAGCTAGGTAATCTAACGTTATTATTTTTTAGTAGAGTTACCATGATAAATCATCGATTACTTAGCAGCTTAGCATTTCTTATTATCCTTTCATCTTGTTCTGTTACTCAAGTTGCTACTACGTCTTTTGGTGATGGTTTTGATTTTTCTGGAGTCAAAAGCTACAGCACGTATGGTCGTAACTCTGCTTTCGGTGATGTACAAAATATTAATGGCGCAATTCGTAACAACATTGAACTAACAATTGAGCAGGGTCTTGATGAAAGAGGGTTGCGTTACCAGGATGTTGAAAGTGCCGATATAGTGATTGCTTATCATCTACTGAATAATAAAGTCGGTGAATTTAAACGCTATAATCAACAAGTAAAATATTGTGGTTATTGTTTAAATGCCGACAAAAATTCGCGTATTGAATTAGAAAAGAAATTTAACCCAGGTAGTTTAGTTATTGATTTTATTGACCCGAAACGCCAACGATCTGTTTGGCGCAGTGTATATCCGTTAAACTTTAAAGCGCAAGATAATAGCCAAGAAATTCAGGATAAAATTAATCGCGCGATTAAAACTATGCTGCTCGACTACCCAAGTGGTAAAATATAAGTCAAAAATTAAATCTAAAAGGAGTGCTGGCAGAATGGCAAAATGGGTCGCTATTACACTGTTTGCGTTAACTTGTTTCATGGTTATCTTGCTTAGCTTAGGCTACATGTTGTCTGAGAATGAAAAATCTACCACTGAGCTGAAAGAGCAATTAGCGCAACAGATACAACTTAATCAGAAAAAAGTGCATCAACGAAATAACCTTAAAACTTATACCAGCAATGTTCAGGCTGATATAGCGCCAACGCAAACCGATGCTGAAATAATGCAAGCGTTTGAAAGCGCGCTTATCAACAACTTAACTTGCGTAACTGTAGCGCAATGTCAGGTGGTGACAGTTAAATTTAAAAACACACACTGTACCTTAGCCAGTAATATTATTGGTGCTTCACAATTAAGTAAAATAGCCACCCAGACCATTGCAATGGATAATTGCCCAAGTGTAAGTTCGCCCCATCAATTAGCTTGTCAGCAAAATGTTTGTAGTTTAGTTAACCTGAATTCTGGATAAGCAGTACTTGCTCAATCCTCCCTTTTAAGCCATTACCTGCGTTAAAACGTCGATAAATAGCCCGCTATTCATCAACGTTTTACCTTGGAAATGGCATAAAATGAAGCATTGATGGTGTAAATTAGTGATGTTCACCTTACTATAGCATTTACTTTAACACCTAAGCTTTTGATTCACTTGAGTATCAAGCACTCATTATCCAGAGTTCAGGTTAGTTAATGTAATTCAATAGTGTGTTGTTCATACTTATTGTGTGAACAATAAATCTTGGCGGCGTGGCTGTCGTGTTTAGCATAATTTGGGTATATAATAACGCATTGTTTTTTATAAATTGTATGTAATATGAATTTTCCAGATGACGAAACAGGCCAAGTATTAGCTGAAATGCAAGCTGCTGGTATTAATTTAACCGAAATGCATAACGTTGTGTTTTTCCAGTTATTTGAACAAGAGATGCAAGCCAAAGCAATGGTTGAGCATTTAGCCGCGCAAGCCCCTGACATGCAAGTAACAATTGAACCAGATGAAATGCCCAATGTTTGGGACGTAAACTGCACAGTAAATATGATCCCAAGTTACGAGGCTATAGTGGCACAAGAGGCTGAGTTTGAATTGTTAGCGGCTAAATTTAAAGGCTATAACGACGGTTGGGGTGTTGAAGCTTAACGAAGCTTAAACGTGGTACTTTACTTACCTCAATGCAATTCCATTAGCTTTAAAGGCCTGCCTTTAGGTTTGTAAATTGAGCAGAGATATTAATATGGGGGGCTTTTTTACGTTTTTATAGAATTGATAAAAACCGTCAGAAAAATATCTATCATTACGTCATATTTGTGATATTAATAATACTCCAAAAATATCTGGCTAAGTTTTCATAAATTTAGCCTTCAGTAATAAAGTGTTATCGACACAAGGAGTGTTAAATCATGCTTAATAAATATTTATCTTTCCCCCTGCTTGTTATATTAAGCGCTTGTGGAGCTAACCAACCGCCTCCATACCAACAAGACAGACCCCCTGAAACTCGTGACCAATATAGTGGTGCCGAAGGGTTAAAACAGCAGCAAAAAGATCAAACTCACCTGATGAATAAAGAGTTAGCTGATAAATGTACTGCTGCCAAAATTGATTTGGCAATGGCAGAGCAAGAAAAAAACACCAAAGAAATTCATCAACAAATTGGTCTAATCAATAGTAATTGTGTTGAAGAAGAATAAGCTTATTTAAATTTAAGTAAGTGCTTCTTTAGTAACTAGAGGTATTCTTTGGTTGCTAGCTTCTTAAGTGATTTAGTTTTTAATAATAGCTCTTTACCTGCTGATGAGATCACTTTGTGGTTTTTTATATGGTAAAAGGTAAAGTAAATTGACTGGCGAAGTTCGCATTATTTTATTCATTTTAATTTAACGAATAGATATCTATCAAGCAGTTCAATATAATAACTTGCAATTGGCAAACGACTTTTAACTAAATCGTTGCTGCTTATCAACCTTCTATCAGTGAGAAGTTAATGACCTTGAACCTAAAAACTAACCGTGGTTTTACGCTAATCGAGCTCGTTGTGGTGATCGTTATTCTAGGTATTCTAGCCGCGACGGCTGCGCCTAAATTTATTAATATTAAAAGTGATGCCGTTATTGCAAACCTTAATGCATTAGAAGGCTCTATAAAATCAGCAAATCAGCTGGTGTATTCAAAATCTATTGTACAGGGTGAGCTTATTGGCGAGGGAGTTATTGCCCTTGGCACGCTCAACATTGATACCTTTTATGGCACATTAAAAGCTGACTCTCAAAATGTTGTTAATGCTATTGATGCGTCTTTTACTGTAGTTTCAAGCCCTACCGATTCATTTACTACTAACTGGGGAATTTATAAAGTGCCTAATGCTGGCGTACAAATTTTTCCAAATGGTTATGACATTTCAAGTGGTTGCTTGTTGTATTATATTGAAGCCGACGCAGATAATTCAGCATTTTATTCACAAACCACTAATGGTTGCTAACGCTGATAAATACTTGTTATTAATAACTATGCAAGCAATAAACTAACTCACTGTATTGGTAGTAATGAGTTTCAATGTTTAGCAATCTCAGCTCTTCTGTCTAATACCAATTGATTTAATGAATCGATCAATTTTAAACCGCTTTATAATGATCGATTGTTTATATCAATTGGTATAAGTTATACGTGGTGAGATTGCTTAAGATAAAGTCACGTAAGAAAATAAATAAGTTATCATTAAAAATAGTAATTTTATTTACGGTTTTAAACGTTTACTTTAATTGGCTATAAGCACATATAATGTCATCAACATTCCCTTTACCACCTTGCTGAATGCGTTTGTAATGATTAAGTGTTTTGGCTAAATATTGTTTAACTACATGGGCTTGTTGAGTGCTTTTTGCTTGCCAAATCTCATCTCCTATAGGGCTTATGGGTTTATTTATTTTACTGTTAGTCTCATAACATAGTTTGCTTTTTGTTGAGGCTAGTATCACTTCATAATAGCGACCATTATCGGCTACTAGCGCTTCGTTTTTTAAACTGCATTGCAGTGCAATTAATTTTTTACGTAAGTCATATTGTTGATTAACAGGGCATAGCAAAAAGTCGATATTAAGATCAGGAGACTGTTGGCAAATATCATTAATGAAATTAATCATTAAATCGCCACCAACACCGGCAATAATAACTAAGTGAGAGCCTTGATACTTTTGTAAAGGTAGTGTTGAAACATCTATACAGTGTGTTTGCCAGTGCGAAGTAGCATTTTGATAGAACTGTTGTAATTTACTTTCTACACTGGCGATTAGCGCTGGCACTATATCTACAAAATGTACATTTGGCGCTGCTTGCTGTGACAATAAACTTGCCCCTAAAAAGCCATGATCACAACAACAATCCCAAATGTGGGTATAATCGCCAGTTACCATTTGTTCAATTTGCTTTAACCTTTTACTGAGTTTCAACTAACTTGCCCTAATTTCTTGTTATCTTATTGCATTGTAATGTTTTTATTCCATTTTGCTAGGTAGCTGACTGTAAGAAATATTGCAGTTCTGGTATTGAGAAAAATTTCTTGTAAAATAAGTGGGTAATTTTAAAACCCTTAGGTTGTTATGTTCACTGAAAACCCAGAAGACTTTATCAATAACTCATCAATCGGCATTCATGTGGTATCGACTAAAGGGATTATTGTTTATGCCAATGAATGTGAGCTTGACGTTTTAGGCTATGAAAAAAGCGAATATGTAGGGCATCATGTGTCAGAATTTCAGATTGATAGTGAATGCTTATCAGACATGATGGCACGTTTAAAGCGTTTTGAAATGTTGAGAAATTACCCTGCAAAGGTGCAAGGTAAATCTGAAATAAAATATATTATTTATAACTCGAGCGTTTATGAAGAAAACAACGAATTTTTGCATACCCGTTGTTACGGTACTGAAGTTGATAAAGTCATTTATGACGTATTTGTCAAACATTGTGATTATATAAAACAGTAGCCAAATAACGCTATTTACTGGAGTAATCTAGTTACATTTGATGAGTAATTTACCTTATCAATAGCATTATTTTTACCCGCTAAAATATCAAGAATCTGAAGTTAACCCTAAGCTCTCTCTTAATCTTTCTAAGTTTTTATGACTACTGACGAATAAAAGTTTATCACCCGCGTTGAGCGACTTTACATCTGCAGGAATACTACATTTGTCGCCACTGTTTACCGTAACTAATTGGCATTGTTTCGGAAGCTCAGCATCAGCAAGTGATTTAGGGCAGTTTTCATCCAGAGTAAGTTCGACAAACTGAAGGTCTCCATCTAAATAGGCCGACCTGAGCATACCATCGCGCATCTCGCTCATGTTGACTATTTCTCTTGTCAGTTGTTTATTGGTGAAAATAACACCGTCCATTTCAAGGTTATGACAAACCGGCTCAAGCTCGTCGTCTTCTACTCTAACAATTACTCTTTTAAAACCCATAGTTTTTGCAACCTGTGCTGCGAGCAAATTGTCGGTATCACTGTCAGAAAGGCATATTAAGGCATCGGTATTTTTCGCACAGGCTTCTTCTAAAAACTTAGGCTTAGCTCCGTCACCTAAAATAAAACCACAGTCGATATATTCACTTAACACATCAATTTTATCTTGATCTTTTTCTATAATAACCACTTCATGATCGCGCTTAGTGAGTTCTGCTGCACAGTGAGAGGCCAAAGAGCCGCCTCCGATAATTACCATTCGCATTGTGTTTAACTCCTTCTCTTACCTATCCAAGTTGCTGGGAGCAATAAAACAATAATAGCTACAGTTTCTACTCTTCCAAGTAACATGTTAAAAATTAATACCAGTTTTAAGGGGGTAGGCAGTTCTGTTGATGTTAAGCCGCTAGAAACCCCAGCGGTTCCAAGCGCAGATGTTACTTCGTAAAGAGACTCTATTGGCGGCATGCCATAACCCAGAAAGATTAACCAACTGCCAACGAGAAAGACTAAATAACCGCAAATAACTGCTAATATGTTTTCTATTGTTAAGTAGTCTACCCTTTTACCGTCTAAGCGCAAATGTAGCTGCGAATGCACACCACTGCTGGCGCGTCGTAAAAACATTTGCATGGCTTTAAACAATACTAATAATCGATAAATTTTTATGCCACCAGCGGTACTACCTATGCCGCCGCCAATAAACATACAAGCACAAATTAACAACATGGCAGCGCTACCAAAGGGTAAAATATCAGATGAAGCAAAACCAGCGGTTGTTATCGCAGATATGGTATTAAAATAAGCTTGTCCAATGCTAGCTTCACCTCCAGATAATTTAACCAAAGCGAAAACGGCTAATGGTACAAAGGCTACCAGTAAAAGTAGGCATCGTAATTGAGGATCTCTGAAGCTAGCGCGAAGTGAAGATATAGTGGGACGATAATAAAGGTGTAATGAAATCGCGCCGAGAATTGAAATAATAGAAACTATCCACTGCTCGCTAATGCCATATGAGGCAAAGCTGTCGTCTCGGTTGGCAAAACCACCAGTAGAAACAGCAGCCATTGCATGTACTATAGCGTCAATGAGTGAGCTACCAGCGAAAAGTAATGCACCAATACCTATAAAAGTTAATACAGCGTAAACCACTAAAATACGTTTAGCATGGCCACGCGTACCACCAATATGCGAGTCTACATCGGCAGCATCTGCACCAAACATTTTTGTTTCTATACCTGGTTGGGTGTGAATAGCGAGTGCGAGTACGATTACGCCTAAACCACCCACCCATTGCATCCAACCTCGTGCAAACAAAAATGCAGCAGGTTTGTCTTCAACAGATGATAGGGTTGAAAGGCCTGTGGTTGTTACCCCTGAAACTGTTTCAAACCATGCGTCAATAAATGACATGTTGTATTGCAGCATAGGCAGCGTAAAAAGTAATGATGAGGTAATAAACACTAATGCGGCAACGGCGAGTGTTTCATTACGTTGGAGTTGCTTAACGCGCTTAATTTTGCGACTAAGGGCGTAACATATAGCACAAATTATCGCGATAGCTAAATAAGCCAGTGTTACAGGGTATTGTCCACTGGCGAGTGATACGATCATTGGAACTAACACCAGCAGCCCCATTAAACCGAGTAGTTCAAAAAGGTGTTTACATACTGCCTGAGGACGGGCCGCGAAGAGTAAACTTATTTGACCTTTAGAGCTGATATGAGCTGAACTATTCGACAATTTTATTCCTTATTTCTATACGCTTAATTTTTGTTTTTATAAATGTCTTCTATTTAGTGTAAAGTAAGTTTATGCATTATGCTTCAAGATAACGCATGAGTTTATTAAACATATTCGTGATTTAAAAAAATAAATAACACTTAAGGATTAAATTTATGTTTACAGGTATTTTAGGACTTATACATTTAATTATCGCAATTTGGGCGATTCTTAGTATTTTAAAATCAAGCGCATCAACAGCAGAAAAAATTGTTTGGGCATTAGTGGTATTGCTATTCCCTGTTATTGGTTTAATTATCTGGTTTTTAGCCGGACCCAAATAATAATCGCAGCTTCAAGATAAAAAAAACCAGTAATTCGTTGTTAGATTACTGGTTTTTTTGTTTTAAGTACACGTAATATCTAGTTTAAATATTTTTTGCTACTTTGTATTTTTATATTTAGCAGCATGAATAATAACAAGTGCAATGCAGCCTAATATTGCTGTAGCAATACCAATGGGCTTACCGTAACCACTTGATAAATTAAAACCGATAGCTGCGGTCATAATATAAGAAACGGTTACCGCTGTTGCGATAACTGCAGGTATGCTGGTAATCCAATGGAAAGTACCGCGGTCAAATAAGTATTTTGTTGCAAGCCAAAGCACACTGGTAGATAGCAACATATTTGAGAAAGCAAAGTAACGCCAAATAACCGTAAAGTCGAGCTTTGTCATAAAGTACGCAATGGTTAAAATCGGTATGGCGAGCAATAATCGATTACGCATGCTTTGCGGTATATTAAAAGCGTCAACTATTGTTAAACGCAGTGAACGAAAGGCTGTATCACCAGAGGTAATAGGGAAAACCGCAACAGCAACAATTGCCATAATTCCACCGAACACACCAAGATAACTATTAGCAACATGGTTCACCACTAACCCAGGACCACCAGCATCGAGCAGTGCTTTTAATCCGGCATAACCTTCAGGAAATGCGGCAATGCCGGCAAGCGCCCAAACACAGCCCACCACACCTTCACTGACCATAGCGCCATAATAAACAGGGCGTACATATTTTTCGTTGGTTAAACAGCGAGCAATAATAGGGGCTTGGGTAGAATGAAAGCCACTTATGGCACCGCAAGTAATAGTAATAAACAGTAGTGGCCAAGTGGGTAAACCATCAGGGTTTGGTGTTAAAAAGTCGTGCGCATGATCGGCTTCAAAATAAGCTAAGAAATCGCCCGTCATAGGTAAATGTGGCGCATTTATTAAAAGTGCAATGGCGATTGAAATCGTCATAACAATCATTAATAAGCCAAAAATCGGGTAAAATTTAGTGATTATTTTATCAATGGGTAATAAGGTTGCTAAAAAATAATAGCCTAGAATAGCCAATACCCAGAAAGTATTATTGGCTAAAATGGTGCCTTCAAAAAAATCTAAGTTACTGAGTAAGCCCGCAGGACTCATGATAAATACTACGCCAACAAAAAATAGCAACATGGCAGTAAATATCAACATAAAGCCTTTGAAAATAACGTTGTAATATTTTCCTGCTATTTCAGGTAGGCTTTTACCATCTTCCTTTATGCTCATAACCCCAGAGAAAAAATCATGAACTGCGCCACCTAAAACGTTACCGAGCACGATCCAAACTAAAGCGATTGGGCCATATAATGCCCCTAATATTGGTCCAAATATTGGACCAACTCCGGCGATATTGAGAAATTGGATTAAAAAAGCACGAACTGGGTGAACAGGTACATAGTCAACACCTTCGCTAAAACGCTTTTGTGGTGTATCAACAGTGGAGTCTAAGCCGGCTTGTTTTTCGACAAATGGGCTATAAAATTTGTAACCTAGTATTAAGATGGTGAGACAGATAAAAAAGATAATCATAAAGCTCGTTCTCTTGTATATTTATATAATGAAGCGCGTGAGTTATCGCTAGATTTTGCACATTTTAATTAACCGGCGAACTGTATCAAAAGCCAAGGACCTTAACAATAAGACGTTAGGCTAATATATTGTTTAAAATATGTCATATTGTAAATGGTTTAGCATTTAAATTAGCTAGCTTCATTGTTGTTGTGAATGTGAGTACTTGATCTACGACTATGTTTTTATCATAGATAGTTACGTTAGCTTTAAATTGTTATGAAAAATAAATTGTTTGATTCAATACATATTACTTAACCTGAACGCTGGATAATGAGAGGTTAATACTCAAGTGAATCAAAAGTTTAGGTTGTAAAGTAAATGCTATAGCATGGTGAACATCAAGAATAGACACCATCAATACTTCATTTTATGCCATTTCCAAGGGAAAACCTTGATGAATAGCGCGCTATTTATCGACGATTTAACGCAGAGAATGGCTTAAAAGGGAGCATTGAGCAATTGCTGCTTATCCAGAGTTCGGTTACTTAAGCTGTTGCTCAGCTAATTGGGTTGATTTTATTTCTATTGAATAAAACTTTATAAAAAACGATTAAAATAAGTTGATAATTTAAGGAGTTGGTCATGCCAACAAATAAGCATAAACGAAAAGCTGTTGCAAAGAATAAAACTAGAACATTAACAAGCACAAAAACGTCAGGGGTTATTTCCTCGTATCCCAAAGTGTTCATTTATATTGGTTTATTCTTTGTCGCTGTTGGAATATATTTCATGGCTTTTGAATCCCAAAGTAATGCCATGTTTGGACTTGCTATGCTACTGCTTGTTAGTGGAACGGCTATCGCTATTTATGCTAATTTTACGGTATCTAAATTGCGTAAATAATTGCACTTTATTATGAGTTAACACCGATAGCGGTTTAGCAAATAAAAGCTATCGGTAAATTCCATGTTTATTAGTTATCACCTACCTTCGCACTGAATCGTTAAGTTTATATATGTCTGACTTAACAATAGGTTAACGTGCACATTTATAGCCTTGGCATTTATAGCTTCTGCTTTTTAAATTACCGCCTGTTGGTAAAAAATTACCTCATCACTAAATATCGGTCAAAAAAACCTTAAAGTCGTAAAAAACACTTCTCACTTACAATTAAAATTTTCAAGATGTTGAAATTTAAGATAATAAAATTTGGAATGCTCTTTGCTAAAACATTTAAAGTAATAAAACTAAAAATTAAAGAGTTAGGTATGAATAAAAATGAAATCGCTGGTGTTGAGAGTGTATCAACACGTTCAAATGTTATTTTAGCCAATATCGCTAAATGTTGGTTTGCCGTTGCTGTTATCGGGCAATGGATCATGGTGTATTACGTCATTGCTCATTATGGCGGTGAATTACTTGCAGGTAATACTGATGTTTTGGAATCACCGAATGGTCATCAGTCAGGATTAATTGCATTGATTATTCATGTAATAATTGCGGTAGTTACTATGGGTTTTGGCCCCTTGCAATTCATCCCAAAAATTCGAGAAAAATTTCCTAAATTTCACCGAATAAATGGGCGTATTTATCTCGTCACTATTTTTATCGGCAGCATTTTAGGTTTATACCTTGTTTGGGGTTATGAAAAAATGCCAGGTGGCAACGCTATGTTTGTTGCAATGAATATCATGGTATTACTTATCATTACCTTTGCCTTTCTCACTTTACGCTATGCAATTGCGCGTAACATTGTGCAGCATCGCCAATGGGCTTTGCGTTTATTTATGGTGGTGAATAGTGGCTGGTTTTTTCGTGTGGGCTTAATGGCTTGGCTTTTAATTCATCAAGCGCCTGTTGGCTTCGACCCAGAAACCTTTGAAGGTCCTTTTATTATTGCTTTAGCATTTGCACAGTACCTTTTACCACTAGCTTTACTGGAGCTATATTTTTGGGCGCAGCAGAAAACCGATTTAAAAGTAAAGTATGGCGTTTGCATAATACTTATTTTGGCAACGTTATTAATGGCTGTAGGTATTTTTGGTGCGGCAGCAACTATGTGGTTACCTAAAGTCTAAATTTTAGGTAACACGGTAATTATTATCTGCTTTATTGATTATTTTTTGGTGCCCTCGTCGGGCTCAATAATTTCAAAGGCTGGCAGTGTTACACGCCAATAAATGGCAGCTAAGCGTAAAGCTAAAGCCCCTAGTATTGCGCCTACGATGGCAAAGTGTTGTGGTAGCTCGATATAAGTAAAAAGGGTAAATAATGCGCCGCCTAAAATAGCTGCGGTGGCGTAAATTTCTTGTCGTAATATCATCGGGATAACGTTACAAAGTACGTCACGGATCATACCACCGGCAACGCCTGTTACCATGCCTAACAAAATGGCAACGGGTACAGCCGCGCCTAAGCTTAAGGCTTTTTCTGTGCCCAATACTGCAAATAAAGCAAGCCCAAAAGCATCGGAAACCAACAAGAATCGTTTAGGAATACGCTTCGGGCATCGTATAAAAATGATAGTGAGCGCCGCTGTAGCTAAAATAACATATAGATATATTGGATTTTTGACCCAAAAGACGGGGGTTTGAAGAATTACATCGCGAATAGTACCGCCGCCAATAGCGGTAACCGCAGACAAAACAGCCACACCAAAAGGATCAAGTTGATAACGACCTGCCATTAATGCCCCTGAAAAAGCAAAAACAATCACACCAAAGAGATCGAGCCAATAAAGTAATTCTAACATGTGAACAGACGCTTATTTTACTATGGGTAAGTCAGCTGCTTGCCAAGCATTCATGTCGCCATCAAGGTGGCGAAGATCGCTAAAACCAGCAGCGCGTAAATCATTTTCTGCACTGATAGCCCGGCGACCTGAGCGACAATGCACCACAACGGTTTGATCTTTATAAGCCATTATTTTACTTAGGTTTGCGTTAATTTCATCATGGCTAATATTAATCGCACCAGCAATATGACCTTCAGCAAATTCATCAGCGCTGCGTACATCTAAAACAAGGGGTTTATTGGCAGGCGTAGCCATTAAAGTTAATAGGGCTTGTTGTGAAATAGGAGGTGTTTCCTCTGCAAAAGCGAGAAAAGTAAACAAGCTTAATAAAATAACCAAAGTTAATTGAGTAAGTTTCATATAAACGCCTTGTATAGGTAAAAAAAGTTTAGATTAATGCCGACAGTTTACCTTAATTACTGTAATAACAAAGATCTTTAATTACAGGCGAATGAGCTAACTACTTCGTTTTAATGTTATTGAATAACACCAGAGATAGCATAAGAGGTAACAGCTAGAAGTAATACCAATAAAAGTAACAGATAAAGGGCATAATTTACCCGTTTACTGGCATGAATAATATCAGTGGCTTGCGGTTGTCGCGCGTGGTCATTAAAGCTAGCTTTGCGCACCTTGCTACCGCCATACATGGCAACACCACTGAGCTTTATTGCTAAACCTAAAGACAATATATGCAACAAAATACTGTTATTTGTTTGGAAAAACTTACCACGTATTAAACGCCAATAGAGCAAAGTATTTTGCCCTACAGTACCGAGTAAAATAACCAAAGCAAATATTCGCGATGGTAACCATTGCAGTAAATTTACAATATGGTTAATTGTAGCACCAAAATGTACAAAACGATAAATTTTTATGTTCCATGCGTAATGCATTTCTAATAAAAGTCGAAACGCGAATGCTGCTAATGGTCCAAAGAAAATAAAATAAAAACCAACACACACTAACAGTTGCGAACTCTTTAATACTTGCATTTCAATACAAGCTTTACTTATCCCTAATGGTGACATTTGTTCAGTATCGCGCAATAAAAGTGGGGCTATTTTCTGTTTAGCTTGGTAGCTATTATTGGCAACTAGTTCGCGAGCAACGGCTTTATTTGTTGTTGTTAAGCCAAAGTTTCCTAAGGCGAAATAAAGTAAAAACGCTTGCCAAAGCCATTGTATTTCAATGAATACTTCAAATAACCACAAAATAGCGACTATCGGTAGTAAAGTAATGAGTATGGCGATCAAGCCTGAAATATTTTGTTGGCGCGCACTGTTACTCGGTTTACTTACTTTATCAGCCAGGCGTTGACAATAAAAATTGAAAAAAGCTAAGTGTTGCTGAGTAATAAACTGACTAACCAATGCTTTTAAAGCGATCACTAATAATAAGGTGATCACCGCAGAATACAAATACGGGCTAGTTAATATATTACTCAGGGTTTGCATTAGTCTAACGACTTTTCTTTTAGCGCATCAAGCATGCTGATAACTAACTTCGACGAGTTAACTGAGGCAGTTTCTAAGTATGCTTCAAAAGATGTTGGAGACTCTTTTCCTGCAATATCAGACATTGAGCGAATCACCACAAATGGCGTATTGAATTGATGACAAGTATGCGCAATAGCGGCGCCTTCCATTTCAACAGCGGCCATTGTAGGGAAGTTGGCTCTAGCTTTCGCTATATCGTCATCTTTCGTCATAAATGTGTCGCCAGTGGTAATTAACCCGACCAAGGTTTGTACGTTTTCAAGCGAGCTTATGCCTATTTTTGCTGCTGCAACCAATTCTGGATGAGGAATATATGCGGGCGGGTTAGCGGGTAGTTGACCAATTTCATAACCAAAAGCGGTTACGTCGACATCGTGATAACGCACTTCTGAGCTAATAACAATATCGCCGACTTTAAGTGACTGTTCAAAACCACCTGCAGAGCCAGTATTTACAACATAGTCAGGCTGAAATTTATCAATAAGTATTGCTGTTGCTAATGCAGCCGCGACTTTGCCAATACCCGACTGTACAATCACGACTTCAGAGCCATTTAATTGTCCCTGATAAAAGGTATAACCTGCATGTGTTGATGTTTCGCAATTGTCTAATTTTGCTTTTAAAATGGCAACTTCAGGCTCCATTGCGCCAATAATACCTGCTTTCATTAATGTTAATCCTGTAAAAAATTTTGACGACTACAATGCGCCAGAGTTGATGGGCGGATTATAGCGCGACTTTTGCATATCAACAAAAAAAGCAGACTTATCTGTCTGCTTTACATGCGATGAACTACTTTTTTAATGAGGCAGTGCAGCGGCTTGATTTGCTGAAAGTTGCCCAGCTAATGCAGGGGTATCTTTTGTTAACATAGCATGCGCAGCGGTCGGTGATAATGCGCCAGTAGGTCTTGGGCGAGCTTTTACTAAAGGTGCAGGAATAATTCGGCCTTTTACTTGCGGTGAAGGTGCTTTATTACCTAATATTCGACTGTTAATACAAGCACGAATTTCATCTATGGTGTAATTGGCTTTTACTTTAATGCGAATATGCGGAATGGCTGCAGCTTCAAGTGCACCACTAACAAACCAATCTTTTTTAACTTTATAACCTTTGCCTTGTGTATCGACTAAATCTATTACACCAAGCATCTTCATGCTGTCGCGTTCGCAAATTACAAAGTCTAAATACTTGCTATGAGCATTATTTGAGGCTGTTTGCCCTGCGCGTTTTGATACGCCATTACGAACGCTAACAATATCAGCTAGCTTTACACGATTTATAATACGGTATCTTGAGCCCATTGCTTGCTCAACAAGGTTTTGAAAGTTTTTTTCTGCGGGGGTAAATAGTGCAGTTTTACGATCGAAAGGAAAGGGAAAGCTATTATCGTTCAAGCGGCTCGCAAGCATACCAACAATAACAATTAGGCTGATCATGGCAAATAGAATAAGTTCCATATACATCTCCGGCAGTTCAATTTCTTGACGTTTATCTTAGTTAACTTGATAAAGCAAAAAATGAGCCAGAGATGATGCCACTAACACGTTAGTGAGTTAATAATAGTGATTATCGATATTACTTTTATTAACTCACTGATTTTTAATAGTTAGTTTTCTAACTTACTGGAAGCTACTTCGGGTATTTCGCGGCTAATGCGCTATAAAGCTGTTGCTGAAAGTCGTCAGCACTCGTGTCGAGTGTAGTAACCAAGTTAGCTAGTACTTCGTTGTCTTCTTCACCGTGCCATATTTTGATATAGCTGCCTTCTTTATAGCCATGGTCTTGACGGAAGAAGTTTAAGGTGTTTTTTCCAACATATTGACGAAAAAGCTCATCTAAATCCATTGCCATTAAACGCATACAATCAGCAAGTGCAACAGCATTAAATGCTTTGTCAGTGACGGCTGCAGAAGCAAGGCTTTCTAAGGCGATTTTAAAGTCTTGTTGGCCGCTGCTTTGGGTTAATTCAGTTGCTAAAGTTTCGGTAATGCTTTCTATTGAATCACCAGACATTAACCGTAAACTTAAGCCAAAATGAAAAATATCGACTAACTCTAATTGTACCTGAGCAACGTCAATTTCTTGGTGTTTCCACCATTTCCAACCGTGATGATCTAACATTTCGGCACACTCAACCCAAATGGCGCGATACCATTCGTAATTGTTATCTCGCCAAGTCTCGCTAACGCGTGAATTCATGGCATCTTGCATGGATAACATTTGGGTAATTTGGTTTTTTGCTGTGCTTAGTAAATCGCTCATGGTTTTCTCTATTCTAGTCAATTAGGTGGGTGATCAATTTTGGCTGTTGCAAGAATAAACTAATAAGCATTGGGGTTAAAGTCTTGTCCGATTAATGGCATCATATATTCATTAAAATTTATGTTGAGGTTCGGTTTTGACAACACAAGTTACAGGTAAAGTTTCTAACGAAGTACAAAGTGAAGCAATGCGTATTGCTAAAGGAACGCAAAAAAAGTCACAAACCAAAGAGCAAACCAAATTAATTGCTCAAGGTATTGAAAAAGGTATAAGCGAGTATAAGAAACAACAAAAAGCAAAATCTCGTGAACGTGATAAACAGCGTAAAAAGACTGTGGCAGCAAAAGCTAATGCTCAAGTAACAGAGTCCAAACCATTAGATAGCCAACAAAAAGACGTAACTATGGGTAATAAACTTCTGAGTATTTTACCTTGGCTATTGTTATTAGCGAGTTGGGGGTATTTTTTACTGTCAAATTAGCTCTCGATTAACTCGCTAAGTTTTGCACCATTATCTTAATTACAAATCTTAGTAACAAATCTTAATGGCAAAAGATGCTTTTTCGCGTGTTTTTTATTGCTGCTATTGCTGCGCCTAAATAATACTTTTAACGCGGCGATAAATGAATACCCGCTATCATGCAACGAATAGAACCACCGGCGAGTTCTATGGTGCTAACGTCAATCGATACAAGCTTTGCACTTTTCTCTATTAACTTGCGTTGCTCAGCAGTTAAAGCATTATAGGCCGTTGTTGATAAAGCCAAAATTCGGCCATTAGAAGATTTTAATTCAATAGCGTTACCGCAAAAATGAGCAATTTGCGCTTCGCTCAGTTCAATAACGTCACGACCTGATGCTTGAAAGCGTTGAATAATTTCTTCTCGGCGCGGTGTGTTTTTGATCATACTCGGCGCCATTAAAACAAACTCTGTGGCAATACACATTAAAACGTTAGTGTGATAAACACTTTCGCCTGCACTATTAAAGGCGTCAAACAACATAGGTTCATAATTAAAGTGCGTGCAAAAACGTTCAAGTGCTAACGAGTTAGCGCGTTTTGACTGCACGGCATAAGCAACTCGATCAAAATGGTCAAGTACCATGGCACCTGTTCCTTCGAGATAAATATGGTCTTGTTCTAATCCTGAATAATCGACAATGTCTTGTACTCGATAGCTTTGCTTTAGCATTTCAATAATGTCGCTTCGTCGCTCTAAACGACGGTTTTGTGCATACATAGGATAAATAGCAATATGGCCACCACTGTGGGTTGAAAACCAGTTATTTGGAAATACTGAGTCAGGCGTTTGCGTACTTTCATCTTCAAACATATGTACTTTTATATCATGGCTTTCGAGTATTACTTGCGCTTGACTGATCTCTTTATAGGCCATTTCGGCAATGTGTTCAGGCGATTGAGTTAACTCAGTTGTCTGAAAGCTATTATCTGCCAAGGTTTCAGGGTTTGAGTGGAAGTGATGTGGCCTGATCATGATAACACTGCTAGGCGCTTGTGGATTTATAATGCTCAACGGAGTTTTCTCAATTAAAACGAAAGTAAGTCGGTAGTGTAATTTTTATTTTTGTTAGTTAAAATGCCATTATTACTGTATTTTTGCGTTATTTTTTATCATTTTGTAAGGTTTAAATATCATTATGTCAAATTCAACCGTAAGAGCCTATCTGCACGATCAATTAGACCAACAATTAATTTCATTATTACGTGAAGATGGCAGAGCATCAGTGTCAACTTTGTCTAAACAATTAAAAGTATCACGCGGCACAGTGCAAAATCGCATTGAACGTTTAGTATCGTCGGGGGCTATTTTAGGCTTTACGGTTAGAGCACATGAGGCGATAGAGGCGGGGTCTGTAAAAGCTATTATGCTGATAGAGGTTGTTGGCCGTTCAACCACACAAGTTATTAAGGTACTAAAGGGCATACCGCAATTGACTAAGTTACATACCACTAATGGCTCATGGGATTTAGTGGCTGAACTTCACACCAGTAACTTGATTGAGTTTGACCATGTATTAGCACAAGTCCGGATGATCGAAGGCGTACTCAATAGCGAAACCAGTATTTTATTAACCTCGGCTTAGTAACATAAGCTTAGCTGCATAGGCTTAGCTTCACGGGGTTTTCTTCTCGGCAATGCTATTTATCTAGCTTGATGAGTTTTAGCTTAAAAAATTAATACTGATAACGCGCGCTTAACCATGCATTGGTGTTGTTTTCGAGTTGCCCGAAAAAAGAAAAGTCATTTCTACCAAAAAACACATTCGCGCCAGTACTAAATAACCACTGATCATTGTACTGATAATTAATTGAAGGTTTAAGGTAACCGTCTTTATCACTAGGAGAATAAAAGGCAAACATTGAATAGGTGAGTGTTTGTCTTAGGGCGCGATAGTGCAGACGTAAAGTTAACAAATGACGATTTTCAGCCACACGTTGATCAGGTGTTTGGCTGTTGGCTTTCAATGCTTGATAGTGCTTAGTTCGCTCAAGATAATACTGCATACTGGCCGTTAAATTTTTTGCTAGTTCTCGTTCATAGCCTATTAAAAGTCTATGTTGACCATTGGCGATCATATCATTCGTACCTTGATTATCTTCAGTGCTGTTATAGCTAGCGTACTCTGCATTGAAAATACCGCCTTTGAAAGGTGCTGTTGCGCTAACACCCCAGACATTAAGCTTTGGAAAATAACTTTGGTATTGCGAACTAACTTGGCTTGAAAGGCCTGAAGGCTTTGTACCTTGTGGTGTTGGCCAATAACCTTGATAGCCATATAACGCAACTTCAACATTATTTAGCTGAGTTTTTAAGCGAGCTGACCATTGTGATTTATGATTTTTTTCGACTGAAAATCCATTAGCAGGGGCAATTATTTGCTGCACTTGTGGCGAATAAAATGAGAAGCGCTCGCCGTTAATATAGTTGTCTGAGGTAAATTCAGGTGTCCATACTAAGGAAAAACTCACTGCCTTATAAAACCAGTTAGTTCTGACACTGTTCGATGGCGCTTTTAAGTATTCATCAGCGCGGCCAGAAAAAAATGACTGCCAATCTTTGGCAAATAAATCATTGAGGAATAAGTAATCTCCCGTACCCCAGGTTAATACTTGCCGACCTGCTTTTATGTCGACAAAACTAAACGGGCTGGCACTCAGGCTAAGCTCTCGGGTTTGAAAAATAGTTTTTGCGAGCACGTGGTCATAATAACTGTCGAGCTTGCCTGTGGCATCGAATAACTCATGGCTGTAGTCAATATTTACTCTAGCTCTTACTTCGCTAAGCGATGTGCTCTTTTGGCTAACATTAGCTTGTAAAAACTGCCCGTGAGCTGCTTCAATAAATCCTGTAACTTGCCAAGGTGAAGCTGGCGGCTCATCTGCCCATTCGTCTGCCCAGATATCGTTATTGGCATTGTTAGCACTTTCACTGCTTGCACTTACGTTTACACTAACAAATATCAAAAAAACATTAAGCAGTAGCGCTTTAATTCTCGCTAAATTACTAATAATCGTTCACCTTCTAAAATATTGCGAAAGTGACTAGTCTAACCACGCTTTTGGCGGTGTGCGCATACTGCGTTCACTGAAAATACTGTCAGGTAAGCCAAGGTTATATTTTACATTACGAAATTGCATTTCGGTGTAGCTGTTATTGTTCAGGTTAGTAATACGCGACTTTACTACAGTAGCAATGCCGTCAATTTCTTGCACTTGTAGTACTGTCATTTTGCGAATAGCACGATCGTTGTGATCATAATAAGTAGTTTCTATTGGGAGGGAATTCTGCTTATCAATTGTGACAACATAGTGATTAAACTCAACACTTTGTGGATCTTTTGGGGAAGCTGTAATGGTATAGGTGCTGCTATCTTCACTGTCTAATGAAAAATTATCTTCATTAGGATTACGACCTGAAACATCTTCATAGTAAAAGTGAGAGCCAACAAAAGACGTACGTTTATCGCCAGCCGAAATACGTTTTACTAAGTCAAGTGCGGGTAAAAACAACCAACGATTGTCATCGCTTTGTAGCTGTTTTTCTACTCTAAATACTGTGTCTTTAACGTTACTTGGCTTTGAAAAAAACACCAACATCGTTTGATCACCAAGGTCTTGCACATCTTTGCGTAAAATGGTGAATTGTCGCATTTGGCGATTACCGTTTTCATCAACAATAATCATACGCGCTTCAGCACTGCCATCTTCGCCAGCATAATAAGAAGCGAGATTCGCGCGGTCTATTATATTTTTAACGGCTAAATTTTCGGTTTTATTCGTTATATTTATTGGCGTAGTTTTTATTGCTGAAATTGTACTTTCTTCAGCATGTAAGTGACTTTGGCAGGCCAGAAATAAACTCAAAGTTAGCAAAATAGAATGGCTATGCTTTATTGCTTTTATCATTTTATTACTTAATTTAATGCTCATAATATTGTCCTTATAAATTCGCTCATACTTAATCGGCTTGGCGTTTAGTGGTTAGCGTTAGTAAAGCTGGCAGCAATACTAAGGTCACTAAGGCAGATAAAATCATAATACTCGCTAAGAAAAAACCTACGGTGATATAAGGCATAAGCGGTGATAATAACAAAGGCGTAAAGCCAATCGCGATTACAATGGCATTGCGAGCAATAGCACGACTTGGCTCTTGAAACATCGCGCTTAAGGCGACACGTAGACTTTGCTTTTCAGCTTCAAGCTCGCGCACGCGTTGAATAAAATGTATCGCGAAATCAATTGATAAGCCTAAAGTTAATGCGGATAAAACCGCAATGGGCATGTCATAAGCTTTACCAAACCAGCCGACTAATCCGTAAATCATGGTGATAGTAAAGGTCAACGGTAACATGGCTAAAATACCGTACTTTACTGATCTAAAGAGCAACATCATCATGATAAATACAATCACAAAAGACGAAAGTAGGCTGTCTATCATGCCGCTAACCATAGCATCTTGCCAAACAACATTAAGATATGACTTTCCTGCCCATTGATGTTGAACATTTAGTGGCGGCGGATTCTCGCTAATATAGGTATCTACCCAGTTAACGACCTTCGCCATGTGCTGATTGTCTCCGCTGGTCATTTGCAGCCATAGCAGTGTGCGTTGAAAATCAGGGCTGACAAAGTGCCATAAATCTTGCGGGCGATGTGAAGATTGAAACTGTAGCAAGGTTTGCGCGACACCATTACTGCTGCTTGGGATCTCGAAATCTTTATCTTCGCCAGAATTAAGTTCTCGATTTACGGTGCTAATAATATCGGTCAAGCTATTTACCTTGCCTACATCACCGTTTTTAACTAGAGCGCTTTGCAAATCAGCTAACCAATTTAACATTGCCGAGTCAGTAAATATTTTTTGTGAATTATTCGCCTGTTCGCTAATGTTATACAGTTGTTCGAGCCAAGCTTGTTCCTCAACGTTAGCTGTAAAACTAAAGTCATCAAGTAGCATTAATAAGTCTGGTGTGAAGAAGCTGTTTTTTTGATTTTTTTCACGCTTTAACCATTGTTGATGGGCTTGTAAAATGGCTGTTTTGGTTGCGCCGTTATTAGCCGTATCAAGTATGCTATTAAAATTTTCTAGGGCACTTTGTTGTTGCAAGTTGTTATTGCTAAAGACCAGCCATGCGTCATAGGTGCCGGCAAAGTGTTCATTAAGTACTTTATCGGCAATACGTATTTCATGATCAGCTTTGAACCAATTTACTGGGTTGTCGTTGATAATAATACGGTTCACACCCACCAAGCTGAGCACAAAAAAGGCAATAAAAGTGATTAAAATAAGTTTGGTTCGTCTAACTGAAAAGGCGCCCAACTTTTCTAAACTGCTTGCTAATCGACCTTTTTTCTCCATCAGCTGAACGGCGCGTTGTAATTTAGCTAATGTTTCGGGTTTCATACGAGCGATGTACGCGGGTATAAAAGTAATGGTTAATACAAAAGCCAATAAAATGCCGCTGCCGATGAAAGCGCCAAATACTTTCACTGGTGGAATAGGTGTTAGCATGAGTGAATAAAAGCCAACAGCTGAGGTAATTGAGGTAAATAACATTGGCTTGTATAAATGGCCCATGACTTTTTTGATGGTTTTTGAAGCATCATCGCCGGCTTTAAAGCGGTCAGCAAACTCCGATAAAATATGGACTGAATCAACCACCGCAATCGGCATTAAAAATATCGCGATCATTGACGACATAATATGCACGGTAAAACCAAAGCCAATTAAACTGCCCATAATAATTAGCACTGTTGCCATGGCAACGATCATAGGGGCAATAATTAATGCAATATTACGAAAGAAAAACCAAAGTAATAAGAAAATAGCTAAACCGGCAAGTGGTGCAGCTACGCCCATTTGTACAAACATTTCGTAGCCAAATTGATCTTCAGCAACGGGTAAACCTGTTATATGAAAAGTTAAGTCGTTTTGTGTATCGGCTGAAGTGTTAGTCGCAAGAGCGCGAATTCTTTCTGCAATAACATAACTTTGATCTTTAGCAATAATCGGCACATAAATAGCGATAGCTTTATCGTCGCCAGAAACTAAGGTGTTATTTAACATGGGTAAGCGTTTTACGGCTTGTTGAATTTTTTCGCTTGCTTTTATTGTGGTGGGTGCTTGTTTCATAAGGTATTCAAATTGAATACCTTGACTAATTCCCTGCGCGTTTGTTAATTGACGAATATTATCAACAAGAGATAACGACAATAAATCGGCGGTGATAACGCCCTCTATTTTTAAAATATCGTCAGTTAGCTGTTCAACTATTTGTAATGTATTTGGGTTGAACATTGTATTATTGCTGACTAAACCCACGACGATCATATCGCGCATTAAAAAATCAGTTTTTATTTGGTTATGAAAAATGCGGGCAGGCGCTTCTTGGCTCAGCATATTTTCGGGGTCGGTATCAATAACAATTTTTGGCAACATCGCTAAACTTAACAAAGTTATCAGTAATACTATGCAATAAATTACCAAGGGTTTTGTGATGGCAAAATTCAATATACGTTTGTAATTCAAAACTTTTACTAACCTCGAACGTTGAACAAAATATACACGGTAAGTTATATTAGATAAATGTAATATACTTTTATATTAGCAGTATCTAATGTAATATCCAACAAGAATTAAATTTAAGTGTTTTTTACAGCTAAAGTTAGCTTTTATAAACAATAACAGTGAGTGGTGTATGACAGAGTTAGCAGCGATTGATATAGCGGAAATGCGAGCTAATGCAGGACAGGCGGCTGATGTATTAAAAGCGATGAGTAATCAAAATAGGCTGTTAATTTTATGCCATTTGGGTGAAAAAGAAATGTCAGTAAATGAGCTAAATAACTTTGTAGATTTAAGTCAATCAAGCTTATCTCAGCATTTAGCAAGGCTACGCCAAGATAATTTAGTGAAAACACGACGTGAATCACAGACTATATTTTACAGTATTGCTAATCCTTCGGTGGTGAAATTGATCAGCTTTTTACACAGTGAATTTTGTAAGCAATTATAATTAACTGATTAAAAGTTTAATCATGACTAAATAGTTTCTTCCTCACCATAGCGCGGTATGCTTTTGGCGTAATACTTAAGGTTTTTTTAAAAAGCCGAGTGAAATTTGCTTGGTCTTGGTAGCCCACTTGAAATGCAATTTCTTGAATCGATAAATTACTCGCAGCTAATAGCTCTTTTGCCGTTTGTATCTTTAATTTTTGCCAATATTGTGTGGCATTAATACCTGTTGCTCGTTTAAATCTGCGAGTAAACGAACGCTGACTTATATCAAATTGTTGAGCAATATCATTTAAGGTTAATTCAGAGTTTAGGTTGGTTTTCATCCAGAATTGAATTTGACTGATTAATTCATCAGGATGGCGATCAACCGCTCCTTCCAAATAGCGTTGTTCTTCATAAGGTTTTCTTATTTCATGAGAAAAATTACGTTCTACTTGCTGCGCGGCATTTTGCCCATAAATTTGAAATATAATATGCACTACAATATCAGCTAAGGCATTAACACTGGCAGCGCAGTAGGTTCGTTCAGACTGGGTGATAAAGAAGTCAGGCTTAAGATCAACTTTTGGGTAATCACGTTTAAATTGTTCAACATAATGCCAATGGGTGGTAGCGGGGTGGTAATCTAGAATTCCGGCTTCAGCCATTAGGCACACTCCTGTTCCGCCACCTATTAATGTAGAGCCTTGTGCCCAAATATGACTCAACCAGTTAAGCATTCTGGGTTGCTTAGCTATGGTTGGTCGAGGGTTGCGCCATAAGCTAGGAATAAAAGCAAAATCGGGTCGTTGTGCATGTTCAATGTCAGTATCGGGCAATAACTTAATTAAAGCACGGGTAGAGATCGGCTTTATGGTTTCAGCAACCATTTGAATTGACAACCGAGGCGCATTACGATTTTCTTGTAAGGCTACTGCCTCACCTGCACGGAGCATTTCTACGGGTAAGCTAACACTCGTGGTTAACATATGATCATAGACTAGCAGCGCAATGTTAATCGCATTGGCTTTATTACGTTTAAGTTTTGCTTTCATTATTTTTACGTAACTCTTTTATAGTTTGGCCATTTTGACATGTTTTATGGCTATATGTGCATATTAATTTTATACATTAACTCTTACACTGGCGATATAAATATTAAGTGTTAATTTTAAAGAGATTTTTTCATGACTGCGTTACCGATTATAATTGGCATGGGTGGCATTAATGCCGCTGGTAGAACATCATTTCATCAAGGCTTTCGCCGTATCGTGATTGATAAATTAAATGCTGAAGCTCGCCAAGAGACTTTTGTTGGCTTAGCAACGCTAATGAATTTGTTAACTAGCCAAGATGGAAAGTTAATTGATGCTGAAGGTAGTGCGGTTGATAAAGCGAACGTTGAGCAGCGTTTCGGTGAAGAAATTTTAGCAGGTACTTTGATCCGTAAGATTGAAAAAGAACATTTTGATCCTGATGCAACACCTTGGCAGCAAAAGCTGACTATGGACGTTGGCGATAACGGTATTGTATTTGAAACCCGTGCGCGTGATTTACCAAGTCCATTACCGCGTTCATGGAAAGTTACAGAACTTGAAGATAAACGTGTTCGTGTTGAAATCGCTGGTGAAATTGAAGTTAAACATGACTCAACCCGTGATAACCCAATAAAAGCCGCGGGACAATTTCCTACCGGTTTCAAACCGGCAAGTTTGTATAACAGTCGCTATCAGCCTCGTGGTTTGCAAGCTACTATTTTCGGCGCAGCAGATGCTATTCATTCTACAGGTTACAGTTGGAATGAAATTGTTGATAGAATTAGCCCAGATGAAATTGGTACTTACTCGGCCTCTGTATTTGGACAAACTCAAGCCGAAGGTTTTGGCGGTATGATGCAGAGCCGACAACAAGGTGAGCGCGTATCAACAAAAAATTTAGCGCTTGGTTTAAATACCATGTCGACAGACTTTATTAATGCTTATGTTACCGGCAGTGTTGGTACAACATTCACATCTACCGGGGCATGTGCAACTTTTCTTTATAATTTAAAAGCCGCGGTACAAGATATTCAAGCGGGTCGTATTCGTTTAGCTATTGTTGGTAGTAATGACTGTGCAGTAACACCTGAAGTTGTTGAAGGCTTTGGTAATATGAGCGCATTAGCGAATGAAGAAGGCTTGAAAAAAATTGATGGTAATGGTGTTGCTGACCATCGCCGTACTAGCCGTCCATTTGGCGATAACTGTGGTTTTACTATCGGTGAAGCTGCTCAGTTTATTGTGTTAGTCGATGATGAATTGGCACTGGAATTAGGCGCTAATGTTTTAGGATCAGTGGCTGATGTTTTTACGAATGCTGATGGCATTAAAAAATCGATAACAGCGCCAGGACCAGGTAATTACATTACTATGGCGAAATCTGTTGCTTTAGCTAAGTCTATTGTTGGCGAAGAAGCCGTTCAACAACGAAGCTTCATTCTTGCGCATGGTTCAAGCACACCGCAAAACCGTGTTACTGAGTCATTAATTTATGACCGAGTAGCGAAAAGTTTTGATATACATAATTGGCCAGTAGCAGCGCCAAAAGCTTTTGTTGGTCATACTATTGGCCCAGCAAGTGGCGATCAAGTGGCTATGGCATTAGGTGTATTTGCTCATAATATTATGCCGGGTATTACTACGATTAATAAAGTGGCGGATGACGTTTATAACGAGCGTTTAAATATTGCCACCGAGCATTGGTATTGTGACAATATGGACATTGCCTTTATCAACTCTAAAGGTTTTGGTGGTAATAACGCCACAGCAACTCTACTGTCACCTGCTGTAACCCTAGCTATGATGGAAAAACGCCATGGCAGTGAAGCGATAGTAAGTTATCATGCTAAAGCTGACGTTGTAGAGCAAGCGAGAATTAAATATCAAGCGCAAGCTGACAATGGTGATTTTCAAATTATTTACCGTTTTGGTGATGGTACTTTGATCGATGATGATCTCAACATTACTCATGAAGATATAAGCGTAAGCGGATTTACCAATAAAATCGTCTTACCGACAATAAACCCATTCGCTGACATGACTTAACTGCTAAAATAGCTAAGTTAGTTTTCTACAAAGCCCTGCAATAGTATTGACAGGGCTTTTGTATTTAATGCACTATAAAACCTCACGATAAAAAAATTCCCAGGCTGAAAGTAACCCAAGATAATCGCTTTTTAGAGGTTTACTGTTTGGCACACTTTTCTGAATGACTTGTTTATACTTTCGTTATTTAATGGCGATAGTAGCGGTAAATATATATGACCATAGCGCCAATTAAGGTTGCTCTAAAGCTTGAAGAAGAAGTTGAAGTAGATAAAACCACACCCTTTCGTTCATTTTTATTGGCTTTGAGCTTAGGTTTACTCGGTGCTTTACTTAACTTTTTCCCTATCGAGCTTGCTCATGGTATTGCTTTAGTTATTGGTAATCTGGCTTTTATTATTGCTGCTGCTTATCTTCGACCAGTATTAACATTATTATGTGCATTAATCTGTGTTGCTCCGCTTTTAATTATGTGGGGACATCCTTTTGGCTTTATAACTTTTGGCTGTGAAGCGCTATTTGTGTCTTATTTACGTGGAAGAGGTTGGTATTTACCAACGGCCGATTTCTTATATTGGCTAATTATTGGGATGCCGATAACGGCAATATTATTATGGATTAATGCTTCTGAGTCGCAAGAGTATTTGCTTTTTACTGTTTTTAAACAAGGTATTAATGCCGTTTTTTATACTGCATTAGCCGTTATCATGATTTTTGTCTTTAGTGATAAACTCAATGTCTGGATAACGTCTCAACAGCCTAAGTTACAGAAGAATCTTAAGCAATATTTACATTATATTTTATGGATAATGTCAGCATTTTTTGTCGTAGGTGTTTGTCTTTATTTAAGTCGAAACATAAATGACATACAGCAGCAGCAAATTGAAGACAAGCTTGAGATTAGTAGCCAATATTTAGGTCAAATTGTAGAGAATTATGTTGAAGATCATAAAAACGCGATTGCTCAAGTTTCCCGTGAGTTATCAAGTATTGAGCCAAGCCTCTATCAGGAAAATTTAGCTAAGGTTCATGAATTATATCCAGGTTTTATCACTATGCTAGTGGCTAACAAAGAAGCGAACATAGTGGCAACCTCGCCTTTATCTTTAATGAAAAATTTACCTAAAGGTGGGGCGAATGTTTCAGATCGCAGTTACTTTGTTGAAGCATTCTATGAACAATCAGTTTTTATCTCACCCGCATTTCTTGGCAGAGCTTTTGGCTCTGATCCAATTGTTGCGATCAGCGCTCCTATTTACAGCAAAAATGAAGAACAGCCCATAGGCATTGTTGAAGGTTCATTAAACCTTAACTTATTTACTAAAATTAATAGATATTCGTTAAATGATCGTGAATTGGATGTAGTGTTAACCGATGAAAATGACAATGTTATTTATGCTGAATCGAATATCGCGACTACTAAACTGGCGAAATTAAACTTTACGCTTGACGATACGGATATTAAACACAACTTAATCGTTATTGGATCTACTAACTCAAAAAGCAAACGTTACTTATACCGTAAAATTATACTCAATAATGGTTGGAAAATATTGGTACTTATAGAGCATAAGCAAGTGTTAATGCTAATAGAACAACAATATTTAACTATATTTGTCTCGTTATTTTTAATTTTTATTTTAGTGGTTTTATTAGCAAATCAAATTGCCAATACTTTAAATAAACCGTTAGCTTTTGCTTTAAAAGAGCTTGCCCACGGTGATGGTAAGACAGGTTTTAAAGCGATACCTTATGATGCGCCGAGTGAATTTTTAACTTTATATGATGAACTACAACAGTCAAAAACTAAGTTACTGCGACAACAATTCATTCTAGAAGACAAAGTTAACAAGCGTACCCAAGAACTAAATAAAGCTAATATAGCGTTAAAAGAGCTAGCCAATAAAGACAGCTTAACAGGCTTGTATAATCGACGTTATTTGGAAAATAAGTTTAGTGAGCTACAAGCAATATTGTCACGTAATAATGCCGATATGGTTGTAGCTATGCTAGATTTAGATCATTTTAAACAGCTTAATGATGAATACGGTCATTTGATTGGAGATAATTGCTTAACCTATATAAGCGATGTAATGAAACGTAAGTTTGATCGTCGCAGCGATATTGTTGCTCGCTTTGGTGGTGAAGAATTTATAATTGTTGCGCAATCTAATGACAATAACGGCGTGTTACAGATGCTTGAGGAGTTTCGAGAAGAAATCGAACAGCATAGTTTTCCTCATGATAGCCATAACTTTGTCAATATTACTATCTCAATTGGCACAATAACGGCTAAAGCTAAGTTTTCTGCGAATATTGACGACTGGGTTAGGCTCGCCGATGAACAGCTGTACCATGCTAAAAGCCGAGGCCGAAATCAGTTATCTAATAATAACTTAACTGATGCCAGCTTAAATTAAATAGCGATTAAGCTAAGTGTTTTTCTTATTATTTTCATATTAAAGCGTTAGCCATATTTAATACCAATTGAAATAAACAATCGATCATTTTAAGGCGGTTTACATCGTCAATAACGGCGTTGTTTTCAATCACACACGCCCGCTATTACTCGACAATATACTCCTGTCATTGCGCTAATGACTTACATCCATGTAAGAATCAACCAAACACCTTGCCTGCAGGGATGCAGGTACTTATGTTTAGTCTGGAACAATAAACATGTATTAATGAACAATTTATCCTCTCTTAACATTGGTCAATAACTTATTACATTTGGTATAAATTATAACAAGCCTGGCATCTAGGAATTATTGTTCCACTGCAGAGAGGGATTGTCGTGGATTTAAAATGAGTGTTGGGAAGTAAGCTAATGACTTAAGCCACTTTAAAATGCAGTATAAACTACATTTTAAAGTGATTAATGAAATGTCTAATGAAATGGTTTGTGGAAACTTATGCTTCTTTCTCTTGTGCTGTCATCACAAAATCGAGAATACCAATGGCCGCTTTACGACCTTGATCAATCGCAGTAACCACTAAATCTGAACCGAGTACCATATCACCACCAGCAAAGATATTTTCTTTACTGGTTTGTAAAGCAAAGTTAGTGTTGTCGGCCGCAATTACACGACCTCTAGCATCTACTTCTACGCCAGCATCTTTCATCCATTGTGGTGGGCTTGGCATAAAACCAAAAGCAATAACCACAGCGTCAGCAGGCATGATGAACTCAGAGCCTTCAATCGCTTCTGGGTTACGTCGACCTTTAGTGTCTGGAGCTCCCAGTTGCGTTTTAATAAACTTAACGCCACAGGCAGCACCATTATCGTCAACGGCAATGTCAATGGGTTGAATATTAAATTGAAAATCAACACCTTCCTCTTTCGCGTTTTGTACTTCACGCGGTGAACCTGGCATGTTGGCTTCGTCACGACGATAAGCACAAGTTACTTCTGTTGCGCCTTGGCGAATCGAGCTGCGAACACAATCCATTGCCGTGTCGCCACCACCCAATACCACAACTTTTTTACCCGAGAAGTTTACATAAGGCTTAGCATTGGTATTGCCATCTTCTTGTGACAGCTTCATCAACTTTTGGGTATTAGCAATTAAGAAGTCTAATGCATTATAAACACCCGGCGCTGACTCATTTTCAAATCCGCCTGTCATATCTGTATATGTACCTAGCGCAAGAAATACTGCGTCAAATTCATTACTGATATCTTCAAAACTGATATCAACACCTACATTGGTATTCAAACGAAACTCAATGCCCATGCCTTCAAGTATTTCTCTACGGGTTTGAATAACGTCTTTTTCTAATTTAAAAGACGGAATACCGAAGGTAAGCAAACCACCAATTTGAGCGTGTTTGTCATATACCACGGCTTCTACACCGTTTCTTGTTAATACGTCAGCACAGGCTATTCCTGCAGGCCCTGCGCCTATAATTGCAACACGTTTACCTGTAGCAATAACTTGAGATAAATCAGGCTTCCAGCCTTGAGCTATGGCAGTGTCAGTAATGTATTTTTCGATATTGCCAATAGTCACTGCACCAAAGTCATCATTTAGAGTACAAGCTGACTCACAAAGCCTGTCTTGTGGGCAAACACGGCCACACATTTCAGGTAAACTGTTGGTTTCATGGCACAGATCCGCTGCTTCCATTATCTTTCCGTCAGTTACTAGTTCTAGCCACTGCGGAATATAGTTATGTACTGGACATTTCCATTCACAATATGGGTTACCACAATCTAAACAGCGGTCGGCTTGACCTGCGCTTTGATCTTCACTCAATGGTTGGTAAATTTCGACAAAATTAATTTTACGCTGTTCTATCGCTTTTTTAGGCGGGTCGATGCGTTTAACGTCGATAAATTGATAAATATTTTTACTCATTAAAAAGCTTCTCCAATCGTGTTCTTATTATTGTGCTTGAACACGAAGTTCTGCAGATGAACGGCTACGATGACCCAATAGGGTTTTAACATCAACGGCCTTTGGCTTAATCAACTTAAATTGTGGTGCATACGAGTCGAAATTAGCTAAAATTTCTTCTGCTCTTAAGCTACCTGTTTCATCTAAGTGTTGGTTAATAATGCCACGTAAATGTTCTTGATGAATATTGAGTTCATCAATCTCTAACATTTCAATTGATTCGTTATTAAGGCGTGTTGCTAAATCGTTTTGTTCATCGAGCACATAAGCGAATCCGCCAGTCATACCAGCACCAAAGTTAACCCCAACTTGACCTAAAATAGCTACTATACCGCCGGTCATGTATTCACAAGCATGATCACCAGTGCCTTCAATAACTGCATGACAACCTGAATTTCTTACTGCAAAACGCTCACCTGCACGGCCGCAACCGAATAGTTTACCGCCCGTTGCACCATATAAGCAGGTATTGCCCATAATCATCGTTTTGTGGCTTAAATACTCAACACCTCTTGGTGGTTTGATAGTTAACTTACCACCCGCCATACCTTTACCAACGTAGTCGTTAGCATCACCTGTTAGTGTCATTTCTAAGCCACCGGCATTCCATACACCAAAGCTTTGACCCGCAGTACCATTTAAAAATACCTTAATTGGGTTTGCTGCCATACCTTGGTCGCCATGTTGACGAGCTATTTCACCAGAAAGCGAAGCACCGACAGATCGATCAGTATTTTGAATCGTTACTCGATATTCACCGCCATTACTGTGTGCAATTGCATCAGAAGTCAGTGCAAGTAAACGTTGGTTTAATTCACCTTTATCAAACGGTTCATTACTATCTGTTTGATGTAATGCTGTATCTTCACCAGCAATAACCGGTGCGATAATAGGACGTAAATCTAGTTTTTGTTGCTTAGCCGTAATGCCTGCTAACGGCACAAGTAAGTCTGTACGGCCAATAATAGCGGTTAAGCTTTCAACACCTAAACGGGCTAAAATTTCACGTACATCTTGAGCAATAAATTTAAAATAATTCATTACTTGATCTGGTAAACCTTTAAAGAATTGTTCACGCAATACTTCGTCTTGTGTTGCAACACCTGTAGCACAGTTATTTAAGTGACAAATACGTAGGAATTTACACCCTAACGTTACCATAGGGGCGGTACCAAAACCGAAACTTTCAGCACCTAAAATAGCGGCTTTAACGATATCGATGCCGGTTTTTAAACCGCCATCAACTTGCAATCGAACTTTATGGCGTAAACCATTAGTGACTAATGATTGGTGTGCTTCAGCTAAGCCAAGCTCCCATGGACAACCAGCATATTTAACTGAAGTTAATGGGCTTGCACCTGTACCACCGTCGTAACCTGAAATAGTGATAAAGTCAGCGTAAGCTTTTGCTACACCTGAAGCAATAGTACCAACACCAGGGCCAGAAACGAGTTTGACTGAAATAACCGCTTTTGGATTAACTTGCTTTAAATCAAAGATTAGCTGAGCTAAATCTTCAATTGAATAGATATCGTGATGTGGCGGTGGTGATATTAAAGTAACACCAGGAACTGAAAAACGTAGCTTTGCAATTAAAGGGGTTACTTTGTCACCCGGTAACTGACCACCTTCACCAGGTTTTGCACCTTGGGCAACTTTAATCTGTAAAACGTCGGCATTAACTAAGTAATGTGGAGTAACACCAAATCGGCCAGAAGCTATTTGTTTAATGCGAGAGTTTTTAACCGTGCCAAACCGACGCTCGTCTTCTCCACCTTCACCAGAATTTGAAAAACCACCAAGACGGTTCATCGCAATAGCAAGTGCTTCATGTGCTTCTGGACTCAATGCCCCAATTGACATAGCGGCACTGTCAAAGCGTTTAAATAACTCGGTATCTGCTTCAACGGCTGAAATATCAATCGGTGTTTGGTCGTCTTTCAGGGCTAACAAATCTCGTAAGGCCGCCGCAGGACGATTATTGACGTGATCAGCAAAAACTCTGTAATCACTATAATCACCACTGCGAACAGCAGCCTGAAGTGTACTTACAACATCTGGGTTGTAAGCATGATACTCACCTCCGTGAACATATTTAAGTAGGCCACCGTGGTTCATTTTTTGATGCGGTAAAAAGGCTTTTCGCGCAAGATTAATAGTGTCTTGCTCTATATCTGCAAAGTCAGCACCTTGAATACGGCTTGGTAAATCAGGGAAACAAAGTTCCATGATATTACTGTTTAAACCGATAATTTCAAATAGGCCCGCACAACGGTAACTGGCTATGGTGGAAATACCCATTTTAGATAATATTTTCAACAGGCCTTTATTGATGCCTTCACGGTAATTAACCACAGCTTCACGAGCCGTTAGGTCGATTTGTTTGTCTTCAACTAGTTGCTCGATCGTTTCAAAAGCTAAGTATGGATAAATTGCCGTAGCACCTAAACCAAATAGCACGGCAAACTGATGCGAGTCACGAACCGAAGCTGTTTCTACAATAATGTTAGAGTCACAGCGTAATTGCTTGTCAACTAAGCGTTTTTGAACAGCGCCAACAGCCATAGCAGCAGGCATAGGTAACATGCCTTTTTCTATATTACGGTCTGATAATATTAAGATAACCGTATTTTTGTCTCTCACTAATACTTCTGCTTCGTCACATAAACGAATAACCGCGGCTTCTAAGCCTTCTGCTTGGTCATAATTTAAAGCTAAGGTATCAGAACGGTAGTGTTCTGGGTCAAGTTCACGTAATTGCTTTAAACCGGTGTACATTAATACTGGAGTAGCGAATAAAATACGATCAGCATGGCCCGTTGTTTCATTAAAAACATTATGCTCACGGCCTATACAAGTGCCTAGCGACATAACGTAGCGTTCGCGTAACGGGTCAATCGGTGGATTGGTTACTTGCGCAAATTGCTGGCGGAAATAGTCAAAAAGTGAACGTGGCTGGCTTGATAATACTGCCATTGGTGTATCATCACCCATTGAGCCTGTAGCTTCTTGGCCATTTTCCGCTAATGTTTTTACTACTTGATGAATTTCTTCATAACTGTAGTTGAACATTTTATGGTATTGAGCGATTTCTTGATCGCTAAAGATTCGTTGTCCAATTAAGCGGGCATCGAGTTTATCGAAAGGCACTAAACGACGAATATTATTATCTAACCATTCTCGATAAGGGTGGCGAACTTTAAGTTCATTATCGATCGCGTTAGAGTTGAAAATTTTGCCCGTGTAAGTATCAATGGCAAGCATTTCACCTGGGCCAACACGGCCTTTTTCGACAACTTCATCTTCACCGTAATCCCAAATACCCACTTCAGAAGCTAACGTGATAAAACCATCGCGGGTAATTACGTAACGCGCTGGTCGCAGGCCATTTCTATCTAGGTTACAAGCAACATGACGGCCGTTAGTTACCACAACACCAGCAGGCCCATCCCATGGCTCCATGTGCATAGAGTTAAATTCATAAAAGGCTTTTAAATCGTCATCCATTAATGGGTTACTTTGCCACGCAGGAGGCATTAATAAACGCATGCCACGGAAGAGGTCCATACCGCCGGCCATAAATAGCTCAAGCATGTTATCTAATGATGAAGAATCTGAACCGCTCTCATTAACAAATGGTGCAGCATCTTGTAGATCCGGTAATAACGGTGACTTAAAGCCATGTGTTCTTGCTCGACTCCACTGGCGATTACCTTTAATGGTATTTATTTCACCATTATGTGCTAAATAACGGAACGGTTGTGCTAAATGCCATTGTGGTGATGTATTGGTTGAAAAGCGCTGATGAAATAGGCAGATGGCAGTTTGCATGCGAATATCAGCAAGGTCTAAATAAAAATTCGGTAAATCTACCGGCATCATTAAACCTTTATATATAGTAACCAAGCACGATAAACTTGCTACGTAAAAACGTTCATCATTGATGCGTTTCTCGGCACGTCGTCTTGCCATATATAGTCGACGCTCAAGATCGCGATTACGCCAACCTGACGGCGCATTAACAAAAATTTGTTCGATAGCGGGTAAATTGCCTTTAGCAATTTCCCCTAAAGTAGTGGTGTCAGTTGGAACTTCTCTCCAACCCACTAATGAAAGAGTTTCATTGGCTAACTCTTCTTCTAGAATTTTTTTACTGGCACTCGCTAAAACTGGATCAGGGTTAAGAAAAACCATACCTACAGCGTATTTTTTACCTAATTGCCAATTATTTTCTTCTGCGACAGCGCGAAAAAAACTGTCAGGCTTTTGCATTAACAAACCACAGCCATCACCCGTTTTGCCATCGGCAGCGATACCGCCACGATGTTGCATACGGTCTAAGGCTTGAATGGCCGTCTTTACGAGTTTATGACTTGTTTCGCCGTGTTGATGGGCAATAAGACCAAAGCCACAATTGTCTTTTTGATATGTATGATCGTAAAGTTGCATTATCTTTATCTTCTCCTAAAAGGCCTCGGCAGTATGGTTTAATGAGAATGGAATAAAATTATACTTAAAGTGCATAAATAGTCCCGAATTCGTAGCGAGGAACCCCTTACATTAAACATTTAATACACCAACGTCAATCCGAATAGAGTAAATGCTCGTAATTATTTTACATTTTAACTCGCAATATAAGGATAATAAGGTGTTAGTGTGATCATATCATTAAAAAAAGCCAAGGTTATTGGTGTTTTATAGCGATTTAAAAGTTTAACGCTTAACTTTATGTAATTTTATTACATTATTGTGGTGTAAAATGAAAAATACTTAGAATATTTTGTATTCACTATTTATTCACTGTTATAAGCCGATAATGTATGATTTTGGGCTATTATGTTGATTAAATAGTTGTTCCTCTTCGAATAAGACAACCTTAAAAGCACGACATAATGTAAGTCTGCTCACCAACTAAAGATGAAAGCATGAATTTTGTACAATAACAATTGTGCTTTAGTAACATATTTGCGTAATTTTTCTATTTTTTGCTCATTAGCAACGATTGACTTGATTATTGATGTAATGCCCCGCGGATCTTTTTTGAGCTGAGTTTTGATGATAAAAAAATCCCCTACTATCGAGATAGTAGGGGATTTATAAGATTTAGTGAGTTATTTAGTTATTTAACCTGAACTCTGGATAATGAGTGCTTGATACTCAAGTGAATCAAAAGCTTAGGTGGTAAAGTAAATGCTATAGCAAGGTAAACATCACGAATTTACACCATCAATGCTTCATTTTATGCCATTTCCAAGGCAAAACGTTTATGAATAGCGGGCTATTTATCGACGTTTTAACGCAGGTAATGGCTTAAAAGGGAGGATTGAGCAAGTACTGCTTATCCAGTGTTCAGGTTATTTATTTAAGGTTGGTAACCGTCCACTAAGCCTTTGGTTGTTACACTGACAGCATCATGAGCATGTAATGACTCTAAATGGTTAATACGTAACCAAAAGTCATCAAACTGCTCAGTAGCATTCATGGTGTACTGCAAACGGCGAGCAGCATCTTCACAAAACATTAAGTTTTGACCATTCAAACGAGCGAACTCTTGCTCATCTTCGCGTTTTACCGCTGCTTGTACTGGCGTTTTAAGTGAGTTTTCAATTAAATCAACAATATCGGTAATCGGGAATTCTGTTGTGGTGTTGTTTAGTTTAACTTTTACTTCAGCAACCGAACGTTGGCTATGTGGGGTTGCCACAATACCTTCAGTTGTACCAAGCCACTCATGTACAGAAGTTAAGTCGGCATCCGCTTGGTCAATAAACCTTTCTTTAAAGGCTTGTTGAATTAATTGACGAGCTAAAGCTGCAGAGCATGGACAAGTTGACGAGTAAGGAACATCAACAGTGAGCTCTATATCAAGTAAACCTTTATTTAAACGGCCGGTAATAGTAACAGGGTATGCTTTCCAGCCTTGTTTACCACTGATCAAAGACTTGCGACGCAGATGATAATCAAAACTAAATTTAACTTTTGCGTTATCGCTAAGATCTTCATGGCTGCTGATAAAACCGTCTAACAAAGTCACTAAACTTTGATGAGTTAAAACATCCGAAGTTGAAAGTTCGTCAATTTGCAAATACAAGCGCGACATATGAATGCCTTTAGCTTTCGGTTCTTTAAGGTTGACAAAGGCATCGATATGGGCTGAAACCATACGTTCAGATTGGCCTTTTGAGGCAACCATGATAGGCATTTCTATATTACTCATGCCGACCCAATCCAAAGTCCCCTCAGTTTGTGCTGTGGTATGATTTGCTATATCAGGCATTAATGTTGGCATTTTGACTCCGCTATTCGCTGTGCACTAAGTAAAGGGCTATCTATGGTAACTTCAGTACTTAGTAAAATTATAATCGGCATTAGTATCGTAAGAATTGCGATAGTTTTCACAAATATTTTGAAAGTAGTGAAATATAATGCAGTGACCCTGAAAAAGGCGGCTATTTTGAACGAAATATCTGCTAAAAGCAACGTTTGTAATAGCTAGCTTGAGATTGTTCTAGTATATGGTAGTTGCAATTAATATCTGTTATAAATTGTTGCTAAATAACCTGAATTTTGGATAAGCAGTAATTACTCAATGCTTCCTTTTAACCCATTACCTGTGTTAAAACGTCGATAAATAGCGCGCTATTCATAAACATTTTGCCTTGGAAATGGGTTAAAATGATACATTGATGGTGTCTATTCGTGATGATCACCTTGTGCTATAGCATTTACTTTGCTAATTGAGCTTTTGATTCACTTGAGTATCAAGCACTCATTATCCAGAGTTCAGGTAACATAGGAAAATATGATGGTAATAATGTTTTTTCAGTTAATAGAAACTAATCATCTAATAATAAAACGATAAAGTTAAATTTTTTGTCATGTAGGAGGCTTCATGGGCGCAACTAAGCACCTGGATTTAACGTTAATAGATGGTTATTTAGAAGCGTTAGATATTAGTGTTATCAAGCAAATGTTAGATTTATATGTTGAACAGTCTTCATTATATATGGAGGATATTCAACATGCGGTCAATTCTGATGATAGTAAAGCATGGCAAGAGCATTGTCATAAAATGAAAGGTTCAGCGGCGAGCGCAGGTTTAAAACTAGTTCACCAGAAATTAGTTTATTTAGAAAAAACGGGTGAAAGTAGTGATTATAAGCAACAGCAGGTTAAAGCGCTTTTAGCACTTAATGGCGAAGCTATTAATGAATTCCAACAATGGTTGCTTGGTAAATAATTTAATAAGTTTACCTTGTTGTAGTGATTTTCCAGAAAACTTAAATTTAAGTTCGCACAAGCAGGGTACTTAATACCCTGCTCAAAGCCGCTTAATCTATTTGTCCAATAAAACGGTAACCTTCGCCATGAATGGTGTTGATTAATTCTTGAGCGTTTTCAACTGATTCAAAGTGCTTACGAAGGCGTCGAATAGTTACATCAACCGTTCGGTCATTTTCACGTAAATCTCTACCTGTCATTTCTTTAATTAATTGCTGGCGCGTAACAATTTTACCCGCATTCGCTATAAGTAAACGAAGGGCTCTATATTCGCCACGAGGAATCGAGATTACCGTATTATCTGGCGTAGTAATTTTTCGTGAGTTACCGTCAAGTGACCATTGATTAAAGCTTACAATGGCGTTATTACCCTCACTTTGACTTGATGACATTCGATTTAATATATTTCGTGCTCGAATAGTTAATTCGCGAGGGTTAAAAGGTTTAGTTAGGTAATCATCGGCGCCTATTTCTAAGCCTAAAACTTTGTCTATATCACTATCGCGACCGGTTAGAAAAATTAAACCTAAGTTATTATTACGGGTTAATTCACGCGCGAGTAAAAGGCCGTTTTTTCCTGGTAGATTAATGTCTAAAATGACTAAATTAATGATATTACTTTTTAGGACATGCTCCATGCTATCACCGTCTACTGCTTCAGACACTGTATAACCTTCAGCTTCAAATAAATTTCGCAGGTTAAAGCGTGTTACATCTTCGTCTTCTACGATTAAGATATGAGGTTTTTGCATGTTCTTTGTCCAGTTCTGTCAGAATAAACTCGTATTCTGATTGAGTTTAAGGTGTTTTATATTCTAAGCTTTCACTCGTCAACCACCGAAAAGCAACAAAATATCGATTAATGTTATAGACGCTAATGTTATAGAAGCTAATGTTAAAAAACAATCAATAGCATAACAATAAAGAGGTTTTTATCGATATGTATGCGTGAGTAGGTAACATAAATATAGATTTAGCTTAGGCTTATTTTTGGCCTAGTTCTGGTTAAATTTAGTAAAGGAGCGAGCTAAATGTAATATTATTGTAAATACAAATTAGCATTCATTTAAAATTACTAAGCATTAATTAAACGGAAAATTTATTTCAATACTCACACCTTCATTTAATTCACTGCAAAGGACTATTGAGCCACCCAGTGCTTGAGTAACTAAATTATAAACCAAGTGCATGCCTAATCCACTTCCGCCCTCACCACGCTTAGTTGTAGTAAATGGCTCGAAAACTTTATGTTTGATAGATTCATTTACACCGATACCATCATCTTTAAAAAGAATGTTGAGTTGATTACTTAAAGACATAACCGTGATCGAAATACGTCCCTGATCTTTGCCTTCAAAACCATGTATAACAGAGTTCATAATCAAATTAATTAATATTTGATTAATAGGGCCAGGCTTACTTGTAATATTTAAACTGTCAGGGCAATCAATATCAATGATATAAGGCAAACTATGTAATTGTGGCCTCAAAGTTAACAACACTTCATTCAATAACTCTTTTACGTTAAACGTTCGCGTGTCTTCACTTGATTGGTCAACCGCTACTTTTTTAAAGCTGGAAATAAGATCGGCAGCGCGATTAAGGTTTCGGTAGATAATGGCAATATTCTCAGAGCCGTCATTCAAAAACTTCTTAAGTTGGCTAGATTTTAATGTTTTGTCGTCAAAAGCGGTTTTAATGTCATCTAATCTATCCGCTAAGAGGGTAGAAGCTGTTACACCAAGGCCAATGGGAGTGTTTACTTCGTGGGCAACACCAGCAACCATATCGCCAAGAGAGGCCATTTTTTCACTTTCAACGAGCTGACTTTGAAATTGGTGCAGCTTTTCAAGCGTAGAAAGCAATTCTTGATTAGATTCTTTTAACGCTTGAGTACGTTTATTGATTTTGTTTTCAAGTTCTTGTGAGTGCTCTAAACTTTGTTGCTCGGCGGTATCTAGTTGCAATATTCTTTTTTCCATACGTGAAAAAAGAATATTGATATTGCGCGATAGAATATCAGCTTCGCGATAAGGCATAGCTTTACAAGTTTGTAAGAAATTTCTTTGTCGTGAAGCTTGTTGTACTGTGCTAGCTAACGAATAAAAGGGAGCGCTTAGATAACGCTCAAGCCGAAGCGCTATAAAAACGGCGATTAAAGCAACGATACACACAACAATAAAGCTAATAATTATTAACTGATCTCTGATCTGAGTCATAGTTTCATTATTGCTTTGTAGGTATATATAACCAATTGTTGTGTTTTCTACTTTAATCGGTTGCATATACTCTAAGTATGTATCCGTATATTTTGGCGTTTGTAAATTGATAATACTGCTAGATTTTTCTGCAATGGCCGTGCGTTGTTGATTACGCTTATAACTATAAAAAAGCGTTGGTTTTTCATCCTGGTTACCTAATTTGTAAATATGAAGATAATTTAAATTGGGCACATGAGCAGGTAGAGTGAAGTTATCAAGTAAAGCCTGACGCTTAGCATTAATAATGTAGGTAATACTTTCATTACCGAGAACATCTGCCCAATGTTTGATCTGTGAAACTGAGTTGGCTTTAAAACTATTGTTATACTTTATGCTTACTATGGTAATGCTTAAAATAGACAATAGTGAGATAGCACCTATGATAAATATCAGGCAGATTCGACGAATAGACCAAACAGGTTGGGTTATTGGCATGCAGTACTTTACTCAATTATGATGGTAATAAATTGATTGTAGAAAACCTTATTGCTTTCAACAATCATTTTGTCAGAGTTATTTTACTTTTTAGTATTTAAATAGCATTGATAAACTGCAAAACCTTTTTTAATAACTAAGGTTTTTGTGTCGCCTATCGCTTTCTCCATAATGGGTAAATATTTTAAAAAACTATTGGCGACAATAGTAATACTGCCTTTGCTAGATAGGTTTTGCTTGATCTGAGATAAAAACTGCTCTGTTGCAGCATAATGTGTTTTTACCCCTTGGTGAAAAGGAGGGTTTGAAATCACAAAGTCATAGCTATTTTTAACATCAGATAAGCTATTTGAAGCAATATACTCACCACTTAATTGGTTCAAACTTAAGGTTGTTTGTGCCGAATGTAATGCCAAGGCACTAACATCAACTAAGGTTAGTTGTGTTGTTGGATGCACGGTACCGATATAGGCTGCAATTACCCCTGCGCCACAACCAAAATCTAATACTTTCCCACTGATCAATTCAGGTAAGTTTTCTAGTAAAACTGCGGTGCCAATATCTAAAGCATTTTGACTGAATACCCCAGGTAATGCTGCTATTTTTAGGGTTTTATCTTGTACCTGAATTGAATAGTATTTATAAAAGCTTTGCAGATCGAAACTTGGTAGCGACGCTTTAAACTTAGCAATATACATTAAACAATGTCGGGCTGCGTCGGCTTTATTGCAATAATCAAGATAGTCTTTGCCAAGCTTGTCAGCAGATTTAACACCGCCTTTATTTTCCCCAACAATAACGATCGTGGCATCTTCAGTCATTGAATTAGCCAGCATTGCTAAGGTAAAAGCAAACTCAGCCTTGCTTTTAGGGAAATGAATTATCGCCATGTCATGTTTGTGCTTGGCGATATATTCAACACAAAAGTGCGCGCTAATCTTGGCATTATTTAATTGCTGACAAGCTTTATATTGGGCAAAGTTTGTGTGATAACTGTCAATACTTGCCTCGCTGTATTGGTTAAGATATTGGGTAATAAAACCGTGGTCTTCAATATTTACCAAAAGAGGTCTTGTTGCTGATAAACCGTCAATATTGCGCATTAATAATTGATTAATGTTACTCGTAGCCATTAAATTACCCATTTTGGTGAAAGTATTGTTATTGTTTGAGCTTAGCCTTGTAAAGCGAGAAGTGGCTGTGAAAACAAAATTATCTCAATGAAGCTCCGTCAATAAAACTAAGCTCATAAAACTAAGTTAAATGAAACATATCGAAACGAATCATACTTATTTAAGTATAATTCATTTATCTCGCTAAAATTAATATGTCATAATGCGGCGCATTCTACGCGAATAAAATTATCTCGCCATCATTAGTCCATAGGGAATTAACTATTTTTAATAAAATGTTATTGCGACTAAAAATAAAATGGTTACAAAGCCATTACCGAAAAAAAATATTGATTTTTCGTTATTTTTTAATTGGACGTTTTTTAGGTCAAAAATCAAAAGCGGAAGTTTATCTTTCATTAAATGACCCACATAGCTTTATGCTAGTACAAATGCTATCTCGTTTAGAAACGAATTATCATCTTAATTTTAAGGTGTTTTTTATTTGGGGAACTTTACCCGGCATTACCATTTGCCCAAAACTATATCGTCAATGGGCGATTAAAGATGCTAATTTAACCGCAGCACAATTTAGCTTAATTGAAATTAAAAACGAACCTACGTCGGCTTCTTTAACCACAGGGCAGCAGGCTTGGCAATTACAAGTTAATAATATCGCCAATGCAGAGCAAATCTTTATAAATACTTGGGGTAATAAGTTCGAAGAGCACTTTCAAACATCAACGCCGACTATTAATCATCAAGTTAAAAACCAACTTCGCTTAAAAGCAAAAGGGCATTACGCTCCAGCAAGCATTTTTTTTGCAGGCACTTGGTTTGTAGGAGTTGAACGTTTATATCACTTCGAGAGCCTGTTAAAAGAGCTCCAGTTAATAGATGGATTTAGTGAAGTGTTAATGGCAACACAACACTTAAGTTACGCTATTAAGTCACAATCTTTCCCAGATAAAATAGTGGATATTCATGCGAGTAAAGCTGTAAGCGAATCGGTTGCACCGATAGTGATATATTTGTCTTTGCGAAGTCCTTATTCTTATTTAGGTTTTGTTAAAGCTATTGCTCTCGCAGAGCGATGCCAGGTTGAACTTGTTATTAAACCTATTTTACCACTATTAATGCGCGGAGCATCTGTGCCGCTTGTTAAGCAAAAATATATCTACCTTGATGCTTTTCGTGAAGCTAAAAAGTTAGGTATTGAGTTTACCGGTTTTACAGACCCATTGGGGGTTGGTGTTATAAATGCCTATCGTTTGTTTGCTTGGACGCAGCAACAAGGTAAAGCCGAAGAGTATATGCTCGCTTGCTTTAAAGCGATTTATGTTAATGGTATCGACTTAGCTAATCAGGAAAACCTTAAAGATATATTTAAAGAGTTATCGCTAAATATCGAAGATGCCTATGCTTATCAAGAACAGCACGACTGGCAGCAATGGGCAGACATAAACCAAATTGACTTAACTAACCTTAATCTATGGGGCGTGCCTAGTTTTAGTTACGAGAATGTTAGTTATTGGGGGCAAGATAGAATTCCAGCCTTGGAGAAGGAAATAAATTACCTTCGATATAGTTAACCTGAACTCTGGATAAGCAGCACTTGCTCAATGCACCCTTTCAACCCATTATCTTCGTTAAAGTGTTGATAAATAGCGTTATTAATAAGGTTTTTGCCTTGAAAATGGCATAAAATTAAGCGTTGATGGGGTCTATTTGTGATGTTTAGCTTGCCATAACATTTACTTTACCACCTAAGCTTTTGATTCACTTAAGTATCAAGCACTCATTACCCGGAATTCAGGTTAGTGAGTTAAATTTAATTGTTAATATAGACGTAAAGCTCTATTGACTATACTTATATTTAAATGTTTTAATATTGCAGTCCCTTATTCCAGAGAGGTTGATCGTTAAAGATTAATCTTTCTAATATGGGCCAGAAGAGGAGCGTTAGTCAGGTAATTATTGTGAAGAGATCAAACTCTAATGAGCAATAATGAGGGGGTATAACGCCGAGGTAATTATATTTTTGATGATGTAATTATCGGTTGTTAAGGCTTAATTGTTTTTATTCATGATTAAGTTTTTTATTTTCCGAACAAATTGAGTTCGTTTAATACTAGGTTGAATCCTTGCAACTGTCACCTAATAGGTGGAGAGCTTCTGGCCTTTGTAAAGGCCAAATTTCGTCCTTGAAATTTTGCCTCTACAAGCGCCTATAAGTTCTCCGAACGACAAGAGTTCGAGAGAAATGAATCAAAACAATTCGAAAGAAAACCCACAAATATCAGATCAACCTTTGGTTTGGACTGCACTCATAACGCCATTATTTGATAATGACGAAATTGACTACGACAGTTTACACAAACTAGTTTTACAGCAAAACTCTGCCCAAAATGGCATTTTATTACTTGGCAGCACAGGTGAAGGACTGGCATTAACTGCGAAAGAGCATTTAAGTATTGTTGAATACGTTTGTGCTATGGCGTTACAAGTGCCGATCATGGTTGCCGTTGGGGGTTATAATCTAAACGAGCAACTTGCTTGGATTGCCAAGTGTAATTCCTTGCCAATAGATGCTTATTTGCTTGGTAGCCCTATTTATGCAAAACCAGGTCCTGTCGGACAAAGGTTATGGTTTAACAGCCTACTTGATGCGGCTAACTTTCCTTGTATGCTTTATAATGTGCCTTCGCGTAGTGGTGTGGAAATTTCAATTTCGACACTGCAAGCATTACAAAATCATAAAAATTGCTGGGCATTAAAAGAAGCCAGTGGTGATCTTCATAAGTTACTCGCCTATAAAGAACATTGTCCTGAGCTAGCATTATATAGTGGCGAAGATGCCATGATGCCTTATCTTGCCGGCGCTAAGGTTAAAGGTTTAGTGTCTGTATGTGCGAACGTTTGGCCAATGGCAACTCGACAATATGTAGCGATGGCATTAGCACACCAAAATGAGGGACTTTTCCCACTTTGGCATAAAGCAATCGCCGCACTATTTCAGGTGGCAAGCCCTATTCCTGTAAAGGTGTTAATGGCTGAACTTAAAACAATCAGCAGTGCGCAATTACGCTTACCTTTATCTCATAAAGAAATTGCTGAGAAAAGTGCCTTGCTTGAAGTACATCAAACAATTCAACAATGGCTTGAGGCCAACGCTAATCATCCTTTAGCCCATGTACACTCAATCGAAAGCATTTGCAGTGTAACCGAACTACATTATTCAACCCCCACTAACTTACGAGAAGTAAATTCATGAACTGGCAACAAACATTAGCAGACTTAGAAACAGGTAAAACTAGATCAGCACAACAAAATAACGATGGCTCTTGGCAAGTAAATACCGACGTAAAAGAAGCAATTTTAGCGGCATTTAAAGCAGGAAAAAATATTGAGTTTGACGGAGCATACAAAGGCTTTGTTGATAAACATAATTTACCTGCGCGTGAATTTACCGTCGCCGACCAAGTAAGAATGGTGCCGGGTGGTTCGTCAGTTCGTCGTGGTGCTTATGTTGCGCCTGGCGTAATTATTATGCCGCCAGCTTATATTAACGTTGGAGCATTTGTAGATACTGGCACCATGGTTGATAGCCATGCATTAATCGGTTCATGTGCGCAAATAGGTAAAAATGTGCATGTTTCTGCGGCGGTACAAATTGGTGGAGTACTTGAACCTATTGGTGCTAGTCCAGTAATCATTGAAGATAATGCCTTTTTAAGTGCTGGCGTAATTATTGTTGAAGGTATCGTAGTGAAAAAAGGTGCGGTGTTAGCACCAGGCGTATCTTTATCAGCTTCAGTGCCGGTGTATGATTGTGTAAACAATCTGATGTTAGAGAAAGGTGCTGATATTCCTGAAAATGCGGTAGTTGTGCCAGGTACGCGACCTGTTAAAGGTGGTTGGGCTGAGCAACAAGGGCTTAACATGGCTTGTGCGTTAATTATTAAGTATCGTGATGAAAAAAGTAATGCAGCTTTAGAGCTTGAATCTGTATTGCGCTAGGAACTAAAAATGACTGCAATGTTAAACACAGCAACTCGGCCAAATTGGCTGAGAAAGTCTGTCATTAAATCACTTATCGCGTATCAGCAAACTCAGCAAAGCGGTGCTGAGCTCATTGAAGATGAAGTTGGTTTTTTTCTCTACGATTTAGATTATCTAGCGCAGCACTTGTCAGGGTTGATGCAACAAGATGTGATTAAACTTTGGTTTGCGGTAAAAGCTAATCCACTGTCTCGTGTAATTTCGACCTTAGCACAACAAGGTTTTAATTTTGACGTTGCAAGTCAAGGCGAGCTTAGTCAAGTATTGGCACAAAAGGTTTCGGCTGACAGAATACTTAATACGGGACCGGCAAAGTCAAAGCAACAAATGAAAGCATTCTTAACGCAAGGGGTTAATACTTTTGTTGTTGAAAGCTTGAACCAATTGCAATGGCTGAACGAAGCGGCCAGCGAACTATCTTGCCAACCCCAAGTGTTACTTAGAGTTCAATTACAGTGGGCTGAAGGTGAGAAAAATCCATTAGGTGGTAATGAAGTCACCGCCTTTGGTTTATCTTGTCAAGAGTGGCAAACCATCAAAGTGACCGACTTTCCGGCATTAAATATCAATGGCTTACATATATTCCAATGGGGAAATATGTTGAGTAACGAGCGCATGTTCGAACTGTGGTCGCAAATGGTTACCCCTTTATTATCGCTGGCAGAGCAATTAGAAATGACGCTTGAAGTGCTAGATTTAGGTGGTGGCTTAGGCGTAGATTATTTGCAAACTGGGCAAAACTTAAGTTGGGAGCAAATAGTTGCTGATTTAGCAAAAATAAAAAAACGTGCTGGTGTAAGCGAACTTTGGTTAGAGTTAGGGCGTTTTGCGGTTGCAGAAATGGGTTATTACGTTACTTCAGTGGTTGATCGAAAACAAAATTTCGAGCAACAGCAATTAGTACTTGCTGGTGGTATTAACCATTTAATTCGCCCTGCTATTACTGAACAACCGTTTCCTGTGGCTATGGTTCGAGAATCAACAGCAAGCCCTAGTGCTTTTGATTTACACGGGCCGCTTTGTACCAGTTTAGATAAACTAGGAACTTTGGCAATAGCTAATGATGTGGGCATTGATGACCAATTAATTTTTGGTTTAGCCGGCGCTTATGGGTTTACTGAAAGTATGCCATTTTTCCTTTGTCATCCAATAGCGGCTGAATATGTTATTGAACAAGGTAAAATTGAGCAAATACGTGTAGCTCAACCGGCTACTTGGTATTTACGTTAGTATGGTCAACACCTAACTTAAGGTTAACTATGAATTTAATTAGCAAAGAGGTCATGCATGTCGGTGAAATGGCCAGTGGGGCAGCACTTACGGTACCCGTTTATCGCATTAAAGGTAGCGACCAAGGGCCTAACGTGTATATTCAAGCCAATATGCATGGTGCAGAAGTACAAGGTAATGCGGTTATTTTTCAGCTGTTAGAGTTATTAAAAAACATTGAATTAAAAGGCAGTATTACACTTGTGCCTTATGCAAATCCTGTCGGGTGCAATCATAAAAATGGAGAGTATACGCTAGGACGGTTTGACCCCATTACCGGGGTAAACTGGAATCGTATGTACCATTTTGACGAAAGTATTATTGAGCCGTTTGCTCAAGCGCATTTAACTCAGTCAAATGTCGAAATAGCGCAAGCTTTTCAAGCGTTAATGGTTGAACAAGTATCACAAAAACTCAATCACACGGTATACGGAATTACGACAGGTCAACGTATTGCATATCAACTGCAGTTGTTAGCGCATCAAGCCGATCTTGTCTTAGATCTACATACCGGGCCAATATCAAGTAAGCACTTGTATTGCCCTGATTACGCCAGAGCAAGTGCTGAGTATTTTGATATTCCCCATGTGCTATTTATACCAAATGGCTTTGATGGCGCACTGGATGAAGCCACCTTTTGTCCTTGGTGGTATTTACAGTCAAAACTTGCTGAGTTAGGTCGAGATTTTCCGATCACGAAAACGGATTCTAATCAGGGAGTAAACGCGATTATTAAAGAGAGCTTTACGGTAGAGCTTGGTTCACAAGAGCAAATTGATTTAGATGTTGCCCATGAAGATGCGTTAGGTATTTTAAGTTATTTACAATACCAAGGGGTAATAAATACCGAGCAATATCAGCCCAAAGCCATGACAAGATATAGTTGTTTATTAGAGGACTACAAAGCGCTGTATTCGCCAATGGGCGGTATGGTGGATTATCTCGCTGAATTTGGAAAGCCTTTACCTGCGGGTGAACCTTTAGCGCGGATTCTTCGCATGGACAATTACGGTGACGGCGACCCTTTGCACTATATCAACTTAGATCACAGTGTTATTCCTATTTTGCACTTTGCCTCGGCGAGTGTAAATCAAGGTACAGAGCTTTATAAAGTATTTAGTAAGTACAGTATTTTATAATGACCAAGATTTAAAAACAAAAACGCCTTGATATTTGATGATATCAAGGCGTTTTTTACATTGTTTTGGCATTTATATTGTTTTAAAAAACTACGTGTTCTTTCAAATAAGCAAATAAATCACGGTAATGCTTACCCACTTTTTCTGCTTTGTGCTCTTTTTTCGCCTGGCGCACTAGCTGCCTAAGCTTTTGTCTTTCCATGCTAGTAAATTCAGCGAGTAATGCTTCAATAGGTTCGTTGCCTTGTGCGATAAGCTCATCACGCATGTTTTCAAGTTTTTCAAACTTAACAGACTCTTGCTGATGTTTATTTGCCATAACATCCATTGCTTGTTTTATTGGCTCAAGATCTGTTTCAGCTAATATTTTGGCAATGTGGCGAACATGGCGACGTAAAGCCTCATGCTTATTGGTAATTTTGTCCGCTAATAACATTGCGGCCTTCAAATCATCAGATAAAGGTAACTTGCTGCGTTGATGTTTCGACATTTTGACGAGGACAAGACCAAAATCTTGCAGTCGATGCATTTCGCGTTTTATTTCCGACTTACTTAGTAATTCTTCTTCTAATTCATCGATATCGTTAGCAGAGTGGGGCATAATGTTAAGTATTAAAGTGATAATTACCTATAGTATACAACAAAGCAGGAGCAGCAAAAACATTCCTGTAGTTTGTATCGATAAAATATGAGAAATAATTTACCTATGAGCGATTCTGATAGTATCCAAATGCAAATAGAACACGTTAAAAAGCGTGTAAATGACGCCATGTCTATGGCTAAATCACTGGGAGCCGATGGTGCTGAAGTAGCAATGAGTCGTCAACAAGGCTTGAGTGTGAGTACACGCCTAGGTGAAGTTGAAAATGTTGAATTCACTAATGATGGTGGTTTAGGGATTACTGTTTATAAAGGTGGTCGTAAAGGTAGTGCTTCAACAGCGGATTTATCTGAGAAAGCCTTAAAGCAAGCGATTGAAGCGGCGGTTAATATCGCAAAATATACTTCAGTTGACGAATGCTCAGGCATGGCTGATAAAGAACTCTTAGCCATGAATCCGCCAGATTTGGATTTATATCACCCGCAAGAGTTAACCACAGAGCAAGCGATTAGCTTAGCGAAAGAATGTGAAGATACCGCTTTAGCTTATGACAAACGCATTACTAATTCAGATGGTGCAACCTTAGCAAGTTTTGAAGGTTTTAAAGTTTACGGTAATAGCCATGGGCAAATCGTTGGCTATCCAAGTACCCGTCACAGCTTAAGTTGTGTGATGATCGCCAATGAAGGTGATGACATGCAGCGCGATTATGCTTATACCGTTAGTCGCGAATTTAATGCCATGGAAAGTGCCGCTAAAATAGGCCAGCAAGCTTCTATCGAAGCATTATCAAGATTAGGTGCGCGTAAATTAGCAACCACTAAAGTACCTGTTATGTTTCGTGCTGATATTGCTAATACACTTTTTGGGCATTTTATCGCTGCGATTAGTGGCGGCAACTTATATCGTAAATCGTCATTTTTAATGGATTCAATAGGCAAACAAGTTTTCCCTGAATTTTTAAGTATTAGCGAACGTCCTCATTTGAAAAAAGCCTTAGCTAGTGGCGCATTTGATGCTGAAGGTGTTGCGACTATTGATCGTGAAATTATTACCGATGGTCGTTTAGCTACTTACCTTTTAACCAGTTATTCAGCACGTAAAATGGGCCTTCAAACAACGGGTCATGCCGGCGGAATTCATAACTGGCAGCTTGGTATGCAAGGTGATGGCAAAGGCGGTGATTTTGATGCTATGTTAAAAACTTTAGGCACGGGCTTATTAGTCACTGAACTGATGGGCCAAGGTGTTAATGTAGTTACGGGCGATTATTCAAGAGGTGCGGCAGGTTTTTGGGTTGAAAATGGTGAAATCGCTTATCCAGTTGATGAAATTACCATCGCCGGTAAACTACAGGATATGTTTTCAGGTATTGTCGCAATAGGTAACGATACCGATATGCGTGGCAGCATTCGTACCGGTTCAATTATTATTAATGAAATGCAAATAGCAGGAAGTTAACAAACAAGTTTGAAGTTATTAGCTGTCAGCTGTCAGTAAAAGACAGTTTGTCTAACTGATAGCTGACAGCTTAAAACTGATACCTATCTTTTGTATTTACTGACAGCTGACAGCTTAAAACTGACAGCTTTTTTGTTACCCTAACATTAACGTTGCTGTGCCTAAAAAGGCGAATATACCTACTACATCGGTTACGGTTGTTAAAATCACACTGCCGGCTAATGCAGGGTCAATGTTCATTTTTTTCAGCATAAGAGGCACGGTAACACCAGCAATACCGGCAGCGGTCATGTTCATTAGCATGGCAAAAGCGATAATGGCACCTAGCATAAGATCTTGCTGCCAAATGGCCACCACTGAAGCAATTAAAACTGCCCAAATTAAACCATTAAAAAAGCCGATGGCTAACTCTTTATATAATAGTATTCGTGAATTACTTTCACCAACATGGCCAAGCGCCATACCGCGAATAACTAGCGTCAACGTTTGATTACCAGCAACACCCCCCATACTAGGGACAAGCGAGTTTAGCACTGCTAAAATGGCTAGTTGATTTAATATACCTTCAAACATACTAGAGACAGCAACGGCCATTAACGCTGTGATTAGGTTTACACCCAACCAAATAGAACGACGTTGGGTACTTTTTATTACCGGTGCAAAGGTATCGGCTTCGTCATCTAAACCCGCCATACTCATCATGGAATGCTCGGCTTCTTCACGAATAATATCAACGACATCATCGACTGTAATACGGCCAAGCAGGCGACCTTCGTGATCAATTACTGGTGCAGAGAACCAGTCGTAACGTTCGAATAACTGCGCGACATCTTTTTCGTTTAGATCTGCGGTAATCGCTTGAATATCTTTATCAATTAGGTGCGAAATAATAGTTTCGGCTTTGGCGGTTACTATGGATGATAAAGAAACTGCCCCGATGAAATGATCTTCGCGGTCAACAACATAGAAAGAGTCGGTTGCTTCTGGCAACTTGCCGCGTAAACGTAAATAGCGTAACACCACATCTACCGTAACATCGGGCCGAATAGAAATGGTATCGGTATTCATGATACCGCCGGCGGTGTCTTCTTCGAATGAGAGCGCTGTTTCTACACGGCTGCGATCTTGCCAGTCCATGGCATTTAGCACTTCTTGATAAACACTGTCAGGTAATGTTCTGAACACTTCTGCTAAATCATCAACGTCCATACCTTCTGCGACGGCAGCAAGCTTTTCAGGGTTAATGTTTTTAAGAATACTTTTTCGAACTTCTTCGTTTAGTTCTTCGAGTACGTCACCATGATGATCAGCATCAATTAATTGCCAAAGTGCCATTCGGCTTTTGCTAGGAGACGACTCTAAAAGTAGGGCAAGATCGTATGCTGGCATGTCTTGCAGTAATTTTCGGACATAGACAAACATACCGCTATCGAGGGCAGTATTTACCTGTTGTAGGCGTTGATGACTGTATTCTTGTTCGGAAACTTCCGGCATATTTTTACCTTTTGCCGCTACAAAAATGAAAACTATTAAAGATAAATTTGTTATCGGGTGCTATTTACGGCTGTGCTAATTAAAGCTTACGTTGACCCAAACAGCCTTTATTGTAAAAGCCTATTATTAACGTTCTATTAAATGATGCCTATTGGGTAAAAATTCGATTAAATCAAAATGTAAAGTATTTCGATTTTTCAGGCAGCGCCTATTATGAATATGCTTGAGGTAATTCGATTGTGCTAAATTACCAACTTTAACGATAAGTTAGCTAATTCATTATTTTATAGGTTATCGAATGTTAATATTTAACGGGTTGAGTTTACCGTAATTTTTGATATTTCGCAGCTTTTTTATTGACTTAACAAAGTATTGAATTAATCGAAGTACTGTTATTCAGCTTCATCAAATTTATTACTAAACAGTTGGCAAATTTCATCGAGAGCAGATTCTGCATCTTCACCGGTGGCCACTACTTTAACGGTTTTTCCTTGCGCGCCGGCAAGCAACATCAACCCCATAATACTATTTGCATCTGCATGATTTTCATCTAATTCAATAGTGACTTTAGCGGTGAATTTTTGGCTCATCTGTGCCAGTTTAGTTGCCGCTCTAGCATGCAGGCCAAGCTTGTTAATGATCAGTACATTGCGACTGGCTTGTATATTCATCAGCGTTAGCTACTGGCAACAGGTAAGTCACGATGACGAGACTGTACGTCTTTACGTTCTTTACGCAGATTATTTGCAAGCAGTTCAGTAATATATACGGAACGATGCATACCGCCGGTACAACCAATAGCAATGGTAATATAACTACGGTTATTTCTTTCTAAGTGCGGCAACCAAGTCATCATAAAGCTATTAATTTGCCAAACAAACTTAGTGACTATGGGTTGGCTAGCGAGGAAGTCTTGTACTGGTTTGTCTAAGCCGGTGTAGCCTTTGAGTTCTTTATCCCAAAATGGGTTTGGTAAAAACCGTGCATCAAAGACATAATCTGCATCTTGTGGTACACCATGCTTAAAGCCAAAAGATTCGAAAACCACCACCATAGAACCCGATTTTTTACCTAGAACCCGCTCTCTCACTAAGTCAGCTAGCTGGTGTGGCGTTAATTGGCTGGTATTGATATATAAATGTGCACGACTTGCAATAGGTTCAAGCAGCTTTTTCTCTAACGCCATTGCTTGATCTAGGGCTATATTTTGTCTAATAAGTGGATGCAAACGACGAGTTTCACTGAAACGTCGAATAAGGTCGCTATCATCAGCATCGAGATAAAGAAGGCTTAATTCAACGGCGTTTGGCAAATACTCAATAATTTCTGGAACATCGTTTGGATCAGCGGGTAGGTTTCGAACATCTAAGCTTACGGCAACAGTTTCATAATCATTAATAACGGTATGAATTAAAGCCGGCAATAAATTGACCGGTATGTTATCAACACAATAGTAGCCCAAATCTTCTAATACACGCAGCGCAACACTTTTACCTGAGCCTGAACGGCCACTGACAATAATTAACTTCATTGAGGTTTAACTCGCCTGTTGAATTAACTGAAACAGTTCTTGATTATTTTGACATTTACGCACTTTTTTACAAAATTGCTTTTCACGAAATATTTTAGCAATGCTTTGCAGAGTACATAGGTGATTCTGACATTCGTTTTCTGGCACGAATAGCGCGATAAAAATATCTACAGGACGATTATCTATAGCGTCAAAGTCAATGGGTTCTTCAGTTGTAATAACAACCGCAATCGGTTGGCAGGTATTATCTATGCGTCCATGTGGAATTGCTATGCCATTTCCTATACCGGTTGTGCCCATTCTCTCGCGCTTTACAAGGCTCTCTAAAAGCTGAAATGTATTATGTTCAGGCAATTTTTCGGCAGCTAGACTACTTAAGTATTCTAGAATACGTTTTTTACTGGAACCCGGAGCCGCACAAATAGTGCAGTCCGGAGTTAAGATGTCTTGCAACTTCATAAACTTATAAAACCTAAAGCGACATGGCGCTAATGTTTGTTGATTTTGCCTTTGTATTTCAATATTTGGCGATCTAATTTATCAATTAATGCATCAATTGAAACATACATATCATTATGCTCCGCTTTCGCATGTACTTCTGAGCCACTTAAATGCACCGTTGACTCAGCAATTTGATTTAACTTTTCTACGGTTAAAACCACATGAACATTATTAATATGTTCAAAATGGCGTTCGAGTTTTTCGAACTTTTCATTAACATAATCACGTAATGAGTCGGTAACATCGACATGGTGTCCACTAAGATTAATTTGCATATGCTTAATTCCTCTTTTTGGTGAATACAACCGCCTACAGTAAGCTTTTACGTTGATTTGATGGCGGTATGGAAAGTGACTCTCGATACTTGGCAATAGTACGCCTTGCCACCTTTATACCTTGCTCTGCTAATACATCAGCAATTTTACTATCACTTAATGGCTTTGCAGGTATTTCTGCGGCGACAAGTTTTTTAATCAATTCACGAATAGCAGTTGATGAACATTCACCACCATTCTCAGTACTTACATGGCTTGAGAAAAAGTATTTAAGCTCGAAAATCCCTCTGGGGGTATGCATATACTTCTGCGTAGTAACACGAGAAATAGTTGATTCATGCATATCTACCGCTTCGGCAATATCATTAAGAACCATAGGGCGCATAGCTTCAGGGCCATGTTCAAAGAAGCCTTGCTGACGCTGCACAATACAATTAGACACTTTTAATAAGGTGTCGTTTCTGCTCTCTAGGCTTTTGATAAACCATTTAGCTTCTTGTAAATTTGAACGAATAAATTGGCTATCTGCAGATGACTTCATCGAGCGAGACATAGCAGCGTATTGCTGATTAACTGATAGCTTAGGTGCCGTGTCTGGGTTCAGCTCAACTGTCCAGCGGCCATTTTTCTTTTCAACAGATACGTCAGGAATAACATACTGTTCTTCACTTTTAATAACGCTATCGCCCGGACGAGGATCTAAAGATTGGATCAAACGGATAACTTCGCGTAATTGATCTTCTTTAATGCGTAATTTACGCATGAGCTGGCGATAATCGCGATTACCAAGTAAGTCGATATATTCGGTAACGGCTAGTTTGCTTTCAGCGAGCCACGGCGTATCTTTTGAAAACTGGTTAAGTTGAATAAGCAAACATTCAGGAATTGAGCGGGCAGCTACACCAACGGGATCAAAAACATTGATTCGTTTCAGTACTGCTTCGATTTCGTCGAGCTCTACATCATCAATACCGACACTTTCTAGTATTTCTTCTGCGCTAACGGTTAAGTATCCCGCTTCGTCTATTGCCTCAATAATAGCAACAGCAATGGCTCTATCGGTATCGCTAAAAGGAGTGAGCTCCATCTGCCAAATTAGGTGGTCTTGTAATGAATCTTTAGTTTCACCCTGATAGGTATAGTCTTCTGACGCAACGCCCACACCGCCACTACTCGCACTTGCGCTGAAATTATCATCCCAGGTTGTATCACCATTTAATTCTTCAGGAATGTCAGTTTTTGCTAAACCTTCTGAAGAGCTTATTTCATCAATTGTTGGTGCAGAATCTTCACTGCCATCTGATGATATTTCAGCACTCTCATTAACACCTGCAGAGTAACCTTCTTCGAGGTGATCAGGGGTACTTTCTGAATTGTTATCTGGTGATTCGTCAACTTCAAGTAGTGGATTACTTTCAAGGGCTTCTTGAATTTCTTGTTGTAAATCCAAAGTTGATAATTGCAACAGCTTGATAGCCTGCTGCAATTGCGGGGTCATCGTTAATTGTTGTCCGATACGGAGTTGCAGAGTAGGACGCATTTACGTTTTCTTTTCCCTGTTCAAGTACATGTAGTATTACCGCGTGATTATGTTACTCACTATAACGTGAATTGTTCACCTAGGTATACATCTCTTACGTGTTGATTTGCAAGTATTTCATTAGAATTTCCCTCTGCGATAAGCTCACCATGACTAACAATATAAGCATGCTCACAAACATCAAGGGTTTCTCTAACGTTATGATCGGTAATCAAGATGCCGATGCCGCGTTCTTTTAAGTGTAGGATAATTTTTTTTATATCACCTACCGAAATAGGGTCAACACCCGCAAAAGGTTCATCAAGCAGAATAAACTTTGGATCTGCAGCTAACGCTCTTGCTATTTCAACTCGTCTGCGTTCACCGCCAGATAAGCTCATACCTAAGTTGTCTTTGATGTGACTGATGTTAAATTCTTCGAGTAAATGTTCAAGCTTTTCTTCTCGCTCAACATCATTCAATGCTTTACGCGTTTGTAAAATAGCCATAATGTTGTCATAAACCGTAAGTTTACGAAAAATTGAAGCTTCTTGAGGTAAATAGCCAATACCCTTGCGAGCACGTTCATGCATAGGTAGCAAAGTCAGATCTTCATCATTCAATACTATGGAACCGCTGTCGTTATTAACTAATCCAACAATCATATAAAATGAAGTAGTTTTACCTGCGCCATTGGGTCCTAATAAACCAACAATTTGCCCAGCAGAAACTTTCATACTGACATTTTTAACGACTTTTCTGCCTTTATAAGCTTTTGCAAGCCCGGTGGCTGATAAGGTTGAAATAGACATTTACTCTTGCTTTTCCTTAGTTTTTTTCGGCAATTCAGTTTTATTTTTAGGCTGTAGCACAGTTTCAACTTTGTCATTTTCTAAGCTTTCGGCATTCACATACTCAGTCTCAAAGTTATAAGTAATTTTACTGCCACTCACTTCACTGCCTTCTTGGCGCAGCAAAGCATTACCCGAAATTACAACGGTATTTTTGTGTGGCTCATATCTAATTTCACTTGCTTGCAAATTGATTGGGCTACCGTCTTCTAATGTTTGTTCAAAAGTCGCTGGAGAACCCTTAGCAATATAAACTTTATTATCGCTTTCGTTTTGAGTGATCACCTGAACGAGTTCGGCATTAATGGTAAGTGAGCCCTGGGAAATTATAACGTTATCAATATAACTGAATATTTTATTTTTTAGATCCGCAGCTTGTCGCGACGAAGAAATTTTAATTTCTTGGTCTACGTTGAATTTTTCTGCATTTACTACCGGCATTAATATTGCGCATGCAGTTATGCCAATAAGGCTATTTTTTAATTTTTTTATAAATGGTTTGTACATGTTCAGTCAATGTCATCTGTGTTGTGTTTAAGTCTACAATTAATCCTGAGCCATACATAGTAAATCCTTTACCTAATATTAAGATAGTTTGCTCTGAGCTGATAATATTCGTTTTAAGATCCATTTCTAAATTTTTTCCGTGTACTTCCTGTATTAAACTTTCTTCATCAGTCGCGATTAAACGTACGCGATTTTTTAATTTTACACGATTGTTGTTATACAGTGTGCCTTCATTAGCAGATATCTGCCATGTTGGTTTGTTATTTTTTGGGTATAAGGTATAACGAGGATATTCAAAATGGGTTACTTCTAGCTGCGCATAATGTTCCATACGTTGGGCTTCAACATTATAAGATAATGCGCCAGTTGACTTGTAAATGTCGCTGTTGAGGTTTTCAGCAATAAATTCTGGGTTATTAGCAACTTCTAGAATACTACTGGTTTCTTTCTTAGCCCCAAACCATTCAAGTATGGCGTAGGTTGTTAACGCCAAGAGAAAAAGTGAAATTGTCGCAATGGTTATGCGATTCATATACTTGCACCTGTTGCATTGGCTAATGTACCTTGACTTTGCATGATAAGATCACAGGTTTCACGCACAGCACCAAAGCCACCTCGGGTATAAGTGATGTAATCACAAAGATTTATTATAGCTGGGTGGGCATCGCTAACTGCTATGCTAAATCCCACATAATTAAGGCAGTCAAAATCCGGCATGTCGTCGCCAATGTAAGCCACTTGTTCGGGCATTAACTTTAATGAGGCGAGCATTTTTTTCAATGCTGGTAGTTTGTTTTCTTCACCTTGTACTATGTGTTTAACGTTTAAGGCGCTCATACGAGTTTGTACAATGTTGGATTGTCTGCCTGTGATCACTGCAACATCAACACCACTCGCTCCTAGGGCTTTTATGCCGTAGCCATCTTTGGTATGAAAAGCTTTTAGCTCTTCGCCATTATTACCTAAATAAATGCGGCCATCAGAAAAAACACCGTCAATATCACAAACAAAGAGTTTTATTTTTTCTGCTTTTTGCCAGGTACTTGATGCAACTTTACCGTATAAGCTATTCAAAATTACAACACTCCAGATTTTAATAAGTCATGCATATTCATTGCGCCAATAGGGTGATTATTTTCATCGACGATAATTAAACCATTGATTTTTTTATCTTCCATTATTTTTAATGCTTCAGCAGCAAGCATATCTTGTTTGGCAACCAATGGCTGCTTAGTCATGACACTGGTAATACTATCTTGATGAATGTTAATTTCAGCGTCTAGAATACGGCGCAAGTCGCCATCAGTAAATAAACCCACTAACTTATTCTGAGCATTAACCACTGCTGTCATTCCTAAACCTTTCAATGACATTTCAACTAAAGCATCTTTTATTTTAGCACTTTCTACTACTGTTGGCAGACGTTCATCTTTGTGCATTATGTCAGCTAAGCGTAATAATAACCTTTTACCCAGACTACCACCGGGATGGGATAAGGCAAAATCGTCAGCGGTAAAGCCGCGTGCATTAAGTAAGGCCACAGCTAAAGCATCGCCCATAACTAAGGTAGCAGTAGTGCTTGATGTTGGTGCTAATCCCAACGGGCAAGCTTCTTGAGATACTTTTACGCAAACATGTGTATCGGCGAGTTTAGCCAGCGTAGAGTCAGGTTTACCTGTCATGGCAATTATTTTCGCACCTATGCGTTTAAGCACAGGAATAATAGCTAAAACTTCACCTGTTTCACCAGAGTTAGAAATGGTTAAGATAACATCGTCTATGGTTACCATGCCAAGGTCGCCATGGCTTGCTTCCCCAGGATGAACAAAAAATGACGGTGTGCCTGTACTCGCTAAAGTAGCCGCAATTTTACCGCCAATATGCCCAGATTTTCCCATGCCAATAACGATTACTCGACCTCGACAGTTAAACATTAGCTCACAGGCTTTTGCAAAATCGTCGTTGATATATTGTGTAAGCTCAGCAATAGCTTGTTGCTCAATGTTAATGACATTGAGTGCTAATTGTTTAAAGTTTTTCATTACATAAAACCAATTTCTTAGGCGTTAATTTGGCTAAAAAGCAGCACTTGATAACCAATGAATACGGCTAATAATAATAACCCTTTCGCGCGCGTGATGCGAAACTTTCCGCCGCGGCTGAAACAAAGAATAAACAATAAGAATGTTGTTGCAAGCATAAAAGGGGCGTCGCGACTTGCTGCAGCGTTATCAATATCACCCGGAGCAATTAAGCCCGCCAGCGATAATACCGCTAATATATTAAATATATTTGAACCAATAATATTACCAAGTGCTAAGTCGTCTTCTTTTTTGATGATACTCATAATACTGGCAGCTAGCTCAGGCAAACTTGTACCGATAGCAATTACGGTTAAGCCAATAACCAAATCACTAATACCAAATGCTTTAGCAATAAAAATAGAAGAATCTACAAGAAAGCTTGCACTTAGAGGCAGTAAAATCATGCCAACAATAAGCCATATCACTGAGAGTTTAGTGCTCACACCATCAGGAACTTCTTGCTCGGCTTCGAGAACCATTTTATCGTCAATTGGATTTTCTTTTGCACGTTTTAATGTCACAAATAGTAAGGTGGCAATGTAAACAACAAAACCAACAATCAAAATAAGACCTTCATTAAAGCTAAAATTACTATTAGCTAACATGTAGGTTGCGATGGCTGTAATAACAAGAATTAGCGGAATTTCGCGTTTAATTGTAGATGACGACACTGTTAAAGGATTAAATAGTGCAGTTAAACCTAATACTAAGGCAATATTGGTAATATTAGAGCCTATAGCGTTACCAATAGCGGTATCAGGGTTTCCTTGCAATGAAGCAGTAGCTGCAATCATCATTTCAGGCGCAGAAGAACCCATAGCAACGATGGTTAAACCAATAATCATCGGAGAAATACCTAGGTTACGCGCTAATGCTGAAGCACCAAATACAAATTTGTCTGCACTCCACACTAAAATAATTAGTGAAAGTAATAAGATCAAAATTTGAATTAACATTCAAAACTCCTGTTGGGATAAATAAAATAGTTGTTCATTTCGCTGCTATGGTTAAGCTTTTCATTTGTACGTTTGCATTGCCTAATTAGCTAATATACTTATAAACAGTTAAAAAATTTCCAAATTATATGTGGGTACTTTTGTATTAGCGCGAACCATTATATTGTTCTTGAGTGCTCACCTACATTTAACTTACTTACATAATAATTTATTTGTTCTTAAAAATGGGATCATAAACCAATGATGTTGACTGATAACAGCCAATTAATACTCATTTAATGACATTATATTGTGCAGCGAGCAGTATAAACTTTTTCTGATATTATTGGCACACAGATTCAACATAATATTTGTGAAATATTTAGCTAGAACTTAAATTTACCTAGCAGTTAGCATTGCACTCATCTTTGTTTCTATAGTGCTGTGTATTTACAGCATTTATACAGAACGGGTTACATATGATTACACTTGCATACTTTTACTTACTCTTTTCCTACTAAATATTTATTAATTTGTAATGACTGGCGTGTTGCGCTGCGTTAGAATTCTAGAATATAAGCATTAATTAACCTGGTGATATCTCAAACAATATGTCTGAAACTTTAGTTGATATTAAAAACATGACTTTTAAGCGGAACGAACGTGTTATTTATGATGGCATCAGTTTGTCTATTCCTAAAGGTAAAGTGACAGCAATAATGGGGCCTAGCGGTATTGGTAAAACAACTTTGTTGCGACTTATTGGCGGACAAATAAAACCAGAATCCGGACAAATTTTATTTGACGGTCACGATATTCCTAAACTCTCACGCAATGCTTTATACGAAGTACGTAAACGCATGAGTATGCTTTTTCAAAGTGGCGCCTTATTTTCAGATATGAGTGTGTATGACAATATCGCCTTTCCTATTCGAGAGCATACTGAATTAGCTGAAGATGTGATTGAGAAAATGGTGCTAATGAAATTAGAGGCTGTTGGCTTACGTGGCGCAAGAGATTTACGCCCAAGTGAACTCTCTGGTGGCATGGCTCGTCGTGCAGCACTTGCACGTTCGATTGCCCTAGATCCTGAGCTGATTCTTTATGATGAGCCTTTTGCCGGACAAGATCCTATTTCGATGGGCGTAATAGTACGCTTGATTCGCGAATTAGGCCAAGCTTTAGGGCTAACGTCGGTTGTGGTCTCACATGACGTACCTGAAGTAATGAGTATTGCCGACTATATCTATATTATCGCGGAACAAAAAATTATTGGTCAAGGTACGCCAGAAGAAATTTACGCTCAAACCTCACCATTAGTTCAGCAGTTTGTTAAAGGTGAAGCTGACGGTCCTGTACCATTTCATTATCCTGCGGCTTCATATCGAGAAGAATTAATTGGCCAAGGAGTTGAAAAGTGAAGCAACTACAACTTTTTGGTCGTACGATCATCGGGCAAATATCAGGCTTAGGCCGAGCGTTGTTAATGCTAGCGTCAGCATTGATGCACGTGCCTAATCCGCGCAAAGGTTTTCCGTTATTAATGAAACAACTATATTCAGTAGGTGTTTTATCTTTAGTTATTGTTGTCGTGTCAGGCTTATTTATTGGGATGGTTTTGGCATTACAGGGCTATACTATTTTAGTGGGATATGGCGCTGAAGCTAGTTTAGGGCCAATGGTTGCTTTGTCATTATTACGTGAGCTTGGCCCAGTAGTGGCGGCCTTATTATTTGCTGGCCGAGCAGGATCCGCATTAACGGCTGAAATTGGTTTAATGAAAGCAACCGAGCAGCTCTCTAGCCTTGAAATGATGGCGGTTGATCCTCTTCGTCGAGTTATTGCTCCTAGGTTTTGGGCTGGTTTTATAAGTTTACCTTTATTAGCGGCTATATTTTCAGCCATTGGTATTCTAGGTGCACACCTTGTAGGGGTTGACTGGTTAGGTGTTGATAGCGGCACATTTTGGTCGGTAATGCAGTCACAAGTGTCATTTGAAAAAGACATTTTAAATGGCATTATTAAAAGTTTGGTATTTGCTTTCGTTGTGACTTGGATCGCTGTTTATAAAGGCTATTCTTGTGAGCCAACTTCAGAAGGTATCAGCAGAGCAACAACATCAACTGTGGTACAATCATCACTATTAGTTTTAGGCTTAGATTTTGTATTAACCGCGTTAATGTTTGCAAATTAGAATAAGCAACGTGGTTATTTAGTTAAATAATATTTGAATTTGGTGGAAGACATGGCGTCGAAAAAAATAGAGTTATTGGTCGGATTATTTGCAGCTATTGGAATTGCTGCATTATTAATGCTAGCGTTAAAAGTAGCCGACAGCGGTATATCAGGCAGCGGCAGCACTTATCAACTGTATGCTAAATTTGATAATATTGGTGGCTTAAAAGTACGCTCACCAATAAAAGTGGGTGGTGTTGTTGTTGGTCGAGTCAGTAATATTTCGCTCGATAGAGACGATTACACACCGGTTGTTACCTTAGATATATTTTCAGAATATAATAATTTTTCAGAAGCAACATCAGTGTCTATCTTAACCGCAGGTTTACTCGGTGAGCAATATGTTGGCTTATTGCCTGGTTTCATCGATGTATCTGTTGAGACTCTACAGCCTGGTGATTATATTGAAGATACTAAACCAGCGTTAATACTTGAAGAGTTAATCGGGCAGTTTTTATTCGGTCAGGGCAGCGGTGATTAATGATGAAAAATTTGATCAAAGCTTTGATTCTAGGTGTTACCTTATTAGCGAGTGCAACAGGGACAAGTGCAGAGCAAGTTAATAAGAAAGACCCTTATCAAATGATCCAAAAAGTTGCAGATATTACTTTTAAGCGCTTTGCGAATGAACAAGCGGCAATAAAAGTAGAGCCGAATTTATTAAAAAACATTGTTCGTGAAGAGCTAATGCCTTATATAAATTATCAATATGCAGCGTATAAAGTTATTGGCAGTAACTTTAAAAAAACAAATAAAGCAGAACGAGCTCAATTTGTTCCTGCATTTCGAGAATATCTTATTACTTCTTATGCACAGGTTTTTACTTTATACAATAACCAAAAAGTTGAGTTTGCCCCTGCAGAAGATTTTTCTGAAGAGCGTGTCGTTTCTGTAAAAACCAGTGTTATAGAACCCGGTCGTGAGCCTATTGATATTTCTTTTCGGGTTCGCAAGCATAAAAAAACAGGCGAATGGAAAGCTTACGATATGGTGGCTGAAGGTATTAGTTTGCTTGATAGTAAACAGGCAGAGCTCAGCAGTTTGATTCGTCAAAAAGGCTTGCCGCATGTAACTGAAATGCTTAAAGAAAAAAGTAAAAGAAACATTGAGTTCAAACAATAATTTGAATGAGTTATTTTGTAGCATAAATAAAATAACGTATTAAAGGCTGTTAATAGATTAAAATGATAAATGTTCAACAAACGGATCAAAAAGCAATTTTTAGTGGTGCCTTAACGCGTGCTACAATAACCCGTACATTTGATAAAAAGTACCGTCCATTGGTCAATGGAAAATCTATAACTCTTGATTTGGCAAAAGTAAATCAAATTGATACTGCTGGCTTAGCATGGATCTTATTATTAATAGAATTAGCCGCAGCTAAAGCTTGTGAAATTACTTTGATTAATTTGCCTGATGACTTGATAAAGTTAGCCAAATTAAGCGCAGTTGATACGTTATTACCGATAGAAAAAAATTAATCTAGACGCTATTTGGAGCAAAAAGTGGAAGTAAAAGATATAGAAAAACTCATTACCGATGCGGTTGAGTTAGACGAAATTCATGTAGCATTTGATGGTTCACAGTGCAAAATTATTGCCGTTGCTGACTTTTTGGGTGACTTAAGTCGTGTGAAAAAACAGCAAACAATTTATGCGCCTTTAACACAAGTTATTAATGACGGTCTAATACACGCGGTTTCTATTAAAACGTTCACAACGTCGGTTTGGCAACGTGAAAAAATGTTTAACTTACCTCTTTAATACACCTAAACAAAAAAGAATATTCTCTTGGACGCATTTAAAATTATTGGTGGGCAACCACTACACGGTGAAGTAACTATTTCTGGCGCAAAAAATGCGGCATTGCCTATTCTAATGTCGGCACTATTATCCGAAACGCCCGTTACTTTTTCCAATGTACCAAAACTTAATGATATAGAAACAACCGTTAAACTATTGTCTCAATTTGGCGCAAAATGTCAGTGGGTAAATGAAAGTAGTTTGGTGATAGACGCCAGTAATATTGATCATTGTCGCGCGTCTTACGAGCTAGTAAAAACAATGCGAGCTTCTATCTTAGTACTAGGGCCTTTGCTTGCTCGTTTTGGTCACGCCGAAGTGTCTCTACCTGGTGGCTGTGCGATTGGGGCTCGACCTGTAAACCTTCATATTCATGGTTTAAAGTTAATGGGCGCAGATATAGACGTTGAAAATGGTTATATCGTTGCTCGCAATGCCGGCCGACTTAAAGGTGCAACCATTTTTATGGATACCGTTAGTGTTACTGGCACAGAAAACCTGATGATGGCAGCAGCGTTAGCAGATGGCGTTACTATTATTGAAAATGCAGCGCGTGAACCTGAAATTGTTGACTTAGCTAATTGCTTAAATAGTATGGGCGCCATCATTTTAGGTGCCGGTACCGACACTTTAACCATTACAGGTGTAGAGAAATTGCAAGGTGAAAGCTATTCAGTGATGCCTGATCGCATAGAAACAGGTACGTTTTTAGTTGCGGCTGCTGTAACACAAGGTAAAGTAAAGTGTTTAAATACTGATCCTAAAGCTTTAGATGCTGTGCTGAGTAAGTTGCAAGAAGCGGGTGCGTCGATTACCACAGGTGATGACTGGATCGAACTTGAAATGACCTCCAGACCAAAAGCGGTTAACATTCGCACTGCACCTCACCCAGCATTTCCAACTGATATGCAGGCACAGTTTGTTGCATTAAATGTTATAGCTGAAGGTACTGCAACTACAACAGAAACTATTTTCGAAAATCGTTTTATGCATGTGCCAGAGCTACAGCGAATGGGTGCTAAAATTAGTCTTGAAGGCAATACGGCTATTAGCACAGGTGTTGAGCAATTAAATGGAGCTCAGGTTATGGCAACTGATCTTAGAGCCTCTGCAAGCTTAGTTATTGCCGGTTTAATTGCTACGACTGAAACCCAAGTCGATCGCATTTATCATATTGATCGCGGCTATCAAAAAATTGAAGATAAACTGCAAGCATTAGGTGCAAATATTACACGTATTAAAGCCAGTTAGTTTGTAGGAACTTTAAAAATATACATAAAAAAATCCCAGCTCGTTGCTGGGATTTTTGTTTATAGATTCTTTATTGCGACTTAATTAGAAAGATAATAACTTTGGCAATGAGATATTATTGTTTTGGCACTTCTGCAATGGTGACAGGTAACGTCAACAATTGATTATTTCGAGATATCATAAAAGTTAAAATACTGCCAGGAGCTGCTTCAGCTACGACATCTAAACCCTGTTTTGCATTTTGTAAGCGTACATCATCAATTTGGTAAACCACGTCTCCAGACTGCAACCCAGCTAATTGAGCGGGGCTTCTAGGCGTGATTGCACCGATAATAAAACCTTTAAGGTTGGTGACAGAGTCGTTTGCATCTACTCCAAGCCAACCACGAACCACACGACCATGCTCTATAATTTTCAACATAATTGTACGAGCTAGCTGGTAAGGAACTGCAAAAAATATTCCTTGGATATTGAGGTTAGGGTTAGCCTGGGTAAATTTTCTTGAATTAATGCCAACTAACTCACCATTAGAGTTAATAAGCGCACCACCTGAGTTACCTTCGTTAATTGCAGCATCCATTTGAAGGAATTGTAAATAACTTGAGCTTAGCCCGCTTTGTCCGGTCGCACTAACAATACCTTGAGTAACCGTTTGACCAAGATTTAAAGGGTTACCTATTGCCAAGACAACGTCACCCACTTGTGATGTGAGCGTACTAATTTGTGGTATTACCGGTAAGTTGTTGTCTTGTACTTTTAAAACTGCGAGATCAGTTAACGTATCATAACCAATAAGTTCAGCATGAAGCTCTTGACCACGCTGTAATACAACTACAATTAGGTCAGCACTTTGAACAACATGGTAATTTGTTAAAATATACCCTTGCTCATGCATAATAACGCCACTACCTAAGCGAGTAACTTTACGAGGTTGTCGGCCATAAGTAGGGTTAACTTGAATATCTTCAGTGTATATATTAACAACAGCAGGGCCTGCTAAGCGAACAGCTTTGGCATAAGATAAAGGTTGTTGGCTAGTTTCTGTGGAAGAAAATACTTTCCAAGGCACAATATTTTGTTCACGTAGTTCAGGCACTAATAACAGTAAAACTACAGCAAACATCACACCATAACTGGCTGAGCGAAAGATAAACTTAAGGGCATTGATTATTTTCAACGGAATTATTTTTATTGGCCTATTTTTTGTAGATTAACATAAACCCTTTGTTGTTATAAAGTTTTCTATCAAGAATGTAGAAACTGATTTTATCTTACTTGGAAAGTAAAACCGGTGAGCGAAAGTTTAAATACATTAGGGTTGATAGAACATAGTTTAACAACGAAGTATCTAAGAAAGCCAAATAAACTGGTTAACTGTCGCTTAAGTATTTTAATATAATTAAGCGACGAATTTAAAAGTAAAATATTTAATTACAATAGGTTAACTACTTAAGTTGATGGAATTTATTAAACTTAATAATAGCGGCTAACTCATGGCCATACTCAGCACCTTTTTCAGAGTAGCGGTCTAATTTTTTTACTAGTGCGAACGGGTCGTCGGTTTGCATTTTCAAAATTCTAAATTCTTTGTATGCATCATTTCTTGCTATTGTACGGTAGTAATCACTAACCGAATCTTTCACTGAGGAATATTCTTTGACCCAAATGGTTTTATCCCCTCGTTTTTTTAAAGCGGCAATTCGAGGTTCGTCTTCGTCGAAAGACCAAACACCAAATATGTTGTATGCCTCTCTAAAAAAGCGTGATGTAGCCCATGAGCTTTCCATTGCTGCTTGAGCAATAGCAATGCTTTTGGGGTGCGGTTTAAGTTTTCTTAATAATTCAGTATCGCTTTTTGCTTTATATTCCACTTTTAACTTGGCTATTTTATCAGTGTTATTACCTGATTTAAGCGATGTTGCTACATCGTTATACTGCAACATAAGATCATCATAAACTTCGTCAACAGCAGGTATTATAAGTGCTTTAAAGCGTGCCTTTTTTTCTTGTACTGTCATTTTGGGTAATGTGGTATCTTTTGCGGTATAAAAATAAATAGCTGCACACACAAGCGATATAGAAGTAAGTACAATTAGAATTTTTATTCGGTAAGGGGATAATTTCATATAAAGCCTTTCATTAACTTTTAGGTTACTTATGATAACACATAAGTGTATTGTCTTAATAATGACTCATGTAATTTGAGTTCTTTGCGTTGTAATAATGATCATTAACTACAAGGTTAATTAAGTTAAGGATAATAAAGCAAATGGTTGTAACTAGAGATAATGTCTAACAGGACTAGAACGAGCGAAAGGTGCTTTTTGAGTAGGCTCTACTACGATGTGTTTGTTGTTAGCTAAGATTTTAAAATAAAAAGCCTGTCGATAAACAGGCTTTTACTCGAAATTAATGACTATAAATACTGAATAATTAAATTTAGCCGATTAACGTATCATCAAAAATAAAGATGAATTATTACGTTGAATATTTAGAGCAAACACTCCTTTATGGTCATTAAGATAACTGCGTAACTCACCAATATTATTGATACGTTGGCGGTTAATGCCGTTAATAATATCACCTTTACGCAAGCCTATAGCAGCAGCAGGGCTATTGTCTGCAATCTCAGCAACCACAATACCATTACCCTGATCATTGTTTTCTAGTTCTGCACCATCTAACATACGATGTAAGCTTACCGCTTCAATTTTAGCCATTTCAGACTTTTTCAAGGTTACATTATAGGTTTTCTCTTTACCGTCTTTTCTAATCACGGTAATTTTTATTGTTTTTCCTGCCCCTATCGAACCAATTTTACCTCTAAGTTCGTTAAAGGTTTTAATCATTTTACCGTTTATTTTAGTAATAACATCACCAGCACGAATACCAGCATCATCAGCAGCTGAATCTTTTGTTACTTGTTCAACAAAAGCACCTTGACTGACTTCAAGCTCCATTGCTTTTGCAATTTCACTGTTAACACTTCGACCTGCAACACCTAAAACACCACGTCGAACTTCACCAAACTCAATTATTTGATTAACTAGGTTTTGTACCATATTGCTGGGAATAGCAAAGCCAATACCTACATTGCCACCATTAGGTCCCAGAATAGCTGTATTAATACCGATGAGCTCGCCGCGTAAATTTATTAAGGCTCCACCAGAGTTTCCGCTGTTAATTGCTGCATCGGTTTGAATGAAGTCTTCGTAATTTTCTATATTTAGACCACTGCGACCTAATGCACTAACAATACCTGAAGTTACCGTTTGCCCTAGGCCAAATGGACTACCGATAGCAACCGCGAAATCACCTACTCGTATACGATCAGAGTCAGCTAATTTAACGGCAATTAAGTCATCGGCATCTATTTGAAGTAAAGCAATGTCACTTGCTTCATCGCCACCTATTTTCTTAGCTTCAAGTTGACGGCCATCTTTCAGTGTTATTTGAATCTCGTCAGCATCGTTTATTACATGACTATTAGTAACAATATAGCCTTTATCAGCATCAAGAATAACGCCTGAGCCTAAACCTCGAAATTGTCGCTCTTTTTGCTGACCTTGGTTTTGTCGCGGGTTGCCGAAGAAAAATTTGAAGGCATCAGGCACGCGTTGCTCTACTTCATGAGTACCACGAACAGATATAAGCACAACGCCAGGTGTTACCTGTTCCAACATAGGAGCAAGGCTTGGCATTGTTTGACCATTTAAAGATTGGGGCATTGCAGCTTGTACGGGTAAGCTTGCCATGGCGATAGTAGTGGAAAGTAAAACAGTATTAATTAAAACTGATAAATTTTTCATATAACAGAAAACTCCTAATTAAATAATTTATAAGTAACAGGATTAAGACTTACAGTGTTAGCACTAATCCTGTTACTTTCACCCAATAGAAGACATAAAATAAAAAAAATGGTTCCTAGCTATTTGTAACACTTTGTTTCTTGTCATCGAATAAACCGCTTGGTGCACCAGAATAATCTAGCGGGGCTTCAGAGGCAGTTTCGTCATTTTTACGCGAATTTTTGTCATGGCGCAAATTCACCGTTTGCGCTAATTGCTCTTGTGTTTCTTTAGAGAAAAAAGGCATGTTTTCAATATTTTCAGGGGTAGCTTGTTGCAATAATTGCGTACTTTGTGCCATTTGAGCCATAGCGACTTGGCAAGTGTTATTCATTTGCTCAAGTAAACTTGTTGAATTTTCAAGATGCTCTGCAACATCTAATTTATATTGTGCTAATTCTGATTCACTTTGACTGGCTTTTGCAGCAAGTTTTTGTGTTTCCTGTGCTGATGAAAAAAGCGTTTTGTTAACAAAAAAACCGACAAGTGCACCAACGATAAATAGTCCAAGACCTAAAAGAACATTCATATTTTTATACCTTCATTGTATTCATGGAAAAAATTAGAGAAAATAACCTTCAATCCAATGTAATATAACGTGCTTCACGCTACTTTCCTAATGAATATATTTACTAACAAATATTTTTCAAGAGTAGTTTGTCCAAAGATTATAAAAATAAAGTTAGACCTTATTAGATGGCAGCTAAATGATTAAATTATCTCCTATTGCAAAATATACTCAAGATTTGACGCGCGATGACTTTCATTTTGACGCGGCTCAAGAAAATGCAGTTAAAAACTTGCAACGCCTTTATGACGATTTAATTATTCAGCCTTTACCGGTTACGGGCTTTAAAAAAGTTTTGAATAGTTGGAAGCGTGTAGTAGCAAAGCCGGAAATTAAAATTGTAAAAGGTATTTATTTTTGGGGTGGGGTTGGTCGCGGAAAAACTTATCTCGTTGATACATTTTATGATTGCCTGCCTTTTAATAATAAAATGCGAGTGCATTTTCACCGTTTTATGCACCGAGTTCATGAAGAGTTAAAAACATTACATGGGCAGTCGGACCCATTAAAAGTTATTGCTAAACGTTTTGCTGATGAAACATGCATCATTTGTTTTGATGAGTTTTTTGTGTCAGATATTACCGACGCGATGATCTTAGGGACCCTATTTGAAGAACTATTTGCACATAATGTTACGTTAGTCGCTACCTCAAATATTATTCCTGATGAATTGTATCGCAATGGTTTGCAGCGCGAACGATTCCTGCCGGCAATAAAGTTGATAAATGAATGTTGTGATGTGATTAACGTTGATAGCGGCGTTGACTACCGACTTCGAACGCTAGAACAAGCTGAATTATTTCATTTCCCATTAGATAAAAAAGCGGATGAAAACTTAAATCATTACTTCCAGCAACTTGCTATAGAGACTGGTCAAGCGGGTAAAGTTATTACCATTAACAACCGTCCTTTGACAACGGTGCAAGAGGCAGACGGCGTTGTTCATTTTGAATTTTCGACTTTGTGTGAGTCAGCACGTAGTCAAGGTGATTATATGGAACTAAGTCGCTTATACCACACGGTATTATTAGCTAATGTAACACAAATGGGTGTAGACAATGATGACAGTACACGCCGGTTTATTGCTTTAGTTGATGAGTTTTATGAGCGCCATGTTAAATTAATTATATCGGCAGAAGTTGCGTTAGAGGAATTGTATGTAGATGGTCGTTTAACTTTTGAGTTCAAACGATGTTTAAGCCGTTTACAAGAAATGCAATCATACAGCTATTTAGCAAGTGAGCACTTACCTTAATAGTTTAATTTTCAAGAATAATACTCATTAGCTTTCACTCGTTAATTCAGTAACATATAAAAATCAATCTAGAATGAAATGGAATTCAAAAAAATGATTAAGAATAAATTGATTCAACTTGGCACCGCATTAGTTGCTAGTGTTGCGATAAGCGTCTCGGCGCAGGTTAATGATAACCCGTTTAGACACTCACTTGAGATCACACAAAAGTATTTGCCAAAAGCACTTAAATCTATGTGGCAGAGCGAACATTTAGTTTGGCGGGCACAGTTGTTTAACTCTGCCTGTAATGAACAAGCGTTAGGCGTGTCCAGTGTCATTAACGCTAGCTTTGGATTATTCAATCAATATATTATTGATCAAGCAATAATGAACAAAGAACTCGCAAACGATGATGAACAGCTAATATTACAAGATAGTAATAAATTATATTATCTACTCTTTAGTCAAATTTATACTTCGGCATATAAAAAGCGTTTACAAATAATTAAACAATATTACCCAGATATCAGTGAGGAACTATGTCTACACGCACTGACATTAGCTGAAAAATATCCTACTGATGATCAACCAATATTACCTTGGCAATCAACGGAAAAGGCAGAAAAAAATACTTGGCGAGCCGATTTATTTTCAATGCGTGTAGTTTACAAGCATTTTATTAAGGCTTTTTATGACCGACAAAAATCATTTGCTGAAATTATTGATGCTGAGTTATACGCCATAATTACAGAAGATAAAAAAGCAACATTAGCACTATCTGACATTAGTTATAGTCACCAATACTCCGCTTTATTAATGAATAATATCAATAAAGCTTATCAAAAAAGAACGGGTAAAAACTTAACGGATAAAAATTATCAGCCAATATATGCTCAAACGGCAAGTATGGTCGCCACTCAAGCTTATAGACTTGGAACGTTTTCTGCCCTCATGCAAATTAAAGAGCTTTACCCTGAAATATTCCCCAAAATTGAGGCTCATATGACCGATTATATTAAATTACAGCTAAGTGCATTAGCGCAAGATAAAAACCGGTTAAACGCAGCATTCAATAATCATTAACTAATTATTCATATTTTTACAAATAAGAGTGAAAAGATTAAAAAATAGGCGTGATCTTTTCAACGTTGTTCTGTATAATCCTGCCTCCCTACGTTACAAAGCTTGTTCTTTTTCCAGAGGACTGGCAACGGACTCGATGCTCGAAGGGGCAATAGCGTAGTCTTTTAACGGATAACTTGAGGTTTTCTTAAGTTATTATTTAAGTAACATTTATATAATTGGGTTTTTTAATGAAAACTTTTGTAGCTAAACCAGAAAGCGTACAACGCGAATGGTTCTTAGTGGACGCCGAAGATAAAACTTTAGGTCGTATCGCTACTGAAATTGCAAGCCGTTTACGTGGTAAGCATAAAGCAGAATATACTCCTCATGTAGATACTGGCGATTACATCGTTGTTATCAATGCTGAGAAAGTAAAAGTAACAGGTAACAAAGCGAAAGGTAAAATTTACTACTCGCATACAGAATTTGTTGGTGGTCTTAAGCAAATTAGTTTTGAAAAGCTAATCGAAAAAGCTCCAGAGCGCGTTATTGAATTCGCAGTTAAGGGTATGTTACCTAAAGGTCCTTTAGGTCGTGAAATGTTCCGTAAGCTTAAAGTTTACGCGGGTACTGAACATAAACATACAGCACAACAACCACAACTTTTGGAGCTTTAAGCAATGGCTGATAATCAATATTACGGTACTGGTCGTCGCAAGAGCTCAACGGCTCGTGTGTTCATGAAAGCTGGTAACGGTGCAATCACAATTAACAAGCGTGACATTTCTGTATACTTTGGTCGTGAAACGGCTCGTATGGTTGTTCGTCAACCATTAGAATTAGTTGAAATGTTAGAAAAGTTTGACTTTAACATCACTGTAACTGGTGGTGGTATTTCTGGTCAAGCTGGCGCAATTCGTCACGGCATTACTCGTGCATTAATGGAGTTCGATGAAACTTTACGTAGCGGTTTACGTAATGCTGGTTTCGTTACTCGTGATGCTCGTAAAGTTGAACGTAAGAAAGTTGGTTTACACAAGGCTCGTAAAAAGCCACAATTTTCAAAACGTTAATATTTACGTTATGTATTTCAAAAACCGGCTTTTGCCGGTTTTTTTATGTTCAAATTTTAATAAATAGCTAACTTTATACCACCTGTATTTTTAACTATTATGTTTTATGCCAGTCATTAACGAGCGAACATACTTATTGCTCACTTCTGAATAATTAACCATGTAAATTGCCTTGCTGTGCTGTATCAAAAAATATTGCTATAGATCAATTCCGCGGTCTGAGCTTAAATCCACCTTTTAGATTAAAATCTAAACCCCAATCTTAATCAGATTGAAATGATTCTTTACACCAAAGAATATGCAATTATTCATACATCATAGTTTAAGAGAGGGCTAGCTGTTTATAGGCTGAGGGGGGGGAAGTTGTATAGCGTTGAAGTTAGATTTAGTTTTTACAACAAATTTTTGATTGTTAAATCTATAAAGCCATCTTTTGTCTCGTTCAATTAATTACAAATTTATTATAAGCCTCAATTAGCTTATAAAGTTAGGCCTACCTGAATGGGATATTATTTATGCCCAATTAGTGAGGTATAACTTGCTAATTGGGCAGGGAAGGACTAATTTTTTAGACTTTAAATTGATTAACTACTTTTGATAGTGAGTTAGATTTTTCTGATAGATTAACTAAACTTGTTTGCATTGTGGCAGATACATCCACAGTCTCATCAGTTAGTCCTCTAACGTTTTCAATGTTTTTAGATACTTCTTCAGCGACATTAGCTTGCTGTTCAACGGCTTGGGCTATTTCAAAAGTTTGGCTTTGGAATTGACCAATAACTTCAGCAATATCAGCTAATACTTGCTGTACTTGATGAGTAAGCTGAACGCTACTCTCTGCCTCTAAACAGCTAGACTCCATAACACTAACAGCATTAACCGCTGTTGCCTGAAGTTCATCAATAATGCGTTCAATGTTGGTGGTAGAGTCTTGTGTTCTGGAAGCTAATGTTCTAACTTCATCAGCAACAACAGCAAAACCTCGTCCTTGTTCTCCTGCTCTTGCCGCTTCTATTGCCGCATTGAGGGCTAATAAATTAGTTTGTTCAGCAATACTGCGGATAACGGTAACAAAGTCGCCAATCGTTTGGGTACCCGACTTAAGTTGTTGTACTACTTGTGAAGCATTATCGACGTTGTTAGATAGCTTTTGCATACCAACAGTTGCTTGATTAACAACATCGGAGCCTAATGCTACTTTTTCCTCGGCACCAATAACTAAATTTTTTGAATAATTAGTATTTTCGGCAATATTAATACTCGTTTGAGCTAATTCGGTAGCAGCAGTCGCAACCAGGTCAATTTCACGTTTTTGTCCCTCGACAATACCAATGGTATCTTTACCTATTTTTTCGGCAGATTCACTTGATGAAGTTACATCATTCGTAATAGTAATGGTTTGTCTAACTAACTGCTGAATAGAATCAACAAAGATATTAAATTCATCAACTAATTGTCCTATCTCGTCTTGTTTTAAAGGAGGAATTCTTTGTGTTAAATCACCATCACCTTCTGCAATATCTTTCATGGCATTTTTAAGCCGAGTTATGCGTTTAACAAAAGGTAAAACAGTTAACCATACTACGATGGCAATCATCATAATTATGGCTACAACAATACCGAAAGATGACCAAAACGCATCTTCTACAGGTTGAGTTATTAATTGCTCAGGGACTAAAAACCCAAGCTTCCAATTCATGGCTGGGTATTCGCTTTTTACTTGATTAAAAATAACTTCATAATCGACTCCGCGCCATGTTACTTGTGCTAAACCGTTGGCATTATTAGCCAATGTAGATTGTAACGTTGCAAAGCCTGCGCTATTGGTAAAGTGACTATCAATTACTGACATGGAATCACCAGCTTTAAACTCATCATTAAAGCCTGGGAAAAACACTAATTTGCCTGTATCTGTGATGAGAAAAGCTTCACCTTGGTTTTTATATTTAATAGGGGCGAGTAGGTTTTGACCTATGGTGGTAATTAAGATGTCCATACCACCAATACCTAAAAGTTTGCCATTAGGTAAATAGTAGGGAGAAGTTATTGTTGCTGAAACTGAGCCATCGTTGTTGTCTACTGCCGGGTCAGTAACATGCATTTTTGCTTTTGTTAGTCCGTCTTGCCACCAAGGTCGGCGATTTGTAAAGTACTCAGCATCGTCGTAACGACCATTAAGATCGAAATATTCATGGGTATTTTCACTACCAAAGAAAACACTTTTTATTGCGCTGTCTTGTTCTGAAAAGTACTTAAAGTAACGTGTAACATCTTGGTACTGTTTATTATCATCAATATTGGAAAGTCGTGTGTCGTATGTTGTAAACCAATCGATAACGAGCGGATTAGCAAATATGCTATGGTTGATTTGTCCTTTAGCAATAAAGAATTCTTTCACTTTTGTAGACTGTAGACTTACAATATTTTCAATATCAGAAATGAGTTGTTTTCTTGTATTATCGCTTACGTTTGATAACAAAAAAAATGAAGTAACGACAAGTAATACAGTAACTGCGCCTGATATAGTAATCACTAATTGACGCATAATTGAGCGACTAAGAAAGTTGAACATACTAAGTAATACCTAATGAGTTTATTTTTATTATTAAGGGTGTAAATCGTTCAGTACTTTACTGATTCTTATACGTTATCGGTAAGATTTCAGAAAACATAAGCACTTAAAGAAAACAATATCATGTGTTTTACTTTATGGCTATATGTTGCAAAGTGCTGTTGAGTAAATTTGAAATAAAAAAAAGGATGCCGAAGCATCCTTTAATAGATTGGTTATAAATAACTATTTCTTTTTAGCTGCCGCTTCACGCTCTTTAACTTCAGCAATTACTGCTTCAGATACGTTATTCGGACAAGGTGAGTAGTGAGAGAATTCCATAGAGAATTGACCACGACCTGATGTCATTGTACGTAAAGATCCGATGTAACCAAACATTTCTGAAAGTGGTACGTCAGCTTTAATACGAACACCAGAAACACCAGCGTCTTGACCACCAATCATGCCGCGACGACGGTTTAAGTCACCAATAACGTCACCAACGTGATCATCAGGCGTAAACACATCAACTTTCATGATAGGTTCAATTAACTGAGCACCAGCTTTTGGAATTGACTGACGGAAAGCACCACGAGCAGCAAGCTCAAATGCTACAGCAGATGAATCGACAGCATGGAAGCCACCATCGTATAATTCAACTTCAACGTCAAGTACAGGGAAGCCAGCAAGAACACCAGTATCCATCATGCCTTTGAAACCTTTCTCAATAGCTGGGAAAAATTCTTTTGGTACATTACCACCAACAACTTTAGATGAGAATGTAAAGCCTGAGTTTGGCTCACCTGGACGGATGATGTAATCAATTTTACCAAATTGACCAGAACCACCAGATTGTTTCTTATGCGTGTATGAATCATCAATTTCTTGAGTGATTGTTTCACGGTAAGCAACTTGAGGTTTACCAACAACTAGATCAACACCGTAAGTACGTTTTAAAATATCTACTTTGATATCTAAGTGAAGTTCACCCATACCAGATAAAATCGTTTCACCTGAATCTAAGTCAGTTTCAACTTGGAATGTTGGATCTTCTGCAACCATTTTACCGATAGCAATACCCATTTTTTCCGTTGAACCTTTATCTTTAGGTGTTACAGAGATAGAGATTACTGGCTTAGGGAATACCATCGCTTCAAGAATGATTGGGTGTTTTGGATCACATAATGTATGACCTGTTTGAACGTTACTCTTCATACCTACAATCGCGATGATATCACCAGCTTGAGCAGACGTTAGTTCGTTACGGTCATCGGCTTGCATTTCACACATACGACCAACACGTTCAGTTTTACCTGTTGCAGCATTAAGTATGGTGTCACCTTTCTTCAATGTACCTGAGTAGATACGTACGAAAGTTAAGGTACCAAAACGGTCATCAGTGATTTTGAATGCTAACGCTTTGAATGTTTCATCTGCAGAAACGATCGCATGCTCACCAGTTGGGTTACCTTCTTCATCAGTAAGAGGTTGAGGATCAACATCTGTAGGAGATGGTAAGTAATCAACAACGGCATCAAGCAATAACTGCATACCTTTGTTTTTGAATGCAGAACCACAGTATGTAGGGAAGAACATGATTTCACGAGTACCTTTACGGATACACGCTTTAATTTGTTCTTCAGTCGGTGTAAGTTCACCTTCTAAGTATTCCATTAATAAATCTTCATCTGCTTCTAATGCAGTTTCGATTAATTGCTCACGATACATAGCTGCATCATCAACCATATCAGCTGGAATATCTTCAATAGTGTAGTTTTCAGGAAGACCTGTGTCATCCCAGATGTATGCTTTTTGAGTTAAAACGTCTACAACACCAACGAAGTCATCTTCTTCACCAATTGGTAAAGTCATAATAAGTGGGTGAGCACCTAATACGTTTTTAACTTGATCTGTTACACGGTAAAAGTTAGCACCTAAACGGTCTAATTTGTTTACGAAGATTAAACGAGATACTTTCGAGTCGTTCGCATAACGCCAGTTAGTTTCTGATTGTGGTTCAACACCGCCAGAACCACAGAACACGCCAACACCGCCATCAAGTACTTTTAATGAGCGATAAACTTCAACCGTGAAATCAACGTGACCAGGAGTATCGATAACGTTGAAACGGTGATCTTTCCAAAAACAACTAACTGCAGCAGACTGTATAGTAATACCGCGCTCAGCTTCTTGTTCCATGAAGTCAGTGGTTGACTCACCGTCATGAACTTCACCTGTTTTATGGATCATACCGGTTAATTTAAGGATACGTTCAGTTGTTGTGGTTTTACCCGCATCAACGTGAGCGAAGATACCAATGTTTCTGTATTTAGATAAATCTGCCATTACGTTACTCTATTTATGAAAATGAATTGTTGAAAATTTGCGCGCGAGTATAACATTACTTAACTAAAATCGACATAAAAAATTTTTGAAGTTTAATAATTTTCACTAAGACCATATAAAAACACCAGTTTTATACCTATTTATAGCTACTTTTTAAAAACAAAAGTTAAGGTTAAATAGTTCTGCTTATATATAGGTAAAAATAGAGGTAAAAACATACGTAAAAGTATAGGGAAAACTTAAAGCTAAAATATAACGGTGAATTGTAATTAACCAAGTGTAGTTAAGAGACCGTTAATGCAGTCTTTATGACATAAACTACGTTGACAGTAAAAGCTGAGGCCTTTAATAAAAAGCAATGAAAAATATATTGTGCATGCTTAGCACATATATTTACCAATAAAAGGAGTGATTAATTTATTGGCTCCAGTAGTTAAATATAAAATAGCCCCTTACACCATAGCTTATCCCAATGATGAACACTGTATTGAGAAATTGGGTAAAGATAGCTTTATATCCTATGAATAAATAATATTAAATAACGCTACTAAAAACTGTTAAATAAAAGTTGAAATTATCATCAAGCCCTGTATAATTCGCCTCCACGTTGAGCTCGTCTCAGTGTGTTTTTTAGTTAATGTATTTTCTTCTAAAGTTTATTTTTAGGTAAATAATTAACATACAGCAACTCCGATAGGGAGTTGAATGGTAAATATAGCGATACTCCCCCCTTTTATATAAAAAGGTGATGGGCAGTATTTTGTTGTTCTTTAAAATGGGGATTTGTCTTAATGTCAAATCAAAGAATTCGCATTCGTTTGAAAGCGTTCGATCATCGTTTGATTGATCAATCAACAGCTGAAATCGTTGATACTGCTAAACGTACTGGCGCACAGGTTCGTGGTCCAATTCCACTTCCTACACGCAAAGAACGTTTCACTATCTTGACTTCACCACACGTTAACAAAGATGCTCGTGATCAGTACGAAATTCGTACTCACAAACGCATGATTGATATCGTAGAACCAACTGAAAAGACTGTAGATGCTTTAATGCGTTTAGATCTTGCAGCTGGTGTTGACGTTCAAATCAGCTTGGGTTAATAGGAGTTTTAACATGACTATAGGTCTAGTTGGACGTAAAGTGGGTATGACTCGCATCTTCTCTGAAGATGGCGTATCTACTCCTGTAACCGTCCTAGAAGTTGAAGCGAACCGTGTTGCTCAGGTTAAAACTGTTGACAACGATGGTTATTCAGCGCTTCAAGTTACTACGGGAAGCAAAAAAGCTAACCGTGTTAACAAGCCAACAGCCGGTCACTTTGCAAAAGCTGGTATCGAAGCAGGTCGCGGCCTGTGGGAATTCCGCTTAAATGCAAATGAAGGCGAAGATTTGGTAACTGGCAGTGAAATCACTGTTGAGTTATTCAATGACACGAAATTAGTAGATGTTACTGGCACCTCTAAAGGTAAAGGTTTCCAAGGTGGTATTAAGCGTTGGAATTTCTCAATGCAAGATGCTACGCATGGTAACTCACTATCTCACCGTTCAAACGGTTCGATAGGTATGTGTCAAACACCAGGTCGTGTTTTCAAAGGCAAAAAAATGTCTGGTCACATGGGTGCTGCGAAAGTAACTACGCAAAACCTTGAATTGGTTCGTGTTGATGCTGAACGTAACTTGCTCCTTATTAAAGGTGCGGTTCCGGGTGCAATCAACGGTAGCGTAATCATCAAACCAGCTGTTAAAGCCTAGTCCAGGAGATTTGTGATGGAATTAGCATTAAAAGACGCTTCAGGCGCTCTTGAAGTTTCTGAAACAACTTTTGGACTTGAGTTTAATGAAGCTCTTGTACACCAAGTAGTAGTTGCATATGCAGCTGGTGCTCGTGCTGGTACTCGTGCTCAAAAGACTCGTTCAGAAGTTAGTGGCGGTGGCGCAAAACCATGGCGTCAAAAAGGTACTGGCCGTGCACGTGCTGGTACTAGTCGTGGTCCAATCTGGCGTACAGGTGGCGTAACATTCGCTGCTAAGCCACAGGATCACAGCCAAAAAGTTAACCGTAAAATGTACCGTGGTGCGATTAAAAGCATCCTTTCTGAGTTAGTTCGTCAAGAACGCTTAGTCGTGGTAGAAAATTTTGCAGTTGAAACACCAAAAACTAAAGAATTAGTAGCTAAACTAAACGGTTTGGAGTTAAAAGACGTATTAATCGTTACTCCAGAAGTTGATGAGAACTTGTTCTTATCTGCACGTAACTTATATAAAGTTGACGTACGCGATGTAGACGGTATTGACCCAGTTAGTTTAGTTGGTTTCGAAAAAGTTTTGATGACTGCATCTGCAGTTAAGCAACTTGAGGAGATGTTAGGATGATAAACGAAGAACGTTTACTGAAAGTGCTTTTAGCACCAAACATTTCTGAGAAAAGCACGATGGCCGCTGAAGCAAACAACACGGTTGTTTTCAAAGTTGTTACTACTGCTACTAAAGCTGAAATCAAAGCTGCTGTTGAGAAACTTTTCGAAGTTTCAGTTGATGGTGTTCGCACATTAAATGTTAAAGGTAAGACAAAACGTACTGGTGCTCGTACTGGTCGCAGAAGCGATTGGAAAAAAGCATACGTTACACTTGCTGAAGGCAGCGACATCGACTTCGTCGGCGCGGAATCATAGGAGTTTACGAAAATGGCTATAGTTAAATGTAAACCTACTTCTCCGGGTCGTCGCCACGTTGTTAAAGTGGTTAACACGGAGTTGCATAAAGGTAAGCCTTACGCACCATTATTAGACACTAAGTCTAAATCTGGTGGTCGTAACAATAATGGTCGTATTACTGTTCGTCACATTGGTGGTGGGCATAAGCAACATTACCGTATTGTCGACTTTAAGCGTAATAAAGATGGTATCCCTGCAAAAGTAGAACGTTTGGAATATGATCCAAACCGTAGTGCAAACATTGCACTAGTACTTTACGCAGATGGCGAGCGTCGTTACATCCTAGCCCCTAAAGGCTTAAAAGCTGGTGATGCAATCCAGTCTGGTGTAGATGCTCCTATTAAAGCGGGTAACACTTTACCACTACGCAACACACCATTAGGTAGTGTTGTACACGCAATCGAACTTAAACCAGGTAAAGGTGCACAAATTGCACGTGCTGCTGGTACTTATGCTCAGTTAGTAGCGAAAGACGGTGCTTATGTCACTTTACGTCTTCGTTCTGGCGAAATGCGTAAAATTGAGTCAGATTGTCGTGCTACTTTAGGTGAAATCGGCAACGCTGAACACATGCTTCGCTCTTTGGGTAAAGCTGGTGCTTCACGCTGGCGCGGTGTTCGCCCAACTGTTCGTGGTGTTGCCATGAACCCAGTTGATCACCCACACGGTGGTGGTGAAGGTAAAACATCAGGCGGTCGTCATCCGGTATCACCTTGGGGTGTACCAACTAAGGGTTACAAGACTCGTTCTAACAAGCGTACCGATAAATTTATCGTACGTCGTCGTACTAAATAATAGTACTTATAATTAAAGAGGAATCACCATGCCACGTTCTCTCAAGAAAGGTCCATTTATAGACCTACACTTGTTGACGAAGGTAGAGACAGCGGTGGAAAGCGGGAATAAAAAGCCAATTAAAACTTGGTCCCGTCGTTCAATGATCATCCCTACGATGATCGGATTGACCATTGCCGTCCATAATGGCCGTCAACACGTACCTGTATTTGTAACTGATGAAATGATCGGACACAAATTAGGTGAATTTGCACCAACTCGTACTTACCGTGGCCATGTCGCGGATAAGAAAGCGAAGAGATAGGGGAAATAAGATGGAAGCTATTGCTACACATAAATTTGCCCGTGGTTCAGCGCAAAAAGCACGTTTAGTTGTGGATCAAATCCGCGGCTTGCACGTTGAAAAAGCACTTGAAATCTTAACATTTAGCAACAAATCTGCTGCTGTTTTGGTTAAAAAAGTACTTGATTCAGCAATTGCTAACGCAGAACACAATGAAGGTGCAGACATTGATGAGCTTATCGTTAAAACTATTATGGTTGACGATGGCCCAACAATGAAACGTATTAAGCCTCGTGCGAAAGGTCGCGCGGATAGAATCCTTAAGCGTACAAGTCACATCACTGTGATTGTATCTGATAACTAGGAGATATTAGAATGGGTCAAAAAGTCCATCCAAATGGTATTCGCTTAGGTATCACGAAACCTTTCGCGTCTACTTGGTTTGCAAGTAACAAAGATTTCGCAGGTAATTTACACGGTGACCATTTGGTTCGTGAATATTTAACTGAAAAGCTTAAGCGTGCTTCATTATCAAAAATTGTAATTGAACGTCCTGCTAAATCTATCCGCGTTACAATTCACACGGCTCGTCCGGGTGTTGTAATCGGTAAGAAAGGCGAAGATGTTGAGAAATTACGATTAGCAGTTTCTAAAATTGCTGGTGTTCCTGCTCAAATCAACATAGCTGAAGTACGTAAGCCAGAAATGGATTCGCAGCTAGTTGCAGACAGTATTGCTAGTCAATTAGAACGTCGCGTAATGTTCCGTCGTGCGATGAAACGTGCTGTACAAAATGCTATGCGTTTAGGCGCTAAAGGTATTAAAGTACAAGTAAGTGGTCGTTTAGGTGGTGCAGATATTGCACGTGCTGAGTGGTATCGTGAAGGTCGTGTTCCATTACACACTTTACGTGCTGACATTGATTACTCAATTGCCCGCGCTGATACCACTTATGGTGTTATCGGTATCAAAGTTTGGATCTTTAAAGGTGAAGTAATTGGCAACATGCCATTACAAGCTGAGCAACCAGCAGCTAAGCCTAAAAGAAAACCTAACCGTAAGACCAGTAAGTAGAGGAATAAGTAATGTTACAACCAAAACGTACTAAATTCCGTAAGCAATTTAAACTGCGTAACCGTGGTCTTGCACACACTGGTAGCTCAGTTAGCTTCGGTACTTTCGGGTTAAAATCAATGGAACGTGGTCGTATGACTGCGCGTCAAATTGAAGCGGCTCGTCGAGCAATGACTCGTCACGTGAAGCGTCAAGGTAAAATCTGGATCCGTGTATTCCCTGATAAGCCAATTACTAAAAAACCTCTTGAGGTTCGTATGGGTAAGGGTAAAGGTTCAGTAGAATATTGGGTATGCCAAATTCTACCTGGTCGTGTTCTTTATGAAATGGAAGGTGTGTCGGAAGAGTTAGCGCGTGAAGCATTTGCTTTAGCCGCAGCTAAACTTCCTTTCAAAACAACTTTCGTAACTAGAACGGTGATGTAATGAAAGCAAGCGAATTGAAAGAAAAAAGCATTGAAGAGCTAAACGCTGAATTGCTTGAATTGCTACGCGAACAGTTTAACTATCGCATGCAAGCAAGCACTGGCCAATTAGCACAAACTCATTTGCTAAGAACTGTACGCCGTAATATCGCGCGTGTTAAGACTATCATAACTGAAAAGGCAGCTAAGTAATGAGCGAAGCAAAAATTCGTACAATACAAGGTCGTGTCGTCAGTGACAAAATGGAAAAGTCTATCACTGTCCTGATCGAACGTCGTGTTAAGCACCCTATATACGGTAAGTTCATGACCCGTTCAACTAAGTTGAAAGCGCATGATGAAACTAACCAATGTGTAGTAGGTGATTTAGTATCTATTCGTGAATGTGCTCCAATTTCTAAGTCTAAATCTTGGACATTGGTAAGCGTTTTAGAAAAAGCTTAATCGCTTTATCTAATTCACAATAAGAACTTTCAAAAAGGCTCTGCTTCGGCAGGGCCTTTTTTATTGGTCAAAATGTAAAGTTATATAAAGAACTCAAATAACCAGTATTCTTATTTAGTTTTTTAAATAAATAGCAATTGATGAGATTAAATTAAGCTCACAACGTCAGTGTTTATCTTGTGTACATCAAGGTTGATAATAAAAGTGGTTATTTTTTAGCTAAATAAAGTATCACTTTTTAATAACCGGTGTTATAATCTCGCGCCCGCTCGTTGTGAGTGGGATTTAGAAGGCAGTGACGGGTCAAATTTCTGGCCTTGAATTTAATCTTTTATAAGATAATTTAGCGGAGACATATTAAATGATCCAAATGCAATCACAATTGAACGTAGCTGATAACAGCGGCGCTCGACGTGTACAATGTATAAAGGTTCTTGGTGGTTCGCACCGTCGCTACGCACGCATTGGTGACATCATTAAAATTGCAGTGAAGGAATCAAATCCTCGCGGCAAGGTTAAAAAAGGTGATGTTCTTACTGCAGTAGTGGTGCGCACTAAGAAAGGTGTTCGTCGTTCAGATGGTTCTACCATCCGTTTTGACGAAAATGCGGCTGTAATGTTAAATGCTAACTTACAACCAATTGGTACTCGTATTTTCGGTCCTGTGACTCGTGAACTTCGTAATGAAAAGTTCATGAAAATTGTTTCACTTGCACCAGAAGTACTATAAGGAGTCACGATAATGGCATCTAAGATTCGTCGTGATGATGAAGTAATCGTACTTGCAGGCAAAGACAAGGGCAAAACTGGTAAAGTGACCAAAGTTCTTGTTGAAGAAAGCAAAGTATTTGTTGAAGGTATCAACTTAATCAAGAAGCACACTAAGCCTGTACCTCAGTTACAGCAGCCTGGTGGAATTGTTGAAAAAGAAGCACCTTTAAATGTATCCAACGTTGCGATTGTTAACCCAGCTACTGGCAAAGCAGATCGTGTTGGTTTTAGAGATGAAGACGGCAAAAAAGTTCGTTTCTTCAAATCTAATAACGAATTAATTTAATTGGAGTAAACGATGGCGAAACTGCATGATTTTTACAAAGATACAATTGTAAGCGAACTTCAAAAGAAGTTTGAATACAAAAGTGTCATGCAAGTCCCTCGGATTGAAAAGATCACCCTAAACATGGGTGTTGGTGAAGCAATTGCTGATAAAAAAGTATTAGAGCACGCCACAAATGATCTTACTGCAATCTCAGGTCAAAAACCTGTCACGACAGTAGCACGCAAATCAGTTGCGGGCTTTAAAATTCGTGAAGGCTACCCTATTGGCACAAAAGTAACTCTACGTGGCGAACGTATGTGGGAATTCTTAGAGCGTTTAATCTCTATTTCTATTCCTCGTATCCGTGATTTCCGTGGCTTAAATCCAAAGTCATTCGATGGTCGTGGTAACTACAGCATGGGCGTACGTGAGCAAATCATTTTCCCTGAAATCGAATACGATAAAATCGATAAGATTCGCGGAATGGATATCACTATCACTACAAGTGCGAAGAATAACGAAGAAGGTCATGCTTTATTGACTGCCTTCAACTTCCCATTTAAGAAGAAGGTGTAGAGTTATGGCTAAATCGTCAATGAAAGCTCGTGAAGCAAAAAGAACCAAGTTAGTTGCTCAATATGCTGAAAAGCGTAGTGCACTAAAAGCTATCATCTCTGGTGTTAATTCTTCTGAAGAAGAACGCTGGGATGCAGTACTGAAACTTCAAGCATTACCTCGTGATTCGAGCAGTAGTCGTCAACGTAACCGTTGTAACATTACTGGCCGTCCACATGGTTACTTACGTAAATTCGGCTTAAGCCGTATTAAATTACGTGAAACTATGATGCGCGGTGAAGTTCCAGGTCTTAAGAAAGCTAGTTGGTAATTCACGGGAGTAAATGGTTATGATGACTGATCCTATCGCGGACATGTTTACACGCATCCGCAACGGTCAATCTGCAGCAAAGTCTGCAGTTACAATGCCATCTTCTAAGGTAAAAGTTGCACTTGCCAACTTGCTTAAAGAAGAAGGTTACATTTCAGATTTTTCAGTTTCAGGTGATGTAAAACCTGAACTAACTGTTGAATTGAAATATTTTGAAGGTAAAGAAGTAATTGAAGTGATCAAACGTGTTTCACGTCCAGGTCTTCGCGTATACAAAGGTGCTCAAGAGCTTCCTAAAGTATTAGCAGGTATGGGTATCGCTATTATTTCTACTTCTAAAGGTCTAATGACTGATCGCGCCGCTCGCAATGCGGGTCTTGGCGGTGAAGTTCTTGGTTTCGTAGAGTAAAGGAGCAGAATATGTCTCGTGTCGCAAAAGCACATGTCGCAATCCCTGCAGGCGTTACTATTACGTTATCAGGTCAAGACATTAAAATTAAAGGTCCAATGGGTGAATTATCTCACACGATCCATAGCGATGTTGTTGTTTCTCAAGAAGAAGACAACCTTATCACTAATATCGTTGCTGATGTTAAAGGCGCTTGGGCTCAAGCCGGTACTGTACGCTCTTTAATCAATAATATGGTTGAAGGTGTAAGTAAAGGTTTTGAAAAGAAATTATTGTTAAACGGTGTTGGTTACCGTGCTAAAGCTGCAGGTAAGTCTTTAAACTTATCTTTAGGCTTTTCACATCCGGTTGACCACGCAATTCCTGAAGGAATTACTGTTGAAACTCCTAGCCAAACTGAAATCATACTGAAAGGTGCTGATAAACAGTTGGTCGGTCAAACTGCAGCGAACATTCGTGCATACCGTAAACCTGAGCCTTATAAAGGTAAAGGTATTCGTTATAGCGATGAGAATGTACGTCGTAAAGAAGCTAAGAAGAAGTAGGGTAATACTATGGATAAGAAAACATCTCGTTTGCGCCGCGCTAAACGCGCTCGTGCAAAAATCAGCGAGTTGGGTGCGAATCGTTTAGTTGTATTCCGTACTCCTCGTCATATTTACGCGCAATTGATTGCACCAACAGGTTCTGAAGTAATCGCGTCAGCGTCTACTTTAGACAAAGAAGTTAGTGCTCAGTTAGAAAAAACAGGTAACGTTGAAGCAGCTACGGCTGTAGGTAAAGCAATTGCAGAACGTGCAGTAGCTAAAGGCATCACTAGTGTTGCTTTTGACCGTTCAGGTTTCCGTTACCATGGTCGCGTGAAAGCGTTAGCAGATGCAGCTCGCGAAGCTGGTCTTCAGTTTTAGGGGTTGATAATGGCTAATCATAATCAAGAAAACTCACAACAAAGTGATATGGCTGAAAAGCTAATCGCAGTTAACCGTGTATCAAAAGTGGTTAAAGGTGGTCGTATTTTCAGTTTCACAGCACTAACCGTAGTTGGTGATGGCGCTGGTCGCGTTGGTTTTGGTTACGGTAAAGCACGTGAAGTGCCTGCTGCAATCCAAAAAGCAATGGAAAAAGCACGTCGTAACTTAGTAACCGTAGATTTGAAGGGTACTACTCTTCAGCATGTCGTTATCGGCAAGCACTCTGGTTCAAAAGTTTACATGCAACCAGCTTCTGAAGGTACAGGTATTATCGCCGGTGGCGCGATGCGTGCAGTACTTGAAGTTGCAGGCGTTCAGAACGTATTGTCTAAGGCATACGGTTCTACTAACCCAATAAACGTAGTTCGCGCTACTGTTGCTGCTCTTGCGAATATGCATTCGCCTGAAGCTGTTGCAGCAAAGCGTGGTAAAAGCGTTTCAGATATTCTGGGGTAATTGAGCATGGCTAAAACAGTTAGAATAACTCAGTTAAAAAGTTCTATCGGTCGTTTACCGAAGCATAGAGCTACATTAAAGGGTCTTGGTTTACGTCGTATTCGTCAAACAGTAGAGTTAGAAGATACTCCATCTGTACGCGGTATGATTAATCAAGTATCTTATATGATTAAGGTGGAGGATTAATAATGCATTTAAATACTTTATCTCCTGCACCAGGTGCTAAGAAAGCCAAGAAACGCTGTGGTCGTGGTATTGGTTCTGGCATAGGTAAAACAGGTGGTCGTGGTCACAAAGGTCAGAAATCTCGTTCTGGCGGTAGTGTTCGTCCTGGCTTCGAAGGTGGTCAAATGCCATTGAAACAACGTTTACCTAAGTTTGGTTTCACGTCACGTAAATCTTTAGTTCGCGCTGAAGTACGTTTACATGAACTAAACAACATCACAGGTGATGTTGTCGATATCTTTGCCCTGAAAGATGCTAACTTAATCACACGTAATATTGTGTCAGTGAAAATCATGCTTTCTGGTGAAATCACTCGTCCAATTACTGTACGTGGTTTAGGTGTTACTAAAGGCGCTCGCGCAGCTATTGAAGCTGCAGGCGGAAAAATCGAGGAATAGTACAGGTTATGGCTACACCAGGAATTGATAATAAAGCAAAAGGCGGATTGTCTGAGCTTAAACAAAGATTGTGGTTTGTATTCGGTGCACTTATTGTGCTTCGTTTGGGAACATTTGTGCCAATCCCTGGTATTGACGCCGCTGTATTAGCTCAGTTGTTTGAACAACAAAAGGGCACCATTGTAGAAATGTTTAACATGTTCTCTGGTGGTGCACTTGAGCGAGCCTCTGTATTGGCACTTGGTATTATGCCGTACATCTCAGCTTCAATCATTATGCAATTGCTTACGGTTATGCACCCGGCAATGGCAGAGTTGAAAAAAGAAGGTGAAGCTGGACGACGTAAGATCAGCCAATACACCCGCTACGGCACTTTAGTTCTAGCGACTGTACAATCAATTGCAATAGCAAGAAGTTTACCGGGAATGATGCCAGGTCTAGTAATGGACGCAGGTTTCGGATTCTACTTTGCTGCGGTAGTAAGTTTGGTTACTGGTACCATGTTTTTAATGTGGTTAGGTGAGCAAATTACTGAGCGTGGTATTGGTAACGGTATTTCAATCTTGATCTTTGCAGGTATAGTAGCTGGTATGCCGTCAGCTGTTGGTCAAACAGCAGAAGCGGCGCGTCAAGGTGAATTGCACTTATTAGTATTATTGCTAATTGGCGTAATTATATTTGCTACAACTTTCTTTGTTGTATTTGTGGAACGTGGTCAACGACGTATTGTTGTTAACTATGCTAAGCGTCAGCAAGGCCGTAAGGTTTTCGCTGCTCAAAGCACACATTTACCGTTAAAAGTTAATATGGCAGGTGTTATTCCACCAATCTTTGCATCAAGTATTATCTTGTTTCCAGGCACGCTTGCGAGCTGGTTTGGTCAAGGTGAAGGTATGGTTGCTGATTTCCTACAAGAAGTATCAATTGCTATTTCTCCAGGACAGCCGCTATATGTAATGTTACTTGCAGCAGCGATAATATTTTTCTGTTTCTTTTACACGGCTCTTGTATTCAACCCGCGTGAAACAGCAGATAACCTGAAAAAATCCGGTGCGTTTATTCCTGGGATTCGTCCTGGTGAGCAAACGTCAAAATATATAGATAAAGTGATGACTCGTTTAACCTTAGCTGGTGCGATGTATATTACCTTTATCTGTTTGGTACCTCAGTTTATTATTATGGCATGGGACGTTAATTTTTACTTTGGCGGAACATCACTATTAATTATAGTAGTTGTAATAATGGACTTTATGGCACAAGTACAGACTCATTTGATGTCTCATCAATATGATAATGTACTTAAAAAAGCAAACCTTAAAGGCTACGGTCGTTAGACTGGGCCCTTAGGTAACGGAGTATATAAAATGAAAGTACGTGCATCCGTAAAAAAGATTTGTCGTAATTGTAAAGTTGTTAAGCGCGCTGGTGTAATTCGTGTAATTTGCGAAGAGCCAAAGCACAAGCAACGTCAAGGCTAAATCTTTAAGCAGTAGCATTATGCAGATAAGTCTGTATAATGCCGCTTCGATTTGCAAAGAAATGCGGCTGGTTGAGTATCCTAACGGGCTTTTCAACTGGTAAATTTTAAATTAAAAATAGGAGATGTGTTTAGTGGCCCGTATCGCTGGCATTAACATCCCTGATCGTAAGCATGCAGTAATCGCCATTACTGCGATCTTCGGTATCGGAGCAACACGTGCGAAAGCAATTTGTGTTGCAACTGGTATTGCAGAGTCAACTAAGATCAGTGAATTGGACGAAGCTCAAATTGATTTGCTTCGTGCAGAAGTGGATAAATACACCGTAGAAGGTGATTTACGCCGTGAAGTTTCAATGAACATTAAACGTCTTATGGATTTAGGTTGTTTCCGTGGCATTCGCCACCGTCGCAGTCTTCCTCTACGTGGTCAACGCACTAAAACTAATGCGCGCACCCGTAAAGGTCCTCGTAAGCCAATTAAGAAGTAAGAGGAACTAGACAATGGCTAAAACACCTGTACGTACGCGTAAACGCGTAAAAAAACAAGTTGCTGACGGCATGGCTCATATCCATGCATCTTTCAACAACACAATCGTAACTCTTACAGATCGTCAAGGTAACGCCTTATCATGGGCGACTGCTGGTGGTTCAGGTTTCCGTGGTTCACGTAAATCTACTCCATTTGCTGCGCAAGTAGCTGCAGATCGTGCTGGTAAAGCTGCACAAGAGTTTGGCTTGAAGAATATTGAAGTGTTCGTTAAAGGTCCGGGTCCAGGTCGTGAATCTGCTATCCGTGCTTTAAATGCTGCTGGTTTTAAAATCACCAACATTACTGACGTTACACCTATTCCTCATAATGGTTGTCGTCCTCCTAAGAAACGTCGCGTTTAATCGTACTTTTTTTAGGATAGTTGGAGAAAGAAAATGGCTAGATATTTAGGTCCTAAGTTAAAGCTTAGTCGCCGCGAAGGTACAGATTTGTTCCTTAAAAGCGGTGTTAGAGCAATTGACACTAAATGTAAAATCGAAACAATACCAGGTCAACATGGCGCCCGTCGCGGTCGTTTGTCTGACTACGGTATTCAACTTCGTGAAAAACAAAAAGTTCGTCGTATATATGGCGTACTAGAAAAACAATTCCGCAACTACTATAAAGAAGCGGCTCGTCTAAAAGGCAATACAGGTGAAAACTTGTTGCAACTTTTAGAGAAACGTCTTGATAACGTAGTATACCGTATGGGCTATGCAAGCACTCGTGCTGAAGCTCGTCAACTAGTTAGCCACAAAGCTATCGTAGTTAACGGTGTTGTTGTTAATATTCCATCTTTCACTGTTAAAGCCGAAGATGTAGTTTCTGTACGTGAGAAGTCTAAAACTCAAGCGCGTATTATCGCTGCTTTAGAATTAGCTGAGCAACGTGAGAAGCCAGTTTGGGTTGAAGTAGATAACAAGAAACTTGAAGGCGTATTTAAACGCGTTCCTGATCGTTCTGACTTGTCTGCCGAAATTAATGAACAGTTGATTGTTGAACTTTACTCTAAGTAAAGTTGCACTTTAAGAGAGGACATAATGCAGGGTTCTGTAACCGAATTCCTTAGACCACGATTGGTTGATATCGAAACTGTTAGTGCTACTCGTGCTAAAGTAACTTTAGAGCCATTAGAGCGTGGTTTTGGTCACACTTTAGGTAATGCGTTACGCCGCATTCTTTTATCTTCAATGCCGGGTTGTGCTGTAACTGAAGTTGAAATTGACGGTGTACTTCATGAGTACAGCAGTAAAGAAGGTGTGCAAGAAGACATCATCGAAATACTGTTAAACCTTAAGGGACTAGCGATAAGTTTAGAAGGCAAAAATGAAGCTGTTCTTACCTTAACTAAGTCCGGTGAAGGCCCTGTAACGGCTGCCGATATCCAACATGATGGTGATGTAGAAATTGCAAATCCAGCTCATGTAATTTGTCATTTGACAGGTGATGGCTCTATCAGTATGCGTATAAAGGTTGAAATGGGACGTGGTTATGTTCCTGCTTCTGCCAGACGTGATGCCGAGGAAGAAGATCGTGCAATAGGACGTTTGTTAGTTGATGCTTCATTCAGTCCCGTTGTAAGAATTGCCTATGATGTTGATTCTGCACGTGTTGAACAGCGTACAGATTTGGACAAACTGGTTTTAGACATGGAAACTAACGGTACGTTAGATCCTGAAGAAGCAATTCGTCGTGCTTCAACAATTTTAGCTGAACAGTTAGATGCGTTTGTAGAACTTCGAGATGTAACTGAAGTTGAACCAAAAGAGGAAAAACCACTGTTTGATCCTATTTTGCTTCGTCCTGTTGATGACCTTGAACTTACTGTTCGTTCAGCAAACTGCCTAAAAGCAGAAGCAATTCAATATATTGGCGATTTAGTACAGCGTGCTGAAGTTGAGCTTCTTAAAACACCTAATTTAGGTAAGAAGTCTTTAACTGAAATCAAAGACGTTTTGGCGTCTCGTGGTTTGTCTCTAGGTATGCGCCTAGAAAACTGGCCACCTGAAAGCATAGCTGATAACGACTAAGTCGATCATCGTTTTTTTAATAGTTGAGAGAAGGATTAACTTATGCGCCATCGTAAAAGCGGTCGCCAGTTAAACCGTAATAGCAGTCATCGTAAAGCGATGTTCCGCAATATGGCAAGCTCTTTAGTAAAGCACGGTTTGATCAAAACTACTGTTGCTAAAGCTAAAGAACTACGTATGGTTGTCGAGCCACTGATCACATTGGCTAAAACCGACAGCGTTGCAAATCGCCGTTTAGCATTTGCTCGTACACAAGATAAAGAAGTAGTAGGTATTTTATTTAACGAACTTGGTGCTCGTTACCAAGAACGCCCAGGTGGATACACTCGCATTTTAAAATGCGGTTTCCGTACTGGTGATAAAGCGCCTATGGCTTACGTTGAGTTAGTTGACCGCCCAGCAGCTGAAGAAGCCGCTGAAGTAGTTGAAGAAGTTAGCGCAGAAGCATAATTTAGTATTCGTACTAAGTTTTTTCTGAAAGAATTAAAAGCGGAGCTTAGGCTCCGCTTTTTTGTTACTGTAATAAAATTGTTAAAACTATAACATCAGGTTAAAGCTTGACCCTTCTATAAATACCTCGTATAACAATTGTCCATATATTTTAAGGTTGAACTACTATGTCGTCACGTAATCCTATTATTGCAGTTACCGGTTCATCTGGAGCTGGTACTTCTACGACAACTGAATCGTTTGAACATATTTTCAGATCTTTAGGCATTACATCTGCGACAGTCGAAGGAGATAGCTTCCATCGATATTCACGCCAAGAAATGGACATGGAAAAACGCAAGGCCAAAGAACAACAACTTAAAATTAGTTATTTTGGTGATGCAGCGAATGATTTTGATGCCCTAGAAAAGTTATTTAAAGACTACTCTGAAACCGGTAAAGGTAAAATGAGACGTTATTTACATACTTTTGACGAAGCTGTGCCATATAACCAAATGCCTGGTACATTTACACCTTGGGAAGAGTTGGGTGAAGGTACTGACTTATTATTTTATGAAGGACTGCACGGAGGCGTTGTTACAGAGAAAAACGATGTAGCAAAGCATGTAGATTTACTTATTGGTATGGTACCGATTGTAAATCTAGAGTGGATCCAAAAAATAATTCGAGATACAAATAAACGTGGTCATAGTCGAGAAGCGGTAACTCAAAGTATTGTTAGGAGTATGGAAGATTATATTTCTTTCATAACCCCACAGTTTTCAAGAACACATATTAACTTTCAACGAGTTCCAACGGTTGATACTTCGAATCCATTTAGCGCTAAAGCAATTCCTACCTTAGACGAAAGTTTTGTTGTTATTCGTTGTCGAGATGCCAGTCAGCTCGACTTTCCTTATTATTTGAGTATGATCGATGGCTCATTTATGTCTCGTATGAATACTTTGGTTGTTCCGGGCGGTAAAATGGGCTTAGCAATGGAATTATTACTTACGCCATTAATCAAAGACTTAATGTTGAAGAAAACTGAAGCTAACAAACAACTAGATTGGATGAGTGATTTATAAGCCTTAGCTGTTAGCAAAAACTTTTAATGCTTGCTAACAACCAAAATATAAACTTATGTTACATTGTTTATTTGATATTCGTGGGTAATATTAACTGATTTATTAAGCATTAATGCAACTGAGCAGTATTTATCTGCAGACAAATTTACAGCACGTTCTACATGTTTTTCATTTACATCACTTCCTTCAATAAGGAATGTTAAATGAATATCTGAAAATAACTTAGGAACGCTATCAACACGTGTGGCAGATATTTCAACACTGCAGCCAGTAATCTTCTGACGTGCTTTTTCTAAAATGCTAACAACATCAACTGATGAACAGCCACCCAAGGAGATCAAAACACTCTCTAAAGGACTTGGGGCTATAGCGCCAGCGTTTGCATCTAATACTATTGTATGACCACTTTCAGAAGTACCGATGAATAATTCATCACCTATCCATTTTACCGTAGCTTTCATTAAGATTAACCTAAAGTTGAGATTTAACTGAATTCTAACTATTTAACACATTTTATACTAGTGAACTCATTCTTTATAATAATGATCAAACTAATTTAATGAACATGTTGGTATAATTTTTAGATACAATTTTACCGTAATCTAAAACCCAAATGGCTCCTTTTTTCTATTGTATACGCAGTGTATGAAAAATGTCTTCTGTTAATTGTGACAACTTAATCATCGCTATTTTACAGAAAATTAATCCATCTAATAATCTAATATGCAGCTTTCAACTGTCTGCTCTATTAATTTAATAGGTAGGTGGTTGCTTTCAATTGATATTAAAATATTTGTACAGCCATTTGTGCATTAATATTATGAAATTATTTGAATATTTTATAAGGTTGTTAGAAAATTAATAACGAGTTACTCGCTTTAAAGTTTTTACCAAGATATATTGATAATTGATAGATAAGAAAACCTACTAATGCGAATAGTTTTTATTTAGCGCGGGTGACCATTAAGAATTAACTTTTACTGCCATAAACCTGCATGGAAACGGTTAATTACCTTGTAAAAAACAAGGGTTTTCTTTATTATCAGAACAATTTTTTTTTCGTTGATTTAGTCGAACAACAATCTTCACAGTAACTAAGTAGTTTACTTCGTCTTGTGTTGTTGTATTAGCTAGATAATTATTGGAGAGTTTGAATGAGCAATGCGCCTGTTAACAACGGCCGTCGACGCTTTCTAACTGCTGCTACTTCGGTAGTTGGTGGTGTTGGTGTTGTCGGTGTGGCTGTGCCTTTCATTGGGTCTTGGAACCCTAGCGCGCGTGCGAAAGCCGCAGGTGCGCCGGTTGAGGTCAATGTTAGTAAGATAGAGCCAGGTCAATTAATACGTGCTGAATGGCGCGGTAAACCTGTCTATGTAGTTCGTAGAACAGAAGAAATTCTATCGAGTCTTAGTGCACATGATGGTCAATTAAAAGATCCTCAGTCAGAAGTGCCTCAACAGCCTGTTTATGCTACCAATGCATTCCGTTCAATTAAGCCGGAATTTCTAGTAGCCTTAGGTGTTTGTACTCACTTAGGTTGTGCTCCGACATATCGCAAAGGCGACTTCGAACAAGAAGTTGCAGGCGTTAAAGACGGTTTCTTCTGCCCTTGTCATGGTTCAAAATTTGATATGGCAGGTCGTGTATTCCAAAGTGTTCCAGCACCAACTAACTTAATGGTTCCTGAACACTCATTTCCTAACGATAGTACTTTGCTAATCGGCGTATCTGAAGGAGAAGCATAATGTTTGCTAATTTAATGGCTTGGATCGAACAGCGTCTGCCTCTAATGGATGCAATGAACAAACATGCCGCTCAATATCCTGCACCAAAGAATTTTAACTTTTGGTATGTATTTGGTATTTTAGCGAGTGTTGTTTTAGTTAACCAATTACTAACAGGTGTTTGGTTGACAATGAACTATGAACCTTCAGGTGACGGTGCATTCGCGTCAGTTGAATATATTATGCGTGATGTAGATTACGGTTGGTTGTTGCGTTATATGCACTCAACAGGTGCTTCTGCGTTTTTCGTTGTTGTATACATGCATATGTTCCGTGGCATGATGTACGGTTCGTATCAAAAACCGCGTGAATTACTGTGGTTGTTCGGTATGTTAATATTTTTAGTATTAATGGCTGAAGCCTTTATGGGTTACTTATTACCTTGGGGTAATATGTCATACTGGGGCGCACAGGTAATTATTTCTATCTTTGGCGCGATACCTGTAATTGGTGACGATCTAACGTTATGGATCCGTGGTGATTATGTTATCTCAGGTGCAACGTTAAACCGCTTCTTTGCTTTGCATGTTATTGCACTACCATTAGTATTAGTTGTGTTAGTGTTCCTTCATATTTTAGCTTTACATGAAGTTGGTTCAAACAACCCTGATGGCACAAACATTAAAAAACCAAAAGGCAGTGTACCTCCTGAAGAGCAAAGTAAATTTACTTTCCATGAACAATATACGAAAAAATACGATATTGTCGACGCTATCCCTTTCCATCCTTATTACACAGTGAAAGATTTAGTTGCAGTTGTTATTTTCCTCATTGTTTTTTGTTGGGTCATGTTTTTTGCACCAGAAGGTGGTGGCTACTTCATTGAGGCGCCAAACTTTGAACCTGCAAATGGCTTGAAAACACCTGAGCATATCGCTCCAGTTTGGTACTTCGGTCCGTTTTATACTATTTTACGTGTTATTCCTGATAAGTTATTAGGAGCTATAGGTATGTTCGGCGCGATTATCGCTTTATTTATGTTACCTTGGTTTGACCGTGGTACAGTTAAGTCTTTACGTTACCGTTGTACTGCTCACACTGTAAACCTTATTCAATTTGCTATCTGTTTTATCGTTTTAGGCGTTTTAGGTACATTACCTGCAAACCCGTTAAACAACTTGATTGGTGCAATTGCTAGTTTCGGTTACTTTGGATTTTTCGTTGCTATTTGGATCTACAGTAAAAATGAAAAAACTAAGCCAGTTCCAGAGAGGGTGACAGGATAATGAAAAAATTTATTTTAGCAGTTTTAGCTGTGCTACCTATGCTAGCGATAGCCGCTGGACCTAGTATGGATTTAGATAAAGCTAATAATGATTTACGTGATAAAGAATCTTTAAAACGTGGCTTTGAAGCTTACATTAACAATTGTTTAGCATGTCACGAATTAAAATATCAACGTTATAATCGTACGTTTGCTGATCTAGGTATTTCTGATGCTGATGGCATGGCTAATTATATGTATACCGGTGAAAAAGTCGGCGACCATATTACTAATACTATGCCTGGTAAAGAGGCGGCTAAATGGTTTGGTAGCACACCACCTGACTTAACGCTTGAAGCACGCTTTAGAAGTCCTGATTGGATTTACACTTATCTACGTTCTTTCTATGTTGATGAGAGTCGTCCATTTGGTGTGAACAACAAGGTATTTAAAGATGTGGGTATGCCACATGTATTACAAAACCTTCAAGGTGTTCAAACTATAGATGAACACGGTAACCTTTCTGAGGCAACCGGCGGCTCAATGACAGCAGAAGAATATGATCAATTTGCTCGTGACTTGACCAACTTCTTAGAATACACCGGTGAGCCAAATAAACTTGAACGCGAAAGCATGGGTTATTGGGTTATTGGTTTCTTATTTATCTTGTTATTCTTTGCTTACTTATTGAAGAAAGAATACTGGAGAGATGTACACTAATTATTAATATTTTTAATATAGTGTAAAGGTTAGATATTATTGGGGGCTTTGGCCCCCTTTGTTAGTTTTTTTAATTAAAGATTTTTGGAGGCATTATGGCCATAGCTGCAAACAAACGCTCTGTTATGACTTTATATTCGCATGCAGATGATATGTACAGTCATCAAACCCGCATTGTGTTGGCAGAGAAGGGTGTCGGTGTTGACATCCATTTGGTTGACTTAGCCGATTTACCTGAGGATTTACTTGATTTAAACCCTTACGGAACTGTGCCGACGTTAATTGACCGCGAATTAGCACTTTACGAAGCATCAATTATTATTGAATACTTAGATGAGCGTTTTCCTCATCCACCATTAATGCCGGTATATCCAGTATCACGTGGTCGTAGTCGTTTAATGATGCATCGCATTGAGCAAGATTGGTATAGCCTTGCTAAAACAATCTACAATGGTCCTGCCGATGCAGCGGCTAAAGCTCGTCAAGAACTTAAAGAAAGCTTATTAAGTGTTGCACCTATTTTAAACGAAGCTCCTTACTTTATGAGTGAAGAGTTTAGCTTAGTAGATTGTTACTTGGCACCGTTATTATGGCGTTTACCAGTAATGGGTATTGAGCTTGAAGGTGAAGGTTCTAAAGAACTAAAATCTTATATGTTGAAAGTATTTGAACGTGAGTCATTTCAAGCATCTTTAACTGAGTCTGAGCGTGAATTACGCTTTGGCGCACCGGTTTAAGTACGAAAGCATGACAAACACGATGACATCAACTAAGCCTTATATTGTTAGGGCTTTTTATGACTGGATCTCAGATAATGGCTTAACACCTTACATCGTAGTAGACGTTAATGTTTATGGCGTTATGGTGCCAATGTCTTATGTTAATGACGGTCAAATTGTGTTGAATGTATCTCTTTCTGCAGTTGGTAGTATTTCTATGGTTGGAGATACTATAGAACTTAGTGCTCGCTTTGGTGGCAAACTAGAACATATGAGCGTGCCTTATGGCGCGATAGCTGCCATTTATGCCAAAGAAAATGGTGCCGGTACTTCGCTAGAAATTGAGCACCCTGTTGAAGACGATATAGTTGAAGCACCTGCAAAGCCAGAAGCAAAAATATCTTCGGTGAAAGCGGTAGACAGCAAAGTCGATGCCAAAACATCAGGTACAGATAGTACGGGTCAAAACTCTAAAGCGAAAAAGCCAAGCTTGTCAGTTGTAAAAAACAAGCAAGATTAGTTCGGTTGCGATTTGATACTTTAAGTGTCTAATTTAACGAGCTATTAAATCGAGAAAGCCAGATTAACTAGTACAGTTATTCAAGCATTAGAAGTTAAAAAAGGTAAGCATAATGCTTACCTTTTTTGTTTTCTAGCAACTACAAAATTTGTAATTAAGCTATTTAATTCAAGCTATAGCTTAGCGAAACAACGATCAGCGGCTGCCAAAGTAAATTCAATTTCAGCCTCACCGTGGGCTGTTGAAACAAAACCTGCTTCAAATGAAGATGGTGCTAAATACACGCCTTCCTCTAACATCAAATGAAAGAATCGATTAAACTTCTCACCGTCACAAGCCGTGGCTTGCGCAAAACATGTGATGTCTGTTTCAGTGGTAAAAAAGAAGCCAAACATTGCACCGACATAGTTAATGGCTAAAGATACCCCGTTTCTTTCTGCGGCAGCCTTCAAGCCCATTGCTAGCTTTTCGGTTGTATCACTAAGTAATTGATGCTTATTACCCTTACAGAGTTCGTTTAGCGATGCTAAACCTGCAGCCATAGCGATAGGGTTACCTGATAGTGTACCTGCTTGATATACAGGCCCAACAGGCGCAATATAGTCCATGATTTCTTTTTTGCCACCAAATGCGCCAACAGGCATGCCACCACCGATAACTTTTCCAAGTGTAGTTAAATCTGGCACTATATTGTAATGGGCTTGGGCACCACCTAAAGCAACACGAAAGCCAGTCATCACTTCATCGAAAATTAAAACGCTGCTGTATTGATCACAAATAGTACGTAAGCCTTCTAAAAAACCAGCAACTGGTGGTATACAGTTCATATTACCTGCGACAGGCTCGACAATAATACAGGCAATTTCATCACCAAATTTTTGAAAAATCTCTTTAACTTCTTCAATGTTGTTATAGCTAACTGTTAATGTGTGTTTTGCTACATCTTCAGGTATGCCTGGGGAGCTAGGTACACCCATCGTTAGCATGCCCGAGCCCGCTTTAACTAATAGAGAGTCAGCATGACCATGATAGCAGCCTTCAAATTTTAATATTTTATCACGGCCGGTAAAGCCACGTGCTAACCGAATGGCACTCATGGTGGCTTCAGTACCAGAACTTACCATACGTAATTTCTCCATTGAAGGAACAATTTCACGTACTTTTTCAGCCATCGTTATTTCTAACTCGGTAGGTGCGCCGAAGCTCAGACCACTTTGTGCTGTTTCAATGACAGCTTCTAAAATAGTAGGATGGTTATGGCCTAATATCATTGGGCCCCAAGAACCTACATAATCGACATACTTCTTATCTTCAGCATCGAAAATATATGCACCTTGGGCCTTTTTAATAAATAACGGAATACCACCAACGCTATTAAATGCTCGAACGGGAGAGTTTACGCCACCAGGAATTACGCCTTGGGCTTCAGTAAATAATTGCTGAGAATTTTTTGTCATAATGTTCTACTCATTGTTAATGTAACCTACAGCGAGGCTAAAATTAGTATTTATTTGTGTGCCAGGTAACCGGCTTTTCATAATGGCTAAGTCTGTTTTCAACACCTAAGCTCAAGGCAAATAAAGCCATACGTACTAATACCCCATTTTGCGCTTGGCGAAATATAGCTAAATTATCAAGATCATTTAAATCGATATCGAGTTCGTTTGCTTCAGCACGAGAGTCGCGTGGTAACGGGTGCATTATAACCGTGTGTTGATGGCAGTATTGTTGATAAATTTGTCGGTTTAAACTGAAATGACCGCGGTACAAATCAGCTTCATCTTTACTAGCAAACCGTTCTTGCTGAATGCGAGTTTGATAGATAACATCACACGCTAAGTTACCTTCAATTTTATCCGTCATCACAACTTCATGGCCAGCATTAATGAGTGCATCTACAACACTATCTGGCATTTGTAATGCTTTGGGTGCAATCATGGTGACTTTAATATTATTGTATAAGCTGATTAATTTAGATAATGAATGTACAGTTCTACCGTGCTTAAGGTCACCCATTAGTACAATATTCAGGCCATCAAGCCCCATATCGTAGCGTGCCATTTCTGACTGAATGGTAAATAAATCTAATAAAGCTTGAGTCGGATGCTCGTTTGCACCATCGCCCCCATTAATAACTGGTACACTGCTCCCTTTAGCAAATTCTGCGACCGAGTGCATTGCAGGGTGGCGCATGGCTATTACGTCAGAATAACCACTTATCACACGTGCAGTATCAAATAAAGATTCACCTTTGGATAAGGACGAGTTTTCCTGGCCTACGGTTTCTCTAACAAAGCCGCCTAATAAATTAAATGCAGTGCCGAAACTAACGCGTGTTCGAGTACTGGGTTCAAAGAATAAATTACTTAAAATGGCACCATCAAGCACATGACAGCGTTTTTTTCGCATGGCATATGGTGCCATGAGCGTTGAAATCTCTAGAATACGGGAAATGCTTTCTCTATCGAACTGTGATACAGATAAGATATGGTTTCCTTCAAATTTCATCATAGATAATACCTAAATTATAAACAGAACTACCAATGCGAATATTCGCTAAATTGGGATGTGGTTTTATTCATATTAAATAGTGGGCTGTTGTTTTTAAACGACAGCGAAAATTCGCTGCGAAATATAGCACAAAAGTCAAAAGCAAAATATGTATTATCTAATTTGTCCTATGTTTCTGTTTGCTATTTAGCCAATACTCAAAAAGGTTTTATATAAACTAAAATAATGATGGCGAGCATTAAAATCACGGGGATTTCATTAAAAAATCGATAAAACTTTCCAGAACGTGTGTTTTTGTCTGCCGCAAAAGTGTTAACTAGTTTAAAACAATAGCCATGGTAGATCAGTAATAGCACAACTAAACTAATTTTAATGTGTAACCATTTAGCGGCAACAAACCAAGCATAGCCATATTGAATAATAATTGCGATACCAAGTAATACGGTGAAAATAGCGAAAGGTGTGATGAAATAAAGTAAGCGACGCTCCATACCTTTAAAATGTTGCTGCACTAATGGTTCGTTTGATTCTGCATGATTTACAAAAATACGCGGCAAGTAGAATATACCTGCAAACCAAGCAACCATAAAAAAAACATGAAAAGCTTTGAGCCAAAGAATGGTTGTCATTTATTGGTTTTTCCTTTTAAGAGATAAGAACGAATATAGTCAAAGGTAATTATACCCATAATTTGCTCAGGATTATCTTGATATATATAAACTCCCCCTTTTCTTTGCTTTACTAATAATAAGTAAGCTTCTGCCAATGTTGATTGACTAGAAAGAGGTATAAGCCAATGTTTTTCTATTGTGGGTGTATCATCAATATTATTGGTAGTTTGCTGATAAAAAATAAAACCATTTTTTTCACCTTTACCAGTGACTTTACAAATAAGCTGATCTTTTTGTGCATCTGCTTGATGCTCTAATGCTAAGGTAATGGCTTTCTCATTTGGGTCATTTAACAAGGTAAAGTTTTCATCCATAACCCCGATCACCCCAATACGCTGTAATGACTTTTCAAGCGGAGGTCTTCGATAAGGAAGACCTTGTACTTCTAGTTGCATAATAAAAATCGAGCGATTTCCAAAAAATTGTCCTGAGAACACACAAGCACTGGTGATTACAACCATAGCAGGAACAATAATTTCAATTTGGTTCGACATTTCTACTACACACAGTAAAGCTGCTAAAGGGGCATTAAGTGTCGCGGCCATAAAACCAGCCATGCCCATTAAGGCAAAGTCGCTGGCGGAAATATCACTGGTCACAAAATACGTGGCGATAACAGAACCACAAATACCAGCAATTGCACCAATACCTAAGATAGGACCAATAATGCCACCTGGTATACCTAAACCCAAAGCAAAAACCGTCATGAGCACTTTAGCTACTAATAAGCCTAGTAATAACTGTAGCTCAAAATTATTTTGCAAAGAAAAATTAATAGCACTTAAGTCAGTGCCCATTGCATGAGGTACAGTATATCCCAGTGCTCCAGTAATTAAGGCTGCGGTCAATATACGAGGAACAATATGAAAACGCGCGCTATGCTTTATGATTAGAATTAAGTGGCGATTAAATACAAATGCAATAACACCCAATACCATGCCTAGTACAGCTAAAGAAAAATAATGGTCAGTAGTTAACGTTATAGCAATAAAGTGGCCAAACTCATGTGAGGGACCAAAGATACTACTGGTTGTCAAAGATCCAACAATTGCAGCAATCATAACAGGAATAAAAATATGTACTTTATATTCCCTTAAAATAACCTCCATAACAAACAAAACAGCCGCCACAGGCGTATTGAAACAAGCAGCAATGCCCGCTGCAATACCACAAGCACTTAAACTTCGAATTGCGTTATAAGGTAAATTTAATTTATTGCCGATATAGCTGCTACATGCTGCTCCTAAATGCACAGCAGGGCCTTCTCGACCAACCGAAAAACCTGAAATAAGTGCGACAGCACTGCCAATGAATTGATTAATGGTGTTACGAAAAGGAATAACACCATTTGCAATTTTTAAGCGATGCAACACAAAGGGAATACCACTTCGAATATATTTATAACCCGTAAGCCAAGCAAAGAAGAGAATAACGGCTGCACCAATTATGGGTAATAGGAAACGACTTAAAGCAGTTAAACTGTTATAGTCATCTTTTTCGTTCATAAAAAGTGATTGAACGCCTTCAATGGCGAATATGAAAAGCACCACCAGCATTGCCGATGCAAAACCACCAATAGCCGCTAGTAAGCATAGCTGCCAAGATGTTTGGGGGAGAGCAAGACGCTTTTTAAGCTGAATGATTGTCTTCATATTGTATTATTTTTATTGGGCATATTTACAGACATTCTGGATATCATAATACTTTTCAAATGAATTGGTTAGCAAAAATAAATTTCAACACGATAGTAAAACGCTTAGGAGCATTTAGATCAGCGATTTTACTTTTAGTTATAGTCTCTATATTACTATTTTGTGGATATCGCCTTGGTAATTTTTATCATGGTTATCAAACGCAAACATTGGCACAACAACAAACTAGGTTAGATTTTATTTATCAACAATTAGTGGAGAAAACTCAGCGTATTAATACTTTAGAAGTTGAGCTAGAAGTTGAACGTATGGCGAACAGTCGCAGCCAGGAAACGTTAAAGTCAATTGAGCAAGCGCATTACCAAGTAAAAAAGGAGCTGGCTTTTTATGAAAAAGTTATGGCGCCGGAAAAACAAGCTAATGGTTTAGTTATTGATGGTGTAAGTTTGACAAAATCAGAGAGCCCAAATCATTATCGTTTTCAAGTGGTGCTTGTACAGCAACTATTGCGTAAACGTTATGCTAAAGGTCACATTGAACTGTCAATTACTGGTAGTTTAGATAATAAGCCAAGCAGTATTGCTTTATCTCAGTTGTCTACATTAGAGAAAAAAGACTTATCATTTAGCTTCCAGTACTTTCAAATTATCTCTGGGGAGCTTACTTTGCCAGAAAATTTTGTACCTGAGACTATTCATGTTGCTGCGATATTAACTAAAAGTAAATGGCAGCAATACAACCGTATCGATCAAAGTTATCCATGGTCCAAAAGTCTAGATAATATTACCCAGAGTCAGCCATAATACTTGACTAAAACAGTCAAGTTTAAGATAATTGCCCTAGTTAACCTGTATTAAGTTGAGTTTTATGTCAAATCCTGAATTACCGATTAAATTTTCCGACGCTGCGGCGACTAAAGTATTGACGTTGATCACCGAAGAAGAAAACCCAAACTTGAAATTACGTGTTTACGTTACAGGTGGCGGTTGTTCTGGTTTTTCTTATGGTTTTACTTTTGATGAAAAAGTAAATGATGGTGATATGACCATAGAAAAACAAGGTGTTACTATGGTGATCGATCCAATGAGTTTACAGTATTTAGTTGACGGCGAAGTTGATTATATTGAAGGCTTAGAAGGTAGTCGTTTCTTAGTAAACAACCCCAACGCAACAACCACATGTGGTTGTGGTTCTTCATTCTCTATTTAATGAACAATAATTTTTTGCAAAAGCCGACACGATGTCGGCTTTTTTGATCTTTAAATAAGCTGACATTCGAGTTAGTCATCAAACAAACTACAGACTTATAAATAAAATCTACAAAGGTCATTATTTATGTATTTAAGGGCAGTAAATCTTTACAATTACTGCATATTTTTATTCAGTATTATCAGCTGATTCAAGTGAATTCATTGTAAGTTCATCGGCTTTTATAGATACTTACCATTAATGGCAAACTGAAAAAACAATTGATTTAAGGAAAAACATGAGCTCAAAAATAAAATTAATTACCAGTACCTATTTAGCTTTGTTAATAAGCGCGACTAGCTTATTTGCATCAGCGCAACAATTAAGTACTGAACAACAAGCGCAAATGAATTCGCTTAAAGAAACGGCACTGCAGTCTGATTTATCCTACCAATTAATCGAATCTCTAACCACAGAAGTGGGGCATCGATTAATGGGCTCTGAAGGTGACAAAAAATCAATTGTTTGGGCAATAAATAAAATGAAAACCTTAGGGTTTGATAAGGTTTGGTCTGAAGACGTTACGGGTAGCTACTGGTTACGTGGTGAAGCAAAAGCGCGCATAGTAGCTCCTTATCCACACGACTTAGTGGTTTTAGCACTTGGTGGCAGTATTGCTACGAAAAAAGAAGGTTTGACCGCTGATGTTGCCCATTTTGAAACGTTTGCTGATTTAAAAGCCGCGCCAGATAATAGCCTTAATGGTAAAATTGCGTTTGTTTCTTATCAAATGGATCGCGATATTGACGGCGAAGGATATGGCCCGGCAGTTGGTACACGCGTTAGCGGTGCTGTAGTGGCGGCACAAAAAGGTGCGTCAGCACTTGTTATGCGCTCAGTTGGAACTGACAATAATCGTACGGCTCATACCGGCGTTATGCGTTACAAAGATCAAGTGAAAAAAATTCCGGCAGCGGCATTATCTAACCCTGATGCTGACTTATTAGTCAACCAACTTAAACGTGGTAAAGCAGTAAGTTTATATCTGCATATGACCGCTAAAACTGATGCAGAAGTTGTTGCAACATCTGCAAATGTTATTGGTGAGTTTACCGGTAGTGAGTTTCCAGAAGAAATTGTTTCTTTAGGTGCGCATTTAGATAGCTGGGATGTAGGCACAGGCGCGTTAGATGATGGCTTAGGCATAGGTATGGTTATGGCAGCAGCACATCATATTGGCCAATTACCTGAACGCCCTAAACGCACTATCCGCGTTATCTTATTTGCCGCTGAAGAAGTAGGCTTATTGGGTGCAAAAGAATATGTCAAAGTGCATAAAAATAATATGAACTCACATGTTATTGGTGCTGAATGGGATTTTGGTATAGGCCGTATCTATAAAATGACCCCAGGTGTTGGTGCACAGTCACTTAATGCGATACGAGAATTAGCACAGTATTTAGCACCTTTAGGTGTTGCGTTATCGCCTGAGAACAACGCAAAAGGACAATCTGATATGAGCGCATTAAGTGATGCGGGCATGCCAAGCATTGATTTCGCTCCCGATGGTTCTAACTATTTTGACTACCACCATACTGAAAATGATACTTTAGACAAAGTTGATCCAGCAGCGTTAAAAGTTAATACCGCTATTTATACTATGTATGCATACTTTGCTGCTCAAGCAATGGTGGACTTTAGAAAATAAACCGTTAGTTTTAAGGGTTAATATATCTAATACTAGCCCTTTTCAAGGTAAGCTTTAGTGATTAAAGCTTACCATTACACTGTTATAAATCTATTACAGTGATTACCCTTCTTGTAATAAAAATTCGATTATACGATTGTGATCGATATCATAATCTACAGGGTTTACGCCTCGAATAATAAAGTCGGCTTCTTTCGCTAAATCAATATTCTTAGCCATAATGTATCGGTGATATTTTATATTATAGAAGCAACGCACTTTAGGGTTAATAGGGTCGTCTTGATTTCTCCCTTCAACGATGGCTAGGCGTTGGGAATTAAGCTCTACAATACTGCCAACAGGGTATACGCCCAAGCACTTAATAAATAAATCAACGAGTCTTGGCATCAGCTTACCGTCAAGCGCTAAGCCTCTTAAAATACCGAATGCTTTAATTGGACTATAATTTTTTTTATAGCAGCTCTCTGCTGTTAGTGCGTCAAAAATGTCACATATGGCGATCATGGCACCGTAGTTTGAGATATTATCTTGATGTAATTTTTGTGGATAACCTGAACCGTCTAGGCGTTCATGGTGGAGTGCCGCAACCTCTAAGCTTAGCTCAGAAATATCCGGAATAGCTTTAATAATATCAATGGAATGGTTGACATGTTCTTTAATCACTTCAAATTCTAGTTCGGTTAATTTATCTACTTTATTGAGCAATTTATCTGGGACTTTAATTTTTCCTACGTCATGCAGAAATGCGCCAATAGCAAGCTGTTGAGTAACATCACGATCTATTTTTAAAAAACGTGCAAAAACTGTCATAAGTACAGAAACTGAGACAGAGTGTTCTAATAAATACTGGCTCTTGTCGCGGATGTTTATTACGCAAACTAAAGCATCAGGGTTTTTAAATATTGCGGTAATAATGTGATTTGTCACCTCAATAATAGGTGCAAGATCAATCGGTCGGTTTTGTTGAGCATCAAGCAATATTTGTTGCTGAATTTGTTTCGATTGTTTAAAAATATTTTTAGCTTTGGCAACTTCGAGGATTAAAGGACCTGACTTTTCTAATTGTTCTGGAAGGTTTGTCTTGAGAGCTTCATCTATGGTTTTTGTCGTATCAATTAATACCGAGTTAACCCCCTTAGCTTGTAAACCCAGAATAATATCATTGCTTTTAATATGTCCTGCGCGGGCTAGGTTATATGTACCTTGCTGTTCAACAATATCGACAACAAAGTGGCCTTTTTTTAAATCATTGATACTAACTTTTATTATCATAATACAATTATTTAGAACAGATACCTTAATAATAGTCCTTGGTTAATAAAAGGAAATTCATTTTTGCAGAAAAGTTTAATTTATAACTTAAACACCATGCCATTGTTGGCTTTTTTATTGATGTAGAGGTTCTTATCAGCGGTTTTTAATAGTTCGTCCATGGTTTCAGCACCACTGCTTGCAGCAGCACCACAACTAATACTCACCGGCAGTCGGCCATTTTGGTAAGGCATAGGGTTATTATCAAAAAACTGACATAAACGATCACTAGCTTGTTCGGCTTCTAAAAGTGTTTGACTCGCAAGCACAACAACAAATTCATCACCGGCATAGCGAAAGCATTTATCATTTTCACGCACGAGTTCCTGTAATTGTGTTGCCACATAAGTCAAAACTTTGTCTCCACAATCATGGCCGTAAGTATCATTTATTATTTTAAATTTATTACAATCAATAAATAACAATGAAAAAGGCACGCCATATCGACGTTGTCGAATCACTTCTTCAGCGATACAAACTTCCATTAAACGGCGGTTAGCGACACCTGTTAACCGGTCATAATGCGCCATATATTGAAGCTGCTCTCGAATTAATACATTCGACAAACAAAGACTGACTTTGACCGCGAGTTGCTCTAGATGAAAAGTCCCTAAATCTTGATGAAACCGTTCAGATGACTTATCAGTAAATAATAAACTGCCGAATAATTTACCTTCTAAAGATAATGGTGTTAACGCTGCCGATTTTGCACCAACTAACAATGATTTTGGCACTATGGCGTCTAATTGCGCTAGTTGATTAGTCAACATTGGCTTCTTGTCTATGTGCAGTAAAGTTAATTTTTTGGCAGATATTTGAGAAGTGTTTTTTTGATGCCAATTAGATTGCAAATTACCATTGATCAGATAACTAATAGGCGTAGGATCTGCAAGCAGCAATGAAATACCAGACAATTGAAATTTAGTTTGAATTAAACCAAGTAAACGTTCTAAAAGCTCCTCGCTAGATTGACAAGCAAGTACTTCTGTTTCTATTTCGAATAGCTTACGGGCAATACTTTCGTTGACTTTCGAATTTTCAATTAGTTGATGAATTTGCGACATTAAACGCGCCCAGATTGCTCAGATCTTCACCATTGTTATATTTTATCTTTAAGAGTGCAAGTATATTCCAAGTTGTAGGAGAGCGTTTTAGCAACAAACATTCAACAGCAAAGCGGTCGTGTACAAAATTTGACAGTATTTAATGGTATTATATTTGCTTGTTAGACTCATTAGTTAAGCTAAATTTTGACTCATGCGATCAGCGAGTTTTTCTGTTTGTTGTTAAACTTTTTATTAAAAGCGATACCGCTGAATGAACTTAATAATTATTTTTTAAGTTAATTAGGTAACTGGTCGATACATAATGAAAGAGATAAAAAACACCATAGTACAAAGAGGTAATATGCGAGCGACACAAAAACTACTGATAGCAACTTTACTATCTTTTACACAGTTTCTAAGTGTTTCGGCTGCTGAGTTAACGGCTGTGCAGATATATAGTGATAATGTACTACTTGATTTAATCAAAGAAAACAAACACCTAAGCCAAGTTGTTATTGATGATTGTCAATTAGTACAAGATATTGAAGCACGTGCGGTAAAGTCTCAAATGCCGTCGTACCAATTTCTTTGGGGTGATATGCTAGCTTATGGCGTTTGTGTAAAAAAAGATGTACCGCTGGGCTTGCACTATATGCAAGTATCGGCTGATCAAGGGTTAGCTGAAGCCTTAGAACAATTAGGCCGTTATTATCATATTGGTAAGTTTGTACAGATCGATATTAATCAGGCTGTTACTTTTTTAAAGGAGTCTGCAGCATTAAATAATTTAAAGGCTCAGCTTAGGTTAGCTGACTTGTATCTAGCAGGGCATGGCAGCCCGTTAGATTTTCCACAGCTATATAGCCAATTGCATCAATCAGTCACTGACGATAAAAAACAGCACAAAGCTATCGCACAGCATTTGGCTAAATTAGCGAAAAAAATGCCTGAACGAGTCGTTAACGCGGCCAGTAACGGAAAGTATTAACCGCTTGGGTCGGCAAAATAATGCACTGACTTGTTATGGTCTCAAACATTTATCTTGCTTGGGTATAGCGTTAATCTACGATATACTACAAAAAAAACCATTATCGAATAAATGTGACCGAAAAAGACCCACACAAACAGCGTGAAGCTGACAAATATGATAAGCCTGTAGCAAGTCGCGAATTGTTATTGTCGCTGATCGAAAAATCAAATATTCCCCCTACCTTTAAAGCCATTATTAAGCAATTAAAGTATACCGATGAAGATATGCAAGTTGGGGTAAAGCATCGCTTACGGGCCATGGAAAATAGTGGTCAAATTGTTTTTAATAAATTTAAACAATACACCATAGCCAAACGCAGCGATGTGCTAACAGGCAAGGTTATTGGTCATCGTGATGGTTTTGGTTTTTTTACACCTGATAATGGTGACAAAGATTTCTACATTTCTTCTTATGAAATGAAGCGTGTTATTCACGGTGATATTGTTGAAGCAATATTAATCGATCGCACCGATCGAAAAGGTCGCAAAGAAGTTAAAATACTCGATGTTATTAAACCTCGAACTGCCGGCGTAGTTGGGCGATTTTATGTTGACCATCATATTGCTTGTGTTGTGCCCGACGATGCACGTATTCAACAAGATATTTTGATCCAACCAGATAAAAAAATGGGTGCACGTCACGGTGAAGTTGTTGTGGTTAATGTTACTCAAAGACCGACAAAACGTTCGAATGCCGTGGGTGAAGTGATTGAAGTCCTCGGTGAGCATATGGCTCCGGGGATGGAAATTGAAATTGCCTTGCGTGAGCACGACTTACCAAATCAATTTTCGCCTGAAGTTATAGCTGAAGTGAGTGGTATTGCTGATGAAGTTGAGGAGTCAGCAAAAGCACCGAGAGTAGATCTACGTGACTTACCCTTAGTCACCATAGATGGCGAAGATGCGCGAGATTTTGATGACGCTGTATATTGTAAACCTAACCCTAATGGTGGTTGGACTTTATGGGTTGCAATTGCAGATGTTAGTTATTATGTTCGAGATAAAACCGCATTAGACGAAGAAGCTATTTCTCGTGGTAATTCGGTTTATTTTCCTAGCCAAGTTATTCCTATGTTGCCGGAAAAACTTTCTAACGGCCTGTGTTCACTCAACCCAGACGTAGATCGTTTGTGTATGGTTTGTGAAATGAGTATTAGTGCGGCGGGTGATTTATCCAGTTCAAAATTCTACCCTGCGGTTATGCGATCTAAAGCGCGTTTTACTTACAGTAAAGTCGCGACAATTTTAGGTGTGAACCCTGAGCAAAAAGACGAAGATTATCGCGCCGAGTTACGCAGCCAATACCAAGCATTGATCCCTGATTTAGATAACTTAAATGCTATGTATCATGTGCTAAGTAAAGCAAGAACAAAGCGTGGTGCTATTGCTTTTGAAACCACAGAGTCTCAGTTCCTCTTTAATAGTGACCGAAAAATAGCATCTATTGTGGCAATGGTGCGTAATGACGCTCACAAAATCATCGAAGAATGTATGATTTTAGCTAACGTTGCTACAGCAGAGTTTATTGAAAAACATAAAAAACCAGGCTTATTTCGAGTTCACGATAAGCCGAGTGAAGATAAATATAATAACTTTTTAAGTTACGTTAACGAGCTTGGGCTTGACCTGTCATCTATGGGTGAACGAAAAGAGCAACCTGAGCCAAAAGATTATTGCCATATCTTAGAAAAAATAGCCGACCGTCCTGATCAAGAGCTTATTCAAACTATGCTATTGCGTTCCATGCGCCAAGCGGTTTATCAAAGCGATAATATTGGTCATTTTGGTTTAGCATTGCCATCATATAGTCATTTTACTTCACCAATACGTCGCTACCCTGATTTAGTTGTGCATCGTGTCATTAAAGCTATTTTAGATGAACAAGCTAAAGATGAAGCAAATGCTGGCGCACATAATTATACGCCAGAAGCTGTAATCGAGTTGGGTGAACATTGTTCGATGACTGAACGCCGAGCAGATGATGCTACTCGCGATGTTTCAGATTGGCTTAAATGTGAATATATGCAAGATCACGTTGGCGATACCTTTACCGGCGTAATATCTACCGTGACTAACTTTGGCTTATTTGTGCGATTAGCCGATTTACATATTGAAGGTTTAGTCCATATTACCTCACTAGGTCATGACTATTATCATTTTGATGATGTGCGTATGTGCTTAACAGGTGAAAATAGCGGCGCTAAGTATCGTATTGGCGATACAGTAGAAGTGCAAGTTGCTGCGGTTAACCTAGATGAGAAAAAAATTGATTTAGCGCTAGCTGGTGCTAACGCTGTTATTAAGCGTGCTAAGCCAGCAGCGAAAAGCAAAAGCTCGGATAAGCATAAGCGCGGTAAACGTTCGGCAGATAAATCAGCGTCAAAAGAAGCGAAAGCTAATTTTAATGAAAAAGCCAAGCCAGCTAAAAAATCAGCTAAAACAGGCGACAAAACTACAGCGAAAGCTAAAAAGCGCAAGGCAAGAAAAAAACGTCCAGGTAAAAATGCACGTAAAGCTGCTGAATAAATTGTAGTAATGAATGATAACGGCTAGAACGGTAATTCTGTTATAAGCTTAGCCGTTAAACTTGTTTATATTGTCATGCGTTTAGCTACAGCGAAATATCTTACCCGTTTAGCTCACGATTGAGTCAAACGAGAATAAAGTAATTAATAGAGAAAGAATTAAGTTTATGGCGAAGCAAGAAGAATTAGTATTTGGCATTCATGCCGTAAAAGCCTTAATGGAACATGCACCAGAAAGGTTTATCGAATTATGGTTACTCAAAGGTCGTGAAGATGACCGTTTAATGCCGATTATTAATCTAGCGCAACAATACGGTATCTCAGCACAAATGGCTAATCGTAAAGTGCTTGATGATAAAAGTGAAGGCGAACAACATCAAGGCGTAGTGGCTCGAGTGAAACCTGGTAAAGTATTTACCGAAGCTGATATAGAAGATATTCTTGCTGAGGCGGAGCGCAAAGATCAAGCGCCATTTTTGTTGATACTCGATGGCGTTACAGATCCACATAACTTAGGTGCTTGCTTGCGTAATGCTGATGCTGCTGGTGTGCAAGCGATTATCGTACCAAAAGATAATGCTGCTCGTATAACAGCAACCGTTCGAAAAGTAGCTGTTGGTGCTGCGGAAAGTGTGCCATTAGTGCAAGTAACTAACTTGTCTAGAACCATGAAAGCCTTACAACAAATGGGCGTTTGGATCATCGGAACTGCGGGAGAAACCGATACTTGTCTTTACGACATAAAGCTAGCTGGCCCAATGGCATTAGTTATGGGCGCAGAAGGTAAAGGCATGCGTCGTTTAACTCGTGAAAATTGTGATCAATTGGTGAAATTACCGATGGCTGGTAGTGTTTCAAGCTTAAATGTATCTGTGGCAACAGGTATTTGCTTGTTTGAAATAGTACGTCAGCGTCTTCAGAGCTAAATTTAGTTAGCTCAAACGTTAATAATAAAATTTTTAGATTTTAATGGATGTCATATTCAAAAGGATATAAGGAAATAAAATGAAAAAAGCTGTATTTGCACTTGTTGTACTTGTTTGTATTGGTTTAATTGGACCTAAACTGGTTGGTGGTATTGTTGAAGAAAAGTACCAAGATATTACTAACCGTCTTAACGAAAATCCGTCAATTGTAATAACTGAACATAATTTCACTCGCGATTGGTTTTCGGGTCAAGCGGTTAGCACAATGAAATTCAAAGATGTTGAATTAGATGATGTCGATATTATTGTTACCGAACAACTGAACTTTGGTCCATTTATTTTTGCTGATAATGAGTTTACCCTTGCACTAGCTAAATCAGTTGCAGATATTGACGTTGAAGTTACCAACATAGATGAAACCGATAAAAAAGAAATTGCAGCACTTATTCAGCAATTAAATGAAAAACTCTCAATAACTTCAGTGATAAATTATCGTTTTAATTACACCACACATATAGTCCTAGATGCTATTGAATTTGAACAAGACGGTAGTCAAGTTAATATCGGTGTACTAGAGAGCGAGTTTACACTTAGCGACGAGAAATACCTTGAAGGCTATATAAACTGGGCAGGTCTTGACTTCAAAGGGCCTGATATGAATGTGCAAGTGTCTCCACTTACAACAACATTTACTCAAGAAGTTATTAGCGGTGATTATTATGCTGGTAATGCAATCGCAGCAGGCGATCTCTCAATGCAATTGAGCAACATCATCGCCAAAGATAATAATGGTAATGAATTACTGAACATTGAGCACTTAACCTTTTTTGTAGAAACTGCAATTGAACAAGACTTAATGAATTTACATCTCAAATATGCTGCAGATAGTATAAAAGGCGCAGGCCAAGAACTTGAGAAATTGAACTTTGATCTTGCACTGAACAAGTTAGATCCACAAGTATTGATTGAACTGAATGAATTGGGCGTGAAAATGCAGCAAGATCCTGCAAAAATCGAGCAGTTTAGTCAGCAATTAACTATGGCAGCGACAAAGCTATTAGCGAAAGACCCTGAAATTAATATTAATGATTTGAGTGTTGTTACGGCCGATGGTGTTATCAAGTCTGAACTAAAATTGGTTATTGATCATACTTTATATGACCAAGCAAACCCGATGAGCATTATTGCCGCAATAAATGCAGATGCTAAAGGTGTTGCGCCATTGCCATTTTTTCAAAAGCTTGGCTTAGCGGGCATGATTGATATGTATGTTGAACAAGGCTTCATTATAAAAGAAGCTGATCAACTTTCGTTTGCTGCTCAATTTATGCAAGGGCAATTAACGATTAATGGCAACGTTATCACGATGTAAAATTTCATTATTTTAATTAGTTAAAAAAGAGTCACTTAGGTGGCTCTTTTTTTATGATGCGATTAATGGTGAAATACAAACTAGTGCTTGCCTTTGTTGCTCATTTTCCCTACAATACGCGTCCTTAATTCAGCCTGAACTTTTGTTCCTTGCCTCAACTGGTGTTGGCTGAGCCAGATAATGAGGCTACAACCGTAAGGAGCTCGTAATGCGTCATTACGAAATCGTATTTATGGTTCACCCTGATCAGAGTGAACAAGTACCAGCTATGATTCAGCGTTACAGTGACATCGTCACTAATGTTGAAGGCAAAATCCAACGTCTAGAAGACTGGGGTCGTCGCCAATTAGCTTACCCAATCAATAAATTGCACAAAGCACACTATGTTCTAATGAACATTGAAGCGCCACAAGCAGCTATTGATGAATTAGAAACTTCTTTCCGTTATAACGATGTTGTTATTCGTAACATGATTATGCGCACTAAAGACGCGGTTACTGAAGCTTCAGCTATGGCTGTTGCTAAAGAAGACCGTCGTGATGAGCGTCGCGAAGTGAAGAAAGAGGTTACTGAAGCACCAGCTACTGAAGCAACAGCTGCCGAAGCACCAAAAGCAGAAGAAGCTGCGAGCGAAGAATAAGTAACCTGTGACCGTTTCTCAGTCTATGAATAATAGCGTTGAGAATAGCCTAGTATTGACCGGATATGTGGTAAAACCACCTAAAACGTCAACTAGCCCAGCGGGTATTCAGCACTGCCAGTTTTCAATGGACCATAAGTCTATACAAAATGAAGCAGGCATGAACAGACAAGCGTTTGTTCGAATACAAGTTGTTGCAACCGGCAAAGTGTCACAACACTTAACTCGTGATTTAATTGAAGGCTGTAATATTAGAGTGACAGGTTTTATTAACCGTCATGAATCTAGAAACGGTAATCCGCTTTTAGTCTTACATGCCCAACAAATTGAAATGATTTAATTTAGGCTCTCACTGATTAAAGTGATTTTCATTTTAAAAAGTAAGCCATTTTAGGAGAAATCCATGTCTCGTTTTTTTAGACGTCGCAAGTTCTGCCGCTTTTCAGCGGAAGGTGCTGCTGCAATCGATTATAAAGATACAGCTGTACTAAAAAACTACATCACTGAAAGTGGTAAAATTGTTCCTAGCCGTATCACTGGTACAAGCGCTAAATATCAACGTCAACTTGGTCGTGCGATCAAGCGTGCTCGTTACTTAGCATTATTACCATATACTGATTTACATAAGTAACCTAATAAGGGGTTTTGAAAATGGAAGTAATACTTCTTGATAAAATCGCCAAATTAGGCGGCCTTGGCGACAAGGTAACAGTTAAATCTGGTTACGCTCGTAACTTTTTATTACCAAAAGGCAAAGCTGTTTTTGCCTCTAAAGCAAACGTTGAGCACTTTGAAGCTCGTCGCGCTGATTTAGAGAAAAAACTTGCTGAGCAACTAACTGCTGCTCAAGCACGTGCTGCTAAATTAGCTGAATTAGCTGAAATCACTATCGCTTCTAAAGCAGGTGATGAAGGTAAATTATTCGGTTCAATTGGTACTCGTGATATTGCTGATGCAATTACTGAAGCTGGCGTTGAAGTTGTTAAAGCTGAAGTTCGTTTACCTTTAGGTAGCATTCGTGAAACAGGTGAATTCGATATCGTAATTCACGTGCATAACGATGTAGACACAACAATTAAAGTTGTTGTTATTGCTCAGGCTTAATAGCCAAAAGTAATCGTCTGATAAAAACCTGAATTCGTCATGAATTCAGGTTTTTTTATGCGAAAAATAAACTCAGCCACAAACCAGGAAGTTACTTATGAAGTGACTTATATAGTACTCTGAAAATTTGGCTTTTAATGAAAGTTCCTTGTAGCACTCTAATGGTATTTTAATTAAAAATTTATTAGATGAACATCTTCAAGTATTTATACTACACTTGAGTAAATATAGAGATAAAGAAAGTCACTTAACATGATGGACGTTAAGAAGAGTTAAAACAAAGACTAGGCTATGGAGTGTTAATGTTATCAAAAACTAATCAACAAGAAAAAATTACACTTAAAGCGTTATTTTTGTCAATAATAACCTTATACATCTTCGTATGTTTGTTTTCTCTTATCGCTGTTTATCAAACACAAAATAACCAACATAATACCCTTGAAGCCTTAAAGTTAAATGATCAGCAATTGCATAATCTTGCAAGTGCCCCTGTGATGTATAGCAGCATTATAGGGAAGTTAGTTATGAAGAAACAAGTAAACTCCCGCTTATTACCTATAACGAATAGCCGTTGGTACTTAAGCTTCTCATCACCTTTTACCATCGTATTTTATTCACCGTTATTCTGGTTGTTTACTTTAGTAACGTTAATAAGTGGTTTAATTTTATATAACAGGTTTAAACAGCAAATAGCCATTAGTATTCGACCAATCAAAAAATTAGAAAACTGGGCTAATTTATCGATTATTCAAGGCTTTTCTAATCGTATTGATATTGATCATTCATTAAAGGAAACTTATGCAATTACTTCTGCCATTCATCAGTTGCAACAACAAATAAATGACAGCATAACTAGCGAAACGGAATGGGATCAAAACATTCGTTCAAGCGCTTTATTAGATCAAGACACTCGCATTGGAAACCGAGCGTATTTTGACAATAGATTGCAAGCATTCTTGAAAGAAGAAGATGTACAAGGAGCAGTACTTTTAATTCAATTTAAAGAAATGGAGTTAGTTCATAACCTTCATGGATATCAGCAAGCTTTATCGCTTCTATTAACGTTAATTCAAGTTACAAAACAAAGGTTACAAGGTCAACCCAGTTACTTTCTTGCGCGCCATAGTGACTATGAATTATCTCTATTACTGCCTAATTTTTTCGTGCAAGAAGTTGAGCAACTTGCTGATAGATTACTGAAAAATTTTCAAGCGGTTGTTAAGCCAATAGGGATTAACCAAGAAGAATTTGTGCATATAGGTATTAGCTATTTTAATAATGCTCAACTGCCGTATCAAATAATGTCTGAAGCCGATATGGCACTTCGTTCTGCTCAACTACAAGGGCCTTCGCAATGGTTTATGTTCGAAGCGGGTGAGTTAGAAGTAGTAAAAGCAAAGGGTTCACTTAAATGGCGAACTTTTCTTAGTGCAGCGATCAAGAGAAATGGTTTTGTTATTTTCTTTCAGCCTGTTATTGCCAGTGACAGTGCAGAAATATTACACCATGAGGTATTGTCTAAGGTAAGAGATAAAAATGGCGCCTTGATTAATGCACGCGTTTTCATTCCTATGGCAAAGAAATGTGGTTTAACGATGCAAATAGACTTGCTTATTCTCGAACAAGTTTGCCGTGTTTTATCTCATGAACCTGACCAGCAATATAGTTGTAGTATTAATATTTCATTAGACTCGCTTTTATCGGTTGGATTTACAGATAAATTTATTGCCATATCGCAGCGATTTCCTGCAGTAAAAGGAAAATTACTGATTGAAATCAGTGAGTATCAACTTGTCAGTAATATAATAGAATTAGCACCAGCGTTAGAGCAGTTAAATAACGCCGGCATGAAAATTATTGCTGATAAAGTTGGTCAATACGTAGTAAGTGCTAACTATATAAATATTTACCCCATTTATGCGATGAAATTACACCGAAGCATTGTACTCGATATAGATAAAAAAACTGAAAATCAAGTGTTTATTCAGAGTTTGAAAACGTTAGCTGCTGCTAAAAGTATTGCTGTATATGCGTTGGGTGTTGAAAGAAAAGCGGAGTGGCGAACACTTTTACAGCTTGATGTGAAAGGTGGTCAAGGGCACTTTTTTACTGAACCGGTGGCACAGGTAGCAAAGGCCATTCATCTTGATTAAGTATACCACGCTCAAACATGCCGGCTAAACCTTGTAAGCCGCCCGTGTGCAGCAATACAATCCGATGATGCTCTGGAAAGTAACCTGACTCTATAAGATCAAGCAGTGCTAAAACCATTTTACCTGAATAAACAGGCTCAAAATCGATACCCACTATATTACTAAAGCTACGTATATTGTCAGCATCGTTGAGGCTGAATTTTGCATACCCTCCTCGGTGAAATTCATGGGCAATACGCCAATTTTTCCTGGTCTTATTTTGCTCTCCTAATAAGGACTGCACTTCCTGCTCTAAATAATTTTGCTGTTTTAGTACTGCGATACCTAATAAGTTATGTTTAGCATTGTTGGCTAAAACTAAGCCAGCAAGCGTACCACCACTGCCAACCGGTGTCATCAGCGTATCAAACTCACATTGCTGGTTAAGTTCATCAATAACCTCACCAACGCCTTGAAGCGCTAATGAATTACTTCCACCTTCCGGAATAATAAAGTGATCAGGGTATTCTTGCTGTAATTGCTTTAAATAATCTTCGTTATCTCGCATACGATAGGTTTTACGATCAACAAATGTTAATTGCATATTCCAATGTTTTGCCCAGGCTAACGTATAATTATTTTGATTATTTTCTTCGCCACGAATAATGCCAATAACTGGCAGTTTATGTTGCAAACAAGCAAAGGCACAGGCATGAATATGATTAGAAAAGCAACCACCAAAAGTAATAATACCTTTAGCACCTGTAGATTTTGCATGCTCTAAATTGTATTTAAGTTTACGCCACTTGTTACCTGAAATAATATGATGAATATGATCGTCACGTTTAACGTGAACAGTTAATTTATGTTGGATAAATAGCGGATGCGTTATTGCATGTAAAGCTGAGAAATTGGACATAAGTTTGTAACTCAAAATAATGAAGTAATTAAAACACTTGCACCGAAAACAGAATCAGCGATAATGGCTTTATGGTCAAATAAAACTAGAATAATAATATCGCTTAATGTCAATTATTACACGGATCAAAAATATTTTCTCAACAGCAAAATCAACTGAGATAGTTGGTGTCGCATTGCGACAGCAATCGATTAGCTATTTTTCTAAAAACGGTAATAAAGACAAAGGTGAAGTTGTTGAAAATAAAGGTAATTCGGTTGCCGTCGCTTTAAAAGACTTAGTTAACCGTCATAAGTTTTCAGGCCAGTGCCAATTGGTATTAGCGCATGCCCACTCTCAAATAGTGCAGGTAGACAAACCTAAAGTACCTGATACTGAAATGAATGCAGCCTTGAAATGGCAAATCAAAGACTTGGTCAGTATTTCACCTGAAAATATGGTTCTAGATTATTTTGATGGTCCAACTCTTGCCGGCGGCCATGAAAAAATTAATGTTGTGTGTGTTCCTAAAAGTGACTTAATTGAGTTGGTTGCAACCTTTACTGATGACGATTTAAATATTAGTAGTATTACTACTGAAGAATTTGCCTTTGCAAGCTTGTTACCCATACAACAAGATGCCATTTTATTAGTTTGCCAACAGCCGAATGAAGAAATTAACCTGTTAATTATTAAAAATGGCCAGCTCTTCTTTAGTAGACGTTTACGTGGCTTTGCAAAAATTGCTAATAAAACTGAAGATGAATTAAGTATGGGGGTGATCGATACGTTAAGTTTAGAAATTCAACGTTCCACTGACTATTTTGAACGACAGTTAAAGCAAGCGCCTATCAAAGCTATTGAAATTTTACTGCCCTTAGAGCAAGAAGCTTTTCTAGCACGTAAATTGGCTGAAAATACCAATGTAGAAGTAAAACTATTTGCTATGGCAAGTTCATTAGAAAACTATAGAAGCAGTGCGGTTGCTATTGGAGCAACGCAGTTAAATTTTATGGAGCCAAATTAAAATGGCTAAACATTCAATCAACTTATTGCAAGCTGATCTATTACCTATAAAAGCGCTATGGACACTGACTCGTGTTGTTACACTATGGGGAATAGCCTTAGTAATAATGCTCGGTTTAATATTCATTACTCAATGGCAAGTTAATAGTGTTAAGGCTGAATTTGATACCGTCAATGCAATTAATACGGCTCAAACGACAGAACTAAAAAGCTTAGAATTAGCTATTAGTAAAAACCGCCAAGATACTAAGTTACTTACTCAGTTAAATACAATTAAACTTGTTATTGCTAATAAAGAACACTTACACCAACAATTAACCGACCCATCGAAAACTTATAGCGCCGGTTTTTCTAGTGCTATGGTTGAGTTATCTGCGCTGCATGATAAAAATATTAGTCTACAAAGAGTTAATATTGGTCATGGAAATATGACTTTTGCGGGGTTAGCTCGAACACCTGATGCCGTGCCTAATTGGCTGTCTGGTTTTGAATCATCAACATTTCTTTCAGGTAAACGATTTATTAATTTTTCTTTAACTGAAAATGAACAAAAATTAACTGAGTTCGTTGTTAGCTCTGCACCATCTAAAGGAGAGTAGTGCTATGTCGCAGTGGTTAACTTATAGTGAAAAATTTAATGATACGACACCTCGAGAGCAGTATTTAATTATCGCCTCGGGCTTAGTCGCTGTGATTTTTGTTTTGTATAGTTTATTTTTAGATGAGCCTATTCAAAATATTGGCAGTTACAAAGAGCAAATAATTAAAGCTCAACAAGATATTGAAAGTAAAAAAGATTCAATTCAAGTGTTAAAGCAAGCATTAGATGAAGACCCCAATGTTGCGTTGAAAAGAGAGCTTTCTCAATATCAGGCTAAGCTCGGAGATGTTGATAAAAAACTCCTTGAATTAACTTCTGACTTAATCGACCCCATTCAAATGCGCTTTGCCTTAATTAAATTACTTAAGCTACAAAAAGGCGTGAAATTACTCTCATTTGAAGTGTTACCAGCAAGCCCAGTAACGGAGGATAAGGTCTTAGCTGAAAATGAAACCGAACAAACTATTGAAAAAAATAATACTTCAACAGTTAAAACGAGTGATGTTCAGTCGCAACCAGCACAATTACGTTTATATAGGCATGGCATAAAAATTAAACTGCAAGGTCAATATTTCGAATTAAAAGATTACTTAACTCAATTGGAAAGTTTATCTTGGAAGTTTTTCTGGCAAGAGTTTGATTACCAACTAAAAGCCTATCCAGTGAGCGAACTCGAAATTGAAATTTACAGCTTAAGCACGTCACAGGAGTTTATTGGTGTATAAAATCATACTTGTTTTATGCTTCTTGTTTATATCTAGCTATGTAAAAAGTCAGCAAATAGATCCAACGAGACCTTTTGGCGAAATAGCGACTTCGAATAGCAGTGAGAAAGGTGCTACTTTAGTCTTGCAATCAATTATCGAAAGCAATAATAAAAGAAAGGCAATTATTAACGGTCAAGCGCTTAGTGTTGGTGACAAATACAATGGGTTTAACTTGATTGCAATTAGTAAAAATGGGGTGGTGTTAGATTCACCACAGGGTAGAATGGAATTATCATTATTTTCCGGTGTAATAGCGAACTCAAAATGAATAAAATAATTATGAATAAAAAACACCAAATGAAATTATTATGCTGCTCGGCGTTTATCGTACTTGTGGGTTGTCAATCAGCGCCAAAACCACCAACTGATATTACTCAAGCGTTAGATAAAGCGATTGATCAATCAAAACAGCCTAAAGCTCCTAAACCACTACAAGCTTTACCAAATTCTGTTCGACAAGAACTTATGCAGCAAGAAATTCAGCAAGCTCGCCATGGACTATTGGCTGAAAAACGCTTAGAAATTGCTGCGAGTGGTGTTGCCGCTGATCAATTTTTTGCTGCGATAGTAGATGACTCATCTTACAGCATTGCTGTTCATCCAGACGTTAGTGGCAATATTACACTGAATTTGAAAAACGTAACGCTTGATGAAACGTTAGACGTCGTTGAATCACTATATGGTTATGATATTCGCCGAGAAGGGCGGGTTATTCAAGTTTATCCTGCAGGCATTCGTACTGAAACTATCCCTTTAGATTACTTATATGTTAAACGCCGTGGTATTTCTAGTACCAGTATTAATTCTGGCGGTGTTTCTGAAAACGATCCTGATAGTAGTAACTCGAACGGTAATAACAGCAATAACAATAATAACAATAATGGTGGAAGCAATAACGGACAAAGCGGCAATAGTAATCAAAACAGTAATAGCGGTGTAAATATTTATACCGAAAATGAATCTGATTTTTGGTTGGAGTTAAAAGAGACATTAACAGCTTTAGTGGGTGATGAAGAAAATCGATCTGTTATTGTATCTCCGCAAGCCGGTTTAGTCACCATTAAGGCACTACCCGCAGAAATAGCGGCTGTTAAACGCTTCATAGAAAGTACCGAGGAGCATTTGCGTCGCCAAGTTATTATTGAAGCGAAGATTATGGAAGTCACCTTAAATGATGATTACCAACAAGGTGTTAAATGGGACCAAGTATTAGGACACATTGAAAGTACCGATATCGGTTTTTCTACTACGGGGAATATTGTTGGCAATACAATTTCTTCGGCAGTAGGTGGTGTAACTAGCTTAAGTTTCTTGAATAAAGACTTCAGCGGCGTGATTGATTTATTATCAACTCAAGGTAATGTACAAGTACTTTCAAGCCCTAGAATTACTGCAACAAATAACCAAAAAGCGATTATTAAAGTTGGTGAAGATGAATATTTCGTCACGGATGTTTCGAGCACAACCACTACAGGTACTTCAACCACGACTACACCAGAAATTGATTTAACACCTTTTTTCTCAGGTATAGCGCTTGATGTAACGCCACAAATTGATGCCAATGGTGAAGTTATTTTACATATTCACCCATCAGTAACTATTACTGATGAGCAAACTAAAACAATTAAGTTAAGCGACCAAGACATAATCTTACCACTTGCGCAAAGTAGTGTAAGAGAGTCAGATACTATTATTCGTGCAAGATCTGGGGAAATAGTGGTTATAGGTGGCTTAATAGAAACACGTAAAGTTGATATTGAGTCTAAAACACCTTTCTTTGGTGACATTCCGGTGATGGGCTCATTATTTAAAAGTAAAAGCGAATCAGTACAAAAGAAAGAGTTAGTTATTTTACTTAAGCCGGTTGTAATTGGTCATGATACTTGGAAAAACCAACTTCAAGACGCACGTGCTTTGTTAAAGCAATGGTTTCCAGAAGATCCAGACGCAAACACTAATAACAATTAAGTTATAACTTATGTACTTGTACCATTTTGGTCTAAGGGAGTTACCTTTTACCCTGACCCCAAATACCAGTTTTTATTTGGGCTTAGAGTCACATAATGAAGCGCTGGCGGTATTACTTACAGCGCTAAAAACTGGCGAGGGTTTTATCAAAGTTGTCGGTGAAGTCGGCACCGGTAAAACCTTAATGTGCAGAAAGTTATTGAACGAAATTCCAGACCACTTCGTTACTGCCTATATTCCAAACCCGTACTTAAAACCGGATGAATTACGACGAGCAGTAGCGGTTGAACTTGGTGTAAAGCAAGCTCAAAGTATGTCGTTACAGCTGTTAACTCAGCGTATTCAGCAAAGGTTATTGGAGCTGCATATTCGAGGGCATTCTGTGGTATTAATTCTCGATGAAGCACAAGCTTTACCTTCTGAAAGCTTAGAAGCCTTGAGGCTCTTTACCAACCTTGAAACAGAAACACGCAAGTTATTACAGGTTGTGTTGTTTGCTCAGCCCGAGTTAGATGAAAGGTTAGCAGAAAAAGCGTTTAGACAGTTAAAACAACGCATTACCTTTTCTTACAAGTTACGTGCAATGAATGCGCGTGAAGTTGATTATTATATTCAACACAGGTTACAAATAGCGGGTCATAAAGGGGAAAATTTATTTAGTCATTCATTGGCGAGCCAAGTTGCCAAAGTGAGTGGTGGTATACCTAGGCTTGTAAATATTATTTGTCATAAAATGTTAATGCTAGGCTATGGACAAGGCAGCTATAAATTGACTAAAAAACATTTAAACTCTGCAATACAAGACACCGAAGGCTTGCAGGTTCAGTCATCAAGAAAATTTTACATAATCAGTATATTACTAGCTGTTACTTGTATTGGTTTGTACATTTCACGGGATATTTTTGGGTTGCTAGCATGAGTGTAATAAACCAAATGTTAAAAGACTTAGACAAGCGGCAGAGCGATCAGCAAGGTAGCGCTAATGTTGCTATGCCTTTAACCGAAAAAAGATCATCGACAAAAATTATGCTTATTATTGTCGCCGTTATCGTTATTTTTAATATTATTGGTTGGTTTGGCTGGGAATTATACAGTGAGAATCAACAATTAAAACTTCAAGCGCAGCAGGAAAAAAGTCCCGTTAACCTGATGACTTATCCGTCAATTGAATCATCAAGTAATAACACAGATGTAAACACTAAACCTGCATCTGAATATAAACCTACTCAAGAAACTAAAGTCGTTGTGATCGACCGAGAAGATGTTAATACTTTAAAAGCGACTGCTAATTCTGCGCCGTCGGTTACTCAGACGGAGCAAGATATTGTAGCAGAGCCTAGTGAAGTAGAAAGTATCGCTAGGGTAGACAAGTTAACTGTTTCGGTGGGAGAAAAAAATGACACTGTGGTTATTGTTGCGCCGATTAAGCCTGTTGTAGAGGTTGCAGTAGCTGAAAAACCTGAACCCATAGCCAGTGAAGTTAAACCAAGCCTAACAATTTCGCGTTCTCAATTGTCTCCAAAAGCTTTAGCTGCAAATAAAATAACTCAAGCTGAAAAAGCAATGGAACGTAACGATCTTGCAAGCGCCGAGTCATTATTTGAAGAGATACTGATGTTGACTCCTGCACACGAAACAGCACGTAAACAGCTCGCTGCATTATGGTATGGAAAAAAATATTATCAAGATGCCATTAACTTATTATCGCAAGGTATTGCCATAGCCCCAAAGGCAGAAGAAATGCGTTTGATGAGTGCTAGGATCTATTATGAGCAGGAACGAACAAGACAAGCTTACAATATATTGAAGCCGATTAAGCTAAGTAATAGTGTCGAAATACAAACGTTATTAGCCAATGTGTCAGCCGAGCTAAACGAACATGAAAGTGCTATATTTTCGTATCGTAAGTTGATAACACAAGAGCCAGAAGTAGGTCGTTGGTGGTTAGGTTTAGCCGTATCTTTAGATAGCTTAGGGGAGTTTGTACCTGCAATAGATGCTTATAAACAATCTATAACACAGAATAATTTATCAACGAGTGCAATGCAATTTGCTCAACAGCGCTTGATAGAGTTAGGAGAATAATATGGCGGCACCTAAATTAAAAATGCGTTTGGGCGATTTACTTGTTCATGAACACATTATTACCAATGAACATCTAATGCAGGCTTTAAATAGCCAAAAAACAACAGGAAGAAAGCTCGGTGATACCTTAATTGAATTAGGTCATATTAGTGAGCGACAGTTACTAGAGTTTTTTGCTCAACAATTAGATGTACCTTTTTTAGATATCAGCCAACGTAGAATTTCTTCTGAAGTCGCTTTGTTATTACCTGAAGTACATGCAAGGCGTTTACGTGCCATTATTATAGAAGACCAAGGCGACTCTGTGCTGATAGGCATGAGTGACCCAGCTGACTTAAGTGCATTGGATCAGCTTGAACAAATGTTAGCACCAAAGCGTTTGAAGCTTGCTGTTGTAATGGAGACACAACTATTTAATGCTTTTGACGGCTTATACCGTCGAACAGCTGATATTGAGTCTTTTGCTAGTCAACTTGAGGAAGAATACGATCAAAGTAGTGACTTTGATTTGTCAAATAACTTTCTTGAGGAAGGCGGAGACGCGACGGTTGGTAAGTTATTGCAATCAGTATTCGAAGATGCGGTACAAATGCGCGCATCAGATGTTCATATTGAACCAGACGAAAAAGCGCTACGTATTCGTCAACGTATTGATGGTGTATTACAAGAAAATATTCTCAAAGAAAACAAAATTGCATCGGCAATGGTATTACGTTTAAAACTGATGGCGGGACTTGATATATCAGAAAAACGTTTACCGCAAGATGGCCGGTTTAATTTAAAAATTAATGGGCATAACATTGATGTTCGTATGTCTACAATGCCGGTTCAATATGGCGAATCAGTCGTTATGCGTTTGCTTGATCAGTCTGCAGGCATGTTGTCTTTAGATGAAACCGGTATGCCTGAGCATTTCGTTAATCGTATCCGCCATCAAATTTCTCGTCCACATGGGATGGTACTAGTTACAGGCCCAACCGGTAGTGGTAAAACTACCACTTTATATGCAGCGTTAAGTGAACTTAATAAAGCTAGTAAGAAAATTATTACCGTTGAAGACCCGGTTGAATATCGCCTTCCACGCGTTAATCAGGTTCAAATAAACAGTAAAATTAACCTCACATTTTCCAGTGTACTAAGAACGGCATTACGACAAGATCCAGATATTCTAATGGTCGGCGAAATGCGTGATAAAGAAACCGTAGAAATAGGTTTACGAGGCGCATTAACCGGTCACTTAGTCTTATCAACTCTGCATACTAACGATGCTATTACGAGTGCTTTACGCCTTTTAGATATGGGGGCAGCCGGTTTCTTAGTGGGGAGTTCATTACGAGCCATTATTGCTCAGCGCCTGGTACGTAAAGTATGTGATAGCTGTCGACAAGTTTATCAACCCGATGAACAAGAGTTAATGTGGTTGTCTAACCTGGTTGATGAAAATGTTAACGCTATTGAGTTTAGTCATGGTCGAGGCTGTCAAACTTGTCAATATACTGGTTATAAAGGTCGTATTGGTGTTTTTGAGTTATTAGAAATGAATGAACCTATGATGGCCGCTTTAAAACGCGATGATACCGAAGCGTTTACGCAGGCTGCGAAACAACACCCAGAATTTAGGCCTTTAGCTTTAGCTGCATTTGATTATGCTAAGCTTGGAATTACAAGTGTTGAAGAAGTGCTTCGATTAGTAGAAACCATTGACGTTACAGGGTAAATAATAACATTATGCCAGCATTTAATTATATTGGGCGAGATGCCAGTGGTAGCCAAGTTAAAGGTGCTATTGAAGCGGCAGATTCAACTATGGCTGCCGAGCAACTATCTCGCAGGCGTATTATTCCAATATCAATCGAAAATGCTAGTCAATCCGATGATGCAGAAGCCTCTAAAAATATTGACCTAAACGAATTACTAGGATTCAATCAAGTTACGCTTGATGATTTAATCGTATTTTGTCGTCAAATGTATGCACTGGTAAAGTCTGGCGTACCTATTTTAAGAGCCATTAAAGGTATGGCAGAGTCGAGTACCTCCGTAAAATTAAAGTCAGCCTTAACCGATATATCATCACAATTAGAAGGTGGTTTTCCGCTTTCTACAACATTGCACAAACACCCTAAAATATTTACACCATTATTTGTCTCTCTAGTACACGTTGGTGAAAATACGGGTAACCTTGATGATGCGTTTCTTAAGCTTGCTAATTATTTTGAACGAGAACAAGAAACTAGAAAGCGCATTAAAACTGCACTACGTTACCCAAGTTTTGTCTTAATTGCGCTTGTTGCTGCATTAGTTATTTTAAATATATTTGTTATTCCAACCTTTGCCAATATGTTCAGTAAATTGGGTGCTGACTTACCATGGGCTACAAAAATGCTGATAGCGAGTTCAAACTTTTTTCTCGATTATTGGCCGCATATGCTTATTGGCAGTATTGTTGGTTTTTTCGTTTTAAGAAACTATTTAAGAACACCTACAGGTATGTATTTATGGGATAAGAGAAAATTAAAATTACCCATAGTAGGTGGTGTAATAGAACGTTCTATTTTGTCACGTTTTGCACACAGTTTTGCCATTATACTTAAAGCAGGTGTACCAATGACTTCTGGATTGTCGTTGGTTGCCGACGCAGTTGATAATACTTATATGCGCGAAAAAATCTTAACAATGAGAAGCAGCATTGAAAGCGGCGAAAGTCTATTGCGCTCAGCGGTTACCAGTACATTATTCACCCCGCTAGTACTTCAAATGATCGCTGTTGGTGAAGAAACCGGGCGAGTAGATGAGCTGCTAGCAGAAGTTGGGGATTATTACGAACGTGAAGTTGATTATGAACTAAGCACATTAACCGCTAGAATAGAACCTATTATGATTGCAATTGTAGCCGCCATGGTACTTGTGTTAGCGCTAGGCATATTTACTCCAATGTGGAATATGATGTCAGCATTCCAAGGTAAATAGTGATGCTTTATTCTTGTGAGAAAACATCATGACATCACTACAAGTGGCTGAAAAAAATGAGAAGTCGTTAACTGAAACGCTTGTTGTTGTGGTGTTAGTTGCTTCGTTAATGGCCAGCTTTCTATTTTATTTTTTTAAGCAGCAAGAGCAACTCACGCGAGCAGGTTTCGAAACATTAGCACAGGTATTTTCAGCACGAATTAATGGTACACATGCGCAGTGGTTTATGGATCAAAAGCCTAACTACATAGTTATTGAAAGTAGTAATATTCAACCGGATGGCAGTGATAAAATAAAAGTGCCGATGAATAAAAAAGGTTGGATAGAGCCAGCAGACGAATTCATGCTATGTCAGCGTATTTGGCAAATTGTTATGGAGGCTCCCTTGATATACATGAAGCAGCCAATTGGTGCCGTGTTAGTTGAACATAAAAATGAAGTAGTGCAGTATTGTCAGTATAGTTTACCTAGTGGGGAATACTTCACTTACCAACAAAATAATGGCAAGGTCAGTGAGGTTAAACAAGCATACTAGGCTTTATGTGTTGGATATAATTTGTTGTGTAGAATTTGGAAGAGAAATAAAGTCGACTAAGTAAGTGACTTTACTAGTATTTCGTTGTTAGAATCTAAGTAATATAATTGTTAAGGGGTTGTTATGAATAAGCAGTCAGGTTTTACCCTCATCGAGTTAGTTATTGTTGTTGTAATTTTAGGCTTTTTAGCAGTAACTGCTATTCCTAAATTTCTCGATTTAACTGACCAAGCTAAACAAGCCAATATTGAAGGAATGGCTGGTGGTTTTGCTACTGCAGTTTCTTTAGCTCGCGCTCAATGGGAAGCTGAAGGACGACCAAAAGATTCTGATAGTAAAAATTCGGTAGATTACGATGGTACATTGTTAGTGCTAACTACTGAAGCAACGGGTATTCGCCCTGGTTATGTTGTTTCTTCAGTTTCTGGCGGTGGCAGTGGCTCTACATTAGGCGGTGGCTTCACTTCTGATAACTGTGTTGATATTTGGCAAAGTATTTTTCAACAGCCTCCTCGTATTACTGATGCTATTGCAACATTAAATAGTGATAATAGTATTGATTACTTAGCGGCTAAATCAGGCACAGGTGCCACAACACTTTGTCATTTTTATTTAAAAGAAACATTAAATAAAGACGGAGATAATTTCACAGACCCAGGCACAGCGACAACTACTGGTAATAGCTTCACCTATCAACCAGCGGACAGTTCGGTCGTTGTTTACATCAACAATAATTAATTTTTAAAATAAAGGCTCACGTTATGAAGAAGTTAACAAGTAATAGTTTAAATGCACAAAAAGGTTTTACATTAATTGAATTAGTCGTTGTAATTGTAATTTTAGGTATTCTTGCTGCTACAGCTGCACCTAAATTTATCGATTTAACTGGCGATGCTAGACGTTCTGTTATGGAAGGCGTTCAAGGTAGTATTAACAGCGCAGTTAATTTAGCCCACGCTAAAGCATTAGTTCAATCTGAAACTGGTGCTACGGGATCTATCCAAATTGGTACTAAACATTACGCACTTGTGTTTGGTTACCCAGCGGCTGTGCCGGTAGGTAATGGTTCTGCGAGTGATGCAGGTCTTGGTATCTCAAGCCTAATAGAGCTTGAAGACGGCAGTGACATTAGTTTTTCAGAAGCATCTCCTAATGTTGTAACGCACGCTGGTACTCCAGACAGTGGTGTTTGTACATTATCTTATACCAATGCGACCGATGCTGAAACAGCACCTGGTTTAGCGGCAGTTTTAACAAGCTGTTAGGTTATTCACTATTAAATCAAGGAGAGCTTAGCTCTCCTTTTTTTTGCGCTAATTTTACAGAATAAGTTTGGTTAATGGTTAGATGTTGCCTATAAACGTTTTGGTTTGAGCGCTATTAGCTTTCAGAATAAAGTGCTTGATATTTTTTAGATTAATTATGCTAATTAGATTAAGCTAACAATATAGCGTTTGTCGAAAAAGTTTAACTATTTTAGCGTTATAGTTACTTATTGAAAGCAATTAAAGGTATGAAGTATGAATTCTAAAGGGTTTACCTTAATCGAGTTAATTGTGGTTATTGTTATTTTAGGTATTTTAGCTGCAACGGCAGCACCTAAATTTATTAATTTAAAAGCTGAGGCACAAACATCGACACTAGAAGGTGTAAAAGCAACTATGCAGGGTGCAGCAGCGTTACTCCATACTAAATCTTTGGTTAAAGGTAACCAAAAGCAGCCAACGGGTACAATTAACATTGGCGATGGTGGTGGTTTTAGTAACAATGGCGAAATTTTTGTTCGGTATGGCTATCCATTTGCAAAGTTGAGTGATTGGCAACGCCTTATTAAACTTGATGATAACTTTAGTTACCTAGTTGTGAACTCAACATCAGAAAATACATTAATTATTTATCGTAGTGAAAACGCACAACCTACCAGTTTTGATGATCCATGTATGCTGTATTATCAAGTGGCAAGTGACGAAAACTCACTGCCAACTTTTACATTGAACGAATGCGTTTAGAAATATAAAATGAGTGAGGCAGTATCGTTGGCAAATACTAAATTCATAAGTAGTGCACCACATATATCTTCTCGGGGCTTTACCTTGATCGAGTTAATTGTTGTCATTATTATTTTAGGTATTCTCTCCGTTACCGTAGTGCCAAAATTTCTCACCTCTAAAGGTTTTACAGAGTTTGCATATCGTAGCGATGTTATTGCAAAGCTACGGTTAATTCAAACTAAAGCAATGCAGCAAACCAATAGTACCTATTGCCATAGCGTATTAGTAACCTCAACAAAACTAGGTACGCCAGATAATTGCTCTTCCACGCCAAGTTTTGCTTCTGCTTGGCAAGATAGTGCCTCAAAGCTTCAGGTAGACAGTAATGATAATATTACGTTTACAACTAATTTTTCTGGCAATACATTCAACTTTGACAGTATGGGGCGACCTTCCTGTAATGCACCATGCATAATTACCATCAATGGCGAGCAAAGTATAAGTGTACAAATAGAATCAGAGGGCTATATACATGCGCTCTAGTAGCAAAAAATCATCATTGTTCAATGCATTTTCAAACAGTTGTCAGCAAGGCTTTACTTTAATTGAAACCATTGTAGGCATAGTTGTACTATCTATCGCTTTCTCAATATTTACCACGTTAATTTTCCCGCTTGCAAACCAAAGCGCTGAACAGGTACATCAAATTAAGGCTGCAGAGCTTGGTCAATCAATGATCAATGAAATTCTAGCTAAAGCCTTTGATGAAAACTCAGAAATGTCAGGTGGTTATTATCGTTGCGGAGAAGACCAAAATAATGACGGCGAAATTAAATCAGCTGATAACGAAACATGTTCTACAGTTTTAACAAATGAAGAGGGTAATGAGAGAGAGCTCTTCGACGATGTTGACGACTATAATGGTTTGTCGTTGATTGAAAGTTCGCTGGGTGATAGTGATTCGTTAGGTGATATGTATGTTGGCTACCAAATCAGCGTAAAGGTTATTAACGACAGTGATTATGATGGTGATAGTGATGGTGCCGATAATAACTATACCGCCAAGCTTGTGACCGTTACCGTAACAACCCCGCAAGATTTTGATTTTGTTTTTTCTGTTTATCGGGTGAACTTCTAATGCCATTAAGTCGACAGTATCAACAAGGCTTTACTTTAGTAGAGCTAGTAACCGTTATAGTAATTTTAGGTGTGCTAGCGAGTAGTATTACCTCTTTTTTACGTTTTGGTACTAAAAGCTATACTGATGCTGCCGATCGCGAGGCATTAATTTCTACCGCTAGGTTTGTTGTTGAAAGGCTAAATCGTGAAGTAAGACATGCACTACCTAATAGTATTCGTACCATTGGCGATAATAATCAATGTTTAGAATTTGTACCCATAGATAAAAGTGCGATTTATTTGGATATTCCGGTTGCGCCAGAAGCAGCAACTAACAGTGTTGAAGTCGTTATGTTAGAAGAGCCTCTTAAAACGACAACTGAGCATGTAGCCGTTTATGCACTGAACAGTGGCGATATTTATAATACGGCATCAGGTGTTATTGAGGCTTTCGCTTCAGTAAATAACTCTGGCAACAAACAAACGCCTTCAACCATTAACTTTGCAAGTAATACGTTGTTTAACGCAGAATCTCCCACTAATAGATTATACTTTATTGAAACGCCTGTGAGTTATTGTGTTGAAAGTAATGCTGTTTTTCGTTATCAAAATTATGGTTTTTCTAACTACGCGAGTAATGGCCAACCAAATTTAGGCTCTACAACTGCTCGTATATTAATGGCCGAACATGTTGCTAATTATTCATCTGCTGGCAATATTGCGCCATTTAGAACTTTTCCGGCAACATTGCAAAGAAATGGCTTAGCACTCACTAGGTTAAAGTTTGTGCTTAATTTAGAGGAGATTGTATTTAATAATGAAATACAAGTACCTAATGTCCCATAAACAACCCCAGCGCATAATAAAACACTCAGATTCTTTTTTGCGTAGATCTACGCAAAAGGGTAGTGCATTAGTTATCGCCATTTTTATCATTATTGTTTTGTCGGCACTCGGCGCTGCTTTAGTAAACATGTTAGACTCAAGCCAAGAAGGTGTGGCATATGAAGTTTTAGGTACGAGAGCTTACACAGCCGCACAAAGTGGTTTACAGTGGCAATTATCCGAAACTTTTCCTTTGGGGAGTAATGCAATATCTTGTAAGAATCAAGCAGATATAAACAGTTTAACGCCCAACTTTGTTAATGTGCCAGGATTAAAGCAATGCAGTGTCAGTGTAACATGTTCTGATTTTGAATTAGATAATGTGCGCTATTATTCCATTTCTAGTACGGGGCAGTGTACAATAGATGGTGAGAAAACATCGAGAACAGTAGCGGTAGAAGCACGAAGCCTATAACTGTTAGATTTTTTTACACATTATCGCCATGTAAACGTTGTATAAATTTCATATAAAAATAAACTTTTGATTTTACTTGGTTTATTTTTATTGGCATAAATTGTGCATTGTTTAGGTTGACTTAATTTATCATCAAAACAAATATACAAATGATGCTGTTTTTCATTAATCGAGGTTTTATAATGATCAAGTATATATTCACATTAATTATTGCACTTTTCATGATGGCTTCTAGCTCAGCTTCGGCAGGGTTAATTACTACTGATCTTACAGAAGATACCTATATTTCATATGGGGGCTATGATTGGACTTGGGCTTCACCTGTAAATGTCACCAATTACGTCATTAACGACTTTCAAAATGGTCAAAGAACCAATGAATTTAAAGATGCTGATTTTCATGCTGGCTGGATGGAAATTGTAAATAGCGCAAATAATCCTGACCTAGAAAGTTTATTTTTAGATTTAGAGCTATCAGATTTTATCGATGTTAATAATGTCATAATTAGCTCGGTATCGTATTGGAATACATTGTTTACTGACGTTGATGTTACACAATTTAATGAACGCTTAGGTAAAAAAAATGACCAAGGTGATGATCAATTTTTTAACTACGAAACTTTCTATGTTCGTGCATCTAACACACAAGCTCCGGCTACTGTGCCTGAGCCAACAACGTTACTTATTTTTGCAGCAGGTCTGGCCGGCTTCGCATTACGCCAACGCAAACTAAGTAATTGAAATATGCGTAAGTAATTGAAAAATGAATTTACTAAAGCCCGCTAACCGCGGGTTTTTTTTGTATTATTATCGAGTTAGCAGCTTTAAAGAGGCTTATGAAAACGGTTTAATTTTTTATCACCCTCAATTTAGTACCAATTTAATTTCCTACGCAGTAATCAAGCACAATAGGGCGGCACTGTTAAATTACACGTCTTGAGCTTGAATAGAGTTCTACATAAGCTTAAGCTCAAATTTTTAATACGTTGGTTATTATTAACTAATTCGATATTACTATTTATTTTAAGCTATTGTTAATTATGTGTATTTTTATTTTTTCTTAGCGGTAGAGCTTTATTTCTCCGCATTTTATAAATTGTGATAGGATTAAATAGACAATATGTAGTATTTTTGTAAATCAAAACTGTAGCGCTAAGGTTGGTATGATGATTTTATCAAGATGGTTTCTAGCTTTTATTATCACGGTTATTTCAGTTTTCTCTAATCCGCTTTTTGCTGCACTTTGTCCTGCCGTATTTCCCGATGTTATTGCCACTCATGGTACACAAGCAGTTGATAGCAATATTACTTTTGGAAGAGCGGCACAAGTTAAGAATAACCCTGATAGCATTTTAACTACTCGCGCCATACAATTCACTAGCACTCCTTTTTTTCCTACTTGCGATAGTGTTGAATGCACGGCATCTAACACATCTTCGGCCACTTCTACCCCTGCGTTTGATGAAAATAACAGCTCACAAGATGTTAGCGTTATAGATGGTGGTTCTATTACTTTTGGTATTAGAGGACTTAATAAATATAGAAATGTAAATATTAATATTATTGACACCAATGCAGATCCTAAACCCGTACCGAATTTTGCAACCTTAAATTTCGGCAGTGGTTATGATAGTTACCATTTTAAGCAATTTAATTTAGGGGTTAATACCACGCTTAATCTTTTGGCGGGTAAGAGTTATTTTTTTGAAGAATTCACCATTCAAGAAGCAACAACCATTAATGTGGTTGGTGATGGCACCGCCATTGTTTACGTTAAAAAAGCATTAACTTTTCCAGCAGATACTCAAGTGAACTCGCCGATTAAAGCCAGTGGAGATGTAACTAAACTAGTTATGCATGTTGATAATAATACGGTATTGAAAAGCGGTGTAACTTTTTCAGGCGCACTTTATGCTAAAGATCTTACCTACACTTCAGCAAGTTTTTTATACGGTGTTTCAGCGGGAGAAAAGGTTATTATAGAGGAAGGCTCTTTACTTACTTACGATGCAACAGTTTTTGATGCTGAATTTGGACGAGTTTGTGGGCCAGAGCCTGAAGCAATAAAACCTATTGCAAATTTTAAGTTTGATGAAAAAGAGTACGCTGATGTTAGTGGCGAAGTTAAAGACAGCATTGGAACTTTTCATAGTAGAGCAAAATTTTCTCAACCTGTTGAAGGAAAAGTCTGTCGGGCTATCGATTTGTCGGCAACAGGCATCAGCGACTATGTTGTGCTTGATGAGGCGGTATTAGATGGTCGTACTGAATTTAGTATTTCTGTTTGGGCGAAAACGGCTAAAACAGGTGCTCAAAGCATAGTGTCAGGTGCAACATCAGGCAGTAATAATGAACTGCTAATGTGGTTTACTAATGCTACTCGTTTTAGGCCTTATTTACAAAACACGCAAAATGGTACCTTGCCAATATCTTCAATAGCAGGAGATACATGGCGTCATTTAGTGTGGACAAACGGTAATAACCAAAGCTGTTTGTTTATCGATAAAGTTCCCCAAGGTTGCTTAAATCAAACGACCAGCGTGCTATCAATTCAAAGCTTAATTCTAGGGCAAGAGCAAGATAGTGTCGGCGGTCGGTTTTCAGCAGCGCAAGCTTACAACGGCTTATTAGATGAGTTAGTGATTTTTGATGAAGTTATCGAACAAAGCCAAATCGATCAAATATATGAATTTCAGGACAATGGATTAGGACTTGATGGTGAGCCTATTTCTTGTGGTAATGATCCCATTCTTCAGTACTCGATGGAGGCATTGTCATGGAACGGCAGCCAAGGTGAAGTGATTGATGAAACAGGTAATTATAATACTAAAGCTGAAAATGGTGTTACTACGGCTAATCAAAATCCTGCATTAACTGGCAATCCAGGAACTTGTCGTTATGGTGATTTTGATGGTGTTGATGATTTTATTCAGATTAATGATGACCCGCTGTTAGATTTACAAAAAGAGCTGAGTGTTAGTGTTTGGATTAATCCTAAAACACTGCCACAATCAGGTTTGAAAACGATTGTTTCTAAGGATGAAAACTATGAATTTCATCTAAATTCATCGGGTGAAATTCTTTGGTGGTGGCAAACACAATCGTTTACAACGTCGGGCGCAGGTATAACAGCAGGGAATTGGTATCATATATCAATAACCTACAAAAGTGGTAAACAAGTAATATACGTCAACGGTGTTGAGAAAGGCTCTAGAACTCATACCGGAGACTTAATTCTCAATAACGATCCACTACAAATAGGGCAGGATCAAGGTATTCAGAGCCGTTTTTTTTCTGGTTACATTGACGAGGTTTTCATTTTTGATAATGCACTATCTTCAACAGAAGTTAATGCAATTTATAATATGCGACACGCATGTGCCGAGCCGGTTATTCATCATTACGAGATTGTACATGATGGAAATGGCCTAACTTGTGACGCTGAAGCCATTACCATTAAAGCTTGTACCAATAGTAACTGCTCAGTAGAAAGTACCGAGTCGGTAAGCTTAAATTTCAATATCATTAGCCCTACAACAGGCACGACAATCAAAGCTACACCTACTTTCACGGGTAGTACAATCGTTAACTTAAGCCACACAATTGCCGAAACAGTGACCTTATCGATTGATGATGCTAGCATCGCAGCAAGTAACGCCGTTGAATGTTCTGGTTTTGGCACTAGTTGTGAAATGACTTTTGCTGATGCAGGCTTTCGATTTCTTTATGACGATAATAATAGCGAAACAATTGCTCCACAAACAGCCGGTGTTGAGTTTAATGAAACATTAAAATTGCAAGCGGTTAAAAATAATAATGGTGTTTGTGCCGGCATTTTTAACGGCAATGTTAACATAAGTTTGTCGCAGCAAAATATTACACCAGACTTAGCCTTTAATGCCGGTTTAGCATTTCAAACAGGTGGTGATAATATAGCGAAACACCCACAATATTCTGATAATGTTATTTTGGATTTTGGTAACGATAGTATTGCAGTTATCCCTTCCCCTAGATATTTAGATGCCGGTAAAATTCGCTTAAATGCGAAATACACGAGCGGTAACATTGCCATTACAGGTAGCTCGAATGATTTTTGGGTCAAACCTGCCAATTTCGATCTATCAGCAAGTTACTTAAGCGCCCCTTTAAATGGTAATACTGCGTTAAGTACAACAACACATAAAGCTGGAGAAAATTTCAACTTAAGTGTTAAGGCGCTTAATTTTGACGGTCAACCAACACAAAACTACCGACAATCTGATGGCCAGTTACAGCTCAAAGTAACACGTACGGCACCAGTATTAAATTCAACGGTAGATGGCATACTTACTTATGCAGCAGGCAAAAACCTTACGACTTCAACCAACGCGAACTTTCAGGACGCTAGCTTAACTAGCTTTACCGAAGGCGATAAAGGCGAGTCTGTTTTTAATGCTGCGCAATATAATGAAGTGGGTATTATTAATCTTGATATTCAAGATGTTAATTATGGTGGTTTAGGTAGTACCCAAGGGTTAGTGTCGGCTTTAGCTGTAAGTGTTGGGCGTTTTACCCCAGCTTACTTTAAACAAAGTGTCAAAGAAGAGCATAAAGGAAAGCTAGATAGTTTTCATAGTACAATAGGTAGTTGTGCTATTGCTGATTGGGCATATAGTGGCCAAAAAACTAGTGATAATAAAGGCACTATTTCATATAGCATAGAACCAAAAATAACGATTACAGCTTATAATGCACAAAATGAAGTAACTCAAAATTATACGTTAGGTGAGCCCGAAAATTTTATGAAGTTGCTAGCCAGTGGCGTCGATACTATTGCGCCGACTAACGATGATGTGCAACAAGTTGTTGATAGTGTTGCGGGCAACCCTGTAGGCATAACTTCTGCATTGGAAACCGGTACGTTAAGTGCAAGTATTGATGATGAGGGCGAGTTCAATGCCGGCGAGTGGCTTTATACTTTTTCTGCTAACGACCACTTTAGTTATGATCATAACGATACAAGTTTACTACAGCCTTTTGGTGCAATAATTCCACTTGTTACAGCGCAAGTAGAAGACAGCGATGGTATTTTATTGAGCACGGATACTGGTTCGACAGAAAAGCTACTGATAGACGGGGTCGAAATTCGGTTCGCTCGCATGGTGCTTGAAAACTCTTATGGATCAGAAAAAAGCCAATTACGAGCACCACTCAATATTGAAATTTATGATGGTTCAAATTTTATCACTCATAGCGCAGAATCTTGTTTAACAGCACTTGTAGCCGATAAAAAATCGGGTGCTAAATACTCTGGCAATATGGATCTTTGGGATTATCGTTTAATTGATATTGATACAGATGCCATACAGGTTGGAGACACCACCGCGAGCGTTTCAGGTACTTTTGAGTTAGGTATACAGAATCAATTGCTATTTAGTCGTCCAGATAAACAAGGCATGCTTGAGTGGGAGTATGAAGTACCTGATTGGTTTAAGTTTAAATGGGATGCGCTAGATACAGGTTCTGACAATAACTTTTATGATGACAATCCTAGTGCCTTATTAAGCTTTGGTATTTATCGTGGAAACGACCGTATTATTTCATGGCAAGAGATTGAAAAATAAAGCATTAATTAAGCTTTGACCTATAACAATAGCTATATTGAATTGCGCAATATAGCGATACTTTTATGCTGAGCTTATTTAGAAATATCTATTTTAGTTATTGAGTGATTAAATTATTTGCTCGGCTTTTAGCATTTTCTAAAAGCGCTTCCTCGGCTAACATAGTTTCTTCTTTTTGCGTTTTCAATAACTGGGTTTCAGCGCTATCTTGAATATTATTCGCATTTTGAAGTAATTGCTTTTCATGTTCAATACGTTGGTTTTTAACTGATAACTGAAGTTCTTTGTCAAGTAACTCTACTTGTTTTTCACGTTCTTTTGCTAATTCAGCTTCATCTAAGGTTAGAGTTTCATCTACGGCTATAGCTTCATTTATTGTATTATTATCCATCGTATTCGACTTATGCTCCGGGCTACAACCGGCGATTAAAAAAATAATTACACTTCTCTTGATTACTGCGATGTACATTCACTATGCCTTCTAAGATGAAATAATTAAATAACATGTTATTATTGCATGAAATATTATAAAAAGCAGAAAGGTAAGTATTAGTCACTGAGTCAATTAAACAAATTACAGTGGTTTTATCGATAATATTAAGGTTTTTTATGTCAACTCATTCATGAATTCAACACTTCAAGTTATCTCTACATTACCTCACCAAGTACAATTTCAGATTAAAGGTTACAACACATATGCAGCAGGGAACCTTCATTCCTTATATGAAAAAGATCATTGTAATAGCTTGTTTATTGACTAGTTATGCTTATGCCGATGCTTTATCTTCATCAGACATCACCCTGATTGACTCGCAATATAACAGTACAACATGGGCAGCAGAAAACTTACTCGATAATGATCCCTCAACACGTTGGCTATCACGCTCTCAAAGCAATAATTTAAACTTTCAATTGTCAGCAAGTAACGGTGCCATGTGTTTTAATGGCTTTGAATTAACTAATTATGGTGGCGATGATCGTGGTGTAAATCAATTTGTATTATTGAGCACTGAAGATGAAGGGCTAAGTGCAAACGCAGGTTCAGCAGGTTGGAAGCCCATGATTGCTGATGAAAATCCTGTAGGCTATCTAGATTATTTAAGTTGGGCACAAGGGGCTCGACTAGTTTCTGTTGATGCAGAATATAACTCTACCTCCTATTCAGCAGAAAACATTAATGATGGTGATCGGTATTCTCGTTGGCTGTCTCGTAAATCAAACAATGTTATAGAATATGATTTTGATACAGACTGGGATGGATCAACGGGTAATGGTATTACCATTAATGAACTCGAAATAACCAACTATGGAATAGATGATCGTTCAGTTAAACAGTTTCAAGTTGAAATTACCTATGATGGTTCAACTTGGCAAAAATTACAGGTCCCAGGTACCGCCGCTGGCGATGAAGAGTATGTTTATACTCGCCTCCAAGATGGTGGCGTTCTCGGTGCCATCGACAGCCAATATAATACAACAAGTTACCATGCTGAAAACATGCAAGATGGTGATCAAAACTCTCTATGGTTAAGTCGTAACGGTAATAACACGATTGAGTTTACCTTTGACCCTAACAACAATGGCATAACGGGGGCAGAAGGTGACTCTGCAGATGTTTTTACCCTAGATAAAATTAATATTGAGAACTTTGGCAATAATGACCGCTCAGTGAAGCAGTTTCAAGTTGCCGTTAAAACGTTAGCAAATCCTGATTGGCATAAAATTAATGTGCCAAGTGCGATAATTGGTGAGGAAAACTATAACTTCGCCATGTCACATCATGGTGGCACCTTGGTTAAAATTGATAGCGAATATAATTCAACGAACTTTGGTGCTAAAAATATTCATGATGGCGACCAAAACACAAGGTGGTTAAGTCGCAAAAGTAATAATGAATTGGCTTTTCAATTTGATGCAGATGAAAACGGTACCCTTGGCGCAGCAGAAGACCTTTTTACCCTAAACAGTATTTACTTGCGAAACTATGGCAACGACGATCGAGCAATTCAACAATTTCAGCTAGCGGTTAAAACTAGCGATAACCCTAATTGGACGAAAATTAATGTTCCAGGTGCCAGTATTGGGCAAGCCGATTATAACTTTGCTATGTCACATCACGGTGGCAAATTAGTTAGCATTGATAGTGAATATAATACGACTAGCTATGCCGCGAAAAATATTCATGATGGTGATCAAAATACATTATGGTTAAGCCGTAAAAGCAATAATGAATTAGCCTTTCAATTTGATGCAGATGAAAATGGTGCTCTCGCCTCAGCTGAAGACTTATTTACGTTAGAGAAATTTTATTTAGTTAACTATGGCAACGATGATCGTTCAATCAAAACATTTCAAATTGCAGTGAAAACAAAAAGCAACCCTAACTGGTCTAAAATAAGCGTGCCAGGCTCAACTGCAGGAGAAGCTAATTATAACTTTGCTTTAGCGCAACAAGGAGGCGTGTTAAGTGCTATTGACAGTGAGTATAACTCAACAAGTTATGGTGCTAAAAATATACATGACGGTGACCAAAATAATCTATGGCTAAGCAGAAAAAGCAATAACACATTAGATTTTCAATTTGATGTTAATGAAGACGGTATTCAAGCAGGCGCTGAAGATCTTTTCACCTTAGAGAGTTTTTACTTGGTTAACTATGGTAATAACGATCGCGCAATTAATAAATTCCAAGTAGAAGTTAAAACCTTAGCTAATAGTAATTGGACAAAATTACCAGTATCCGATGCCGGAGCAAATACGCCTAACTATAACTTCGCTTTATCAGCCAATGGCGGTAGTTTAACTGGAATTGACGGTGAGTATAACTCAACAAGCTATGGTGCTAAAAATATGCACGATGGTGATAACAGCACCCGTTGGCTTTCTAGAAAACAGACCAACACTTTGTCATTTAGTTTTGACAGTAACTTTGATGGCATTGCTGGCGATGCCATCAGCATTGATACCATTTCACTGATTAATTATGGTAATAATGATATCTCAGTACAAACTTTTGAAGTTGATATTCAAATTTCAGGCGGTGTGTGGCAAACCATAGAGGCGCCGGCAGGTGGCACTGTATTTACTGCAGCTATGAATAGTAACCAACAAAATTGGGCTATAACACCACAAAGTAATGTAACCGCTCTTCGCCTTAGAACATTATCAAACTATGGCGATGCAACCTACACGGGTGCGATAGAGTTTAAAGTAATAGGCACCTTATCGGGGCAGTTATATACCTATTCTGCAGCTATGCATGATAATGGTGAAGCCTTTACTATTGCATCAGCTGATCAGCCGGTTGGTGTAACAAATGTGCGATTTAGAACTATTACTAATCATGGTGACCCTTCTTTTATCGGTGCTAAAGAGCTTAAGCTTATAGGTACGTCAGTAAATGAGTCTAAAACCTTTACGGCCGCAATGCACAGAAACGGCGAAACATTCTCCCTTGATAGCAATGATGTACCTGAAGAGGTTACCGACGTAAAATTAATTACTATAAGTAATTATGGCGATCCTTCATTCGTAGGCGCAAGAGAGTTAAAGCTGCTAGGACCATCAGTGACTGAAACGAAAACCTTTGTCGCCGCTATGCATGACAATGGTGAAAGCTATATATTAGATGATGTTGATATTCCAACTCAAGTTACCGATGTGAAACTCATTACCATCAGCAACTATGGCGATCCAACATATGTTGGCGCTAAAGAGTTTAAAATACAGGGGCCTTCGGTCACTGAAACTAAAACCTTCATCGCCGCTATGCAAAGTAACCTAGAAAGCTTTCAACTTGATAGTAACGACATTCCTATAGATGTAACCGATGTTAAATTAATTACTATTAATAATTATGGTGATCCTTCTATTACGGGTCTTCGAGAATTTGAAGTTTTAGGTAAGTCAGTAACAGCCGCGAGCACGTTTAACTTACCAATGACTTCAACACCTTTTAAAATAGTGCTTGATGATGAAGATACGGTTTCTGGCGTTATGGGTGCGCGTATTGTTACGATTAAAAACCATGGCGATCCTTCTATTACCGGCTTAGCCGACTTTAAGTTTTTAGGTGAGGCCATTACGCCAAGCTACATTTTTACTGCGGCAAATATAACACCGGCACAAACGTTTAATTTTACGCCCGTTAACACTAAAATTTTTCGTTTTCATAGCATGAATAATCATGGCGATAGATCATTCACCGGTGCTGCCGATTTCAAATTAAATAGCAGTTTCTGTGTAAGTCCTATCGCTAATTTTCAGTTTGATCAGTGCAGCTACATTGGCTCAGGCAATGAAGTAATTGATCAACTAGGGAATTATTCTGGAACAAGTCATAATGGTGTTAACACAAGCTATGATGCAAAAATTGAAAAAGCATTAGCCATTAGCGATGCGCTTCAACATGTACAAACCAGTATTCCCTTACCGGCTGATTTTAGTGTTTCAACTTGGTTTAAAAAGCCAACAGATACCGCGGGCAATCGTTACTTTATTCTAGGCGCAATGGCCGCAGGTGGCGATTTACTGTATCTCGATCGAAATAATAGTTGGCGTTGGGGAGTTTATGACGGTGATACCAGAAGAGCAATTAATGGTAACTATAGCTTTAATAGTATTAATAATGATTGGCATCATTTGGCATTAATTTATAGTAATGATCAAACAAGCTTATACATAGACGGCAGTTTTGTTGAAACAATAAATTTAGCGCCCGCTGGAACTTTGAAATTTATCGGTACATCTTTCGATGATGTTAGTTCAAGTAACCCGCAAGGATTCAGAGCCCCCCTAGATGAGTTTATTGTTTTTGACAGTGTCTTGACTGCTGACGACGTGACTAGAATTTATAATAACCAGTCAAAGAACAAAAACTATGATGGTTCAACTCGAGCAGCAAGTGATTGTGCACGCATTCATCATTTCGAAATAGGCCATGATGGCCGAGGTTTAACGTGCGCGCCTGAACCTATTACGATAAAAGCCTGTGTTGACATTGACTGCACAACTGAAAGTACAGAACCAGTTAGTGTAGACTTCAATATAACCAGTCCAGTAAGCGGTTTAGTAACTAAAGCGACCCCTACTTTTACCGGTAGTACCCATATTAACTTCGGTCATACCACCGCAGAAACCATTATTTTATCTATAGACAACGCCAGTGTAGCAGCCAGTAACGCTGTTGAATGTTTTGGGTTCGGTACAAGTTGTGATATGTCTTTTGAAGACGCTGGCTTTAGGTTTCTTTACGGCGATAGTAATAGTGAAATTATTAGTCATCAAACAGCCGGTAAAGTATTCAGAGAAACCTTAAAGTTACAAGCGGTAAAGAATAATAATGGTGTGTGTGAAGGTATATTTAATGGCGAGGTCAATATCAGTATTGCTCAGGAAAATGTTACGCCTGACGCTTCGTTTAATGCCGGCTTAGCATTTCAAACAAGTAATACTAATATCGCGAAGTATCCACAATTTAGCGATAATGTATTGTTGAATTTTGGCAATGACAGCATTGCTGTTATTCCTACACCTAATTACTTAGACGCGGGTAAGATTCGCTTACATGCAAAATATACTAATGCTGATATTTCAATATCAGATAGCTCAATCGACTTTTGGGTGAAACCAGCTCGGTTTCAGCTTTTGGCTACGCATGCTACAGCGGAAATAAAGGGTAATAGCAGTACAAGTACAATCACGCACAAAGCGGGTGATAGCTTTAATTTTAAGGTTGAAGCGCTTAACTTAGCCGGTGATTTAACACAGAATTATCGTCAAGCTGATGGCCAGTTAGAAATGACGGCTTATAAAGTTGCACCTACGCTTAACGGAAGTGTTGCAGGGAATTTTACTTTCGCCCCAGGGCAGACTATTCAAGCTGAGACTAAAAATGTTGTACTGAATAGCTTTAGCGATGATGTAAAAGGCCAATCGCTATTTAATGGTGCTCAATACGATGAAGTTGGGATCATTCATATAGATTTGCAAGATATTAATTATGGTGGCCTAGGCAATATCAATGGTTTAGTTACTGCAAGCAATTCAACGGGTGCTCAAGGGATAGATATTGGTCGCTTTACACCAGCCTACTTTAAACAGTCAGTGAAGGAAGATCATAAAGGTAATTTGGATGCTTATCCTGATGCTGTCGGTGTTTGTGCATTTTCTGATTGGGCTTATACCGGGCAACGTACTAGTGAAGACAAAGGCGCCATTGCTTATAGCCTTGCACCAAAAATAACCATAACAGCCTACAATGCGAACAATGAAATTACGAAAAACTATACCTTAGGAGAGTCTGAAGGCTTTATGAAGTTAACGCCATCAGGAATAGACATTACTTTGCCAACACATGACGACAGTCAGCCAATGGTTGGAAATACACCTGATAACCCAGTTGCTTTAACGGCTGAAATGGAGTCTGGTAGCTTAAGCGTAAGTATTGATGACGATGGCAATTTTATTCCAGGCGAGTGGCTTTATACTTTTTCTGACAATGACCATTTTAGTTATAACCATAATGATACAAGCTTATTGCCACCCTTTGATGCAAAAGTACCTTTTGTGACAGAACAAATAACCGATACCGATAATATTAGCTTATTAACTGAACCTACAACGAATATAGTTGATGAATCTGCCATTGAAAAATTTACCACTGGCGGGGTAAATATTCGCTTTGCTCGCATGGTATTAGACAATGCTTATGGCTCAGAAAATGCTAATTTAAGAGTGCCAATGAGCATTCAGGTTTATGACGGAATAAACTTTAATGTGCATCAAGATGAAAGCTGTTTAGCACCGCAGATAGGCAATAAAGTGGCGGGGGCAAAATACTCAGGAAACATGAACCTTTGGGATTATCGATTGCTAGATATAGGCAATGATGCAATACAAGTTACTCATACTGAGGCAAGTATTTCTGGGTTTTTTATTAACGGTCGACAAAATCAATTACTTTATGCCGCTCCGACACAACAAGGTGCACTGGAATGGGAATATGAAGTGCCAAGCTGGTTGAAATTTAAATGGAACGACATTGATACAGACAGTGATGGTAATTTTTACGATGATAATCCTAGTGCGCTATTAAGTTTTGGTATGTATCGAGGCAGCGATCGAATAATTTCATGGCGCGAAGTGGTGAATTAGTTCGTCATATTATTTGTATTAGAACAAAGACAGGGGGTTGAGCGAGCAAACTATCGTTTAGTGTCACTAATAACAAAAATATTTTAAAATTTAATGATATTTTTGTTATTGAAATAACACAAGTACTATAGTCTGCGGTATGATAGCGTGTTAATAATACAAAATATCATTTGTAAGCTATGTGTAAGTTAAGCAAAGCTTGCAAATTCAGCACAATAATATTCTGGCAATTTGTTGCCTAGGTGATGTTTAAAGGACATTTCGACAATATGTTTAAGAAATTACGCGGCATGTTTTCTAACGATTTATCAATCGACTTAGGAACCGCAAATACCCTGATTTATGTAAAAGACCAAGGCATAGTTTTAGATGAGCCTTCAGTTGTTGCTATTCGTCAAGACCGTTCTGGTGGCTCTAAAAGTGTAGCCGCTGTAGGTACTGCTGCCAAACAAATGTTAGGCCGTACTCCTGGGAATATTGAAGCAATTCGACCAATGAAAGATGGCGTTATTGCTAACTTTTTTGTCACTGAAAAAATGTTGCAGTACTTTATTAAACAAGTACACAGCAATAACTTTTTACGACCTAGCCCACGTGTTTTAGTGTGTGTTCCTTGTGGATCAACACAAGTAGAGCGCCGTGCAATTCGTGAGTCGGCATTAGGTGCTGGCGCACGTGAAGTTTATTTAATTGATGAGCCAATGGCTGCAGCAATTGGCGCTGGAATGCCAGTATCAGAAGCTACCGGTTCAATGGTGGTTGATATTGGTGGTGGTACGACTGAAGTTGGTATTATTTCACTCAATGGTGTGGTGTATTCTTCTTCAGTGCGCATTGGTGGTGATAAGTTTGACGATGCCATAATCAATTACGTTCGTCGTAATTTTGGTAGTTTAATTGGTGAAGCGACTGCTGAGCGCATTAAACATGAAATAGGCTCTGCTTATCCAGGCGAAGAAGTGATTGAAATTGAAGTACGTGGCCGCAACTTAGCCGAAGGT